>BNJT01002133.1_pt1 | contig 190430 bp, 191 predicted proteins | sample 8540491 | NCBI WGS metagenome assembly BNJT01 (sample SAMD00202455, study PRJDB9452) | human saliva metagenome | host: Homo sapiens | reverse complement strand
TCAGTTACGTATTGCTCTGCCCGAGGTAGTCGGCGCTGCGAGCGGCCGGGGCGGAGAAACGGCCCCGATTGGCCTGACTGGCGGAGACGCCGCGATCGGCGGCGACCCGCTCCGACCCTTCGAAAGGCCTCGCGACCCTCGTGTATCGCCGGATCGCCCGACCCGCAGAGCGATCTCCGCCCCTACGGCTCGGTCGGGTGGTCGAGCCATACCGACCCCGTTGGCTGCAACTGCGCCGTCGCCCCGGCGGATAAGGGACGGGCCGAGTTTTGTCGGCCTGTTCGCGCCGTTTGGCGATGACGGTCTGATCGCCTACGTACAGACGTCCTCGCCCGCCCGACCGCCGAAGCGCCGAGGCATAGGTGCTCGCCTCGCCGCGGCGCTGGAGCGCTTCGCGCACGTGCGCCAGCTATCAATGCCGACGACGAGGAGAAGACGGCGTCCTTCACCGAAGCGCGGGACTGACGGATTCGGCGAAGCGGTGCCGCGCCTCGTCCGCTTCCCGCCCGCCGGCAGCGCGGTTTGCGCCAGACCCCGGCGTACTGCACGAGTTCGCGGACAATGGCAGGGCGACCGGGACGCAGGCGGCGGCTGTCGATCAGGATCGCCTGACATCTGCCGGCGGCGACACCGAGCGGGCTCCCCGGGTCGGCCGACCCGGCTGGCCACCTCGCGGCCCGGGCCTGGAGGCGGCGCCGGTCAGTCGCCCAGGGCGGCGCTATGGCCTGGCGCGCTGGCGGTGGCGTACCGTCGATCCAATCGGGGATGTCGCCTCCCACGTAGGGGCGCACCAGGCCGTAGGGGCATGCGGCACCGAGCATGTGCGGCGTTCGTCGACCTGGCCAGCGCGGCGCACCAGGTCGCTGCGACGGCGTTGATCTCTGTCGTTGGTGGCACCTCCTCGCGGTAGGACTCCGAGCCACTGGAAGGAGGGCCGTCTGCCGAAGAGGGTCATCCCCGCGTCCAGGGATGGTCGCGGCACCTGGGATGTGGCCGGTCGCCACGAGGACGGCCTTCCGGCGTCCGCCGGTGCGGCAGCTCCATGTAGTCGGAAGCGCGATGAACGAACGCAGCCACAGCTTACCAGTCAGCTCGGTGTGGACAGAAACGGTAGATCGAGACCGCTCGGCATCGCGATGCCCGACCAGAGACGGATCGCGTCGCGGCCGTGTCTAGGATGGCTTTCGCGGCGGCGTCCAGAAGATCGTCTGTGCGGAATTTTGCAGGCTTGGCCATGGCAAACCAGTGTAACAGGCACGCGACATGGGTTTTCGAATAAAGAATCATTTAGTTTCGCCTCGCCTCCGCTCGACTGGACGCGCCGGTAGCGTCGGCTATGCCTGCTGGACCGCCTTCCTCAGCCTGCTTCCTCCACTGCCGCGCATCGCCACCGCCGGGGCCGACACCGACCGCCGCCGAGGCCGCCTTCACCGTTCGGAACGCATCCGCGTCGTCTACGTTCTGTGCCCGGAAGTCTGCAGGTCGCGCGGCGGCGCTCCTAGGCTGCGCGGCTGGGTGAAAAGGCGTCCTGATGCGGCGCCGTGTATGGAAGGTTGATCCATCGCCGCCTCGCACGACGGTCGGCGGCGGGGTTTCGCCCGTACGCCACCGTCGGCGCATACACCGCGCGGATCGTGGGCGTGAGCACCGGCGCGTGGACGGCTAAATCCCCATGACGGCGCGAACCGTACGCGCGCGGCCTGATCGTCGCCTACAATTCCCGCCGATCGCCCGTCGATCGCGCTCACGGCCGGCCTCGTCGGCTGGCTGGCGCCGGCGCGCCCGAGTGACCGCGGCGGTGGCCCCGCGTCGGCGAAAGCGCGAGCTCCGCGCCCGCGGGTCCAGCCTGCGGGCGGAACGGGTCCGCCCCGCCAGATACGCCGCTGACGCCCCATCGTCATGGACGCCGGGCCCGCCTTCGCCATTGCGCGCCCCGGCTTCTTCCGGTCTCGCGGCGCCCGGCCGCGTCCACTCCCGCTTCTTCGCGCTGCTGCGCGGTGATCGGGGTGCGCAACCAGAGTATCCCAGCCGCCGATTCGGAAGGCGACACGTCCCATCGAATAGTGCCTGCCGGTACGATGTTAACTTGAAAGCGATCCTGCCAAGCAAACAATTCCGAAGGCGTCAAGGCAGTTTGAACTTGGCCTGCGCCTCCTGCGGAGAGCCCGCGACTTGAACACCCGCTCCCACACGCCCGGATGGATCGACCCCGCCGCCGATCTCGTTCCCGTTGCACGATGTCAAGTGGTGGCCAGTGCGTTGCCGGGGTCGGCGTCGAAGTGAGCCGGAGCCATTCGCCGGCGAGGTGAATGCGGTAGGACGGCCGTCCACGCCGAATGCCCGAAAGCGTCGCCTCCGCGCCGCGCCTGAGGCTTGAACAGCGGCGCGTCCACGACCACCGAACGCCCACGCCTTGTGTCGATGAGGCCGCAGCGTTCGCCGATTTCAGGCGCGCGGCGCCCAGCAGTCGCAGCGTCGCCTGGCGGCGAGATGCAGTCGCCGCCCGTCCGACCCGCCAGCCCGTGGCGCTTGACCGGAGATGTTCTTCGCGACCGCCGCCCAGAGTGCCGTCGTCGGCGACCGTCACGTAGGCGAGGCTCGCAACCGCGGGCCTTCGCCCATTCCTGCCACTGTCGAAGTTGTCTGGCGGCTGCGAGGCCTCGCTGGCATGACCACTGCCCCACAGCTGCTCTGGAACACCCTGAACGGCGTGTCCTGAAATACTCGGCGAGGTTGACCAGTTCGCATCCGAAGCGCAGATCGGGTTGTCGGACCTGCAGCGTTCATCGCGTCGGCACGCCGCGGATCGTCAGCGATACCGCCACCCTGGCGATGCACGTCGTCCTGGTCGACGAAGGACATCTCGACGTCGAGCCAGTAACCGGCTGGCGGTTTCGGCGCGAAGTCCTCGTCGCGACAGCAGCGGGCGATCTGATAGTAGCGCCCATCCCCGCCACCAGCGAGCAGCCGCCGGACGCGCCAGGGGCGTATCGGGTGGCAGCGCACCATGGAGCCGGGGCTGAGCCGCGACTGAGAAGTCGCCAGCCTCCCGGCGTGAGCGCGGTCAGGTCGTAGTCTCGACCTCGACGGCTTCTGCGTCTACTGCCGCGCGGCCTGGTTGACCTTGGCGCGCAGCCGTACGGCGCGCTGCATCAGCCCGCGCAGGTCGAGGTGGTAGGCCAGGCGGGCCTCCCTCCTCACCTGCCCGGAGTCCCTGCGCTCGGAGACCCAACAGCGGGGCGCGTCAGTTGACGACGGCGACGTCCCTGGCCCACTGACCCCCGTACAGGGATGGTTGAAAGCGTCTCCGGCGTCAGCGCACGACGCCCGTCACCCGACGGTGGCCTGTTCCTGAAAGTTCGTGGGCGACCCCGGACGTCGCCCGCGATGCCCGAGGAGTCCTGACGCCGACAAGCGGCGATTCCGCCGTGGTCGCGACGGCGACTGACCCACCCCTGAGGCGTGACGGTCGAGCTGATGTCCTCGGGCCGGAGCGAGTTGTGGCTGCGGAAGCACGTGTACCTCTTTTCATCTGACCGATGGCGGTCGCCCGGCCCCGCCGACGAGCGGCGCCACCAGCAGCTAGTCCTGGGGCCGAGGGCGCGCCCGGCCTGAGCCCGCAAACGCCGCGATCGTCACACTCGCGCAAGAGGGACGCCGGACTCTGGAAAATTCCTCGCCGCGATTGAGGGTGGCAACATGGACGGCCGGCGAGTTGTTTTATCCTGCGGGAGGCGGTGGGCGCGCGCGATGGATGAGCTTGGTGTGCGCCCGGCGGGCGCGGGTCGGAACGGGCGGCCTCTGAATCGCCCGAGTATGGTGCCGGCGCGCTGCGGGCGGACGGCGGGCACGGGGTCGTACGTGACCCGTTGCGCTAAACGCCTCCCGTCACCTGCCGCGTGATCACGGCCGTGGCCTTCGAGGCCGTCGCGGTAGGAACCGCCATGCCCACCGTCGCCTCGCGCTGCACGGGCTCAAACTGTACGCGCGGCGATGGGCAACCTGTCACGCGCAGTTTGTCAATGACCGCTCGCGGGCCCGTGGCGACGCGTTTTCCCAGAGCTGCTCTGACCAGCATCGGCGCGTCGGCGCTCGTCAGTTCAACGTCGCCGCGCCAGCATGCTGGTTCGTGGTGCGCAACCAGCTCCGCGCGGCATGCGTCGTCCCCTGCACGCATGACGGTTTCACGGAGCACCGAGCGCCAGTCTCGATCTTCGCTTCGCTGTCGGCGGCTTGATCGTGCCGTCCCTCGTCGGGCCGGGATCGCGGGCCCTGCGGAGCACGCCCCGCGGCGGCTGGTTTGAGCCGTCCCGGAGCCCTGGCGGCTGCCTTCCGGTCGGGTCGCAGGCACGCAAGTGATCCGCGGACCGTATCGGCCCGGCCGCTCACGATGGGCGGTCCTTCTGTTGGCGGCCGGCGCGGAGCGTCGTGCGACCTCTGATCCTCCTGCGGATCTTTACAACACCCGGGTCTACGCCGCGGCGGGGCGGCCGCCGCCGCGACCTTCGCGTGCGTGCGCCCGCTGCTGCCGCCGGGGACCCGCGCTGTGGTGCGCCCGGCCTCCACGGTGCTCGTGCACCGTCTCTCGCCGCCTCATCGATCGAGGCCTTCCTGCCCTCCTGCTCAAGGGAAGTCCATTGATGGTCGCCGACTCGGCGGCTCATCCTCACGGTCGGCTCGGTGACGTGGGGCCCTCGGCCGGATCCACGGACGCGTCGCCCCGCCCACGAGCGCGGCGCCTTCCGGCCTTCGCCGTCGCATGCCAGTTCGCGGGCGTCGCGCTGGTCGCCCCGGCTCGTTCGCGTCCCTGCGGGGTTCGTATCGCGGGCTGGCCACCGATCGCTCGTCTTCCCGGCGATGTCCGTCTCTGGCGCTGGCCATACGCCGCGGGGACCGCCACGGCGCCGCCCGCCATCCAGCTCGCCGACACCCCCGGCGCCGACTGCGCTGTCGCCGGCCCCGTCTGCGCCGGGCGATCCCCGCCTCCCGGCAGGCGGCCTTCGCCGTGGCGACCGGAGCGCTCGCCCTCATCCTGGCGCGGCCTCGTCGCCGTGCGGAGGGCGGAGCTACCGCGCGGCCAGGGCCCAGACGATCGGTGAAGCGGTCGACGCTCTCGTCGAGCGCCTTCCCCGCAGAAACGGCGGGAAGGCGGGGCGGCCCTTACGCGAAGCGAGTGCGGCGGCCCGCGGCTCGTGCAGCGGCCGCGCGAACGCACGATCCGGTCGCCGTGTTCGCTGCGGAGGCAGCGGAGCCTGCCAAAAGCGTGTGCCCGCCGGCGAAACCACGTATGCCCGCGGGCCGTTGACTTCGCCTCCCACCATGCGGAGACGTCACGGACGGTTCGCGTCCCGTTCCGCAGGCGGACAACTTAGACTTTGCGAGGCGCGGCGCTCCCCAGCTGACGCGTTCGAGGACATGGGCGAACGTAGTGTCGTCAGGTCTCGGCGCGCCACTGACACAGGTGGATCAATGATCGAACGCCCACGCCCCTCCTCACGACCGCCGCACAAGAGCGGCGCGCCTGACGTCGCGACACCGTGACTTTGCCGACCTGCCCGCCCGAAGACCTCCTCGCGGCCGTCACGCATCCGTGTCATTCTCCCCACGGCCGTCCAGGTTTCGTCCGCCGCGTTTCGAAGCGCGGGCGCGACGTCGTCGGCGTGGCGCAGACGGGCATGCGCGACGCGCCCGCCTCCCGCTCCTGGCGCACATCGACGCGACGACCCCGGCCCAGGCCGCCTCGTCCCATTAATTCCCACCCAGCCGCCGCAGGCCGAGGCCGTCGGAGTCCTTCGTCGCGGTCGCGGGGCCTGGACGTCGTGGTTGTCTACGGGGCTCTACGCCCGCAGTTGCGCGCGGCGCTCGAGCGCGGCGCCCAGGTCGTGGTGGGGGACGTCGCCGCATTATGGACTCATAACCGTGGCGCCCGCCTGGACGTTGTGGTACTGTCCTCGACGAGGCCGACGAGAGGCTGCGCATGGCTTCGCCGACGACGTCGAGACCATATCGTTTCCGATCTGCCTGCCGATGGATCTCCGCCCTCTTTCTCGGCGACTGCGTTCTCGGCCATCCGCCGGTAGCCGAGCGCCACCTCCGCGACCCCTGGCGAGGTGACGATATCAGGTCCGCGACGGTCTCCACGGTCCGCTGGTCGTTCGCCGTCGTCCGGAGCGGAACAAGGTCAGCGCCCTGGCGCGCGTGTTGGCGGTCACCGGCGCCGACGCCGCCTCGTGTTCAGGCAGACGCGCTCGACGGCCGAGATCTGCCGTCGGTCTGGGGGCGGCGCGTGGTGAGCGCGCTGTCGGGGACGTCGTCTGAAGGAGCGGGAGAGCTGCGGCGCGGCTGCGCGAGGGCACGCTGGATGTCCGGTGGCCACCGACGTCGCCGCGCGGGGCTGACGGAGAGGATCGGCATCGTCGTCAACTTCGACGCTGGCGCGAGCATCGACACCTACGTCCACCGCGTGGGCCGCACGGGCCGGGCCGGCTGCTCGGGCGAGGCTCTGACCAGACGCCCATGAGTGTCCGCGGCTGCGCAGGATCGAGAGGCAGACGGCTCGCGCATGGAGCAGGTCGAGCCGCCCGCACCTGGCCGAGGTCTCCAAGCTCGCGCCGAGCGCACGATCGACCGGGCGATCGCCCGGCACGCTAAGGCGCCCGTCCACTGGGACGTCCTGCGCTCCCTTCGAGGCCGCCCAGGCCGAGGCCGCCGAGCGCTGCCGCAAGACGAGCTCCTCGTCTCCTCCTGGCCCTGGCTGCGCGACCTGGGGCCCGTCGCGGCGAGGAGCCCAGAGGCTGACCGTCGACGTCTCTCTGAACGGGCGAGGGCTGCCGGCAAGGGACCGCAGGGCCACCAGCGCAGGCCCTGGACAACGCCGTCCGGTACCGCGTAGAGGTCGGCCACAGGACAGGGTCAAGCTGGGCGCGATCGTGGGCGCCCTGACCCGCGAGGGCGGCTGCGTTCGGATCAGCACACGACATCTATCCCATTGCTCTCCCTCGTGGAGATCAGTCCCCGACCGCCGAGGCGCGCGAGCGCATCTTCGCGGCGCGCGTGTCGGGACGCGCCCTGCGCATCACGGAGGACCGCGTCTGGCGGGCGGGCTGACGGAGGGCCGCTCCCCATCGGCGGAAGAACACGCACTTTCAAAGACGACGCTGCAGCACGGCTGGGACGCCCACCGCTTCGATCGCGAGGGCAGGCGCGAGGCCGGCATCTGCGTGGTCCATACGCTCCCCGGCGGTGAGCCGGATGGCAGGTTGTTCCTCGGTGCGCTCGCCCGGCCCGATCAAGCCGACGGGCTGCCGGATGCGGCACTCGAAGTGGTTGGTCTGAGTCGCCCGGCTGGTCGGGCGGGCGGCCGGGCGGTCTCGTGGGCGCCGACGGGTTGGTCGGGGTCGGGCAAGACATGTCTGCCTCCGAGGTCGCCGCTGTCCTGGAGGCTGGTCGCCGTGGCCCTCGCCGAAGTCGAGGCCTCGTCCCCGGCTGACGGGCTGGCCGACGGCGTGCGGCGCGTGGCCGAGCGGCTCGCCCCGGTCCGGGACCGGGATGGGCCGAGCTGGCCCTGTGACTGGCATGCGGCCGGTATGCCGCCCGCGAGTGTGGACCGCACGGGCTGCGCGGACGTCCTCCTCCTGGTCGGCTGCGGGTCGACGAGCGCTCCCTGCGCGCCCCTCCTCGACGTGTCGGTGTGGCCTCGACCTCGGACGAGGGCGAACGGCGGTGGCGCGTGACCCGCCGCGAGGGCGACCCGGAGCCTGGTGGCGGCGGGGCGTCAGAGGGCCTGCTCCTGGCCGAACGCGACTCGGCGCGCCTGGCGGACGTGCGCATTGCGCCGACGGCTCGGCGGATGGCCTTTACCCGCCTCCGCGGGTTTTGAAAAAGGCGCCGGTCGGCTATCCCGCGACCGGCGCAAAGCGATCGGTCTCCGCGGCTCGGCTGACGGATAGGCGGCGAAAACTGTCTCGACCCCGCTGCCGGCCGGCCTCCGGGCTGCCCAGGCCGGTTAAGCCTGCGGGCCGATGCGCCGGTGCGAACGCAGGCGCTGGCGTGGCGACGAGCGCACCGTCGGCTGGCCGGCGCGAACGGGTGCGGGCGCGACGGCGCAATCCGGCGGTCCGTGCGAACAGCTCGCGGGCCGGTATCGGTCTATAGCCCTGACATCATGGAGCAGCAAGCAGTTCTCCTCGGCTACGATCAGCCGAACGTGCTGGAACACGTGGCACATGGTCGAGCAGTTCGCCCGTCGTCGATCCTCGCCGACCCGGCAGCGCATCCCGGGTGCCCCGCCGCAGAGTAGTGGATATGACGAAGGCGCCTGGAGCCGGGGGCGCCCGTCCATCAGGTGATCGACTGGCGGGCGGCGAGGACCAAGCTGTGACGTGTTCTCGTCCCGCCTCGTCATGGGCGGAGGGCCTGCCGGCGGCGAAGCTCGAGACGTGTGACGCAGACGGCGATGCCGCCGTTTGGCGAAAGGTGCCGGCGTCCGCCCCGGCGGGCGGACGGGGACGCGGAGCTGCGAGTGGCGTCACACGTGCTTCCTCGCCGGCTGTTACGCGATCGAAGACGTCCATGGGGAGCTTCAGGACGTCTTCACGACGACGGCTCCCGCACACCCCTGCGCTGCCGGGGACTGGGCTTGCGCGGTCGTCGAACTCGGACGGTTCCGGGCGTTTCCGAATCGCAGGCCGTGGCCCGTCCGCCGCGCCGGAGCGTCGGCCGGGCGAAGGACCCGCCGCGACGACCCCACGTGGCTTCTGGGATTCCACCGTGCCGAGCGGGCCTTCGCGGAAGGGGTGGCGGAGTTCGAGGCCGTCCAAGGGCGTCCGGGCGACCCGAGGGCGGTCCGCACGGCGACGTCCCGTCCTCCCCGCCCCCGATGCGCAGACGGGCGCTGGGACGGCTCGTCGCCCTGGCGCACAAGGTGGCAGTCCCGTGGCATCCCCCGGTCACGCGCAGGCGGTGCGCATCGAGACGAGGAGGGTCGCTGTGGACGCGGACGGCTGGGGCCCGGCGGGCCGTCCGCCCCGACCCCGGTCAACGGCTTCGTCCTGGGCGAGCTGCTCGACGTCCGCGAGCCCGGAGGACGACGACATAGGCGACGCCCTGTGGCAGTTCCTGGCCCCGCGCGGACGATCAACACGGCGCAGCGCAGCGGACGCGCGGACACCCGGAAGGCCGACGCCCAGCCTGCCGCCTGCATACCGCTCGGCCGCTGGCCGGCGGACCTCGACCGCCACCACGCGCGGCCAGCAGCTCCTCCGCCGTCAACCAGGCGCTCGACATCGACAAGCACGGCGACCTGTGCCTGCCGTCAACGGCCCGCAGGAGGCCGAGGAGGACGGTGCTGCCCGGGAGATCGCGGCGGCAACGTCGTCGAGCGGGCGCGGCGCCTGGCCAGGCCGACCGATCCCTCGAGCGCCTTTCACGGGAGCATCCCAGGTGGAGGGGATTGATGGGGTGGCGCACCTGCACGATCCGCGCCGGCTTCGCGCTCGAGCGACTGCTTTCGAGAGATGGTCGTCGTCGCGCCGACGACGAGGCGGCTGAAGCCTCGCCAAGAGCCTCGAATCCCGGGAGGCGCTGGCAGCGAGAGGCGCCGATAGAGACCTGGAAGGGGACCGTGAGGTCTGGCGAGGCCCGCTCGACGCTCGCCGACCGGTCCGCAGACGCGGGCAGCGGTCCGGTCCGCCGACCGCGAGCGCAGCCGGGAGTGCCCGCGCACATGCACAAGGCCCGGGAGGAATTCCTCCGCGCGGAGCAAAGACGCGCAGGCCCTGCTCAGACGCAGGGTCGAGGCGGACAATCGGCGGGTGGTCCACGTCGAGCTGCCCGGGCGGATGGCCGACGAACGGAAGGCCATCGCCGCCGCGACCGCGTGATGCGGCGATGCCGAGCAGGCGGCCGTCCAGCTGCGATTCCGCCGCGACCGCGCCGAACACGACCGTCGAGACCTGAGGGGCGGCTCGCCGAACTCGACGCGTGCGTCCGGTCGTGGGCGACGCTGCGCACGATCGGCTCGGCGCACCGGCGGTGGCGGAGCCGGCGCCGCGAGAGCTGTCCGCGAGTTCTTCCGAAGTCGCCGCCGCGCACGCGAGGACCGCCGCAGGCCTGCCGGTGCTATTTGAAACAGGATTGCGCCCGTCTGTTTCGCGCGACACCGCAACGCCTGCGCAGATCGGCTTCCCAGATCGCCGTCGAATGCGCGAAGGACGGGAGTCCTTCGGTGGCCTACCCGCTGACCTCTCGGCCGGCGACGCTGCGCGCGAGGAGCGGCCCCTGGCTGGACGCCGAGGTGGACGCGGCGCGGTCGATCTGTTCGCGGCGGCGGTCGTCACGAGGGCCTTCGTCTTCGCCGGCGGCTCGACGCGCTGGGGATGGTCGCCGCGGCGGACGTCGTGGCTGGCAGACCGACGGCCCGGACTGAGCCGGTCCTCCTGAAGCCGCCTGGCAGCTGTTCTTCCCGTTGTGCCTGGTCGTCTCGGCGACTTTCGCCCGACGGAAGGATGTTCGTCGGGCTCGGCCGAGGCTCGCGGTTGCCCGTCGACGACGCGGGCCGGATCGCGCCCTGCTGGCCGTCAGGGCCCCTGTGGGGGTGGCGAGGGCGGTCGTGGTCGGCGACCCGCCGCACCGGACCCGCGCCGGTTCCGGCGGGCGATGGCCGAGATCGCGCGGCTGTACGGGATCGAGACGCCACGGGCTGGCGCCCAGCCTGTGCAGGCGCTAATGACCGGGTGAGCGCGGTCGGCAATCGTCGCGGCGGGCGCGATCGGGCCGCCGCGGCGGAAGCCGCCCCGCATCGACCGGCATCCCGGCCCGCCGCCGAGCGGTTCGGCGGGAGAGACGCGCGGGCGAGGACGGCGCGGAGGGGATCAGGACCGTCAACGGCGACTGTCGCGGTGGGCGGAGACGCGCGGCGGGTCACGGCCAGGCCGGACGCCCGCCCAGACGGCGGCCGCGACAGGTCGCGCGCCAGACCTCCGGCCCCCGGAGCCGTCGAGCGCGCCGACGGTGCCGCTGACGGGCGCGTGCGCTCAGGCCTGCAGCCAGGCCGGGCAGGCGCGTCCAGAGGGACGATGACGCCGGCCAGGACGGGCAGAACGGCGCCCGGCGGTGGAGCGAGATAGGTCGGGCAGTAAGGACGCCGACGCCCGCGGCCCCACGCCCATGAGCACGCCGCAGACGACGGCGCACGCGGCCAGGTCGGCCACCTGTCCCAGCAGCAGGGCGGCGTCGCGCCTGTCGGAGAGGGCGAAGACCGCCTGACGACGCATCGCCGTCGTCGCCGAGGCGAGAGGGCCGGGACCGCCAAAACGCCTCGCCCAGCAACGGGTCGACGGCCCGGCAGGTGCGCACCTCCGGAAGACGCCGGAGATGCGGTCGCCGGCCACGGCCGCGACGACTCGGCCACGCCGATCGCCAGCCACGGAGCGCCGCCGCGCGTGCCGGTGCGCCCCAGGTTCGGGGCGGACAGGCGTTTTGGACCCCATGGTCAGCGCTGCCGAAGAGACGGTCGAACAGGGGCGAGCACGAGGTGACGACCGCCGTGCCTCCAACGTCGCGAAGGCGGTGAGGAGGGCCCAGGAGACCCGCACGCCGGTGCGGAGGCGGCGGGCGAGACGTCGCGCATCAGACGGCCTCCAGCTCCGGCGCGGGTGGCGCAGGCGCAGGCCCGCGTCCCATGAGCCCGGCGCAGGTCCAGGCGGCCGTGCAGGACAGCCCGTCCATGGCCGGGCCGGACGCGCCCCACTCAGCAGGTCGACGGGACGGTCAGCGGCAGGAGGCGGCTGACGGCGAGCCAGGAGGACGCGGAGGCGGCGAACACGACGCCGGAGAGCAGGAAGACGACGAGCAGCAGCCCTCGTAGCTGATCGCGCTGGGTCAGCACGAACAGGGTGGCGACCACGAGGTTTCGTACAGCGCGCACGCACGCACAGCGTGAGCGCGCCGACGGCGATCCGCTCAGTGCGGGCCCAGCCCACCGGGTCAGAAGTCGATCTGAGGCGTCCAGCCGCCCAGGCCGGGGCCAGGCCACGAAGGAGGCCACCCGATGCGCGGCGTCAGAGACCACCGCCGCGAGAGCGAGCGCAGGGCCGCACCGCGCAAGGACGAGTGGACGAGCGTGCCCTTGTGCCGTTCGAAGCCGATGCCGATGCCGTGGCGGCGAGGTGGCGGTGGACCACAGCGATATGACGCCGGCGCGGGTCCAGCCCTGGCGGGCGTGATTGCTGCAGGCGCGCACGGCCAGGTATTGACGAGCGCCGTGATCGCCGCAGACGGCCACTCACCGGACGAAGCAGCGCACGGAGACGACCGGCGTGGATGTGGAAGGCTGTCATCCGCAGCTGGCGCCTCATCGGGCGAGCCTGTTCGCCACCAGCAGCTCCTCCAGGCGGGCCGCGCGTGATCAGGTCCGCGGCGCACCGCCCGCCCAGACGGCCTCTTCAGGCGTGCGAGGCCGCCGTCGCGATCCGGGATCGCAGCTGCAGACTGTCACGGCCCAGCGGGCGGACGAGGCGGCTGGGCCACCCGGCGGCTGGGCCGAGGGCTCCCGCAGCCAGCTCGGCCGCGTCGAAAGTGAGGCGGAGGCAGGGTGAAGTCGCCGGTGGCGCGCACCGGCGCCTCGGCGACGTCGAAACGCCGCCGCAGCGTGACGATCCGGCGACGCCGCCGATGGAGATGACGCCGCGCAGCTTCCTGACCTCCGGCACGTGGAGTGGAGGTGAGCAGGGACGCCGACGCCCTGGCGGCCAATTCCCGCACGAGGTCGCGCCGGAGGAGACGTCGGTCGAGGCCGGCGGTGCCCTCTCGAGGCGCCGGTCGGCCAGGATTGGCGCGCGCTAGAGGCGCTGGCGCATGCGCGGGAGTAGCGCCGACTCTCATCGCGCCGTAGTCGGCCAGGTCGACGCGTTCGGGGCCAGGGTCATGACGCGGCGCCTTCTCGCGGTGGGACTCAGACCCTACAGGTCGGCGAAGAAGAGCAGGTTGTCGCGGGCGCTGGCGCGCGGGTAAACGAGGTCTCCGCCCAGGGACGCAGCCCCACCGCGCAGCGGGGCCCGCTCCGGGTGTGCCATGGCGTCCACATGGCGACGCGACGGACCCGGAGGTGGGCGCAGGAGGTGGCGCACATGCACGGTCGTCTTGCCGGCGCTGGTGCCAGCAGGGCGTGGATCCGCCCGGGGAGCACGCGAAGCGAGACGTCGGACGGCCGGGAAGCCTCCCGCAGCAACAGCCGGACGGATCGTGCCTCGGCACCGCGTCACCGTCATCGCCGCCCGCGCCTTCCATCGCCACGCAGCGCAGTCTACCGCCCCGGAGGGCGTTCCGGAACGTGGGAATCTACGTGGAGGCAGACGAGATTTCCCATGACGGCAACTGACTCTCGAGGCGTCGCGGACAGCGCCGAGGCGCGAACCCCGCGACGGCGGCAAACGTCCGCGAGGATCCGCGCCCCGTCTCGCGGCGGCACTCGGCGCGACGCGGCCTGAACCCTCTTCACGGGGCTGTGCGCGGCCGTGGCGTTCGCCTGGCCGACCGGCGATAGCGGCGGTGGCAGTCGTGGGCTGGCGGTCGGCTGCTGGCCGATCGCCGCCGAGGCGTGGAGGATCTGCGCCACCGGAAGATGAGCATGGAGCTGTCGATGCTCATCGCCGCGTCGTCTGCCGCCGCGCCATCGGCGAATGGGTGACGTCCCTGTGATCGCCGCCTCGTGCTGGGCTGCCGAGATCCTGCGAGGATCTTCGAAAGACCGCGGCAGGACGCCCTGACCGACCTCGGCCTTCCTCGCCCGAGACAGTGCGGGTCAGGCGGGGCGATGGGACGCAGGGCCTCGGCCGAGGTGAGGCCGGGCGATGTGGCGGTCGCTGCCGGGCGGCAGGGGTTCCGCGGACGGGAACCGTGGCGGCGGGGCGCTCCTCCGTCGATCAGTCCCGCATCACCGGCGAGTCTTCACGATCGACGTCTCCGCCGGTGAGACGGTCTACGCCGGCTCTATCAACCGGGTCGGCGCTCGAGATCCGGGCCGAGCGGGTCGATCCGACTCCTCACGGGCGCATCGTCGAGGCCATACGGCGGGCCCAGTCCTCGCAGGCCCAGTGCAGCGGCTCGCCGACAGGTCTCGCCGCCCACCTCGTCTACCTGGCGCTGGCCGACGCGGCCGTCACGTTCTCGCGCATCGCGCGACTGGACGTCCACCATCTCGGTGGTCGTCGGCCGGGGCTCTAGGAATCGCGGCGGCACGCCGCCGGCTCGTGCTCGCCGCGATCGCGCGCGCGTGGCACGCCCGGGGCCTCGTCAGCGACGGCGCACACCTGGAGGCGCCTCCCAGGCCGGTGCGATCGTCTTCGACAAGACGGGACGCCGACCGCCGGCGCGCGTCGTATCGAAGGTCCTTCCGGCGCCGGAAATCTCCTGAGGATCTGCTGGCCGTGCTCGCCGCCGCGCAGCTACTCGAGCATCCCCCGGAGCAAGTCCGTCGCAAAGCACGCCCGGAGCCCGGCCTTCCGTGGCCGCGCAGCCTCGAGGCTCGAATCGAGCCCGGCCTGGGCAGGGCGCGCGTCGCGGGCGGCTCGTCGCCGCGGGCGGTTCGGCTCGTGCCGGACGCTCCCGAGGCCGCCGAAGACAGGAGGGCGTCGTCACCCCATCCACGTGGACGTCGACGGAGCGTATGCGGAAACCGTACTGTTGGCCGACGCCGCAGCGGCTGGCCTGCCAGGCGGTCGCCGCCTGCAGGCGATGGGCTGAGAGTCCGATGGTCACCGGCGACCGCGAGCGACGGCGCGGCCGTCGCGCAGCTGGGGATCGACGGTCCACGCCGGGCTTCTGCCCGACGAGAAGATGACGGTCGTCGACGCCGCTGCGATCGCACGCGGCGGGTCGCCATGATAGGGCGACGGCGTCACCGACGCCCTCGCCCCGCCCTGCGCGGACGTCGGGATCGCCATGCTGGGTAGCGGAACCGACGTGGCACGCGACAGCGCCGACGTCACTCATCGCTCGAACCTCGACGATCGGTGGCCACCGTGGCTGCGGCCGCGCGCACGCCGCATCGTCGCTTTCAACTTTCGCCGCGCAGATCGCCGTGACCTGCTCGGCTACTGCTGGCTGGGATCGGCCTGCTCACACCGATCCTGGCCGCCCCTTGTGCACGTGGGGCAAAGCGAGACGGCGTTCATTTCTGAACTCGGCGCGGCTGATCCTCGGCAGGGTCCGGCGTGAGCGGCACCTGTCGACTGACACGAGAAGAGATGTGAGCTTTCTCGGCGCTCCCGGCGTGACGGCGCCTCGCGCGGTGAATTCATTTTTCCGGCATCGCGGCGCCTCGCGCAAAGCAAGCCTCGGGGCACACGCGGGGCTGAGTTTACGGACCGGGGGCATGCGCATCCTTCTCAGCAGAGGGCTCGGGCTTGACCTCCAGGCAGACTGCGGGGTGCTGCCGCCCGGGGCACCCGTGGTCCCGTCCTCGACCGCACGGCGCGACCAGGTGACCCGGGGCGGTCCCCGGCCTGTCACGGTGCCCGCTGTTCGGCCCTGATCCGGCCTGCTGACGCGGCGCTGGCCAGTGCGGCGCAACGGTGACGATGATGCTCCCGCCCACCCAGGAGCAGGCGGCCGCCGTCGTGGGCGGTCGACTGCGCGCGTGGCACTGCGGGGCTGGCGACCCGGTCCCGGCCTCGCCTCCCTGGCGCGCTTAGGACAAGCCCTAGCGCCGCGCGCACCCTGGATGCTCTTCGGCGTCCCCGCCGCGCCGGGGCTCGCGATCTGCGACCCGGGACAGCGATGCGCCACCGGGGACGCCTACCCCCGCCTCGTCAAGACGCCGATTGAACGGCGTCGGCGGGGGTCCGCCGGGCGTCTGCTGCGGCGAGCCTGCGTCGCCTGCGGCCGCGGCCCGTACGCCGAGCTGCGCGGCGGCGGGCTTCGCTCGGCAGGAACGCGACGGCCCGCTCGCGATGGTCCAGGCCGTGTCTGACCGCGGTCGTCTCAGTCGCTTCACGCGAACAAGCGCGCGAGCCGAGGGGGCTGGCGGGCGCCTCGCCACAGGGGAGAGCGTCCTGCTGCCCGGCGTGCGCGACCGCATCGCACAGCTGGGCGCGGCCTGCTGGCACGCGCGCCCTGTCGGCGAGATCGCCACGACGCCCCGAGGATGCGGCACGTCGTCATCGACGCATCCGCGACTGGTCCGAACCCGTGAACGCGCGGCGGAGCGGCACCGACCTTGGTCGGCGCGCTCAGACTGCGCTGCGCAGGCGCCTCCCGCGGACCGTCCGTCGGGCAGGGGCGGCGTGCGCACGCATCAGCACTGCTGCTGTCGGTCCCAGGCGCTCGCCAGCGCACGGGTCCCGGCGGGCCGTGTGGCGGGAGGTCGTGGCGCGCGTCGCGGCACAGCGCGGCACTCTTACAGGCAGCGCCGCGAGCTGACGCCGTCAGGCGGGACGTCCGGGCGGCCGTCGGTCGTCGCCCTCGCCCTCGGCGGCTCGCTCCGGCCCAGCCTGGCGGCGGCAGGATGGCGGACAAAGAACGGGCATCGGCGCTACACCCATCACCCCACAGGGCTGGGACCGCGTGCTCGCGACCAAGCCTACAGAAGGCACAGAGGCGGCGGAATCACCGAGCATCGAAGGACCGCCCGTGCGTCGTCGCGGTGGTAGGTGGGGTTCGTGTAGCCCTGCTGTCGTCGTCGAGCTGTTTAACGTCGGGGTTTTCGTGGTGGGGTACAGTGTGTCTGTCGCGTGCTCCGTTCTCTAGTGTGCTTTCATGAGTGTCCTCCGGCGTGTCACTGGGTGATCAGGTCCCGTTTCCGAGCGGCGTGGTGGCAGAGTGTGGGTGGGTGGCCCGGCTGGTCCGGGTGCCTGCGACTGGTGTGTCTTCCGGTCGGCCTGGTGAGATGTGTGGCAAGGCTGGGGTGTACCCGCATAACGCCAAACAGCGATGGATTTCTCACGAAAGGGACGGCATGGCCGGCGGGGTGCGTCTTTATTCAACCGTGATGCCACCGTGATCAAGGGAACCAGATGTGGACAGCAGACTGTAGCCAGGATGACTAATCACGTCCATGGCAACGAGATCGGGAAGCTGGCCGGCGATTCGGGCAGGGCCGTGGCGGCTACATGGTGGACGGCGTGGGCGGCGGCAAGACGAGACAACGAGCTCGCACGTCCGCTTTGAGGTCCGGAGTTGACGGCGGACGTGCGAGACCGTACAGGCCCGGATGGCCGCCGGAGATTGTCGGACGCCCGAGCGCGGTGCTGGGCTCGGGTCGGGGCGCGGTGGAGGAACATGGACGCCGAGAACGCACCCAGGTGACGGCCGACTTCGAGTTCATGATGTCCGCCATAACCTCGACTGACACTCACCCACCACCCGAACCACACGGCCGGGTGATGTGTGTTTGTCAATTGTTGTGTTCGCCGTTGGGTGAAGGGAATTTCATGACAGAGTGGATACTCGTGGATAGTTTGGTGTCGGGGGTGCGGGCGTTGCCTCAGCCGGAGAGGGTGACGTCTGTGGGGAGTGTTGCTGAGGCGTTGCATCATATCGCTGGGGCGATGAGTGATACTCAGGTGATGACGGTGGGTGAGAGACTGTGGGGTGGATCGGTCAGAGTGCGGGGGCGTTTGCTCATGAGGCGCGTCATATTCAGGCTGCTGTGCGGAAGGTGCAGGGGGCGATCGCGAATGTGATCGCGGCGTTGAATGAGTATCAGTCGGTGTGCAACGGTCTGACACAGCAGATCAGGAGCCACCAGCAGAATTTGGGATAGCAATATCGCCCGGTATAAGAAGGAGGTGTCTGAGGTTCAGTCGCGGGTTGGGGCGGCCAGTGGTGGGCAGTTTCCGTTGCTGGATGCAGTGGACGGGGCTGAGGTGGCTGAGGCGGCGTTGAGGCGCGGTTGGATGAGCGTCAGGCGGATGAGGCGCGGGCGTATAATAAGACGGTGGAGGCGGTGGATGCGGCGGCGGCCTCCACGGCCGGTAAGCTCAGGGCGGCGCTCGATGGGGTGGTTCCGGGGGTCACGGGGCCTGATGGGGCGCGTGGTGTTCCGTCGCGGGCGGCTGTGGGTCTGGCTCTGTTCGGGGACGAAGGGGATTTTGGCGGCGCAGAGCCGGTGGGCGGCTGCTGAGGCGGATGCTCCCGGCTGCGGCGGCGCTGATCAACCGGATCGATGGTAAGACGAAGCTGCCCTAGCCAGGCGGCGCTGCGCCAGTCAACGCTACTGTATGGGGCCTGCCTGGCCAGCGACCCGTATTTCGCGACCATGCCCATGAGGGAAATCGGAGCAGAAAAACTCATCTCTTTGGCGGCTAAAGTCTTATATCAATGAGAAAAGGCAGTAACTATCTTTTTGTCTGGACGCTTATAGAAAGCAGTTGAAGGCTTTTTCACGGCGAGTATGGGGGCGGGTCTGATCCTGGCCACCGGCGGAAGCCTCGAAAACGGACACCGACACCACCAACGGCTTCAAGCCCTGGACAACACCCTGACAACGGACGGCAAGAAAAACCATCCGCCAATGGCGCTCTAGACTCAAGCAGCACTTATAGCAAATGGAGAAAAATTATTTGATGCCGAAAACGGGAAAGTAGTGTCTAGTGATCGAAAAGGCCCGTTAGACATTTTTCGTGGATGCATGAGCTTTTAGGTCAACGACTCGGTGTGAGGGCAGCGCGCATCCCGAGTTATCGCTCGGCGATCACTTCCTCAATGGAATCGACAGAATGCCCATGCGATGGTGGACTTGATTGCAGCACCCGAAAAACTATACAATGACAGGGAGCAAATGAAAAGAAGTTGCGTCCTAAATCTGCAGTCAGGATTTATAAAGATGGCATGTCTTGAGATTTTTCTTTCAACATATGTATGAGGCAATGGATAATGCCAGATAAGACTCGCTTCACAAACATTTATGAATTCTGATTCGGTTATTATTACTGGGACCATGAGCCATATATAGTACAGTATGAATGAGCAACAGATATGACACGATATCTTGTAGGCACTCACGGTCAAATAAGTAAAGAGTCTTTCATACTGGTCTGATGATATAGGAGAGCGTCACTGGGACGTCTTTGATAATAATATATCACAGATAAAAACAAATAGAATGTCACCAAATATTGTTCGTGAATATATAAGGTTCAGGCTGACGGACTTGAAAGGAAATATGATGAAATTCTTCTTCACATGGAGTAGACGATATTAATGGACAGGATACATTTGGTTATAAAGAAATTCTGTTTTACGTTCTTATATTGGGTAGCATACTGAAAGATTATAAGGGCGATATAGCTCATAGAAATGAATAATTGTGACGGGTGAAGTGGAAGGGCCGGGCGCAAGTTGGGATATGCGTGACAAGCGTTACCATCTGTTTTGGATGAAGAACTACTCGCAAAAGCTGCAGTCTGACAAAAGTGAAAAATGAAAACTATGATTCAAATATCTTTTTAAAGATCTTGGTTTTGATAAAAGGTATAAAATATATGAGCATGTTAGCTACAATGAAATGTGGGAATGAGTATTATCGAGTTTATACTGCTCTTTTGGTGATAGCGAACACAAGAGAGCGATAATGGATAATATTAAAAATGATTATTCAGACTTATTAAAAAGTTAGGATGACGGTGATTCATGAAGCATGATAGATCTAAAGGTGAAGAAGATAGCAACTGGAAAAATCTAATGTTATTGAGAGCGTCACTATCTAATGAAAAGATAACTGACAGATTTGATTGTCGGAGAAGCATTACAAGATGCTGCGGATAGAGGACTGCATTATTGAACCAAAAGACCTTGATAATATAGATGCAAAAACATGCGAAAAAGATGTGGATAGAAAGGTAATAATTGATAACAAATCAGCTGTAAACAGAATGAACAGAGCTTAAAGGAAAAATCCAAAGTCCAATCACATAGATGTAAATTACCAGAAGGAACTACGAATTGAGTAATATTCCTGGTATAAAAGGGACCATCTGATCAGCTTCGCCTGATGAGAAATTCATCGATCAGAATGGTCATGAAATTTCAGGAAAAATATGGACATGTAAGATAAAAATTGAAAACGCTAAAAATCGTTTTTCGTAATAGTAGTGAATGGTTTGAAATGAGTATAAATATGTTATCCAGTGTTTAATAAAAGCTAAACTTACAAACATATTATTGCGATAGCGTTTGTTGCAAACGTAAATTGCCTTAGTTGTTCCTCGGATAAACCCGAAAGTATAAAATACAGATGCCGCCTATATATATCGGACATATCTGTTCAGTAAATTGCTAATAAAAGTTTCCAGGATGACGATTAGACAACCAATGGCCTCCGTCACTAGGAAACGTTGTTGTTTGCCATCGGTGCCGACTATGCTGACATTCCCTGGATTGTGTTAAAGTTGTGGTATGTCAGATGAAAAGCTTTAAAATTACCTGCGGGTAAGCAGAGAATTAAAAGACGGGAAAGAGGGAAGAGACACCCAGTTACTACCCCACATTTCCTTTTCCCCTTATAAAGAAATTAGAGCCCTGAAGCCTGATATTATGCGTCAAAAATCGCTTTTTGCACCCAGACGAACGTGTTGAATTGTCGTAAATTGCTCCTCTTATCCAATTCGATTCCGTTTTTGCTGACAGTATATTTATCCTAATAAATCAGAAAAAGGCAATGGAGTGTAAAAATCCGCATCTACTCTAAAGCACGTTGGGATTGTCTGATAAAAGTGAGAATCCATGATAAGAACAATAAATGATAAAGTGAAGAGCAACACTGGCACAACATGACTTTTTAAAAACTAAAGAAAGTTTTACCTTAGATATTTATCCCGATAAAATAATTTTATTATTTTAGATGTGTCCTTGTATACATCTATCATGGCCTTTTATAAAATAGGATTACCTCTACTGAAAATTTTAAAAAGAGAATCAACAGATCCTTACCTAATTTCTCAGGCTTATGATGATATTAAAAGACATCGATGTTCTTATTATGATTGACAATGATATCTCTAACTTACACAATGATCTCAAATTTTAAAAAGTGCCCGCAGTAAAGAACGACCGTATTTTACTTCTAAAACAAAGATGAAAAACTATTATCTTTGATAAATTATAATCGTCCCTCTTTCCATTCCATGGGGAATTGACCGCTACTTCGATCTACTCGAAAACAGCCAAGAAATAACCGCCTATCTATAGCGGACGGCGAGCGGTGGAGCCTGTCAATCCCGCCGCCGTTCCGCGTCGAAGCCCTCGCGTTGAAGTCCCATGCGCCGCAGACGCCGCTCGTCGGGGGCCGACCGCCGCGAGCGGGCGGACGAGGTCGCCAGGTCGTCGCTTCCCGCACGCACCCGGCAGCGCCGACAGGCCGCGTCGAGCAGGCCGTCGGCGAAGGCGCGGGCGATAGTGACCGACTGGGCCGGATCCGTCCACTCCAGTGCAGTCCCCTCATAGGCCCGCATCGAGAGGGTCATGCTCGGTCGGACCACGCCGGGGGCGAGTTCGAGAGATCTGACACTGGCCGGAGGCCGCCTCGTGGAGGCATCCGGCCAGCTGCATGAGCGCGTCGGTCTGACGCGTAGTACGCACTGCCCGGGCGGAGTCCTTCACGGCCGCGCTGAGGAGAGGTCGAGGATCCTGCCCCTCCCGTTGGCGATCATCGCCGACGACCCTCCCCTGATGAGGAAGGCGCGCGAAGATTGACCTCCAGGGTACGCCACCAGTCCTCGGGGTCGGCCTGCCACGGGGACGTCTCCGCCCCAGGACTCCCGCGCAGTTGATGACCATGTCGACCGGGCTCGTCGGCGAGCGCGATGTGAGCATCGCCTCGACGTCGGGCTTTGGACAGCTCGGCCCCTGCGGGAGCACACCCTCGGCGCCCACCTCCCTCGCAGGCGGCGGCGACGGCGTCGAGCGAGGAGACCTTCCGGGCCACGAGCACGCAGGCGCCGGCCGGGGCCGGCCAGCCCCTCGGCCAGATGCCGGCGATCCCGCGAGGCGCGCTGGTGAGGATGCGCTCGCTCGGCTTCACGCCCGCAGCTCCGCCCTCGAAGGCCTTGCGTGCTGCTTTGAGCACGCGCCAGGACGCGCGTCTCTCCGCCGTGGTGGCCTCGCCGCGCAGGCGCAGCGCGAAGCTGACTTCCGCCCCTCTGCCACCTGCTCCCCCGTGTAGCGTCGAAGAGCCGCAGGTCCCTCCAGGAGGCCTCCGCCGCCCGCGTCGACGACGTCCCAGCTCCCCGGGCGGTCACGTCGGCGTCGACGAGAGCGCGATGTCCTCTTTAGCCGCCGGAGGGTCAGGATGGGGCGGACGTCGAAGCCGCTGGGCGCTGCGGCGCACAGGGCGTCGGCGTCGAATTCGAAGGCGACGGAGCGGGCGTGGCAGGTCGAAGCGTCGCGCACACGGCGGGGCGAGTTCGCCCGCCCAGCTGATCGCCGCGCCTCGCAAGATCTGCGCACCGGGCCCGGATGCCAGGGCGCGCTCGGCCGCCCGGGCGGGTGGTCCGCGCGCCGACTGTGCGGGGCCGCCGTCTCCACGGCTTCGACGGCGTCGCGCCAGTCCCAGGCGGGCGGGGCGAAGCTGCAACCACGTGGGGCCATCGGCCCGCAGGCCACGCCCGCCACGTGAGGGGCTGGCACAGCGCCGCTGCCAGGCCGTCGAGCTCGGCGTCCGAGGGGGCGCCTGCCGACCCAAGGCGGGCGGTGCAGTGGATGCCTCCGGCGGGTGACGAGTCCCGTCTCGAAGACGCCGACGGCTGGCTTGCCTGGGCCACGTTTGACCCGACGGTCTCGAGGGAGTCGAGGAGGCAGGTCCGCACGTACGGGGCCTCCTCGGAGGGCGGGTTGGAGCCCGAGGGCGAGCCGGCGGGCGTCGTCCCCTGGTATTCCTGCGCGTCGAAGGATCCGCGCCGACGAAGGGGAGGAGAGTACCTGCACCCACTCCCTGTTCGGCCAGCGCTCGCGAGGTCCCTGCGCTGGCGCTGCACGGCGTCAGCCCCGCCCGGCGGGGCCTGCGGCAGTGCGGTGGGGATCTCGTCGTAGCCGACCAGTCGGGCGACCTCCTCGACCAGGTGGGCTGGGCCAGGTCGAAGCGCCACGTCGGCGGGGTGACCCGCCAGGCGTCGCCCGCGCCTCCCACCGCGCACTCCGATGCCGTCGGCGAGGATCGCGGCGATCCGCTCGTCCGCCACACGTCCATAGGCCCGCAGCCGGGCCACCTCGGAGGCGGAGAAGTCAGATCGGCGGACGGGCTGACGTCCGACAGGTCTCGAGGCCTCCCTGCGCTGCTCCGCCGCATTCGACGAGTGGTGGTCGACCGTCTGCTGCGCCACGATGTAAAGCGGCAGCTCGGTAGTCCGCGCCGCGCTCGAAGCGCTTTGAGCGCCCTCGCCGGGCAGCTTTGTGGCGGCGGGCGTGACCCGGCGATGGAGACTCGTCGAAGCGCGTGCTTCTGACGAGCACGTCGACCGTCGCCTCGGTGATCTCGAGTCCGCGCCGCCCATGACGCCGGCGATCCCCAGGACGCGCCGCTCGCGCCGCTGTCGGTGATGGAGCAGCGCATCCCTGGCGTCCAGTGCCCGCGACGCCGTCGAGGGTCGTGCCCTCTCGCAGCGCGGCGGACGATGATCGGCCCGCGCAGCCCGCCGCCGAGGTCGTGCGTAGCGCAGCGGCTGGCCGAGGTCGACATGACGTAGTTCGTCGCGTCCACGGGCCAGGAGATCGGCCGCATCCTCCCGCGGCGAAGGTCAGGCGGTCGCGCAGCCACTTAGGGCTCTCCGGCCGTCGCCGGTCGATCCTGACGACGCGGGTGACGAAGCGGCCGCGAGCCGACGTTGCCGTGGATCGGCGAGCTGTACGCGCACCCGACGAAGCCGCTCGCGCGGGCGAGGGATCGGAGTCGAGGCTCTCCGGCAGGCCGGGGTCGGCGAAGGCGCCGGTCGAATGATGGCATGCGCGTATCCCTGCGCATGGAGGAGACGTGTAGCCGATCCGGCGGACGTTGATCTCCAGTCCGCTCACCGAGCCTGAGGTGGGCGAGCGCGTCCTCCCCCACGGCCGGGAGAGCCCGAGGCGGCTCGGCAGTCGCTTTCCGCCAGGCGTGCCAGCACGATGTGATCCCGATCCCGGTCCTCGCCCAGGCCGAGCAGCGCATCGAGCAAGATCATGCCGCCGGAGAGGTGTCCGGCTGTCTTGCGCGCGGAGATGGCGATCGGCAGGACGGCCCGGAAGGGAGGATCCACGACGTCGCCGCCCACGCGAAGTTGTGCGCCGCAGACGATGCCGCGCGAGGGGAGGTCGCCCGGCCTTGCCGGTTCCGGGGCGTTGCCAGCTGGGCCGACGTCGTGACCCGGCAGCAGCTGACGACCTTGCTGGCCTCCGTAGCTCCTCGGCCTGCCGTGGTGAGGACCCCGCCCACGTGACGACCGGCCCGGGCGACGTCGGCGGCGTGGATCGTCTCCTCCAGGCCGGACCCCACTGAGGCGGGCCGTGAGGCCCTTCGCGTCAGGCCGGCGGGCAGGCTTACGCGATGAGCCGAGCCATTCTGATGGGCACGAGCGGCATGTCAGCGCTCGTGTGGTCTCCGGAACTGAGGGAGAAGCGCACGTCCTCCTCCACCATGTCGCGGACGATCGGCGCATGCCGTGGCAGGAGCATGAGGCGTGCTCCAGGCCATGCCGGAAGGCGAAGCTCTGTGCTACTAAGTCGGCTCATCCCCGCGTTGCGCAGCACCTCGTGCTGACCATTGCCCGCAGCCTCCCACTCGATCCAGCCCGCTCCGCCTTCTTCTGCGGAACCACACGTCCATCTCCCGCGCCGCGCTGGGCTCGGTGAAGGAAGAAGGAGGGCCGCAGTGGCGGATCCCGGCCCGCCGAACACGCCTGGGCGAAGAGGCTTCGAGCGTGCCCCAGGTGGGCTACATCGTCAGGTGCTCGCCGGACGGCCAGGCGACCTGGTGTGGAAGACGGGCGGTGCGTGGCGTCCAGGGCGTCCGTGCGCAAGACCTTTAAGCCGGGGCAGATGATGTGCCAGCGCGCGACGCGCCGGAGCGGTCTCGCGCTGACGGGCGAGAGGTAGCGTGCGCAGCACGAGCCCGGCGCCTGACGCCGTCCGCCCCTGGGAGCCGACGGGCTTCGACTCCGGCGACGGTGAAGCGTGCCCGCGCGCATCTGCTGCGCCGGGTGGTCGCGCCAGCGTTCAGGGCGTCGAAGCTGAACCACCTGTGCTCGACCTCCGGGCCTCGGCGATCTCCCAGCCGAGCCTCCGACGAAGAAGTCGGCGACCTCCGCGAGGAACGCTCGAGCGGGTGGCGGGCGCGCCCAGCGGCCAGCGCCGCACGGGGACGGTGTGACGTCCATCGCCTCGTCGGCGGCGGCCCGCCGCGGCGCCGCTACTCGATCCGCCTGCCGGCTTCGGGCCAGCGCCGCCTGACGGTTTTCTGCGGGCGGGCTCATGAGGCGCGCCACGGGTCTCGTCGGCCTCGTCCAGCCCTCTGACGAGCGCGCTGCGCGGCTGCGTGTGATGGGGGCCGCGACCCGGCGTGGGCCAGCCGCGCGGCCTGAGCCTGTCCGGCGTCGCGGCCGAGGAGAAGGCCCGCGCGCTGCCCTGACGGCGGCGGCGACGCCCGCCTCGTCCAGGTGGACCGAGCGGTGTGGTGGTCATCATCAGCCTTCGTCCGTCTTCCGCATACGATTTCTAACGGTTCGCCGCCGGAGAGCGCTGGGCGCCGGTCGGCGAGAAGCCGGAGGGGCGGCACCGGACGCGGCGGGCAGCGCGGTCCGCGCAGACGTCGCCGTCGTCAACGGAGCCCGAGCGGCACCGACTGCGGCGCAGCGCGTCGTCAGGTGCCCGCGACGTCGTCGCGGAGAGGGTCGCGCATGATGGCCTTGATCGTGTGCAGTGGTGTCCTCCGCCCTCGTCCATCACCTTGGAGGCGGCGGACGTGAAGACCTCGTCGGAGCTCCATCTCGGTTTGCGCCGCCGAACCCCGCCGCGACCTCGGCGCCGATCAACGTCGTGCCCGCGTCGTCGGAAGGCGAGGAGGTGCGGCCACGAAGATCGCTTCGGGTTCGGCCTCTGCACGCCCGCGACGTCACGCGGTAGGGCTCGAGGAGATCGATGCGCTCAGAGATCGTCCGGCTCGCCCATGGACACCCAGGATGTCCGTGTAGAGGACGTGGGCTCGCGGCGGCTTTCTGTCAGACGTCGTCGGTGAGGGTGATCGTCGCGCCCGTCTCCCGCGATCCCGCGGCACCGGGCGCACCAGATCCTCCGGCATGAGGCCCCGCCGCAGGCCGTGGCGTGCAGTGTCAGAGCTTGAGCAGGCCACCATGAGCGAGTTCGCGACGTTGCACAGCGGGCGTCGCCCATGAATAGCGTCGTCGCCTCGATCCGAAGCTCTCCTCGACGGTGAGCAATGTCGGCGAGCATCTGTGGTGGGGTGGAAGTCAGTCCGTCAGCCTGTTCCACACGGGGACCTGGCGTTGGCGGCGAGCCCTCGACGGCCTCCCGGGCGAATCCGCGGGTATTCGATGCCGTCGCGTGACACCCGCCCGGAGTGACCTTGGGCGGTGTCGGCGATGGACCCTTCGCGCCCATCTGGCAGCCGCCCGGGTCCAGGCAGGTCACCCCATGCCGAGGCCGTCCGGCGGCCGCGACTTCGAAGGCAGCAGCGCGTGCGTGGTGGAGGCCTTTCTCGAACAGGAGAGCACGACGTTCCTGCCCTGAAGGCGGCGATGGGGTCCCGGCGCGCTTCAGGCTCTGAACCGCTTCGAGAGGCGCAGGAGGGCGGATTTCTCCGCGTGAAGTCCAGGAGCGTCAGGAAATGGCGTCCGCTGAGGCTGATCGCGCATGTCGAACTTTTCGTGGCGGGCGTCCGGCCCACGGCTGCGGGAGGCGTCCCGGGCGGGCCGGGACGATCAGAGTGCACCGCCGTCCCGGTGCCGGCTGCCTGGGAACCGCAGGGCACCGGCGCCCCGGTTCCGGCGGCTCCGCGCCGGGCGCCCGCTGACCGTCCCGCGCGGCCGGCTCCGAGATGAGCCGACCTTCTAGTCCCGGAACCGAGCTCATAGGCTTGATTCAGCGTGCGTAGTAGTCTGCGGCCCGACCACCGTCGACCCTCATCCAGACCGGTCGAAAAGGGCGCTGGCCGAACGAGAAGGCGTCCTCCACCTCCGCCGTGCCGACGTCGGCGGCCCGGCGGCCAATGCGGCTCGGGTTGCGGCGGTCTGGGCGTCCGGCCCCTGCTCGTCTCTCCGATCGCCGCCTGTTCGGCCGCCTGGCGCGCGAATGGCTGGAGGATGCTGGGGTGGCTGTCGTCGACCTCGCCGAGGACGGCGACCCGTCGATCTCGGCTCGAGACCGACGCCGCCGGCAATCGCAGCGTCGTGTCTCGAACAACACTGGCTGCAGGTACGGGTTCCCGCCGCCCGACGTGCTCGACGGCGCGCGCGGCCCTGCTTCGTCGACGGCCACCTTCTGGACGTGCAGATCGCCATGGCCTGCACCGCTCTCGGGCTAGCGCCTCGTGGTCCCGACGGCGGATCCCTTCGCGGGGATCGCCGGTCTCCTCCCGTACGTCACCCACGGCGTCCTTCCGCTGACTTCCACCTCCTCGACGTCGACGACGGCCTCTCCTGGAGACGCGTGGAAGGGGATGCGACCTCGCGGCTCGGTCCAGCGGGGAGAGGCTGATCGAGGCGGATCACGACGGAGGTCGTACCGATCGAGGTGCCGCGTCGACGTCGTCGACACGCTCGCGGGCGGGCGATGCCCACGGGCCTCCCCGGGCTCGCGCAGGTTCGAGCCGCCCGCCGCCCGCGCGCGGCGGCTGGTAGGCGGCCAGTTCGTCCGTGGCCGCGTCCGGGGTGATGGGTGGCTGCCAGGCCGCGACGAAGTTGTGACGAGGGCCCGCGGGCGGGCCGGGCGGTGCATGGAAGGCCGAATCCTCCGGGCGCCGCAGGGGCGGCGGCGCCGGTCGGGCCGTCACGACAGGGCGGTCAGGTAGGCGGTCACCGCGCAGGCTATCGAGACGTTGAGGACTCCGCCGGGCTGTAGATGGGAATGGCCACTACGGGCGTCGATTCCCTCGATCCTCCGGCCGGCGAATCCGCGGGCCTCGTTTCGAGGATCCACAGAACTGGGTCGCGCAGGTCGGGGCATCTGGCGGACCCGAGGATCCGCGCTTCGTGGGCGGCGTTGACGAGGACCGGGAGGTCCCATTCCCCGCGCCGCCGTCCGCCGCCAGCACCCGTATCCTGCGGCGGGCTGCGGCGACGATCCTCCGGCTCGACTCCCTCGCGCGCACGGCAGGTAGTGGCTTCCGCTGTCGCGCGCGATGACTTTCGGGGCGTACAGTTCGACGCTTCCTGCCGACGAGGACCGCCCGCCCTCTGGCGGCGTCCGTCCTGGACGATCGTCCCCAGGTTTCGGGTCGGAGACGTCCAGGGTGGCTACGGCCAGGCGGGGCGCCCTGTCAGGGCCTCGCGCGCCCGGGTTCGCGGGGACTCCGGCGACGGCGACGAGTCCTCGCCTGTCGCCCGACAGGTCGCGCATTGTCTCGTCGAGGACATGCTGTCCAGACCGCGCCTCGCCGCCGCGGCGGCGACGTCCTGGCGGCGTTCCATCGCCCGGCGGGTCGCGTAGAGGTCGCGGACGCTCCCGGGGGCGTGGACGAGCGCCTCGAGCACCGCCTGGGGGCCTTCGACGAGCGTCTGCCCGCGCCTGGCCCGCTGCTCGCGGCGATGGAGCCTCTGCGCGCGCTGAAGCTGGGTGCGGGAGGCGTCTTTCAGGCGCAAAGCGGCCACGGGGATCTCCTTCACAGCGGAGGCCTCGGAGCCGGGACTCCGAGGCCTCTCTCTTCACGGGTGTCAGGCGCCCTTGGGGGCGTTGACGTCTCCGGCAGGGCCTTCCTCGCGGCGTCGACCACCGCGGCGAAGGCAGCGGTAAGTCGTTGACCGCCATTTTCGCCAGCTGGCGGCGGTCGACTCGATGCCCGCCGTTGAGTCCCTGATGAAGCGGTTGTAGGTCATCCTCGGCGCGCACGGCCGCGTTGATGCGGGCGATCCACAGCTTGCGGAACTCGCCTTGCGGGCCTTGGTGGTCGCGGGTAGTTGTAGACGAACGAATGGGTGACCTGCCCCTGGGTCTTGTGGTAGAGCCCGAGCGCAGGCCCCCTGCAGCCCGAGGCCCGTTCGAGGGTGGTGCGGCGCTCGCTGCGTTGACTGCGCGCTTGACCTCGTGCCATGGTCTTCTCTCCTCTTCCTGCCTCAGCTGCCCAGCGCAGGGACTCTGACGGACTTGAGGTTCGCGCGGTCCACCGGCTGGTCCATGGCGAGGCGGCAGGGCGTCGAGGCTCGACTTGTGCTCGAGCAGATGGCGCTGTTGCCGCCCGTCGCGCATGAGTCGTTGCCGCCGCCCGTGACGCGGAAGCGCTTTCTGGCACCGGAGGCGTCTTGTTCTTCGGCATGTTTCTCCCTCGGCAGGGTTGCGTCGGGCGCGGCGTTCTTCTTCGCGGTCTCAGTCCGCCTCGCTCCGGCCGGGCCGGGGCATGGCCCCTGGGAACGCGCATGCGTCTGCGCCCGCGCGCCTTGCAGCGATTCGCGTTCATCGCGGCGGCGGCGCTGGTCGGACTTCGCCTCGACTTTTGCGCAGCGGCGCCAAGACCATCGACATGTTGCGCCTCGGCGGCGCGGCCTGATCGCGTCGACAGCCCGATAGCAATGGTCGGCCAGCCCCGCAGCAGGCGCATCCCCATCTCCGGGGCGGGACTGCCTGCGGCCTTTGAAGCGCAGGTCGACTCACCTTGTCCCCGCCGCTGAGGAACCGCTCGGCCTGGCCCTTCTGGTCCTGTAGTCGTTCTCGTCGATCTCCAGCCCGATGCGGATCGACTTGATGACCGTGTTCGACTGGTTGCGTCGCGCCTCGCGCACCTTCTGCGCGATTCGTACTTGAACTTCCCGTGGTCCATGAGCTTGGCGACGGGTGGATTGGAATTGCCGCCACCGACGAGGTCCAGCCCGATTCCCTGCGCTAGTCGCAGTGCGTCCTCTAATCGACGACGCCCACCTGCTCGCCCCCAGGGCCCGACAAGGCGTACCTGTCCACGTGGATGCGCCTATTAACTCGTGGTTCGCTGTTGATGGCATCCCTTCATTTCTCGACGTGCCATGCGCACGGGAGCCTCCCGAAGGAACAGCAGACGAGCTGTTCGACCCGGCTCTTCGGGGCACCAGGTGGGATTTCTCCGCTTGCGTTCCGCCATCTGCCGGTGAGTCGCGTAACACTATAGCAGTCCGGCCGGATCCGGGGCGGACGCTCAGGAACGACTGTGAATTCGCGCTACGGGGAGGATCCGATCGACATCCAGGTGCGACCGCAGACATGGGTTCGCCTTCGGCGGGCGCTGACGACGGCCTCCACGATCAGCGCGTAGGGCCTCCCTGGCCCCGCGGTCGCCCTGGGATGCCAGGACGAGGCGCAGGATGCCGTCGGGCGTCGGCTGCAGCCTGAGGTCCGCGTCGCCCGCGCTGCGCTCGCGGCGAGCGCCTCGCGAAGCTGTCGAGAACCTTCGGGGTTGTCCCAGGGAGGCACTCCACCTCGCCGGCGGGTGATGAGCCGCCACCGCGCTGCGTCCCAGGGCCACGGCGCTGCGTGGCCGGAAGGATCCTGCGGGTCCAGGGCGAGGATGCCGGTGGAGGCAGAGGGTCGCGGCGGCGTTGCGGCCGAGGACGGGGATGGGGCGCGTCGGGTAGCAGGCGAGCAGGCGGTCGGCTGAGGAGAAAACCGGAGTCGCAAGCGCCCGCCGGGGATGCGCACCGAAAGGGTCGCGGCCTGCGCCACGGCCCGCCCTGTCGGGTCGGGTCTCGGAGTGCTCGGCGACGCCTCCGTCGGCGGTCCTGCCCGGGTAGCTCGTGCGGCGGGCACGAGCAGGCGCCCAGCGGCGACGGCGGCGACCACGCCGACAGCCGCCGCCCGGATCGGGCTCTGTCCAGCGCCTCGCGCATGGTGGGCTCATCCTCCCCTGTCGCCCGCGAAGGGATTGGGGCGCAGCAGGCGTCGACGTCCACCAGCGCTGCTCCCCCGCGACCTCGATGGCCCGCGAGGGTGAAGGCCCCCGCGGCCAGCGCCTCCTGCCGGACGATGGCCGAGTCCACGCCCGCCTCGACGAGAGCTTCAGGGCGCGCAGGTCTCGAGCTGCGCGACGCCGCCCGAGGCGACGACCGGGGCTGGAGGAGGCCTCGGCCACTGAGGCAGAGGAGGTCGAGGTTGCCCTGCAGCGTGCCGTCCCCGGCGACGCGTCGGTGACCACGCACCGGGAGCACCCGCCTTCCTCCAGGCGCGCCAGGACCTCCCACAGGCTCCCCGCCTTCGCGTCCAGCCGCGGCGCCAGGGTCTGCCCCTCACGTCCAGGCCGACCGCCACGCCCGCCGGTAGCGCGTTCGGATCGCGCGGGACGTCCAGTCGTCCTCCAGGCGGCCGTCCCTAGAAAGCTGACGCGTGCGGCACCGGAGCCGAGGGCCGCACGCAGGCCGGCGTCGTCGCGGATTCCGCCGGACAGCCTCGACCTTCGCGTCCGTCGAGGCGACGATGTGGGCCAGAGCTCCTGTTGGACCCGCGCCCGAAGGCGGCGCGTCCAAGTCGACGAGGTGATCCAGGCCGCGCCGGCGGCGACGAGCGAGGCGACGGCCTCGGCGTGGTCTCCAGGCCTCGAATTCGCTCCGGCCTCTGACGAGCCGGATATGGCTCCATGTCGACGACGTCGACGGCGGGCAGGAGCTGGAGGCGGGTCATCGCCCTCTACGGGTACGGTCATGCTGGTGTCGGCGGTGGGTCGTCGGGAGGGTGGAGAGCCAGCTGCCGAGCAGCTCGCGGCGTCCGACGATCGGGTGGAACTGCGCGTTGAGCGGGCCGTCTCGACCGCGGCGCATGACGGAATCGGGTCCAAAAGCTGCCCACGTCACGAGCGGCGGGTCGCTGCAGCCCGTCCAGGCGTTCGCCCGGGCCGGAGTGACGCCAGTGAGTGGACGAAGTAGCGCGCTCGCCTCGACTCCAGCGAACAGCCGAGCCTTCCGCCGCTTCGACTCGGGACCAGCCCATGTGAGGGACGACGGGGCGTCGAGCGCGCCTCGACGGTCCCGGGCCACTGGCCGAGGCCTTTCGTGATGTCCGCGCTCTGGCTGGACTCCGGAGAGGACCTGCAGGCCCACGCAGATGCCCAGGACGGGCAGCCTGCCGGGCCAGGCGCCTCCTCGATGAGCCGGTCCGCCCCCACGGCGCGCAGTTTGTCCATGACCGTCCTGAAGGCCCCCACGCCGACGACGAGCCCGTCGGCGTCCATGACCGCTTTCGGCTTCGGCGGTGAGGCAGACGTCCGCCCCTGCGCGCTCCAGGGCGCGGACGGCGGACCGGGACGTTGCCCGTCCCCGCGTCGAGGACGCCCACTCACCGGCGCTTCACGCTCAGCCTCTCCCGCCGGCGGCGCGCCGTCGTCCGGCGTCTCCCGCGGGTCGGTGGTCCCCGCTGGCGACTCCGGCAGGCCCGTCCTGCGTCTCGCCGTCGTCGAGCGGTGACGCCTTTGCCTCTGCCGCGTGCTCTGCGCCCCTGACGAGGTTCGCGATCATCGACGTGGGTCACTGCCGGAGCGGACCTCCCGTCGCCTTCGCAGTCCCTCCTGTCCCAGGGACGTGACGCGCTCGACGAGCGGGTCGACGGTGTTGAGCAGCAGGCCGGCCGAGACATCCTCTCCGGCCCGGCCGTTCGCGAAGCGCCGCGCGCGCGCGTCAGCCGACGCTCCTCGATGCCGAGACGTCCGGAGCCCAGGCCGACGTACCGATGAGGACGACTGTACCGCGACAGCTTGAGAGGACCGCGGCCACCATCGGCGCTGTGTTGTTTCGAGGGGGCGAGGTCGTCGCGCCGGCTCGGCCTTCGTCCGCCGGTGATGTTCCCTGATGTCCCATCTCGTCGTACTGCGGCTCGGGCAGGTCCCTGACGACGAGCGCCCTGCGTCGGGTCTGGACGACTCCGCGCGATATCCTGTGCAGCGCCAGGATCCCCGCCACGACCTCGCGCCTGAAGGCGCGGAGGGATGACGCACCGCTTGATCGTCGTCTCCGCTCGCAGCGCCCTTCGTGGAGGGCACCCCGGCCACGCGCGGATCCGGTCGACCGCCGCGCGTAGCGGCCACCCGCGCCACGGCCTCTGAACTGGGCCTCGCGCGATGTGGTGGGGTCGCGTCCCCGCAGGACGTCCACGTGCAGGCACACGGCGGCGTTGTGGGCAGATCGCCCGAAGACGTGCGCGTCATCACCGACCCGGTGAAGTGGCCCGATGAGGTGGTACTGCTGGCCTCGTCCGCCTTTCGTGCACGAGGTAGGCCCTGCCTCGATATGCTCGACGACGGGCCCGCCAGGGCCCGTCGAGCGGGACGTGGTCGCCCGCCGAAGCGGCGGATGCCGCGCTTTGTCCCTTAGGGCGTCCTGCAGCGCCCGGCCGAAGCAGGTGATGGCCGTGTCCTCGACGGTGTGGTGGACGCTCCACGTCGGTGTCCCTCGTCCGGCGTCGACCGTCAGGTCGATCAGGAGTGGCGCGACAGCGCCGTGAGCATGTGGCCGGTGAAGGACGCCTGTCGAGCGCGGGCCTCTGTCCCGTCCAGGTTGATCTCCAGAGCGATGCGGCTCTCCGAGGTCTCCCTGTCTGGCGGGCGATCTCCACGCGGCCAGCCTTCCTCTGTTCCAGATCACATCGCTCCCCGGAGTGCGCTAGGAATGCCGCGTTTTCGCCGGGCGCGCCGACGCGACCCGCAGATGCGCTCCGGGCCCGATCTCAGCGACGAGTGACGCTGCGCTCCAGCAGCGCCTCGCCACATTCGGCGTGCCCATCGGCGAACGCGCCGAAGAGGACGAAGTTCGCATCCGAACTGTCACGTCCATCCTAGGCCACGCAGGCGACACGAGGCCGTCCTGTCCCGTCCTGATCGCGGCGACCTGGCGCGCCAGCGCGCTCCCGGTGCGCCACAGGGCGGTGCTCGGCGGCGGCCCGGGTCAGGGGCCGACAGGTGGTAGAGCCTCGCGACCATGACTCCGGTCGACGACGTCCCGCCCGGCGGCCAGCGTGCCGGAGCTGCGCAGACCTGCCGCCCTGAACGCCTTCTGGACATGGTCGTCACGACCGGGTGCGGGTTGTCCGCCAGGAGCTCCAGCGCGAGGGCACTGCTCCCGCGGACCCCGGCGTAGGCCTCGCTCGACGACGAGGCGCCATGCCTCCTCGGGCCCGGTGGTCGCGGGCGGACGCGGTGGATCCTCCGCAGCTGGGAGAGCGGGCAGGGCGGTGCCCGTCGGGTTGCCCTCGGGGAGGCGAGCAGAGGGACGGCGGGCGCGCCGCATGACCTCCCTGGTCGCCGGACGCGTCCACAGTGCGAAAGTCCTGCGGCGGCGCCTGGTGCACCCACCGCGAGCCGGTGTCGCGCGCGTACTCCGCGTACATCGAGCAGGTGGTGAGTGAAGACGACAGCGCGGGCCCGGCTCCGGCGAAGGCCGTGAGGATCTGGAGCATGACCTCGTTCGGACCCGTTGGCGGCCGCACACGTTCGACGGCGGAAGGCTCGACGCCGGACCGCCGGCCAGGTACGTCGCGAGCGTCCTCGCGGCAGGGGCGGTCGCGCCGCGGTCGCATCGGTTCAGGCTCCGCCGCCTGCTGACCCGGCGCTCGGATCTCCGCGGACGAGCCTCGGATGGCGGATAGTTCGCTGCCACGCTCAGGCGCACGGGAACGTCGATCTGGGGAGCGCCGTAGGGGCGTTCGCCGGCGAACCCGGGCGACATGGAAGACTGCCTCACCCTTCAGGGTAAGCCGGGTGTCGATGGCGTAAGCTCCGCGCCGGCCCGCGAGTGCGCGCGCGTCGGATTGCGGCGTACCGGCACAGATCCGCCCGCCTGGCGGGAGCGCGGACGTCGTCGACGGGCGCCCGGAGAGCCCGCGGCCGGCAGGTCCTCGTCCGCGGACGTCCGTGCGTGAGGCTCGCGCAGGCGGCCGCGCCCTCCCGGTGTACTCGATCTCCTGACGGCACGGAGGAAGGAGTGGACGCTCAGGCCCGGAGGCGAACCTGGCGGAGCCGCCGGTGGGCAGGACGTGGTTGGACCCGGCCAGGTAGTTTTCGCCGAGCGGAACCGGCGTGTAGGGCTCGACGAAGATCGCCCCGCGCTGCGGATGCGCTTTGGCGGTCGCGGGTTCACGTGGCGGGTGGATCTCCGCGCTCCGGCCGTCAGGCGTTGGCGCGACGTCGATGCGCTCGAAAGCCGATTGCGTCGGACGATCACGATGCCCGACCGCGGGCCCGCCGAGCGCCCGCGCGCACCGCTCGAGTGCTTGCCGCGCGGCGCGCTCGATGATCCTCCTTCGACCGCGTCGGCCAGCGCGGTCGAGTCCGGTGATGAGCACGGAGGCGGCGGGCGGGCCGTGCTCGGCCTGGGGAGACCAAGTGTCGGCGGCGATGAAGCCGGGGTCGACGTCGGCGTCGGCGATGATCGCGATCTCCGCCGGCCCGGCCTCCGCGTCGATGCCGACTACGACGCCGCGCATCGGCGCGTTTGGCGGCGGCCACGGTGACGCGCGTTCCGGCCCGGTGACCACGTCGACCGGCCTGCACAGCCGCAGCGGGTCGGGCGTTCCGGGCTCGCTCCGCCGCGTAGGCGAACATGGCCACCGCCTGGCTCCGCTGACGGCGCACACCTCCTCGATGCCCAGCACCCGCAGACGGCCAGGACCGTCGGTGCACGAGTCCGCCGGCGTCCGCGGCGGCTGGCCAGCGATATCGCTTTCCACGCCGGCCACCTGGGCACACGGCGTTCGCGATCACCGACGAGGGGTAGGGCGCCAAGCCGCCCGGCAGCGTACAGTCCGGACCCTGCGACCGATCCACTGCTGGCGCACGCCGGGACGACCCGCGCTGCCCGGCGGGTATCTGCAGCTGTGCCCGGCGCGGTTGTGCGCGATCGAGAGCTTTCGGAAGGCCCCGCGCAGCTCGGTCGAGGGATCCGAGCCGCCTCCCTCCAGGCCGAGGCCGCACCGGAGGGTTTTGGCGCCCGTCGAAGCGTTCGGCGAGGTCGCGCAGAAGCCGCCCCTCCGCGTTCGCGCACGTCGTCGACGATGGGTGCGACGCGGCCGTCGCCGCCTCGACGTTCGAGTGCGGCGCGCGCAGGCGCTCGCTGAGTTCCCTGCGAGAGGATCTGGGCACGCAGGCTCGATGCGGACGAATCATGCTCCTAGTCTAGTGCCGCCACCGCCGCGTAGCCGCCGCCCGAGGTGTGAGGTCCGCGCCCGCCGTCCGGTCGACGCAGGAGGCCACCGCGGGGCCCGGGCGTCTCGACCGGAGGGCCCTTCGGCGCTACCGCCAGCCCCCTGCGGGGAGAGTCTTTGATCCTCCCGGTCCTCCGAGCCCGCGGTTCGGCTCTCCGCTGGCCTCGGCTCTGAAACTGAGCCGTCGGGCGTCGCGGTCTGGGAGGTGACTGCGTCGACGGCTCCGCCGAATCGCTGGTCGCGCTCGGCGTAGGCCTGGCAGGCTCGCACAGCCTCGCGACGGTCGAAGTCCGGCCAGGCGACGTCGGAGAAGCTACAGTTCGGCGGTAGGCGGACTTTACATGAGGAAGCCCGACGTCCGCTGCCCCCGCCCGTGCGGATGAACAGGTCGACGTCGCCTCGGGCGTCCGCTGGCAGAGTAGAGGTATCTGCGTGACGGTCCTCTCCGGTGACCGCCCTGGGCTTGAGGCGCCTGCCTCGACGCGTCGCGCGATCCTCCGCGGCGTCGGCGACTCGGGCCCGCCCGCCGTAGTGTTGATGCACATGCTGAGGACGTAGCTCGAGTTGCTGGCCGTCAGGTCCTCGGCGGCTCTCAGCCCCTTGAGGGCTGGAGGCGCTGTGACGGGGGTCCGGGCCGACCCAGCGGACCCGGCACCCCCATGCGCTGAGGTCGTCGCGCGCGCCCGCAGCACCTTGCGGGAGAATCCCATGATGAAGCGAACCTCGGCGGGCTGCGCTTTCCAGTTCCCGGTGGGAAGGCGCAGGCGGACTGTGCCCGACATCGCCTCATCTCCAGCGCTCCGGGCGATGACGTCCATGAGGGTGGCCTCCCCGCCCCTGTGGCCTTCGACGCGCAGGCCGCTGCGCGCTGGCCCACCGCCCGCTCCGTCCATGACCACCGCGACGTGCCCGGCACGGACCGCCAGCCCGGAGGCCTGGCGCCCGAGGGCGTGCGGCGCGATCGGGTTCGCGCCCCGAGCCGCTCGGCGTCTCGCGCCTGTCGCCGTCACGCCGTCTCCACGAGTCTGAGGAGCGGACGCGGGCGTCTCGACGCCATTGCAGGTAGGCGCTCACGTGAGGGACGCGGCTCTCGCGTCGCGCGTGGATCGGCGCGGCGTCGGCCGATCTCTCAGTCCCCGGAGACGAGGCCTCGAGCAGCTCGACCGTCAAAGACGAGCGCCCGGATACGCGGGCTGATCTGGTGGCACGATGCGCACACCATGCCGCCGGACTGGGCGGCGAAGGCCGCGGAGGCCGTCGCCGCGCCCGCACACCGCGCATCTCGTAGAGTGACAGGCCGCAGCCGGACAGGCAGTGACCGCCCGGAGCGCGTGAGCCGGACGATGAGCTGCAGGGCGATGGGCGCGGGTCGCCATGCGGCGGAGCGCGCCGAGCAGGAGGAGGCACTGCTGATCCGGCCTCGCCTTCGCCCATGGGCCAGCTGCCGGCGACCCGGCCAGGGTGCTCGCGCCGGTGCAGGCCCTGTGGTGAGGCCGCGATCATTCCCGCCCGTGGGGGCGAGGGTCGCCCGCGCCTCGGTGACGACGTCCAGGCCGCGCCCCTCGTGGTAGCCGACGTCGACTATGGCGAAGGGCTCCAGGCGCGCCCCTGAACCGTGACTTCGTGCGGCGCACGCCCTTCGCCACGCCCCCGGACCTTTCCGTGGCTGCGGGTGAGCATCGTGATGATGCGGTCGGCTTCGCCCAGGTCGTGGGTGCGCAGCACGACGGCCCCGGTCGCGGTAGAGCTTCACCGGGAGATTATCGCACGCTACCGCCGAGCGCCGCGTCAGCGCAGCGCCCCGTTGATCGCGGAGGACGATCGCGCGGAAGCCCGCGCGCATCGTGAGCTTCGACGCCGCAGCCCCACAGGACCTGGCCGACGACGTCGCATTCCACGTAGGCAGCCGCGCGCGCGTCCCCTCCCGAGTGACAGGGCGCGTCTGACGTAGTCCAGACGCACGCCGACGCCGAGCTGCCCGGAGCGCTCGCACGAAGGCGTCGATGGGGCTGCCGGAGGTCTCGACCGCGCGCGGATCTGCCCGGAGTCGGCGGACCGACGATCGCGGGCCTTGAGCACCGTGCGGCCGTCGCCCGCGGTGAGCGTGGCCGAGGAGAGCCTGCAGGCGCGACGGCGTGAGCTCCGCTCGGCGACGGTGTGCGGCAGGTACCGTCGGCGAAGATCGACCACAGGTCCTCGGTCGTGCACCTCGCCGCCGCAGGCGTCGGCGCGCAGCCTGCACGATGCCCGACAGCTCGATCTGCATGCGCCGCGGCAGGTCAGGAGGTGCCGCGCGCTCGACAGGAGTGTAGCGACCTCCTTGCCGGACCGTGAGCCGACGCGGACGACGGCCCTGCAGGCTCCGCCCGACGTCCTTCGGCGATCGGAAGGGACCTCCCAGACGACTGAGTACCCGTCGCCGCCCGCGGCGGCGACCCGGTCCCGGCGGTCGGCGAAGCCCTTCTTCGATCGCGTCCTGCGGGAGCCGGAGAAGCGACGCGTAGACGAGGTCGCCCAGTAGGGCGTGCGCGCCGACCTCCATCTGCGTGCAGTGCTTCGACCACGCGGCGGACCTCGTCGATGTCCGACAGTGTCGAGCCTGGGTCGATCCCCTGGCTGAAGAGAGGTTCAGCGCCAGGCGTGACGAGGTCCACGTTGCCGGTGCGCCTCGCCCTGTCCGAAGAGGCAGCCCTCCCGCGGTCGATGCCCGCGTGAGCATGGCGAGCCTCGGCCGCGGCGACGCCGGTTCCCGCGGTCGCCGTGGTTGTGGGCTGAGGAGCGCGACGAACTCGCGCCGGGAGAGGTTGCGGCTGTGACGGTACTCGATCCGGTCGGCGGGCCACGTTGGGGTGCAGCGCTCGACCGTGGTGGGAGGTTGACGACGATCTCCCGCCCGCCGGGCTGCCAGACGTCCATGACGGCCTCGCACACCCTTCGGAGCGCGGAAGTCGAGTTCGGCGTCCACGAAGATCTCCGGCGAGTACTGAATCCGGCGACCGTGTCGTCCCCAGCGTCTCTCCATAGCGACGAGCCCCTGCGCGCCGGAGACCGCCAGCGTTTGGTCGCCTCGCGGTCGTTGTGGAACACGACGCGCCGGAACACGGGCGCCGCTGTACAGGTGTACCGTATGCGGCAGCCCGTCGAGGGGCGTCGACCAGCTCGCGTGGATGATCTCCGGGCGCGACTGCGAGTACGGAGATGGTCACGTCCTCGGGCACGAGCCCCGTCGGCGAGGGACCGGTGAACTTCAGGTCCGCGGCCGAGGCCGCCGGGAATCCGATCTCGATCTCCTTGACGCCCAGCCGACGAGAGAGCAGGTCGAAGAGCATCTGCTTGCGCGCCGGGTCCATGGGCCTGATGAGGGCCTGGTTGCCGTCGCGCAGGTCCGTCGAGAGCCATCGCGGCGCCTTTGTCGATGCGGGCGGTCGGGCCATCGGCGGTCGGGCAGACGGACGGGCTGACGTCGAGAAGTGCCGTATTTTTCGCGGTCGGCATCCCGGACGGCTGTTGGCGGCTTGAAATTCCCCAACCGCATGGCGTTCGGCGTTCCTAATCGACGGTGAGGCGACCGGCGGAATTCGACTCATGGCGGGGCAGCCAGGGTCTAGCCGACCCCGGACGCGGCACGTAAGAAAGCAAACGCGGACACGGCGACTATTGTAGACGGCTTCGCGAACGTCCGGTCAACCCTGCCCGCCGCGCGGCCTGGGCCAGGGCTGGCGGGCGCCTGCGGGCTCGGCGGGGCCCCGCGGTCCCTACCGGATGGGCCTGCTCGGATCGCGGGCCCCGGCGCCCGGGCGGCCGTCAGCCGATCCCATGTCGCTCGGCTGATGCCCGGTCGCGGCCTGATTCCCAGCTCCCGTCCGAATTCGGCCGCCTCCGCCGCTCCCCGGTCGTGGACATCGCCCGCCGGAGGATGGTGGCGTCGAGCCGGCTGGTCGCCCCGTCGCCGACGCTGGAGGGCGGGACGGACGGACGTCGTCCAGGCACCCGCCACGTATTCGCGCTTCGTCTCCCGTCCAGGCTGTAGGGGGCGTGCCCGCCAGGGCGGTGCACCGTGGCGGCTAGAGACGTCGGCTGGCGTGCTGGACGGCTGGTTGAGGAGCACTCGGGCGCGGCTCACGAAGCGAGTAAGCCCAGGACGTCGTCGTTGAGGCGCCATGATGCGATGCCGAAGTCCCCAGGAGCGGCCGGCCGGAATTCCGAGTAGAGGACGTTGGCCGGCTTGAGGTCGTAGTGGAGGATCCCCATGACGTGGCGGTGGACCGCTCCGGCCACCTGACGCCCATCTTCAGGACCTCGTCCATCGGCAGCGGGGCCGGAGGCAGAGCACCCGGCCAGAGACGGCATCGGGCGGTACTGCATGACGATCGTGGGGTGGCCGGATTCGGCCACGTTCGCGTCGTAGATCGAGACCACCGAGGGATGCCCTGAGAGCTGCGCTGAGGTCGACTTCGTCGCGGAACTGCGAGGACGTCAGGGACCTCTTGAGAGGACCATGATGGCCACGAGGGCGCCTGGGCAGCTGCCCTCGGCAGGTAGACGTCGGAGAACCCGCCCGATCCCAGGTGGGAGATGAACCGAAGTCGTCGAGCGGGCGGGCCCGTGGAGCGCCGCGGTGCCGCCTTTCGTTCGCGTAGCCGATCCCAGGCTTCGAGCCCCATGTCGCCGGGGGACCCTGCCTCGGGGACCGGCATCGGCCTCGGGCTCGCCCAGGAGGGTCGGCGGAGAGGCCAGGCGGCCGCCTCCTCCGCCGCGACGTCGACCACGATGGCCGCCTGGGAGGAGGAGCGCCGGCCCGCGTGCAGACGATCGTCGAGGAGGCGCGTTCGGCCCGGCGGAGCTGATGGACCAGCCTGGCGGTGCGCGAGTCCGCGAGGTCCCCTGCACACTCGCCAGTGCCGATGACGAAGCGTTGGCCCGCCTCCATGGGCACCGTCCACAGTTCGCCCGGGAGGTCGTAGCCGACGTCGTCGGCCGGGCGCGGACGCCGCCCGACGACGGACCTCCAGGATCTCCATGCCCCCGGGAGGACAGGGCGATCCACGTCGGCTCGTCCTCGATCCGGTGGCGATCAGGCCCGCCAGCCGGACGTCGTCGATCCCGTGTAGGAGCCGGTGCGTTGAGGATCTCGCCGCCTCGGCCATGCGCCGCGACATGCCCCGACGACGTCGCGCCACAGGTCGTGCACGTGCCCGACGCTGGGCCCTGCCGGGTGGGCTGCCCGGAGAGCGGCGAACGCGTCGATCATCATCCACGAGATCCCCTGGCCAGCGGGAGGTCCCAGCGCGGGTCGATGTACGAAGACGGGCATCTCGGCGATGAGGCCTTCGTTGAGCGCGCGGGCGTCGTCCCCGGAGGCCGCGCTCACCGAATCGTGAAGTCCGCCCATTCGCGGGCGTTGTCGAGGTCGGCCGCCGTCCCCACGCACGACTGTTGGGGCTCGTCGAGGATGCGGGATCCTGGAGCCGGTAGAGCATGTCGGGGTGACGATCCGCGTGGCCACTGCGTGTCGACGAGCCGCGCCCGGCGGTTGACGGCCAGCTTTGTCGGGACCGCTGTGGGCCCCTGACCCGTACCGGGTCAGGCGTTCGCGATGATGTGGTCGAGCTTGCGGTTGAACGGGTGATCGGCCAGCCCAGGCGGGTTGGCCGCGTCCTGGGAGGACGGAATCGACGAGGTCGTGCCGCGCCCGGTGAGCACCGGCTCGGAGAGGGCGAGGACCAGGAGGAGCTGCGAATTGGTGAGTTCGATCAGCCGATGGTGGTCTCCCTGACTCCGTCTTGTCCGCGACGGCCGAGGGCAGGCAGCGGCTGGTCGCTGACAGGCGCATCTCGTAAGTCGTGCGGCCGGCCGTGAACAGGAGGGTGGTGTCGGCTACACGAGGCAGGGCTTCGAGCTGAAGATACGCCTGTGTGACTCCGGCGGAGTCGGTCAGGGTCGCCGACAGGCGGGAACCGATGTTCTCGATCCACCACATCCCTCCACGAAGGAGATCACGAGGAAACGACGGTGGAGGTACTGGTTGTCGTCCAGTTCGAGCGGGCCCTCGCGGCCGATCAGGAAGGGCTCGCCCGGGTCGATGTGAAACCATCTCCGCAGAACTCGAGTGAAAGGCCCGCTGATTCCCTATCTTCATCAGGGGCGACCGTCACGTTGTCGCGGCCGCCCTGCGCGTGAGTGCGACGTCGCGCAGTGCGAAAGCCAGGCCGTTGGAGGCTCTCCTCAGCTTCAGCATCAGCAATAACCGACGCGATCGGTGTCAGTCAACCAGTCGGAGAGCCCGTCCGGAGCACGCCAGGACGAGGTCCCCGGGCTGGGACGGGAAGGCGGAGACGTCCAGGCGGCACGGGCCGTAGCTGCTGATGGCTCGCGTGATGACCGAACGCCGGGATGGTAGCGGCCTGCGCCTCGGAGATCTCGCCTCGTCGATGAGCTCCTGGACGAGGGAATGGTCCCGCGTCAGGCCCTGCGGGAGCTCGCCGCCCCTCCACAGGTGAGACGCGGAGTCCCCGATGTGGAAGACCGTCCAGTTCGCCTCGCCCACGCAGTACAGGGCGCCCGCCAGCGTCGTCCCGGCCCCGGCCGAGCGTTGACCCGGGTTTCGGTCGTCCAGGACCCGTCCTGACGTAGGAGACGATGTAGGTCCTGGCCTCGGCGACGCATCTTTAACAGCGACGCGCGCTCCGCCGTCGACACGGTGCGCCACGGATCCGCCAGGAGCGTCGACGGCGGCCTGCGCCGCGCGGTCGCCGACGAGATGACCGCCCATGCCGTCCGCGACGGCGACCATCGGCGGGTGAAGGAGGTATCGATCCTCGTTGCGGAAACGGATCCGCCCCGGATCAGTCACCCGCCACAGATATTTGCATGCCCCAAGCTTACGTCAGACCTCGGCGGGGAACCCGAAGCCTAGCCAAGCGAGGGTAAAGTCCCCAGTACGCCAAGGGATAGGAAGAGGACGGCCTGCCCGGCCAGCCGATCGCCATCGCTGCGCGGGGCCGGCCAGGACAGCCGGCCGAGGCCTCGCGCCAGCGGAACGGCACGCCGACGAAGAGCCACGCCGCCGAGAGCGCCGTCGCCTGGCAGAGGAGCCAGCCTCTGGACGACGACGCTGTTGCGCTGGTAGGACGTCGCGTGAGTAGGCGAGCGTGACGATGTAGGCGACGAAGACGACGCACGCCAGGCAGATCCCCGCGGAGGCCGAGTGGAGCCAGCGGCCGCATCCCCTCAAGTCGATCCAGACGCCTGCCGCGTCGGCGGGAGCATGCCCGCCAGGGAGAGGAGCCCCGCGGACGAGACGAGGAGCAGCCCCGCGGGCCACGGATGAGAACGATCGACATCCCCGAGGCGAGCTTCGGCGCCGGAGCGACCAAGCCGCCCATGTAGGCCCTGGACCGGCTCGCCCGCGACGCGCGGCTTGGCGTGGGCCGTCGACGGCAGCCCGTTGACCCAGTCGGAGACGTCCTGCATCGGAGGATGAGGAGGACTTGCCGACCTTCAACCCGTGCTGGCGCCCCTGTAGTACCGGACCGTCGGGGCGGTGCTGCCAGTCTTTCCAGATCTTTTTCGCGGGGTCAGGGGGCGCCCTGGACCATCGGCATCGACATGTCGTCTCGTGCCGTAGACCATGAGGACGGGCATGGGTCATCCTGTGTGACCCGGAGACGTCAGTCTATGTAGGCGAAGTCCTCGAACTGCTGGCCGACGATCTTGGCTATGACGTCGATGATCTGCCGGGGGAGCCCCAGGTTTGCGCATGTAGAGCTCGGCCGCGAGCGCGCCCTGGGTTCGGATCGGCAGCACCGGCGCGGGACACCATGACGACGTAGGAGACCCGGGGGTTCGACGGCGATGATGGGGCCCATGTGGCAGCCTTCGGACACCGCGTACAGCCCCGACCTCCTCAGGTCCACGCCCTGGGAGCCGAGGGAGGTAGCCGAAGGAGTCCTCGTAGTCCTCGCCAGCGCCGTGAGTCGCGGTGGGTGGTCGAGTAGTCGTTCGTCCGCTTCTGCGGACGAGCGTGGCGATACCCGTGGAGGCGATGACGTCGGTCTCCCGGCGAAGGCCTGGTGGGAACTGGTCCCGGTGCCGTGGACGAACACCATCCCCGGGACGAGGCCCCGACCCGAGGGGAGTCTTGAGGGTCGCCGGGATCGCCGAGCCGTCCCTGGGTGGGGACGCTGATCGTCGTCGTGCGGACCTAGGCAGGCGCGCGGGGCGCGGTGGGGGCCAGCCGCCCTGATGGAGGTGTCCGACGTCTCGGGGACGATGAGGTGCGGCGTGGGCTCGGGTTCCATCTCGCCGACCCACGTCCCCACATCCCCAGGAGGAGGACGGCATCCAGGCGATCGCGCGCCGCTGCCTGGTCCGCACGCTGTCTGGGCGGCGCCGACGGCGGGCCTCGGCGCCCGCCTCCTCCGCGGGCGGGAGCCGGCGTTCTCGGCGCCGGCCTGGGGCGTCGCGCGCGGCGCGCGGTTCGTCTGGCGAGGGAGGAAGCCCTCGCGGGGTGGGGGCGCCAATAGCCCAGCCGGCCCATCTTCGGGTCGCGCTGCCGCCTTCGCGACCTTCACGCGGAGGTCCAGGTAGACGTGCCCGCCCAGCAGCCGTTCGATTCCCTTGCGCGCCGTCCGCCCGATGCGTGGAGCCGCCGTCCTCCTTCCGATGACGATCCCTTCTGCGAGTCGCGTCTCGACGTAGGTCGGCGCGGATGGTCGCCCTGCCGATCTCCTCGACCGTGACGGCCAGGGAGTGGGGAGTTCGTCCTGAGGTCTCGAGCGCCGCCTCGCGATGAGCTCGGCGATGACGCGTCTCTCGGTCTCGCCCGTCACGGCGTCCCGGAGGGCAGAGGGCGGCCGGAGGGCATGCGTCCGGACGAGCAGGTCGGTCAGCCGCTCGACCTGCCCCCGTCCCGCGCGCCGACGGGGACGATCTCCCGCGAAGTCCGCGAAGCGCGAGACTCCAGGAGGCGTTCGGCGAGGCGGCGCGCCCGAGGAGGTCGGCCTTCGTCACGGCCGCGCGATCGTCGGCGCGCGGCCGCCGACGACGCGTGGGCAGGAACCGGTCGCCCAGGCCGATGGCCCTCGTCGGCGGGAAGGCACGACGACGGCGTCGACGCCGGCGAGGCTGTCGCGGACCATGTCGTTGAGCCTCCCCAGGAGGGTGCGGGGGCGGTGCAGCCCGGGGGTGTCGACGATGACGACCTGACTGTCTCGCTGGTTGACGACGGCGCGGATGACGCGCCTGGTCGTCTCCGGGCGGGCCGAGGCGATGGCCACCTTCCGGCCGACCATCGCATTGGCTGAGGTCGACTGCTGCGCGTTGGGCCGCCCGACGACGGCAATGCATCCGGCCCGGAATCCCTCGGGGGCCGAGAATCCCTGCCTCGGGGCCTGGCGGCGGGGGCCGTCATTCATCGTCTTCTCCTCTTCGTGCGCGCGTCTGGCCACAATCGTAGCCAAGGCGGCGGCGGCCCTGGAGCGCTCCGCGGACAGGTGGATGCCGCTGACGCGGGCGGTCGACCCGGCGATCGGGCACGCGGCCGATGAGCTTGGCGAACAGGCCGCCGACGGTAGTCGACGTCGTCGTCGTCGAGCTTGACTCGAACATGGGTCGCCGAGCTGCCGATGGGGGAGCCCTGGCGGGGACGCGGAACACGCCGTCCGCGAGGACGTCGACTTCGGGGACGGCGCGGTCGTGCTCAGTCGGAGATCTCGCCGACGAGCTCCTCGACGATGTCCTCGATGGTCACGAGCCCGGCTATGCCAGCCGTATTCGTCGACGACGAGCGCGATGTGCACTTGGTCGGCCTGCATGTCGCGCATGGGGTCGTCGACGACCTTGGTCCGGGGACGAACACCGGGTCGCGCATGAGGTCGGCGACGGTCAGGCTGCCGGCGTCGGCGCGCAGGTGCGTGCGGCTCAGGACGTCCTTGAGGTAGACGACGCCCAGGAGGTCGTCGGTGGTCTCCCCACCACCGGCACCCTGGAGAATCCGGAGCGGGTGAACAGGGACATGGCCTTGTCCAGGCTCGCGTCCCCGCCGATGGTGACCATGTCCGTGCGCGGCACCATCACCTCGCGGACGAGCGTGTGGTTGAGGTCGAAGACGGACTGAGGAGCTCGCGGTCGTTCTCGTCGAGGACGACGGACTCGCGAGACCCGTTCGACCATGACGGCTGAGCTGGTCCTCCTGACCTGCTCCGACTCCTCGGGGCTCGCCTCCCGTTCCCGGACGGTGCGCGAGGCGATCGCGGTGACGGCGGCCGCCGGCCCGGAGATCAGGCCGAGGGTCTGATGGGTCTGCGCAGGCCGACGCCCGTCGGCGAGGCGACGGGCCATGAGGGCGGTGACGCACGCGAGGATCCCGCGAAGGCCGGGCTGCCTCCCACCACGTGGACACCACGCCGGCCAGGGCGAGGGTCAGGAACAGGGCCGCGAAGGCGGCGAAGACGATGCGCAGGAAGACCAGGCCCAGCGATCGCAGCCTGGCGGCGGCGACGGAGGAAGGAGATGCGCCTGGCTCCGCGCGCCCCGGAGGCTTCGGCTTCGACGGCCTCGTCGCGGGTGACGCGGCCGAGCGCCGCCCCGCCCGCCGAGCACAGAGCCCAGGGCGAAGGAGAGGACGGCGCCGACGATCAGCGGGCCCACGGGGATGTCGGAAGCGTTCATGTCTCAGTCGGCTCGGGGCGACGCGTCGTCGCGCCGCTGGGCGAGGAAGGTCAGCAGGAGCCTGCGCTGAGGTCGAACATCTCCTCGCGCTCGTCCTCCTGGGCGTGGTCGTAGCCCAGCAGATGCAGGATGCCGTGCGTGACGAGCAGGAGGACCTCCTCGGCCGCTCGAATGGCCGGCGTTGTAGGCCTGGCGCGCCACCTGGGGGCAGACGACGATGTCGCCGAGCATCCCTCCTGCGGCTGCTCTCGGCGGGGCCGGCCGCAGTTCGTCCATGGGGAAGGACAGGACGTCGGTCGGGCCGGGCAGGTCCAGCCAGTCGACGTCAGGCGCTCGATGGAGGCCTCGTCGGCGAGGGATGACGTTGAGCTCGGCCTGCGGATGCACCCGCATGTGGTCGAGCACGTAGGTCGCCAACGCGGAGACCTCCGCGAGGTCGAGCGCCGGGGTGAACCCGGACTCGTCGTTGACGTCGACGCTCGCGATCCGTCCTTCCGCGCGGCCCTCCGGCTCGTGCCTGTGCCTCGCCCCACCGTGCGTAGGCGTCGATGATGTCGCTGACCAGCCGGTGTCGCACGACGTCCGGCGGAGGACAGCTCGCAGAACGCGATCCCCGGTATGTCCCTGAGGATGCGGCGGACGAGGATGAGCCCTGAGGTCGTGCGCCCGGGCAGGTCCACCTGGGTGACGTCCCCGGTGACGACCATCGTGGAGCCGAATCCGAGCCTGGTGGAGGAACATCTTCATCTGCTCGGGCGTCGTGTTCTGCGCCTCGTCGAGGATGACGAAGGCGTCGTTGAGGGTCCGCCCGCGCATGTAGGGCCAGGGGCGCGACCTCCACGGTCCCCGCGGCCATGAGCCGGGGTATCGAATCCGGGTCGAGCATCTCGTACATCGCGTCGTAGAGGGGCGCAGGTACGGGTCGATCTTGTCGGTGAGCGAACCGGGCAGGAAGCCTGAGACTCCCCCGCTCCACGGCCGGTCGGGTGAGGATGATCTGGAGGCCTTCCGCGTGTTGAGGGCCACCACGGCCTTGGCCATCGCCAGATAGGTCTTGCCCTGTGCCGGCCGGGCCGATGCCGAAGGTGACGGTGTTCGCGTCGATGGCGTCCACGTAGGCCTTCTGGGCCGACGGTCTGGGGCCGGATGGTCCCTGCCCCCGAGCGGACAGGACGTCGTAGGGTCATGACCTGAGGGGGCTGGCGACCTGAGCGGGAGATCGCGATGGCGCGCTGGACCGCCTCCGTCGTCAGGTGCTGGCCCGACTGGACCACGTCGACGAGTTCGCCGATGAGGGCTTCGGCGACGTCCAGGTCCGCCTCCTGGCCGGTGAGCGTGATGCGGTGGTCCAGGACGTGGATCTCGCCGGAGCGAGGCCGGTCTCCAGTGCGCAAGACTCGTCCCGGTGGCTGAGGAGGTTGATCATCGAAACGTGCTCGGGCACCAGAATCGTGCGCTTGGCCGGTTGACTCATCTCTGCGATTCTATCCGGCGACCAGGCGCATGCCGCTCAAGGCCGCCATGGCGAAGGGGCCGGCGCTGGCGGACCGCAGGACGTTCGACGAGAGGGAGGACGGGCCGCCCGCCCGCCTCCCGGAAGGCTTTCGAGCTCCCGGTCGGCGATGCCGCCCTCGGGCCCGACGACGATCCATAGATTCTCCGCCCTGGCGTCGGGCAGCCCCTCGCGGGCCTCCTCGTGGCAGACGAGGAGCGTGGCGCCCTCCCGCACGGCGAGGGCGACGACGCCGTCCGTCCCCAGCATCGGCGTGACCTCGGGGATCCACGAGCGGCGGGACTCGCTTGGCCGCGGCGAGCGCGGTCGCCTCCCACCGGGCCCTGCCCCTGTCCTCCTTGCCCTTCCACGCGCGCGATCGACCGGTCGGCCGCCCAGGGACGAACCGGCTGGCCCCGTACTCGGTCGATGTCTCCACCCGCCTGGAGGTCGCGGCCCGCCTTGGCGAGGGCTTGGACGAGCGTGATGCGCGGACGCGGGGCCTGTTCGCGCACGCGCTCGCGGACGTCCAGCGCGAGGCAGGGCCCCGCCGGCCTCGGCCACGACGCACCGCGCCCTGGGTCCCCCGTCCGTCGACGACGTCGATCCGTTCGCCCGCTCGGGCGCGTCGGACGGTGGCGGCGTGGTGCGCCTCGGCCCGTCGAGGACCAGGGTCGATCCCTCCTCGGCGTCGGACAGGGTCGTCGCAGACGTAGACGGGCGCCGTCACGAACGGATTCTCCCGCAGCTTCGAGAAGAACGAAGAGCTGTGCTGAACGACTCTGGCGGCCGGGAGCTCCTCGCCGCGCAGCTTGGCGAGCTGCTGGAGGAGGGCCCTCTGGGCGTCGTCGACCTGGAGGGTCTTGACCTCACGACGACTTTCAGGTCGCCGCGGCCGGGGCGGTTGAGGCGGCCGACCCTCAGCCCCTTGAGCGAGATGACGTGGCCGGAGTCGGTGCCCGGGTTCGACGTCGATCGTCCGCCGTCCGTCGAAGGTCTCGACGTCCAGGGAGCAGCCGAGGGCCGAGGCCGTCATCGGCACTTCGATCTCGCACACGAGGTCGTCGCCGTCGCGCTGGAAGACCCTGTCCTCCTGACGCGCACTTCGACGAAGAGGTCGCCGGGCCCGCCGCCTCGACTCCCGCCTCGCCCTGGCCCGAGAGGCGGATGCGCATGCCGTCCTCCACCCCGGCGGGACGCGCACGGTGACGTTTCTCGTGGCTCCTGACGCAGGTCCTCGCCTGCGCATTCCGCGCAGGGCGTGACGATGACCGTGCTGTGCCCGCGGCAGGCCGGGCACACCGTCTGGGTGACCATCTGGCCGAGGATCGAGTTCGCCACGCGCTGGACCGACCCTGTGCCGCCGCACTCCCGGCATGCGACCGGCTCGGTGCCCGGGGCGGCGCAGGAGCCGTGGCACGTCGGGCACTCCACGGGCAGGGTGTGGAGATCTCCTTCTCGGCGCCGAAGACGACGTCCTCCAGCTCCAGGGCGAGGGAGACGAGGGCGTCTGGCCGCGCCGGCCCGCAGGGCGCCCGTCTGACGCCGCCGAAGAAGGATTCGAAGATATCGGAGAACGCCCCGAATCCGCTGGGCATCCCCGACCCGCGCAGAGCGTCGTCCCCTGCCGAGGTCGTGACATCCTCCGGGACTCCTCGTCGGACAGAACGGCGTAGGCCTCGTTGACGGCCTGAACTCCTCCGCTTTGCCCGGCCCGGCGACGTCGGGGTGGAGCCTGCGGGCGAGTCTGCGGTACGCCCTCTGATGTCCTCCTGGGAGGCGTCGCGGGGCACGCCGAGGGTTTCGTAGTGGTTTGACACGGCCTTCAGCGGTTGCTGAGAATATCGGACAGGTATCGGGATATCGCGTAGACGGCGGCCATGGTCGGGTGAGTCCATCCTCGTGGGGCCGATGACGCCGACGCGGGCCACCGACTGCTCGGCGACGTCGTACGTCGAGGAGACCACCGACGCCTCGGAGAGCTCCTCGTAGGGGTCTCCCTCGCCGATGGACACGGAGACGCCGTCCCGCATGGCCGCGAGGAGCCTGAGGAGGACGACCTGCTCCTCCAGGGCGTCCAGGACCGGGGAGATCGAGCGGGCGAAGTCGACCGAGTGGCGGGAGAGGTGCGGCGCCGGCCGTGACGAGCCGCTCCTCGGCGTCGGCCCGCAGGGCCTCGGTTTATGGCGGTGCCGACCACGTCCAGGACCTCGTGGAGGCGGGCGGGGCCGCCTCGGCCAGCGACGCCAGGAAGGGCCAGGTCGGCCAGGCGCAGGCCGGTCAGCTCGGCGTTGAGGCACCGGCCGAGCGAGGCCAGGTCCTCGGCGTCCACGTCGCGGGCCAGGGCGAGGGTCCGCTGTTCGACGCGGCCGGCCTCGGTGATGATGACCAGGATGACGCGCCCGGCGCCGGACGGGATCAGCTCGATGTGCCGCAGGGAGACCTGCTGGAGCGAGGGGTACTGGACGACGGCCGCTCTGCTGCGATCTGCGCCAGCGCCCGGACGGCTCGGGCGATCACGTCGTCGAGGGTCGACGGCGCCCGACAGCACCCGTTCGATGGCCCGGCGCTCGGGGGCGGAGAGGGTTTGACCGCGCCGAGGAGTCGACGAATGCCTGCAAAATCCCTCGGTCGGTCGGGATGCGGCCGGCCGACGTGGGGCTGATGGATGAGGCCCGCTTCCTCGAGGGCGGCCATGTCGTTGCGGGATCGTGGCGGGCGAGACGCCGAGGTCGTAGCGTTCGGACCAGGCTTCTGGAGCCGACGGGCTCGCGCGCGCCGAGACGTAGTCGCGCACGATGGCTTTGGAGAACCCTGGTCCTGCGGTCCTTGGTCCCCATGGCTCCTCCTCTCGTCCGTCGCCTGTGCACTCGCGTCGAGCCTATAGCACCTGACTCGCCCGAGTGCCAATCCTACGCTGAGGGCGTGAGTGCGCATACTCTATCGGGGTGATCTTCGACGACCGATACGGCGACGACGTTCTGTCCGCCGACCCCACCGGCACGGCGACGCGCACATGCCCGCATCGACGGCGGTCGAGGCCCGCGGACTGGTGGTCGAGGACGTCGACACGGGCTGTGGGCGCGGTCACGAGGGTCGGGCGCGTGGCCGGCGCCCGGCGGGTGGAGCTGAGGACCGCCGCGGGGGCGCCGCCCTTCCCCTCGGCCGGGGGTTCCTGGATCGACGGTCGCCCGGTCGAGCCTGTCCGGCCCGCGGCCGCTCCCGCGCCGACCGGACGCGTGCGCACGGGCCTCCGGCTCCCTGCACGTCCGCCCGCGCGCACGGCCCGCGGGCGCGCATCTGGGTCGAGGGCAGGCACGACGCCGAACTCGTCGCCAGGTGTGGGAGGACCTGGCCCTGGAGGGCGTGGTCGTCGAGGAGCTGAGCGGGCGTCGACCGGCTGGAGGACGCCCTGGCCGCGTTCGGCCCCTCCCCGGTCCGCCGCGCGGGCGTCCTCGTCGACCACCCGGTACCCGGCTCGAAGGAGTCGCGCATCGCCGAGCGCGTGGCGCACCTGCCGGGGTCCTCGTGCCTCGGGCATCCCTACGTCGACGTGTGGCAGGCCGTGCGCCCTGCCGCGGTGGGCCCTCGTCTGCTGGCCGGAGGTCCCCCGGCGAGGACGTCGGGCGAGGGACCCTCCGCCGCCTGGGCTAGGGCGCACGGAGACGGCCGAGGACGTGGGGATCGGATGGTCGCGCATCCTGGAACGCGTCGCCTCCTACACAGGACTCGAGCCCTCCCTCCTCCGGGCGGATGGAGGAGCCCATCGACTTCGTCACCGCCAAGGCCTCGAACTGAGCGGGCCCGGACGCGCGAATGCGGGACGCAGCGGGGCTCGGCCGTGGATGGAATGGTCGCGTGAGCGAAGAACACACCGGGCCCGCCCGCGGGGAGGACACCGCCCGCCGCTTGAGGCCGACGAGCGCTACTTCCGCCGCCAGGGCGCTTCCCACCCTCATCGAGGACTACTCGGCCACGGAGGACATCCTCACCCGAGCCTGGCCCTGGCTCGCGGTGCTCTTCCTCGTCCAGGTCATGAGATCGATCGCGACTGTGGACGCCGGAGGATGTGGGCGCCATCCTCGCGGGTCCGTCTGCGCCATCCTCGCCGCGTGGGAGCTCGTCAACCGCTGGAAGTCGCGGCGGCTCTTCGCCCCGCCGTCCCGCCTGGGGTGGTGGAGCGCCGCCGTGCGTCTCGTCCCCTCGCTCATGCGCATGAGCGGAGGCGACATGATGCCGGCCCCTGCGCCACGTCGCCTTCAACGTCGCCGTCTGCACGCTGGTGGTGGGGGTCATCGGGCGTCTGGCGCAGACCCCTGGCGTGGGCCCTCCTGCGCCTGATAGCTCGACCTCGGACGGCAGCTCGTCATCGTCTTCCGGCAGATGGCGGCGATCTTCCTCTGCTTCCTGCTCTTCTTCACGCAGGAGATGTGGCAGTTCGCCACGGTCAGCGACCCGGTCCGGTTCAGGACCCTGGCGGGCGTGCTGGCGGCCTTCGCCCTCCCTGCATGGTGGTGGCCGGGGACCCCTCGGCTCACGCGCCGCCGCTCGAAGGCGACCTGCTCGACGAATCCGAGCGCCTCGACTGGGGCCAGCGGACGAACCTCACCCTTCTGTTCGCCGTCCGGCAGTCCCTTCAGCTGTGCGTCATCCTCCTGGTCGCCTTCGCCGTCTTCGCCGTCCTGTCGGTGGCCGTGGTCGGCCAGAGCTGTATGCCGCGTGATCTGCCCCCGCGGTCGTCGACCTTCCGCTACGGGGCCAGACCCACATCCTCACGTCCGCGGGGCAGCGGGTCAGCCTCGTCCTCAGCCTCGCAGCCGCGGTGAACTTCGCCGTCCTGTCCCCGACGTCGGCCGAGGGCCGGGAGAACTTCCCTGGAGGCGTCGAAGAGGAGATCCGCGCCGTCTTCGAGCGCCGGCGCAGCTACTGCGGGCCCGGCTGCGCCCATAGGTCGCGGGTGACCGAGTCGGCGAGCAGCCGGCCCTTTCCGCGTGAGCATCGAGCTCGTTGCCGGCGGCCCCTGCCCGGATCGACGAGGCCGTCGTCGGCGAACCGGGCGACGAGCGGGCCCGCGCCCCGGTGGCACCTCGATCCCCGCGCAGGCGGATGCCGAGCATGACGTCCTCCCTGCGCCGTTCGGCGGCCGTCAGGGTCTCGCACGCGGCCGCCGGGCTCTCCCCGCCCCCGATCCGGCGCGCGTAGGCCAGGGGTGCTTGACGTTCCAGAAGCGGGTGCCGTTGACGTGCGAATGCGCCCCGGACCGTATCCCCACCAGTTGCTGCCGCGCCAGTAGACGGCGTTGTGCCGGCACCGCGGCCCGGTCGTGCCCAGTTCGATATCTCGCACCAGCGGTAGCCGGAGGCGGTGAGCCTCGTCGGCCGCCTCGTATTTGTCCGCCAGCTCGTCGGGGTCGGGCAGGCGGATCCTGCCTCGCGCGGCCTGCGCCCCCATCCTGGTGCCGGGTTCGACCGTCAGCGCGTAGGCGCTCACGTGGTCCGGCTCGCTGCGAGGGCCGCATCGACCGATCGCCGCCACTGCCCCATCGTCTCCCCGCGCGCCGTAGATGAGGTCGACGGAGACGTCGAGCCCGGCCTGCCTGGCCCACGCGACCGCCCGTTCCACCTGGCCCGGCGTGTGCCGTCGGTCGAGGGCGGCCGAGCACGGATCCGACGGCGGACTGCATGCCGAAGGAGACCCTCGTGAATCCGGCGTCGGCGAGCCGCAGGAGGCCGTCGCGGCTGACGGATTCGGGGTGGCCTCGGTCATCCTCCGCTCCAGCGCGCAGCCCGAAGGCCGAGTCGAGGGCTGCCAGGACCCTCCCAGTTGGCCGGGTCGAGCATCGGGCGCGCCGCCGCCGAAGAACGCCGTGTCGAGGAGCCTTCGCCTGCGCGCAGGACGCGGCGGCTGAGGGTTATCTCCCCGCCAGCGATCCGGGGAAGTCGTCGACGGACGCTCCTGGCCCCATGCGGAGGTTCGTGTACGTGTTGAAGTCGCAGTACCCGCATCTGACGGCGCAGAAGGGTATGTGGACGTAGGCGGCGAAGCCGCCGTGACGCCGGGTCGCAGGAGCCGTCCGGCGGGGCCTGCTCGCCGTCGTGGGAGCTCAGGCACGCCGGAACGCCAGGTCGCGGATCGTGCGGCCGGCGTCGACCCCTCGCTGTTCGAACCGCGTCGCGACCCGTTCGGGCCACTGGGGCGCGAACCCGCCTCGAAGCGGCTCAGTCGCTGGGGTCGAGCCTCTGGCCCGCGTAGAGGTTGGCGAAGGAGTCGCTGTCCTCGAGCTCGTCGCGCATCTCGCCACGCGTAGTCGTCCCGGTCCGTGGCGAGCCCACAGGCCGCCGCTCTGAGCACCCCGGCGGCCTGCGCCACGAACGGCCCGGCCACCAGGCGGCTTGCGGTGGCGCTTCTGCGCCACGGGGTCGGGGAAGAACGTCCACAGTCTCGCGCGCCCGAGCGGCCGGGTCGGCGAAGACCACCGGCAGAGCCTCGGCGGCGTCGGCTTCGACGATGCGGACGTTCGTCACGTCGTTGCGCACGGCGTTGGCCACGCACTGGCCACGGCCACGTGCCAGGCCTCGAAGGCCAGCACGTTGCGGTCGGGTGGATTTGGCGTAGGAGACGAGCTGTTCGCCGGATCCCGGCCGATCTCGACGACCACCGGCTCGTCGCTGCCGAAGGCCGCGGCGAGGTCGACGCGCGCGTCGTCGGCGATCGTCGTCGGCGAATCGCCCCTGGAAGGTCGAGGACGTGGCGGGGGTCCGTGCTCCTGAGCGTGTTCCGGTACCGGCGGATCATGCGCCCTCCGCGCCGGAGAAGGATCGACGCGCCTCGACGGCGCTTGGGCCCGAGGTCGGACGGATCGCCGCTGGCCTGGTCTGCATCTGCGGATCTCTCCGTCATGCGGCCTCCCTACTTCTTTGGGCGCCCCGGAGGTGAGCGCGCCACGAAGGCCTCCTGGGGCACGTCCACCCGCCCGATCGACTTGCATCCGCTTGCCTCCTTCTGCTTCTCCAGAAGCTTGCGCTTGCGGGTGACGTCGCCGCCGTAGCACTTGGCCAGAACGTCCTTTCGCATCGCCTTGATCGTCTCCGCGAGCGATGATCCGGCTGCCGACGGCGGCTCTGGACGGGGATCCGAACTGCTGGCGGGGAATGAGCTCCTTGAGCTTCTTCGTCATCTCCAGCCCGTAGGAGTACGCCTGTCTTTGTGAACGATCGCGAGAAGGCGTCGACGACCTCAGGGTTGAGCAGCAGGTCGACCTTGACGAGGTCGGCCTCGCTGGTCCTCGGCCATGTCGTAGTCGAGGAGGCGTATCCTCTCGTCCGGCTTCTTGAGCTGGTCGAAGCAGTCGGTGACGATCTCCGCCAGTGGAAGAGTATAGTGCAGTTCGACCCTCTCCATGACGAGAGGTAGTCCATCCCTCAGCATGGCGCCGCGCCGCTGCTGGCACAGCCCATGATCGTCCCCGTGTAGTCGGCGGGGGCGAGCACCGTGGCGCGCACGGTCGGCTCTGAAGATCAGCTTGAGCTTGCCCTCGGGGAACCTCCGACGGATTGGTGACGACCGCCTCGCCGCCGTCGGTCACCACCCGGTAGACGACCGACGGCGATGTGGCGATGATGTCGATGCCGAATTCCGCTCGAGCCGCTCCGGACGATCTCCAGGTGGAGCAGCCCCAGGAACCCGCATCGGAAGCCGAAGCCGAGGGCGATGAGTCTCGAGCTCGTATGACAGCGCGGCGTCGTTCAGCTGGAGCTTGTCCAGGGCGTCGCGCAGATCGGGGTAGTCCGATCCGTCGATCGGATAGACGCCGGAGAAGACCATGGGCTTGAGTCCTGGTAGCTGGCGAGCGGTTCTGGCTGCGGGAGCCTTCGCCGACGTGACGGTGTCGCCGACGCGGGACTGGCGCACGTCCTTCACCCCGGTGATGAGGTATCCGACCTCCCCGCCGCCAAGCCTCGGTGGGCGGGCTCGCGAGATGACGCCGATCCGGAGGAGCCTCGTGCGTGGCGCCCGTCGACATCATCTGGATGCGCTCGCGCGGGGCGAGCCTGCCGTCCTGACCCGGACGTAGGTGACCACGCCGCGGTAGGTGCGTCAGACGGAGTCGAAGATCATCGCGCGACCGGGCCGTCCGCCCGGCCTTCGGGCGCGGGGGACCCCGGCGACGATCCGGTCGAGCAGCTCGGCCACCCCTGTGCCGGTCTTGCCCGACACCGCGAGGCATCCGCCGGGGTCGACGCCGATGAGCGAGGCGAGCCCTCCGCGTACTTCTCGGGCCTGGGCCGAGGGAGGTCGATCTGTTGGAGCACGGGATGATCGCGAGGTCGTTGTGCGAGGGCCACGTGAGGTTGGCCAGGGTCTGCGCCTCGATCCCCTGGGTCGCGTCGACGAGGAGATCGCCCCTCGCACGCGGCGAGCGAGCGGTTGACCTCGTAGGGAGAAGTCGACTGCCCGGGCGTGTCGATCATGTTGAGGGCGTAGGGCCTGCCCGCGACGGTCCAGGGGAGGCGGATGGCCTGGGATTTGATCGTGATCCCCTGTTCGCGTTCGATGTCCATGCGGTCCAGGTACTGGTCTCGCTATGACGCGTTCGTCGACGATCCCGGTCAGCTGCAGCATGCGGTCGGCCAGCGGGACCTTCCGTGGTCGATGTGGGCGATGATGCAGAAATTGCGGATGCGCGCGGACGCGGTGGCCGCGGGACGGATCTCGGCGGCAGACCGGAGGATGAGGCGGGCACGGTGCTCCTTCGTTGAAACGGTCCCCACCAGTGTAGTGGGCGCCTCGCGCGCGCAGTGCACCGATTGCGTGAGACCGCCGGACGCGACCCGGCCGGTCCTTCCCTCCGCGCGGGCCGCGGTCCAGGTCCTCGGGCTCGGCGGAGAACGCGGTGCGCGCGTCCCAGCCGCGGGCCGCGGCGGCTGCGCCCTGAGCGTAAAGCCCCGCAGTCACGGCCTCTTCCCTGACTTCGGTCCGATAATTGGAGTACGTTCCTCTCGGCTGGCTCCCTCAAGGGTCCTCCCCTCGTCGAAGAGATGACGCGGCGGGCAGGGCGTCGTCGTCGCACCGCCGCCCTCGTCGACTCGACCCTGCTGGCGCTCAGCTCCCTGCTCGCACGGCGGGGCGTCGGCGCCTTCTCCGTCCTCGTCCTGGCGCTCGGCGCCGTCTTCGGCGCGGCATCCTCGCTTCGCGATCCGCCGCGCCCGGCTCGAGTCCCGCGTGAGCAGTGGAAGAGCTGGGCGGGCCACCGTCGCAGGCGAGGCGGCGTCCGTCGACGGACTACTCCGATCGCTACCGCGACGCCGCGCCCTCCGACCCGCACGAGGTCGTCGTCATCGACGGCGCACCGCGCTCGGACGAGGCGGATCCGGCCGACGACCGGGCGCGGGCGGCCCGGGCCGAGGCGGGCCTGCGCGACACTGGATGCCGCGGATCGACGCCGCGCAGCGCTCGGCCATCGCCGCCGCGGGCGGCGTGGTCAACGCCCCCTATCTCGTGACGACCTGCGGATCACGATCCTCAGCGCTCTCGTCGCGGCGGTCGCCGTGCCGGCTCGGCTTCTTCGCCATCCTGCCGTCCCTCGCCCTGCTCTGAGGGCCCGGAGTCCGCCGGCGAGGGTCGCGCACGCCGACGGCGCCGCAGGCCGCCCCTCCCCGCCTGGGATCTGGCGCGAATCGGCGGCCCCTGCGGGGCGCGCCTGGCACGATAGGGTCCACGGCACTGTCTTCGAAGCTCCTCAGCAAGGACGAGACCGAGATTCTCCACATGCACGAGCACATCAAGAGGCTCATCCTGAATTTCGCTCTGTCCGCCCTGCTCATCGCGGCCGCAATAGCCGGCTTCGTCTTCCTCCTGCGGTCGACGCCCGCCAGCACCATCGCGATCCTCGTCCTGCTGCTGGCGGCTGCTCGTGGGGATGTTCTGGCCGTGGCTCAAATGGGTGACGGCGACCCACACGATCACCAATCGCCGGATCATCACCCGTGCCGGCATCTTCACCAAAACCGGCCACGACATCCCCCCAGCCGCATCTCGAACGTCGCCCACGAGCACGACCTCATCGACCGCCCTCTTCGGGGCGGCACGCTCGAGCTCCAGACATCGGCGGACGACTCTCTACCTCACGGACGTCCCCAACGCCGAGAGGGGTCCACGTGATGCTCACCAATCTGCTGTTCAACGGCGACGCTACGGCCCGGCGAGGCCGACGAGGCCTCGCGGGCGCGCGGCAGTAAGCCCCGTGTCCGTCGGGAGGCTCAAGTCTCGGCTCGGCCCCTGAGCCCCTCTCCGCTCCCGGGGATCCTCGAAGCGATCGGCGTCCTGCCGCGGGAGGGCGCTGAGTAGGGCGAGGCTGGCCCGCGCGACCGCGCCGCCAGCGGGGACACGGGTCGCGGCGGATCGGCTGCGGGCGCGCCGCTGCTCGTCGCCCGGACGCCCGCCCAACTGCCCGGGGCCCGGCGACGTGCCCAGGGTGTACTCGGTGGAGGACCTGGGCATGCCGGCTCGACTACGCGCCGGCCGACGACGGCCGTCCGGAGCCCGGGGAAGTCGTGGACGTGGGTGCCTTCGAAGAGGACCGTTCCCTAGGGCAAGGACCGCCCCGTCGTCGTCCTGGCCGAGGCGGGGCCGCATCGTCTTCGCCCAGTTGACGTCGAAGGACCACGATCGACGCGGCGCGCGCGCGCAGCAGCGCCGCTGGCTGGACGTGGGGGCGGGCGGCTGCGATTCGGGCGTCCGAAGCCTCGCATCGACCGGCTGCTGTGCGTGCGTCCGGAACGGGTGAGGCGGGAGGGCGGCGCTGGATGGATCGCGCCACAGAACTCGTCGCCGCCATCCGGCTTGCCACGGCTGACATCTGGTAATATCTGCTGGACCTCACACCTGGTCGGGTGGTGGTCCAGTCGGGGCGTACCACGGGAACCCCCACTTCCCCAGTCCCGCCTGCGGCGAATCCTCACCGACCGTGCACACATCGCCGCCGGGCGATTGAACCGAAAGTGAGCACGTGGCAAACATCAAATCGCAGAAGAAGCGCATTCTTACCAATGAGAAGCGCCGCCTTCGCAACAAGGCGGTCAAGTCGGAGTTGAAGACCTACGTGCGCAAGACGCGCGGAGGCCGTCGCCGCCGGCGACGTCGAGACTGCCGAGGGCAGCCCTGCGGGTGGCCACCCGGAAGCTCGACAAGGCCGTCTCCAAGGGCGTCATCCATAAGAACCAGGCGGCCAACCGCAAGTCAGCTGCGGTGCAGGTCGCCAAGCTGGCCAAGTAGCTGGTAACAGCTAGTGACAGGGCAGCGGTTTCGCTGCCCTGTCACTGGTTTCCGTCATCTCTCCCAACGGAAACACTGCGCCGCCAGAACCCGCACAGCACGCCCATTGCGATCAGCGAGGCTGCGGACCCCTCAGTGTTGATCCACCCTCGCCTTCCCACAGACCCTTCGCTCAGAAAGGTCAGCTGCGTGAGCGGGGAAAAATCTCGCAACCGCGGCCACACCTCCGGGAGCTGGGAAAGCGGAACCGCCGCGCCTGAGAGGAAAAATGAGGGGGTAGACGAGGATGTTGCTCTATCCCCTGCGCCGCGCCCCTGGGAGGGCAAGAGCCCCGCCAACAAGTAGCCCAGCGCCATGAACGCGCACAGCCCCAGCGCCGTGGGCCAGTAGGACGTTCACTGCCCTCACTGCATCGGCGCCGACGCCGAATCCCACGATCGCCACCGCGTAGAGGGCAGGCTATCGACAGCAGGCTCAGGGCCACGAACGGTCAGATCCGCCGACATGCAGACGGCCGGCAAGCGGCGTCGCCCGAACCTCCTGAGCACTCCCGTCCCCTCGCTGAGTCACGAGGTCGACGGGAAGGATGATGACAGCCGCGATCGCGATGACGATGCCGGGGAAGGCCGTGACGTTCGCGTCGAGTAAGCCCCGGCCGCCGAACTCCTTCTTCGGGCCGTTTCCGAACATCAGCCCCATGATCAGCACTGAACGTCGGAGCGAAGGCGATCATGAACACGACGTTCGCCGGCTCGCGCAGCGTGCGCAGGGCCGTGGTCTTGAGGACTTTCTGCAACACGCGCATGTCAGTTCCCTCCCTCATCGCGCGGCCCGTCAGGGCGAGAAAGACGTCCTCGAGCGAGGCCTTCGACGTTTCAATGTCTTCAACAGCCGCGCCTGCGGCCTCTGTGGCGCGGACGGCCTCACCCGGGAATCCGCCGGCCGAATGCAGCCTCACGGTCAGGCTCGTCGATCGATGCGTTCGAGACCCCGGCGACGTTCGCGAACATCTCAGGGGCCGACCGGCCGGCTGGTCTTCAGAGTCACGAGGTTCGCGCCGCCGAGCCCGGCGATGAGGCCCGGCACGGTGTCGAGCGCGATGATCCGCCCGCGGTCGACGATCGCGACCCCTGTCGCACAGGGCCTCGCGCCTCCATGTAATGGGTGGTCATGACCACGGTGCATCCGGCGTCTCGGATCGAGCGGACTCACATCCCACATCGCCAGCCGCGCCTGCGGGTCCAGCGCTGTGGTCAGTCCGTCGAGGAAGACGATCTCCGCCGGCTCACCAGCGCGAGCGCGATCGATCACCCGCTGGCGCTGGCCTCCCGAGAGCTTTTCGACGTAGGAGTTTTTCTTGCCGGACAGTCCGAGCTCGGCGATGAGCCGTCGGCGCCCCTGGGATTTCTCATAGAAGGATCCGAACAGGTCGATGGCCTCGCCGACTTTCATTCTCGTCGGCAAAGCCGAGGATTGAGTTGGATTCCACCCGCGCCCGCCACGAGCGGTCGGCGACGTCCGGATCGGCGCTGAGGACCCGCGCGGGCGCCCGACGTCCGGCGCTGGAGCCCTCCAGGCACCCATGAGGGTCGTCCCTTTCCGGCCCCGTTCGCCGATGATCCCGAAGATTTCACGGTCGGCGACGTCGAAGGAGACGCCGTCGACGGCGAGAAGATCGCCGAACCGCTTGTCAGGGATCTGACCGCCACTGCCGGCGCGCCGGTCGAGCCGCGCGCATCGGTCGACATGCGCGCGCTCATCGTGAATCGCCGCCGCCGTCGGCGACCTTCCCTGCCGGACCACCCGCATTCGGGGTCTCTTCGTCGCCGTTGACTTTGCTTTCGAGTGGATTCCCGGCATCGCCCGCGTTCTCAGTTCGGTCCGAGTTTCCGGCGCCGTCGCCCTCGTTTTCGCCCTCGGCGGCATCACCCCGGAGCATCGATCGGACCAGTCTCGCCACGGGATTGTCTTGTTTGCTCAGAAGGAGCTCGAGCGGGATGAGCGCGATGCCTTCTGTTCGGGTCGCTGCAGACGATCGAGCTGCACCCGCCTCGATTCTCGAAGTCCCTGCGCGCCTTGGCTGGAATGGCGACCTGACCGCGCTGGCCGACCGTCACCACCCTGTGAAAGCCACGGCCGCCTGGACCGTAAGAGCTCGCGTTGACAGGACTCATAACAGTTCTTTCTCTGTGTTTTAGGTCCCTCGCCGTGCGAATCGCCCGCCGTCGGGGAAGCTTTTGCGGTTTTACGCCGCAACGACTTTCGTCTGATCGGCTGACGACCCGTTCGGGCTCGTTGAGCCTGCGACGCCGCTCTCGCCCAAGCGATGCGCCTCAACCAATGAGCCCATTGCATGTAAAACCTGTATGCATGACACCCTCACATTCGACGAAGCCCGTCGACAAGGCCTTTCGGAAGTTCGGGAGCCTTTTGTCAATCTTTGCGTTTCCTGATATTCCGCCGCTTTCCTCGATGTCTCGAAAACTGCGACACTGAGGCGACCGTCCTGCCACATCGCCCCGATAGCCTTGAAGCGCAGCAGGGCGCCGGCCCTCGCATCGATCGGAGTCACGGCTCCCAAGGAAAGGACAAGCAATGAAGACGTGGAAGACCACTGGACCTGCAGCTCACAGCCTGCCTCGCTTTCGCCGCGGCGGCCTGCCAGGCTGAAGTCAAGGACGACGCCGCGAGCAAGGGCTCGGGCGTGACCGTCACCGGCAACAACGATCAGAGCGTCACCGCCACCGGCGGTCTCCAACAAGGCCGACGGAAAAGGACCTCGAGCAGAACATCGCTTCCGACAGCGGGTCGAGCAGTCCTGAAGTGACTCGAAGGCGCGGCTCGACCGCGGGCGCTCTTCGAAGGGCGGTTCGTCGGCGCAAGGCGGGACGACCGTCGACGACGACGATTGGCGAGGCGGCGGCCGACAGGAACGCCACCGCGGCCACCGTCGTCGGCGGGAACGCGGTCGTCGCCAACCCGGCGGAACCGTCCACGCTCGGCGAGAACGTCGACCAGATCACCGTCACCGATCGGACGTGAAGGTCCTCGCCAAGACGGCGAAGAAGGTCTCGATCCAGGGTTCGAACGTCAAGGCGTTCGTCGAGCGGGTCTCCTCCGTGGACTTCAACGGGTCCGACAACGAGGTCGAGGGCAGGAACGGTTCGCGGCCCAAGATCAACGACAACGGCTCCGATAACAAGGTCGAAAAAGGCCGACTGACACGGGGGCCGGCTAGGTCCTGCCGTGCGAGCCGGCACAGTCACAGACACGGTGATAAGGTCGGCCGGACAACACGAGCCGGCAACTGGCGGACCACGCAGGCCGACGAGCTCAGCTGACAACACAGGCCGGCGAGGTCGGCTGAAACGAACGGCACGGTTGCTGGCGTCTCCTCCGCAACCGCGGCCGTGTTCGGAGAGGACGGAATGCATGGCCGACAAGCCGACCAATCGGCAAACGGTCCTGCTGGTCGACGACGAGTCGGCCATCACGGACGCAGCTCGCCCCTATCTCGAACGCTCCGGCTTTCGGTTGCCGTCGCCCACGACGGCGCCGAAGGCCTGACGTCCACGATGAGATCAACCCCGACATCGTCGTCACCGACGTCATGATGCCCTCGACTGGACGGGCGCCAGCTCGTGCGCGAGATACGCGCCCGCGGCGGATGGACCCCATCATCCTTCTGACGCAGATCGACCAGTCTCACGAACGCTCCGCGGCCCTGGACGAGGGCGCGGACGACTACCTTTCAAAACCCTCGACCCCAGGAGCTAGTTCTCGCATCCGCGCCGTCCTGTGGCGGACGGCGGCGGCCCTCAAGCCCTATTCGGCGGCTGACCGGCTGGTGTGCGGCGACCGTGCTCGACCGAGTCGCATTGCGAGTCTTCCTCAAAGCCCGCGAGGTCACGCTCACCCCTCAAGGCGTCGATGCTCCTCGACTACCTCACTGACCCATCCCGGCGAGCTCCACACCCGCGAGCGGCCCTGGCCGCGCTGTGGGGAATCGACTTTCGCTCATCGACGCGGGCTGTCGACCACCGCATCCGCGAGATCAGGCGGGTCCTCGGCGACGACCCGACCCAGCCGACCCTACATCGAAACGGTGCCGTCCGTGGGATACCGCTTCATCGGGACGGTGCGGGCACGAACGGATTCGTCTGCGCAGGCTCGTCTCGTGCTTCTGCCCGCGGTCGTCCCGCCTCGGCGGCGCCGTAGCGTGGCGGTTTTCGGGCGAGTCCCGCTACCTCCTGTGAAGTTCCCTGCTTCCGACTCTGCTCGCCTCCGCCGGGCTGTTTCTCAGCCTGTGCGCTTGGATCGCCCTCGCCCTGGCGAAGCGGCAGAAAACGAGAATACGCCGACGGGTTGAAAGCCGGCCAGAAGAGCTGCGCCAATCCCACCGCCAGTTTCTCTCCGCCGCCTCGACCACGAGCTGAAGAATCCTCTGACGGCTGCGAGCGCGCGTCGCGGCGAGCCACGACGCCGAGGATCCGAGCTGGTCGATCGTCACCGCGCAGTCCTTGCGCATGAGCCGCTTGCCGACCGATCTGCGCAAACTCTCCGAGCTGGAGACCTCCCGATCGACATCGAGACGTGGATCTGGAGGAGACCGCGCGCGACGCCGTCGACGCCGTGGCCCAAGAGCTCGCCGCACGCGGGGAAAGCAGATCGTTCTCCTGAGCTTCCCGGAGGCGCCCCTGGCTGCTTTCGCATGTGTCGGCGACGCCGACCTGCTCTATTCGGCTGTGTACAACCTCGTCTCGAACGCCGCGAAATACTCGGGCGCCGAATCCGTCATCGAGATTCGAGGCTCGAGGGCCAGGAACGGTCACCGTCGAGGTCGCGGACACCGGTAGTCGGCATTCCCGCCGAGGACGTCGGCGCGGTCTGGGGACGAGCCTCAGCTGGGCGAGCAATTCCGGCGGGCATCCGGGCAACGGCCTCGGCCTGGCGCTGGTGGCGACGATCGTCGCACGCCACGGCGGGACCGCGCAGATGAGCTCCCGCCTGGGAGTGGGGAACCTGCGTCCGTCACCCTCCCTCGGTGCACTCCGGCGTGAGGCCAGCCGAAGGGCAGCCAGCACCGTCGACAGGCGCAGCCGCCAGCCTCGTCGCCGGCGGTAGCCGTGCCGCAATCGAACGGGCATCGCGGCTCGAGCCCGGCCGACGGCCGTTTCAGACCAGGCCGAGCCTCGTCAGAGCTTTCGCCAGCCCGTCGTCGTCGATGGGGTCGGTGACGATGTCGGCTCCGGCTTTGACGTCGTCGTGCGCGTTGCCCATCGCGACGCTGACGCCCGCCGCGCAGAGGACTTCGATGTCGTTCGTCGAATCCCCGATGGCGACGGTGTCGGCGATCGACGTCCAAGTACGCGGCGACGTCGGCGAGCCCCGTCGCCTTGGACACGTCTCTCATGAGGATCTCTCCGATCTCCCTGGCCCCCGTCTGGACGGTTCCGGATCCGCTCGCAGGAGTCGCCGAGTGCGCGGTCGAGGCCGTCGATGGTGATGTCCGATCCGCGGGGAAGGACGAACGTCGCCTTCGATGCGGACCGGGGCTCGCCGTAGTCCGGGTAGGGGGCGATCTGGCGCCTGGCAGCATCCACGCGTCGTCTTCGTCCTCGTCGGGCCTGCTAAGGCTTCGAGGAACGAGTCGGACGCGTAGAGAGACCTCGGGCGCCTCGCCACGCCATCGCGATCCCGTGGCTGCGCAGGACCTGCGTCGAGCGCCGCAGCGTCTCGGCGTCGATCCGCTCTGTCGGCGATCACGTCTCGTCGACGCGCACGGTGAGCGCCCGCGGCGCCGACGAGCCCGGTGAATCTGAGGTCCCACAGCCACGGGTAGAGTTCGGGGATCGAGCGGCCCGTGCACAGCATGAGTCTGTTCCCCGCCCTCGGCCGCCGCGACCAGGGCCTCACGCGCCGAGTCGGGCACCGTCTGGCGTTCGTCGATGAGGGTGCCGTCGACGTCGATGAAGATCAGCCTTGTCACACGCCAAGCCTACCCAGAATCGCACTCCCGCGCCGTAGCGAGGGAGGGCCCGCTCACAGTTCGGCGATGATCTTCTCGACGCTGTCCTGGCGTCCCCTAGAGCATCTGGGTGTTCTCCCTGAAGAAGAGCGGGTTGACGAGGCCGGCGTACCCGGCGTTGCCCATCGACCGTTTGAAGACGACGACGCTGCGGGCCTCCCATCGTGGAGCACGGCATGCCCGCGATGGGAGAGCCGGGCCCTGGGCGGCGGGGTTGACGGTGTCGTTAGCCCTGACGACCAAGACCACGTCGGTCTCGGCTGAAGTCGCCGTTGATCTCGTCCATCCCTCGACGATGTCGAGGCACTTTGGCTTCGGCCAGGAGGACGTTCATGTGCTCGGGGAGGCGGGCCCTGCCACCGGGTGGATGCCGAACCGCACTCTGACGCTAGCCTCGCGGAGCTTGCGCGCGAGCTCGGCGACCGATACTGGGCCTGGGCCACCGCCATGCCGCAGCCCGGCGTGACGATCACCGATCCGGCCTCCCGGAGCGTGCGGGCCAGGTCCGCGGCGGTGGTCTCCCTGTGCTCGCTGCCTCGCCGCTCTGGCCGGCTCAGGGGCCGTTCGCGGATCCGAATCCGCCGAGGATCACGGAGACGAAGGACCCTGTTCATCGCCCGGCACATGATGTACGAGAGGTAGGCGCCTGAGGAGCCGACGAGCGCCCCGGTGATGATGAGCAGATCGTTGCGGAGCGTGAAGCCGGCCATGGCGGCCGCCCAGCCCGAGTACGAGTTGAGCATGGAGACGACGACGGGCATGTCCCTCTCCGCCGATCGCGAGCACGAGGTGCGCGCCGAGCGCCAGGGCGACGACGCTCAGGATGGCGAGCGGAACCGAGGCCGCCGCCCGGGACGGGCCCGGACGAACCACGCGATGCAGGCGACGCAGGCCGCGATCGCGCCGAGATTGAGCCAGTTGCGGCCGGGAGCGCGAGGGGCGCCTGAGATCCCTCGCGGAGAGCTTGAGGTAGGCGACCACCGAACCGGTCAGCGTGACGGCTCCGATGAAGACGGCCAGGCCGATCTCCCCATGTGGAACGGCTCCACGCGTGAGGCGGAGGAGGTCCGCGCGGCCAGTCGATGAAGCGAGTTGTACCTCACCAGGACCGCCGCCAGGCCGACGAAGGAGTGGAGGAGCGCGATGAGCTCGGGCATGCCCGTCATCTCGACTCTGCGCGTCTTTCCATATGCCCGCGGCCGCGCTGATGGACATCGCGACGGCGACGAGGGCGAAGGTCTGAACGGATTCGTTCCTCGGGGAGCTGACGGACACCCAGACGGTCGCCACGAGGGCGAGCGCCATGCCCGCGGCGCCCAGCAGGTTGCCGCGGCTCGCGGTCGCCTGCTTGGACAGGCCCGCCAGGGCGGAGGATGAAGAGGACGGTCGCCACGATCGACCCCAACGACAGGAATCTGCCGGCCAGGTCGGACGAGCCCCCGATGACGTTGGGATGTCGTTCACGTCGCTCAACCTCTGGAACATCTTTGAGCATCCGGTGGGTCACCGCGAAGCCGCCGAAGATGTTGACGGATGCGACGACCGTCGCGACGAAGGCGAGGATCTGGACCCAGACGCCGCTGGCGGTCGTCCCGATGACGGCGCCGACGACGATGATGCCCGAGATCGCGTTCGTCACCGACATGAGCGGTGTGCAGGGAGTGGGTGACGTTCGTGATGACGTGAGCCGACGACGACGGCCAGGGCGAACACCATGAAGTGACTTCTGCACTCACGCGGAGCGGCCATGACGAGCCAGGCGAATAGCGTTGAGCGCAGAGCGCGGGGACCAGGCTCTTCCACCCTCCATCGCGGCGGGGGGTCCGCCTCGGCGAGGACGGCGCGTCTGGCTCGCCGCCCTCGGACGCGCCGGACGGGCGGGGGCGGCGCGGCGGAGACGTCGACGGGAGGCGGCGGGTCACAGGATCTCCCCTCGAGGGTGACGGTCATGCTGCGGACCACCCGTCGCCCATGTCGAGGGGTGAGGACGCCGTCCTTGCGGGGCGGCCAGAGCGAAGAAATTGACGACGTTCTGCCCGTATAGTCTGGGAGGCTCGGCCCGGGAGGCGTCCGGGCAGGTCGGTGTATCCGATGATGAACACGCTGTTCTCGGTCTGAACACCTCGCCGGGCCGGGTCAGCTCGCAGTTGCCGCCGGTGGAGGCGCCCATGTCGACGATGACCGAGCCGGGCTTCATCTGCCGCACGGCCTCGGCGGTGATGAGCAGCGGGGCGGGCTTGCCGGGTATCTGGGCCGTGGTGACGACGATGTCCGACTCGATCGCCTGGCGTGTAGACCTTCGGGGACAGGGCCTCCTGCTCGGCCGACAGCGCCCGGGCGTAGCCGTCGGAAGACGTCTGCTTGACGGGTATCTCGACGAAGTCGGCCCCCAGGAGGCGACCTGTTCGGCGGCTGCGGCGCGCACGTCGGTGGCCTCGACGACGGCGCCCATCGAGCTGGCCGTGCCGATGGCCGCCAGGCCGGCGACCCGGCGCCGATGACGTAGACGGTCGCGGGGGAACCTTGCCGGCGGCCGTCACCTGGCCGGAACAGGCGCCCTGAACGCGCTGGCCGCTTCGACGACCGCGCGACAGCGGCGATGTTCGCCATGGAGGAGCGACGTCCATCGACCGCGCGCGGGAGATCCTCGGCACCGCGTCCATCGGCCAGGACGGCGATCCCCATGGAGGGAAAGACCTCCACGTCGGAGGAGGCGTCCGGGTCGACCCGGCAGACGAGCGGTTTCCCCGCCTTCACGAGCGCGAGCTCCGCGTCGGGCAGGCGTGTCGAGGCAGGTCACGACGTCCGCGCCCCACGCCTGTTCTTTTCGTCACGATCTGCGCGCCGGCCTGACGGTACTGTCTCGTCGAGGTAACTGGCGTCCAAACCTGCGTCCTTTTTCGACGCACATGTCGCAGCTGAGCCCGATGAGCTTTCTCGACGGTGTCCGTGGGCAGCAACAGGATCTCGCGTGTGGCCTCCTGGGCACGCCGATGAGCACCACACCTCACTTCGTCATCACTGAACGCGGGCCCGCTGATTCACGCAGGGACAGCCTCGGGCTCGCGGACGCCTCTGTCATTCCCGCGGCGGGGCCGCCGCAGCCGGTCTCTCCGCTCCCCGCGGCGTCATGGCCGGGGCGCGGAACGCGCAAACGTCTCGCAGTCCGCACCGACGCCGCACCGATTCCCGGGCCACCGGCCTCGCCGAGGCGACGCGCACGATGGTGCGCCTGAGGCAACTGCCGTCGGGAGGCGCCTTCACTGCGCGTCGGCCTGGGCACTGCGAGATGGCGGCCAGTCCCTCCGGAGGTCCAAGATCCCACGTCTCGGAGGGTCGCTTGCTGCCAGGCAGCCAGCGGCTGGCCCCGTCGCGAGGTTGCGCTGCAGCCGCGGCGATGGGCCAGCCGCTCGAGCTTGAGGCGAGGGCGGCGATGCCGCACGGGAGGTGCCCGTCGGATCGCGTGCGCCAGGGCGACGGCCTCGCCCTGCCCGTCCGGACACGCGGCGTCGGCCACCGCGAACTGGCTGGCTTCGACCCGCCCGGCGGTAGGTGCACGGCGTCTTCATCATCGTCCCGTCACGCGCAGAGCTGATGTGGCGGCTGTGCAGCTCCGACGTCCCGCCGAGGCGTCGACGAGGCTTGACGGCCGGGCGCTGGCGAGTGCCTGGCTCCGCCACGTCCGATCTGACGGAGTTCCGCCTTGTCGGCGTCGGTTTTGACGGCTGGGATCTCGCAGCGCTGGTATCCGGCTTCGGCGATGGCGTCGAGGAGCCTCCCCGCGTCCCGCCGTCGTGCCGGGCGATGAGGACGACGTCCTCCGGGCGCGGCGACGTATTCGAGCGCGTCGGCGAGGAAGGCGTCGTCATCCCAGCAGCCTGGAGGCGACGATCGCCCTGGGTTCGCTGAAGAGGAGGGCCCGCCAGGTCCCAGAGTGCTGGCGCCGTACCTCGGCGTCGATCCGGCACTACCGCGTCGTCCGGTCGCGCCCAGGGCGGCGCGGACGAGCCGGGCGACTGGCCCTGTCCCCGACGACGGGCTCGCTGACGAGGAGGAGAACCACCGCGAGGTCGAGCCTGTCCCAGGCCGGGCCCCTTCGGTCTGCTCGTCGCCGCCACGGGTCAGCAGATCGCACGCTCATCCGACGGGCCGCTCGCATCGCGAAGTCACCCCGGATCCGCGGACGACGACCGTCCCGCATGCGCGGGTGGTGTACAGCTCGGCCGGCGCGTACATCTGGAGCATTTCGCCGATGGGTGCCTGTAGGAGTTCTCCCCACGGAGACGAGCGCTATGGAGGGCCGCGCGTTCCCGGCCAGGCGGGCGGATTGGTCGGCGCTGCCGTGATGCGCCGACGACTATGACGCGCGCGGGTTCGACGGCCGAGGCGAATCGAGACTGGGCGAGGATGCGGCTGACGTCGCCATCACGAGCAGCTCCGCCGGGATCTCGACCCTGACGGCATGATGGACTCGCGTCTCGCCTCGGCGTTCCCGGCGGGCGTCGCCCTCGGCCAGAGGACCCGCACCGCCGTGGCTCCGTCCTCCCGCGCCTCTCCTCGCCCTCGGCGACGGTTTTCGCCGTGATCCCGCGACGTGTCAGGTGTCGAGCATGCGCGCTGACCGTGGGATCCATACCGGCGACACCCACACTTCGCCGACGTCGGCCGCAGCACGCCGAGACGCCGCCTAGTGGGTCTGAGTGTGGGTGAGGACGAGCAGGTCGATCGAGCCGACCCCGCGGCCCGGACGCACTGGGACGTCGCTCCCCGGCGGCCCGGCGTCGACCATGATCGTCAGCCCGGGCGCGGACGAGGACTCGCCCCGCCCGACGTCGCACTGACGATCTGCCAGTCGTCGGGATGGCGACCGCCGAGCGCGCCTGGCGCCAGATGAGCGCCGCGAGCAGTGCGAGGGCGGCTCAGCAGCGAGCGGGCGCTTGACTGGCGAGCATCGCGGCGAGGATACCAGCACGCCGCTAACGTGGCGGCGTTCGAGATCCCCTGATCCAGGCCAGCGGCTGAGGTCGGCGACCCGCGTCGATCCACCAGGGTGCACATGCTCGCGGGGACGAGGAGCAGGCCTGCGACCCGCCCGCCCACGGTGCGGCGAGGCGGGCGCCAGGCCGGCGACGGTGAGCGGGCGACGACGGGGCGACGAGCGCTGCCCGCGTGAACGCCCCACGCCGAACCGTTGTCGTGAACAGCGCGAGGATCGCAGGCACGATCTGCGCCGCCAGGGGGATGGCGAGCGCCCGCTAAGAGGGGAGATCCGCGGCGAGATGGTCGGCCAGAGGGCCCCACCACGATGATGCCCAGCGTCGCGCCCGCTGAGAGGTAGAAGCCGAAGCCGGTGGCCGTCCGACCCGGTCGAGCGCGACGATCGCGATCGTCGCCGACAGCGCGGATACAGCTCGCGTCGAGCGCCCCAGCGAGGGCCGCCAGGACGACCGCGGACACGGCCACCGCTCGTATCACTCGACGCCTGGGCCCGACGAGGCCACGAGGCAGCACACCGACGCGGCGAGGGCAGCCGCGCCTGCGCGCGGCGCCCGACGACGCCGAGCACCATCGAGAGCATCGAGACGTGCCCGGAGACGGCGAGCGAGATGCGTCACTGATTGTCGCATCGCAGCCTCCAGCGGCGCTGCGAGTCTGCGGACGCCCCCAGCGCCACCCCGGGACGAGCCCTCGGCGTGGGCTGGAATCGTCGAGCTGCGATAGACGCGCGTCGATGCGCCCGACGATGCGGGCCCGCATCGCAGGCTCCCCGTCGATCCGATGTCCGCGCGTACACCGCGCCGGCGGGCCCTGGCGTCCGCTGGCGACCGGTTTGATCCGACCGCTCGCTCTGAGGCGCTGTCCGTCCGCACCGCAGGCAAAGTTCCATACGAGCATCCGGACGTGGCTGCCCACCGGCAGGTCTCGCGGCCGGCTGCCATCCTCCGGGGTTGACCTGTCCGGCGCAGCCGGTGCCCGCGCGCGCCGGGTTCGTCTACGACCGCGGGTCAGCCGGACGTCGCTGCCGGAGGCGATGGCCCGCCGGACCCCTTCGGGAGCGGCGGCTTGCAGATGCGCCCAGGCGATGCCCATCCTCACGCTGAGGCCGGCCAGGCATGCCAGGCCCATGCGCCGTGCGCGGGCAGCGTGCAGCCGCGGCCGAGTGCCGGGTCCGGCCCGCCTCCGCGCCTCCGCCTGCGGCGATCCGACCCGACGGCCGCACTTCGCGCTCGCCCGGGCGAATCCCATGCCCGCGAGGAGGATGAGCAGCGGCTCGCTGGGACAGGGCCGCCATTCGGTCCGTCCAGTCGGCGGCAGGGACAGGGGCGGCCCCGGCGAGCACCGACAGGGCGACCGAAGCGCCGTAGTCCGCGGCGGTCGCATCGGCATCAGATCTGGACGGAGTCGCGGATCTTCACTGAGCGGCCTTCCTGATGCCGGGAGACGCGAGGAGGTCGTCCACGCTCCGGAAGGCCGTTCTTCCCGCCATGACTGAAACATGGCGCTGCGGGCTGGCCTGACCCGAGCAGTCTCTGAGTTCCAGGCGTCCGCCGCGTTGATGTTGACCGAGAGCCTTCCTGGGGAGCCCGCGCCCGCCGCGCTCTGCCCCTGACCCCAGGGGTGCCTGTCTGCTTCCCGAGTTGCCGGTCTGCCCCTCGACGCCCGCACGTGTACGTGGTCGCCGTCGGCGACCGGGGCCGCGAGGTTCGTCTGGCCCTCTGTCCGTTCTATCGGTCAGGCCGCCGGTCAGACGACGACGTCGTTGACCCTCGATCCCGCCGCACCGTAGACCCCAGGTCGCCACTCGCGGTGACGTGCACACCGCCGTCGTCCCCTGCCGGCCCCGTGCCCGGCCTCCCGCGCGGATGCCGAGGCCCGCGCTGTCATGATCCAGCCGCCGGACGACGGGCGTTTCGCGTGAGCGGAGCCCGATCGGAACGCGCCGGGACGTGCCCTCGACTGCCTCGAAGAGTCGGACCGCCGGGCGCTGGAACGCCATCCATCCCCACAGCCAGGCATATGAGGGCGAGCGCGGCGAGAAGGACCTGCAGGGCCAGGGCGTCGAGCCTCACCGAGGCCGCGGGCGAGGCTGTCGCGAGGCGGCGACGTCCTCCCTCGTTCCAGACGCGAGGCCAGGGCTCGCCAGCCCGCGGACGCCGCCTCGCACAGCCGCGGTCGCGGTCCTCAGTCCGAACTGCTCGGGCGACCATCGGCGCGAACCCGATGAGCCGAGTGGTTCGCCGGGCGCAGCCGGGATTTCGCCGTCGTCCGCGTCCCACAGCCGGCGCCGAGTCCCCGCGAACTCGGCGTCGCGAAAGCCTGCCGGAGTTTCGCCCTGCGGAGGGGCCTCACGGCCCGATGCGGCCGTCGCCGGGTCGCAATCGGCCCGCCCTTCGCGCCGTCCAGCGGAGGGAATTGATCGCGCATTCGCGGCGGTGAGGCTCTCGCGTCCGAGCTTTTCACGAATGCCTCCGCGGCCGGGCCGGCGAGTCGGGGATCGACGACGCCGGAGCGGCTTGTGACCGCCTGACATCCTCACGCTCCCGCCCGCTCCGGGCGCCGGCGATCGCGCCGGTTCCCGATCCGACCGTCGTTCCGGTTAGCTGCGACGAGGCTGCTCCGACGGGACTCCGGACCGGCGAGGGCGCGGTTCCACGGCGACGCCGCGGGTCCGGCGGACCCGTCGCCCAGCGGACGACGCCGCCGCCGAACGGATGAGGCTGCCGCGGCGCGAGGCGCGGCGATCACGCGATGTAGCTCAGCGTCGCGGTCAGCGATCGGGTCCGCCCCGCTCCAGGCGATAGCGCTTGCGCCGGCGCGAGTGAAGCGTCGGAGGCCGAGCACGGCTCGGCGGCGACCACTGGTTCGCGGGCGGTCCGCTCGCCGGTGAAGACATGGACCGCGGCCTCGCGTCGTTCCCGCGTCAGCACCGGATCGCGGGCGGATCGCGCGGTGGACGACGGCTCGTCGGGCACGAGATGGGTGTAGGCCTGGTCCATAGCGAGCCGGATGTAGTCGTGCGCGCCGGGGCCTTTGACTCCGGCGAAGGCTGCGCCGCCGGGGCAGGATGATCCAGCGAATCGGTCAGGATCTTCATGCGCGCCGAATGAGCGAGAGACTTGAGATCGCGAGCCCGCATGCACGTACGGGTGCCATCCCAGGGTGACGGGCGGGCCGGCGCGTCGAGTACGCGATCGACGCTGAGGTTCTCCTGCTCGTCGCCTCCGGCCTCAGCCACGATCACGGTGATCTCGAGGTCCCAGGGGTGGCTGTCTCGTCCCCGAAGGCTCCTCGGACCAGGGTCGCCGGTGCCGACGCGGGCGAAGTCGAGGCCGGTCGCACGCCCACCCAGGCCCGACAGCTCGGCGCCCTGGAAGCCTGTGCTGCGCCCCCGAACGAATAGGCTCGCCGGCCACGCGCCCGCACCACGGCGCGATGAGCTCCGGTTTCCGATAGCCCGTCGAGCTCTCGCCGCTGACGTATCCGTCGATGACCTCGTCGCCCGGGCGAGGCTGCACGAGCTACCCGTCGCGCCGCGCCCGCGAGCAGCGCCGTCGCACCGCTGGGCGAGGGACCCGCCAGGCGGGCATTCAAGAAAGCCTGACGTTCGACGGCGGTGACGTTCCATGTGGCCTCGCCAGTCGATCCAGGGGTCGATGGTGCCTTAGGGACGATGTCGACCAGGCGCGGAGCGCGGACGACGATCTTGGCGGGTTCGCCGTCGAGGAACTTCCGCACTCGCTGGAGCCAGCGCCCGGGCCGCAGGTCCTCCTCGAGACGTCGGCCGGCACTTCGAGGCGGTCGCGCAGCTTCGACCTGACCACGCATGTCACAGTCTCGGGCTCTACCAGAAGGGATTCGTCCTCCACAACCGAAGGCTTCCGCGCCAGGGAGCCGGGGTGTCTGGACCAGACTCACAGCTCGGCGACGTGGGGGCCACCGGCGAGACCATGAGCACGAGGCTCGGCGGCCCGGCGGGGGACCTCGTCAGCGAGGTGAGGGTGGTTGAGGGATGATCATCTGGCGATCCGCCGCGTTGATGCGCATCCATCGTATCGCCGCGAACGTCGGCGATCGTGCGGGCAGGAGCCTGGCCGTCTCCCCGTCACGGGCTCGTCGACGACGGTCGTCTCGTCCCTCGTCGACGACGTTGAGCCACAGGCGCTGGAGGAAGCGCTGCGAGCCAGCGACGGCGCGGGTCTCCAGGGGCGCGACACGTCCAGAGACCCCATGGACATCTCGTAGAGTCTGAACGTGTCCGCGCCGTATCCCGGCAGATTCGTCGCGTCACGATGTTCTTTCACGACTTGCCCATCTTGTTGCACTCGCGCGTGACGGCCCCGTCCTCCATGTGTATCGGGTCCGCTCGCCGGATTCGGTCTCCTCGACCTCGTCCGCGGAACGTACTGCTCCGCGCGAGTCGACGTAGGCGTAGCCCTGGATGGAACCCTGGTTGAAGAGCCTGGATGAGGGCTCAGGAGCTCACGTCCGAGGTCGAAACAGCGCCTTTGTGCCAGAAGCGCGCGTGAGCAGGTGGAGAACCGCGTGCTCGACGCCGCACGTACAGGTCGGTCCTCCGGATTCGCGTTGCCCTGGGCCGGGCGAGGCCCCCATCCAGTAGGCCCTCGTTCTCAGGTCGCAGAAGGCCTCGCGTTTGTCCGGGTCGATGTAGAGAAGCTCGTACCAGCACGAACCCGCCCACTGCGGCATGGTGTTGGTCTCCTGCGGTAGCCTGGGGCCGTCAGTCGAGGTGGCGTTCACCATTCCGTCTGCCCTGCCGAGCGGCGGTCGGGCGAGGAATCGGCGTCGTCGAAGGGTCGAAGATGCGCGGCGGAGAGTCGGAGACCCGGGGAGTTCGACGGGCAGGCTTTCGGGCAGCGCGTGGGGGCGCGCCGTCCTCGTCCCACGATGGGGAACGGTTCCCAGTAGCGCTGCCTGAGAAACAGCCAGTCCGCAGGCGGTGCGTACGGCGCCTTCCTGCCGCGCGCTTCCAGCCAGGCGGTCGTCCCGCCTTGGCCTCGTCCTGCCCAGGCCGTCGAGGTTGAGCGTCTGTTGAGCCGACGGCGACGCCGTCGCCCCTCGTAGGCGGCCCGGTCGAGTCCGCCCGTAGTCATCCGCCGGGCCGACTGTCCTCACGACGTCCAGGTCGTAGGCGCGGGCGAAGTCCCAGCCGCGGCGTCGGCGCGGGACGCCATGATCGCCCCGGTGCCGTACCCCGCGAGGACGTAGTCGGCCACGAACGGGGATCCGCTTTTCCGTTGACGGGTTCGTCCTGCACAGCCCTGGAGAACACGCCGGTCTTGGGTCCGGCCCTCGTCCACGCTCGACCTCGGTCTTAGTGTTCGCCGCCGCGCGATAGAGGCAACGGCCTCCGCCGGGCGGGCGCTCCGCCGGTCACGCCTCGTCTCGCCCAGGCTCGGGGACGCAGAGCATCGGCGTCGCCGTCCGCGGGGCAGTCCCCTGAGGATCGGATGCTCGCAACGACCATGAACGTCGCCCCGAACAGGGTGTCTCGGGCGCGTCGTGTACACTGAGGGAGCCGGCAGCAGGGCACTCGAACTGACGACCGCTCCTTCGAGCGCTGATCCAGTTGCGCTGCAGCGACGCGCACCTCTCAGCGCCAGTCGATGGTGTCGAGGTCGTCGACGGCCGGTCGGCGTACGCGGGTGATGCGCATCATCCAGGCTGGCTCGTTTTGAAGACGGGGAAGTTCCCCTCGCGCGCGCGCCCTCGGCGGTCACTCTCGTTGGCCAGGACGGTTCCCAGGTCAGCACCACCGACGGGGCCTCGCTGACGTACGCCAGGCGGATACCCGTCAGCACCCGCTTCTCTCGCCTTCGTCGAGCTCGGCCCATGAACCGCCGTCGTCGAGGGTTCTCGCGCTCGAATCGAAGGCCGCGCGCAGCTCGCGATGGGGCGGCCGTCTCTTCCGCGGCACGTCGCCGCTCGGCCTCGAGGTCGAACCAGAGTTGTGTAGACCTGCAGGAAGATCCACTGCGTCCAGCGGACGTAGTCGACGTCGGTGGTGGACAGGGAGCGCCCCGGTCGTGCGATAGTCCGATCCTGCAGGAGCAGCGCGCATGCTCGCGACGTTCTCCTCGGTCGGGCCAGCGAGGGTGCCGCCCGGTCTGCACTGACGTACCGTTCGGCGGGCAGGCCGAAGGCGTCGCGTCCCATGGTAAAGCAGGACGTTCTTCCCGGCGCATCCGCCAGCGCGCGACGGTGTCGGTGGGCGATGTATCCGAGCGGTGGTGGCCTTCGCGTGCAGGCCCTGCCTCGAGGGGAAAGCGCCATGTCGAGGACGTAGTACTGTCCGTCCAGACGTCGCCTTTCTGGAGGTTCCCACGGGGTTCGGAGCGTCGAACGTCCCCTCCGCCTACGCCGCCACGCGGCCTCGACCGCCCGCTCAGCCTCGGCCGTGCTCGAGACGTTTCGGCGGCGAAGTCCTGCCCGCTCATCATGCTCCTTTCGTTGTCGACGCTACGCCATGGTTAACCCATGCCCGTCCGTCACGCGGTCTGTCCACCGGAGCGCGACGCACCACGTCGCACGAGTGTCACGAATCGGCGAGATCGCCGGGCTTCTGTGTCGGGGCCGACGACGCGTCGCGATCGGCACTCCACGAGCCCAGTCGCGACGCCACGTCCTCGCGATCCTCTCGAGGAGGTCTGCCAGGTTCACTCATCTCGACGACGCCCGCCTTCGCGCGCCGTCCCGGTCGTCGCCAAGGCACATCGGCAACGCGTGATCCGCGCCTGGCGCCGCGCGCGATGGCCGTGGATCGCGGGCCCGGGAGGTGCCGCACGTCCACGTCCACGCCATCCCGGCGTTAGGAGCTGAGGAGGACATCGTCTTCGCCACCTGCCTGGTCCGCCGAGGCCCTGACGCGCTGATGGAACGGCTCCGCCAGGTGCTGCGGTGAGGGGCTGGGGGACGTCGTTCCCGAGGCATGCACCGCGATGACGCCCGGAAGCCTGAGGGCACGACGGGTCGAGGCCCGCAATCTTTGAACGCTTTTGCGAGCGACGTCCCAGAGCCTGCAGGCCACGACGCGGCGGCCACGACCGCCCGTCAACGCGCCGATCGCGCTCGCTGGTCCGCTGCCTGCGAGCCGCCGCCAATGTCGTTAGAGCCGAACACGGCGGCCACCGCTTCGAAGCAGACGGCGGCCGACGCGCGATGGGCTGTGGCGCGATCACGAACGCCCACCGCCCCTTGACGAGGAGATGCGCGCAGGGCGTCCGGCCGGATAGACGCCCGACGCTGACGCGCGCGCACGTGCACGATGAGCGGGATCGTGACGAATCCAGGTCACCGAGGCAGCAGCACAGGGCCTTCGACCGCGAACGCCTCGATACTCGGAAAACGAACGAGCCACGCTGCGGCTCCTGCCATGCGACAGAGGCGCCACACCCACGGGTCAACAGCGGCTGCACCGTGAGCAGTGCGAGGGCGCAGGCGACGACGCCGCTGACGAACATGAGCTCGAAGAGGGCGTTGCGCTGCCATCAGGGCGGTGGCCTGGGAGCGGAGGAACGCCGAGCATCCCGCTCAACGGGTATGATGATGTCGCATGAGGCTGGCTGCCGTCGGCGAGCTGTCTGCGCGGCCAGGACCAGGCTCAGCGACGCCTCACGTGCCATTCGCGCCGCACAGGAGCATGAGGATGGCACTTCTGCGAAGGGCGCGCGCGCCGTCTGCTCCTCGGCCTCGACGGGCGTCGCGGTCCCCGTCGACCCTGTCGATGTACCGCGAAGCTCTCGTCGCTGGAGCCGACTCGAGCTCCACTCTGCGCCAGCGGTGCCTCCATGTCAGGAGCCCACGCTGACGACCCTCCAGGCTACCGGACGCCCCCGTCTGCTCGACGTAGTCCTCGACGAAGGCCGCGGTCTCCTCCCAACCGAGACGGCAGGCCTCGATCTCACGCGCAGGACAGGGAAGTCGCTGCCGCCTTCGTCGAGTCTCGTCGCCGACGAAGAGCATCTCGTCGATGCCGCGATGCCCACCCGACCGGCGAGCTCCGCGATGCCGTAGGCTCTGCAGATGCCCTCAGGGTGATGTCCACCGACGTAGAGTGCTGAGCGGATCTCCAGGCGAGCACTGGCTGGAGCGCGCCTGGAGGAGTTCCCTTCTTGAGCCGCGGATCCTAAGCCTCCTCTTCGCTTCCAGCGGAGCCTCCTGGCCCAGAGCCGAGAATGATCTCGGAGCCAGCGATCCCAGTGACTGTCACGTCCGCTCCTCTTATGACGATATGGCGGCGCTCTCCCGGACCGCGTGACAGGCTGCCCGCGGCGCTCCTCTCGACCTCAGATCCCTGGCGTAGACGTAAACTGTCCACCGCCCGTCGCGCCGCACTGTGTATCGAGCGCCACCGGGCATGAGGTGAGCGAGAGCCGTTCCTCAGTGGCCCGGAGTCGCAGGAGAGCTGGGCGTCGAACCCGGCCGAACTGCCCGCCGGATATCACGCAGGACGTCCGCGACGTCCAGCAGGCTTCGCAGGGCCGCGGCCATGCGGTCCGGCAGCGGCGACTTTGGAGGGCGCGAGGGTCTCGTCCGTCGAAGGAGCCTGTAGCGCTCGCCTGCTCAGCGCTTTCGCCCGGCATCACGCGACTGACGACCACGCAGCGGCTCACGCGGGCAGCAGACAGTCGAAGCGCCGTCCACGCGACGGCGCCGAGAGCTATGGCGGCGATCGCCATCCTCCCTTCAGGGGACTTCGCCGCCGCCACGGCGACGAACCTGCAGAGCCCCACACGGCGCGACCATCTCCGGCGACGATCGCGAGGATCTGACCAGCTTAGCGACGACGGGCCCGCTTCGACCGAGAAGTCCATGTGAGAAAGAGGCGTGCTGAATCCCGTACGGCTTGGGCCGGGAAGCGCGCGCGTACCCGTAGCCCTCTCGGCCGGGAGCGCCGAATAGGCCGACGGCGCCCATCCCCGCTGACCGGCTGTTGCTGCTGGAAGCCGCCACCGGACCAGCGGATCGGCGCCGCAACCGGCCTGTGTCGCTGCAACCGATCAGGGTCGCCAGCCGGTCTGCGGATCGCCGTAACCGGCCGTGTCGCCAACGTGAACCGGGAGAGTATTTTGACAGTCATGTCTATACCTTCTCTGCGGGCAATGCCGAGGAGACTCGAAACCGAAGAGAGTCAACAGAGGCCCATTCTTATCCACCGAGAGGGTGGAGCGCCAGTTGGTTCGCAGCGGCCCGCATGAGTCTCGCTCGGGCGAAAGCACCGCCTGCCGCCGATCGAGGCCAGCCCGTCCGCAGCGTGGAGTCGCCCGGGCAGCCGGGCTGCGCTAGACTGATACGGCTATGTGAGCTGCGCGCATCGTGCGGCTCACGCACATACTTTCGTCGAATCCCGAGGCGGAGGGAACCACCCAGTATGGCCACACCCCACATTTCCGCGCAACCCGGGCGACTTCGCTCCGGCAGTCCTTTCGCGCCCGGCGATCCACGCCGAGCCGAGCGCAAACGCCGGCCAGCCCATGCCCGACGCCTGGAAGAGTCTCCGCGACGTCCGCGGCATCAAAAGTCGGATGCTGGACCGGGACGCACGAGGGACGTCCCTCTGTCATGGCCTCGGGGATGCCAGCCGTCCCGTCCATCTCACGCCACCGAGCTGCGTACCCTTCTACGGAGTCTGACGCGGATCGTGCGAGCTCGGCACCTGCGGCGGCCTGTCCTGCTGGTGGCGGTAGGCGACGTCGTTACCGCCATCGGCGCACACACCGACCTCGGCGATCGTCGACTCCGATCTCGCCCGGGCGTGCGATCTCGGCGACCGCCTCGTGGAACCCTCTTCTGAAAGCCGCGGCGCGGACGCCGCCGGAGGACCCGTCGGTCAAAATCGCCCCCGTCGTCTCGCGGATCGCTCTTCTACGGGAACCCGGCCGAGCAGACCGAGCGTCTGCGGAATCGGCACGCCTGGCGTTGACGAGGCGGCTTCGCCCTGTACTGCATCGCGGCCGAGCTGGACGGGCAGGCGCCGGCGTCCTGACCGGTTCCCGGACCGTCTGCCTCGATCCCTCCGTGAACATGAGCGGCCGATCGCGACGAGGTTCGCGCCTGGCTCAGGCCAGCGCCTCTCCTGATCGCCGCCGCATGGGACTCTCGACGTCGCACGAGGACTACCTCCGGTGCCGTTAAGTGGAAGCTGAACGAGTGGTACCATCCCGTCACGCCGGCGAGCTTATGCGCTCGGGCTGTCGCTGCCGACTGTCTCTGGAGGTGCAGCGGCTGGTGACGATGGATCAGTCCAGCATGCCCGGGTTACGGCAAGACCCTGACCGGGAGGAGGGGCGGATGCAGGCCCTCCGGCTCGTCCGAGCCCACTGGGTCGCCGAGACCGCGCTCGTCATGTGGCTGGGTGGTCAGGACGAGGTGCCGAGCCGAGCACCACGCGTCTCCGAGACCTTTCGCCTGCCGACCGACGCCGCACTGGGGCACCCCGGTACGACCCCCACGGCGACAGAATCCCTCCTGACGCCCCTCGCTGCCCCACGCAGATCCCCGCCAATTTGGCTGACCTCGGGACGAAGGGGCCGACTGCGCCATCCTCCGAGCGGCCGACGACGACTCCTGAGTCCTCGCGAGCTTCTCCGACCCGCCTTCCGGCGTTCGCGTCGCTTGTCCGGGGAACCCGGCACGCCTGGGCATGGTCTCGGACGTCGCAGGTCACCGGTGACATCCGGCGAGCGTCGTAGCCGCCATCGCACGAACCTGGTGCCAGCGGCATGCGGTCGATCAGCTCATTCGATGAAGACGCAACGATGTGGCGGTAGGATCCAGGCCGCCCTCCTCGAAAAGCAGGAGGTCGACGGCGTCCCACTCGCTTTCTGTCGATCGAATCCATGTTCCCAATTATCAACCCGGATTCCGACACCGCCGCGATTGCCTCCCCGCCATTTGCCAACGCTCTCGTAGTTGCCCGCGCTCGGCCGGAGGATCCGCCCCATCGCGTCCAGACATTCAGCGACTCACCGCACAACGTCGAACGTCACACGTCCGCACGCTTGCCCGCGCCGACACCGTATGGTTAACTCGTCACCAGTTCATCAAGAGCAGCCGAGAGACGGGCCCATCGACACTGCAGCAAACCTGGTGGCCGGCAAGCTTCCGCCACGACTCGGATGGAGGGGGTCCCATGCTGATCGATCTGATCGACGTCCGCAGTGTACGCTCGGACGTGGCGCTGAGCCCGTCATCGCCCTCGATTTCCAACCAATCTCACCATTCCATCGGGCGGCATCCACGAGTCGTGGGCGAATCAGCCGGGAAGTCCACGCTCATCCGATTGCCTGACGGCCCTCGAGGCGCGCACGGAGGGGCGGATCCTCGTCGACGGCGACGACCCTCCGCCGACTCTCCCTGAGAACTGCGCAACGCCCGCCGCCCGGATCGGCATGCGATCTCCAAGGCGGAAACCTCCTCAGACTCTCGTACGTAGCCGCCCAGGGCATCGCGCACTGCAGCTCTGCAGCTCGGCGGTGCGCCGCAACCGCTCGGACGTCACGCGCGCGTCTCCGGATACTCAGCTCGCGGTGGTGGGCTTGGAGGACGCGCATCCTCCTATCCCTCCCAGCTGTCGGGCGGCCAGCCGCCAGCGTCGGCATAGCCTCCGGGCGCTCGCGACCAACCCTCGGTCCTCCTGTGCGACGAGCCCACGTCTGCGCGTGACTCGGGGCGACCGACCAGATCCTCGACCTGCCTGGGTCGGTTCCGGCGCCTCCCTTCGAGGTCACCGGCCGCCGTCATCACCCACGAGATGGGCGTGGTGCGCAGTGATCTGCTGCGACTCGGTCGCTCCTGGGCGTGGGAGGAGAGATCGCCGCGACCGGCGCGGTATCGGACATCGCCGCGGACCCACCGCCTCGGCGCTCTCGCGCCGGATCGTGCCGAGCCTTTGTTACATGGATCCGGACGCTTCTGAGCGGCGATCGTCGCGTACCGCCTTCACGTCCTCTTCGGCGAGCCCACCGGCTCGGGTGCTCGGCTCCTGGCGGCCGAATTCGGCGCCGACATAGCGACGCCTCCTTCGAAACGATCGGCCTCGACCCAGTCGCCCGCCTGGCCCCTGACCGTCGATCCCGCCCACGCGCAGCGGATCGCCCCGGGCTTCGCCGCGGCGGGAGTGGACGCGGAGGTGCGGAGCATGATCCCGCGGTGCGCTCGCCTGGCGGCCGGCAGCGACGACCGGCTATGGTTCGACGACCCGGCCATCGGACTGTGGCCGACGCTGGAGACCCTTTCGCTGGTCGGCTACCTCCTCGTCGCCGTCGCCCTCGGCGCGCTGCACAGGCGTCGTCCTCCGGGCGACGCGACGACGCGACGGCTCCTGCCGGCTCCCGCCGTCAACGCCGGACTGGGCTTCACTCGTGAACATATCGGCCGAACTGATCGTCGTCACCATGCGTATCCTCCTCATCCCCTCTCGCGCTTCGTCACAGGGACGGGATCGGAGTGAAGCCCGGCGCGACGATAGCCGGGCATCGCGGCCATCCCCTACGCCGCCCGCATGGTCGAGTCGAATCTCGACGGAGTCGAGCAGGGGCAAAGTCGAGGCCGCGCACCAGATGATGGGGCGTCCGCGGCAAGATCCTGACCGCACAAAAGAGTCCATGCCCGCCCTCATCGCTGACACGATCCGTCATCACGTCAAACCCGGCGATGCCGGTTCATCGGCGGAGGCGTTCTGCCCATGGTCAGAGCCAGCGCAACCGATGGTCCATCATCCGGTCGTCATCAACGTCAATGTCCAGACTGTCCAATTCCATCGGCGCTCGTGCCGGCTGTACCGCCGAGGAACTGCTGTCGGAGCCCGGCACCCGTTCGCGAAAAAACCCATTGAACCTGGCGGCGCCCCGCGCCGGGCGATGAGGGTCGGATCCCGCCTCGCTGGGCGGCAGTCCGACGCCTGGACCGCAGCACCGCTCGCATCCAGCCATCGCCCTCCACGCAGGCTCACACTTGCCAAGGAAAACCGATGAAGACAATCATGCATTCACCCGCTCCTCGCCGCCGCAACCCTGGCCCCCGTCGGCCCAGTAACGGCGATTCGGCGGCGGTCGTCGTCGGGCGCCCTCGTGCCCCACGCACAGTCTTTGAACATGTCAATGAGAACCTCGCCAAGAAGGCGGGCATCGAGACCGAGATCAAGGAATCACCAGGACTACAACGTCCTCAACTCCGCCCTGAAGGACGGCGACATCGACGCTGCGAACTCTTCCAGCATCTTCCGACCTGAAGCAGCCTCCTCCAGCGGGTTACAACAACCGCCGAACTGGAGCACAAGCATCGAACCGTACGGCATATATTCGAAAAATATCAAAGATCTCAAGAAACTCCAGCATGCGCAAGTCGCGATAACCGATGACCCTTCGAATCAAGCTCGCGCGCCCGAGCTTCTCGCCAAGAACGGCATCATAACGCTTCCCAAGGACAAGAAAAAGCGACCATCTACAACGTCGAGAAGAACCCGGAAAGAACATCACCGTCAAGCCGGCCGGCGCTCCGTCGATTCCGGAAGATCCTCCCGGACGTCGACATCGCGATCATCAACGGAATCTCACGCTCTGGAGACCCGCCTGAAACCTCTGGAAGGACGCCATCTCACCCGAGTCGGGCGAGGGCAACCTCACGCCAACATCCTGCGCGGAACTCGGCGGCCTCCGGCAAGAAGGCAGCCTCCATCAAGAAGCTCGACGAGCTCCCTCCACTCAAGTCGCCGCCTACACTGCAAGACGTGGCCGAACGGCGAGGTCATCCGTAGCCTCTCAGGCGGCGACGCGCGACGGGGCGGGCGGGGCCTCCTGTCCGCCCCGTCGATCAGCCAGCCCCGCGCGTCCGCCCTCGAGCCGCTCGCAGACGCGCGCAGCGAGGCGGTCGCGCCGCGTTCGGCGCAGGCCATGGCGCTGGAGAGGCGTGTACGTCCCGCTCGCGCGCGCGAACTCGACGAAGCCCCCTGGGCGACGGCGACCGCGAGACCGGCGAGCCGGCGCTTCCCCTGCCGAGCCCTGCGCCGGGTCGCATCGCCGCACCGCCAGCTCCGAGACGTCGCAGCCCCGGCGGATCCGGTACGCACCTCGTACCACCACGGTGTCGGGTGGCCCGACCACGTGAAGGGCAGGTCGAGGTTCGGCCCGGCGGAGATGACCCAGATGCGCACTCGCCGTCCGGCTTGGAGCGGTCTGCGAACGTACTGAACGGGTATCCGTTGAACGCGACGGCGCTGGGCGTGGCGCTGCGGACCGCGTCGGCGTCGGTGCCCCTGCTTGAGGTTCGCCGACCAGTACCGCTCGGCCTGGATGAGGTAGTATTCGCGGTCCACGCGGTCGAGGCCGGAGGATCGACGATCCCAGCGCCGTGCATGCCGTTGGCGATATGGGTGGACAGCGGCTTGGTGCTGCAGTGGTACAGCCAGATGCCGCTGCGCCTGGCGGTGAAGGTGTAGGTGAGCGACTGCCCCGGAGCGATGGTGCGCATCGGCTGGTCGGGTGAGACGTCGCCCGCGTGGAAGTCGATCGGAACGCCCCATCGTCCCCCTTGTTCGTAGGGTGACGACGCAGCGTCCTCGACTTTTCGCGCAGGTATCGGCCCGGGAACCGTCCCGCTGAAGGTCCATACGCGCTGTTTGCGGCCAGGCGCCACCTCCTTGTCGACCTCGACGGCTTCGACGCGATGCGATGCGTCGTCTCGGCGCTCGCCGGAGGGACCGTCGCGTCTCGCGCGGCGAATGACGGGCCGGGCTCGGCCGAGCGCTCCGCGTACGTCGGCTGGAGGGGGCTGCGCGAGGTCCCCGGAATTCTCCGGTGGTCGTGGCCGCCGCCCGACGCCGGCGTCCCTCCCGGGCGAAGGCGAGGCTTCCGGCCCGATCCCGCCCGCCGCGACGATCGTCACGGTACTGCCCGCCTGCCGGTGGCCCACCACGGAGCACCAGCCGCCCATGTCTCCGTTGACGACTCCGACGTCGACGGTGCGGCTCTTGCCTGGGTCGATCATCCCCGTGGCGGCCCGTTGTCGACGACGAGATCGTGCTGCTGGTCGCTCGTGTTGCGCACCGCGATCTCGCAGGCGGTTGCCGCGGGGGACCCTCGATGCGGAGGGGTGAAGGAGAGCCCTGACGGCGATCCTGACTTTCGTCACTCGGCGCCGGGGGTCGGAGACGCGCCCGGCCTGGCCTCCCCGCCCGGCGAGCCCCCGTTTCCGCCCCAGGCCACGGCCACGACCAACGCGAGGGCGGCCAGTGCGGCGCCCAGGCTCCAGTCGGGTGCGGCATGGCCCGGAGGATGCCCTCGGGGTCTCGGAGCCAGTGAGGCGCCAGCTTCGCCGGAGCGCGGAGAGACGGCATCGGTCCGTGAGGGCCCACGGGCGCCCCGCCTTCTGCTCTCCGGCGGCCTTCCCGGCCACGCGGGACGGCCTCTCCCCGCCTTCCGGGCCGGTTCGCCGTCTGCGCTCTTCGACTCGCCGCCTCCGGACTGCCGTGGGCCGGCCTCCGGCTCCGGGGCGCCTGCCGTCTTCTGCCGCAGGAGAGGACGGCGACGAGGAGGAGGCTCGCCGCCGCCGCGATCGCCCGCCAGGGGTGAGGGCGGCTCGCTGCGCGCGCTCCGAGCGCGTGAGGACCGCCACGAGCATGCCGCCGTTGATGAGGAACCATCGGGCCGCCGCCGACGGCTCGACCTTCTCCAGGGTTCTGCGCAGACGCGTCGGCCTCCCCCATGACCACCGGCAGGAGGAAGGTGAGCGCTCCGATGACCGTCTGCACCCGCTCCGGCGCCAGATGAGCATGCCGTACTGACACAGCCCGCACTCCCGGCGTCAACGCCGGCCGTCGGAGCTGGACTGCCCGACGTCGCCGCCGCGGCGAGGATCCACGTCATTCCCGCCCCACGAACCAGCCGTCTCCGGCGGAAAGCATCGATCCCCGCCACGACTGTGCGACGGGGACGAGGATGAGCGCTCGCCGCCATCCAGACGAGGACGGCCACCCCGCGAGGCGGGCGAACCCCTCCTGCCGCGAGGAGCTGCGCCGCCGCACACGGCGCCGGCGAGCGGGTGCCGTCTCGACCATTCCACGGCTTTTCGGGGACATGCGGGCGCGGGCGATCGTCGGGCCGAAGGTGACGAGCGTCCCCAGGATCGCCGAGACCGACGAAGCCGAGCATGCACATGGCATGGGCGAGGACGAGGTCGTCGTGGTGGAGGCGAACGGCCTTGCGCCGAGCGAGGCGAGTGAATCGTTGGTCGCGTCGACGGCGAGGCGTGCCAACGTCGCGCCGAGGATGAGAAAGGCCCCGGCCGTCGCGTGGAAGCGCAGGGTGGCTGCGGCCGCCGAGGAATCCGCCCGCTTCGTCGCCGTATGCAGGGGCCACAGGTGCCACGCCATGGCGCCGATGACGGTCGCGGGCCCGTCAATGCCAGTGCCTGGCCGGCGATCCCGCCCAGCGATCGCGATCCCGAGTTGGACGGCGCCGGCCGCCGCGAGCACGAGTCTGGCGAGCTGATGCTTCGGGACTGCTTCCTGCGCGTCAGAGCGTCGGCGAAATGCCACGTCCACACCGGGATCGCGCTGGCGGACGAAGCCCAGCCCCGCGGTGTGGACGAGGTGCCAGCGAGGTCGGGCAGAACGGTTTGAAGCGCCAGGACGAGGAGGAGCGTCGCCCAGCCGCCTGGATTCCGAGCGTGATGCGATGCCAGAGGAACGCGGGCGCAGCGCAGACGTCATGGCCCCCATCGTAAGTAGCTCCCGCCGTGCGACCATGGCGACAGCCGCGCCGGGGACCGCGGAGATGCGCTGTCCGGCCGTCGGCGGGCGGTTCGATGCCGGCGCCCGCGCGCTTGACCTCCGTCCGAATGGAAACCATGATGAGGGGCATCGGAACAGTGGCGTCAAGCACATCATTGCTCCGACGCCGTCGATTGAGAACCCCGGAAGGAACGGTCGCTGTTCACCACCGCGCCCCCGACTCATCCTCGCCGCGTCATCCTACGCCCGCGTACGACCGCTCGAAGCTCAGCACCGGAATCGTCCACTTCGGCAGGCAATTTCCACAGAGCCCACCAGGCCATGTGTACCGACCGTCTCTATGGGCAAGGGCCTCGCCTTCGACGCTGGGGCATCTGCGGCGGGAGTCATGCCCCAGGACGCGAAGATGCGACGTCATGATCCCAGGACGGCTGTACACGCTCGTCCTCAAGCATTCCGACGGGACGCTCGAACCGCGCGTCATCGGCTCCATCTCGAACTACATCTTCGCCCGGACGATCCGTCGGCCGTCCTGGACGTCATGGCGGACCCGGCGACGCACATCGTCTCTCTGACGGCGACCGAGGCGGGTACAACATCGACGACGAGACCGGGGAGCTCAGGGACAGCTCGCCGGGGCACGTCCACGACGCCGAAACACCGGGACAGCCCTCAGACGGCTTTCGGCTTCGTCGTCAAGCCCTCGCCGCAGACGCGAGCGGGGCGTCCCTCCGTTCACGGTGATGCCTGCGACAACCTCCGGGAATGGAACATCCCCGAACGGCGGTGCTGGCCCAGGCCCGCATGGCGATCCGGAGCTGGCGGAGTGGATCGAGGCGAGGTCGCCTTCCCGAACTGCATGGTGGACCGCATCACCCCGTGACCACGCCCGGGAGGACATCGAACACGTCGCCGGGGAGTTCGGCCTCCACGACGGCCCCGTCACGGCCGAGCCTTTCGAGCAGTGGGTGCTGGAGGATCGATTTCACCGACGGTCGCCCCCGTTCGAGGACGCCGGAGTGCAGATGGTCGACGACGTCGTCCCTACGAGCTCATGAAGCTGCGGCTGCTCAGCGCCTCGCACCAGTCGCTGGCCCACTGGGGGCCGCCTCATCCCCCAGGTGTTCGCGCACGAATCGGCCGCCGACGCCGACATCCAGGCCTTCACGCGCGCCTACCTGGACCGCGAGACGCTGCCGACGTTGCGTCCCGTTTCCGCGTCGACCTTCCCGCCTACGTAACACACTGTTCGAGCGCTTCACCAATGCGGGCATCGCGACACCTGGCCCGCCTGGCACAGGACGCCTCCGACCGGATGCCCAAGTTCGAACTGCCCACGGTTCGCGACAATCCCGCCGCCGGCCGCTCGGTGGAACTGGGGGCGACGATGTGCGCTGCCTGGGCTCTCGGATGCGAGGCCGCGCCGAGGACGGTTCGAGATCGTCGTCGACGACCAGCAGGGCGAGGCGCTCGTAGCCGCGGCGGCCAGGCAGAAGGACGGAGAGGACACCGCGTTCGTCTCCAATGAGCTCGTCTTCGGCTCGCTCGGCCAGGATCCTCGATTCGTCGAGGCGTTCACCGGGGCGCTGAAGGCGATTCGCGAGAAGGGGAGCTCGCGCCGTCCTGCGCGAACTCGTCAGCTGAGGGCGCTCTGCGGATGCGCCGGGCCGCCGGCGGGCGAACCTCGCCCGCCGGCGCTCGCGGGGAGCCCGCGGCTCGCTGCACGGCTTGAGAGCCGCGGCTCCGAAGGAGACGGAGAAGCGGACGCACCACAGGTCCACCGTCGGCCATCGGGCCGGGTCGAAGCCCTTGGGCAGGTTGTAGAGCTGGTCCCCGCGGTTTCCCTTGATCGGCGCGACGTCGAGATGGCGGTGCTTCTCGCCGTGTGCCATCCGGCCTTCCCTCGACCACCGGGGCCCGCGCTCATCCACGCGGACGTCCGGCCCGGTCGTCAGTCCTGAGCCCGGCGAGCGCAGCTGATACCGTCCGTCGGGCAGCCGGTAGAGCTCGCCGTCCCGGCTGTCTCGTGTTCGTGGGAGACGAACGTTCCCCGCGAAATCAGCGTCGCCGTTCCCGCCTGCCGTCCCGACGAGCCCCCGGCCGACGCGGTCGGCAGTTCGTCGTGCACGTCGTTGTCCACCCACAGCAGCCAGGGGCTGGAAGATCGCCAACCCGCTGCCAGGACGACGAGCCCGAGCCCGCCGAGTGTGAGGTACAGGCGTCGGCGCGAGCGCTTTCGGTCTGTTCGGATCATGAGCGCACCTCCGCAAGTTATCCGTTCAACTATATCGTGTCGTTCGGATCGCACTCGACCCGAGGAGCGTCCTGACGCCTTCTTCGAGCCGATCAGCCGCGGCGACCGCTCCCGCAAAGGAAGCGTCGGGCCACCGTCGAATTCGCCTCCGCCATGAGGGGATCCGTGCCCGAGGGGCGTCCGGTCGGGGAGCGCCGGCCGGACGCCCCGAACTGGCTACTTCCCCCGGGCAGGCTGCTTCCCGTAGTTCGCCAGGCCTTTCAGCGCGTCGTCCATCTGGGCGTCCGAGAGGAGGGCGATGGGAGCGCCGCTGGCCATGGCGCGCAGGTGGACCCTCGCACACGTATTCGAGGATCGGCGGCATGCCGACGGCTCTACTACCGTCGGGCCGATGGTGATGGCCCTGTGGTTCTTCGTGAGGGCGCCGGTGGGTCCCTCAACGCCTCGGTGACGTTCGCGGCCAGTTCGTCCGTGCCGAATCCCGCGTACGGCGCAACCCTGATGGCACCGCCGAACATGACCGAGTAGTAGTGGGAGGGCGGGATCTCGTCGACGACGAGTCCGAGGGCCGTCGACGCCGGGGCGTGGTTGGGGTGATGGCTCCCGCGTCGGTGGCGCGGTAGACGCTCAGATGGAGCGAAGCTCGGATGACGGTTCGAGATCGCCGTCGACCCGTGCGTCCGTGCCGACGACGACGACGTCCTCGGGGGCCATCTCCTCGTGAGGACGCGGAGGCGAGATCGCGATGAGGGTCTGCGGTGCGGATCGACACGTTTCCGGCCGTGCCGACGACGAGGCCTTGCCTCTGCATGAGCAGGCAGTGTCGACCACCGCCCGGCGTTCGTCTTCCATGATCGCGGCTGCTCTACTTTCTCTCGAAGGCGTTCGCGTTGGCGAGGTGAGCCGGACGCTCGCCTCGGATGAAGCCGCGATGCCGGCTGCGCCGATGCGCGCGGCCAGGCGCGCCGCCTCTTCGAGGCGCCCGCCAGGTGGGGTGAGGGACCACGCGGGCGTCGACATGAGCCCTGTGGTCGAGCGGCAGGCTCGGCGGGCGGGACGTCGAAGCCGGCCGCGAAGAGGTGGCCGGAGTCCAGGGCGTCGCACACGGCGTCGAGTCGACGAGCTCTCCGCGAGCGCAGTTGACGAACACCGAATTGGCGGGCATGAGGGCCAGCGCCCTCGGCGTCGATCATGTGGTGGTTGTCCGGCGTGGCGCGGGCGTGGAGGGCTGACGATGTCGCTGCGGCGCAGCAGCTCCTCGAGGGTGTCGACGAATGCGACGCCCCTCGCCCGACCGGTCGGCGGCCCACGGGTCGTGGACGAGGACGTCGCCTCCGAAGGAGGCCATGACGTGGGCGACTCGCCGTCCCTACGGCGCCATCCGATCACTCCGACGGTGGAGGAGCCCACTTCGGCCCCACGTTGTCGAAGATGTAGTAGTCGGATCGCCACTGGCCGGCCAGGAGTTCGGCGTTCCGCTGCGGGATCCGCCGCATGGCCGCCAGGATCATCCCCACCGAGTGCTCGGCGGTAGCCACGGCGTTGCGTCCGGGCGCGTAGGGACGGGAACCGTGTCGCTCGCCGCCTCGATGTTCACGTTGACGGGGCTACGGCAGATGGCGATCATCTTCGGGTCGGGCACGCCTCGATGACCTTCTCGCTGAACGGGAAGGGTGGGGAAGGCGACGTCGCACTCGGAGGGGCCGCGACGACTGTCTCGTCGCCGGCGGCCCCACTTCGCCGACGTCGCCGTGGGAAACCGGCCAGGTCGAGGCTATGGCGGCCAGCTGCGCTTCGGGGGCCGCGGCTGACATCGCCTGCGCAGGACGTCGTCGGTGACGAAGCCGTCGGATGCCAGAAGGACCTTTCATGCTCTCTCCATCGGTCGTGGCCTTGCGCAGTTCGCGCATCGGTTTCCATACGGGGCGCAGGGCTCGCCTGGTCTCCCGGAAGACGTCGTACGCGAAGGCGTAGACATCCTTCGCCTCCGGGTGCGGGTCGAACGCCTCCAGTGTGGCGCCGAGGGCTTCGGAGGCTGCGCGGACGTCCGGAAAACGCGACCGGCCGACACGAGGGCGAGCACCGCGGCTCCGCAGGCCTCGGCTTCGGGCGCGTCCTGGCGAAGGACGCGTCTGCCGGTTGTGTCGGCGAGGATCTGGCACAGGAGGTCGGAGCGGAAACCGCCGCCCGAGACGACGATGTCGCCTTCTATCCGCAGGGCGTCGATGCACTCGACGAGGGAGAACACGACGCCTTCGTACACGGATCGGAGGATGTCGGCGCGGCTGCTGGTCAGTGACATGCCCTGCCACGACGCCGAGGCGTTCGTGTCGAGGCGCGTTCGCCTCCGGGAGATGCGTACGGCGGGTAGACGACACTGCGCCCGGTTCGCCTCGCGGGCTATCGCCCTCGATGTCGCTCCAGGATTCCTCGTTCAGGCCGAGGTCGAACGGATCCAGTCGAGTTGGGCGTGCCGCGTCATGGGGCCAGTGAATTCGAGCACCTGGGTGCCGTTGCCCGTGGCGAGCACCATGGACAGGTCCGAGCGGCGGTCGGCGATACTGGGGAGGAGGACTCGACGAAGCCGGTCGTGCCGAGGATGAGCCACGACGCGCCGTCGCCTACCGCGCCCAGCCCCATGCCCGTGACGGCGACGTCGATCATTCCCACGCCGACGGGCGTGCCCGCGAGGATCCCGGTGAGTTCGGCGGCTTCGGCGGACAGCGGACTCGCCTGGCCGGCTGGATGGCGGATGTCGGGGAGAGCCCGAGGAAACGGTCGAGGCCGAGGTCCGCGGCGAGGTTTTCGTCGTATCCGGAGCCGTCGCGGACGTCGAGGAAGGTGCGTGAGAGCCTCCGTGTGGTCCGTGGCCCGGACTCCCGTGAGCTTGAACCGAATCCAGTCCTTGCAGTTCAGGTGCGATGCCGCCTTGGCGACGGCGTCGGGATCGGTTTCGGCGAGCTCTTCGATGAGAACGGGGAAGAGACCGCCGAAGACCGTCGTTCCGGTGACGCTCGAGCAATCTTTCGGCCGCGGCCGTCGGCGTTCCATTCGTCGACGCGTCCGGCCGCGCGCGCCGTCCATCCAGCTGGCGGCCGGCGGCCGGTTCGCCGTCCGCGTCGACGAGCCAGGCCCGTCGCCTTGGCCCGTCAAGCCGATTCCGAGAACGGTGGCGTCGCCGAGCTGTGCCGCGACGTCGGCCAGGCATGCTACGACGGCGTCCCACAGGAGCGCCATGTCCTGCTCAGCCTCCCCGCGACCGCCGTAGTGAACCGGGACGGATTCGTGGTGGACTGCCCGACCTCGCCCGTGAGATCGAAGCGACGGCCTTGACGGCTGTGGTCCCACCGTCCACCCGATGATGACTTCATTCATATTTCGCTCCTCATTGAGACAATCGGGGCCGTTCCAGCCGTGATCGTCGCCCGATTCGGCTAGCGTGCGTTCCACGCTAATTTTCTCTGAAAGATTTGTACAACTGAAATGATAATATGAACCTGATTTTGCAAGATCGATGTAAAATTTTTCGACATTGCCGGAGCACCCGGAAGGCGACCAGCGACATGGCAGATTCGAACCCGCGGCGCAGACCGACGCCGACGCCAAGGTCACCCCCGAGAGAAGGCGTTCGGCCATCGTGGACGCCGTCCTGGAGGACGGGACGCTGCGCATCGAGGGCTGGCTGACTCCCTCGGAGTGTCGGCGGCGACGATATACCGGGATGTGCAGATCCTCGAGGACTCGGGACTGCTCACCCTCCTCAAAAGGGGAGCTGCGACCCCGCGCATCCTCGACCGCCGAGCTTCCCCCGCGCATGCGGCGGATCCGGTCGCGCATCGAGAAGGGAGCCCTGGCCCAGGCGGCCGCGCGCCTCGTCTCCAGCCGGGAACGCGGTGATCATCGACGACTCCTCGACCGCGCTGCCCATGGTCCCCGAGCTGGCGAAAGTCAACCCTGACGGTGATCACCAATTCGATGCCGGTCGCTCGGTCGCTGGCGGCGTCGAAGAACACCGAGCTCGTGCTCATCGGAGGCCGCTACTATCCCGGGCCGAGGCCTTCTACGGAAGCTTGGGAACCGGCTTCGTCAAGAACCTGAGAGCCGACCTGTGCTTCATGTCCGACGCCGCCGTCTGGCACGACGGCGTGTACACCTCGACCGACTACGTCACGGATATGAAGCGGACGATGCCTCGAGCAGTGCGCTTCCACCGAGTCCTCGCTGATCGACAACTCCAAATTCGCGCGCCGGGCCTGGCAGAAAACGACCTCGCTGACGACCTCGAGACGGGATCCTCGTCGACGACGGAGCCACCGAGCAGCAACTAGACATGCTCGCGGCCAGCGGAGCGGAGGTCACGGTCGTGCCGGTGCCCGGACGGTGAGGCGGGGGACCTGGATCCCGCCGATGCAGGCTCTGCCCATAGACTGATCCACGTACCGACTCGAGGAGGAGCAACATGGACATCGCGGTGATCGGCTCAAACATGGTCGACCTGATCGCCTACATCAATCGGATGCCGGAGGAGGGGGAGACCGTCGAAGCGCCCGACTTCACGATAGGCTGCGGTGCGCAGGGCGCCAATCAGGCGGTGGCCGCCTCCCGGCTGGGATCGGACGTCTTGATGGTGACGCGCGTGGGCAACGACGTCTTCGCCGCTAACACGATCGAGAGTTCGCCCGCAACGGCATCGACACCGCGCACGTGCTGCCCACGGATGCGACATCCGGCGTCGCGCCGATCTTCGTCGATCCCCAGGCGCACAACTCGATCATCATCATCAAAGGCGCGAACGCGCTGCTCACCCCGCCGACGTTGAGGCGGCCGAGCCCGACATTGCCCAGTGCAGCCTCATCGTGCTGCAGCTGGAAGTGCCCTGGACACCGTGTACGCGGCGATCGACCTCGGGAAGCGGCACGGCATCCCGGTGCTTCTCAGCCTGCGCCCGCCCATCCCGACCCGAGCTCGACCGCGTCAGGGGCTGCGCCACGTCATGCCCAACGAATCCGAACTGGCGCTGCTGACCCGCATGCCCGTCGACACCCCTTGAGGACGTCCAGCGGGCGGCCAGGGTCGCTCCTGGGCGCGGGAGTGGAGAACGTCATCGTCACGCTCGGAGCGCGCGGAGCTCTTCTGGATCGCTGCCTCGCAGGAGAAGCTCATACCGGCAGTGGAGGTCGCGGCTCGTGGACACGACCGGCGCAGGCGACGCCTTCATCGGCTGCTTCAGCCACTATCTCGTGGCGAGCGGAGACGTCGAACGCGCGCTCGGACTGGCCAGTCACTATGCGGCTGATTCCGGTGACGAAGCTGGGCACGCAGACGTCCCCGGCCACGAAGCGCTCGAATTCGAGCGGCCTTTCCCCAGCTGTTCTGACGCCCTCGGGAATGAAAGCCGGCGATCTCAGCCGGACCACATGCGTTTGGCGAGGCCCCGCTCGCTCGCAATGAAGCCGACCGGCCGCTGTAGTGCAGGCCGGTCGGCTGAGACAGACGCAGCTGAGGCGATCGTTCAGCGAGACCCGTCCGCTTCCCTTGTACAAGCCCGCCAGTCTCTGATCGAAATAGGGGCCTCTGATGGTGTTGCGGCCGACCAGCATATGCGAGGGTGACCGAGCGGACATAGCCTTTGGCCCGTTCCGTTGGCGTAGCTCTGCAGCCACGGGCCTCCGGAGGATCCGCCTTCGAAGTTGCATCCCTGCACCGTGTAGAAGTACCACGACTGCATCTGAGCGCGCGCGGTCTTCGACGAGCAGGACTTCATGGCCTGACCCCGGTCCAAATTGGCCGGATATCCGAAGATGTCGACGCCGAACGTCCAACTGCCTCCGGCGATGATGCCGTGCCCTCCGACCTTCTCATTGACCTTCCCGCCCTGACGTTCCGTCGTGGGTCGTCACGAAGGCCACGTCGGAGTTGAACCCTACGGCGCTGTTGTTGCCTCCCTGTCGATCCAATCTTAGGCTCGCAGAGAAGCGGCCTGGAACTTCCCCTTCGGGGCCTTGCCGCGGTCGTATCCCGGAACGAAGACCCAGTTCTGGTGCCACTTCCCGTTCTTGCCGCCGCCGTGGACGCAGTGCCCGGCCGTGATCACCAGTCGCTTCGAGGGAGCTCGTCACCGAGGAACCCGAGCAGACGTAGTCCTTCCCGTTGGTGGCGTTGCGGAAGAACACCTTGCCGTTGGTTTTGGGAGTAGTTGGTGACCCGTCCGTCTGCCGTCTCGGCCTTCGTCGCCGAGGCATTGGCCGTCGGAGCCATGGGCTGGCGACGACCTGCTCGGGAGCGGCCTTCCCTCGTCCATCGGCTTGATGCTGTCTCCCGCTGCGGCCTGGGCCTGCGCATCGGCGATCTGCTCTTGCACTCTATCGGCGTCGCATTGGCCATGCGCTCGGACGTCCAGTAGCTCTCAGCCGTCTGCCGGACGTAGGCCCCGTCACGCGACGAGTTCAGCGCCGTGGCCTGCTGGCTCTCCTGGTCACGGTTTGGGGCTTGACGAGGGTCATCGCCCTGGGAGGAGACGATAGGGGCCTTGACGGCGACGCCTCGGACGATCCCTTCGACTTGGGCGTTTGATCCGGCTGTCCCTGGCCGTCGGCCGCGAATGCAGGAGCGGACAAAGCAAGCAAAGCAGCCATAATGCAGCTTGATATGTGAATGGATTTTTCATCGTAACCTAACAATCACACCTTCAGAGCAATCCACTGTGATTCGATCGCTCCGGAATATATTGGCTCATCGTTTGCGCTGCGATAAGCACATTGTTCGACTGTTGAATGATCAACTTTCTTCGTATCTAACGGATAAAGTCGATATTCTCGAGCATGAGCGCAATCGCTCACACGGCTAGTTTAGGCGTCGAGTAGCGGGACGGTCAAGGCAATGGGGACTATGGACCATGCTCGATTTCGACAGTCGCGGTCGACAGCGGAAAAATTGAAATTTCAGTTAAATGGAGTCCCGAGCAGGCCTGCCAACGGCCCGAGCAGGCTGGCGTCCGCGGCGACCCTCGTGCTCCCCGACTCTCCGAGCTGAACGCTCTCGCCGTGCAAGCATGCCGTCATATGATGGGACAGCCGTCGGCGATGGTTCGGCGGTCGTCTGAGACGGCGGTTCGTCGTTTTCGCGTCATCACAATCGGAACCGGCACCTTCAGAGGCACCGAGACCGCTTCGGCGAAGGGTCGCGTTTCCGGCTGAACCCGGCGATACCCCTTTCACTCTGCCGAGTTCGAAACTCCGCCGGGACTCGAACGGTTCCCCGCACCACTGCCGATCGGACAAGGAATCCCAATGGACTGTGTAACACTCAACAACGGCGTCCAGCATGCCGATCCTCGGCTTCGGCGTCTACCAGGTCCCGCCCGAGGAGACCGAGCGGGCCGTCTCCCAGGCCCCTGGAGGCCAGCTATCGCTCGATCGACACGGCCGCCGTGTACAGCACAACGAGGGAAGCGGTGGGCCGCCATCACCGCCAGCGGCATCCCGCGCGACGACCCTGTTCGTCACGACGAAACTGTGGATCTCCGACGCCGGCGAGGGGCTCGGCCCGGCGAGGCCTTCGAGCGTTCGATGGACAAACTCGGCCTGGAGACGCTGGACCTGTACCTCGTCCACCAGCCCTTCGGCGACTACCACGGATCGTGGCGGGCCGTGGAGAAGCTTCACGCCGAACGGGAGAATCCGCGCGATCGGCGTATCGAACTTCTTCCCCGACAGGCTCATCGATCTGATCAACCACAACGAGATCGTCCCGGCCGTCGACCGGGTCAGAGACCCATCCCTTCTTCCAGCGCGTCGCCGACCAGAATTTCATGGACAAACTCCGGCGTCCGGATCGAGTCGTGGGGCCCTTCGCCGAGGGCCGCAACGGCCTGTTCACTCACCCGACGCTGACGGCGATAGGCGAAAGCCCACGGGAAGTCGGTGGCGCAGGTGGCGTTCGCGCTGGCTGATTCAAAGGGGCGTCGTCGTCATCCCCAAATCGGTGCGGCCCGAGCGGATGCGCGAGAACATCGACGTCTTCGACTTCAATCTCTCCGACGCCGAGATGATGGATGTAACCGCGCTGGAGACGGGCAAGAGTCAGTTCTTGGACCACAGGGACCCCTGAAGCGGCCATGTTCCTTGGCACGCTGACGCTCACCAACGAATAAAGGCGTCGTCAACGGTTCCGGGGCGCGCGACCGCGGACGCCACCCGGACCGAGGTTCGATCGGAAGGATTGTGTCATGGCCACACCCAGCGTTCTCGTTGTCAGCTCCACAGGCAGCATCGGACGCCACGTCGTGCATGCTGCCGCGCTGCGGGATTGGGGATCCGCGCGTTGAGCCGGGACGCGGCTCGCCAACCGCGCCTTCGCGGGGATCCCGGAGTCGAAGTCGTGCGGGGAGACGCCACGGAGCCCGCCTCCCTCCGCTTCGTCGACGCCGTGGACGCCGTCATCCTCGTCCACGGCGACGACTCCGCCCCGGGCGTCGATTACGGCGTCGTGCCCGCGTTGCTGGGGGCGTTGAACGGGCGCCGGCCGCACGTGGCGCTCATGTCCTCGATCAACGCCACCGATGCGTCGCGGGTCCCTACGCCGATCTGCTGACCTGGAAGCGGCGCGGGGAGCGCCTGTTGCGGACAAGCGGGCTGGCCACACGATCGTGCGGCCCGGATGGTTCGACGCCGTCGAATTCGCCGACGACCGTCCCGTCCTCGCTCAGGGGCGACACGGCGAGATGGGAGGGGTGCGCCGCGAACACGTCGCTCAGACGCTCGTCGAGGCGGTCCTCGCGCCGTCGGCATCCGGCCGAACCGTGGAGGTCTTCTCCGGGCCGGCTCGCCGGTCTCCGACTGGGACGCGCTCTTCGCGGCAACCCAGGCGGATGCGCCCGGATCCCTCGACGGAGCCCCTGGACCCGCCAAATCTCCACTGGACGGCGAACCCGCCCGGGTCGTGGCTGATTTGGAGCGCTTCGGAAGAGGCCGCCGCGGTGAGTCCGCTGCGATCCGGCACTCGGTAGAGCGCACTCCCCACATCGACAGGGGCCTCCCTGGCGAACGTCCGGGAGGCCTTGGCTACCATCACGTTCTCACAAATAACATAGATCGAGTGAGCCGAGAATCTCGCTCTTGACACAGTTCAAGTTTCTGACTCTGCCATGTCCGATCGGCAGCAACTCATTGGTTAGGGTGGACCGATACAACCGTCGGCTGCTACCGATTTTTCCAACCTGCCCGAAGGCCGCAGGTTCAGGTTGCCTTTGAAGGAGCGGGTCCTTTCCAACAGAAGTGGATGTACGCTCGCACTGGGCTGCTACGCGGCACGAAAGTGCAAGACCGATCAAACGATTCAAGGCTACGTACAGAAAACACCTTTTGGTTCGGCCATGACATGGCCGGGTCCGAAGGCAGTAGAACTCTATTGGAGGTCCACCTCACCACAATCACATTTGACAATCGGGGGCGAAATTAGTATGACCACAGTGACAGAACGCATCAGGGAGATCAAACAACCGCGAGGGCGGCTATCTTCCCTTGCGTAATTTCACGGTCACGGACTGGATGAGATTGGGAGAAGTCACTTCCCCTGAAAAACATTCGTGCAAATCTGTTTGGCATCGCGGTCGATTATCTCACACGTTTTACAACGTATGGCGATCCTGTCTCAGCTTTCGAAATATCATTGCACGGAGCGCATCTGATCCAAGACGAGACGACGGCTCTGAATCTTTTGAGGCATCTAGATGGTCTGACAGACGATTCAATACGAGCTGCGTGTCAGTTGGTTGGATATGACGTTGTCTACCGTGCCGGCCCATCCTGGTACAAGCCAGTACAATACATTAACCCAGATCAGAATACTATCAATAATATTCGAAAAATGGTTCAAAGAATGATAAATTTTTCTAGAGTCGAACCCTCCGGTCATGGGAAGGGTTCGACCTCACTGGCGGATACACATAGATACTGTTCATATCGGCGATGGCGATATTTTGACAGAAAAATGAACTACGGGACATAAAAGTATCTCGTTACATGCCAAATTCTAAAAACACCCTTCAAATTTTAATGTATTGGCTTTATGCTGCCGTTCCATTCATCCGCAATTCAATCAGTGTCAAATTTAGGGTATTGTTAATCCACGACTGGGGAAAAAACTTGGACAATTAAAACTAGCGCCATTCAAAAGATATAATTAAACAAGTATCAACAGATGTAATTGGATACAAAAGCTTAATGTTCATTATTAACCTTTCAGCAAGTCATTACATGTATAATCACAAATTTATTGATAAATCAATCCTATAATTACTTAATTAATGACTGACTGTAATATACAATGTATTTAATGGATTTTTGTATCTTAAAAATATCGAATATGAATTCGATAAATCATATATGTATGCTCATAAATTTATCAATAAGACCAATAAACAGATTAAATTACATTATTTACAGTCAAAAAGTTGTGTCAAGCTTTTGAGTCCTCTGATTGTGGTTGAGAATCTCATAATGCCGAAAAACCACTTCTCGGACCTATTTCGTTTTTCATTGGTAAATATATTGAAATCATGATTAAACATGATTTAATCATCCAGCAAATAAATCGTCACGACCCTCTATCCACGGTGACATTCCACCTGAGGTAATCCCAGACACGGAACAGCCCCGCCGACAGACGGGGCTAGTTTCGATCCTCTCAACTTGCGTGTGAGCTAAGGATTCGAACCCCTGACCTCTTCCATGCCATGGAAGCGCGCTACCAACTGCGCCATAGCCCCGTGCGGACTTCATAGATGTTACTCGAGCGGGCCTTTACCGGCAAATCGGAGGCGAGCGTTGAGATGCGGCTCACCGCAGGAGCTCATCGCCCACGAGATCCCCGACGGAGAAGGGGAATGCGGCGGCTGGCCGCCCCTACGAGCCGCCTCCCCTAGGCCTCGCGCCGAGATTGTAGGCGTTGATCCTCCACGCGGGATGCCGTCCGGACCTGGGAGGCGAGGATCGCCCAGTGGCAATTGTCCATGCCCCTGAGGCCGAACCAGTTCTCCGGGTCCATTTCCAGAAGCGCGCTCACCCCGCACGTGAGCGCCGAACCGTGGCCACGACCACGACGGTCCCCTCGCGCGTCCGGCCCATTCGTCGATCGCCGCGCGCGACGCGCTCCCCACGGCAGCCCTCGTCTCCACGCCGAGGCCCTCGGGCTGGCCCCGGATGTCCAGGTCGCGAACTGCTCGGGCCATCCGCTGCGGATCGCGTCTCGGTCGAGCCCCTCCCACCGGCCGAAGTCGCGTTCCACCAGCCGGTCGTCGACGGCGACGTCCAAGTCGAGGGAATGCGCAGGGCCTGGGCGGTCGGTGCGCACGGGCCAGCGGGAGAGCTGACGACGAGGCTCGGCGAGTATTCGGCCAGCACAGCAGCGGCGGCCTGGGCCTGGCTGCGTCCGCTGTCGTTCAGCGGGACGTCCAAGGACCCTTGGATCCGGCCGGCGATATTGAGATCCGTCTGACCGTGGCGCCACAGCACCACGCGGAAGCGCTCACGCCGTGGCCCGCTGTCCACGGCTCCGCGTCCGCCGCGCTCGCCCTGCCCGTCCGGGACGTCGAGATCGACGGACGGGCAGTCCCCACAGCCTGTCCAAAGCGTGAAATCGCGATCCTCGTCCTGCTGGACGTGAACGACGAGGTCGCCGTAGTCGAGGAGCACCAGCGGGCGTCGCCCAGGCCCTCGGTGTGCACGGGCCGAAGCCCCACAGCCTCGTGGAGCGCCCTCTCCCACCTCGTCGACGAGCAGGAGCGCACCTGCCTGTCGCTGGAGCCGGACACGACGAGGAAGACCTCGGCCAGCGCGAGCCGCTCCGATCACGTCGATGGCGAAGACGCTCGTCGCCTTGAGCTCATGAGGCGGACTTCGCCGCGATCCGCGTGCACTTCAGCGATTCTTCGGAAACGGCCAATATCTCCCCTAGAACCCTGGCAGGGCCGTAAGTGGCCGCTGCCGCTTGAGGACGGGCTGAACGCCGTCGGACTTGAGGAAATAGCGGCCTACGAGGCCGATTCCACGCCCAGGGCGAGTCCGATGAGTATCGCGATGAGCGTCATCAGCCACCCCCGTGGCTTCGTCCCTCGAGCGCATCGGCGACGAGGTCGGAGTCGTATTCGCCCGTATCCCTGCGATAGCCGCTCGAGGCGAGCGGAGCTGCGCCCCGACGATGGGTTCGGGCGCTTGAGGTATGGTCACCGTCCGGGCGTCGGAGGACCCGCTCTCAGCCGGTTCCTCGTCGGGGGCCGGTGCGCGGGCTGAATCCGACTGATCCTCGTGCTCGGCTCTCGCGCTGCGAAGCCGTTGGAGGAGCGGAGCCCTCAAGCGAGCCGCCTGGGGAAAGCTCTTGGTCGTCCGAGTTCGTCGCCGCCGGCGGAAACCCAGCCAGGTCGACGCCCGACGTCTGGGGACGCGTCTTTGTTCGAACCTCGTTGAACACCGACTGCCTCGTCGGTTCCCTCGGCTCCCTCCGGGGCGTCGCGGCAGATGAGTCCGCGATCCCGCGGCTCCAGGGAGTGGGTGAACGGCCCCGACTCCAGACGCTCGTCGACGTGTTCGGGAGTCTCCACATCGGCCGCTCTCGAAGACAGCTGCGAAGGCATGGCCACGCCGGAATCGGATGCCCTTTCCTTCCCTGTCGCTTCGAGGGCTCGTTGAAGGACGCGACGACTCGCGGGGTCGTCCTCGACGTGCCTCAACGCGGCTCCCCGAGGCTGCGTGCGCCTTGGCCCTCGCCGATTGACCCAGCCTCGTCCCCTCCGAAGACCTGCGGGTCGGCTCCGGAGCCCTCGTCAAATCCGAGGACCTGCTGCGCGACAAGTCCGACCTGCGGGTCGGCTCCGGGGATCTCGTCAGATCGGAGGACCTGCTGCGCGGCGAGTCCGAAGGCCTGGAACCCGATCGGGAGGGAGACTGCGCTGAGTGCGCCTCCATGGCCTCGCGCTCGCGCATCTCCTTGCGTGTGAGGCGCTTGAGGCGGATCTCCGCCGTCGGAGTGAGATCGTCAAGGGGACGCGCCATCCAGGGATCGGCGCCAGCAAGCCCTTCGCCCGCATCTCGCGCCGTGACATCCTCGGTTGTTCGTCACTCATCGTTTATCCTTTCCGCTGCCCAGTGAGGTCCGCGTGCGAATCCTCGCCGTGCCCAGAGCTTCCAACCGCACGTGCGGAAACATCGTCCGGAAACAACCATTCTATCCGAGCCTACATTCCCGTCGGCCCGATAGAGCCGATACTCGGCGATGTATTGCACCACGCCGTCGGGTACGAGATACCACGGTTGTATGCCGGACCTCACACGATTCCGGCAGTCCGTCGAAGAGATGCCATCGCGGGGATCTCCGCGAGGGTGATCCCTCGGGAGGCAGCCCCGCCGTATCGAGCTGATGACCGGGCCGAGTCACGCCGACGAAGATGTGCCATGACCATAGCGCGTCCGAATTCTTCCAGCCTGGGATCTGAGGCAGCACGTCGGGCCCCGGTGATGAAGAAGAAGTCGGCGTCGGGATGAGACGCGGCGAAGGTCGCGCAGGGTGTCGATGGTGTGGGTCGTCCCTCCCGCTCTATGTCGACGCGAGAGACCGAGAACCGCGGATTCGAGGCTGTGGCCACCACCGCCATGAGATAGCGGTGCTCGGCGAGCGTGACGTCCCTGTCTTGCTTGTGGGGCTGGTTCCCCGTAGGCACGAAGATCACTTCGTCGAGGTTGAAGACGCTAAGCACCTCGGAGGCGGCAACGAGATGTTCCCGTGATGGATCGGGTCGAAAGTCCGCCCATGATTCCGATCCGGCGCCGACGCCCCTGGCTCCCCGTGACGAGCACCGGAACCTCGAACTCGGACATATCCTCCCCTATACCTCGCGCGACGGTCCGCCCCACGAGGCCGTGCGAACGGCCCGCCCCACGACCTCGACATGCTGCCACATAGCTGTAGCCTACGTGTTTTCGGCCTCGTTTACGATGCCGCCGCACCATTCGAGAACAACCCCGGAGGACGGGAATACTCCCCGAAATCGCGGCGTTGCCCATGGTGGCACGAAACGAGCGAAAGGATTCGCCATATGGCAACTCAGGCCATCACCATCGAGAACTTCAATGAAACCGTCAAAGAGGGCATCGTTCTTCTTGACTTCTGGGCGTCCTGGTGCGGGCCCGTGCAGGCAATTCGCGCCGATATGCGAGGGCGGCCTCGAGCAGCACGGCGACATCGTCTTCGGGAAGGTGGACACCGAAGACCAGCAGGAGCTGGCCCGCGAGTTCGGCATCACGTCCATTCCCACGGTCATGGCCTTTCGTGACGGAGTCCGAGTGTTCTCCCAGCCCGGCGCACTCCCCAAGAAGCAGCTGGAGGACCTCATAAGCCAGGTCGAGGGCCTCGACATGGACGACGTGCGACGCAAGATCGAGGAGAGCAAGAAGTGAAGCGGCGAGGCCCTTCGAGAGGGTGGCGGCCGACCGGTTCGCCACCCTCGTCTCATGGAAGCAGGTCCCTGTGCCCGCAGGGGCAGACGGTGTCGATCCCCCTGGCGTCAGAGGAGCGGCATGATGCCCCGGATCACCGAGGCGAGGTCGGTGGGAAGCGAGGCCGGTAGGAAGACGATTCCGTCCACGGCGCCGAGGCATATCCACTCTTCGACGGTGTCGGCCACGTCGTAGACCGTCCCCACGACGCTGGCGCTGCCAGTCGAACACCGGCCTGCCGGTCATGGTCTCCACGAGCAGAGACCGCTCCGGGCGGCGGGCATCGACCCGGAGACGATGATGCCGATCTCGGTGAGGAGGGGTCAACTGCCGGTCGAGGCGGCGGCCGCCGAACGCAGGGCGAACCTGGCTTCCCGAGCGCGGTGGGGATCGCCGGTCAGCAGATGGACGGAGTCGGCGAAGCGGGCGATCGCCTGAATGCTTGACGGCGTGAGGTCCTCGGCCGCCGTTCGCACGGCGAAGCCTATTCCGGCCGATCTGGCCTGCGCGGCCGCCCCGGCGATCGCGGCGAGATCGCATCCCTCGACCGGCTCGACGGCGATGGTCGCCCGCCCGCGACTCGACCGGGACAGGATGCCGACGGCCGCATTGATGGCGCCGACGGTGGGCGGAACCTCGACGCTGACCCCTCCTTCGCTGCGCGAGAGCATCCAAGCCGCCACTTTGACGGCCTCCGTGGGACGCGGGTCGTCCGAGCGCGAGCGAAAGGTCTTGTCAAGGCTGACGAAGTCGATGCCACCGCGCATCGCCGCGCACGCAGACGAGACGAGCCGCGAGAAATTGGCGTAGCCGACGGGAAGAACGGCGCCCACAGACGTCGACGCATTCGCATGGGCGGCTCCCAGGAGCGTCAGATCGATGCCTATCGACGCCTCCACAACGCCTTCGCACCCGCTGGAGCTCGTACTCGCCGGTAGATCCCTCGTCGCCACTGAATTGTCATGGCATTCATCCGTTCGTATTCGGCCAAGTCATTTCGGCATACGCGAGCGAGTCGCGCTGGACCCCGCGATGCGGTCCCGGAGACGCCGGGACCGAGACATCTCACGGCGTAGGAAGCGGTATGAAATTCCACATCCGCTTTTGACGGGCCCATTCCGCGTGGGGAGACAAGAGGCGGCTTCCGCGGATATGCGCCGTCACTGGATATCAAGCAACTTACGGTTTAGTAAACCAGCGGCCTATCCATATAGCAAGACATCGGCACGCGAGTGTGGAAGTTCTCACCGAGGCCGACGCGGGCGGCAGACCGCTTTCCGGACGGCGCCCACCGCCGTCAGCCTCCTCGGCGGGATCGACCCATAGACCCGCCTGCCGGTCCATCCACAGCCCTTCGCGGGCATCGGCCTTCGCGTCCATGCGCTCGTGGTCGGCGGCCTTGCGCTCCTTGCGCGAGGAGCGCTCCCCTCGTCGAGCCGGAGGTCTCGTGCCGCGGACCGAGGAGTTCGGCGCCCGTGCGCATCGTCGGCTCCCAGTCGAAGATGACCCCCGAATCCTCCGGGCCGATGACCACCGTATCGCCGGCGCGGGCCCCTGCCTCGACGAGGGCGTCGTTTCGACTCTCAGGGCGTTGAGGGCGATCGGCGAGATAGCCGACCGCCTCATCGTTGTCGAAAGTCGGTTTGGCGAATCCATCGTTCGGGTTTGCCGCCGCGGACGAGATAGAACTCCTGTCCGCCCTGACTCCTGCGCGAGACCGTGAACCCGTCCTCACGCCGAGCTCGCGGACGGGGCGAAAGGCGCGGCGCCGCCGCAGGGGCGGGGACTCACTTCGCGCGCCTCGGCGACCGCGGACGCCAGGGCGAAGGAGAGCTCGCGGAGACCTTCGCGCGAGGCCGCAGAGACGAGGTGGGTGGGCAGCCCGCGGCTGCGGAGGTCGTCGCACGAACTCGGCGAGCTCGCGTCCGTCCGGCACGTCTATCTTGTTGAGGACGACGAGCCGTGGGCGTTCCGCATGAGCGGGATGCCGCCTTCCGCGGGATCCAACTGCTGTGCGTAGGCTCCGAGCTCGGCCTCCAGCAGGTCGGAGTCGGAGAGCGGATCGCGGCTCGACTCGACGGCCGCGCAGTCGACGACATGGACGATCACCGCGCAGCGCTCGATGTGCCGGAGGAACTCCAGACCGAGGCCTCTTCCTGCGACGCTCCGGGGATGAGGCCGGGCACGTCGGCGATCGTGTAGCGCTCCTCCCCGCCTGCACCCACCCCGAGGTTCGGGACGAGGGTCGTGAACGGATAGTCGGCGATCTTTGGGTCGGGCCGCGGACATGGCCGCGATGAGCGACGACTTGCCGGCGCTCGGGAATCCGACGAGGGCGACGTCCGCCATCGACTTGAGCTCGAGGACGACGTCCCGGCTCTCCCCTCGTCGCCCAGCAGGGGCGAAGCCCGGCGCCTTCCTTCTGGGAGACGCCAGCGCGGCGTTGCCGAGCCCTCCGCGGCCTCCTGGCCACCACAAGGCGGTCTCCGGGGGCGGTCAGATCCCCAGAGCACGTCCCCCTCGGGCGTTCTGACGACCGTTCCCTAGGGGCACCTTTGAGGATCCGGTCCTCGCCGTTGCTGCCCGGCCCGCATGTCGCCGGCGCCCCTGGGTTCCCGATCCGGCCTTCTGATGGGGGAGCGATGGAGGAGAGCAGCGTAGTCACCTGGGGATCCACCTCAACGACGACGTCGCCGCCGTGCCCCCCGTTCGCGCCGTCGGGCCCCGCGAGCGGCTTGAACTTCTCACGCCGTACGGATGCGCATCCGTTGCCGCCCGCACCGGCCTGCACGTGCAGGACGACGCGATCGACGAAACGACCACGGCAGCCTCCTCGTCCGTTATAGAAAAGGGGCGTGAAGGAACCTTCCGCCCCGTGTCGATCTGCGACGAGACCTCAAGCCTCGGCGGTCACGATGTCGATGACCCTGCGATCGCGACGAGTCCCGGAACTTGACGTGGCCGGCCGTCAAGGCGAACAGGGTGTCGTCCCTGCCGCGCCCGACGTTGACGCCGGGGTGGAAGTGAGTGCCGCGCTGGCGGACGATGATCTCGCCGGCGTTGACGAGCTCGCCTCCGAAACGCTTGACGCCCAGACGCTGCGCATTGGAATCCCGGCCGTTGCGGGAGGAGCTGGCGCCCCTTCTTGTGTGCCATGGCTGAAACCTGCCTTTACGTTGGTGGAGCGAACTCACTCGATGCCGGTGACCTTGAGGCGGGTCAGCTTCGACGGTGACCCTGGCGCTTGCGGTACCCGGTCTTGTTCTTGTACTCGACGATGGAGATCTTGGGGGCCGAGCTCCGGCCGGACGATCCTCGGCCGTCACCTTCGCCTCGATGCCGTCGGCAGCCGTGGTGATCTCGTGCCGTCGACGAGCATGAGGGGTTCGAGCTCGACCGTGATCGCCGACCCTCGCCGTCCAGCTTGTCGACCACGACGACGGAACCGACGGACACCTTCTCCTGACGGCCGCCTGCCTTGACAATCGCGTACACCACGTTACTCGCTCATCTCTGTATCGATCGACACCCGCACGCCGTGCGAGTCTTACAGGCTGGAGGAGCGCTGAATGCGCCGACTCTCACGACTACTAAAGCTGGTATTTTTCACTGGCAAGTCTTCGACGCCGGCGCCGATATGGAATAGACCACGTCATCGCTACTTGGCGGGGAAGCTGAGGATGGCCGAGGCCTGGCTGGCGCCCGGGTGATCGTCCCCGAGGACGAGACGCGATGCTGCGCGATCTGGCGTCCTCCGGCGTCCCCTGCCGTCGGGCCGTCGGGCGATTCTTCGCCGCCTTGCCCATCCGGCGTCGCCGGCGTCCCTGTGTCTCGGCGCCGTCCGGCGCGCGCGGCGGCGGCTTCTCCCTGCCGGCACCGGGAGGCGTTCCCGGCCCGCCCTCCGTCGGCGCCTCGGCGCCTGCAGAGGACTCCCCGGCTTTCGGTGCGTCCTCGGCGGCCGGCTCTCGGGCTCACCGCCGGCGACCCGGCCTGTTCGCGGCGGAGGACTTCCTGCCTCTGGCCCGGACGCGCGACTGCCCCCTCGCGCGGACTTGCCCGCCGACGCCTTCTTCGCGCCCGCCTTCGCCTGGTCCGACGCGTCGACGCCGGCGGCGTCTCGGGGTCCTCGTCGTGCTTGGAGGCCGCGGCGGCGATCGAGTTGAGGGCGTCCCGACCTCGTGACGCTTGGACTCCTCCGTGCGGGCCTCGGCCTTGGCCTTGCGGCTCGAACGGCTCTGAGCCCGACTCGTTGCGCTCGACCGGATGGGCGTGCGTGATGAATCCGCGGCCTTCGCACGTCTGGCACACCGTGAGAAGGCTTCGACGAGCCCCTGCCCCCACGCGCTTCCTCGTCATCTGGACCAAGCCCAGAGACGTCACCCGGCAACCTGGTGGCGCGTCCTGTCCCGGCCGAGGCACTCCACGAGGCGCCGAAGGACCAATTCCCGATTCGCCTCCAAGACCATGTCGATGAAGTCGATGACGATGATCCCGCCGATGTCGCGGAGGCGAAGCCTGGCGGACGATCTCCTCGGCGGCCTCGAGGTTGTTGCGGGTGACGGTCTCTCGAGGGTCCCCGAGCCGGTGAATCCTGCCGGTGTTGACGTCGATGACCGTCATGGCCTCGGTGCGGTCGATGATGAGGGTGCCGCCGGAGGGCAGCCAGACCTTGCGGTCGAAGGCTTTTCGTGAGCTGTTCGTCGACGCGGTATTTGACGAAGATATCGGTGGCGCCCGTCACGCTCAGGCGCTCGGTGAGCTCGGGGAGAGCTCCCGACGTAGCCGAGAGATCGTCTTCCACGCCCCGCCCCTGGATTCTCAGGGAGAGAAATCCTCGTTGAAGACGTCGCGCACCACGCGCACGGCGAGTTCGGCTCGCCTTGAGAAGCGTGGGCGCGGACTTCACGTTCTTAGCCTTGGCCCGGGATGTCCTCCCAGGTCTTGGTCAGCCGCTCGACGTCGGCGCGCAGCTGCCTCCTCGCTCGGCCTTCGGCGGCTGTGCGCATGATGACGCCGTGCTCGGAGGGATGAGCTCACGCAGCAGGCGCTTGAGGCGCTGGCGTTCCTTGTCGGGGAGCTTGCAGGAGATGCCGGTCATCTCGCCCGGAGGACGAGGACGAGATGGCGCCCGGCGAGGGTGATCTGCGCGGTCAGGCGCGCGCCCTTGTGCCCGATGTGGGTCCTTGGTCACCTGGACCATGATGACGTCGCCTCGACTTGAGCGCCTGCTCGATCCGCCGGGGCTTGCCCTCCAGGCGCGCGGCCTCCCAGTTGACCTCGCCCGCGTACAGGACGGCGCGTTGCGGCCCTTGCCGATGTCCACGAACGCCGCCTCCATCGAGGGCAGGACGTTCTGGACCCGGCCCAGGTAGACGTTGCCGACCATCGAGACCTGCGTGTGGCGGGCGACGTAGTGCTCGACGAGCACGTCGTCCTCCAGGACGGCGATTTGGTTGAGGCCGTCCTGCTCGCCGGATGAGCATCTCGCGCTTGACCGACCTCGCGCCGCGCCAGATACTCCGATTCCGTGATGACGTGGCGCTGCGCCCGGCCTCGCGGCCTTCCTCGCGGCGCTCGCCGTTTGGCCTCCAGGCGGGTCGACCCTGCAGGTCGTCACCCCGTCGCCCCGGCGGCCTGCGCGGATCTCGCGCGCCGTCGGCGTCGGCGCGTGCCGCCGGCCTCTCCCGAGGAGCCCCGCTCTGAGACTCCTCCCCACCGGACGGAGTCTCGGTGTCTCGGCGCCTTTGCGGCGCCCTCGGCTTCCGCGCCGACGGCGTCGCGGCTCTCTCGCCGACGGCGTCCTGACCGGACTCCCCGGAGCCGGCGGAGGTTGGGAAGAGAGGCTTCCTGCGCTCTCTCGGACGTCTCGCCGCCGGTAGCCTTCCGGCGGCGAGACGGAGACGAGGAGGCGTCCTCGCCGCGGGAACGGCGCCTCGTCCGCACCCGGCTGGTGTCGGGCTCCTGGAAGAGCAGGGCTGTCATGTTGACCGCCGGGATCTGGGCGTTCGGCGGCTCCTCCGCGGAGGAGAATCGAGGCCGGAGCCCTCCTCCGGAGCGTCGCCGGACTTAGCCTCCCCGGCTTTTCTTCGACTCGGAGGCCTTTGCGGCTCCGGAGGCCTTTTCGACGTGCGCCGGTGCGGCTCCGGGGCGGACTCGCCCTCCGCGCTCGCCGGCCTCGACCCCTCGACGATGGCGTCGAGGCGTGCCCGCCACGTCTTCGACGGCGTCGCCCGGGCCTTCCTCGGCCGAGGCTCGAGCTGGGCGAGGGACTCCCGCCACAGCGGCGGCGGCCTCTCCCCGGCGTTCCTCGCCTCGTCGCGGACCGTCGACTCTTCCGATTCCTTTTGTGCGGGCGGTCGCGGCGCCTCCGATATCGTGGCATTCTCAGCCATGCGCAGATGCACTTTCAGCCCGCAGTCGGCGTGTCCGCATCACGCCGCCCCGGGCTATCCGTCGCGGATCGACCGCGGAAGTCTAAATGCGCGCACCGGCTGCATCGCCATTCGCGGAGCACAGTGCGTCTCACCTGACGGCCGGAAGCCTGCGGAGGACTTCGACCCCGCCATATTGTCGCACACCGCCTTGAAACATCGACTGTGAGACGCGCCAAGCTCGCTCCGGCCGCCGTGGCGCGAGCCCGATCGGATCGCACGGGACCCCGAATTCCTGACAGAGTGTCAGAGTTGTCGCGAGGATGGCGTGAACTGGGATCGCTCAGAGAAGAATCCGGCCCAGGCCTCACGAAAAGGTTTCACGGTGGAAGCTTTTTGACCTCGCACGCTGGCAGTTCAGTATCACAACCGTTTACCACTTCTTCCAGGTGCCGCTCACGATCGGCCTCGCCACTCCCGTCGCCGTCATGCAGACGATGGGCCGCAGGACCCAGAACCCCCGATGGGAGAAAGTCACCGATTTCTTCGGGAAGATCCTCCTCATCAACCTCGCGCTCGGCGTGGCGACGGGCATCGTCCAGGAGTTCCAGTTCGGCGTGAATCGTCCGAGTACTCGCGCTTCAAGTCGGGGACATCTTCGGCGCCCGCTCGCTTTCGAGGCGCTGCTCGCGTTCTTCCTCGAATCGACCTCCTGGAGCCTGTGGATCTTCGGGAAGAACCCGGCTCTCCCCAGGCTGCACAACATGTGCATCTGGCTTCGGCGATCGGCACGATGCTCTCGATTCTTCATCCTCACGACGAACTCGTTCATGCGAGCCTCACGGGCGCGGTCCTCAACAAGCGGACCGGCCGCCTGAGCTGGACGGCACTGGGCGGATTCCTCAAGTGCTGTTCAGCGAAACCTCAGCTCTACACCCTGCGCCACACGATGAGCGCGGCCTTCCTCGTGGCGGGCGGGCTCGTGGCAGGGCCTGAGCTCTGGGTGGATGGCCCGTTCGAGCGCCTGACCGGCGACGAAGAGGAAGCCCGCGCCACTGGAGGCCCGCGGCGAGATCGGCCTGGTCACCATGCTGGCGGCCTCCTGGGCACCGTATTCTCCGGCCACTTCATGGGCAGCATCTGGTCGACACCCAGCCGCCCAAGGCCGCCGCCACGATGGGCGTGGCGCGAATCGGGGAGAGCCACAAGCTCGTCATCGCCATGTGGACCTCCGACTGCAAAGGCCCGCAGCTGACCGCCCCCATTCCGCGGCTCGAGTCCTTCATGGCGCCAACCACTTCTCCGGCTCGAAGTCCTTCCTGAGAGGCCCTCGACGACGTCAACGCCGAACTCCGGAGAAGTACGCCGGCGTCTACGGATCCGACCAGGACCGACCGACCGAATCTCACCGTCGCCTTCTGGTCCCTTCCGCGTCATGATGGGCGTCGGGCCTCCTCGGCCTGGCGATGTCGATCCTGGGCCTGTACGCGCTGAGAGGCGGCAGGGTCAACGCCTCGAGTTCAAGGAAAGCTCTGGATGCTCGCCATCCCCTTCCTTCATCGCAACACCTTCGGATGGATCCTCACGGAGATGGGGCGCCAGCCGTGGATCATCAATCCGGGCGATAGGGGATCATGCTCCTGACGAACCAGGGCTCTGTCCAACTCCGTGTCCGGGGCCACGGTTCTGGGGTCGATGGTCGTCTTCACGCTTCGTACACCGGCCTGGGAGTCATCTGGCTGGCGCTGCTCAAGCGGTACGCGCTCAGAAAGGCATCAATCCGAAGAAGGCGCCGGCGGCCGACGAGACCGCCGAGGCTCCCCATGAGCTTCGTATACTGAAAAGGAACGCTGTGGACCTGACACCCATCCAGCTTCCTGGTTCATCCTTATCGCGGTGCTCTGGATCGGCTACCTGGCCTTGGAGGCTTCGGATTCGAGTGGGGAATGCTGCTCAAGATCCCGCCGAAGTCCGAGAAGGAGCGCCGATCTGGCGCTGAACACCATCGGCCCCACTGGGACGGGAACGAAGTGTGGGTCCTGACGGCGGAGGCGCCACCTTCGCCGCCTTCCCCGAATGGTACGCCACCATGTTCTCCGGCATGTACCTGGCGCTCGTCCTCGTCATTAGTGCCTGATCGTGCATCCGCGCCATCGAGTGCGCAAGCAGATCAATACGGAGGCCTGGCGCGGGGATGGGACGTCGCCCACACCGCGTCGTCCTGGATCGTGTCCGTCCTGTGGGGCGTCGCGTTCGCCAACCTGGTCCAGGGGATGTCGATCGAAGTCGGCAGTACGCAGGGGCGCGTTCACGGCCGTCGACCCGGCGGCCGCGGCGGATCCTGGCCGAGAACCACCACTACCTGACGGCGAGTTCTCTCCCTGCTGACCCCGTTCACGCTCCTCGGCGGGCTGGTGACCACTGCACTGTTCCTCTCGCACGGCGCCTGTACCTGGCGATCAAGACGACGGGCGACCTGCGCGACCGAGCGAAGGCCTTCGCCGCCAACTCAGCCGTCGTCGCGGCGGCCGTCTCACCGGCGCCTGGGGACTCGTGGGCGCAACTCGCCTACCCGGCAACGCCCCTGTCGGCGCTGCCCCCGGCCCTGTGCGCCCTGTGCTTGGCGGCGACAGCGCTGCTCATCGCCAAAGCGCGACGAGGTCAGGCCTTCATCGCCCACTTCGCGGGCATCGCCACGGCGGTCGTCTTCATCTGGTTCGCCATCTTCCCGACGCCGCATGAAGTCCTCGATCGACGGGCGGCCCTCATCCCTCTCCCAAGCGGCCGCCACCGCGCCGACCCAGACGATCATGACGATCGCCGCGGCCGTGTTCGTGCCGATAGTCTCGCTCACACGGTGTGGTCGTACAGGGTCTTCGCCAGACGCCTGGCCGTGGACCAGATCCCTGACGCGCCTGTCGGGCTGGACCCGAAGAGATCCGCAGAATTCGACGCCCGCTGACGGGCGGAGGCGTGAACGGGCGACCGCCCCGGCTACGGCGCCCCGACGCCAAGCCATCGGAAGACGAGGAGGACGACGTGAAGCCCCTGGACCCGCGCCTGCTGGCGTACGCCCGCTCCGCCCGCGGATACACGATGTTCCTCGTCGCGACGGGCCTGACGCTGACCGTGCTGACGGTCGTCCAGTGCATGGGCGTATCGGGAGCCGTCTCGCCCCTCGTGGACGGCGAGGCCGACCTGGCCGGGGCCTTCCCGGCCCTCGCCGCGTGCCGCCGTCGCCTCGCGCGGCGCGCGCTGGCGTCGTTCTACCTTCAGGAGCCTCACGGGCACCGGCCGCCTGCGCACGATATCCGACCTGCGCGCGCAGGTGCTCCACATGCGGGGGATCGCGGGCAGCGGTGGAGCTCTCCGAGGCCGCACGAGCTCGACCGTCACACTCGTCACCGAGGCGCTCGACGACCTCGAGCCGTACTTCGTGCGTTTCCTCCCCCAGTTCGTCCTGGCCTGCCTGGCCACTCCCCTGACGCTCCTCGTCATCCTCTGGCTCGACTGGATCAGCGCGATCGCGATCCTCGTGTGCATCCCCTCATCCCGGTGTTCATGGTCCTCGTCGGAAGAGGATGACCCAGAGCTTACGCCGAAGGGAGGCTAGCGGCGATGCAGCGCCTGGGCGATCAACCCCTCGACCCGCTCGCCGGACTGACCACGCTCAGGCCCCGGCCGCGAGGCATCCCCAAAGCGCCGCGTGCGCGAGCTGAGCGACGACTACGCGGCGAGGACGATGAACACGCTGTACGTCGCCTTCCTCCGGGGCGGTCCCGAAATTCCTCGCGACGCTGTCCACGGCGCTGGTCGCCGTGAGGTGGGCCTGCGCCTGGCCAACGGCGACGTCTCCCTCTTCACGGGGCTGACGATCATCATGCTCACCCCGAAAGCTCCGGCCGCGCGCGAGGTCGGCTTTCTGCATTCCGCCTCGGACCCGGTCTCGGCCGCACGGGCGACCCTCGAGATCCTCGACGGCGCGGCGCGGACGTCCGCAGACAGCGGGAGGCGCCCGACCCGTCGAAAGCGCCGTGATCGAATTCCGTGACGTCTGCGTGCAGGCCCCCGGTCAGTGCGACTCGTCGCCCTCGCATCTGTCGTCCGCGCCGGGATCGAGGCCCGGCAGGGTGACCGTCCTGCGGGGGCCCTCGGGGTCCGGGGAGTCGACGGCCGTCTCAACGCTCCTCGGTCTGCTCAGAGCGACCGGCGGGCGCGTGACGTGGGAGGCGTTCCGATGGACGCGATCGACCGGGAGGCCCTGTGGCGGCAGATTTCGTCCGCAGCGTTCGGCCATCGTGCCCGGGATGGTCCTCGAGAACGTCGACTCCTGCCGGACCGAGCTTCGGCGCGCCGCCGCGCTGACGGTTCGACGAGGGTGGTCGCCCGCATGCTGAACGGATGGGACTCCCGCCTGGGGCACGCGGGCGTCGGCCCGTCCGGTCGTTGAGGCAGCGCCTGCCCCGATCGCGGGCGCTCGTGGTGGCACGGCCGCTCGTCTCCTCGACGAGCCGTCCGCCCACCCGACGCGATCTGCGAACGCCACCGTCTCCGCGGCCGTCCGGGGAACCGGCGATCACGGCCACACGGTCGTCGTCGTCGCGCACCGCAACGCGCTCATCGGCGAGGCGGACGCATCGTCGAGGTCGCACAGCAGGCGGGTGCCGCTCGCGCTGCGTTCACTCACGCGGGAGCGTTCGGCCGTCCGCCGCACGCTGACCCTCCTGTCCATCGACCGCGCGTTCCTCCGATCCGCTGCGGCGGTTCTGACGCTCTTCTGCACTGCGGTCATGCCGTCTCGGCCTGGCTCATCGCCCGCGCCTCCCAGCTGCCTCTCGTGGCCACGCTCGCGTGACGACGACGTGTAAAAGGCGCCTGGGGCGAAACGAAGCCCGTGTTCCGCTACTTCCGGCAGGTCGCGGGCACTCGAGTCGCCCCTGTGCGGGATGTCTGAATCTCCGCCACGAGGCCGGCGCGCGCTGCGGACGCGCCGATCGGCGCGGTGGCGTCGATCCGGCGCGGGGATCCTCGCCCGACCGGGCGCGACGGATGGCCGTCGGAGACCTGGTGGTGCGAGCCCTGAGCCGATCGCCTCGCGGTCGCATCGAGCCTGGTCTCGTGGGGATCGTCGCCTGCTTCTCTCTCCGCCGCCGCGCTGGCCGCCTGCCTGCTCTGCCTCCTGCCTTCTCGGCCCGCTCCCGGCCATGCGAGGCGCGCGCCCTGGCCGAGCGCAGGCCAAAGTCGAGATCGGGCCGAGTTGGCGGCGCTTTCCCTGACGATGCTCGAATCCGCCTCTGAGCTGCGCGTCTCCGGCCGCCTGTCTCGTGCAGGAGAGCGCCCGGCGCGCGGAACGCCGCATCTTCGCCAACCGACGCCGCGGCCCGCCCGACCGCTTACGCCGGAGCCGTCGACGCCCTCGCGCTGGGGGCGGCCACCGTGGCGGCGATCCTCATCGGCTCGGCGGGCTGGCGGCGGGCGCCTCGCGCCCGTCGAACTGGCGATCATCGCGCTCACGCCGCTGGCGGCCTTCGAGGCCACTCAGCCCGCCCGGCCAGGCAGCCATCCAGCCTGTCCGCCGGGCGGCCGGGCGGGCGAGCGTCCTCGCCCCTCCTGGATACCGCATCCGGGGAGTCGGCCTCCGAGCCGCCGAAACCCCGATCCCGGAGAGGCGCGGACAGGGAAGGACGCCGGCGGATGGGAGACCGGATTCGAGGGCGCGATACAGCGCGGCGCCGCTGCACGCCAGGAGCCTGACGCCGGCTGGCCGGACGGCTCGCCGTCGCGGGTCCCTTCGACATCGACGTCCCCGGCGGGACCCTGGCCGTCGGGCCCCAGTCCGGCATCGGAAGAGGATGTCTCGTACACGCTCGCGGGCTCATCCGCCCGCGGTCAGGACACACGTGCGCCTGGACGGCCGCGAAGTCTGCGACATCCCGCGCGAGGAGGTCTCTCTCGACCTCGTCCTGACGGCCGAGACGCCCACGTCTCGCCGTCACGATCGTCTTGAGAACCTCCGCGTCGCCCGCCCGGACGTCACGGAGGAGGAGCGGTCGAGCTGCTGACCGGGCGCGGGCTGGGAGGATGGCTCGGCGACCTTCCCGGAAGGAGTCCACACCCTCCTGGGCGCGACGCGACGCGTGACGTCGGGCGGAGAGAAGGCGCCTGCTGCCCGCCGCCTCGCCTCGCCCGCGGACTACCTGCTGCTCGACGAACCCGCCGGGAACACCCTCGACTCGGATACCCGCCGACGCGCTCGTGGCCCGACCTTCGCGCAGCGGGAAGCGCCTCGCGAACGAGAGCGCACAGTCGTGCTGGTCACCCATCGCCTGACTCCACTCTGGCAGGCCGACCGGGTTATCCTTCTGTCCGAGGAGGACGGCCGGGTCCGCGTGGCCGCCGCCGGGAAGCACGAAGAGCTGGCGAACCTCATCCCCGACTACCGCTGGTCGCTTCGACAGGAGCTGTGAGTGACAGGAGCTGCGAATGAACGGTCCCGACCCCCACGACCTGCTCGACCGGTCGCTCGACCTGACTGCGAGGCTGGACCAGCATTCCGCACCCAGAGCTTTCGTGGAGTCGGCGATCAGCTCACCAGGGGCGGCGTACGGCGCCCTGTCGATCCTCGACGCCAGGGGAACGCGGGCCAGCTCGTCGACTCAGGGTCCGAAGGCGGCTCGGACGGCTTCTCCCGCGCGCCGGCGTGACATGGGGATCCTCGAGAAGATCCCGAAGACCCACATCCTCTTCCGGGAGGCGGACGGCCAGGCCGGCGGATCCCCTGCCTCGACGGCGGCCCCGGCGCGGACGACCTCCTCGGCGTGCCCTTGACGGTCCAGGGACGGCTCTACGGGCGCCTCTGCCTGGCCGGCAAACCCGGAGGCTTCTGCGAAGCCGACGGCCAGGTGCCGTCATGCTGGCGCGGGCGGCGGGCATCGCCGTGGAGAACTCGCGCCTCTTCGCGGAATCGGTGGTCCGGTCGCAGTGGATCGCAGCCTCGCGCGCCATCACCACCGCCCTCCTGGAGGGCACCGACGAGGAGGAAGCCCTCCAGCTCATCGCCCACGAGATGCGCCGTGTGCCAAGTCGGATCTTGCGCTGATCATCCTCCAGGGGTCGGCGGGGCGTGGACCTGCGAGATCGCCGACGGCGAGGCGGCCTCCGAGGTCATCGGCATCGAATTCCCCGCAGCGGGCCGCGCCCGAAGGTGATCCGGGAGCACGAGGGCCTGATCGTCGACGCCATGGCGCGCGAGCCGAACCTCCTGGTCCCCACGCTCGCCCACTCACGGCGCCGCCCTCTCACGCTCCGCTCGTGGCCAAGGGGCGACGACGGGGTCATCGTCCTGCTGCGCGACATCGACAAGCAGGAGTTCGACCTGTCCGACCTGGCCATGGCCGAGAGCGTCGCCAAGCAGGCGACCGCCCTGAGCTGGCCTCCGCCAGGCACGCGAAGGCCCAGGCGGCGCAGCTGGAGGACCGGTCGCAGATCTCCCGCGACCTCCACGACTTCGCGATCCAGCAGCTCTTCGCCTCCGGGCTGGAACCGTCCGCGCTGCGAGAGGACCTAGACGCCTCCGGGACGGCTTCCCCCGGCCCCTGGCCAGCCTGGACAGCGCCATCACGTCCATCGACGAGTCCGTCGGGCAGATCCGCCAGATCATCCACTCGCTGAGGGGACCCCCAGGCCACGGTGCCTCTGGTGATGCGACTGCGCCGCGAAGTGGATTACGTCTCGCGCCTGCTCGGATTCGCGCCGCGGATGGTCATCAGGAACCTCGGGGAGGAGGTCGGCCTCGGGCCCGCACACGGAGATCGACGATGAGCTCGGCGCCGACGTGGCCGACGACGTCGTGGGCCGTGGTGCGCGAATGCCTGGCGAACGCCGCCAAACACGCGCACGCCTCGCGCGTCGGCGTGGCGGTGACGATCGAGAACCACCGGGTGCACGTCCGGTGACCGACGACGGACGGGGGATCAGCCACGAGCTCGCGTCGATCCGCCTGTCCAACTTGGCGGCCAGGGCTCGCAGGACACCACGGCACCTTCACCATCCGCCCGGGGACGACGCGGCCGGCACGAAGATCGAGTGGATGGCCATCGTCGAATAGCGGCGTCGGGCCTCGGGCCGGCAGCGCTCGGCCTCGGGCTCCGGCCGGTTTCAGGCTCCCGCGGTCCGGGGCCGGACACGTGATGCGCGCTCGTCGGTGCTCGGGCTCCCGCAACCCTGGCCGTCCGGCTGGGCCGGCAGCGCCCTGGCCTCGGGCTCCGCGGACGGAGAAGGAGCGAGCCTCAGTTCATTCCGTTGTGCCAGCCTCAGCGCGCTGGCCCGCCACCCAGGCGGCCACTTGGGGTTCTGCGCTGCAGGCCCATCTCGACAGGAGCGAGGTGATGTGGTTCTTGACCGTCTTCTCCGCCACGCCCAGACGCTCCCCGATCTCCCGGTTGGACAGGCCGTCGCCGATGAGGTCGAGCACGCGGCGCTCGGACGGCGTGAGGTCCGCGGTCGGGTCGGAGTGGTCGGCCCGCCTGCGGCTGACCGTGCGCTCGTCGAGGAGGATCCGGCCGCTGGCGACGGCCTTGATGTTCTCGGTGATCTCGGCTCCGCGGACGGACTTCAGGAGGTAGGCCCGCGCGCCGGCCTCCTGGGCTTCGGCGAGGGCGTCGTCGTCGTCGAAGGACGTGAGCACGATGCACTCGTCTCCGGCGAGGCCTCGCGCATGCGAGGATGATGTCGATCCCGGTGCCGTCGGGCAGGCGCAGGTCGACCAGGGCGACGTCGGGGCGCACGAGTCTGCCGCGGCGGATCGCTTCCTGGAGCGCTGCCGGCTTCGGCGACGACCTCGAGGCCGTCGGCCCTTTCGACGACTTCCGCTATCCTCGGCGCACGACCTCGTGATCGTCGATGATCATGACGCGAACGTCGTCGCCTGCGTTCACCATCGGACCCCCACGGAATAGGCGTTCTTCCGATAGTGTAACCCGAGCGCGGGGAATATGTGACCTTCGGCCGTCGCAATGCCCGTTCGAGGCGGCTAAGGAAGCGGCGCGTCCCTGACGGCCTCGCCCCGCCCGTCCGGTTCGGCGCTGATGACCCGGTAGGCGGCTTCGGCCGCCGCCTGCCGCGACGTCTTCTTGAGGTGCCGGTGCCGCGGCCCCACACCTGCCGCCCATCGAGGCCACGGCGGTGAAGACCCGCATGGTCGGGGCCCGTGCTCGACACCCCGAAGTGGAGCGAGCCCTCCATGCCCCGGGCGTGGGCGATCTCCTCGAAGCTCGTCTGCCAGTCGAGGTTGGGGGCCCAGCACGGAGGCGTCCTCGATCTTGCCCGCGACGGCCGCTTGACGATGTGGCGCGTGGGCTCCATGCCGTGCTGGAGGTAGGTCGCGGCGATGAGCGCTTCGACGGTGTCGGAGAGGATCGAGTCCTTGTCCCTCCCCCCGCTGAGGTCCTCTCCCCTGCCCAGACGCAGGAATTCGCCTAGGCCGAGTTCGCGCGCGATGGAGGCGAGGGCCTTCTCGGAGACGGCGAAGGTCTTCATGCGGGACATGTCGCCCTCGCGGGAGTCGGGGAAGTTCCGGTAGAGCAGTCTCGGCGGTGACCAGCCTGAGTATCGAGTCCCCGAGGAATTCGAGGCGTTCGTTGTGCGGCTCGTCATGCTCGTAGGCGAGCTGCGGTGCGTCAGAGCCAGGCGCAGCATGGGGCCGGGAGATGTCGATCCCCCATCGCTCGACCAGCTCGTGTAGCTCACCTGCCCTCCTCTTCGGCCCTGAGGGCGGGCTTCCAGAGCGGCCAGAGGGTCGCCGCGGTCGGCGGGGGCCTCGTGCGCGTGGCCTTCCGGAAGGTCCTCCCACAGCTGCCCGCAGCCGGGGCATATGCCCTGGCAGTCCCCCTTGCACAGGGGGACGAAGGAGGGAGAGGACGACGGCGTCGCGGACGATCGGTTCTGAGGCCGATGTGGTCGGAGTCGACGACGGGCATCTGCCCGGCCTCCTCGTCCCCTCCTCGACGAGGGCGGCCTGCCGCTGCGGGTACAGTGACGAGTTCTCCGATCGGCTCGTCGACGCTTCCCGCCATCTCGCGCAGGCATCGCGCGCAGTTGCCTCGCGATCGGAGCCCGGACGGAGCCCGAGACGCAGACGCCTCGGATACGGGAGAGTTGAGTTCGAGATCGATGTCGAGGTCGCCTCCCTCGGGCACGCCGATCATCTCCAGCCCCATGCGTCCCTGCCGGGGCTGGATCCGTCTGCTCCAGGGATGCGGGCGCCTCCTGGTGTGCGGAGGCTGGCCAGGGACGCCGCGAAGGGGGCTCCTCAGGTCCACGAATCCTCCTCGACCTCCACGGCGCCGTCCTCCGGTCGATGTCGCCCCCGGCGGTGGCGATGACGTGCGGCCCGCCTGGATCTGACCGAGGAGGACGTCGATGGGCCTGGACGCCCGAGGCGAGCTCAGTCCAAGCGAATTGCCCAAGTCGGCGACCCGCTCCTGAAAGCTCGCGCAGGGGTGTTGTCGGAGTAGTCGTTGGCCCCGTAGATGAGCCGGTCGAGTGGGGTCTTGGCCTCGTCCACGATCTTCTGCGCCTGGGCCTTGGCGGACACCGTCACGGCGTCCTCCGAGACGAGCCTGACGCCTGCTCCCCGGGCTTCGGCCAGGATGTCCTGCGCGTCCCGGTCGGCCCGCTCGCGGATGCGGTCGGCGTCGTTGTGGGCGCCCGTCGTCACCGAGTCGGCGTTGGCCGAGGAGGCCGTCGGCTTCGACGATCTGACCCGGGACGGAGGCGCGCGCGGTCTGCAGGAGGTCGAGGACGTGCGCGTGGTTGACCATCGCCGATGCGGCATGGGCACCGAGCGCGCGTTCGTGACGATGTCGATGAGCTCGTCGAGGATGTCGAGGATGGACCTCGTCTGCGCGAGGACATCGGATCTCCTTGGTGGGTGCGGGTGTGGAGGCGGGCGCGGCGCGGGAGGCGAGGGCCGCAGCCAGTGGCGGGCACGAGGTCGTCGATGCGCCCTGCGTGTCGCGCGACGTCTTTGACGAGCGAGGAGGCCACGTGCGCGAGCGCCGGGTCCGCCAGGAGGAAGACCGTCTCGACGCCGCTCAGATGCCTGTTCATGAGGCATGGGCTGTCCGATCGTCGAAGTCGGCGCCCGCGCACCGACCCTTGACGATCGCCGCGGCGCCGTGTTCGAAGCGGTAAATCGACGAGCAGTCCGTCCATCGAGCTCGGCGCGCAGCCCTCCGACGCCCGCGTTTCTCCTGAAGCGCCAGGCGCGCCAAGTCGAGCCGTTGGCGGGAATCGAGAGATGGCTCTTCGAGGAGTTCGCCCCTCACGGCGAGGATCGCCCTCGTCGATAGACCGCGCGCCCTTTTGGCCACGTCGAGGTGCCCGAGGGTGATGGGGTCGAAGGAGCCCGGACACGGCGGTTGTCATGTCTCAAGCTCAACCGGCGTCGCCGTCCACAGCCGTGTATCCTCGAGGGCGCGTTGGCCGGTCGGCGCCATGTCCGAAGGCCAGGAGGGCTCGGGGAGCGCGCGTGACCGCTCGACCACGATCGAGCCCGTCCGCGGCCAGGTGGGCGCCGAGGAGGCAGAGGGCGTCGGCGAGCTCGGTCTCCGGACATGTCGTAGGGAGGTCGAGGATGGCGAGGTCGAAGGCGGCGGGAAGCCCGTCCGAGCCGGGCCTCGGACCCTCATCGCGAGACGGTCACGTCCAGGCCGAGGAGCCTCGCGTTGAGGCGGATGGTCTCGGGCCGAGGAGCGGACGGCCTCGACGCATCTCGACGGGAGCTGCCCCGCGCGATGCGGCTTCAGGCTGAGCGCGCCGGACCCGGCGTACAGGTCGAGCACCCGGCGGCCCCTCAACGCGTCCGCGGTGCTCCAGACTGAGAAGAGAGCCTCCCGCACCTCCCGGAGGTGGGCCGGGTCTTCGACGGCGGGACTTCAGGCGGCGTGGCCTCCGGCCGTTCCGCATGACGATCCGTCACGGCGCCTCCGGCCTCCCTGTTCCCCGCGGATGCGAGCATCGGATCCTCAGCCCCTCTCCAGATAGTCGGCCTGTTCGGCGTCGAGGCCGCCGATCGCCCGGGCGACCGCGTGCCCGCCAGGCCCGGGTCCTCCTCGACGACGGCTCGCGCGGCCCGCCTCGCCTCCTCGATGACGTCGCGATGGCGCAGCACGGACAGGAAGCGCAAATGGGATCCCCGGCCCGCCTGGCTGGGCCTCAGGACGTCGCCCTCGCTGCGCAGTTCGGAGGTCGCGCTCGGCGAGGGCAGAAACCGTCGGTCGTGGCCGCGAAGGCCGCCAGCCGCGCGCATGGCCGGGGTCCCTCCCGGCGGACGTGACGGCCAGGCACACTCCCGGGCGGCTTCCTCCCTATCCGCCCGCGGAGCTGGTGGAGCTGGGACAGGCTGAAGCGGTCGGCGTCGAGGATCACCATGGCGCTGGCCTCGGGCACGTCGACTCCGACCTCCACGACCGTGGTCGAGACGAGGATCGGAGCGTGGCCGTCGGCGAAGCGGGCCATGGCGGCCGCCTTCTCCTCCGCCGGCAGCCGCCCGTGCATGACCTCCAGGCCGATCCCTGAGGTGGCGGGCAGGGTCGCGGAGCATGGCGGCCGTCTCGGACACCGAGGCCAGGGGGCGCCGGCGGCCTCGTCGTCGATCTTCAGGCAGACGACGGCGCAGTCTCCGCCGCGCGCGCTCTTCGGCCACGCGCTCCACACGCGCTCCATCCACCGTCCTTTGTCGGAGGGACCACGGTCAGACACACCTCCGCCCGGTTGGCGGGCGGCCCGTCAGGGTGGAGACGTCGAGGTCTCCGAGACGCGCTCATGGCGATGGTGCGGGGAATCGGCGTGGCGGTCGTGACGAGCGTGTGGATCCTCGAGGCGATGGCGCCGCGCTGGTCGACGCCGAAGCGGTGCTGCTCGTCGATGACGACGAGGCCGAGGAAGGGATCCGCACGTCCTCGGACAGCAGCGCGTGGGTGCCGACGACGAGCCCCGCCTGCCCCGAGGCGATGCGCGCAGGCTGGCGCGGCGCTGGGCCGCCGTGAGCGACCCGGTGAGCAGCTCGACCGGGGCGAGGGGCCCAGCAGCGCTCGATCGTGCGGACGTGCTGCTAGGCGAGGACCCGGTGGGGGCCAGGGGCGCCGTCCGCCGCCGTCGAGGACCTGAGCATGGCGCGCAGGGCGACCACCGTCTTGCCGCTGCCGACGTCCTGCAGGAGGCGCTGCATGGGCGCCGTTCGGCCAGGTCGGCCGAGATCTCCTCGCCGACGGCTCTCTGCCCGGCCGTCAGGCGGTAGGGGGAGGCATTCTCGAACCGTCTCGGCGAGCCCTCCCGCCCTGGGAGGGTAGGCGGTGCCGAGGTGGGTCCGGCCTCGCGAGCGCTCGGCGAGCGCGCCCTGCAGGACGACAGGCCTCGTGGGCCATATGCGTGCGTGAGCGAGCTTCCACGCCTCCGTCGTCGTCCGGGGGCGTGGAGTGTGCGGATCGCCCTCGTACCGGGAGGGAAGGCCGCGCTCCCCGCCCGTAGGCTGCGGGCAGCGGGTCGGGGAGGTCGTCCTCGCTCAGGGACGGTGACGGTCTCGACGGCTCGCCGGATGTGCCACGAGGGCAGCCTTTCGGTCGCGGGAGTAGATGGGGATGGGCCGCTGGAGCTTGGCCAGTCCTGTTCGTCCTCGACGAGCTCGTAGTCCGGATGGGTCGGGCTGCAGGCCGCCGTGGTGAGGAGATCAGTCCCGAGAAGCTGGCGACCGTAGCCGGGGCGAGCTTGCGCTCGTGGTATCTCGAGGGGCGCGGGCCCTGGCGAAGAAGGTGAGCTGAGGTCGTGAGGCCGTCGGCGATGCGCACGGTCAGGATGTACCCGCGGCGGGCGTTCATGGGGCGCAGGGTCGAGTCCGTCACCCGGGCGATCACCGTGACGGACTCCTCGCACACCTGGGAGATGGGCATGAGCTCGCCGCGGTGGGCGAGCCGGAACGGGACGGGAGCAGGAGGTCGCCTACCGTATGGAGGCCGATTTTTCGCCATCGCGTTAGCCGTCCGCGCGCCCAGAGGCGCGCTCGAGCGGACGGCTCAGGGCCGTCCAGCCGTCGGATGCGACGGCGCGGCCTTCCGCTCGCCCTCCTTCCACGCGCTCTGTCCTCCTCTGCGGTCCTTCCGCCCTGCCGACGATTCCGACGCCCGGTCGGATCGGGCCTACTCCCGCAGTGCCGAACGCCACCCGACCGCCGGATTGGAGGTCGTGGCTCGTCCTCGCTATAATCGTGTGGTTGCCGACGGGATGGTCGGCTCATGGACGCCGCTGGCGTCCCGTCAGCGAATCGAGGAGAATATCATGGCTTCTGTCTGCGACGTCTGCGGCAAGCACCCGAGTTTTCGGCAGAGCGTCTCGCACTCGCACGTGCGCACCAGCCGCCGAGTGGAATCCCAACATCCAGCGGGTCCGCGCCGTGGTCCGGGGACGCCGAAGCGTCTGAACGTCTGCACGTCCCGCCTCGCGCGGGGAAGGTCGAGCGCGCCGTCTGAGGGACGGGGATTCGATCTCGAGGGGCCTCGGGGCCCCTTTTTCATGCCCGCGCTCCGGTCCTGCCGGATCCGCGGGGCGCTGGCGGGCGGCGGCCCGAGCTCGGCCCTCCGGAGAGCGGCGGTCGCTCAGGAAAACGGCCTGAAGCGGCGGCCCGGTCACCCCGCGAAATGGTCCCAGCCCCGGCGCCGGCGACGTCGGAGCCGTCCACCGTGACCCGTCCTCTTCGACGGCCCGCCGGACGGCTCCGATCCGGCGGAAGCCTGCGGGACGCCCCGCAGGGCCGTCCCCAGGAAAGCCGTGAGTCCTTCCCCGGCCAGGACGTGCTGGATCGCGGCGTCGCGCAGACCGCGAGCCGTCAACTCCCGCACGCAGGGCTCCAGCGCCGCCGAGTCGAGGTCGATCCACACCCCGAGGCGCGGGCCGCGCGGGCGTCGCAGGACGAGGCCGTCGGAGACGTTCATGAGGGCGCCGACCTCGCGGCGAGCCGCCATCGCCGCTTCGAGGAGGTCCGGGCGTGAAGGTGTCGACGAGGTCGGCGCCGCGGAGAACCGTCCGGCGGCCGGAGCGAGCAGCCGGATCCGGCCGAGGAGAGCCGAGCGGGCCGCAGTGACAGACGTCTCGCCGACTCGCCGCTGCGTGCGGCGTGCCCGCCTGCCCTCAGGGTCGCCGAGAACCGTCACTGCGACGCATACGGCGGGTCCGCCGGTCAGATCGCCTCCGTCGACGCCGGCGCCCGCGCGGCGAGCGGCGGCCGTCCCCGGGCGAACTCTTTCGAGCCATTCCACTCCATGTCCTCGGCAGTTCCACCGCCGACGAGGGAGACCGGCGCGCCCCATGGATCACGGAGTCCGCCAGGCTCTGCACGGCCGCGCGCCAGCCGACGTCGTAGCCGGTGGACCAGTCGCGGGTGAAGTGCGTCCCTTCGACGAGCATGCCGTCCGTGGAGACTGCGACGCGTTCCCCGTCAGGCGCAGTGGCGGCAGTCGTCGCCCGAGGACGTCGGCCTGCGCGGCCCGGGCAGCGTCGACGATCCGCCAGCAGTTCGTCCTCGCTCAAGTCGTGTCGATGCGCATGGGCCCATCATGCCATCGCCTCCCGCCTGACGTCCGCCGGCCCCTCCGGTAGCCGCTCCGTCGCCGCCGCGGCTGGGCCGCCTCCTCTCCGGGCGCCGGCCAGCCGCCCGCCTCCCTCCGGAAGTCGTCGGCCTGCGAGAGCGCCCGACCGAGCTCGTAGTGGGCGATTCGGCGCATGCTCAGCAGCACGGGCTCGAAGAGGACGGTGCCGAGCACCAGCGAAGGAGACGGCTTAGGAGTCCTCCCGCTGCGTGGGCGACGTCGGCGCGGGCGACGTCGCGGCGGCCGACGCGTACGGCGCGCGCTCGCCGTCCACGGGGATCCCGCTGTCCTCGACGAAGGCCAGGGCGGAGTTCAGCTGCCGGACGGCGGAAGGTCCGCCGGAACGTCGAATCGGAGCTCGTCGAGTACGGCCGAGGCGCAGTCCGTCTCCGGCTTCGCTCGCCCTCGCGCATCGTGGGCAGCGCGGCCGTCACCTCCACAGCCTTCCTGCGGGCCCCGCCTCGGAGTCGTCGATGATCGCCAGGATTCGGCGGACCTGGTCGATCGAGACGCGGGGTGCCGACGAGCCTCGCGTATGAGGCACGGCGCTCGAGGTGCTCCTGCCCGTCAGGAGGACTCCTCGCATTGAGAGCTCGCCCGGCGGCAGCAGGGACCCCGCAGGTGCTTGATCGTGTCGCCACGGAGGCGCCCGACCCTTCGCCAGTTCCGAGATGCGCACGTGTCCCTTCGCCAGGGGAGTCTGGTTGACTCACCGATACCACGCTATCCTAGTTATTTCAGATAGCATTACTATCCAATCGAGGAGTGACACGAATGCCCCAACGCACACCGCCTCGCGGCGCCCTCCGACGGGTCGGCGACCCTCGCCGCCTCCCCATCCGAGCGCCGCGCCCGAACCCGCAGAACCGGCCGCGCCAGAGACCGCGTCGAAACCGCGCGCCGTCCCGTCCACGCGATCGCGCAGAGCGCCGACTGCGGCCGCCCGGCCTCGCGATCGTCGCGGCGGCGCGCCCACCCCTCATGACGGCACTGGACAGCCTCGTCATGACCTTCGCCCCTGCCTGACATCCGCGGGGACCGACGCCACGGTCACCCAGCTCAGTGGTTCGTCAACGCGTACACTGTACTCGCCACGCTCATCCTCGGCGGCGGCCCTCGGGCAACCTCCTGGGGACGCCGGAGGGTCTTCCTCTCGCGTCGCGTCTCACGCTGGCCTCGGCCGGGGCCTTGTCCTCCACGTCCGGCGCCCTGACGCCGCCCGCGCGTCCAGGCGGGAGGGGCCGCGATCGACGCGCTCCCCGACGCGACCTGGCCGACGCCGTTCCCACCCCGCTCCGCGAACTGGCGATCGGGGATCTGGGAGGCGTCAACTGGACTCGGCGTCGCGGCGGGCCGATCATCGGCGGAGCCGTCGTCGCGACTTGGACCGGAGCTTCATCTTCTGGATCAACGTCCCTCATCGAGTCGTCTGCGTCGGCATTGGCCTGCGGTTCCCCGGCGACCGCGCCGGCCCCGCAGCACGGACGCGCCCGGGATCCCGCGTCGGCGCCGGGTCTCGTCTTCCCCTTTCACCCGGGCGCTCGTCGAAGGCCGCAACGCGGGTGGGGAGACAGGCTGACGATCGGGACGTTTCGGCGTCTCGGCGGCGTCGATCCTCTCTCCCGCACGAGGGCGGCGCCCGCGAGCCGCACATGCCGTTTGCTCTTCCGCGATCGCCGGTTCGCCCTGAGTCAACGCGGGGCGACTGGCTCCTTTTCTCCGCCGTCTCGGAACTGTCTTCTTTCATCAGCCAGCATCTGCAGACCGCCTGGGGTACGGACCCTGAGCCGGGGTGCCGCCACGCCGTGGACCATGCCGCCGATGGCCGTGGCCCCGTCGCCGGCGTCCTCGCGCCGCTTCGGCACCCGCGCCGTCCTCGCCGCGCGGCATGGGCCTGCAGACGCTCGCAGCTCGTCTCTTCGCCTCGTCGTCCCTACACTGACGGACTACGCGACGCTTCGTCGCCGATGGTCGTTGTGGCGTTTGGCATGGGCCTGAGCGGTGGCGCTCTGGCCGCCGGGGCGCTCGCGGGGATCACCCCGCCGACCGCGCCGTAGCCCGGGCATCAATTCGACGGTCCGCCAGCTCGGGCACGGCCACGCGGGATCGCTCTGTGCACAGCCGTCTTCACCGCCTGGTCGGTAGCGCCCGCCCAGGGCTTTGTCGACGGCCTGACCTCTGCCCGTGGGTCTGCGCGGAATCCCGGCCGCGGCAGGCCTGTGCGTCTCGCGATGCCGAAGGACCGGAGAGCCAGACGCTGAGCGACGTCCTCGGCGCGCAGTCCGCTGCGCGACGCTTGAACGTTGCGTCCCCCGGGGCCTTCAGCCGCTGGGGACGCACTGCGTTCGCGGTCGTAGGCCGATCATTGCCGGTGCGATGCGCTCGACGAACGCCTCTGACGAAGCCGGCCAGGAGTCGCGGGATTCTCGGCGACGTCGCTGTCGGCGTGACGCCCGCCTGCGTCGCGCTGAGGTAGAGCCCGGGCTGCTCCATGAGGTCGGCGCCGAAGAAGTTGAGGGGGCCGCGCAGATGGCTCTGGGCCAGGCGGTCTCAGCTGAGACGGCGAGACCGCGATCGCGACGGGCTTGCCGACGAGCGCCGCCGTCCCCCACGGACGGAACCCACTCGAGGGCGCTGGTCAGTGCGGCGGAATACATCCGATTGTGCCTGGGCGTGATGAGGAGCACGCCGATGGCGTCGAGGATCCCTGCTTGAACTGGACAGCGCGACCCCGCCAGTGGCCGTCGAGTCACGGTTGTACAGGGCAGATCGGCGATGGGGAGCCGACGAACTCGACGCCCCTCGGGAGCCAGGAGGCCAGGCCCTCGAGCCCGCGGCCGAGGGACTGAGAGGCCAGGGCTTCCGACGATGTAGGCGATCTTCATGGGGACCTTCCGGTGGACGTGCTGAACGGCGCAGCCGACGGTCGGGTACCCGAGCGTCAACAACCCGAGCGCCCCTTACTGCCCCGTGAGAAGTCACGAGGGCGGCGAGGGTCCTGCCGGGTCCGCGCCGCCGTCCCGCGGTCCTCCACCGGCCCCATTCGCCGCTATCGGAGTCCGACGGGCGCTCGAGCGCCAGGGCGATGAGCTCGTCGGATCAGAGGTGGCGGTCGGCAGCCTGTGGCCTGCCACAGGAGCATGGAGAACTGCGTGAACCCGGTGTCGCGTTGTGCCTGTTGACGAAGACCCCCCGCCCGGTGAGGGAAAGAAGCCGACGCGGGTCATCCCCTGCAGCCGAAGGCTCTCGAACACCGCGCGCGGTGTCCCGCGGATGCTCGCCACGGCTCGTCCACCCCGGCGGGATCGCCATGGAAGCCCCCGGTCGAACGTCTTCGCTCCGTAGTCGCACCACCGCCGAGTCCACGACGATTCGCCGAGGACCGCACGGTATGCGTCGTCGCCGTGCCTCGCCGAGCACCGCGCATCTGATCTCGCGGCCGGCGATCCCCTGTTCGACGATGACCTTTTCGGATCGGTCCCTCGGGCGCGACCACGGCCTCCAGCCCTTCGGGCGCGTCGACCCTCACGATGCCCAGGAGGATCCGCCCGCGCGGGCTTGACGAACACGGGGAAGCTCACGCGTGCGGGCGATCTCTCGAGATCCGCTCGCGCTCGGTCCGCCAGCGGCGGGGCGTAACGAGCACGTACGGGGCGACGTCGATCCCGGCCGACTGGAGGACGACCTGCATGTAGTGTTGTCCATGCCGGCGGCCGATGCGAAGACGCCGCAGCCGACGTGAGGGCACGCCGGCCATCTCGAGCATGCCCTGGAGCGTCCCGTCCTGCCGAAGGGCCTGCAGCAGGGGGAAGACCACGTCCATGGTCCCCAGCGCCGCGAGCGCCCCGTCGTCGCGCCCGCGAGGGCGAGAGCAGGGCGCGGTGCTCCCCGCCAGCTCGATGAGCACCTGCTCGTCGCGCGAGGCCACCTGGCCTGCTGAAGCCCGCGGCCGTCCAGATCCGGATCCCCGACCGGAACCCACGTCCCGTCCCGGCGGATGCCGATGGGGAGAATCTCGCATCTGTCCGGATCCATCGCCCGCATGACGGACGCGGCGGTCAGGCAGGACACTGAGTGCTTCGCCGGACACCCGCCGTAGATGAGGGCAACGCGCACCTTCGCCATATTCTGGTCGCCTTCCACTTGCGAGAACCACTCAGGGCGATAGCCTACCGCTATGAGCACAGAGTTCCACCTTCGCCGGACACCGTCGCGGCGACGGCCGCCCGGCCCGAGCGTCCAGGGGCGCCGCGGTCAATCCCCCTGTCACGCTCTCCCTCGACGTACGTCAGCATGGGCGCCCCCGACGGGTCGATGCTCACGCCCGCTGGGACACCGAATCCTGGCATCCGGCCGAACGCCTCATCGCCCGGCTCGAGGCTTTCCCCTCCCCGCGCTCCTGCACGCGTCGGGCATGCGGCGGCCGTCGCCAACGCGCTTCACCCGGCTCCCCGCGGGCAGTCCGGTCGTGCCGCGCCACGCCTACCACGCCTCGCTCCTGCTCGCCTGGACCGCGCCCGCCGCGAAGGCGGCGAGGTCCGAGGTCGACATCGCCGACACCGAGGCGGTCGTCGAGGCGCTCACGTCCAGGGAGTGCGGAGGCGGGCATGGTGTGGATCGAGTCGCCCACCAACCCCTATGCTGGAGATCGCACGTCCTGCGATCGTCGACGCGGCGTGCACGCCGTGGGCGCGCTGGTCGGAGTGGGACAACACCGCCACGTCGTTGCCGCCGCTCGAGTGGGCGCCGATATCGTCGTGCACTCGGCGACGAAATACCTTTTCTGGCCATTCGACGTCGTCCTAGGGGGCCGTCGACATCCCGGGAGGACTTGCGCGAGTGTCTCCGCGAGGAGCGGACCGAGTCCGGCGGCGTGGCGGGGCTCTCTCGAGGCGTGGCTCCTGCTGTGGGGATGCGCACGCCTCGCCTTGGAGGATGCGCGCAGTCTGCCAACGCCGCCGAGCTGGGTCGCGCGGCTCGCCGCACCCCTCGTGGCGGAGGTGCCATCCGTCGCTTCCCTCCCACCGCCCAGCACGAGGCGCGCCGCGCCCTCGGACGCGCTTCGGCGGCGTCGTGACCGTGCGCCCGGTCGGAGGCGTCGCCGCGGCGGAGGACCCGGGAGGCAGCGCGAGGATCTGCTCAGCCGGTCACGTCCTCGGCGGGGTGGAGTCCTCCTTCGAGCGCCGGCGCCGCTTCCCTCGAGGCCCCTGACGAGCTTGAGGACCTTCTGCGCGTGAGAGCGTGGGCATCGAGGACGTCGAAGATCTGTGGCGCGATCTCGACGCCGCCCTGCGGGGCCGTGCACGCATGACGGACCGCCGGCTGGGTCGCTGGAGGCCGTCGCGCCCGCCTGGCCTCTCGCCCTCTCCCGGTCCCTTCGCGCCTTCGCCTGCTCTCCGGCGGCCGGATCCGCGCTGCCTTCCCGCTCGCAGCCCGCTGCGTCGCAGGCTTCGAGCGCGACCGCGTCCGGTGACGCCCGGAGACGACTCCGATGGCGATCGAGCCGGAGACGGACTGACGACTGGGGACGCCCAGTCGCCCGCTATCCTACCGTGGCCGGGCACGCATGCCCGACACCTCCCGGGTGGGCGTGCACCCGGTTTCCGAACGCGTCGTCGTCCAGTACACGGGCAGGGCGAGCGACATCACGTGGCGTGCGCGCTCACGGGGAGGAACGCCGCGGGCCTGGCGGGGAGGCGCTTGCGGTGATGGTCGCCGGGCCGAGGATCCTGACGAAGGCGAGACTGCCGTCTCGCGCCCGCTCCCCGTCCTCGGGGGCGACGCTGATCAAAGGCGTGTCCGTCGGCTCGCGGCGGCGTCCAGACCGTCACCGTCGGACTGGACGCCGATGCGGCCTATCGCCCCACGGTCTTGGAGAATCCGACGCGGCTGGTCGTCGACCTGCGGAAGTGATCGCGCGAGCCGCGGCGCGCAGGCGGCCGTGCAGGGCCGGTCGTCTCAGCGCCGGCTCCCCTCCGTCCTCTCGCGGCGTTCGAGCCCTCCCGACGGCTTGGGAGTTCGCCGCGTCGACGTCGCGGGTAGGTCGCCGTCCACGCGCCTCGTCCCAGCGCCGCTCGCGGGGCCCCCTGCCGGCGGCGACGTCGGCGGGCGCAGCCCGACCAGCCCCCGTGATGGCGGCCATGATCGCCCTCGGTCATCCCGTGAGGAGCTCGTGGGTGACCCTCCCGCCCCGCGGTCCGAGAGGTCGAGGGCTCGCCGATCCGCACGTCGAGCCGGGTCCGGCGGCGCCCCCATCCTCCGCCAGCCGATGTCGCCCGTCCACGGATGGATGAGCCTCGTTCCCAGTGGGCGACGGCAGAACGACGGCGTCGGGTGCGCCGCCAAGGCGAGCCGCGCGGGAGCTGGGCCTTGCCGCGCACGGGCCAGCCGTCCGCCGTCGCGGTGAAGGTCGACTCGGAAGATGACGAGCTGCTCGCCGGCGGCAAGGCGTCGGACATGGCGCGCGCAGCGAGGAGGTGGGTCGCCGTCGGCGGAACGTGGTCCACGTCGGAGCGGTAGACGGGTATCTGGCCGAGGCGGGCGCAGAGCCCATCCCAGCACGGGCGCTGTGAACAGGTCCGCCCGGCCGGCCGCGACCGGCGCACGTCCCCGCCGGTAGAGCGCCGCGCATGCACGGACAGGGCGTCGAGGTGGCACGTGGTTGGAGACCACGAGGACCGCCCGAACCTCGGGATCCTCTCCGCGCCCCGCTGATGCGCACGTCCTGAACGCATCTCATGGCCCCGACGGCCAGCGGCGCGACGACGCGCATGAGGGCGTGACGCCCCGGCCCACCGGTTCACGACCCTCGACGGCGTCGGCCCCCAGGGCCTGGAAGCTTCAGATAGAAATGCTCGTATCCGCGTCGATGATGTCGATCCCGGAGACGAGCGAGGTCCGGCCGCGAGCGCGGCGATGAGATGCGAGAACCCGCCCCTCAGGTCGGGGACCCTGATGTCGGCCGGAGTGGAGCTTGGCGGGCCCCTGATGACAGCCGAGTGGAAGTTGCGCCGGGCTCGAATCGACACGGCAGGCTCGCCCAGGCATTCCGCGGTACGTCTGATCGCGGCCCCCATCTCGACCAGCGCGTCGGTGAATCCGAAGCGGTTCTCGCACACGGTCTCGTGGACGATGAGATGCCGGTCGCCTGGGTGAGGGCGACGACGAGCGGCTGCCGCCAGTCCGTCATGAATCCCGGGTGACGTCCGTCTGCGCGCCACGGCCCGCAGCGTGCCGCCGGGGTGCCAGAAGCGGATGCCGTCGTCGAGCGACGTCGAACTCGCCTCCTACCTTGCGGAAGACGTTCAGAAGCTCGTCATGGTCTCGCTGCCGGGCGCCGGACGAAGATGTCGCCCTCGCGTGTCAGGGCTGGCACGCCCACGACCCTGCTTCGATGCGGGTCCGGCAGGGCGGTGTGGGAGAGCTGCGCAGGTCTCGACTCCTCGATCTTGATCGTCCGGTTCGTCTCCACCGAGATGATGGCGCCCATCTTCTGAAGGACGGCGATGAGGTCCATGATCTCGGCCTCGATGGCGGCGTTCGTCAGCTCGGTGATGCCCTCGGCCCGACGGCGGCCAGGAGGAGGGTCTGCCCGTCGCCCCGACCGAGGGGTAGGCAGGTGACGGGCTTGGCCTCAGCCCCTTCTTGGCCACGAGGTGCACGCCTCCCGGCTCGGAACCGCATCGGCGCCGAAGTCCTCGAGGACCCGGATGTGGAAGTCCACGGGCCGGTCGTCGACGTGCAGCCGCCCAGGTCGGGGGATGAAGGCCTCGCCGAGGTTGGGAGCAGGGCCCGGGCGAAGAGGATCGGGATGCGGAGGAGCCTCGCCAGGCGATCCATCTCGACTGGGTCGGACGGTGGTGATCCGGCCGGGCGTGATGTCCAGACGCCGGCCTCCTGGTCGTAGTCGACGGTCACGCCGTGCATGCGCAGGAGGTCGGAGACGACGTCGACGTCGCGGATCAGGGGGACGTTGCGCAACGTGGACGTCCGGGTGCAGGGAGGGTGGCGACCATCGCCTTGGGGAACGAGATTCGCCCCGTACGGTGATCTGGCCGCGAAGCGGAGTGCCGCCAACGATCCGGAGCCTGCTCGCCATTCCTCATCCTCTGTGTAGTCGAGGCGGGGCCGCTCCGCTGCAGCCCGGCGGACGCGTCACAGCATCAGTTTCAACGGCCCGCGTGCTCGGCGCCGGTCGGGCACGTTACCACGGTCGTCGCCGTGCCGCGGGCGTCTGCGGCGGCCGTCACGCCAGGGGGCCCTGACGGTCGATCGGCCGGGCGAGCGACGCTCGCGGGAGGTGCCTCGGCAGGGTCGTCGGCTTGAACGCGGGGCCGGGAGGATCTCGTAGGCGGCGATGGCGGCCTGCTGTGGAGGGGTGATGCCGACGTCGTCCAGGCCCTCCGGCACAGGCGCCACCGCGTAGTCGTCGAGCCGGAGCGGGCATGAGAAGCTCGCCGCGCTGGCCGTGCGGCTCCAGGTCGATCGTCACCCGGTGCCCGCTCGGTCCGCGAGGATCTTCCACCAGCTGTTCGACGTCCCCCTGGGCGACGAGCGCGGCGACCAGGCCCTGCTTTTCCTCGAGTTCCCGCTGAAGATGTCGGCGAATTTGGGGGCGAGGACGGCCCGGAACCCGTAGTCCTTCAGCGCCCACACGGCGTGTTCGCGCGAGCGAGCCGGTCCCGAAGTCGGGGCCCGCCACGAGCACCGAGCCGCGGCGGTACTCCTCCCGGTTGAGGACGAAGGAGGGGGTCCTCTGCGCCAGGAGGCGAAGAGGGCGTCTTCGAATCCGGTGCGGGTGATGCGCTGAGCGTAGACGGCGGATGATCTGGTCGGTGTCGACTGGCGCTGCGGCGCAGCGGGACGCCGATCCCGTGTGCCGGGTGAACTCTCCATGCCGGGGCTCTTCCTTCCGATCTCGCCGCTCAGTCCAGGTCCGAGGGGCGTAGCAGGTTTCCCTCGATTGCCGCCGCCGCCGCCACGAGCGGCGAGACGAGGTGCGTGGTGGCCTCCGGGGCCCTGGGCGTCCCTGGAAGCTTGGCCTGAGGTGGAGGCGCAGCGTTCGCCGGCCACGAGCTGGTCGGGGTTCATGCCCAGGCAATATCGAGCATCCGGCGTTGCGCCACTGGCCCCGGAAGTCGAGGAAGACCCCGTCGAGCCCCTCGGCTGGCTCAGGGCACCCGCGCCGACCCGGAACCACCATCGCGGGTTTCCGCCTTCTCGGCGGCCCTCGACGACGGCCGCGCGGCACGCAGGTCCTCGATGCGCCCGTTCGCACGAGCCGATGAACACGGTGCTCGATGCCGATCTGGCGCATCGGCGTCCCCGTGTCAGGCCCATACCGGACGGCCCTCGGCGGCCCCGCGCTGCGTCTCGTCGGCGATGCCGGTTTTGCCCGGCACGCTCCCCTGGAGATGCCGGATCCCTGGCCGCTGGTCCCCACGTGACGAAGGGGCTCCCAGTTCGTCGGCGTCGAGGTGGACGACGGGTGTCGAATTCGGCGTCGTCGTCGCTGGCGAGGGTGCGCCAGGCGACGGCCTCCTTCCAGTTCTCCGGCGCGTTCGCCGCCCTCGACGTGGGAAGGTCGCCCTCTGCCGAGCGACCATTCCGGCCCGCGCGCCGGCTTCGATCGGCATGTTGCAAGATCGCCCATCCGGCCTCCATCGACCAGGAGCGGATGGCCTCCGCAGGTATTCGATGACGTCCCTCAGCGCCGTTCGTCCTGATCTTGGCGATGATCGCCAGGATCGTCCTGGCGGTGGTTCCGGGCTTGAGTTCGCCGTCGACGTCGATGGCCATCGTCTTGAAGGGGGCGAGGGAAGGGCTCGTGCCAGGACGTGCCGGGACCTCCGAGGTTCCGATCCCGAGGGCCAGCGAGCCGAAGGCGCCGTGGTGGACGTGAGTCGCCGCACACGATGGTCATGCCGGGCCGGGTAAGCCCTGAGCCGCCGACGACGTGGACGATGCCCTGGTCGGCGTCGCCCAGCGAGTAGATGGCACGCCGAACTCCTCGCAGTTCCGCCGCAGGGCCCTCGATCTGGGCGCGCGAGGTGAGGTCCGCGATGGGCAGGTCGGATGTCGAGGTCGGCGTGTGTCCCTCCGTGGCAGCGTCAGATCTGGCCTCGCATCGGGCGCCCCGCGAGGCGGAGGCCCTCGAAGGCCTGAGCTCGTCACCTCGTGGACGAGCTGGAGGTCGATGAACAGGAGGTCGGGGCGTTGTTCTCGCTGCGCTGGACGATGGTCCCGCCACACCTTTCTCCGCCAGAGTCGCACCTACGACGCTACCTCGTGTACGATCGTGTCCGTCAAGAATGACGCGATCCTCGCCGATCCGCGCTTGCATCTCACGGTTTGAGATGGAAGTATCAGCCCGCGGACGCTTGATCAGCCGGACGCCAACGCCAGCGGCGCTGGCGTCATCGACAAGGCATCCTACTGCCCTGGCGCGCGGAGGCGCCGCAGACCACCCAGCTTTCCGTGACGCCACGCATCTGGCGCGTCCGACGGCGCACCGCCTCGGCCGCGGCGCTCGAATTCCACCGTTTCACCGCCCGATCGCAGGCGGTTCGTCCTGCCCCGCCTGGGCGAGCTGGCCTCGGCTGTGCGAGACCGGTTTCTGCCTCGGCCAACCCCGTGCTGGTCGCCCTGCGGGATCACACCGGGCGAGTCCGCCCAGCTCTACCGCCGCCAGGGCGACAGAGGGTGTGCGTGTGGCTGCCGCCGAGCGCTCGATCGGCCCGCGCGATTCGATTCCCATCGGCTTGACGCGTGTCGATGCATAGGGCGGGCTCGGCGGCCTGATCCCTCCTCGCCTGGGAGGAGCTCGACCAGCTCCACCGAGGCTCGCACGGGCGAGCTTTCACCGCGACCAACCTGTCGGCGGTCCGCCGCCGGGGTGGGTTTCAGTCGATCGCCGAGAGGGAGGCCGGCGTCGCCTCCTCTCGGCGCTCAGTCGAGCCTCGGCCGGGTGATCGCAGCGGTCTCGATTTCCGGCCCCATCGAGCGAATGGGCTGGCAGTCTGCGCCGCCAGCACGCCGCCGCTGTCGTCACCGCGGCCAAGCGCTCTGACCGACGTCCCGCAGACGACCGAGGGCCCAACGCGGATCTGGTGAAGGTGCAGCGCGGCCTTGCAGGCACACGCGTTACAGTGGACAAACAAAGCCCGCGCGCAAACTCCGCAAAATTCATGCGCAAAAGACGGGCGAAAAGCGCATCGACTGCACAAAATGTATGAAATACGTGCACTTTTCATGCAACGAGCATTTCGATGCGAAGCGCCGACATCCTCGACGGCGAAACGGCGGCATCTCGATAGCGGACGCAAGAAAACAGCACAGGGAGCGAAGCGATCCGGCTTCGCTCTGCCGAACAGACAAACAGGAGGCACGTGATGGCACTTCCCGTTATCGGGGCGAAGCGGAAAAACTCTGGGCACATACCGATGCCGGATCAACGGAAAAAGGCGCACAGGCCAAAACCACTATATGGGCACAATGCTTCATACTTACAGTTTCTGCACCACCACCAACAGATCATGTCCTGGCAACCAGTTGCGAATTTGTGCCGCAACACGTATCCAGGGAGATCCCACATCGGATTAGGAAAGGCCGCGCCGCTTCCAGGTCCCAATGGAAGCCAGTGCTCGTGCCCACATCCATACGCAAACGTGGCAAGATATTACTGTTGTCTTCTGAAGCGTTGCTGCTGGATTCTGGGCCGACAAGAGACGGTCTTTTCCATTCCTCCCAGCCAACGTAACGAATAATTTGACGTGCGCATGACTCATATTTGAGGATGCCACTCAGCAGAGTACAGCCATTCCCTGCCGATAGCATGCCCTGAATAGACATCTTGGCCTTCATACATTGGCCTTTCCTGTTCGTCTCAACAGCTGAACAGGTCCGCCCCTCAACCACGGACCGGCGACGACGGATACGTGAATTTCCGTCGCCGTTGCGGTCGACCACTTGGGTGACAGCATCGCCTTTTGACCTCGTAGTGGGTCGGAACGCTCTTGCCTTTTGCGTCCTCGGCCCAGGCGGGCGCGATTCCAGCTGACAACTTCCCATTTTCGTCACGAGGATGGAAATCTGCTTTTTGCTCGACTCGCCTCCTTGCGGCAAACCTTCCATTTTACAGGTGTATCGCTCGGCCTGCGTCATTGATCACGGCTGATCTGATCGTGCCGCCGTCGCCGCGTGCGATCGGAGTCGGACGAGCGGTTCTTGTTGTCGAAGCAGTACCGTTCCGGAGGCGACGAGTAGCGCCGCCGCCGAGCCGGAGAACGGCAGCGTCACGGAGACGGCGCGTTTCGGCCGAGCGATCACATCCGATCTGGTGGTCGGTGGGATTGTGACGCCGGACGCCTTCGCTGCGTCGTCTTCAACGCGTCTGCGCCGGACGCTAGCTTTGAACGTCGGCGGTCAGCCTCGGTCAGCTTTGCGATCGTCACTCCGCGATGGCTTGGTAGGCCTTCGCGCGCGGTTATTGCGTCGCTGACGTGGTGTCGGCCCTTTTGGCCTCGACGACTCCGGCAGCGACCGACGTCCCCGCTATCCCAGTGACAATGCCGACAGCGACGCTACGATACGGACGAACCCCCATTGTATCCTCTCCTAAAATAATTAGCTACCAAGAAGTGTTTGGTCCTGTTTCGCAGTGGCCAATCTTTCCGTGGAAGCGCGCGCACGGGTCCATTCAGGATAGATTTCACGGCGCCCGCGCAGGCGCCGCACGCGGAAACTGCCGGCGCCGTCTCCTCGCGACCTGCGAGCGTCCGCCGCCTCAGGGCGCGCCCGCCTCCTCTCTCATCTCACCCGCGCCGGATCGGGGCCCACAGGAGCGTCGAGCAGGCGGCGGTCGTCGTCCAGCACTCAGGCATCGCGCGATCCCCGCGAAACCCCATGAGCCGGCCATCAGCGGGCCGCACAGCTCCGGCGGAGCCGGCGCTCGCGCGCGCATGAGGACGTCTCGCCAGTGGCCGAGACCGTCCCCCGCGCGGTTGCCGTCAGCGACTGCAAGAGCCCCATGAACATTGAATAGGGTCCCGCCGGTGAAGAAGACGACGGACAGGACGGCGAGGGCCACGGCCAGGTTTCTGCCCACGGCAGGGCCGGATAGCAGACGAGGTAGGCGAGCATGCAGCTCAGGAGCGTCCGGCCGGTCTCATCGGGCGACGATGCGCGGCGCCAGTGCGCCCAGGGTGCTGCCGGTGCCCAGGGCGATCGCGGCGTAGCCGACCCCCGTCGCGTCCAGGGCGAAGTCCGTGGAGAACCAGGTCGGCGACGAAGGACAGGACGGCGAAGTTGCCGAGCTGGAAGACGTAGCGAGGCCGCGAAGCGCCAGCGAGCCGCCGGTACGGGCCAGAAGGCCTCCGGTATTGGGCGCGCGATCACGCTGGTCTTCGAGGCCTGCGGCGGCACGGCGCGATACCACAGCCACAGAGCGAGGGGACGTCCCCGCGCCCGCGGCGCGCCGACGGCGAGGAACGGGCGGTCGTCAGAGACGGCGCCGAGCAAGGCTTCCCACGGGCACGCCCACGAGCGAGCGACCGTCAGGGCTGGCGTTGCCGGCGCGGCCATCGCCGCGACGACCCGCCCGGAGAAAGCACGAGCTGGGATCGCAGCCCACACGCGGGGCGGCGGACGCCGCGCACGGCCTCGCCAGCGCGGAGGGGCGATCATCCGCCGCAGCGTCGCGCCAGCTCGCGCAGGCGGCCGTCGCCGCGGAGAGTAAGCGCGCATGCCGGCGACGACGCTACGCGCCGCCGGTCGAAGCGGTCGGACACCGGACCGGCGAACACGCGGTGACGCAGTAGCCGATCGCGTAGGCCGAGTATTCATCCACTCCTGCCGAGTGCGGGCGGGCTGGCGAAGCGCGCCGTCAGCTCCGGGCAGGAGGCGCGACGAGGAAGGTGTCGCACGAGGAACATGTATAACGCCGAAGGAGAGGATGGACAGGGGTGCCATTTTGCGTTTTCTCGCCGCCGAGCGCGCGCGTCCGCCGGACTCCGCGTCCTGGGGATCCGGCTGCTCCGCATGCCATCCGTTGCCGCCAAACTCCGACATCGATGTCAGGAGTCAAGGGCGAGGGAGGACGCGCGCATCGGCGGCGGTGGCGAGGTTGTCGGGGCTGCCCGTGCGGCAGGTCCGGCTACTACAACGGGACACCGGGCTCCTTGGCGGCGGACAGGCTGCCCAACGGATACAGGGACTTTCATGCCGCCGGATCGAAGCCGGACGGGCCCGGGCGGATCCACGCCCCGTTCGCGGTCGGCCTGCGCCTGAAGACGTGCGCCGGCTCACCCCGCATGCGCGCGGACCTCGACCGCCACGTGCCCGTCGGCCCGCCGGGCGTTGGAACGCGTGGTCGAGGACCCGTGCAGAGGCGGATCGACCGGATTGAAGGAAGCCCAGGAGGTCATCCTGGACACAGGTTGGAGCCGGCAGGCCGGCGGTCGCCGTGGCACGGGCTCCCCGGCTGCGAGAGGAGCGATCCGGCTGCGGGGCGAAACAGGCGATCCGGCGGCGTCGAAATGCCGGCGGGCAACGCGGATCAGGCGGGCGGCTGCGCGCCGCGCGCGGGGACGGCGAGGTCCCATCCTGCCGCATCGTCGGCCGCATCGGCCTACGCTCGCGTAGGTCGCCGGATCGCAACGCCTCCGGGAGCCAGGAGGTCGGGGTGAAGCGAACGCTCCTCGTCACCAACGAGCCTCCCCGCCACGCAGAGGGGGATCCAGACCTATTCGAGGGATTCGTCGAACTGGAATCTCGAGGCGCTCACGGTCTCACTGTTCGGAGCCCGCCGGGCGGAGGCGCCGCCGACTCACGACGCCGCGAGCAGCCGCAGGACGACGATCCGCCATCCGGGGACGACGATGCTCATCGCCCGCCAGTCCGCCGCACGATGCAGCGCATCATCTGGGCGAAGAGGGGCCGTGGAGTTGCCCGTTCAACGGCGCGTCGACGCCTCTGCAGATCATGCACTGAGCTGCGCGGGCGGCGCGCCTCGCGCGTCGTCTCGACGACCCACGGGCACGAGATCGGCTGGCTCGATGATCCTCGCGCCAGGTCCTTCCTCAAACGCGTTTTTCTCGGGGAGCCGACGTCGTCACCCACCTGACGGAGGCGATGCCGCAGCGCCTGGAGACCCGCTCAGCGACGTCCGTGGTGTCCGGCATGCCGGGCGGATCGCCCCGAGGACCCCCGCCTTCTCCTCCGAATGGCGCTCCGCCCCGCGCGCGAGCGCGCTACGGGATCGTGGGCGAGCCTGTCGTCGTTCCGCATCTCCTGACCGGTCGAGCGCAAGGGCCAGGACACGCTCATCCGGGCCTGGCCTGCGATCCTGAAGGCCATCCCGACGCCAGACTCGTCATCGTGCCGGGAAGGGCCCTTACGAGGCGAAGCTGAGATCCCTGGCGGTATTCCGCCCGGCGCGGGTCGATCGTCACTGAAAACCCCTTCGCCGAACTCGCCGCGCACTACAGCCCGGGACGTTCCTCGCCATGCCGTGCCGCACCCGGGGAGGAGGCTCAAGAATGAGGGCTGGCATCGTCTACCTGGAGGCGCGGCGGGCCGCTGTCGTCGCCGGGGATTCGGGCGGCGCCCCTGAAGCCTGGGGTCATTGCCCGTGGCGGCCGGCCGCAGTGCCGAGGCCTTGCCGCCGCCGTCGCGCACACATGCCTGACGATCCGGTCTGCGCCAGAAGGCCATGAGAGGCCGGAAGCCGATGATGGGTCGACCGGCGTGGCGCTGGTCGACCGCGGGCCCCCCGCTGAAGCGCTGAGCCGAGGCGACATCCACCCACATGTCCCGCCCCGCTGGCGATCGCGGTCGGTTCATCTTCCGGTCCAAAAGCGCCATGAACACCCGGCTGAAGGTCTCCGGGACGACGCCGCCCTTCGTCGCCTACGCTCGGCACCATCTTCCCAAGGCGTTCGTAGCGGCTGGGCAGGATGCCCGGGTCTTCTGGGGGCGACGCGCCGTGGTGGTCCCACACCAGCGGCGCCCTCGGCGTGCTGGCCCCTGCCTACGGTGATCCTCATCTTCCCGAAGGTGGGGGCTGGAGACCGTCGCTGCCCGTGGCCGGGAAGATCGTCTCCCGGCCTGCCATCGACCATTTCGGCTGGTTCAACCTCGCGGTCCAGCCGATATCCGTTCGAGGGTCCCTTGGCGGGTTTGAAGCCTGGCCGGGGCGGGCATGATCATCGCCTTCTACGCGCGCGGGCTGCGCTCGGCGAAGCCCGCGCTCGTGTGGCGGTTCCTGGGCGTCCTCGCGGGCGTGTACGCCGCCGTCCAGGCCGCGGTCAACGGGAATCTCAACAAGGCGCTGGGCCTGCTCGATCTCCTCGGGCCTGATCACCTACGGACGGGGGCCTCCTCCTGCTGGTCCCTTGCCTTCACCTGGCAGTGGCCGAAGCGGCAGGAGCCCGGCCCCGTGGATGTGGCTCGGCGCCCGTCGCGCTGTTCGTCGCCGCATGGCGGGCTCTGTTCCGCAGCTGGGAACGGGGGCCAGTCTGATGGTCGTGCTCATCGTGGTCAGTCAGCTCGATGACCATCGAGCAGTTCGGCCCCGGAGCCCAGAAGACGCCCGTGGGGATCGTCCAGCCGCCGGCGTGGTTGCAGGCCGCGGCATGGTGGTCAGCACCACCTGAGCCGAGGGCGCGCGCCCGCCGCGCGGGCGCGGTCCGGTGCGCCCTCACTGCCCCCGTCGTCAACGCCGGCCCGGGCGCTCGCCCTAGCCGGCCGCCAGGGGCCACGCGGTGACGAGCCGGATGCGGGGAACGCCCAGTATCATCCTTGATCCGCCGTCCACACCGAATTGTTATAGCATCGGCGCATGGGCCGTCTGTCGTTGGTGTCGCTCCATCCCGTCCAGCCTCCGCCTGCCGGAAGGCTGGGAAGAGCTCGTCTCGGTCAGCCGCCGTTGGTACGATCCGGACGCCGAGGCGATCCGGGAGCTCGCTGAGTGACGGTTGACGGGACCCTCGGCAGGCCGGTATGCTCAACTGGCCTTCGCCGATCCGGGCGTGAGGGTCGTCGACGTTCCGGGCGGGACCTCGCCAACGAGGTCCTCCCCTACCGACTGGGGGGACGATACGCCAACCCGAAGCCCGTGGTCGGGCACTGACTTACGCGTGTCCTAACGCGATCGTGGCGCGAACGGGCCGGACGCATGTCCCAGATCGCGATGGCCGGCCTGCACCGCGGATTCGGCGTTCTCGACGCGGGCCCTCGCCGGCGAGACGATCAGGCCCGCGCTCGTCAGCCGACGGCGACGCGGACGCCTTCGAGGCGCTCCCCGGCCTGGGGCAACCTCAGGTGTTTCCTCAAACTGCGGGGACGCGGTACTGGCCGGACTCGCCGGGCGTGCTCCTCGTCGAGTCGTTGGGCGCTTCGCTGAAGGCTCTCGCCGCCGGCCTGGCGCATCACGCGCATCTGGGGACTTTGGAAGGTCGCCGGATCGCTGTCGGTCAGCTCACCGCCGTCGACGAGGCGGGCCAACGCGAGGCGCAGGCTCTGCCCCGTAAGGAATACGCGCTCGCATCCTGGTGATCGAGGCGCCGGGCCTGGGCCATTCCGCCGATTCGCAGGCCGCGACGCTCGGGTGAGCGGCGGGCGTGGCAGCTGTCCCTCCGCACGTGCTCGGCCCCGCCGAGCAGACGGGTTGAAAGCACGGCATCGGAACGTCGACACGCTCCGACGGCCCGGGGCGTCAGTTGAAGCGGCGCCGGTAGCGCAGCCCGTCCCCACCACGAGGGAGGCGAGCGACCACGCCGGTGGTCAGCGAGTCCGCGCCGGTCGACGGCAGGGATGAGGCCCAGCTCGCTTCTTCGCGGTTTCGTGTCGGTTTGACGGTGACGTCCACCTGGACGTCTCCGCCCGCGCTGATCGTCCCTCGTTCGCGGTCCCGATCGACTTGGCGTTGACGTGCCGGGCCTGCTGACCGACTGCAGCGTTCGCCCACTTGCCGACCTCGAGGCCCGCCTTGGTGGTGAGACGGCGACGGCGCCGGGGTTCGGCGGCGTGCGACCGGGTTCTGATGCCGGGATGATGAGAGGCGCCGCCCGATCTTGACGGCGCCCGCTTGACGGGGCCGTCGGATCCTCGCGATGCTTGGGGGACGCCAGCCTCGGTCGAGGTGGAAGGGCTGACGGCTGGATCGCCGGAACTGCTCGCGGACGGCGGAAGGGGAGGGGCCCGAGTGGTTGAGGTCATCCGAGGTCGCCGGCATGTTTCCCCGGGCCGTGGCTCCCGCCTTGCCGGATGTGGAGAGGTCGCCCGACGGAAGGCTTACGACGCGTCGGCCGACTGCTTGAGGAGCTCAAATAGCGGTTCTGGGCCCCTGCGCCCGGCAGCCGCCACTCCCGTGGAAAAGCCCCGTGACGGTCGCCGCCAGAGCGAATGCGCGGCGTTCACGTGCGTCAGTCGCCCATCTTCACACCACTTTCAAAATCATTTCAGGCGAAAGGAAAGAGCGTTGTCCGATCCGTCAGGACGGACTCCTGTCACAGTCATCTAGTTTTACCCAATCGCATATACCACGCTAAGTTGCTGATCGACTGTCCCGCATCGACCAGGCAGCGCTCCCGCCTATGAGACGGAGTCCCGGGATCTTTGAGGATCTCCGACTCGTTCCGTGAAAATGGGCGGTGGTGCAGCGGGATTTGAACCCGCGCTACCGCCGTGAGAGGGCGGCGTCCCGTGGACCACCAGACGATAGCGCAGAGCCGAAAACCCACGCTTTCGCTGGCTGCGTACCAGGACCCGAAACAGAATGGACAGAAACCAGAATCACCAGTGTTGCCAGTGCACACCATACCCGCGAGGCTTCGCCCGCCCACTGCCAGCGACAGATATGTAGGCTACCCGATTTCCCCGTCCACGACCAAGTCGTCGGGCGTGCGGACGCATCACTCCGAGGTGCCGGGAGGCGCCGGCGCCGACCTCCGTCGACTCACGATGCCTCCGCCTCCTCGACAGGGCGCACTGCCGCGTGGACGGCAGGAAGCCTCGAGACCGTAGGCCAGAGCTGTCCACGAGGACGTCGGGCGTCCCGTCCAGTACGTGGCGAAGAAGGCGGGAACCGCCACGAGCGCAGGCGATCGCCGCGCTCCTGCACCTCAACCGCGGGAAGGAGTCCGCCACGAGCGCGGCCGTCGCCGCGGGACGACGACGAAAGGCTATGACGAGGACCGCTCCGGCCGTGTAGAACGAGGGCGGTCGGGGTCAGCGCGACGAGGCCATCGCCGCCCGCGCAGTCCGCGCACCGGCACGCCCAGGGTTCTGGCGTAGTCCGGGTCCGAAGACGACGAGCGCGAGTCTGCGGTGCGTCGCGGCCAGGAAGAGGACGTTCAACAGGGCACCGCCCCCATGGCGTAGCGGTAGACCGGCGGGGTCCCTGCCGGCGATGATGAGCGGTCGACGGCCACGACGTTGGTCGCCCACCAGACGGCCTCTTCCTGTAGGGTCAGAGTGCAGAAACGCGTGGACAGGAGGATGACGCCGACGGAGAAGAAGGCCCGGAAGACCAGGCCCTGGGCGGCGTCTCCGGCGACCAGGCCGGTGCGCGAGGAGAGGCCCTCCGCCGAGGCGACGACGACCAGCGCGAGCGCGGCCGCCCCAGGACGAGCAGCGGCAGGCCGATCGGCCAGACGATGGCGGCCAGCACGACGCCCGGGAAGGCTGGCGTGCCCGTGGCGTCGACCAGCATCGACTGGCGGGAGGTCACGAGGAGGCTCGGGCAGGGCGCACGCCACGGCCGTGACGGCGATGAGGCCAGCACTCCGGCGGCGCGGGGGTCAGCGTCATCCGAGCGCCTCCTCGCGCTCGGCCGGGTCCGGGCGAGCGGGCGGCGTGCTCGCAGGCTCCGGGGCGCCGCCCTCTCCGGCGAGCTCGCGCAGGCGCGCGCGCCGGGCGCTGCGCCTGCGGAGGGGCCCGCACGAGCAGGGATCTCTTCGGGGAGCGACGAGGGCCACGGGCCGCATTGGCGGTGGCGCACGAGCACGGTGACCGGACCGGAGGGGACCCTGCCCGCGCCGACCGAGACAGAGTGCGCCGACGACCGAGGCAGCCATCCTCGAAAGCGCCGGCCAGCAGGGTCATCGCCCCCGGGGAATTCGTCCACTGCCGGGCGGCGACGGCGGGAAGACCACGCATGCGATGACCAGCACGAGGCCCGCGGACTTCAACCCGATGACCACGGCGACGACGGTGGCCGCCGTCACGGTCACTTCGACCAGTCCGATGGGGCGCCCGAGGACGCGTGCGGCGTCGGGGTCGAACGAAGAGCTGGACGTCGCGCCACAGCAGCAGGAGGGCGGCGAGCGCCGCGCCCGCGAAGGCGGCGGAGACCCGGATGTCGGACCACGTGACCGTCGAGGCGTTGCCGAACAGGTAGTCCTTCAATCCCGCGCGCGGGAGGAAGGACCGAGGGTTGATCTCGGCGAGCAGGCCATCCCGCCGCCGAAGGTGACAGCCAGGACGACGGCCATGGCGCATCCGGGCCCACGCGGCTGGTGTCGGCGATGCGCGGGTGAGCAGGGCGACAGGACCCCACGATCGCGCTCACGGAGGACGATGACGAGGATCGTGCGCCCGTCGATCCCCAGCAGCGTGACGCTCACGAGGAATGCGGCGTCACGCCGAGCATCGAGGAATGCCCGATGACGTCGGCGATCAGGCTCTGGCGGCGCGAATGGGTGAAGGTGCCAGGACGCCGCACGTGCATCCGATGACCAGCGTCCCGAGATCACCCGCTGGTAGACGGTCTCCGTCAGGAGGTCGAGGATCATTCCGCCCTCCGTCCGCGCCCGCCCAGTCCATCGACGAACCGCCGTGAGCGCGCGCAATTCTCGGGGACGAGGGTCCGGTCGATCGGCCCGGCTGCGACGAGTTCGACGTTCACCAGGGCCACCCGGTCGCATATGCGGGTGAGGGTGGACGGGTCGTGGTGGACGAGCATGACCGTGCGGCCCTGCTCCCGCAGGCCGTCGAGGACGCCCATGATCCGACGTTGGGAGCGACGTCGATCCCCGCGAAGGGCTCGTCCATGAGGAACAGGGTCGGGGTCCTGGGCGAGCACCCTGGCCAGGAACACGCGCTGGCGCTGGCCTCGGAAAGCTCATGAGTCTGCCGCCGCTCAGCCGTCCGACTGCCGACCCTGTCTGAGCGCTCGGCCGCGGCGCAGCGGACTCCCGGCTCGGCCGCCGCCCCATTTCTCAGGGTCCCGTAGGTCCCCATGAGGGACGACGTCGACGACCGTGGCCGGGAAGTCCCAGTCCACCGGACGCTCTGCGGCATGTGCCGACCCTGTTCCTGGCCGGGCCGGGCGCTCGCCAGTAGCGGACCTCTCCCGGTCAGCCACGGGATGAGGTCAGGGCGGCCTTGAGCAGGGTGGTCTTGCCCAGCGCCGTTCAGGCCGACGACGCCCATGGCGGCCCCGCAGGGACTACGCTCAGGGTCACGTTCCGCAGGACGGGGACGTCGCGGATGAGCCACGGATGAGCCGTCGATCCGGACGGCGCGGTCGTCGTCGGTCACTCGCGCCGAGCTCCGTCGTGATGGCGTCGACGTTGTTCTGGAAGACGCCGAGGTAGGTGTCCACCGGGCCTTCTCCCCAGGGAGTCGCGTAGAGCTCCTTGTCGGAATCCTCCGTCCCAGCCCATGGCTGACCGCTTCCTGAGGGACTTGACGGCCTGGGGTTCTTCAGATTGTCGACGAATATCGCCGGGACTCTCGCCGAGACGATGGTGTTGACGAGCTCCTGGAGCTCGCTGGCGGAGAGCTCGGCCTCCGAGCTGACGAAGTCCGTCGCGTGACCTTCAGCCCATAGCGGCTTGCCCAGGTGGTTGGAAGGCGTCGTGGCCGGTGACCAGGACGCGCTGTGCCTGCAGGATGCTCTCGAAGCGCTAGCTGCGCGCGGCGCCGACGTCGGCGATCTTCCCGTTGAGGAACTCGCTGGCGTTCTTCTTGTAGGCCTGCGCATTAAGGAGGAGTCGAGCTCGGCGAACCTGTCGCCGATCTGGGTGACGACGTTCTGCCATATCTCGGGGAGTTCGATGTGTCGCGAGCTTGTTGCCACCAGTGTCCTTCTCCGGGCCAGTCGAGCATGCTTTGTCCTTCGGGCACGCCGGCCCCCACCTCGAGGCTCTTGCCCTGGGCCTTGGGTTTGTCCGTCGCGAGCGCCTCCAGGTGCAGGCCGTTCCACAGCACGAGGTCCGGCGCCCTGCATGGCCTCGACAGTCCTGGGTCGTCGGCTGGTAGGTGTGCGGATCGCCTCCCGGCTGACCATGGTGGCAGCTCGGCTCCGGGCGCGATCTGCTTTGGCGGCGTCCGCGAGGGTAATCCGGTGGTGGCGATACTTTGAGACCCCTTGCCCGGAAGCGAGGATCGAGCCGGAGCCCGATCCGGAGTCGGAGCCTGACGTGCTGCACGCGGTCACGCCCGCGCATAACAGTGTCAGCGCGCGGCGAACGCCGTGAAACGACGCATGAGCGATCTATGATGACGGTCTCCTTCGAGTGCGGCGGCGAATGCCGCCGGAGTCGAGCGTCGGGACGGCTGACTCACCCAGGCGGGCGTAATAGGGGAAAGCGCTCTAACTCAATGGTGCGCAGACCATTGCTGGCTCGACCGCCTCGAAAATCGAGAAGAGTCTCACCGGAGAGCCGGACTGCGATCCCCGCGGGGGATCGCGCTACCTCTCCTCCGGCGAAGCGAACGGCCCGGGCCGACTCCGATCCCGCGGGGATCGCGCCTCGGTTCGCGCCTGCGTCGGCGCGGATCCGCGCGTCCGAGCGGTGGCGGGTGTGCACTCGGACCGGCGGCGCTCGGGAGCCGAGGCGGCGGCGGGCGGGGCCTGTCGGGCCGGAAGAGCTTGCTCAGCAGGCGCCGGATGCGGGCGGAGCGTTTCGTCCTGTCCGAGGATCGCCATCGAGTCGACGACGACGGGAATGGAGACGTTCGTGCCCGTCATGGCGGACGAAAAGCGGAGCGTAGGCCAGGCGGGGTTTCATCGCCATCTCGGTGACGAGCCGCTCGTCGAGCGCGGCCTCGATCGCCGCGGCGTCGCCCCCTCGAGCCCTTCGATCGTTCGGCGCGCCCACGAGGGCCGCGGGCGCGGAATCCTTTGAGCTTGGCGCGCCTACTCGCTGTATGCATGACGCTCCCTCGGCGCCGACGAAGAGGAAGCGCAGCGGGTCCGGCGCCTCGCCAAGAAGCTGCATCCGAGTCTGCGCCGGAAGGCGCGGCGGCGTCGAGGATCCTGCGTTCGAAGCCCCGGCCTTCAACCCCTCGTACCCGTCGGAGCCCACGATCTCGCGCTGCAAGGAGGGGCACCAGGCGCGAGGCGTAGCGGCGACGTCGAGCTGGCAGAACGCGTTCGGCAAGCTGATGGCCGTGCACTTCTTCTCGCAGAACCTGGCGGGGTTGGGGTTGACCGGCCTCGATCCGAAGGCGGCGACCATCTCCTCCTTCGTGAACACGTCGTCGTCCGGGCTGATCGCCCACCCCAGCAGGGGCGGAGATAGCTGAGCAGCTCCGATGACGTCGCCGCGCTCGCCGGTGAAGCAGGAGGTTGGACTGCGGATCGCGGCTGTGAGAGCTATTGTTCTCCCCATGACGGTAGGGCAGATGGCCGGATCGCGGAGTGAACTTCGCGACGCCGAGTTCTCCCTCGAGCGCGCGATAGAGCACGATCTGGCGCGGCGTGGAGGAAAGGAGGTCCTCTCCACGCAGCACGTCGGTGATTTCGCATCATGGCGTCGACGACGAGTTCGTCAGCGTGTAGAGTCGCCGCTGGCGCGTGGACGATTGACGCAGTCGGGAACCGATCCGGCCTTGAACGCAGATCGTCTCCGCGCACGAGGTCGGTGACACGAAGACGTCGGCGTCGGGCATGCGCATGCGGATGACCGGCTTTTCGGCACCTCCGCCCCTGTAGGCCGCCTTCTGCTCCCTCCGTCGGGCCGCGGTCCGAAGCCGCCGTAGCCGAGCTTTCGGATCGCGCCCGGCGGCTCGGTGGCGCTCCTCGACCTCCTCCGGCGTCGAAAAGCGACTCGTACGCATACCGCCGGCCGGAAAGTCAGCGGCGACGTCGCGATAGATCCCGCCGCGCTCGGATTGGCGGTAGGGCGTGTCCGCCGACGCCGACGCGTCCCAGTCAGAGGTCCACATCCACGTCAGCTTGAATCGACGGTCGCGCCGAAGGACTCCTCGGAGTCGGGCGGCGTCGGTCAGTCCTCGATGCGGAGAAGACGAAAGTGCGCTGCCCACGTGGCGCGCACTGGGCGTAGTTGAGCGCACGTGCGCACCATTCCCATCGTGGGGCGCGCCGGTCGGCGAAGGACGAGGCGAACGCGGACGTCGGCGCCACGCAGCATTTGTGATAGCCATGATGCAACAAGGGTAACGCCGCGAGCCTGCCGAGGCTTCGCGAAGCCGTGCAACGCCGGGCGCCGTCCGGCGCGACCGCCAGCGATGGCGGCGTCCGCGGAGGCGAGACCGCCGCCGTATGCGGCGGTATGTCGTATCGGCGCTGCCCGAAGCCTTCGCGCCGGATCGCGAGGCCGTGTCGGTCCGCCGGGTCGGCAGCCCGAGAGGACGGAGGGAGCGCCAGTCGCCGAGGCGCGACGACCAGCCGCAGAGAGCGCCTGCCCGCGGCGTGAACGCGCATGTCTCCGCCGTGCGGCAATCTCGACTTCGACTCGTCATGACCTGGACGCCATGGCCCGCTCCAGGCACCGTGAAGTGGTCCGCCTTCCCGAACTCCTCAGCGGACTATCGGAAGCGCCATCGGAAATGTGGCTCGCCGAGATGGACCTGGGCATCGCCCCGCGAGGTGCAGGACTTCATCGTCGGATGCGCGGACCGGGGAGACTTCGGGTACGTCTCCGACGAATGGCGGAAACGGACCGTCGGGGCGACTCATCGCCTGGGGCCCGCGACTGTGACTGGAGATCTCGAGCGGACCTTCTCTCGCCCGACGTCCTGACGGGACTGCGAATCTCGATCGACAGCACGTCGGCCGGCTCGCCCGTCATCGTGCCCACCCCGCCTACATGCCGTTCCTCACCCTCCCGCACGAGCACGATCCGCGACGTCATCGAAGTACCGTCCGCCCGCGAGGACGGCCTGTGGCGCCTCGACTCACGAGGGAATCGAGGCGTAGCCCGCTGCGCGGCGCCGAGCCGCTCGTCCCAGCAATCCCTGGAACCCCGCGCGCGACTCAGCCCGACGCGGCGAACTCGAACGGCTGGCCACGGCATCGTGGACGCGCGCCGGCGGGACGCGTCTTCGAGGACCACCGCGTCCACCTGCCTCCTGCCTGACGGCGCCGAGGCCGCCGTCTACGGAGCGGACGTCGCCTCCGTCACACCGTCACGGCGGCGGTGGCGGCGTCGAAGGCCGGAACATCGGCATGAAATGCGCCCAGATCGTCTTCGCCGCGACGGCGGGGACGCGGCGCCTTCGCGCCGCATCGCGCACGGTGAGCGCAGCCGCCTCGACCCTCGGCGATGCAGACGGCGGCGCGTGCTACGAGGAGGCGGGCGACGACCGCCCAGCTGCGCGGCTACCATGCAGCAACCGCGATCTCCTGGAGGCGCGCGTCGCCGCGTGGGACGTGCGCATGGGGCGCGTCGAAGTACCACGTATCGCGCTTCCTCGACTTTCGCTGGCAGCTGGCCGAACGCGGGCGTTCGGCGACCACACTCGGCGCAGTTCTTGCGCGCGGCGCGCAGGCGTAACCTCACGGAGAGGGCCGCAGCTGCGGGCGCGGCTTCGAGCTCGTTCTGCCGCATGATCTTCGCGACGTTCACGGCCATCCTCGCGAGGCCCTGAACCGATGATGGAGCGCGCGCTCGCGGGTGAGGAAAACGGAACCTGCGCGTGACGGCGGCGTCACGCGCTGTGATGCGTGAAGGTCTCCGAGATCGCCTATCTGGCGGGCACGACAAAAGCGCGCGGACGGGCACGCTGGTACCACCGCATCGGCCTGCTCATCCCCGGCGAGCGACGGGACGACTGGGCACGACCACCTCGCCCGTCTCGTGCACATCCGATGGCTGGCGCAGTCGGGGATGAGCCTGAAGGCCGTCGGCCAGATCCTCGACGGATCGCCGAGGCGATGCGCGCGCGACCTGGATTCGGCCCTCGCCCGGATCGACGAGGAGATCCGCTCCCCGAAGGCCCAGCGCGAACGGATCGCCGGATTGAGGGAGCTCGCCGGCCTCGGCGAAGCTCTCCCCATCCCGGCATCCCTCGACCGGTTCTACGCCAGGGGTCCGGGAGCACCACAATGACCGACCCGGAGCAGATCGAGATCCTCGATCGCTGACCGGGTCCTCGCCGCGCTGGGCGGGACCTCGTACAAAGCTGCCGGATCTGGTCGGCGTCCACGATCGAGGAAGCCGACGTCGCCAAGAACGGGCCGAAGAGGCCATCAAAGCTGTTCGCTCCAGGCTCGCCGCGCCGCCGACTCCGACGGATCCCTCGCCAGACCTCGCCGACCGCGCTCCTGGACATCTACACCGAGCTCGCTGCCGAGCGGATCGCCGGCAAGGATTCGCCGAAGCCTTCGCGTCGTCCAACGACGGGCCCGGCTGGAGCGCCTCCTGACCGCCTTGACGAGTCGCCCACTCCCGACGGCGGGCAGCAGGCCTTCATCGAACTGTGCCTGAGGACTCGCGATACCGAGCCTGAACGAGGCTCGAGCGGCGCCGAGCCGGGACTGAAACCCGGAAATCCGCCTCCATCACCGCCGTCGACCGGGCCGGAACCGACTGAGAGTTAGAAGAGTCAGCGAAAGGACACCAGCGACCGAGACCATTGCCGTCGAAGGCCTCGTCCGGAACCTTCGGATCCTGCGTGCGCTCGACTCGCTCGACCTCGCCGTGGAGGAGGGAACCGTCCACGGATTCCTCGGCAACGGGTCGGGCAAGTCGACGACGATCAGATGCCTTCTGCCTCTACCACCCCGACGCGGGCACAGGGTCAGGTGCCAGGCACGAACCCGTCCGCCTCGGCGCGCGACATCAACACGGCGTGGCCCACGTTCCCGCGCGAGGTCGCCCTGTGGCCCAACCTGACCGGGCCAGCGGGCCCTCGACGCAGACTGGCCGACTGCGCGGGAGCCGAGACGAGGGCCCGCGAGCGCGAGCGCTCGTCGAGCGCTTCCGCCTCGACCTCCGTCCGGAAAGCCCATCCGCACGTACCCAAGGGCAACCGGCAGAAGGTCGGCGCTGGTCGCCGCCGCCCTCTCTCGCGCCGGTGGACCTGCCTCGTGCTCGACGAGCCGACGGGCAGGCTCGACCCCCATGGAGCGGATCTTCGGCGAATGCGTGGCGCGAGGCGAGCCGGGCGGGCCGGACCGTGCTTCTGTCGAGCCACATCACTGGGCGAGGTGCGGGAACTGTGCTCGCACGTGACGATCATCAGGACGGCGCGGCGGTCGAGACCGCGACCCAGAGCGGCTCCAGGCATCTGGCGCGCGCGCAGATACGCGTGCCGCGAGGAGGACTCGCTGCGCGCCCTCGTCGAGAGCCCGAGGCGGCGGGGATCGACGCATCGAGGGACGAGGACGTCCTCGTGGAGGCCGGGGGCCTCTGCGCGCCCGACGTGCTGGGCGCGGCCGTCCAGCAGCTGGCGGACTATCACGTGCACGCCGGCGTAGCCTGCGAGGACCTCTTCCCGCGCCACTACGAGAGGGACGGTCCGATGAACGCGCGCGAGTTTCACGACTCTCTTCCGTCGCTCTGCGCCGCCAGCCGGCAGTTCGCGTTCTCGCGGCCCGGGCGGCGCCTTCTACCTCATCCTGGCGCTCCTGCCGAAGGCCTACCAAGAAAGAACCTGGGGAGCATGGAGTTTCGCCGGTCCGTCATCGAGATGATGAACTCCAACGGCGCGACCCGGCTGCTGTTCGGCACGATCCCCAGCCGGGGACCATCGGCAGCGATCCAGTGGGGTCCGGGATGATCATCATGGTCCTCATCGGCCGTCGCGGCCCTGCTCATCGTGACGACGGCCGGGCGCCGCGGCGAGGACGACGGCCTTCGCGAGCTCGTCGAGGGCACCGGGGTGAGCCGGGGACCGTGTTCGCGGTCAGGCGGCGATGGGGACGGCCTTCTCGGCCGTCGCGGGCGCGGGGTGCGGCTTCGTCCTCGCAGTGCAGGCGCCGCTGTTCTCGGAGGGTCTCGTGACGGGATCCGTGTGCCTGGGGGTCGCGATCTTCTTAGTCGGCTGCGCGTTCTCGGCGGTCGCGCTCGTGGCCTCCCAGCTCGCCGGACGACGACGTGGGGGCGCCGGCTCCCTGCTCGTCCTCTTCCTCGCCTTCGCCGTGAAGATGGCGGCCGAATCAGTGAGCGGCGGTGGCTCCAGTGGCTCACGCCCCTGGGCTGGAAGGAGCCGCTCCACCCTTCACCGACGACCGACTGGTGCTCGCGATCCCCATGGCCCGCGATCGTCGGAGCCTTCTCCGCTTCTGGCCTGGCGCCTGTACGCCGGCCGGGGCTGCACGGAGCCTACCTGCGCTCGGCAGAGGCGCTCGAAGGCCCGCCTGCGGGCCGAGAGTCTTCTCCCGCTCCCTGCGACTGGGGCGGCGCAGGCTCACCGATGGCTACGCCGGCGTCGTCATGGCGGCGCTCGTCGGATCGATGGCGGGATCCTTCGTCACCTTGACGAAGAAGAACTCGAACTACAGCGACCTCGTCGGGAAGATCGGGCGCCGAGGCGACGTGACCGGAAGATCGTCTCCATCTTCCGATCATCGTCGGCATTCTGGTCATGTGCGAGGCGGTCTCCCGCATGGCCTCCCTGGCGGAGACCGAGGCGGGGATCCTCGACGTCGAACTGGCCAGCGGCGCGTCCCGCCGCAACGTCCTGGCGGGCCAGGCGGCGGCCGCGGCGGTCGAGTCAGCGATCCTGTCGGCGCGGGCGCGGCGCCTCGCGGTCACGGTCGGGGCCTCCGACTGGACGTCCGGGCGCGAGGCCGCCTGGCGAACCGTCACCCAGTGGCCCGCAGCCGTCTTCGCCATCGGCTTCGGCAGCTTGCTCTGTCGGCCTCCCGGAGGCTGACCGCCGCTGCGTGGGCGGCGGTCGGGTGGTCGTTCGCCCCTGTCGTGGTTCGGCGGGATCCTCAACCTGCCGAAGTGGATGCTCGACTCGACGCTCCTGGTGGTCCTTCTCCCCGACACGATCGAGCACGTCCCCAGCCGTGGGCCTGCTCGCATTCGGCGTGGCGGGTTCGGCCGTCGCCGCCTTCCTGGCCTATCGGCGCCGCGACGTCCTCGCGGGATAGCCGCGAGGCGCGCGAGTGCGGAGACGGGACGCCAGCCCATCTATTTGAGAATAATTCTCATCTCGTTAGAATGCCCTCATGAAAGTCAGAGCCTCGCTCAAAAGCCTGAAGAATCAGCCCCGGGCGCCCAGGTCGTCAGGCGCCGGGGACGCCCTCTACGTCGTCAACAAGGCCAATCCCCGGATGAAAGGGCGGCAGGGCTGATGTCGCGCCGCTGCCAGGTCACCGGCCGCGAACCGCGATTCGGCAAGGCGGTCTCGCACTCGCACAGCGGACGAGCCGCCGCTGGGATCCCAACGTGCAGAGGAAGGCGTACTCGTCCCCTCGCTCGGGCGAAAGGTGAGGCTGACCGTGTCCGCCAGGGGATGAAGACCATCTGACAAGCGGGGCATCTCGACGCCTGGTGGTGGCCGCTATGCTCTTCGCCCGCGAGAGAGGAGGATCTGAATGGCCAAAGGGCGAGGACGCGCCCGATCGTCAAGCTCGTCTCGACGGCGGGGACGGGATTCCACCTATGTCACGCGTGCAAGAACCGGCGCAACGATCCCGGAGCGGATGTCGCTGCGCAAGTTCGACCCCGTCGTCCGCAGGCACGTCGAGTTCACTAGAGGCCCGCTGAGGCGGGATCCGAGCGCCGCCGAAACGCCGCGAACCGGTAGAGCGGCTCGCGGTCTCGCATCACCGCAGGGAGGTCTCCGTCAGGTGGCGAGGACGGCCCGCACGCGCTCGATTCTCCTCGGGGGCCATTCCGAGCTTGGAGAACACGTTGGCCACGTGCTTGGAGACGACCGCCGAAGACAGGGAAGAGCTTGCGGCAGATCTGCTGGTTCGACAGGCCCTGCGCCGTGAGCTCGAGCACCTCGACCTCGCGGGCGGTCGGGTCCGCGAACCGGGAGGCCCCCGCGCACGAGGCGACGCGGCGACCTCGGGGTCGACGACCACGCCCCCGGCCGCCACGACCTGGAGGGACCGGATGAAGTCGGCGACGCGCGCCACCCGGTCCTTCAGGAGGTAGCCAGAGTCCGCCGACGCCCCTCCCGCCGGGGCCGCGGGTTCGAAGAGCCTGGTCGCGTAGCCGGGGCGACGTGTACTGGGACAGGACCGTGATCCCCGTCGCCGGCTGGACCTCGCGCAGCTCGACGGCGGCGCGCAGGCCGTCGTCGGCCATGCCCGGGGGCATGCGCACGTCCGTGACGAGCACGTCAGCGGCGTGCCGGGCGGCCGCGGCCAGAAGCTCCGGGGCCGTGGCGGCCTGGGCGAGGACCTCGTGGCCCTGGCGTTCGAGAGGCCGACCATCCTCCCGGAACAGCGCAGGATCGTCGGCGACGATCAGTTTCATTCCTCTCCTCGCGTTCGTATGCGGCATCGGCCCGGCTGGGAGCCGGCCAGGCGTTCTCCCCGGCCGCACCCGGCGGGCCGGCGGGATGCCCAGCGGGCGGGACGACTCCAGATTGCCCCGCAGCAGCAGGGAGCGGAATGCGGGCCGAGACGACGTCGGCCCGCCCGCGGGGCTGACGAGCCCATCGTCCCGCCGAAGGCCGCCAGCCGTTCGCGCATCCCCGACAGTGCCGTCGGGACGGATGACGCAACGCCAGCCCTCGTCGCTGACGGAGACGTGGACGGGACTCCGTCGGCGGCCAGAAGGACGGTGACGCGGGCGCCCGGAGCGTATTTGGCCGCGTTCGTCAGGGATTCGCGAGACGAGGTACCCCCGCGGCGACGACGCCTCGGGCATAGCCGGCAGCGGATGCGGGACGCAGCACGACGTCGAGGCTGCTCAGAGCACAGGCTCTGCACGCCCGCCTCCAATCCGAGGTCCGGAGGATCTTGGGGTGGATGCCCGCCACGGTCGAGCGCGCAGGAGCGCAGGCGGCCTCGAGTCGTCCTGGGCTTTGTCGAGGAGGCGCACCTGCGCCATCCGCTCAGGCACGACGCGGTCGCCGACCGTCGCCGAGTCAGCAGCAGGCTCGCCTCCCCACGTCCATGGAGGCGGTGACGAGGAATTGCTGGGCGCCCTCGTGCGGGTCGCGTTCGATGCGGCGGCGCTCGATCTCGAAGGCGGCGACGATCTCGCGGCGGGACTCCGTGAGCTCGGCCACTTCCTCCGGGGCTCATGCTCGCCAAACTCGCATCCGCGAAGCAGTGCGGAGCGGACCATCCTGGCCCGCCGCAGGAGGAGGCAGCCCAGTCCTACAGCCGCCGCGATGACGCCGATCGCGACGGCCGCGTAGGCGTCCACCGGCAGGGGCCTCTCAGGATCCCCAGCGCGGCGTAGAAGGCGAACGGGCTCACGGCCGCGAAGCATCCGATCCCAGCCCCGCCACGAGGTTTCGCGCGCCAGACGCCGCAGGACGGCGCGCTCGGCCTCGCTCAAGTCGCGAGGCGGGGAATCGGGATTCACCCCTCCATATTAGCCGCCTCGCCATCCACGCACGCCGAGAAGTAGACCTGGCTCTACCGCGCTTCGATAGCCAGCGCCATCGCGGGGCCCGGCGCGATGACGCGTGGAGATCGACATGAGCACAGATAACCGCGCCCTCACCGGTAGGGCCCTCGTCAAGAACTTCGGCAGCGTGCACGCCCCGGGCGGGCGTGGACATCGACATCCCCGCCGGGCGCTGGCCATCGCGCCCTCCGGGTCCGGGAAGTCCCACGCTGCTGCGCACTGCCTGTCGGGCATCTCCGCCGACCTCGGGAGAGATCTGCCTCGGCGGCAAGAACGTGTCGGGCTGCCGGACAAGAGCCGGTCGCGGCTGCGCTTGAAGCACTGCTGGGTTCGTCTTCCAGGACGGACAGCTCGTCTCGAGCCCCTGCGAGATGAGAACGTCGCGCTCCCGCTCATGCCGAGCGACGCGCCCCGGCGCACCGCCATCTCCGCGGCCGACGACTGGCTCAGGCGCCTGGGGCTGGAGGACGAGGCGAACCGCCGTCCCGGCGAGATGTCCGGCAGCCGGGCCCAGCGCGTGGCCATCGCCCGGCCCTGGCCGCCTCCCCGCGGTCGTCTTCGCCGACGAGCCGACCGGCGCGCCCTCGACCAGGCGACGGGCCACGAGGTCATGCAGCTGCTGACGACCACCTGCCGGATGAGCGCGCGACCTCGTCGTGGTCACCCACGACCCCCAGGTCGCCGCCTGGTGCGAGCGCCTCGTCGAGATCACGCGACGGCCGGATCCACGCCGACAGCAAGACGGGAGGCGCGCGATGAACCCCTGCCCTCAAACTGGCCCCCGCGCTGACGGCCGCCCGGCTGAAATCCCGCAAGGGGGACGCCTGGCTCGACGTCCTGGCCGTCGTCTCCTTCGCCGTCTCCGCCCTCATGGCCTCACGAGTCGCCGGCGGGATCTGGATGTTCCGCGGATGGAGCCTGCACCCCACGGCGAGCATGCTGGCGACCGCGCACGGCGAGGAGGTCCTCACCTGGACCTGTACCTGTCGCTCGGGATCTTCGCGGCGGCGCTGCTCGTCATCCCATCTTCCTCCCTCGGCACCTCGGCCACGCGCCCTGGGAGCCCAGGCCCGGGCGCGCCCGCCTGGCCTCGCTCAGACTGGTCGGCGTCACATCCGGCCAGACCGTGGCCATGACGATCGTCGAGACCCTCGTCCAGTGGATCATCGGCACGGGTGCCGGCGTGGCGCTGTACTTCGCCACGCTGCCCGCCTGGAGGGGCGTCGAGTTCTCAAGACCCCATCGCCCCTCCCAGATGGTCCTCCCGGCCTACCTGCTGTTCCTGGTCTTGGCCGCGCTGCTCCTCATAACGGTGATCGCGACGACGGCCGGCCTCCAGCGGGTCCGCATCTCCCCGCTCGGCGTGACGCGCCACGAGACCAGCCCCGCGCTCAAGTACTGGCCCGATCGCCTTCATCGCGGCCATCGCGGCCTTCTGGGCGTGGTCGACCACGAACTCCCTCCACCACAGACGCGAACACCTACCTGAGCATGGCCCTGTTCGCCCGAGCCGTCATCGGCGGAATCTCGCTCGCATGGCGCCGTGGGTCCTCCAGAATCTGGCCCGCTTGCTCACACGGACCCGTTCCGTGCCCCGCCTGCTGGCCGCCCCGGCGCATCATCGACAACCCGAAGGCCGCGTGAGGCAAGTCAGCGCCCTGGCGCTGCTGTGCCTCATCGCGGGCTACGTCGCCTCGATCCCGGAGGTCAACGCCGACGGCCCGCGCGCCGACATTCAGAAGGTCTTCGGCCAGGACGTGAGCACCGGCACCTTCATCACGATCAGATTCGGATTCGCCGTGGCGGCCCTGTCGACCCTCATGAACCAGGCGTCGGGCGTCTTCGACCGGCGCGGCAGACCCAGAGCCCTCACCCGGGTCGGCTTTCCCCGCAGGGTCTTCGGGCTCACGAGGGTTCACGATCAGTCGGACCGCTCCGCTGACGACGGTCAGCTTCGCGTTCCTCGGGCGGGAGACTCGGCCTCCTGATGGCCGCGGACGACGTCAGCGACGCGGGGCTGAGGCGATCTGGCCTTCCGCTCACCGCCGGAATCGTGCTCTCGCTCCTGGCCCTCCTGGCCTGCGAGGCCCCTCGAATCCACGTGCTGGCGTCCCAGCGCCGCCGCAGCGACTCGACCGGCCGACGATCGGTGGGCGGTGGGCGCGCGCCCACCCGCCCACCGCGTCCGCGGAGCGCAGGAAGCCGACTGAGGGCGGGCCTGCAGGGGATCGCGTCTCGTCGGGCAGCTCATGCACCGCAGCCCGCCGCGCCCCGCGCCCCAGCTCGCTTCCGGGGATGGTCAGCACCTCGACGCCGTTGGCCTCCAGGTAGTCGTTGGTGGTCACGTTGCGCTCGTAGGCCACGACGACCCTCGGCGCCACCGCCAGCACGTTGGACCCGTCGTTCCACTGCTCGCGGTCGGCGGCCGGCACGTCCTGAGAGGGCGTGAGGATGCGCAGTGAGTCCAGGCCGAGGCCTGGGCGATCGCGTCGTGCATCCGTCCGGCGGGTTGGCCGTCACGTCGAACTCGTCGGGTCCGTCCCCGGTCGGATCGTCAGCGACGGCAGCATCCCCAACCCGCCGTATTTGAGGAAGGTGCCCTCGTCCGCCATCGTCATGACGGTGTCCAGGTGCATCTGCGCCCGGGTCTTGGGCAGGCTGAGCGCGACGACGCAGTCCACCTCGCCTTCCGCGAACAGCCGGGAGGCCAGGCGTTCGATCCTGCGGGCTCGTCCTCTCGCTCAGGCCGACGAGGATCGAGCGGCTGCCCAGGACTGAGACGTCGCCGCCCTCGATGGTGGCCGAGCCCGCGGCGATCCCGTCGCTCCACAGCCGGGAGCCTGAGAAGCGCGGATGGAAGGAGTAGACCGTCTCGTTGTTGATCGCCTCGCAGCGCCGTGCGGGTTTGCGCATCGCGTTGACGGACCCCTCCGTAAATCCAGCAGGAGGTGTCGCGCGTGAACAGGTGGTTTGGGCAGGGCGGCGAGAGAAAGTCGCCCCGTCGATGCTCGCCAGGGGTGACCGAGCCGGGGCGCGGGGGACGGCGTCGAGAGTTCGCGCTTGGTCAACCCGACGACGAGCAGATCCGGCCAGTTCGGCGGGCGAGAGCGCCTCGGCGTACTCCCGGACGGCCCCGGCCAGTGCGATCCCGCAGTTCTCCTCGGTGACCGCGTAGCCGATCAGGTGCCGGCGTGCGCGGTGGGTCGGCGAGGGTCTCGGCCAGCAGGTCGGTCAGGTAGGGGACCTCGGTTCGCGCGCGAGCGCAGGAGCTCGGCGAAGCAGTCGTGCTCCTCCCTGGGACTTCTCCAGCCACAGGACGTCGTCGAAGAGCATGTCGTCCATGTTGGAGGGGGTGAGCCTGTGGATCTCGCGCCCCGGCCGGTGGAGATGACTTGCCTGAGCGGTCCGGTCTCCGAACCCACGTACGGTTCGGCCGGCGCCCCCGCCGGGACGGTGTCGCGCCATGGTCTCTCCCTATCGCCGTGCTACCGGGTTGCGGAGGACCCCGATGCCCTCGCACGCGACCTCGACCGTCTGACCCGGCTCGACGTCTCCGCGGCCGTGCGGCGACCCGGTGAGGATGACGTCCCCGGCAGCAGGGGTGAAGATCGAGGAAGCGTAGGAGACGAGCTCGGGGACGGAGAAAGCGAGCTGGCCGGTGCTGCCGGAAAGGCGCTCTCGGCCGTCGACCCGGGAGGTGAGCGCGGGTCGCCGGGGTCCGCGGCGGTGTCGATGACCGGGCCGAGGGGCGAGGCGGTGTCGAAGCCCTTGGCGCAGGCGCACGTCGGGTCTGCGCCGTCACGTCGTTCGCGACGGTGTAGCCGAAGATCGCCTCGCCGGCCCTCTCGACGGGGCAGTCGCCAGCCACCCTCGATGACGACGGCCAGCTCGGCCCCGTGTGAGAGAGGCGGTCGGCGAGGCCGCGCGGGACGATGGGGTCGCCCGGGCCGACGACGGCCGTGTTCAGCAGGGAAGACGGTCAGGCCGGCCGGGGTGGCGCAGGGCTCCTCGTCGTAGGTTCCGGCGAAGCGATCGACCTTGGATCGCGGGATCATGGGGAGACGAGGCGGGCCCGGTCGGCTGGCAGGCGCTGGCACGTCGGCGCGACGGATCCGAACAGGGGTCGTCCGACGGGAGGACGAACTCGTCGGAGTCTTCGTCGAGGACCGCGTAGCGGGCGCCCCGAGTCGAGCCCCAGACGTGCGATTTTCATGGACGCCATCCTCATGGCCTCTCATCCCGGAGGCGCATCCGGTCATCCGGGGGCGCATCCGGCCGACAACCCACCAGGCTCTTCGCTCCGAGCCGATCGTCCGTCCACCCGCGCCCACGCGGGTTACCCTTGACGTACACCGCCCGGAGAACGTCTGGAGGCACGTAAGAGGCATCGCGACGGATCCTGGTCCGACAAACCCGCAGCCGCCATCAGGAAGACCATGCTCGTCCGTGGCTGCTGTCGCGCCGACCGCGCGCACGCCGACGACGTGTGCGTCGAGCGACAGTCGGAGCTGGGCGCGGCCTGGGTCGAGGTGCGCGCCGGAGAGTTCGAGGAGGACGTCATCCGCGCGGCGCGCGGCCTGGTCGGGATGGGGCTGCAGCGGGGCAGACCGTCGCCATCCTCGGCGCGACCTCTACGAGTGGAGCCTGCTGGACATGGCCGTGCAGTACGCGGGCGGAGTCGTCGTCCCCATCTACGAGTGCCTCCGCCGAACAGATCCGCTGGATCCTCGCCGATTCCGCGGTCCGCCTGGTCCTGACCGACACCGCCGCGCATGCCGGCCTCGTCGAGCGTCCGCACCCCCGGACTGCTGGCGAGCGTCGTCTACGACGCCGACGGCATGACCGAGGCTCTACGCCGCGGGGGCGGACGTGCCCGAGTCCGGGTCCTCGAACGCAAGGAGGCCCTGACGAGCGACGACCTCGTGACGGTCATCTACACCTCGGGCACGACCGGCAATCCGAAGGGGTGGAGCTGACCCACGGAAAGCTTCGTGGCCTCCGCGCTCAACATCCTCGTCTCCGAGCGCGAGGTCATCGACACGCCCGACGCCCGGGTCCTCCTCTTCCCTGCCCTGGCCCACATCATGGCGCGCATCGTCTTCGTCTGCGCGATCGCCGGGCGGGGCGGATCGGACGTGCCGAACGTGCGCAACCTCCTGGCCGACATCAAAGCCTTCTCCCCGACCGCCCTGCTGTGCGTCCCCGGGTCCTGGAGAAGGTCTACAACGCCGCAGAGGCGAAGACCCGAGCGCATGCGCCTGAAGGCCTTCCGATGGGCCGCCCCGAGTGGCCGTCGACAACTCGCGCAAGTCCTTCCACGGCCCGTCTTCGGCCTCAAGCGGGAAATCGCCCGCAGCCTCGTGTGGGACAGGCTCACCCAGGCCCTCGGGCCCGACTGCCCGCTTCGCCATATCGGCGGGCGCCCCGCTGAGCAAAGCGCCTCGGCCACTTCTACCGCGGCATCGGCCTGACGGTGATCGAAGCCTACAGGCTGACGGAGTCGACCGGCCCGGCGGTCGCCAACCGGCCGGGCAGGTCGTCATGGGGTCGGTCGGCCAGCCGATCCCCGCCGGCGCGGTGAAGATCGCTCAGGACGGAGAGGTCCTCCTCAAGGCCCGCTACATCTTCCGGGGGTACCGCAACGATCCGCAGGCCACGGCGGACGCCGTGGACCGCGACAGCTGGTTCCACTCGCAGGGGGACATCGGGACGATCGACAAGCACGGGTTCGCCACGATCACGGGCCGCAAGAAAAGCTCATCGTCACCGCGGGCGGAAGAACGTCGCCCCGGCCGTGCTGGAGGACAGACTGCGAGGCCATCCGCTCGTCTCGCAGGTGGTGGCCGTCGGCGACGAGCGCCCCTTCGTGGGGGCCCTCGTCACCTGTGGACGCTGAGATGCTCCCCGGGTGGCTGCGCAACCACGGCCTGCCGCGCATGGACGCCGCTTCGGCGGCCGGGCATCGAGGGTCCTCGGGCTCTTCAGCGGGCCGTCGACCGGACGAACGCCCAGGTCTCGCGGGCCGAGTCGATCCTGCAAGTTCGTGATCGTCCCCGGCGACTTCACGGAGGACAACGGGCACTCACCCGTCCATGAAGGTCAAGCGGGACGAGGTCCTGCGACGGTACGCCTCCACCGTGGACGGGCTCTACCGGGACGCTCGCGGACCGCAGGCCGGCGGCAGGCGGAGGAAGCGCGGCGCGCGCGGCGGGGCGGGCGATCATGACCGCGAACGCCGTGTCCGGGAGGACCGGGGTCTTCGCCCTCCTCGGCTCGCCGGTCGGGCACTCCCTGTCCCCAGCCATCCACAACGCCTCCTTCGCCCAGCTCGGCCTCGACTACGTCTACCTGTGCCACGACGTGGGAGGCGGACGGCATCGGCGAGGCGGTGGCGGGCGCCCGCGCGCTGGGGTACGCGGGGCTGAACGTGACTGATGCCGGTGCAAGGCCGCCGTCGTCAACCACCTCGACGCCTGTCGCCCGCGGCCGAGCTCATGGGCGCGGTCAGCACCGTCAGAATGCGCCGGAGGCCGGTTCGTCGGCCACAACACGGACGGGGCGGGGCTGCTGCGCTCGATCGCCGAGGAGGGCTTCGAGATCGCGGGCTCGCGCATGGTCGTCATCGGCGCGGGGGCGCCGGCTCGGCGCTCACGCAGGCGGCGCTCGGCGGCGCGGCCCGCATCGCCGTGTTCAAGCGCAAGGACGCCTCCCTTCGCGGCGGCGGCCGAGAGGGTAGCGGCCGTCTCCGACCGACCGCGGACATGGCGATCGCCGACGCGGCCGACCGGGCCGCCCTGGCCGCCGAGGTCGGGGCGCGGACATCGTCGTCGACGCGACCCGCGCGGGGATGGCCGCTGAGGGCGTCTCCAACGTCGAGCGGGTGGACGCGCCCCGGCCAGGCGATCGTCGACACCGTCTACCATCCGCGCGAGATGAAGCTCCTCGCACTGGCCGCCCGGTCGGGGCGCGGCCGATCGGCAGGGCTGGGCATGCTCCTGTGGCAGGCCGCCGTCGCCGAGGAAATATGGCTGGGGGCGTCGATGCCGGTCGAGCGGATCCGGGCCGCGATCGAGGCCGAGGGCTGATCGCAGGCCGCGCCTCCGCCGGGCGAGGACGGGCTCCCGGGCGCTCCAGTCCGGCCGGGATGGACGGCGCCGGGCCGTCACCCGCGTCTCGCGCGGCTCTGGCGTACAGCGCGATCCCCGCGGCGACGGACACGTTCAGCGACTCCACCCTGCCGGAGATGGGATCTCGCACCGGACCGCGGCGGCGCTGATCTCCTCGGACGCCCCGTCCGCTCGCCGCCCATCACCAGGGCGACGGGGTGCGGCGCGGACAGGCTCCCGCTCGAGGTGCCGGTCCCTCCCGGTCCAGGAGCACGACAGGGCCGGGCGTCGTCCTCGGCGAAGGAACTCCCGCCTGTCCCGCGAGGACGATGGGGAGCGCGAAGTTCGAGGCCCGGCTGGCCCGCGTCAGCCTCCTGTCGAAGACGGACGTCAGGTTGCTGTCGAGCAGGACGAGGCCGGCCGCGTCGAACGCCGTCGCCGTCCGGGGCGATCGCGCCGATGTTCCCGAGCGGCGGACGCCGTCGAGCGCGACGACGTCGCCGTCCGCGCCGCGCAAGTCTTCGAGCCGGCGTCGGGGGCCTTGGCGACGGCGAAGATCCGGACCTCTTCTCGGCTTTGAAGGGCGCGCGAGCGTCGCGGGCGCGAGGCGGAACGTCTCGTAGGGTCGGAGGATCTCCGCGGTCGCCTCCATCTCGGGGCAATAGCCCTCCGAACAGTAGATTTCCTCGATCTGCACGCCGTATTCGATCGCGTCGACGATGTTCTCCTCGTCGTCGACGACGATCGCCTTCCTAGCCGCCGCGCAAGATGTCCCTTGACCGCGACAGCTTCCACTGTGGGGCGTCCGCCGCCCTCGATCTCCTGCATGCCATCCCTGCCTGCCTCCCGCTCGGCCGCGGTCTCCGGCGGAGGCGGGGGATCGCACGGTGCGCAAGATGGGACTCGAACCCACGCAGGCACCAGAACCTAAATCTGGCGCGTCTACCAGTTTCGCCACTCGCGCATGGCGCCCGTCTCCGGGCCCTTCCAGTGTAACGGTTCCAGTCCGGCCCCGGCTCGCAGTGGCCGTGCGGTCGTCGACTCCACCCCCACCGGCGGGGCTCGGTCAGGTCCGGCCCCAGCTCGCGAAGGTCGGGCGCCTGCACGATTCGCTGTGAGCATGGAAGGTCCGGCCCCGGCTCGCGAAGGTCGGGCGGCGCGCCGCACGAGCTCCCTCGGCGACGGACACCGCCGGTCGGCGGCCCGCCTCGCACCGGCGTGGAGGCGGTCCAGATACCTCACCCGCTGGATCCGCCCGCGCAGGCGCGCAGTTCACCGGCGTGAAAAAGCCAGACCACTCCCGCGGCCGGGAGGGCAGCGATCCGCGGCTCCGTGGCACAGCGCACCTGGCATGCGAGGCCGCGCCGGCTGGCACACTGAAAATCCATGAGGCGAAATCGACTCCGACTCCATAGGCTCCCTGGCTGTCCCCCGAGGCCTCGAATACGTCCGGCATAAGGTTTCATGGTCTGCGTGGACATCGTCCCCGTCCGGGTCGACGAGCACGGCGTGCTCAAGCCGTCGGCATGCTCCTGTGCGCCGACGACGAGGGGATCAGCAGGGCCTTCCCGTCGGGCCGGATCCTCTTCACGAGTCGGTTCGAGAGGCGCTGCTGCGGCACATCGAGAGGATCTGGGGCCGGTGGCCCTGCCGCAGCTGCCGGTTTCGATCGCGCCGTTCACGGTCGGAGAGTACTTCCCACGCCCGGCGAGGTGGTGACGAAGCAGCACGCGATCTCGCTGGCCTATGCCATCCCGATGCAGGGACTGCAACGGCTCGGCCTCGCTCGAATTCACGGGTTCACTCCGGCGAGGCCCGCACGCGACCTCCAGGCGGGCTCATCCCCGCCCACGCCGTGCTGCTGCGACAAGCCCTGGCGCACGTGGGCGCCATCTGAGGGCCCGGCGCCTCAGACCACCAGCTCGGCGCGGAGGCCGGCCAGCTCCGGAAAGCCTTGCCCTGTGGGAGATCGCGTCCTTCTCGCCGGGCGGCAGCTCGGCCGAGGATACGTCGTAGCCCTCAGGCGCGAAGATCGGGTCAGCCGAAGCCGTTCGCGCCGCGGGGCTCGGCGAGCAGATCTGCCGCATGCGGCCCTCGCGGACGTACTCCCGCCGTCGGGCGTCACCATAGCCGCAGCACGAACGAGGCGCCCCGGTGCCGTTCGGGCACGTCGGCCAGCTGGGCGGAGCAGTTCAGATTGTCGCCGTCGGCCGTGCACGCCGCACCATCTCGCCGAAGACACCGGGGGCGCCGCCCAGGACGTCGACAGCCAGGCCGGAGTCGTCGCGGGCGGCGACGAGCCCGGTCGCCTCGGCCAGTTGACGCGCCTGATGGGGAGTTCCGGCGAAGGTGGCGTCCTCCACGGGCTCGGGGATATCGAAGCGCGTCAAGGATCCGGCCGGGGGCCACGCCGGGCAGGAGGGGGCAGGATCGCCCTGAGCTCCTCCGCCTTGTGCCGGTTCCTCGTCGCCAGGACGATCCGCCGGCCTGCGTCGGGCCGGGGTCGGACGCCCTCGCCGCCGCGCCGCCGAGGCGGGCGCAGCTCAGTATCCGCTGGCGGGCGGCTCCGCCGCAGTCGCCGTCATGTCAGCTCGGGCCGCCGACGATGCGCGGGTCGATCGGATCCCCGGTGCAGGGGCTTGCGCTGGAGGGCGGACAGCTGGCCGTCCCGCTCTCGGCCAGGTCGAGGAGCTGGCCGAGCTCTGCTGATGAAGGCGCGTGCTCGGCGGTCCTGCACTTCGATGAAGGCGCCGCTTCCGGTGGCGACGACGTTCATGTCGGTCTGGGCGCGCGAGTCTTCCTCGTAGGGAAGATCGAGCACGAGCCGTCGACGATCCCCACGGAGACGGCGCTGACGGTGTCGCCGAGCACCGGCCTGGTCGCGTCGGGCACGACGATCCTTCCGACCGCCCAGTCCACCGCGTCGGCGAGGGGCGACGAAAGGCGCCGGTGACCGAGGCGGCGAGTGCCGCCGTCGGCCTGGAGGACGTCGCAGTCAGGCTGGATCGTGTTTCCCCCAGCGCCCTCATGTCGACGACCGCGCGCGAAGGGACCGGCCGATGAGCCGAGATCTCGTGGGTGCGCCCGCCGATCCGGCCTTTGACCGATTCGCGCTGGGAGCGCTCGCCCGTGGCGCTGGGAGCATCGAGTACTCGGCCGTCACCCATCCCAGGCCGGAGTCGCGCCGCCAGCGCGGCACCTTCGGTCAGGGAGGCGACGCACGCGACGGTCGTCCGCCCGAACGCGACGAGGACGTCACCCTCGCCCGTCTCGAGGCCACCGGCGGGTGATGGATACAGGCCGCATGGGTCGGCGGCGCGCCACGTCGGCGCGAGTCCACGTGTTCATGGCTACAGAGACTACCAAGGCGGGGCGCTAGACGCGGTAGGCCTCCCCCGGCTTGACGCAGCGGACGGGGCCGTCGAAGACGCCCTCGGCAGCGCGCCCGGACCGTCTCGGGGTCCGTCCACGGCTGAGGTGGGTCAGCAGCAGTCGCCCGACGCCCGCCCGGCTCGCCAGCTCCCGGCCCGCGAGCCGACCATGTGGACGCCGCGGACGGTGTCGCGTCCGTCTTCGAAGGCGCACTCGGACGGGAGGAGGTCGACCCCGCGCGCCATCTCGACCTCGGTGTCGCACAGGTCGGTGTCGCCCGTATGGGCGATATGCGGCTTCAGCCCTCGGGTCGGACTCGGAGGGCCCCATGATGGCACCAACCCACGGCCGGAACCGTGGCTCGGCTTCGACGCTCGACGAGCATCGGGCCGACCTCGACGACGTCGCCCGGGCCGATCGTGTGGAAGTCGAACCTCGCCGCGTAGGTCTCCTCCTGCGGATCGCCCCCTATCTGGCGGGTCCGGGCCAGGCCGTCCTGGGGCGAGTAGACGGGGATGCGGCCGGGGGCCCGCCGGGGATCCAGCGCCTGTACACCTGCATTCCGACGATGTCCGTGCAGTGGTCGGCGTGCGGGTGGGACAGGGCGACGGCGTCCAGGTCCGCCGGGTCGAGGTAGTTCAGGAGCCGGCCCATGGCCCGGGCCGAGGTCGAGCACGAGAGAGTGCGTCCGGGCCTGCCGGCTTCGTCCGTCAATCCGCCTGGACGAGGCAGCACGAGCCGCTGACGCCGGCCCGGACATCGGGCCCGAGCAGCCGACGATGGTTATCCTCACCGCTTCATCTCCTGCGTCGAGGGACGGGCCGGGCTGTCGGTGCGATCCGGTCGCTGCAGATCAGGTCACTGCGGCTAATCTCCCGCGTCGAGTGGACGGAGCCGACCTCGGGCCCCAGGAAGCGGCGCGCGAGCTCGCCGAAGGAGGCCGGTCGCCGGTGAGTCAGGAAGCGGCGGCCGGCCCGGCCGCCGGGCGGTGCGAAGGGCTTCGCCCGGCAGGCAGGGTGAACGTCCCAGGCCGTTCGTCCGCGGAGGAGACGAGGGTGACGCTCTGCCCCATCGTGTGGGAGATCGCCCCTGGCCAGGAGGGGTAGGGTGCATCCGAGGACAGGGTGTCGACCCTTTGCTCGCGGACGGGGGCCCAGGTGGCGCTCGGCGACCTCCTGGACCTGCGCCGGCCGTGATCCCCTCTCGACCAGTTCGACGAAGGCCGGGCAGGCCGCCGTCGTCAGCCTCAGGTGGGGGCGGCGGCGAGGCGTCGTCGTAGGCCCCGATCCGATCGCCGCTCCGTGCCGATGACGCCGATCCTGCCGTTGCGGGTGGCGGCGACCGCGCGGCGCACCGCAGGCTGGATGACTTCGACGACGGGATCCCGTGGCCCGACCTGGTAGCGTTCGCGCGCGTCGTAGACACGGCGGCCGACGCGGAGTTGCAGGCGATGACCAGCATCTTCACGTCGGACCGCACGAGGCGGTCCCATGATGCCCAGGGGCCAGTTCGCGGAGCGCGCGCGATGGGCTTAGGGGCCGTACAGGGGTGCTCGCGAGTCGCCTATGTAGAGGACCGACTCATCCGGCAACTGGTCGATGATGGCGCGGGCCACGGTCAGGCCGCTCACCCGGGAATCGAAGCGCCGATCGGCCGAGAATCCATACGAGCTTAACCGCGCAGCTGCTTGTTCCTCACCACGCAAGCAGTGACTCTTGCCACCACGTGAGCATCGAGTACAGGACCCTTAGAGATCCTCCGTGTTGTCGATCTCCGGCCCTCTCCGCCGTCCGAGAGGCCCGTGAGGGGCCCAGGCCCGCGCCGGAGCGTCCTCCGGCCGACTCCTCCGGTGATCTCCAGCCTCGCCGAACCAGACGAGCCTGATCGAGTTGACGGCGCTTATCCAGGCAGGCATGTCTTCGTTGCCGGACCCAGACGTGATCGGTGGAGGCCGTCACCGACCGGTAGAAGACCAGGAGCTGTTCGGATTTCACGGAGGCCAGGGGTCCTGGGTCATCTCGCGCGGCGTGCGCCTGCTCAGGGTCTTCGGACATGTCGGGCGGGGGCGGTGGAAGGCCCTCGTCATGGGGTGGCCAGAACTCGTCGAGGCTGCCCGCCCTCGCCGTCGACCCCGAACTCGGCTTCGTAGGGCGGCCAGGGGGTCGGATTCGTCCGGCCCGCGCTGGGCGTCCTGGAGCATGCGGTCGAGGGGCGGCCGAGCATAATGCGACGTCCGAGGCCAGCCCAGCGAAGAATTTCCCGCTCCGTGAGTCCGCTTTGGCGAGGTACCCTCCGCGCCACGGCCTGAAGCTCTCCATTACAGGGACTTCTCGATCGTCGCCCACAGGCCGAAAGCCGTGCATAGCTGCAGTCGGCCTCCATCTGCTCCCCGCTGGCCCGCGGAGACGACCGCCCGGCCGTTGTTGTGGACGTCGAGCATGAGCGGTGGGCCCGGCGCTGCGGCAGGCGAAAGAGCCATGAACACCCATTCGACGCGACATGAGATTCGCGGGTCGTTGTGGGACGACCGTCTGCCAACCGCTCGCGCGCGCAGCCTCCGGCCGACAGGCGCCGACGAAGGCAGCGAGGTGGGAGCTCACCCTCACATCTTCGACTGGTCGCCGCCGTCCGTCAGCCCTGTTCGCCGCTCGCGGTATCGTTGGTGCATGTCAACGGCACTACTCACGGACACGTACGAGCTAACGATGAGTCGACTCGGCGATCGCATCAGGCACAGCGACGGCGCAGCGTCTTCAGTCTTCGCGCCTGCCCGGGGAGAGGTACGGCGTCGTCGCGGAACCGCCCGCGTGGTCAGCCGTCCGGGACTTCGCTTCGGCGGAGGATCGCCTACCAATCCGCAGGGAATCGTCTCCGAGCGGACGCTGGGTGGATGGAGGCTACCGTTTTCACCGCGACGTCTGCGTACGCCGAGGGCGAATGCTACTTCCATTCGCCGGTCCTACCGTCCTGGGGACCTTCGCCGAGCCGCCGTCCTGGAGACGGTCATCCTCTCGATCCTCAACCACGACTCGGCGGTGGCCACGGCCGCCTCGCGGATGACCGCAGCCGCCCACGGCCGCCTGCGTCGACATTCAGGGGCCCGCCACACCCACGGGTCGCGGCCGTCCGCAGCGCGCGCGCCGCGGTGATCGCGGGCTTCGAGGCGACGTCGGACCTGGAGGCGGGCCGCCGGTACGGCCTGCGGATCACCGGGACGTCCGCATCCTTCACCCTCGTCCACGACGGCGAGGAGGAGGCCTTCGCCGCCCAGATCGCGACCATGGGCCCGGGGACCACCCTGCTGGTGGACACCTACGACATCCCCCGCGGTGTCGAACGGGCGGTGGCACGCCGCGCGCGACGCCGGCGGGAGCTCGGGGCCGTCCGCCTGGACTCCGGCGATCTCATCGCCCAGGCCTTCACCGTCCGCCGGCAACTGGACGACCTGCCCACATCCACCAAGATCACAGGTGACGGTGACCTCGACGAGTACGCGATCGCCGCCCTCGGCGCTGCCCCGGTCGACGCCTCCGGCGTGGGCACCCAGCTCGTGACGAGTTCAGGCCACCCCCACCGCGGAGATGGTCTAGCTCGTCCAGCGCGAAGGCGCCGACGAGCGGATAACTGAAGTTGCCAAGGCCTCCCAGAACAAGAAGAGCGCCGGCGGGCTGAAGGTCGCCGGGCGCGTGCGACGAGCGCGGCACTCCGCGCGCGAGCCGTCGTCTCCGCCGGAGCTGGCGGGAGGGCCTCGACTACCTCGAACGGGCGGGCGCACGGCCCCACAGGTCAAGCTCATCGACGGCGGCCAGGTGGACAGAGCCTTACATCGGCGAGCGGGCGATCGCCGCCGCCGCGGAATGCCGTGCCCGCTCCGCGCCGAGCTCCCCGACGGCTGGCAGCCTCTCCGCAACGAGCCCGCGGTGCCCTGAGACAGTCGACATCTTCAGGAGACGACTGAGCGCCTCCCGCTTCTTGAAAGCGCGCTCCGCTTACTGAAAGCGCCTTCCGGCGAAGATAGTCCACGTTAGGTGAATGAAAGCCAGCCAGATTCCGTGTAGTCCTTCAGGGACAAACACCGGCCCCTCTCACGCATCACGAGGCTTCGGCCGCCGATGCGCGATGGGCTGATTTTTCTTCGTCTCCCGACAGACGGATTCACACCCTCCCCACGAACCATCGGGCACCTGCCGATCCTCGATTCGATCTGCTCGACGAGGCCCTCGCTACCTCCGGCGCCGCGATTCGGCGGAGCTCAGCGTGGATGGAAAGGCGTGGGGCTGGCCGGACTTCTGCGCCACGCCGAGACAGCGAGGGACGGCTCCTTGCGGGCGTCGCGCCGCCGCCACAGCGTCCGAGGCCGGCGGCGCTGGGCGCGCGTCCGCTTCTCGGACTGCTCTGCCTGGTGCCGGCGCAGCGGGGAGGTCACCTGCTCCGGGTTCGAGCAGGCCCGATCCCAGGAAGTCGGCCTCCTCGTCGGAGCCGACTTCGGCCCAGCCGAACTCGCCGCCGTCGAAGGCGCCCTGTCAGGGCGCGTCCGATCCGGGGCCTCAGATCCGGGGAAGGCAGGCTGGTCGCCGGCCTGCTCCTGCCTGATGGCCCGTTCGATCAGATCGTCGTCCAGGCCGTCCTCGCCGCTGCCGGACCGGTCGATGGCGTGGTCGCGTTCGACCTCCATCCCGGCGGCGAGTTCGAGGATCTGGGGGACGGACGGCAGGAACACCGTCGCGGTCTCGCCGCGCCTGCGCGCCGGACGAGCGCCCGATCGCCTGGGCGAAGAACGGTGGGGTCGAAGCCGACGTCGCGTAGACGCCGACGCGGCGAGCCGGGGGCACGTCCACGCCTCGAGACCATGCGCACGGCGACCATCCAACGGTCGTCGCCGGCCGAGAATTCGGCGATCCTCTCCGAGGCGCGCGAGTCGTCGGAGAGCACGACGACCGGGTCCCGGCCGGTGATCGCCGCGAGCCGGCGGGCGTAGGCGCGGGCGGCCTTCCGGTCCGTGGCGATGACGGGACCTCCGGCGTCGGGAACCGTCCGGCGGACGGCGGTCAGGCGTTCGTCGGCGGCGGCTAGCAGCCGGTATCCACTCGCCCTCGGGTTGAGGGCCGTGCGCCAAGCCTGGCCCGTCATGTCCTTGGTCGGGGGCTCGCCGAGGGTCGCCTCGACGACGTCGCCCTGCTGGTCTGCCACCGCATCCGGCCCAGTGGCGAGGAACATCACCGGCCTGACGACGCCGTCGCGCAGGGCGCGGGTGTCAATCCATGCGTGTAGTCGGCGCGCGAACGGCGCACCCCTCGCCGTCGTCGACATGGTCGACGAGGGGATCGAGGGAGGTGTCGGGCGGAAGGGCGTTCGGTCAGCGCCAGCCGCCTGGCCGCCGGTTCGAAGGCGGTCCGGATGCCGTCCCCAGGAAGGGCGTCTCCCCGTGGTGGATCTCGTCGAGGACCACCAGCGTGTCGCGCCAGCGCGTGCGGTCGCAGGTGGAGCCCAGGTTGGCCGCGACCTGGGCGTGGGTAACGCACACTCCGTCGAAGAGCTGCCTTCCTCGCCCTGGGCGTTCGTGAAGTCGGGTCGAGCTTGAGCCCGACGCGAGCGCCGACTCCGACCACTGGACCTTCAGGTGCTCGGTGGGGCAGACGACCGGACTGCCCTGCCCGCGAGATGAGTTCCGGTGGCCACGCGGAGGCGAAGGCCGTCTTGCCCGCCCGGGGTCGCGACGGCGAGAGATCGCGAGGTCCGCCGCCAGGCTAGCCTTGGAGGCCTCCGGCCTGCCAGGGCCCTCAGCGAGACGCCGTCCCCGCCGCCCGCCGCGGGAAGGGAGGCGAGCGCCTCAGCTGCATGGACCGAGGCCGATCGCGGCAGGGGTGTGGCCGGTGCGGGGCTCACTTCCCGTTCCAGGCACGTCCGGCGCGACAGCCAGCCCGACCCCCTGGGGCCGAGCCGATCCCTGATGGCCTTGCACGTGGGGCACACGGGGAAGCGGTCGGGATTGCGGGACGGCGTCAGAACCTTGCCGCACAGGGGCGACGACCGGCCTGCAGAACCGCCGACTCGGTGATCTTGTCGCTTGCGGACGTAGTGAGCGTATCGCTCCTCATCGCTTGGATCCCGCTGTTCGCGGACGCGCTCCAGCACGTCGAGGCCAGGGCGCCCTCGGTTTCCGGCCGTCGGGGCCGAGGGAAGCTGGGGAGGCAGTGTGCTCATGGGCTTCAGTCTGGGCCGCTCCCCGCGCCGACCAGGATGTGCGGCGGGGCGTATCCCACACCCGCGCCGAGACTGCGGATCCTCGGCGATGTCCTCGGTGCGGGAGGCAGCGTGCCCGCACCGCGCCGGGCCGCGGGGGCTTGGATTGCGAACGAGGCCGGGGCCGGCCCGATCGGCGTCGGGCCGAGGCCCCGGCTGGATCCGCACAGGTCGTTGCGACGTCAGTCGAGACGGCCTTCTTGAGCGCGGAGCCTGCGGTGAGCTTGACGCCGTATCCGGCGGGGATGTGGATCTCTTCGCCCGTGCGGGGTTGGCGGCCCTGCGAGCGGCGCGCTCGGTCCGCTCGACGGCCATGAGGCCCCGTGATCTTGACGGCCTCGCCCTTGCCGAGTGAGTCGACGAGGACTTCCTGGAGAGCTGCAAGGGCTTTGTCGGCGTCGGTCTTGGACAGACCGGCCTTTTCAGCGACCTTTGCGATGAGCTCAGTACGGTTAATGGACATTCCCATACCTTTCGTTTCGATTGAGGACCCGGTGCGGGCCGCTACCCAGCAATCTAGCGGATTTCCGCCAGGCTGGCACATTTCGAAGGGAAAGACGTGGAATTTCATGTGATTTATCGCACCGGTGATCCTCTAGGTCCCCCTGTAGCATGAGAACTGTTCTTTCACGGACGACGGATGCCGCCGCCGGACCTCTCGCGCGTTTGGCCCGCGCGACGATCCGGCCGCGCTGCTGAAACGCGGGAGCCCCGGCAAGCCGGCCACGGATCCGGAACGAAGCCAGTAAGATTGTCCGAGCACTCCCGGCAGGCGACGCCCGTGTGGGCCCGGTCGCGCCCGGACACCCTAGAAGACCAGGGGAACATGAGAGAATCGCCGACTTCGTCAAAGAGCACAAACGCGCCGCAACGTGGATCTTCACATCCTCATGGCGGTCAGGGGTGTTCTCGTCGCCCGCAACGAGCTCAAGAACGTCTCCGGCCCCCAGATGCGCGAGCTCTGGCCGCCATCGAGCCGCGCAAAGCTGTTCGCGCATAGCGCTCCTGGGGTTCTGGCTTTCACGGCGACGGGCGTGTACGACATCTTCGCCTCGGACGCTTCCGGGATCTCCCTCCCCGCGCCGACGGCCTTGAAGATCGGGTGGATCGCGAGGCCTTCAACAACTTCGCGGGCCTGGGTCTGACGGGCGGGACGATCGGGCCAGGTACTACACGAGGCCGGGGCGGGCAAGAGCACTTCGCTGAAGATCACCCTCGCGGTGTGGGCGTCAACCTCATCGGCCTGTTCGTCATGCTGCTGACCACCTCACTTCGCCCTGCGGTACGACAAGGCGCCTGTGATCGTCCCCTGGCCGCAGAGCCTCTACGTCCCCCTGTACTTCTTCGGCGGCAAGGTCAAATGGGGCCAGATCGACCTGACGCGCTCGCCCTTCGCCCTGCAGAACTGCGGCGAAGCTCGAGATGACGGCGGCCTCGCTCCTCGACTGGCTCGTGGCCGGCGTCTACTTCTGGTTCTGCGTCAGGCTCTTCATCCCGGAGGCCAACCTGTGGATGTCGCTCGTCTACTCGACTGCGACCCTCGTCGGCCTCGTCTCGTTCATCCCCGGCGGCCTGGGCACCTTCGACCTGACGTGCATCGCGCTGTTCAGCGCCATGGACTACGAGACCACCCGCCTCTTCCCTGTCGATCGTCGTCTACCGCGTGAGCTACTACATCATTCCGTGGCTCATCGCCACGCTCTACGCCGTCGGCGAGCTGCTCGCCCCAAGTTCGGGTTGAGCGACAGGCGCAAGCGCGAAGACTTCTCCATCTCGATCCTGTGGATCGGCACGCTCGTCTCCGGCGTGACCCTGATCCTCTCGGCGATCACGCCGGCCATCTACGAGCGGATCGAGATACTGCGGGAGTTCACCCGCGCGGGGCGCGCCTGGCCTCCAGCATCACCTCCCTGCTCATCGGGATCATGCTCGTCGTCCTCGCCCGCGGCGATCCCGGGCGCGGGTCGCCCCGCATCTACGGGATCGCCCTCGGGCTGCTCGTCGTCGGCGCTGCGGCCTCGCTCCTGAAGGGGTTCGACTTCGAGGAGGCCATCCTCCTCCTCGCGTCGCCTCGGCTCCTCTTCCCTGGCCCGCGACTCCTTCAGCCGGCAGCCGCTCAGGCTGACGTGGAAGTCGTTCGCGGCGTCCTTCATAGCCGTCATCGGCATTCCCATGGGGATCTTCCTGTGGCGCCTGTACCACGACGAGAAGATCCCCACCCTTCCCCCACCGCGGCGAGCCTCCGCGGCACTTCGCCTTCTACGGCGCCATCGTGATACTCATCTCCCTCGGCCTCCTCTTCTGCAGGGGCGGACGATGGACTTCCAGGCCGCCGGGGCCGGCGGACGTCGGCGCTTCGAAGCCTTCCTGGCCGAACACGGCGGGGAACGAATACTCCCACCTCTTCTTCCTGGGGGACAAGCACGTCTTCTACTCCTCGGACGGCAAGGTGGCGCTGCTGTACCGCCCGCACAGGAACAACCCTGGTCATCCTGGGCGATCCGATGAGGCGAGGTCGGCGTTCGAAGAGGGCCATCGACGAGTTCGTGACGATGGCCGCCTCCTACCGGATGAACGTCGCCATCTACGAGATCTCGGCCAAATACCGGCGACGTGCGCCGACCAGGGGTTCACCTTCGTCCAAGATCGGCGAGGACGCGACGCTGCGCCTGGCCAACTACTCCAACGTGGGGAACAGGGGAAGATCTTCCGGCGCATGCGCAACCGGATGGGCGAGAAGGCACCCACTTCGAGATGGTCGCGCCGCCCCTTCACGGAGAAGTTCCTCGCCGAGATCCGCGACGTGTCCGACGCGTGGATCGGCGACCGGGAGGAGATGGGCTTCTCCCTCGGGCGCTTCGACCCTGAATACCTCAGCGGGCCCCGTCGCGGTGGTGCGCAACGACGAAAGCGGGTCGAGGGCTTCGCCTCGATCATGCCCGCCAGCCCGAACGTGGCGTCGGTCGACCTCATGCGCATCCGCCCCGACGCGCCCGGCGGGACGATGGACGGGATCTTCGTCTCGCTCATCGAGTGGGCGAGGGAGAACAGCTACGAGTTCTACAACCTCGGGATGGCCCCTCTCCAACACCGGGAACAAGAAGTACTCCAACAGCAAGCAGAAGATCGTCCGCTACATCTACGACTCGGCAACCGGGACCACAACTTCAAGGGCCTGCGCTCCCACAAGGAGAAGTTCCGCCCGAGTGGACCAGCCGGTATCTCGTCTACCGCAGCGGGCGCGTCCCTCGTCTCGACCCTGCTGTCCGTCCTGGAATCATCCACCGCCCGCGCCAAGTCGAGGCGATCGGCGTCGCCAAGTCCTGTCCGACATACACGTCACGCAGGCGAACCTCCTCAGCTCCGGCCTGGGCGCCCGCAAGCCGCACACTGAACTACAAAGAGGCCCGACTGAAGGCCCCGCACCTCCGGCCGCGCCGCAGCAAGGGCGGCAAGCGCGAACAGGGCGACAGCTGATCGACGCGGAAGCGGGCGGCGACCAGTTGGCCGCCCGCCGTCAATTCCGACAATAAACTATCCAATTTTGACAACAAACTGCATCGTAAATCATTTCATTTGATGAGAATACACCAGCTATATTAAGTGCATTTAAATTTTATAATTATATATAATTTTTCGGTCGCAAAGATTTTTACATTAGCGTATACATATTCTTCTCCCACAGTTTCGCGAGTAAGGTAACTGTCAGAAGTGACGCAAGATTTGATAGTCTCTTAGTAAGCTTTCAATATTTCAAACACATATTTGACTGCCGACTAGCACCAGGAGAATAGTCTTGAGCAAGTTATCGAAAAATTATGTGCTCTGGCTCGAGCATCGACCTCGGATATGCTTAGCCGCTCACCGTGCACAGTTGCTCTGCCCTTTGTTATCGTTGAAATCTCTGGCTCTATCGCCACTGCCGGAGTAGTCAACAGTAGGAACGTTCGCTTATCTCGCGTGTTATGCTTTTCGGTGGCGTTCTAATAGATCAGATCGATCGCCGCATGGGAATGTATGCGCGCAGCATTTCTGGTGCCGTCTTGTGGTTAGCTTTTCGGATTACTTCTGACCTTCAACCTTCTAAAGTTTTGGCAGATTCTTGTTATCATCGTCGCCGTAAAAGTTCTCGACGGTCTTTTTCGGAATGGCTGACAATGCGGCGTTACGTTCGATCATACCCGACGACAAAAGAATTTACTAAGGCCATTGCCATCAATCAAGGACGAAACGCCGTCATCGAGGATCACGGGCGGGCCTATCGGCGGATTTCTCATACGCTTACTCGCACTGCCGTATTACTTTTTCTGCGCTCTTTTTATCAACCATGGTCATCTTAACAAGATTAATCAGCACCAATTTAAAAATCTCAAAAACAGCTGAGATGAAATTCAATGCATCTATTTCCCCATTAGCGATTCTAACTGTTCAAAAAGACGCCTGGATGGCCATGCGTCGTAGTCACAGATATCCATGAAGCTTTCACTTTCGTCTGGGGCGAACCCATTCTTCAATTTGCTTTATCGTTACTATGGTCCTCAACACTAGTTTTTGCATTCTACAACAACACAGCATTATATCATCTCATTTCACAGGGCTATACTGCTTTCCAAATCTCCATTTTAGAATCAGCGAGTTCAGTATTCATGATCATCGCATCAATTTTCGCTGGAAAAATTCCTTCAACGCTTTCGCTCCGGAAAACTTCTTTTAATGACATTTATTGGCATATTTATTATCATTTTTCCTCGCTACATTCAGCCATACCTACCAAACACTTCTTATATGGTTACCTTTCTATGGACTGGCGTTTCCTTTCACTATTTCTATAATGCAAGGGTATCTGTTTTCCACTACGCCAGTCCCATCTCCAGGACGATGTCAATTCCCTCGCTGGAGTCATCGAACTCGCAATTACCGCTTTCGTTCCCGCCATTGCGAGCACTCTAGTCGCCGCTCATTTTTCCACCTTTTTCCTTTGCTTTAGGGTTCCATTGCCGCCGCTATAGCAGTTATCGGTCTGCTTTCAAACCGAGGACTGCAGAAATCTGAGCAGAACCTTCTGAATGGCACACTCTCTATGAATCCTCCTGAATTGAATTCCACAGATGGCACCACGCTTAGCGATAAAGCTACGATACATCCGGCGAATTGACAGATAATCAAAATTAGATTATTAAATACAATCAATCTAAAACCATTACCATATTAATATACTAGAATTTAACGACAGTAAGTATTCCGAATTTCTAGGTAATACTTACTGTCGTTTTCATAAGAATGTAGAATCGATATGACTAGTATATAAAGAATAAAAGCCTACGATTATAGAATATGACAATTTCACATAGTGTTGCTGCCGACTTGGACAACGAGTATTCGAGTGGAGATGGCGGGAATCGAACCCGCGTCCGACGATGCTTGCCCAAGTATTCTCCGGGTGCAGTTCGCAGTGCGTTGTTTTTCGGCCCCAGCGCTCACGCGAACGAGTCGTGACGGACCCTGAGCGGCGTAAGAGTTCCGAGCGGGCCCGCGCTGCATACCCGTTCGGCAGTGGCTTTCAAAGGCGACGCCAGGTTCTAGGGAGGAAAGCACCCCTGGGCTGACGGATTCCGCGCAGCTCGCTCAGGCGGCGAGGCGAAATCGGTGCTCTTGTTCTTGGCACCTATTGGTTCGCAGAGAATCGTTAACGAGATGACTCTGCATCCTCGACCCGCTTCCCTTCGGCGCGCATTCGCCGTCGAAACCGATCATCCCCGTATTCACTCGCGATCCATCCGGCACACGAGGTGCCCGATCAGGCTACCGCACGGAGGAAAAAGCCAGAGCAGGCGGGAAGCGGTTCGCCGTCGGCCGAGCGATCGGGGCCTAGCCGCGGCAGGGCGCTGACCGCCCGGCGAGCAGGCATCGAGCCGGCGGGCGGTCAGCAGGAGCGGCGGCGCGCCGCCGCCATGGCGCGCTGGGCTTCGCGGTCGGCCTCGCGGCGTCGGATCGTCTCGCGCTTGTCCCACTCTGCTTGCGCTTGCGCGAGGGCTATCTCGACTTTGGCCCGACCGCGGATGAAGTACAGCTCGAGCGGCACCACCGTGTAGCCCCTTCGGCCTGCACCCTCTGGGAGAGCTTGCGGATCTCCTCCTTGTGCAGGAGCAGCTTGCGCTTGCGGGTGGGCGCGTGGTTGGTCCACGTCCCCATGGCGTAGACGGGGATGTTCATGCCGTGGATCCATGCCTCGCCGTAGCGGTCCAGCTCCCGCCCAGGCGTCGGCGAGCGAGGCCCTCCCCATGCGCAGAGCCTTGACCTCCGTGCCGGTCAGGGACAGTCCGGCCTCGTAGGCGGCGTCGATGGAGTAGTCGTACCAGGCCCTCCTGTTGCGGGCGATCACCTGCTTGGCGTCGGCCGCCGCCTTGGCCTTCTCGGCGGCGGTGGGCTTCGGTCCTGGCCTTGGCCATGGCGGCCTCCTTCGTCCTCGAGAGCGGGCGTCCATCTTACAACCTCGCCGCGGAGGCCCGGGGTTGGCCCGCTGCCTCCTCCGAGCGGTCTGGAACGCTCCCGGACGATTTGGAACTGTCCCGGGTAGCCGAAGGCCCCGCGCGGTCCAAAACGGCCCTGGGGTCCGGAATCGAACGATCCCAGGCCACCGCCCGAATGCCTCAAGGAGGAATCAGGAAGCGGCGAGGGGCCCTCGCCCCCAGGCAGGCGCAGCCGCTCCAGGACGAGGGCGTCAGAATCGAGGGAGCGACATGGGGTTGATGACCTGCCCGTCGCGCCAGACCTCCATGTGGACATGGCATCGCGGTGACCTGGCCGGTCTGGCGGTCCACCCGATCACCTGCCCTGGGTGACCGACTGGCCGGGCCGGACGTTGAACGCGCGACGTATGTGGTTCGTCACGGCGACCAAAAGAGTGCCCGTTGACGTTGCCGAGGTTGATGAACACCTGGTTGCCGTGGGTCGAATTGCCGCGGCCGGCCTGGCTGCAGCCACGACCGTTCCCAGGCGCGACCTGGGCCTGCCCGCACGGCGAGCGCAGGTCGACGCCGTTGTGCATCCAGCGGCCGCCGAGGGGTATTCGCGCATGCCGAAGGGCGAGGTGACGTAGAGGGGCCGGGGATCACGGGGATGAGAAGCCTCCGCCGGGCTCGCCAGCCTCCCGCCGGAGCCTCCCGAACGCGAACCGCCGCCCTGGCCGCCCGAGTTCGAGCCTCCGCCGGGTTGCGCGGACGCCGCGTTCTTTCCTGGCGGCCTCGCGGCGGCCGCCCTGGCCGCCTGGGCCTTCCGCTGGTTCTCCGCGTCGATCTGGGCGATCTGGGCGGCGGTCTGGTCGCGGGCGGAGTTGACGTTCGCCAGGGAGGCCTGGGCTGCTTCTGCGCCGAGCTGCTGGCTCTGAGTCGAGTAGGAGGACTGGAGAGACGCGAGGTTGTTGGCCTTGGCCTGGGCCGCCGACTCCTTCTGGGTCTTGGCGGAGACGAGGTTGTCCGCCTCTTTCTTGAGCTGGCCGATCTTGGCTTCGACGGCGCTCTGGCGGGCCTGGCGGTTCTCGGCCGAGGCCGTGCCTGTTCGGCCTTCAACAGCGCCGTCGACTGGGTGCGCTCAGCCGTCCTGGAGGCGGAGACCGCGTCGAGAACTCCTTGGACGTCTTCGACCCGACGAGCATGTCCCAACGCGTCGGCACGGACTCGCCGCGGTAGCGGCACGCGCCACAGACCCCACGTCCTTGCGCGTGGACTCGACGTTCTCCTGGTTCGCCGAGACGGTCTGGCAGATCGTCTTCAGCTCCCCCTGGGCGGCCTGCAGCTGCGCGGAGACGGCCTCCTGCTGCCTGGTGGCCGCGGCCAGCTCGCTCTGGGCGAGTGGCGGGGTTCGGCCTGGGCGACGGGGATCTGGGCCTGGGTCTCCTTCAGCTTGAGGTAGACGGCCTGGAGATTCGTGTCGACGCCCTCCAGCGAGGACTTGTACGATCGATCTGGGCCTCCTGCTGCTTTTTCTTGTTCACCAGATCGTCGCGGTCGGTCCGCGTACGACGGGGCGAAGACCGCTCCCGCATGACCCGGGCCCATGCGCCCAATGCGGACAGCCAGCGCTTCGACTTTTGCCATGACAGCCTCCATGTCAGAATCAAACCTTTGCGTAGCGGCGGGCGTTATCCACGATGCGAGCGCCGCCACGATGAAAAGCCCCGCCGACGAGCAGGCAGGGGCGAGGACGACGACGTCGTGGGTGCCGACGGTCTTGAGCCAGACGACGGCCGACGTCAGCCAGTCCTTGATGAAAGTAGCTTGACCGCCACCCACAGCCCGCCGACGGCGAGCACCGAGCCAGCAGCGCCGAGACGACGCCTTCGAGGATGAACGGCAGTTCGATGAAGAAAGGTTCGAAAGCCCCACGTACCGCATGATCTCCGTTTCGTCCCTTCGCGACGCGGCGGACAGCCGTATCGTCGTCGGGATGAGCAACAGGGGCGGTGAGCACCACCTGATCGCCGCAGAGCACGACGGAGACCTTCATGAACTTGTTGAGGATGTTGAGCAGGGACTCGGGTTCTCAGCTCTGGTCGTTGATGACCTCCACGCCTGCGCCCGCTGAGGTCTCGGTGACGACTTTGTAGTCGAGCGGGTCCTTCAGCTGATCCGAAGGAGACCTGCATATGCGGCCTCCGGTGACGTTGTCCTCGCAGCCCGATCCTTCATCTGCTTCTTGTAGTTGGCCAGGCCTGGGCCTCGGACTCGAGTGTGAGGTGTCGACGTGTTTGGAGACCTCGCCCGACTTGAGCTCCCTGTCCATCGCGTCGATCTGCTTTCTGCGTGGCCTCGCCGTCGGCGCAGCGTTCGGCGTTGCTCTCCCGGGGGCACATGTACACGGCGATCCGAGCGGCCAGCCACTGGTCGCGGACCTACAGCCGACCCTGCTTGTGCGGGAGGAGGCCGCCGATGAATGATGAGGACACTGAAGGTCACGGACGACCGACAGGGCCATGGCGCAGTTGGACCACAGCCCTTGAGGTCTGGGTGCTGACGAATCAGAGTCTCACCGGCCTCCTTCGTAGACGCCGCGAGCCTGGTCGCGCACGACCCGTCCGTCGCTGAGCTCGATCACTCCTTGCGCAGTTGGTTGACGATGCTGTGTGGTCGTGGGGTGGCCATGACCACCGTCGTGCCCGTCTTGTTGATCTGGTCGAGGAGCTTCGTGATGGACAGGCCCGTCTCCGGGTCGAGGTTCCCAGTGGGCTCGTCGGCCAGCAGGATCTAGGGCCGGTTGACCATGGCGCGGGCGATGGCCGCGCTGCCGCTCTCCGCCCGACAGCTCCGACATGTGCCGCCGTTCCATGCCGTCCAGGCCGACCATCTTGATGGCGTCGGGGACCTCGGTCTTGATGCGGTGCCTGCGGGCGCCGATCACCTGCAGGGCGAGCTTGACGTTGTCGTGAGGCGTTCTTGCCCGACAGCAGCCGGAAATCCTGGAAGACCGTGCCGATCCGACGGCGCAGGAAGGGGACGCGGCGCTGGGACACGCCGGCCAGGTCCCTGCCAGAACGTGCACGCGCCCCGACGTGGGGCGCTCCTCGGCGAGGATGAGCGCGAGCATGGTCGACTTGCCCGAACCCGACGGGCCGACGAGGAAGACGAACTCTCCGCGCTCGACGTCCAGGCTCACATCGTCGAGCGCCGGGCGGGCGCCCTCTGATAGAGCTTTGTCACGTGGTCGAATGTGATCATGAAGAACCGCCGGGTGTCGTGTGCTGGGTCGAATCGACCTTACGCGCATGAACGCGGCGGTTCGCCGGGGCGCGCCGAAGCCCCGCGAAACTGCATGTGAACTGTGCGTCGGCCCGCGGGAGGACGACCCGGCCAGTCCGGCGGGATCGCCCGAGCCCGCCCCGTCCGACTGACCCAGCCGAGCCTGCCGGGAGGCCCGCGGGCTCCAGCCATCCAGATCCTCGGAAACCGCGCCTGCGAGCTCCAGCCGCCGCCAGCGCCGCGGCTCATCCCACGCAGGGGCTCCTCCTGGGATCCGGCCTTCTCGCCGGTGGCGCGCCAGCGGATGCCGGCGTCGATGAATCCGTCGATGTCGCCGTCGAAGACCGCGTCGGGATTGCCCGCCTGCATCCCGTCCGCAGGTCTAACCATTTGGTAGGGGCTGGAGCACGTAGGAGCGCATCTGGTCCCCCACGAGGCCTTGATATCGCCGGCGAGCTCCTTCTTCTCCGCCTCCCTCCTCTGTTTGAGCAGCGGGAGGCGGGGACTGGAGCACTCGCATGGCCGCCGCCCTGTTCTGGATCTGGGACTTCTCGTCCTGCATGGAGACGACAGATCCCGGTGGGGACGTGGGTGATGCGGGACTGCGGAGTCCGTGCGTTGACCGACTGGCCTCCCGGCTGACGAGCGGAAGACGTCGACGCGGATGTCGGCCTCAGGGACCTCAATGTGGTCGGTCTGCTCGATGAGGATGACCTCGACGGCGGGGCGGGAGGGTTTGGCGCCTCCTGGTTGTCGAGAGGGGCTGGATGCGCACGAGGCGGTGCGTGCCGGCCTCGACGGAGGCGTCCCGTGGGCGTAGGGGCGCGCTGATCCTCGAGGTCGTCGACTTGATCCCGGCCCTTCGGCGTAGGAGAAGTCCAGAGCACCTTCGCGCTGTAGCGCGGCGTTCGGCCCAGCGCAGGTACATGCTGCTGGAGGGTGTGCGCGCAAGTCCGGCGGCGTCGACGCCGCCGGCTCCCGGCGTATCGTCACGACGGCGTCGCGCTCGTCGTACGCCGGACAGAAGCGTGCGGATCCGAGCTCGGAGAGGGCGGCCGCCGTTCGCCAGTTCGCCGTCGATGTCCGCGTAGGTTCCCGGGCGGTCTCGCGTCCGAGGCGGCCTCTTCGTCGACCATGTCCTTGAGGGGCCCCGGGTCGTCGTGGCCGTCTCCATCCTCCAGCCTGTCGAGCGTCGGATTGGGCGTGCGAGAGCTTCGACGTCACGGCCTGGGCCTTCTCCTGGTCGTCCTGCAGGTCGGCGCGGCGGACTGCTCGGTGAGTCGGAGATGCGCGCGCGAAGCGCCCTCGGGTCGAGTCACGGAGAGATTTTCTGGAAGGTCTTGCGCGAGACTGGATCTCCGCCTGATAGTCAGTGGCCACGGGCCAAGGCTACCAGCATGTCCGGCCCGCTCGCCCGGGGCTGCGCGAACGGCGCGGGCGGCACGCCTCTCAGCGCCGCGGGCTCACCCGGCGCCGGGCGTCGGCTGCGGCAGGTCCGGTCTCCGCCGCACGGGGCCGCCTCGGGGCCCACGCCGACGGCGCGGGCGGCACCCGCCCAGGTGTGAGGCTTCTCCCGCTTCGTATCCGTCGTAGGTTTGGAGGTGGTAACTCTCTGTATCTTGCGGCACTGGCCGTCGCCGCGATCGACGGGCTCGACGCAGTCGGGACGCGCCCGCCCTTCACGGACTCCGGGACGACTACGTCGCCGGGGGCGTCCTGGACTCCAACGGACGGCACATGTGGTCAAGTGCCCCAGAACTCACACGCCTCGAGCTCATCGAGGCCGAGGCCGCGCTCGCCCCCTTCTCCTCGACGCGAGCTCCGCCGAGGCAACCTGCCCTTCGACATCGTGCGCCCCGCGAGTGCCGTAACGCCGCCACCGGGGGCGGGCGCTCGTCTTCCGAACCCTTCGGGCGGGTCCTGGGCTGGGATGAGATGTCCGCCGCCGACGCGCGGGGAGCTCAGGCGGACCCTGCGGCGATCCACGCTGGAGCCCACGTGATCGCCGACGCGGGGCTTCGGTCTAGCAGCCGAAGAGTGGAGGGCTCGCGTCTCGGCCGAGCTGCACGACGTCGACGCCGGCGAGCCTGCAGCGATTCTCCGCCGACGGTGGGACGAGGCGCTGGAGACTCCCGCCCCTGGCAGTTCGAGGGGTGGTCGTCCACGAGACGTGGACGCGGAGAGCTTCCTGTGGTCAGCAACGGTCGCGACCGTCGTCGCCAGCGCGTAGCGTGGCGATCCCGCTGGCCTCCTCTCCCCGCGGAGGGGCCTACGCCCTCGGCCATCGACTCCTGCGAGAACACCCGGACCTCGAACTCGACGACGCGATGTACACGCGCATGCTCCTCATGTCGGGTTGGCCATTCCCCGGTGGCTCATGCACGGCATCCGCACTGATCCGGACGTCGAGACGGAGGCCCACGGGATGCTGGACAACTCGCCCCGCCAGATCGAGGCCGACCCCGAGTTGAGGGCAGGCCTGGCCTGGGCGTCACCGACTGGGTTCGTCCATGCGGGCGGCGATCTGCTGCTCGTCGAGGTCGCCGGCCATCAGGGTTCCGCCGTCGCGCAGGTAGACGAGCTGGCGCCGACGGATACGGGGGCGTGCCGTGGGCCTTGGCAGAGCGATCCGGTAGATGGCCAGCTGGAGCTCGCGTGAGGCCAGACCGGCGGCGTCCGGGCGCCTTTCCCGTCTTCCAGTCGACGATCGTCGTCGGGCAGGTCGGGCTCGCGCTCGTGTCGAACCGCGTCGACCGTGCACCGCGCGATCCGCTCCCGCCGACGACGACGGCCGGGCCTCTCGATCGCCAGGGGGACAGTGCCGCCCACCTGCTGGCCTCGAAGACGCCGAGGCATCCTCTCTCTCTCCTCGCGGGTGACGGCGTCCTGGTCCACGGGCTGTTCGGCGGCGCTCAGGACGGCGTCCACGTCGAGGTGGCCGGACGCTCGTAGAACTCGGCTATCCTGGCGTGCGGCTCGGTGCCCGTGCGCGCCGCGCGGCTGGGCCGGCGGGGGATCAGCCGCCGCTGCTGGGCGAAGCCTTCAGGGGTCCTCGGCCATGTGGACGACTTCGGTGGCGGTCATGTGGGCCGCCGCCTCGTGTGCTCGGGTGCCCTCGACCCTTCTCGGCGATGAGCATCGCACCGCGTGCGCGCGGTCCGCTCGGCTCTCGGCCCGCGTCCCGGCGCGGGCGTCCCGACCCTCGGCGAGGCCGGGCGGCGCTCGGAACTGCCGGGACGTCCGTCAGCCCAAGCCAGAGTAGTCGGGGACCGCGCCGGGCTGCTCATCGCGCCCCTCGGTGTGCAGCCGAGCGAGGGAGGGGCCGGAGCTCAGGAGGACCCGCCCTCCGCAGACCCCGGCGCCCGCGGGGTCAGGCGCGCCGGGAGCGAGGGATTCCTCCGGCGATCCGGACGCGGCGCCTGCGGCGGGGACCGCCGTCCGGCGCTGGACGTCCTCCAGGAAACGCGGATCGGGCGACGTCGCGGCCGTCGCGCCGCGAGTACCCGGCGAGCAGCAGTTCTCGGTCGGCCGGGTGAAGGCCACGTACGCAGACGCCGCCCTGCCTCCGGGCTCTCGATGCTCCAGGGCAGATCCTCCCGCAGGAAGCGGTGGTAGCCCGTCCGGCTTTGATCTTGCCCTCGTGGTCGGCCGCACGGAAGGCGGGCAGGTGCGGCATCCCTGCGGTGGGGGAAGGGGAAGCGATCCCCGCGTCACCACGAGCTCAGCCCGACTCCCCGGGGCGCGGAACCGGCCTCTCGACGGTTCGCTGGGGACCGTGACGAGGTCGCGCCATTCGAGGCCCCTCTCGCCGCGTGGACCGGTCATGATCTGGACGACGCCCGATGTACGTTTCATCGTCGTCGACCCCGGGAGCTCGTCGACGCCGGACCCCTCCCCGCCGCAGCCCGTGGCGGTCGACCGCGTCGAGCCAGGCGGCGGAACTCCGCCAGGCCGCTTCCCGGATGCCGATCCGGTAGTCGCGTCCGGAGCGCGATGAAGGAAGTCAGATGGAGGTCTTGACCCGCTGCGAGCTTTGTGGCCGAGGCGACCTCCAGCCCCAGGATCGAGACGACGCAGTGCGCTATGAGTCGTCGAGCGGCAGGTGCACGCAGGAGCGCAGCGCTCCAGGATCGCGGCGACGGCGGCCAGGCGTTCGCGGCGGCTGGAACGGTGAAGCGGCAGCACCTTCGGCAGACGACAGGGCCGACCAGGCTGGCTGCCTCGCCTCCTCAGATCGAGCCCGTCCGCTCCGTCTGCTCTTCCGCGAGCTCGACGGACCAGGCGCGGAGGGCGCGCGGTCTGGAGGCGCCGATCCCCACAGCGTCAGCAGGCGTGGCGGTATATCGTTGCGGTGCCGACGGCTGGCCGCCCAGGGCCGCGCGCACCGTGAGTGGTCTTGCATGACCAGGCTCTCCGACGATCTCTTCGTAGGGCACGCCCAACCGCGTGACCGGCCATCGGGTCTACGCGTAGAGCGTTTCCGGGCGCACGGTTATCTCCCGCCCTGCCTCGCGGACGCTCGGATGTCACCTCCCGATCCCAGCGCGCGACGGCCCAGGAATGTCGCGTGATTCTGCGCGACTTCGGCGACGCGCCCCGGTCCGGCTCGGTCCGAAAGTGGTCAGCCTTCACCTCGACCCCTTCGGCTTTCAGGCCGGACGCCACTGCGTTGGCGGCGTCGAGGATCGCCCAGTCGGAGCGGAACGACGTGGACAGGGGCAGCTGCGTCGTCCCTCCCGAGGCGCGCGCCGAAAGGCGGCGGGCGAAGTCGGCCAGGGCGTTGGAGCTGGCCCCGCGCCACCCGTAGATGGCCTGGTTGGGGTCCCCCACCGCACACGGACCGGCCCGGCATTCCCTCGAGCGCCAGCGCCGAGGTGAGGAACTCCGCCTGGCCGACGGAGGTGTCCTGGTATTCGTCGAGGAGGACGGCGGTATCTGGCGGCGATGTCGCGTCCGATGGCGGGGTGGGCCACACGAGGGGCTGCGGCCGTCGCGATCTGGTCGGCGAGGTGACGATCCTCGCTTCGCTTGCGCTCGAAGTGAGCTTCGACGATTGATGGGCAGGCAGGCGATCTGGAGGGAAGAAGGAGGTGTCTTTGACCTTCGACCAGTCGCGTGAGACCTCCGGCATCCCCGAGAAACGCCGGCGATCGGCGGCAGGCGTCGGAACTGCGGCCGCCTCCCGGTGGAAGAAGTCCCGCGCCCGGTCGACGGTCGAGGCCGTTGTCTATCGGTCCGGCCGCGAGGGCGAGCTCACCTCGACGATGCGGGCGGGGGACGCTCGTTCCGGCGACGTCCGGGTCGACGGAGGAGGAGGCGACGACGTCCGACATGACCTGCCACCGCTCCGCCTCGGTGATCGAGACGCGCCGAGGATCGCCTCCACGGCATGCCGTGGGCCTGACGCGATGTCGGAGGCGAAGGCGTTGTACGTCGAACGGTGTGGCCCGTTCCAGGATCGACCGGCGAGCACGGCCGTCCTCCGGGGCGGCGGGCATGAGCCAGACCCGGCGGACGGCGGCCAGGGAGGATTCCACCCGCAGGGCGAGCTCCCCAGCGGCTTTGCGAGGTGAAGGTGAGTCCGAGGACCTCGTCGCGGACGGCGCCGCGCGCGCGACGTGGTGGGCGATGCGGTTGGCCATCGTCGCCGTCTTGCCGGATCCCGCCGGCGACGACGAGGATCGCCGGCGCGTCGCTTTCGATGACGAGGCGCTGTTCGCCGGTGGGAGGAAGGCGGGGTTGACCCGCGCGCATGATCGCCTCGTAGGAGGTCACGAGAACATCCTCCCCTCGTTGCGGGCCGGGCAGACCTTGGCGAAGCGGCAGGTGCGGCAGTTCTCCTCCGAGGAGACGGCGGCGAACTCCCCTCGCGCAGGAGGCCCGCGGCCGCGTGGATGCGCTGGCGGGCGCACTCACGGCTCTCCGCGTCCAAGCGGCCCTGCCTGGGATCGCCGGTCCGCCGCGCGAGGCCTTGCCCAGATAGACGAGG
>BNJT01000975.1_pt1 | contig 190919 bp, 253 predicted proteins | sample 8540491 | NCBI WGS metagenome assembly BNJT01 (sample SAMD00202455, study PRJDB9452) | human saliva metagenome | host: Homo sapiens | reverse complement strand
TGGAGTTTTTAATGAAAAAAATATCTTGATAGTTGCGGACGGCATTGTAGCGAAACATTTCTTAGAAAGACTATTCGTAGAGCAGAAGCAGCACGCATCACTACGTAGTTATCGCTTGCGGAGACGAGGATTACTCGGACGTAAATTGAGTATTTCTACCTTTTACCGCTTTTGATCCCACAAGTCTTGATAGACTGAGGCAAGTAGCAAGCGGTTATTTTCAGCCAGTTTATGATAATGCTAAAAGACGGCTTTGATACGGTCAGCGTCTATAACAACCTGCGTCAAATCAGCAAAAAAACGGAAATTTTGATGCTTGATCTTTGGGGGACTAGGCGGACTAGAGGACGACTCGCATCTAACTATTTTAGACGCCCGCGCGGTGCTAACGGCTAGACTCATGGACTTTTTGCCCGACATCCCCGTCGTGGCCGATAACCTGGGCCTTGGCAAGGGCGAGATAATGGAAGTAAAAGTGCCCGTAGGCAGCTCCTTTATGTACCGTCATATCAGCTCGATAACGCAGAAAAATGGCGCATCGCGATGATTTATCGCGGCTCACTTTCATGATTGCAAAGCCCAATTTAATGATCCTGCCGGGCGACGTTTTGCTGATAGTGGGCGAACCAAGCGTGCTTTTAAGCGTATTTAGAAGCGTAAAAAGAAACCGGGCAGTTTCAAACCCGTTTGGGCACAATATCTATCTGTTTTTTTAGATATGCGCGCTATGGGAGAAGAGGCTTGTTTACGGCTGCTAGAACAGAGCCTAAAACTGCACGAAAAGCTAAATAGCAAACGCCTCTACGTCAAGGTCGTAAATCCGACGTTAAATTTAGCCTACGAGAGGCTAAAATCGGTTGGAGACGAGAGGGTTGCGGTAACGTTTGATTTTTTTCGGCCGCGGCGTAGAACAGATAAAAAGACGACGTATTTAAAAACGACGTCGGGTTAATAGTAACCGATAATAAATTTTTTTCTCGGCTCATAAAAAGGATGCTTTTTGAGCTTAAAAAGGCCGGTAACTACTATCGGCCGAGGCGACGTGGACGAGATAAAAAAAGGCGTGATATTAAGTAGCGGTTTTGGCGACGAGATAGAAAACCAATCAGCCGTCATTATGGACTGCTGTGCGCAGCTAGATACGCAAATCTCGCTATATCACTTCGGCGCGCTTAGCGGCGGCGAGGGCGCGGAGGAGCATTTTGATAGTCTTTCTAGAAATTTCTGGACGTAAGGTCGAGATAGTCGAGGATAGAAATATAAATCCTATTTTAAAGCTAAAAAAACGAGCAAAATTTGCTTTCAGTTCGTGCCTTTTAGCAAAAATAAGCAGGCCCGATCCGTTTGCGGCATTTTCAAATGATATGAACCGTCTGCACTCGCGCCTTAGCGATAATTATCAGATTTTTTTATACCGATAAATTAGGCTATTTTTGGATAAAATAAAAATCGGAGAATAAGATGAAAAATAGATATAAAATTTGACGGCAAGCCTGGCTATGGCGTCTATATAAACGAGTTAGAAGAGCTTAAACTTTGACGCTAAAGTCGCTATCGTGACAAACGCAAAAAGTAGGCGGGCTTTATCTGCATACTCTACTCGCTCATAGACTGTCCGCAGAAAATTTATCATCAGCGTTCCAGACGGCGAAGAGTATAAAAAAATATGCAAACGATAGAGGCGATCTTGGAGCAGCTTTTCGTTAGCCGCCTTGATCGCAGCAGCGTGATCATCGCGCTTGGCGGCGGAGTGGTGAGCGATATGGCGGGCTTTGTTGCGAGTATTTTTGAGCGCGGGATCAACGTATAAACATCCCCACGACTCTGCTAGCGCAAGTGGATGCTAGCGTAGGCGGAAAAAAACGGGCGTAAATAACACTCGGCAAAAAAATCTAATCGGCTCGTTTTATCAACCTAGCGCCGTTTACTGCGAGACAGGGTTTTTAAAGACGCTTGAAAAGCGCGAATTTGCCGCGGACTTGCAGAGGCTGTAAAGATGGCGGTAACCTTTGACGAAAATCTATTTTCATGGATGGAGGGCGCAAATTTGACGGATGAGGCGAATCTGCAGTATCTGATCTACCGCTGCGTGCAGATAAAAAGCTGCCGCCGTAGAAGCCGACGAGCGCGAAAAAGGAGTGCGTGCGGTGCTAAACTACGGTCACACCTTCGCTCACGTGATAGAAAACGAAACGAACTATAAAAATATCTACACGGTGAGGCGGTGGCGATCGGGATGAATATGGCTAATGCGCTAGCGGTGAAGCTTGGCCTTATGAGCGAGGAGCAAAAAGGCGCGCGTGGCGGAGCTTTTTAGTTAACTTTGACTTGCCAACAAGCTACAAGGTGCCAAACGCAGACGGCTTTTACGAGGCGTTTTTTCTCGATAAAAAGGCGGAAAACTCAGCGATCAAATTTATCTTGCCGCGAGGTATCGGAGACTACGAGATACGAAAAGACGTGCCGCGCGAGCTCGTGATGGACGTTTTAAGAGAGTTTAAATGAGAAAAATTTTATTTATTTTATTTTTGCGATCTTTGCTTATTCGCTAGATGATATACCTAGCGATTTTAACGGGACAAAAGAAGCTCAGTTATCCGAGCTAAACGCGTCTTTGTCGTTTATCGAGGACGAGTTAGCCGATAACATCTGGGCGACTCGCTACTCAAACTACAACACCTTTCAAAAGCTAAGCGCGGAGCTCGATGAAATCGAAGCAGCGATAAAAAGACAGGCTAAAAAAATACCGAAAAAGTTCTCGAGCTACAAAAAAACAAAGCACGCTAAAAGAGCAGATTGAGCTTTTAAGAGAGTTTTCAAAAAGCGCCGTTTTCTAGCATGATAACGGCTCCCGAGATAGAAATTTATACAAAGATAACCAATCCCGTCGCCGTGATCTCGGGCTTTTCGCACATAAAGCAGCTAAAAAGCGAAAAAGACGAGTATAAGCGCCGACTAGATGGGCTTTCTAAGACGACCGACGAGCTAGCTAGAAAAGAGCAAATTTGTAACCCAGATCGTAAATTTGAGCGACGACGCGCGCTTTCAAGCCGAGCTTGCCGAGGCCAGACAGGAACTAGCGGGAATTTAACGCCGCGGCCGACATCGCAAAAAAACAACCTACGGCGTGTATGAAAAGCGCGTAAACGAGGCGATAAACCGCACCAGCGAGGATATCAAAGCGCAGATGAAAAAGGCGCTTGATATCGGTATATTTATCGTCGTCGTGATCGGGCTTTCGTTTTTGTTTAAATTTATCATCAAAAAGACGATTACCGACAATGAGCGCCTATACACGGCGAACAAATTTATAAACCTAGTAAATATCACGCTCATAATCATGATCTTGCTTTTTGCTTATATAGAAAACGTGACCCTATCTCGTTACGGTGCTGGGCTTTGCGTCTGCGGGTATCGCGATTGCCATGAAAGATATGTTTATGAGTATGCTCGGCTGGACGGTCATCGTTTTTTTGGCGGTAGTTTTCACGTCGGCGACCGCATAAAGGTGCGCAAAGACGGAGAGGGATGTCGTGGGCGATATCATCGATATCTCGCTACTTAGGATGACTATTTACGAGGATGTCACGATCGTCACGGTAAACTCAAACCGCAGAGCGGGGCGCATTATATTTGTGCCAAATAATTATATCTTCACCGATCTGATCGCAAACTACTCGCACCACAGTATGAAGACCGTTTGGGACGGTATAGACGTCGTTTGTAGCTTTGATTCTAATCACAAAAAAGCCGCTCACATCATCAAAGATATCGCGCGAAAATACTCCAAAGGCTACACGGAAATCGCCAAAAAGCAAATGAGCAAGTTGCGAAATCAATACAGCATAAAAAACCCGAACGTCGAGCCGCGCGTGTTTACCTTTATCGAGCCTTACGGTGTGAAAATTTCGGTCTGGTACATGGCAAACACCTTTGCCACGCTATCTTTGCGAAGCACGATAAGTGCGGAGATAATGGAAGCCATCGCCAGCCATGACGACATCGTGATAGCCTATCCGACGCAGACTTTATATATGGATAGACGCGTAAAAGCAGGCGAAACAAAGCCGATGGGCGAAGGCGATAAGGAAAAGCATGAATCCTAACTCAAATTTGACCCAGCAAGAGCCGCGCCGAGAAAAAGGTATTTTTTTAAAAACCTTCGGCTGCCGCACGAACATCTACGACACCGAGCTGATGAAAAGCTACGTCAAAGACTACGATATCGTTAGCGACGAAAACGAAGCTGACATCGTAGTGGTAAACTCCCGCACGGTCACAAACTCCGCCGATAGCGGCGCGCGCAGCTACATAAACGGCATAAAAAAACGCGGCGCTAGAGTGATACTAACGGGTTGCGGCGCGGTGAGCAAGGGTAAGGAGCTGTTTAACAAAAGCGCGGTTTTTGGTGTGATAGGCGCGAGCAAAAAGAGGATATAAACGCGCTGCTAAAGTCGCAAGATCCGTTTTTTTCGAGCTGGGAAAATTTAAAAAGTATCGACAAAAAAATATCGTAACAAACTACGAAAATCACACCAAAGCCTTTATCAAAATCCAAGAGGGTTGCGACTTTGCGTGTAGCTACTGCATCATCCCGGCCGTTCGCGGCAAGGCGCGCAGTATGGATGAGGAGGCGATTTTAAAAAGAGGCTGAACTCTAGCCTACAACGGCTACAACGAGCTAGTGCTAACGGGCACAAATATCGGTAGCTACGGCAAGGATACGGGCTCAAGCCTGGGCCGCTTGCTAGGACAGCTCGGTAAAATAGGCGGCATAAAGCGCATAAGGCTTGGTAGTATCGAACCAAGCCAGATAGACGAGAGCTTTCGCGAGATTTTTAAAAGAGAGTTGGCTAGAGCGGCATCTGCACATCGCGCTTCAGCATACGAGTGAGGCGATGCTACGTATCATGAGGCGGCGAAATCAAGCCTTTAGGGATTTGGAGCTGTTTTTACAGCTTAGCCAGATGGGCTTTGCGCTGGGCACCGACTACATTGTTGGGCATCCTGGCGAAAGCGAGGAAATCTGGAGCGAGGCGCTAGACAATTTTAAAAAATTTCCGCTCACGCATCTGCACTGCTTTGCGTATTCGCCGCGCACGGGCACGCACTCGGCGGATATGAAAATGGACGTTAGCGGCAACGTGGCGAAGGCTAGGCTTAAGGTTTTAAAGCAAATCGTAGCGGAAAAATAATTTTAATTTAGGGCAAGAGTACGCTAAAAAGGGCGGGGAGCCTAAACGTACTCGTCGAGCAGCTAAACGGCGAATTTACGAAGGTTTCGATCAGTTTTATAACAAAGTAAAAATCAAAACGGATAAGCAAATTTTAAAAGAGTGGGCGGTCATAGATAAATTTGAAGTAAAAAGCGAGGGCGACTATGCACAAATTTAAGCTAAATAAACAAAAGATCATCGTGATTTTGACGGCTATTTTGGCGGTTTTGCTAGCCGTTGCGGTAGGTAGAAGTCAGCCCAAAAGCATAATGTACGAAAGCTACGAAAAGCTGCTAGAAGGCGACATGATCGCAAGCGCGACCGTAAACGGCGGCGAGCTAGAGCTCACGACAAAAGGCGGTAACAAATATATCATCGTGAAAGACGGCGTAGATATGCGTGCTCTGGTGCAAAAAAGTGCCAGTCGATCTAAAAAGAGACGCCAGTACTGGATGAAATTTTAGCCGTGCTGGCGCTGCTTGTTATCTGTTTTTGCGGGGCTTGCTATTTATGCGAGGTTTAAAAAGCAAAAAACTCGCCGCACAAAACGAAAAATCAAAAAGCAAACGTCTACGAATACGACAATATCGCCGCTAGCTCGGTGGCTCCTGCTATCTCAAACGTCAATTTGACGACGTGGCAGGCATAAAAGAGGTCAATTTGAGCTCGGCGAAATCGTGGATTTTTTTAAAAGATCCCGTAAAATATAAAAGTATCTGGCATCAAAATGCCAAAAGGCGTGCTGATGGTTGGGCCTCCCGGCGTGGGTAAAACGCTAGTAGCAAAGGCCGTCGCGGGCGAGGCGGGAGTGCCGTTTTTACCAAAGCGGCGCTAGTTTCGTGCAAATTACGTCGGCATGGGTGCAAAAACGCGTGCATGAGCTGTTTTTAAAAGCTAAAGCCCTATGCGCCCTCCATCATCTTTATCGACGAGATCGACGCCGTGGGCAAGGTGCGCGGCGGTAACCGAAACGACGAGCGCGAAGCCACGCTAAATCAGCTGCTAACAGAGATGGACGGCTTTGAGGATAACTCGGGCATCATCGTGATCGCCGCGACCAACCGAATCGAGATGATAGACGAGGCGCTGCTGCGCTCGGGGCGATTTGATAGGCGTATTTTTTTCTTTCGATGCCTGATTTTAGCGATAGGGCCGAGATTTTAAAAATCCTATCTAAAAGACAAAAACACGAGTGTAGAGCCCCAAGACGTAGCGCGCGTATCAGCGTGGGTTTTAGCGGGGCGGCGCTTTTACGCTGGTAAATGAAGCTGCGATAAACGCGCTAAGACGCGGCGGCGAGATGATAGAGTTTAGCGATTTTGAAAGCGTTTTTAAACAAAAGTCTTGCTCGGTAAAAAGAGGATTTTAAGCTACAACGACGAGGAAAAGCGCATCCAAGCGCTCTATCAGGGGCGCAAAAGGCCTTGGCGGCGTATTGGTTTGGGATAGATTTGAAAGAAAATCTCGCTCGTCGAGGAGCAGTTTATGCGTCCTGAGCGAGAGATAGAGTCGCGCTCGCAGATGTTTGCTCGCATCAAGGTCTGTTTGGCGGGTATGAGTGCGCTAAAGATGGTCAAAGACGATACCTTTTTCAAACTCGGGCGCCGACATCCAAAAAAAGCTCGTGAGATAGCGCAAAATATGGTCTTTGAGTACGGTATGGGGCGTGCTTTGATACCAAAATGCGGCGGATGCCGAGGAGCTACTGCAAGAGGCATACGCTGAGGTCGGGACATTTTTAGCGGACATGAAAAACGCAGCTAGAGCGTATCAGCGAGCATATCGAGATATATGAAAGTATCGATAAAGACGCGCTGGGCAAAAATTATCAAAGAGTATTACAACCAATTTGAAGGAGAAAAAAATGAAAGCAAAAAATAGGCATATTGACGCTTAGCGACCGCGCTAGCGAGGGCAAATACGACGATCTATCGGGCGCGGCGATAAAAGAGGTTTTAGACAGCTGGATAACGAGCGATCGCGAGTATTTTTACGAGGTGATCCCCGACGAGATCGAGCTTATAAAAAGAGCGCCTAAAAACACATGATAGACGTTCTAGGCCGCGATCTAGTGCTAACTACGGGCGGCACGGGACCGGCTCCTCGCGACGTGACGCCTGAGGCAACCGAAGCCGTGTGCGAAAAAGATGATGCCGGGCTTTGGCGAGCTAATGCGCACAGCCAGCCTAAAATACGTCCCTACGGCGATCCTATCGCGCCAAACGGCTGGTATCAGAGGGCACGCGCTCATCGTAAATTTACCCGGCCAGCCAAAGGCGATCAGGGAGTGCCTAGAGCCGGTATTTCCAGCGATACCGTACTGCATTGACCTGATCGGTGGCGCATTTATAGAGACTGATGAGAGCGTGATGAAGGTGTTTCGCCCGAAACAAAAAAAGATTTCGTAATCTACGTGCTAAACTTTTTTGAAAATATAAATTTAAAGGCTACGAGGCTGCTTGAGGGCTATTATTCGCTCTTTTGCGGCCTTTTTACGCTTTGTATCGGCGTTTATGCGTTCGGGCTAGTTTTTGGGGGCAGAGTGGCTTTTGCTTGCTGCCAGCGCTTGTATCTATGCGTGTTTCGTCCCGCTTGCGTTTCGTTCGCTTTTTGGTCTCGTCTTGAGTCTGATTTTCTCGCCTGTTTTTGCTATCGTAGTACGCGAGCGTTATGATGAAAAATTTGCTTTTAGACGCCGTTTTTGCGCTTATGTGGATATTTTGCTGGCTGTTTTTTATCGCCAGCCGTGAGTGAAAAATATTTCAAAACCAGGGTAACGAAATCGTATCTGAAATTTCTACGCATCGCCGCGCTTGTTGCCGTGATCGGCGTTTACTACGTCAGTATCGAAAAATAGCCCAATCTACAAGCTATTTTAAAAGATACCGTTACGCTTCGCATCGTGCTTATTGCCATAAATATCTACATGTTTCCTTCCCTTATCACGCTTTTTGGCGCTTGATTTGCGTGGGTATTATTTGGAAAACAAAGACATAAAAAGGGCTACTTTTCATTTTTTTAATTTCACTAAAGAAGCTTTTAAAAAGTAATCAAACTTTATTGCCTTAAGGCGTAGACTGAAACTCATAAATCAAATTTGCGTTTTACATGATCTCTAAATTTAGCTGAATTTTTGCTCCAATAGATATAAAATCCAGATTTTTTTCTGCATTTTTAGGGTTTTGGTTAAATGAAAGGTCTTAAAACACGAAGTTTTTAGCCGCGACTACGCCCGTAATGTGCTGTAGTTTTTTTGCGGTACTCTATAATGTGACGATTTACGGTTACTTTGATGAAGCAAGCAAAGCTAATTTTAATTTTAGCCTTGCTTGTTAGCTTACTCAGAGGTTTATTCTAGCTCTTTTGCGCCGATTTTTTTGATTTTTTTGCTTTAGGCGTTTTACGTAAACGATATAAAGCGTAGTGAGCAGGCCGACGGCGGCGAGTAGGGCGACAACGATGTGGCTAAACGCACTCTTGTCGTAGTTTTTGCCCAGATACCAGCCCACTGCTAGTAGTATAGCGACCCAGATGCCCGCACCAAGAGTCGTGTAGAGGCTAAATTTAAAAAGGTTCATCTTGGCAAGGCCAGCAGGCAGGCTGATATACTGGCGGATGCCCGGGATCAGGCGGCAGTTAAAGGTCGAGACTCGCCGTGTCTTTTGAAAAAAACGCCTCAAACTTTTCGCATTTTTTTACCTTTGTGATGCCGACGTATTTGCCGTATTTTAGTACGAGTTCGCGACCGAAAAAGTAGCATAAATAGTAGTTAAACACTGCTCCTGCGAGACTGCCAGCCGTGCCTGCGCACCATGCCAGCACTAGACTCATCTGCCCTTGGTGCGCAAGGTAGCCCGCGGGTATCATCGCCACTTCGCTTGGAAACGGGAAAAAACGAACTCTCAAAAACATCATCAAAAATATGCCCGCATATCCCCACTCGCCGACGGTTTGGACGATAAAATTTATAAAAATCGCTTAGCATTTTTCTCCTTAACTGAAAAGTTATGATTTTTAGCAAACTACGGTAAATTTCTAGCTTTATACGGGCGTCATTTGGGGGCTAGGGTCGTCTGTGGCGATTAAACTAACGGCATTACGGGCGAGTTTTTAATTTGCTTGGAGGATAAACTTTAGAAGATAAAGATTTGGGTTTAACCCGCGCCTTGATAAAGTTATCGAGTTTAAAAAGTGAGTCGCAGTTAAATTTGAACTCTAAATTTAACTGCGTCCGCTTGAGAGTCAAATTTGACGTTTGAAAGCCGAAATTTAACTCAATTTTTCGGCCGAGTTTAATCGACCCAAAATCACAGCCTACGTCAAAAGCACAAGTCGCGTGTAATCAAAAATACTGGCAGGATCGCTCCGTCGTATCTGTTTAGGATAAAATCCTTTTGTCTCTGGGCTGGTTGCGGCTTTTAACTAGGGGCTTTGATTTTCGGGCTATTTTCGTTGCCCGCTTTGACCGCGATGATGTTGGCGTACGGGCTTTCAGTACCTTCGATAGCTAGTGAGTCTTTTTTAGGATTCATGCCGATGTCAAGGACAAAGTTTGTGCTGATGGCGGCAAGGTCTACTTCATCCAGAGTGCGAGGTATCTGCGCGCCCTCGAGCTCGACGAAATTTAAGTGCTTTGGATTTTTCACTATGTCTTTTGGCGTGGCGAGTTCGGCGCTTTTATCTAGCTCGATGAGGCCGGCTTTTTGCAGGATGTTTAGAGCGCGGTTGCCGTTAGTAGGATCGTAGGCGATCGCGACTTTAGCGCCGTCCTTTAGCTCGCTTAGGTTTTTTATCTTTTTTGAGTAAAAGCCAAGCGGCTCGAGATGTATCGCTGCGGCAGTTATCAAGGTCGTGCCCTTGGTTTCATTGTGATTTTTAGATACGGCCAGTGCTGAAAGAAATTCGCGTCCAAATCGCCGTCTTGCGTCGCTAATTTCGGGATCGAGTAGTCGTTTATCTCCTTGATGACTAGATCGTATCCCTCTTTTGCTAGGACGGGTTTGATAAACCCATGATCTCTGCGTGAGGCACAGGCGAGACGGCTACTACGATAGTGTGATCTTTGTCTGCTGCGTAGAGGTTAAAGGCTAGCGCCAAACTTGCTAAAATTTCTAGAAAACTTTCATTATATTTTCCTTTTTGTTTTAAAAAAACGGCGCTAAAAAAAGGTAAAAAGCTTTTACGCCGTTTTTGCTTGTGGAGATTTTTCTCGACTATTTTTGGTTTTTCGTCAATTTGAGCCGTAAAATTTACATTAAAAACGCTTGTCTCGACTTTTAAAACTACATTTTACTGAACAAACGAGTCAATTGACGCGATCAGAAGCTCGGTATCACCGCGCCTTGGTAACGCTTGACGATAAAAATCTCTAACCTCGGGAGTTAGTATGGCTTTATCTAGAGCCTTGATTTTTGGGTTGTTTTCGTTGCCTGCCTTAGTCGCTACGTAGTTGGTGTACGGGCTATCTTTATCCTCGAGGATTAGCGCGTCTTTGGTCGGTTTGAGGCCGACGTCTCAGGGGCGTAGTTTACGTTGATAAAGGCTAGTGCGACGTCATCTAAAGAGCGTGGCGTCTGTGCGGACTCCATCTCTTTAAATTTGAGATTTTTCGGATTTTCTATGATATCGAGCGGTGATTTGTATTCGCCATCTTTAGCCTTTTACGATGCCGGCTTTTTCGAGCAAACTTTATAGAGCGGGTTGAGTCTGCGGCGTTGTTTGAGATAGCGATGATATCGCCGTTTTTTTAGCTCGCCAAGGCTTTTTATCTTTTTAGAATACGCGCCCATAGGCTCGACGTGTACGCCCACAGTTGGTACGATGTGGGTGCCGTTGTCTTTGTTAAACGACTTCATATACGGTAGGCCCTGGAAGTAGTTTGCGTCGAGTTCGCCGTTTTTCGACGGCGAGGTTTTGGTATCACGTAGTCGTTAAAGATTTTAACTTCGAGCTTGTAGCCTTCTTTTTCTAGGATCGGCTTTTACGACCTCTTCTAAAATCTCTGCGTGAGGTACTGGAGATGCGCCCACGGTGATGGTTTTGTCGTTAGCATACAGGCCGCTAGCTAGAAGCGCGCCAAGAAGTATTTTTGAAAAATTGCATTATTATTCCTTTTTGATAAAAAGCGGCGCTAAAAAAGGTAAAAGCTTTTACGCCGTTTTATTTTAAGAGCGGTCTCTAAACTCAAATTTGGATTCGTCGTTTTGCTAATCGGCCCGCGCCGCCAATTTGAGCGGGCGGAGTTAACGTGATTAAAAACGTCGGGATTATCGCGCCTTTATATTTTTTTCCCTCGATAACTCTTTACCTCCGGGCTTGTTACGGCTTTATCTAGAGCTTTGATTTTTCGGGCTATTTTTCTTTACCGACTTTGACCACGACGTAGTTGGTGTACGGGCTATCTTTTGCTCTCAAGCACGAGCGCGTCTTTTGTCGGGTTTAGGTTGGCGTTTAGAGCGTAGTTCGTGTTGATAACTGCGATAGTAACGTCATCTAGCGTACGAGGAACTTGAGCGGTCTCGATCTCTTCAAATCTTAGCTTTTTTTCGGGTTTTCCGTGATATCAAGCGGAGTTTTTAGAGGGTTGTCGTTTAGCTTGATTAGACCTGCGCTAGCTAGCACGTCAAGCGCGCGGCCTCGTTTGTCGGATCGTTTGGTATCGCTACGGTGCTGCCGTCCTTTAGCTCTTTTGATATCTTTTTATCTTTTTAGAGTAAACACCCATAGGCTCGAGGTGAACGCCTACGGTTTTAACTAGATGAGTGCCTTTGTTTTTTTGTTAAATCCCTCAAGATACGGCAGGTGCTGGAAGTAGTTAGCGTCTAGATCGCCGTCTTCGGTGGCTAATCTGGAGTAGAGTAGTCGTTAAACTTTCTTTGATCTCAAGAGTAAAGCCGTCTTTTGCAAGGATTGGTTTTACGACTTCTAAAATTTTCAGCGTGCGGAACCGGCGTAGCGCCTACGACGATTTTTCTCGGCTGCATTTGCTGCGACTGTTAGGCTTAGAGCGACTAGAGAGTATTTGAGTAGATTTTTTTCATTTTATATCCTTTTTAAAATTGGCTAGCATTTAAAAAGGATATGAGCGGAGGCTCAAATTTCTTTTTTTAAATGCTTAGCAAGACTAAGCGCTTAAAAAGAATTTGCAGCTTAGCGTTAGTCTTTCGACGACTTAGTTGAGTGAAGGACGCATTTCGCACATATCTGATTTCATTTTTCTATCCTTTCTTTGTAAAATTAATTTCGCGCATTGTAAATAAAAAAAGTTTAAAAAATAATTTAGGAATTTATCTTAGACTTTTTATGACGCCTCTTGCATTTTCTGAGTTTTTTTGGCTGCTTTTTCCTCTAAAAATATTTTTTTAAACATTCCAAAAAAATTTCGGCAAACAGCAAATATCAACCGAGTAAAAAAACATTAAGTCCGGACTTCTCGCTTTTAGAAATCTCCCCCATTTTTTTAATACCCCAAGATGCTTTGAAACCGTTGCTTGTTCTTTTTATTTAAAAAGCTTGCATACTCACCTACGCTCATCTTTTTATCACCTAAAACCTCAACTATCCAAATCCTAAGAGGATGAGCCAAAACTCTCATAATCTGCTTTTTAGCGCAAGAATATCAACGTATTGCATTTTTTTATACCTTTTTTTGTGATTTTAACTTAAAAGAGCTAAACTTTATACTTGACTATATTCCTATATTAGTATATAATCATATAGTAAATTTAAAGGCAAAAATGCTCGATCTTTTTAATCAACACAATATATTTGAGTTTATCAAATTTTTCATACTTTATTTTACAGAGATTTCAATACTATTTTTTTGTGTCTCTTTTTGGTATTTATCGTATCTGAAAAGAAATTGTAGCTAAAAACTCAAAAAACACCTTATAAACACAAGACATTTTCAAGCTTTTATCAAGGCGTTTTTGGTTGGCGCTATTACGCCGTTTTGTTCGTGCTCTACTATACCGCTTTTAAATGGGTTTTTAAAAAGCGGCGTATCGTTTGGCGTTAGTAGCGTATTTTTATTAAGCTCTCCGCTTGTTAATCCTGTAATTTTAACGCTTCTTTTTATGAGTTTTGGGTTTACTTTAGCATTATTTATTTTACGGTCATTTTTATCTCATCGCTTGCTTTTTGGTCTTTTTGTTATCAAAAGCAGATCAAAATCTGTTTTTAAAAAGATGATTTTTTTTAAAACCAAAAATCTAGCCCAAACAATCCAACTAAAGGCTTTGTTTTTACGCCCGTTAATCAGACGCAAGCTTTGTTCTTGCAAGGATATAAAAAAATAGTAAAAAAATATTTACAAAATGGCGCTTTTTAAACTCGGTAAAAGAGTATAAAAAGCTATTTTTATTACATAGTGCTTGCGATGTTTATAGGCGCCGCCATACACGGATTTGTTCCGCAAAAGCTCATCTCAAACTATCTTGGTTCTAGCGACATCGCCTCGATACTTATTTCGGCATTGTTTGGAATTTTACTCTATGTTAGAGTAGAAGCGCTAGTGCCAATTGGCTTAGCACTTCTTGCCTCGGATGCTAGTGCGGTACGCATTTGGAGCGTTGTAATAACGGCGGCAGGGGTTAGCCTGCCGGAAATCATACTCTTAATAGGTTTTTAAGCCGTAATTTATGGCAATTTTTTTATCGCTTTTTATCTTATGCGTAGCATTAGAATTTGCAATGTTTTTTTAAAATCATTTTTTTGAATTTATATAAATAATTACCCAAAATTTGGAAAATCTGCACCATTATGATGAGAATAACCACGGTATAAAGCATGATATCTGGGCGAAATCTCTGATAGCCGTAGTTTATAGCAACTGATCCTAGTCCGCCACCGCCAACTGCGCCAGCCATCGCCGAAAAGCCGATATTTACGATAAGCGTTAGTGTAAAATGCTGAGATGATGCCAGGAAGTGCCTCGACAAACATCACGCGAAAAATGATCTGAGTACTTGAGCTACCAAAGCTTTGTGCCGCTTCGATGATGCCTTTATCAACCTCTTTTAGCGCATTTTCAATAAGTCTTGCGACAAAGGGAGCTGCTCCGATAGTTAGCGGAACGATCGCAGCTGTGGTGCCGATACTTGTACCTACGATCAGGCGCGTGAGCGGGAAAAAAGCACGATGATAAGGATGATAAAAAGGAAAGCTTCTTAGCGTATTTACCGTGATATCAAGCGCGATAAATAGCGGTTTGTTCGGCTTTAGGCCGTCCTGCGCGGAAAGGACGAGCAAGATGGCGGGCAATAGACCTATGAGAAACGCTAAAAGCGTCGAAACCACACTCATATAAAGTGTCTCGCCGATAGCAGGGAGTAAAATACGCTCGAAAACGTCGGGAGAGTTTTAGAAAAAATCTATACCGAACATCACGCCACCTCCCACAATACGCCGCTTTGCTTGATATACTCGGTCACACGCGCTTCGTCTTTAGGATCGACGTTTTATGACGAGCGAGCCTGAGTACGTTTTCGTTTAGTTTTTCAAGTTTGCCCCAGACGATGTTAAAGTCGATATTTAGTGTGCGCGCCATGTGCGTGATGACGCTGTTTTTGTGCGACTTCTTTTTGGGAAAAATAGCCTAATATTTGTGCCAGTTGTCGGCAAAAATTTCTACTTCGCCCAAAAACTCTTTTCATCTTCTCATCTGGCTTTTAAAAAATAACTCCTCGATCGTACCGCTGCCGATTATCTTGCCACTTTCTAGCAGTACTGCGCGGCGCGCGATGCTTTTTACAACCTCCATCTCGTGCGTGACCAAAACGACGCTGATGTTTAGCGTTTGATTGATCTGCTTTAAAAAGCTCGAGTATTGAATTTTGTCGTATTTGGATCAAGAGCCGAAGTCGCCTCGTCGCTTAGTAAAAATTTTAGGATTTAAAGCAAGCGCTCTAGCGATGGCGACACGTTGTTTTTGGCCGCCGCTTAGTTCGCCGGGGTAGCTTGCGACTTTGTTTTGCAAGGCCTACTAGCTCTAGTAGCTCGCTAACTCTTTTTGATTTCGCCGTCTGAGTAACCCCTGAAATTTAAGCGGAGTCGCTACGTTTTTCAAACGCCGTTTTCCTCGCCATCAGCGCAAAGTGCTGAAATATCATCCCAACATCTCGTCTAAGCTCTCTTAGCTCTTTGTCTTTTTAGCGCCGAAATTTTCTTTGTCAAATACCTTTAGGTCGCCACTTTGATAGTCTTCTAGGGCCGTTTATGCAGCGAAGCAGGGTGGATTTACCCGCACCGCTATGGCTCTACGATGGCGAAAAACCTTTCGCCTTTTTTTCTACGTTTAGGCTGACGCCATCTATGATCTGCGTCGCCCCGTAAAAATTTTCTTTAAATTTTTCTATTTTTATCACTAATTTTCCTTGTTTTTTTAAAAAGCGCATAGATTATAAATTTCGCGCCTTAGCTCATCTGCGCTCTTTGGCGAAAGAAGCGCCGGAGCGATGTCAAATACGCTAAACGCGCCGCTTTGGCCCTTTTGTGCCAAACGATAGGCTCGCTCTAGCGTAGGCAACGAGCACGCTTGCGGTAAATTCGGGATTTGAGTCAAGCTTTAGCAAAAACTCGATCAGGTGTTTATTTTCGCCGCGCTCGCCGGTCGCTCCGCTTCGCAAAACAAATCCTCCGTGGGGGATGCCGCCGTGCTCCTTTTTTAGTGTTTCAAGACTTACGAAATGCACGCTAGTGTCGTAGTCGGCGAAGTAGTTTGGCATCGTTTTTTTATCTCTTTTTTTCTATGCGCGCTTTATCAGCGCCGTCCTCAGCCACGACGTAGCATTCACGCAGGTGCTTTTTCGCGCGTGCTAAGTTTTGGATTTTCGCCCGCGCGAACTCGCTCCAAGGCGCCTTCTATCGGCACGGTGTATTGGCGCGCGTCCACGACGCCCTCGATCCTGCGGATGGCGTCGGAGTGGCCTTGGCTCACGCCTTTGCCCCAAAATGTATAACTGCTGCCATTTTCTAGCACGCTCTCACCAAACAGTCTATTTAGCGAAAAACAGTCCCGGATCCCAGCCTACGGCGATGACGCCTACGTTTCCGCCCGCTTTGGCTGCGGCGTCCACGGCGGCGAAGTGCTCAGGTATTTTTGCGTGCGTATCAAAGCTATCGACGACGTTAAAATCTTTTTGCAAACTCCGGCGTTTGCGTCGGTAGATCCGTCGCGCTACCGCCACAAAGCACCAAAACGTCAAATCGGCCCCTTGTGCAATAAAAATTTCATCCACGCTAAATACAGGCGCGTCGCATGTTTTTACTTCACTTGGATTTCTGCGGCTAAAAACTGCCAAAAGCTCTAAATCCTTGCTATTTTGCGCAGCAAAGCTCCACGCTGCGACCCACTCTCCATATCCCAAAAACCGCTATTTTTTTATTTTTTTCGCTCATTTTTTTATCCTTCAAATTGTAAATTTAGCGCGTAAAAATGGCGCGCTGCCGATGAAAATTTTCACTTCATTAGCAAATAATAAATCACGTATATCCGGCTTAAAAATCCGTGAATTATCGCCCACAATATGCTTTTGTTTGCTCCCCATGATAGTGCGACGGCTATGACCGTGCCTAAAAGTAAATCCGCCGATACTGCCTTTCATTTTTCTCCTTGATTGTAAATTTAGGCTCAAACGAGCGGACTACTCGCCAAATACCTTTAGTTCGTCGCATACCTTGACGAATTTTCTCCTGCGCGCTTTTGCAACCCTTCACGGTTGGCTTCGACTACGGTTTGCGGGGCGGAGGCTACGAATTTCTCGTTATTTAGCATACTCGATAGCTTTGTTATCTCTTTTTCTAGTTTGGTTTTTTTGCGACCGCAGTCGCATGATCACCGCACTCATGTCCACACCTTCAAGCGGCACGAACGCCTCTACCTTTTCGCTCACGTCGCGCGCGGCGTTTTTCGATCTTAGCGTCGCAAAACTCGATCTGCTCGCATTTAGCTAGCAGCGCGATGTAGTTTGTCGCCTCGGTCAAATTTTTCGTTTCCGTTTAGCTTGATGAAAGCTTTTTGGGATTTTTGAGTTGCCTTGCTCGATGGTCGCCTTTGCGCGGCGGATAGCTACTATGGCCTCGATCACTAGCTCAAAGGTCTTTTTCTATCTGCAAGTCGCGCTCGTTAGCTTGCGGATACTCTTCCACCATAATCGAGCTTGCGTTTTCTAAACTTTGAGCCGCTAAGCTCGTGGAAAAGAAATCTGAGATAAACGGCATAAAAGGGACTTAGTAGTCTCATCGCCTCTTTAAATATGCTTCCAAGCTCTTTTTACGCTGCCTTTGTCTGCTTTTGCTAAGCTCGATGCCCCAGTCGCAAAACTCATCCCAAAGGGAATTTATAAAGTGTGTTTGCCGCGTCGTTAAAGCGGTAAGCGTCTATGTTTTCTCGCACCTCGCGCACGCACTCGTTAAAGCGGCTTAGCATGTATTTACCAAGCTTTAGTTTCGATTTTTGACATCGCTTAACGGTACCATTTAGACTCGTTTAGCAGTAGATATTTGCTTGCGTTGTAAAAGCTTGTTTGTACTCGCACGAGCTTCATCTTTTCGTCGCTTAGCTTTATGTCGCGTCCCTGTACGGCTAGCAGCGCAAGCGTAAAGCGCAAGACGTCGGCGCTGTACTCCTCGATGCTAACGAGCGGATCGATGACGTTGCCCAGGCTCTTGCTCATTTTTTTCTACCTTGCTCGTCTTTAACTAGCGCGTGCAGGTAGATGTCATCAAACGGCAGCTTGCCAAGGGCATTTTCACCCTGAAACATCATCCTAGCAACCCAGAAAAAAATAATATATCAAAGCCAGTTATTAGAAGGTTGTTTGGATAAAACTCAGCGAGGTCTCCTTCAAACCATTTTTCATTTTTTTAGCTCATTTTCATTGCCCCAGCCAAGCGTGCTAAATGGCCAAAGACCAGAGCTAAACCACGTATCTAGCACGTCTGGGTCTTGGTGGAAATTTTTTACTTTTACACTTTTTACATTCACACGGCTCGTCCTCGTCAGCCCACATGTGACCGCAATCATCGCAGTAAAATACTGGAATTTGGTGCCCCCACCAAAGCTGGCGTGAGATACACCAGTCTCTTAGCTCTCTCATCCACGCATTAAAGCTGTTTATCCAGTGTGGCGGGTAAAATTTAGCAAGACCCTCTGAGACTTTTTTTGTATCGCCTCGTCTGCGATCTCTTTTTGACAAACCACTGCTTTTGAGATGTATGGCTCGACGACATTTTTTTGCAGCGGTAGCAGTAGCCCACTTGGTTTTCGTAGTCCTCGATTTTTCTCGACATTGCCGAGTTTTTCAAGCTCGGCCACGACGATATCTCTAGCTTCAAGCCTCTCAAGACCTGCAATTTATCGCACTTGTCGTTTAAAATGCCTTTTTCATCAAATACAGTGATAAACTCAAGGTCGTGCCTTTTGCCAACCCTCATAGTCGTTTTGATCGTGCGCAGGTGTGACCTTAACAAGACCTGTTCCAAACTCCATATCGACGTGCTCATCTGCGATGATCTCGATCTCTATTTATGATAGGTAGCACCACTTTTTGCCGATTAAATTTCTTTATAGCGTTCGTCGTTTGGGTTTACCATTACGGCAGTGTCGCCAAAGTATGTTTCAGGACGAGTTGTAGCCACAACAACAAATTCGCTTGGCTTATCTGCGAAGTAGTATCTTAAGTGATAAAGCTTGCCTTTATTTTCTTTGTGTTCTACCTCGATGTCAGAGAGTGCGCCATCGTGCGTACACCAGTTTATCATGTAGTTTTTCTGAACTATCAGACCTTTGTCATATAAATTTACAAAGGCTTTTTCACAGCTTTCCTTAAGCCCTCATCCATAGTAAATCTCTGGCGTGACCAAGCCGGAGTGATACCAAGTTTTCGCATCTGATGAACTATCATACCGCCGCTTTTTTTCCTTCCACTCCCACACTTTTTTTCTACAAATTCTCACGGCCAAGCTCTTCTTTTTTATCCCTTGTGCTAGGAGCTGCTTTTTCAACGACGTTTTTGAGTAGCGATACCAGCGTGATCAAGGCCTGGTTGCCAAAGTGTCTTGTAGCCGTCCATCCTTTTATAACGAGTCATGATATCTTGAAGTGTGAAGGTTAGGGCGTGTCCGATGTGAAGCGAGCCAGTCACGTTTGAGGTGGCATCATAATGCAGAAATTTACGTCCATCTTTTTGGATATCTTTTGTTTGCGTCTATCTCGAAGTATCCGCGTTCTTCCCAAATTTTATAAAATTTATCTTCTACTTCTTTTGCGTCGTAAATCTCCGCCATATTTTATCCTTAATAATTGTTTAAAAAAATGTCGGATTTTACTACAAATTTGCTAATAGTATGTTTAAAAATAGGTTGTTTTTAAGAATAGAAAGAAAGCGAAGCGGCTAAAAAAACCGCTTCGCAAAGGATCATTTGACGATAAATTCGTGCTGAGCTAGATCGTAGTCGCTCATACTCTCGTCGTACATGTTTTTCCGTGATGACCGCAGGTAGCATGCACTTACCGCTCATAACGACTCGTAGAGGCGTATAAAGCGTATCTTCATCGTCATTATAGTAAAGACTGTAAAAGCTCAAAAACTCTGTCGTCCTCGATGTTTTTGGTGCTCGAGCGTTAAAGAGCTTTTTGTAGCTTCAGTTCTTGCGTTTGGTACGATGTTTTTCGTTTATCACCTCAAAGCAAGGGCTAATCGTCTCGTTTATCACGCCGTTTCTAATAAATGTATCCGTTCTTAGCGTAAGTTTAGAGTAGATGACGTCGTTTACTTTGAGAGCATTAATATTCATCTCTTTACCGTCTTTATCGACGAAAGTTCTATAGATATCAAGCCCTCTTTTGTCAAATTTATGATTTACGCCTAGCTTTTTTTATAACCCGATGCGCTAACGCCCTAGATACACGCTAGCGTTACCCTCCGGCACGATGGTGATTTCAGATTTTTTTCGGAGTGACGTTGATAGCGCCTCTACCGCTAAAGTCTAGCTCGCGGCCGTCTGCTATGAGCTTAAACTTTATTCTCGCTTGAGACGTCCTTGATATAGGCTCTTAGCGCCCTTAGCGTAAACGCGCGCTCCTGCGTGGAGTAAAGCTTGTCTACGTTTTTTATCAAGAAATCAGCCAAAGAGTCGCTAAATTCATTCTTCTCGAAGTGATTGGCATGAAGAAGCAGGATAAAGGCTTTTATTTCTCACGTTTGAGCCAAAAATCCGAAGGATCGTCCGACTGCTCGTTAAAGAAATTATCGCTGACCCCTTTTTAGTACTTTTTTTGCTCTCTTCGGTTAGTCCTTCGTTTTTTTGAGCGTGGCCGCCATCAAGTAACCCTCTAACGCGCCGCCTTCGTATCGTTTTTTTGATCGTAAAGCGCGTTTTAGTTTTTGATCTATCTAGCTTGCCTTGCGTACTTAGGATGTATGCGGCGTATAGCGCTTGGAAATTATTTACCGGATCAAAATCCCTAAGCCAGCCAAGTGCCTTGCTTTTTACTCCGCTATCTAGCGCAAAGCCTGATTTTTCAAGCGTTAGTAGCATATCTATAGCGTAGACGGAGGCAAAGTTGTTCGTATAGCTTAGCTGATTCCAGTAGCCGATGCTGCTGTCTGTTTTTTTGCATTTTGATTACGTCTTGCATGCCGGAAAGGACGAATCTTTTTCTGTCGGCCTCTCTTGCTTTTTGCCTCTTTAGAGTCGCCGCCCCCAAGCGTTAGGAAATTTAGCTCAAAAAGCTTACTAGAGCGCTGTTCGGCGCATCCGTAAGGGTAATTTACGAGTTTATCGCTATTTGCGCTTAGCACGCCTTTTGATAGAGCTTGAAGCGTCTATCGTGATATCATTTAAACCTTCATCCAGTTTAAAGGTCTTTTTCTCGCTCGCGTAAAACGTCTTAGCGTAGGTGCTTAGCGGATAGGCGCTTATGACGTCTAGTTTTTTTGCGAGTAGGAGTAGCCCTCTTTGCCGTCATTTGCGGTAAAATGTATATACGCTTTGCCCGTAGCGTTAGCATCGACCGTAAATTGTAGCTTAGCGTTTTCCTCGGGTTTTAGCTCGATACTATCTACGCCTAGTTTCGCGTTCAGGTTGGTATCTAGGCTTAAGGCTACCTTTTTTGGCTCTTTGGTCGTATTTATCACCCTTAGAGAGTAGTTTATCTTATCGCCATTGACAAGATACGCCGTTTGCGTCGGTTTTAGGATGATGTCGTCTTTTTACCTTGACGGCATTTACGCTAAAGCCAAGCTTATCGCCGATGACGCTAAGTACTGCCAAATTTATCTCGGAGTTAAAGTCGCTAGGGTACTTCTACATCAAAGTTTGCCACACCGTCCGCGCCCGCTTTTTGCGGTTTGCATTTTGATGTAGGTTTTGACGTTTTTCTTATCGACCGGACTGGCAAATTGTAGCCATTCTCATCTCCATGAGAGCAGCAGCCGCGTCACCGCCGAAGTTTAGCACTTTACCGTCTTTTTTTAAATCCGCTCAAACTTTGCGTAGATGTCGTAGTCAAGCACGCCGTCGTTTGATACTTTGTCAAAAAAAGTCAAGCGGGCTCTTTAGCTTTTGATTTGTTACTTGTAGTACGCCTTCATCAACCGCAAATAGCGTAACCTCCGCATTTGGCTCGGTTTTTACGGTAGTTTTAAATTTGGAGTTTGACTTGACGACTTTTTGGCGCTTCGATGCTAACGTTTGTCGCTCGGTATGATTTATCCGCTTTTGCATAGACTTTATCGTAGGTTCTAAACGGCAAGACGTCGTTATCGGCTACGCGCATGATGGATGCAGTTACATAAAGTCCCTCAAAATCGAAGTCAAGGTCAAATTTAGCGTTTGCGACGTTGTTTTCGATATTTACGACTTTATACTTTTTGACGTTTTCGGACTCTACCGTGATGATGCCGATGCCGCTTTTTAGCACGGAGCTAACGTCTACGTTTAGCGAGTCGCCTTTTTATAGACTTTTTGATTTAGCTTGATTTTAGCTTTTTGCTAGCTCTTTTGTCGGTTGCAACGTGCCGCCGTAGTCCCAGCCGCTAACGTAGATATCTCAAATTTGCCGAATGGCCGCTAAGGATGTCTGAGACCGTGACGACGTAATCGCCGCTTTGCTTAAAGTCATAGACGAACTCGTTTCCGCTAAGGGTATCGCTAAAGACCTTTTCATAGCGACTGTGCCATCTTAGATAGCCGTCTTTATCGTAGTTGTAGTCCCAGATTTCTTTTTTTATCTCTATAGCTTTTTGCCTGTCTTTTAGCTCCTCGTCTTTAAGCGGATCGACGCTGACGAAATTTGTAGCGTTAGCTTGGAGTTTGCGTCGATGTAGGTGTCGTTTGCCCTGACGCCGACCATCACGTCAAAAAGGATATACGCTAAAGTCGTTGCTAGCGCTTACGTTTTTTTGCCGTCGTCATTAATGGTAAATACAGCGGTGCCTTTTTAAAAATGCTTGCGATTTTTGGATTTATTTTCCAGCCTAAACACGGTTTCCCCTTTGCCCTCATCGTCTAGTTCTACTTGCTTGACGCTTTGGTCTAGGCCGTTTGCCGCGTATTCGCCGTTGCTAATCTATACTCTTTAAATTTATCGTTTTTTTGTAATCTTGCTGATATAAATTTATCGTTACGTCGCCCTTTAGATTTGCCGCCACACCGCCGAAAAAGATACGTGCTTTGCAATTTAACGTCCATAACGTCGCCTAGAGCGTACCTTTTTTTTCGAGACTAACGTCGTTTTTTTGATGCGTTGCGGAGTGAAGGACTCGACTGAAAAGTCATAGCTATCGATGATTTTTATTTGCGAAGATCACTTCAAATTTAAACGTTCCGGTTAGGCCGGAGTTTACCGGCTCGTCGAAATTTATCACGCCAAGCTCGGTGGTGTTTACGCTTTTATCTAGGATCGTTTTTATTTTGCGGATCTTTGATTTTTAGCTTAACGGGCATATTTGAGAGGCTCTTAAACAGCGCGTTTTTGATGATGATCTCGCCTTTTATGTTTTCCTGCGGGCGGATGATGTTACTAGCAAAATGCAAATATGCGCTATACGTTTCGCTTCTATCTTTGGCGTCTAAATTTGACTCCTCGTTTAGGCGTTTGTTTTGTGATAGGGCGATGAAGCTCTGCTCTTTACCCTAGCGTTAAAACTGCGCTTGAGACGTCTTTGCCGATATCTTTTTTTGTTAATTTAAACACGCCTTCGTCGTTTGTGATGCCGCTTGCGATGAGATTGTTTTTAGTGGAGTAAATTTTGACGTCCGCGTTTGCGACCACTTCGTTTTTGCTCAAGCGGTTGGCAACTAAAAACACCTCGTCTTTTGAAACCTTCATGCTTAGGCCGATATCGGTTAGATAGACCGCTTTTTGTACGCTTTTATCTTTGTCGTAGTAGACCGTGACTAGATAAACTCCGTCGCCGCCCTCGGCAAAAGTCAAGCTTGATCTTGCTTTTTTTGCATTTCGTTTTTGAGCGCCGCCGATCTCGTAGTTTTTGCTAGCTACTTCCTCGGCGTAGTTATCCAAAGGAGTCTCGATGAAATTTAAAAAGTATCTTAAATTTTGCTCTTTTTAGCTTCTCGACGACAACTTTAGCGGTGTTTGTGTTTACGCTTTTTATACCGATCTCGCCCAGGCTAGACATATACGTGCCGCTATCGGTAAACTCCAAAAACGGCTTTAGATCGCCAAAAGCTACGTTAAATGAGGAGTTTTCTCGTAGCATCGAGTAGTCGTCGCCAAAGCCCTTATAGAAAGTGACTTTGTAGGTTGTCTGCGGTTTGAAGTCTTTACTGGTAATGTCGATATAGTAGTAGTAATACTCGCCGTCGGCGTCTTGGTGGCTAGTGTACTCCATTTCGCCAACTTCAAAGCTATTTACGCCCTCGACCTTGATAAATTTTAATATTGTCAGAATCTATCCAATCTTTAAGATAGAGTCTAGCCGCTAGTTTGCCGTTATCTAGGCTGATGCCTTCGACTTCGTTTAAAAAAACATAGTCTTGGCTTTTTGGTTTATCGACGAAATTTTCATCTGGATTTGAGACTTTTTGCACTACTTCAAAATCGTCGGCCAAATTTATACCCGAAGTATTTTTGAGATTTTTTGAGATTGCAAATACTAAATTGTCGCCGCTTTCAAGTAACTTTATCTGAAAGCTTTTAGGCGTTTTGGCTACGATTTTATATTTGATGTTTTGCTTAGCCAATTTTGCTTGTCGTAAATTTTAAAATTCGCGGCAAACTCATCCTCGCTAACCTCGTCGTTAAATATCGCTAAAAAGGTATCTCCGGAGTACTCGATCATATTTGATAGCACGAAATCTCCGCCGTAAATTTAACCTTACTATCGCCTTTTTTTGCACGAGTAGCTTATGCCTTTTGCAAGAGGCTTTTTAGGGTAAAAAGAAAATCGAGTCTGATCCGTACTCAAAGGCTCCCGTTATCTCGGGCGAACACTCGATTATTTTTGTGTGTGACCTTGCCAATGAGAGACTGTTCGTTTTGGGGCATATTTGACGCCAATGCTTACCGAGCCATCGTCTAATGCTCTGCTTGAACCGTCAAGCGTAAAAGGCGCCTAAATTTGCTACCAAGATGCAGCTTAGGCTTAAGCCGACCAGCTTTAAACGCATTAAAACCTCCTTATTTCTATATTGATTTCGCTTAAATTCGAATTTTCGTCTAGACATCCGAGCTTGTGTTTGCCTTGCGTTACACTGAAGGTATTTTTCGCTCGCGTTGTTTACTTTTTTTCCCACTCGTTTTCGTCGATCTTGAGATATATCTCATCGCCGATATACGCGTAACATTTTAGCATAACTTTAGTTAAATTTTTCATCGCTTAGCAGAATTTGATTATTTGACGGCGTTGCAACGAGAGGTTTATAGCTTTTAAATTTATAGTAACAAGGACTCTCTTTGATATCTTCTTGAGTGATCGCGCCGTTTTTTTAGTAAAAATCCTACTCATCGCCCCTAATACTCTCGCAGATATCCTTTGGCGCAACGCCCTCTATCAGCCAGTCGTCCTCCTCGTCTCTGCACTCTTTAAATTTAAAACGCGTCAAGGCAGGTTTTTGCTCTCATGCCGCCGGGCGCGCTCATGAAAGACAGTTTTTGCTTTTGAGCTAGCAGCTTAAAGACGTCAAAAACCGTGCGCGAAGCGTCGCTAAATCCGCTTAAATTTTGCGTCTTTTTGCCGTTAAAGTTACCAAACCACACCGCAACCGTGTAGTCGCTATTTACGCCGATCGTATAGATATCGCGCGAGCCGTAGCTGGTGCCGGTTTTAAAGGCGATTTGAGGCGTGTCTTTTGCGTATTGCCACGCGACGCCTAGATAGCTTCGAGAGGCTGAGGAGAGCATTTTTTTGAGGTTAGATACGCGCTTTGCGGGCTGATTAACGTCCGTAGCCAAAGATCATCTTGCCGGCAACTTCCAGCGGTTTTAGCTCGCCGCCGTTTGCATAGATCGTGTAGAGGTGGGCTAAAGTTTAGCAGGCTCATTTCCGCGCTTCCAAGTGCGATACTATCGGCGTAAAATTCCTTTGAATAACTCACCAAATGCACGCGGGAAAGTAGCTCGTAAAGAGAGTTCTCGCCTAGTTTGTTGTTTAGACTAACGGCCGGGATATTTAGGCTAAGCGCCAGCGCCTCGGTCGCCGAGATGATACCGAAAAATCTGCTGTCGTAGTTTTTGGGCGCGTACTCTCCGAGGAAAAATTTCTGTATCTATCATCTGGCTTTTTGGCGTGATGAAGCCCTCGTCGAGTCCTAGCGAAAATATAAACGGCTTTAGCGTCGAGCCCACGTTTCTGCTCATCGTTACGCCGTCGTTTTGCCCTCTGCGGAGCATGCCAGTCGTGCGAGCCCACGTATGCCGCTACGCTCATATTTTTTTATTGTCGATTATTATCCCCGCTGCGTTGTAGGCGTCTTTTTGATTTTAGCGAGGTTGCCGTATTTTTTTAGCGCGTTTTCTAGTAAAAATCGGTAATTTGAGATCCAAATTTGAGTGCGTAACTCCGTTTTTTAGAGCCTGCGCGGCGTAGTGCCTAGCCTTATAAACGGCGTCGTAGCGTTTGTTTTTAAAACGGCTCCCTTTGCGCCCTTTGAAATGCGCTTTGATCTATCACGCCCGCTTTATAAAGCAGCTTTGCGACGCGGTTTTTTAGCGCGTTGATGTTTGATTTTTTATCCAAGCGGTTGGCGTTTGGATTTTTTGGGATCGTGCTTAAAAGCGCGCACTCGGCGATACTAAGCTCGCTTAAATCTTTACCGAAATAAAACCTCGCCGCAGCCGCCGCACCCTCGATATTTCCGCCGTAGGGAGCGAGATTAAAGTAGAAATTTAAAATCTCGTCCTTGCTATAGTGCCACTCAAGCTGAAGCGCGGTAAAGATCTCTTTAAATTTGTTCGCGTAGGTGCGCTCCTCCCGCTTCATCATGCGTGCGACTTGCATCGTGATAGTGGAGGCGCCGATACGGTTTTTGTGCGTGAGGTTGTGCGCGGCCGCGCGGATCATGGCAAAAGGGATTTACGCCGATGTGATAGTAGAAAAATTTGTCTTCAAACAAAAAGAACGCTATCTTTTAACGTCTGCGGTATGTTTTTAGCCTCAAATCTCCGATCTCGTCGCTGCTCGGCCGAAGGGCGACGATACGGCCGTTTTTATCAAAAAGTATGAACGACGTTTTCCCGCTTTAGCGCTTTGACGTCGAGCGGATAGGCAAAGTCAAGCGCCAAAAAAAGCTACAAAGCAAAGCAGGGCAAAGGCGGCGGTAAATCTGACAATTTAGCTAAAACTCTTTTCATTTCGCGATTATATCGAATTTACGCGTAAAATCTCGAAAGATTAAATTTATGATAATTGATATATAATTTCAAATACTAATTTAAGTAAAGGAGATAAAGACATGGAATATAGAATAGAAAAAAAGACACGATGGGTGAGGTGAAAGTTCCGAATGAGAAATATTGGGAGCGCAGACGCAGCGCAGCCATGAAAAATTTTCGAGATCGGAGTGGGACTGGAGACGATGCCAAGAGAGGTCATAGAGGGTTTTGCCTATCTAAAAAAGGCGTGCGCGCTTGTTAATCGCAAGCTAGGCCGCCTAGACGAGCCTCGCACCGAGGCAATAGCGCAGGCGTGCGATGAAATTTTAAACGGCAAGCTGGACGGAAACTTTTCCTCTAGTCGTGTGGCAGACGGGCTCGGGCACGCAGTCGAATATGAATTTAAACGAGGTCGTCTCAAACCGCGCGATGGAGATTTTGGGGCTAAATTTCCGCGATAAGGCGGCGCTGGACGTTAAAGACGCAAAATTCGTGCATCCAAACGATCACGTAAATAAAGGTCAGAGCTCAAACGACACCTATCCTACGGCGATGCGAATAGCTTTTTGTGCTAGAGCTTCAAAAAGCTACTGCCCGCGATCGAAAAAAATTAGAAGCGACGCTGGATAAAAAGACCGCCGAGTTTGCGCGGATCGTAAAAAATCGGCCGCACTCACCTACAAGACGCCACGCCGCTCACGCTCGGGCAGGGAATTTAGCGGCTACGCGCATATGCTAAAGGCGAGTAAGGCGCAGATCCTAGCTACCGTGCCGTTTTTGCAGGGAGCTTGCCATCGGCGGTACGGCGGTCGGCACCGGGCTAAACTCGCACCCGAGATGAGCGAGATGGTAAGCGACGAGCTAAATGCGCTAACGGGCACGGCGTTTCAAATTTAAATCCCATCCAAATAAATTTCACGGCCTAACGAGCCACGACGCGGAGGTATTTTTTTAAGCGGCGCGCTAAACGGCCTGGCGGCAAATTTGATGAAGATCGCAAACGACGTGCGCTGGCTGGCAAGCGGGCCCTAGGTGCGGTATCGGCGAGATAAACATCCCCGAAAACGAGCCGGGAAGCTCGATAATGCCGGGTAAGGTAAATCCGACGCAGTGCGAAGCCGTCACGATGGTAGCGGCGCAAGTAATGGGCAACCACGTCGCGATTTCCGTCGCCGCAAGCCAAGGAAACTTCGAGCTAAACGTCTTTAAGCCGGTGCTTACGTACAACCTCATCCAAAGCATCCGCCTGCTAAGCGACGCGATGAACAGCTTCGATAAACACTGCGCTTGCGGTATCACGGCAAACGAGGCTAAAATCGACAAGCTACTGCACGAGAGCCTGATGCTCGTAACCGCGCTAAATCCGCACATCGGCTATGCAAATGCCGCCAAGATCGCGAAAACCGCGCATCATAACGGCACGACGCTGCGCGAGGAGGCGATAAAATCAGGCATACTGACCGCCGAGGAATTTGACGAGTGGGTGGTGCCTGAGGATATGATCGCGCCGAAGGAGTAATTTGGTTGCTTGACTTTTTGGGCTCGGTGAGATTTGGGCGATTTTGCCGAGCCTAGTAAAATCCGTAAATTTAAGAGCGAGATTTTTACGGTTGCGCCTCAACTTTACTCAACGTGCCGATATACTTTTAAATTTAAAGGCGCGGCGATGGATGTAAAACTAAACATAAATTTAAACTCAAATTTGATGAATTTGAGGTAAAAGCGGCTCAGCGGTTGCAGGCGGTGCAAATTTAAGCTCGGGCACGCTAAATTTGAAAAATGAAAATCCACAAAGCAGCGATAAGGTCGATATTTTTACGTGACGCGTCAATTGGCGATCGGCGCAAACGAGGGCGAAAGTAGCGCCGATATCCCTAAAAAGCAGCTAGAAAAAACTTCAAAAAAACGGCTAAAAGAGCTTGAAGCGGCGATAAAGCGGGTAAATGCCAGCAAAAATCCGTACGCAAAAGATATGGTGGCCTCGCTCGAGACGCAAAAGGGGGCTGTTTTGCGCAGATAATGCAAAGTAAGCGCGCGAATTTCTAGAGATGCAAGTCGGCCGGAGTGACTTTGACGCCGTAAATTTTTCCGTTCGCTAGAGTCAAATTTAAGTAGCGTAAATTTGCTTTTTCAAATTTTAAAAACAAAAAAATCTTGAAGCCTTAAACCCTAATTAAGAAATAGGGACGATTTTGATTTTAAAATATCAAAATGCAAAAAAATAATTTGTTAAATTTATTTTTATACTTTAATTATTTTTAGGGCTCTTTTTCACAAAAAAATAACACTAAAAATAATAATATACTTAATCATAAAAAACTAATACTTTTTACTAAATATAGAATTTTCAATTTTTTTAGTTGTAATATTTCAATATTTAAAAGCTATTTGATAATAATTAAAAACGAAATCTATGCCGTTATTAAATATGCTAAAAATGCACATTTTACCCCAAGGAGAGAGAGCATGAGAGATGACGTCCTAGTTAGGATAAACGAGAGGCTTAACGTGCTTGCCGCGCTTCCGACTCTAAAAAAACGGATCGATCGGTGAAGCTTTGAAGAAAAAGCGGATTTAGCAGGCGCGATTTTATGAAATGGGCCGGCGCGATGACGGCGTTTATGGCGTTGCCTGCGTCGATGACGCCAACCGTGGCTAGAGCCGCCGAGCTTAGCGATAGATTGCCCGTGATATGGCTACATATGGCCGAGTGCACCGGATGCAGCGAGAGCTTGCTTCGCACAGATGCGCCGAGTATAGATAGCTTGATTTTTGACTACATCAGCCTCGAGTATCACGAAACCGTGATGGCTGCGGCAGGCTGGCAGGCCGAGGAAAACCTAGAAAGCGCGATCGAAAAATACAAAGACAGATACATCCTGTTAGTCGAGGGCGGCATACCTACGGGCGATACGGAAAACTATCTAACCGTCGGTCCTTTAGGGTCTTAGCGGACTTCATCACGCAAAGCATGCGAGCGAAAAACGCCGCGGCGATATTTTGCCATCGGTACCTGTTCGAGCTTTGGCGGTATACAAGCTGCAAAGCCAAATCCGTCAAACTCCGTCGGTCTATCAAAAGTAACTTCAAAACCGGTCATAAATGTCCCGGGCTGTCCTCCGAGCGAGAAAAATATCGTGGGCAACGTCCTTCACTACATACTTTTCGGTACTTTTACCCGCACTTGACGTATTTAACCGTCCAAAGTGGGCTTACGGGCTTAGGATCCACGATCTTTGCGAAAAGACGCGGTAGGTTTGACGCGGGCGAGTTTCGTGCAGATCTTTGGCGACGAGGGCGCGAAAAACGGCTACTGCCTCTATAAAGTCGGCTGCAAAGGCCCATATACGTTTAATAACTGCTCTCGCGAGATTTAACCAGCACACCAGCTGGCCGGTGCAGGCGGGTCACGGCTGCATAGGGTTGCTCGGAGCCTGATTTTTGGGGATACGATGGGGCCTTTTTGAGGAGCCGATGGCAGATAGGGCTGTTTAACACCGTTTTAGGCCCTAGGGCGCCGATAACGTCAGCGATAAAATCGGCATCGGAGTGCTGGCGCTCGCAGGTATCGGTATAGCAGCGCACGCCGCGATAAGCATTTTTTTGCTAAAGACAAAGAGGAGGCGTAAAATGAGCGAGCAAAGAATAGTAATAGACCCGATAACCAGGATAGAAGGCCACCTGCGCATAGAGGTTGTCGTAGATGAAAATAACGTAGTGAAAAGAAGCCTACTCGGGCTCGACGCTCTGGCGCGGCATAGAGCAGGTCGTAAAGGGGCGCGATCCGAGGGATGCTGGGATTTTTCATGCAGAGGATTTGCGGAGTTTGTACGTTTTCGCACTACCGTGCTGGCATCATGGCCGTCGAGAACGCGCTAGGCATCGTTCCTCCGCTAAACGCGCAGCTAACACGTACGCTGATGAACAACGCCCTTTATATGCATGATCACGTGGTGCATTTTTATCAGCTTCACGGCCTTGACTGGGCGGACGTGGTCTCGGCTCTAAGCGCGGACGTGCACAAGGCTAGCGACGAGGCGTTTAAATACTGCGATACACCTTATGCGACCGGCGCAGACAAGCTAAAAAGAGGTAAAAGAGCGCGTTGAAGCTTTCGTGAAAAAGGGAAATTTAGGGCCTTTTGCCAAACGCCTACTGGGGACATCCGACTTACACATTTACGCCGGAGCAGAAATTTGATCGTGCTTTCGCACTATTTAGAGTGCCTGAGGATACAAAGAACGGTAGCGCAGATGATGGCGATATTTGGCTCCAAAAACCCGCACCCGCAAAGCCTAACCGTGGGCGGCGTGACCTGCGTCATGGATCTGCTTGACCCTGCAAGACTAGGGCGAATACCTAACCACTTTCAAGAAACGGCCGATTTTTATCAATAAGGGCATATTATCCAGATCTCGTCATGGCTACTAAAGCCTACGGCAGCGAGCCTAGCGTGCTAAAAGACATCGGCGTGTCAAATTTGTTCGCTTACGACGAGTTTTTAGTCGGCAGAAACGAGTATCTGATCCAAGGCGGCGCTATCCTAAACGGCGATATCAGCAAGGTTTACGAAGTAGACGGCAATAAGATCACCGAGGAAGCCACTCGCGCATGGTATAAAAACCCAGCCCCGCTGCATCCGTATGACGGCGAAACTGAGCCAAACTACACCGGCTTAAAAGATATGAAAACATTGGGCGGTCACGGCAAAGAGGTAGATACTAAAGTCTTTGACGAAAAGGGCAAATATAGCTGGATCAAAGCTCCTCGCTACGACGGCAAACCTATGCAGGTGGGCCCGGTAGCTAGTATCGTGATAAACTACGCCAAAGGCAACGAGCGCGTGGTAAAAAAATCGTAGATAAATCCCTTAAAAGACACGGGGCTTCCGCTCGAGGCGGTATTTTCTACACTGGGTAGAACCGCAACCAGGATGCTAGAGGCCAAATTAGTAGCCGATCACGGACTAACCGCCTTTAATAGCTTAGTAGAAAATCTAAAAACCGATCAAGAAACCTGCGCGAAGTACGTCATAGATAACGGCAAAGAGTATAAAGGAAATTTCCAAGGCAACGCCCCTCGCGGCGCGCTAAGCCACTGGTGCCGCATAAAGGGCGGCGTAATAACCAACTGGCAAGCCGTCGTGCCTAGTACGTGGAACGCCTCGCCAAAAGACGCCGCAAACGTACGTGGAAGCTACGAGGAATGCCTCATCGGGCTAAAGATCGCCGATCTAACCAAGCCGCTTGAGATCATACGCAAGATACATTCGTACGATCCTTGTATCGCATGCGCCGTGCACGTGATGGATGCGCGCGGCACGCAGCTGGGCGAATACAAAAATCAACCCGAATTTGTGAAAGGAGCGGCTATGAGCGAGCATAAATTTGACCGCAAATGCGAGTATGAATTTTCCATCGGGCTTAGAGCGACGCACTGGATCAGGTTTTTTGCCATCACCTTTTTGGTCGTGAGCGGATACTATATATCCTATGTTTTCGTTAGTCCCGAGGTTACGACCCAGCCAGTGCTGTTTATGAACGCCAAGTGGCGCGCGGCTCATCAGATCGCGGGATTTGTCCTGATAGCGTGCTTTATTTTCAAGCTTTATCTATTTATATTTGATAAATATAGCCGCAAAGAGGTCGTGAGTATCGTCGATTTTTTTAATCCCAAAGTCTGGATAGCGCAGATAAAATACTACCTATTTTTAGGCCCGCACCCGCATCTAAAAAGGCGTTTATAACCCGCTTCAGTTTGCGTCGTATTTTTTTCTTTTTATCTAGTGCTTTTTCTGATCTGCCTAACGGGCCTAGTACTCTACGTCCACGTCTATCACGAGGGGCTTGGCGGGCTACTTTATGAGCCGATGAGGCAGTGCGAGGAGCTCATTGGGCGGGCTGGCAAACGTCCGCACGATACACCGCATCTGCATGTGGATCATCATGGTTTTTGTGGTAGCGCACGTGATATGGCGGTATTTAACGCCGTAAAAGGCAAAAACGGAGCTATGGACGCCATCGTAAGCGGCTACAAATACGTAAAAAGACGAGCACTGATGCGTGTTTTGGTACTAGGGTATCGGCAACGTGATGTTTGGCGACGAGGGCGTTGGGGTGCATTTTGTAAAAATGATGGAGCGAAACTACAAATTTAGCCCTAAAAACTGGGCTACATTTGACTCTGATTCAACTTTGGGCGATAAATTTGACGCGTTAATTTGAGTAGCGACCTCGCTCGTCGCGGCAACCCTAGCGTAACAACGCAGACAGCGCAAATTTGGAACTCAAATTTATCGACGGCGGCACGCTAGCTATGGCGCTCACTCCGGTTATTGCTTGGGCGGATGTTTTGATAGTCGCCGACTGCATCAGCGCCGAGGGCAGCGAGACGGGGGATGTGTATTTTTTCGGTTACGAGCAGATGCCGCCCGCCGTCTCGTGGAACGGCTCCGCACACGAGGTCGAGATGTTAGAGACTTTGCGGCTAATGGAGCTTGCGGGCGATTTGCCGCGGACGAAAATACTTTAGGTATCGTGCCAAAGCGCATCGAGCCTATGAGCTTTGAGCTCTCCGTGCAGGCGCAAGAGGGGGCAATTTGATGGAAAAAAGACGCTTTTAGACGAGCTTTCGCATCTTGGATTTTGCTACGAAAAGATTGCAAATTTCTAGCGTCTGCGATATCGCTTTGGAGTTTTCAAAAAAAGGGCGCAATATGATTTTAGCTTACGAGTTTGACGGCGCGAGCGAAAGTATCTCGCATTTTTTTCTAAATTTACGCACAAAAAGCGGGTTACATTTTAGCCTTAAAAAAGCAGCGAGACTTAACGACGCTTTTACGCAAAAGGCTCGCAAGAGGAGCTTTTTGGCGTTTTCTGATTTGCCTCTCAGCGCGCTTCCTCACAGCGTGTTTTTGCGAGGTTCAAAGGTTTGCGCGAGCGAGTATCTGCCCCAAGGCGAAGCAAACGAGCCCGTAAATACTTTCTCAAATATCACGCCAAGCGTCGTTAGCGCCTATCTAAAGGGTGAGCTAAAAAGAGTGCGAAAACAGCGTTTTTAGCGACATTTGCGTTTTTGTGGATGGCAAATTTACGCCTGTTACGAAGGCAATTTTAACGAGCTTTTTGGAGTTTGCTTTTGAGTATGCGCGGGCGAAAGCGTTAACGTAAAGATATTAGCGGCGAATTTGAAGCGTCAATTTTACTGAACTAAATGAAAAAGTACTTAATCTTTTAATGCCGACGAATCTTAAAGAAATTTACCTAGAAATTTTTATCGCAAATGAAGCTGAGCAGGTTGCCCTAGCAAGCTACGAAAAACCAGTCGTTACGCTAAAAACGACGGCCATTTACCGCAGCAATCACCCGAGCTCGCCCTAGATTTTTTTGACGCCTGCGCGGCTAGAGACATTTTCATCTACGCGCTTTGCGACAAGCTTTCTAAAGCGGGCGTAAATTTTATTGCGTTAAAGGCGCAAAAGCCGCCGTTTAAGGCCGTAGTGCTTGAAAACGGATATATTTTTAGCGGCTCTAGGATTTATTATGCGCGCTCAATTTGAGCCAGATAGAGGGCGCTGCGGATAAAAAAATCTAGCCGCTTTTAATCTCGCAAAAAGAATTTGACGCAGACGGCGGGATAGCTAGGATATTTTTAAGCAGGTTTAAAGACGATGAAGTTGAAAAATTTACCCCCAATTTGATGATTTTAACGTCTTACCTCGCCTTGCCTGCGAGCTTTGAAGAGCTTTTACGCGCAGATAAAGCGCGAGGAGGGCGGCGAGAGATTGCTTCAAAAATTATGGCGAAAAACTTTAGCTTGCCGCGCGGCGAGCTTGGCGTACAAAACGGCTTTTTGGGGCTATTTTGTATGGCTGGAGCGCTGCTTGGATTTGATAGCGATGCGCAAAAAGCGGGAGAGATTTTGCCGCAAAACGCGAGCGATTTTAACGGCGCAAAAGGGCCTAGGCTCGATTTTTAAAAATGCTAAACAAAAACGCATTTTGACGTCGTTAAACTTTGCCAGAAGCGGCATGAGCTTTAGGCTAGCTGGCGTCGATGCTAGGCTGCTAGCTACGGATACGCCGAGTCGCTGGCGTATTTTTTTGAGCGATTTTGCAGACTCGCTAAAGCAGGATTTTGGCGTGCAAAACGCGCCGCTTTGCAGCTCGCTTTTTGAGAACAAGACGCTTGCAAATTTGACGTTAAAGCATCTAAAAACAGGTTTAAACGCCAATTTAGCAAAAGAGTTTTTGATTGAAGAGATGTTTTAAATATGAAATTTCAGGCCTTGTTCAAGGTGTGGGTTTTCGCCCTTTTGTTTATAATCTAGCCCTTAAATTCGGCCTAGCAGGCGAAATTTATAACGACGACGAGGGCGTAAAACTAACGCTTTGCGGCTCACACGAGCAGATAGAAGAGTTTGAAAAAGCTCTGTATGAGGAGCTGCCAAGCCTCGCTCGTATCGACGAGATGCGAAAAAAACCGAGCTAGCGGACGTAAAATTTGATGACTTTCAGATAGTCGCCTCAAAATCAGCCAAAAAACACGCGCCTATCTTGCCTGATTTTGCCCTCTGCGCAGACTGCGAGCGCGAGTTTCACGATCCCGCAGACCCGAGGTATCATTATCCTTTTATCAACTGCACCAACTGCGGCCCTGAGGTTTTCTATCATCAAGTCCCTGCCTTTACGACCGCGCAAACACGACGATGAACGCGTTTAAGATGTGCGAATCTTTGCGAGGGCGAATACAAAAATCCGCTAAATCGCCGCTATCACGCCCAGCCCGTTTCATGCCCAAACTGCGGGCCTAGGCTTGCCTTTAAAAAGACACTCGGGCGGGTTTTAGCGCAGGATAATGAAAGCGCAAAGCAGGCCGCGTATCTCATAAACGAGGGTAAAGATTTAGCCGTCAAAGGGCTTGGCGGATTTCATCTGATGTGCCGCCTAGATGAGGATACGGTAGGGCTACTAAGAGAGCGCAAAAAGCGGCCTAAAAAAAGCCATTTGCCGTGATGTGTAAAGACCCTAGCGCGCGCTAAAAATACGCTCGACTTTCGCCCGAAGAACAGCGTCTTTTAAGCTCGAATTTAAAAACCGATCGTCGTTTTGCAAAGCTTGCCTGGCGCGCCGGTTCCCTCAAACTTTAGCGCCGGGACTCAATAAAAATCGGCATATTTTTTTGCCATACACGGGCGTTCATCTTTTGCTTTTTGAGTACCCTAGAGGGCGACGTTATCGCCACCTCGGCCAACGTTCTGGCGAGCCCATCATCTATGGCGAAAAAAGACCTGCGAGAAAAAGCTGGGCGGCGTGATAGATTTTTATCTGGATAACGACCGAGATCCACTCGCCAAGCGATGATAGTATCGCGTTTGTGGCAGACGGCGAGCCCATTTTTATCCGAACTAGCCGCGGCTTGCATCCCAAATTTATCCGCACGAATGTAAGAGCGAAAAGACCGTTTTAGCCGTCGGAGCCGAGCTAAAAAATCAGTTTGCGATCTTTAAAGACGGCGAGCTGATGATAAGCCCGTATATCGGCGATCTAAAAAACGTCGCGACCTATGAGCGGTTTTGCGCACTAATCAAGCTTTTTAGCGAGATTTACGAGCTAAAATTTGACGAGATCGTAGCCGACTTGCATCCGCATTTTTAGTTTGAAATGGGCGCGCGAGTATGCCGCGAATTTTGGCTCAAAAATCACGCAGATTCAGCATCATCACGCACACTTGCTTTCGGTGATTTTAGAAAAACGATCTGGACGCAAATCGCGAGTATCTGGGCTTTTGCTTTGACGGCACGGGATACGGCGCGGATGGGAGCGTCTGGGGCGGAGAGATCCTAAAAGTGCGCGGCAAAGAGTACGAGCGGGTTTGTAAATTTGATGAAATTTTGCTAATCGGCGGCGAAGCTAGCGTAAAAATATCTGGCAGATTGCTTATGCCGCGATTTTTAAAAATATGATTTGGAGTGCGAGGCGGAGGCGTTTTTGGCCAATGTGAGCCAGCCAAGCTAAAAAAATCTAAAAAAATCCTGCACGAAAAAGCAAATAAATTGCGTCAAAACCAGCTCGCTTGGGCGCATTTTTCGATGCGTTTGCGGCTCGTGATCCTAGGGGCTTGATAGCATCAGCTACGAGGGTGAGGCGGGAATGAGCTTAGAAGCGCTCTACGACGCAATTTAGACGCTTGCTATGAGTTTGAGATTAGAAGTGACAAAATTTGCTTTTAAAGAAGCCTTTAAAAGAGCTTTTAAAAAGACGATGCTAAAACAGCCGCGACGGGCTTTATAAAAGGGCTGGCAAAGCTCGTAACAGACGTAGCTTGCGCGCAGGCAAACGACATCTTGCTCGCAGGCGGAGTCTTTCAAAAATAAAGCCTTGCTTGAAAAATGTAATTTTAATTCTTAAGCAAAAAGGTAAAAAGTATTACATAAATAAGAACTTTTTCGTCAAACGACTCTTCGGTAGCTATCGGTCAGATCGCGCTTACATTAATTTAAATTAAAGTTTTCTGATGTATAATATTTAATAATTTCTTTAAGGAGGCAGCGATGGAAAAACATCATAAGATTCAGCGTCTCATTGCCTAAGCAGTTATTAGACGAACTCGACAATAAAATAGGCGCTCAGGGCTATGCTTCAAGAAGCGAATTTACTCGCGATCTGATTAGGGGAAAAAAATAGTAAATGACAGCTGGAAGGATGCCGACGAAGATCTCATCGGCGTTTTGACGCTCATTTATTTGCACCACCAAAACGACCTCGTCGTGAAAAATGATGGACATCGAACACCAGGCAAATTTGCACATCGCCTGCACGACTCACGTCCACATAGATCACGACAACTGCCTCGAGACTCTGATACTGCGCGGTAAAGCGGGAGCTATCGAGAAATTTTCCGAAAAAATGGGCGGACTAAAAGGGGTTAAATTTTCAAAACTAACCAAGGCCGCCGTCCCACACTCGTAACGCTTAAAATGCGGGCAAGCTTGATAAGCCATATCAAATTTGCCCGCAAAAAGTCTCTTTTTATCACGCATTTATCTCTTTAACGCTAAAATTATCAGGATTCATCACTATTTTTTTATTTCAAGGTTAATTTGAAACATATCTCTTTTAGTACTTTTCGTCCAAAAACGAGGCTAGTTCGGGCATCTTTGCTCATACTTGCCGCGATTTTTTTGCGATGATATTTCAAAACGGCTTTTTAAGCGAATTTTACAACTCCTTTTTGCGCATAAATATGGGCGTGGTTTTTGGCGACTTTAGCCTGCAAAAGCCGCTTATTTTGTGGGTAAACGACGGACTTATGGCGGTTTTTCTTTCTTTTGGGGCTTGAACTAAAACGCGAGATAGTAGAGGGCGAGATGCGAAATCCCGCTCAGATCGTGCTAGCCTATCGTAGGTGCGGCAGGCGGTATCGTCACGCCCGCGCTCGTTTTTACGCGTTTAACCACGCCGATGCTTTCGCGCTGAAAAGGCTGGGCGATCCCGACTGCGACGGATACGGCATTTGCCTTGGGGCTTATCATGATCCTGGCAAAAAGAGTGCCGGCGAGTCTTAAAATTTTTCTCCTCGTGACGCTCTCTATCATCGACGACGTTTGCGCGATTTTTGATAATGGCGATATTTTACAGCGGACATCTCTCGGCAGTATCGTTTATGGTTGCCGCAGCTGGCTACTTTGGGGCTTTTTAGCCTCAACGTAGCCGGCGTAAATAAAAAAAGCCTGCTACGTGATTTTGGGCATTATCCTTTGGGTGAGCGTGCTAAAATCAGGCGTGCATGCGACGCTAGCAGGCGTCGTGGCGGCATTTTTCATACCGCTTAAGGCAAAAGGACGGCGAGGGCTCGATGCTAAAAACAGATCGAGCACGACCTGCACGGTTACGTCGCCTTTTTCGTGTTACCGGTGTTTGCCTTTGTAAACGCCGGCATCTCGCTAAAAGGCATCGGGCTGGAGCAGATTTTTCCATCCCGTATCGCTGGGCGTCATACTGGGGCTGTTTGCGGGCAAACAGCTGGGAGTGTTTGGATTTTGTTTTCTTGCGATCAACTGAGCTCGCAAAGCTACCCAAATACTGCAACCCGGCTCAGTTTTTACGGCCTTTGCGTACTTACCGGTATCGGCTTTACGATGAGTCTTTTTATACCTCGCTCTCCTATCACGACACGTACGAGTTCGCGTACGCCGATAAGCTTGCCGTGCTAATCGCATCGGTGATCTCGGGCGCTACGGGCTGTGCGGTGCTCTACTGGGCTGGGCGACACAGGATAATGAAATGCGTGAGTAGAAAAATGATGATATTTCATAGTAATCTTTCTCGCGGACGAGCTTGCGAAGTGGCGAGAGGACGGGCTGGTAAGCGATGAGGCGGCGCGCAAGATAGCTGCTAGATACGATATAGATTTATCGGGCGCAAACGAGCGGCGAAGCTTTATTTTAAAAGCTCGTAGCGTATCTTTTTTGGCGCTTTCGCTATTTACCTTTTAGTTGGCGCAAACTGGGAGGAGCTGCCGCGCGCCGTGAGGCTAATCATAGTGCTTGGCATACTCGCGGCGGTAAATTCTAGCGGAGTTTGGGCGCAGAAAAACGGCAAAGAGACGCAGGCTACGACGCTGTTTTTCCTGGGGAACTTCTGCTACGGCGCGGCGATCGTTTTAGTCGCGCAATTTACCACCCAGGGCGAGCATATGCCTGACGGCGTGCTGCTGTGGGCGGTCGGAGCTTTGGCGCTCGGGCTTGCTACGCGTAAATCCATCATCACGCTTCAGGCTCTTATTTTGGGGCTTGTTTGGTTTTTGATGGAGTTTGAGTTTAGCGGCGTTTCGCACGGATTTTTGCTATTTATCGTAGCTTCGGCTGCGGTGCTTTGGCGCGACGATTCGCGGCTGCTTACGGGCGCGCTTTTTGCGAGCGTGTTTTTCTTATATCGTCTCTTTTGTGCTTTACGAGCGGTATTTTTATGATGGATTTGCGCGTGGACGACGCGTTTTACGGCGTTCATTTTTTCGCGCTTAGCTACTGCTTGCTAGCCGTTTGCGCTTCGTTTTTGCTTGAGAGGGCGGGTAACGTGAACTCGCGTTTTATCTCAAAAACCGTCGGCATCGTCTGCGGCGCTGGGCTTCTTGTGTTTTGATATGTCGCTTTACGAGGACTTGCATTTTTCGCGTCCGTGGTCTTTACGGCGCCCAGAACTATGAGAAATGTTTTAAACGGCGTTACGTTTTTAAAAAGCGTGTTTGGAGCGCTGTTTATGGCTTTTTGCACGGCCTCTTTGGGGCTTGCGTTTTTACTTTAAAAAGTACGCCGCCGCAACGCTCGGAGCGCTTTTTGGTCGCGCTACCGTTTATCTTGGATGCGTTTGCGGGCTACGAGGAGGGCGTGTTTTCGCTCATCGGCGTTTGCGTCGCGGTCGCTCTTATCAAAGCAAAAATAATATGAGTGGCGTCGCGCTCATCTTTTTGGGTGGCGTTTGTGCGATATGTCGATCTGGTTGGCGATTACGTTAGTGCTAGCGCGCTGTTTTTTTGGTATTTGCGCTGGTGGTGCTCGGCGTGTCTAGGATCTCTAAAAAGGAGCGCGAAATGAAACTAAAGCTGATTTTTGCCGCCGCGGTATTTCAAATTTTAGCCGTGATAGCGATGCTTGCGTATGCGTACGCGCCTATATATTTTGGCAAAGAGATCTTGTTGCAAACTACGCTTTATGACCCGCGCGATATGTTTCGCGGCGACTATGTGCGCCTTAGCTACGGTTTTGCGAGCGTTTACGAGCTGGACAAAAGAGACTCAACTTTGAGCAAAAAGACAGCAGCTGCACGGCACGTGAAAATTTACGCTATCTTAAAAGCAGGACAAAGACGGCAGGGTATCAATTTGATAGATATAGCTTCGAGCGGCCTAGCGGCGGGACGTTTTTAGCTGGCAGGATTGATTATAATACCGCAAATTTCGGCATCGAGGCCTTTTTCATGCCGCCTAAAAAGGCGCAGCAGATGGAGCGAGATATGATGGAATTTAACGCCACCGCCGTAATCAGCGTGATGGATAACGGCAAAGCTCGCATCAAAGATATCGTGCTAGAAAAACCAAATGCGGGCGAGTCTCGCGACATTAATGTATCGGCAAAGAGGGCTAACGTGACTAGACTAATCTGAAGTCAAATTGAGCCTAGTGCTTCAAAGTTAACGCGGCTTAAATTTGAGTCAAATTTGACCGATCTCGCCGCCGCCGCAAAAATATCAAAGTATAAATAAAACGCAACGAAATAATATCTGCAAGGTATGAAACTAAAGCGAGATTTTAACATCTAAGAGTATAATAACCCCAAAAAAATCGCTAAGGAGAAACAAAATGTGTAAAGATTGCGGATGCTCGCTAGGCGGACACGACCACGCCCATACTCATGCCGACGGCACGACCCACTCTCACGCTCACGATCACGGCGCCGAGCACGGACACGGCGCGGCTCACGAGCATAGCCACGGCCATGCGCACCCTGCGCTAAACGACAGTAAAACGGTCGAGGTGATAACGAAAATTTATCCCAAAACGACGAAGAGGCCGCGCACAACCGCACACACTTGGACGAGCACGGGATTTTATGCGTAAACCTCATGAGCAGCCCCGGCAGCGGCAAAACAACGCTACTAGAAGCCACGATAAAAAGCGGTAAATTTAAAATCGGCGTCGTCGAGGGCGATCTAGAGACCAACCAAGACGCCGACCGCATTATAAAAGCTGGCGGCAAAGCCCACCAAATCACGACCGGGCAGGCATGTCATCTCGATGCCTTTATGGTGCACGAGGGGCTTCATCATCTGCCACTAGAGGGCCTTGATATAGTTTTCGTTGAAAACGTCGGCAACCTCGTTTGCCCGGCTAGCTACGACGTGGGCTCGCACTTTAACGTCGTGCTGCTATCAGTACCTGAAGGCGACGACAAGGTAGCTAAATACCCCGTGATGTTTCGCGCCGCCGATCTCATCGTGATAACCAAAACTTCGCTGTTGCCGCATTTTTGAATTTGACGTGAAAAAAGTCGTCAAAGAGGCTCGCAAGCTAAATCCGAAGGTTGATGTAATCGAGCTAGACGCAAAAACGGGCGAAGGTATGGAGAAGTGGCTAAACCTTTTCGTAAATTTAAAAAAAGAGCTTAGATAATGTGCCTCTCAATCCCTTCAAAAGTGGTCTCAATCGACGAAGATAACGTCGCTACCGTCGAGACGCTAGGGCGTGAGTCGCCGCGTGAGCCTCGATCTCATCGCCGAGCCCGTAGCCGTGGGCGAATACGTACTCATCCACGTCGGCTACGCGATGGAAAAAATCGATACGAAATTTGCACTAGAGAGTATCGAAATCTACCGCCAAATCGCCAAAGATATGCAAAGCGGCGAGATCAGCGCGGACGAGGGCGACGCGGGACTAAGCGCCATGCAAGCGGCGGCAAATGAGCCAAAACGCAAAGGAAAAAAAGCGTGAATCTAATCAATGATTTTTCGCGATAAAGAGCTTATTTTTAGCGCTTTCAAAAACTCATAAAAAGAGAGCGTAAAACCGCTAAATATCATGGAAATTTGCGGGGGACATACGCACTCGATCATGAAATGGCCTACCCTCAGCTAGTGGGCGAGCATATACATTTCGTCCACGGCCCCGGCTGTCCCGTATGCGTGATGCCAAGGAGCCGCATAGATGAGGCGATAAAGCTAGCCCAGATGCCAGGCACCATCCTGTGCACTCTAGCCGATATGATGAGAGTCCCGGCTCAAACACCAGCCTGCAAAAAGCTGCGTGGCGAAGGTTGTGACATCAGAGCACCATATAGCCCGCTAGACTGTATCAAAATCGCGCGCGAAAATCCCGAAAAGAGCGTGATATTTTTCGCGATCGGGTTTGAGACGACGACGCCTATGAGCGCAAATTTAGTCCAAAAGACGCTAGAACTCGGGCTAAAAAATCTATTTTTTCACATAAATCATGTTACCGTCCCCGCACCCGTGCGAGCGATCCTAAATGACAAAGACGTCAAGATCGACGCATTTTTTTGGGGCCTAGCCACGTGAGCGTGATCACGGGATATGGCATCTACGAGAGCATCGCGGCGGAGTATAAAAAAACCTATCGCGGTTGGCGGGTTTGAACCGCTTGATCTGATGGACGGTATCCTAAACCTCGTCCGCCAGCAAAACGCAGGCATGCACGAGGTCTATAACGAGTACGCCAGAGTCGTCACACGCGAGGGCAATCAAAAAGCAAAGTCGCTCATAGAGGAGTTTTTCGAGCCGTGCGACTTCTCGTGGCGCGGTCTTGGCGTGATCGCGCAAAGCGGTATGAAGCTGCGCTCCGAGTACGCCGAGCTTGACGCGAGGGTCAAATTTGACTGCAGCGTGCAAAGCAAAGGTGAGAGCAAGGCCTGTATCTGCCCTGAAATTTTACGCGGGCGAGCAAAGCCGTTTGACTGCAAAATTTTCGCCAAAGCCTGTACGCCAAAAACTCCCGTGGGCTCGTGTATGGTTTCTAGCGAGGGCGCGTGCGCGGCATACTACAAATACGGCGACGTCAAAAGCGCGGGCTAAGAGGAGGCAATTTGAGCAAGATAATGCTAAGCCACGGCGGCGGCGGCGAGGAGATGAACTCGCTCATAAACGAGACGATTTTTTTAGGATATTTGACAACGAAATTTTGCGCGAGAGCAACGACAGTGCGATACTACATTTCAGCGATTTTCGCGCAGACGAAAACGCTGACGACTCGGCAAATTTGACGCCTAAATTTAACGGCAAGCTAGCCTTTAGCACCGATAGTTTCGTGGTTACGCCGATATTTTTTTAACGGCGGCGACATCGGCAAGATCGCCGCATGCGGCACGATAAACGACCCTAGTTATGGTGGGTGCCGAGGCAAAATACCCTAAGCTGTGCGCTCATCGTCGAGGAGGGCCTAGAAATAGCCGAGCTAGAGCGCGTGCTAGGCTCGCTAGCCGCGGTCGCTCGCGAAAAACGGCGTGCGGATAGTTTGCGGCGATACGAAGGTCGTGCCGCGTGGCAAATGCGATAAAATACTTTTATCAACACGAGCGGTATCGGCGAGATCGTCTGTGAGGGTGTGGAGCTAAAAAGCCTGCGCGCGGGCGCAAAGATCCTGGTCTCGGGCGACGTGGGCAGGCACGGCGCGGTGGTGCTGGCTAGCCGCGAGGAGCTGGATCTACAAAGCGAGCTAAAAAGCGACTGCAAGGCGCTAGTAGGCGTGGTAAAGGCGCTGATAGAAGGTGGCGTGAAGCCTCTTTGTATGCGCGACGCGACGCGCGGCGGTCTCTCGGCGGTGCTAAACGAATGGGCAAAATTTAGCGGCCTAGACATCCTCGTTCGCGAGGAGGATATCAGGGTTAGCGACGAAGTGACGGGCGTTTGCGAGCTATTTGGCTTTTGAGCCCTACGAGCTAGCCAACGAGGGTACCTTCGTGCTAGCCGTCGATGAAAAAGACGAGGGGCGCGCGCTTGAGATTTTGCGCAAATTTGACGCTAACGCGGCTTTGATCGGCGAGATTTTAGGCGCCACAAACGGTCGCGTCATCCTGCAAAAACGCATACGGCTCGAAGCGCTTTTTAGAAGCGCCAAAGGGCGAGCTGTTGCCTCGAATATGCTAGGTACGGCAATGGATAGATCAAATTTAATCTTATTAGTTTTTGGGGTTTGCATGGCACCAGAATCGGCTCGCAAAATTTATCAAATTTACGCCATGGGCGTGTCCGCACAAATAAAAATCCGCTCCGTCCGCAATCAAGGAAATCCGATGCATGAACTAAGCATAGTGCAAAGTCTAGTCGCGCTCTGCGAGAAAAACGCCGCCGCAAACGGCGCGAAAGAGGTCGTGCGCCTAGAGGTCCGTATCGGGCGGCTAAGCGGCGTCGAGCCTCACTATCTAGAAAGCGCGTTTGAAGTCTATAAAACAGGCACGATCTGCGAAAATGCCGAGCTTGAGATCATAGTGCAAAATGTCGCCGTAGAGTGCAAAAGCTGCGGTTTTAGCGGCGAGCTTAGCGAAAACGACTTCACGTGTCCTGCTTGCGGCTCGCAGGAGCTCGAGGTCACGGGCGGCGAGGATATGCACCTCATGCGCCTTGAGATGCGGTGATTTTGTCGCAAATTTTAGCTCAAATTTGATACTTAATGTGAGCCGATTTTTAGAAATTTACTTCCAAAAATGTGGCAATTTGACACACTTTCCACTCTTTAAAAACGCGACAAAATAAATTTAAAAAAATAAGCCAAATGCCTAAATACTCATTTGAAACCATAGAGCAAATGTTGCTAAAATGCGTAGCCCAGGGCGGTGAGCCTGAGCTTGGCTTTCGCCTGCGCGGCGAGGAATACATGATTATCGCTTATGCCGATCGCTGCTCGTTTCAAAGGTGCGCGGACGAATCCGGCGCAAATGCGAGCGGTGAGCGGTATTTTGCCACATTGCAAGAACTCTACGCTGCGCCTCAGATAGACGGACGCTCGCTAGAGGAGCTTTGGAGCGAGGCGGATGATTTTTACTGCCCTAATTTCGAGCCGTGAGACCGCGAGATTTGTGCGGCGTAGGCAAATGCGCAGATAAATTTGAACTAAATAAATTTGAAAGGAAATAAATGGGTTCTGCGTAGAATTACAGCGCGAAAGAGTGTAGCGCGGACGGTAAACTTTAGCGCGAATTTGATGGTCTCGACCTAGCCATGGGCGCGCCGAGTTTGGGTGAGCTACGGCTTTACGCGAGCGCGGAGCTTTTGCGAGGCGGCATAAATTTGCAAAGCGGATTTAGCGGCGACGCAAGCGCGGAGGCGCAGGGTTTAAATTTGAAGCGCAAAGAAAAACGGTGGCGAGAGCGAAAACGTAAACGTAGCCAAAGCGGCGAGATTGAGCACGTTTACTTTAGCGAGCAGGCTACGGCGTGTTTTATGTTTTTGGACGATTCGCGGTTTTTGGCATTTGCCGAGTGGACGGCTGATAAAATGCAGCTCGCAAAGGTGCTGCGGCTAGCCGACATGAGCATAAAAACCGTTGACAGACTCCAAAGAGTCGCGGAGTTTTTATCTTTTAGGGATGGCCTACTTGAGATTTTTGGACTCGCCGATTTTTTTATGCCTGAAAGCTTTTTGGGTGGACGTTCGCGAGCTTTTTGACGATGAGATCAAAAGCTAAATTTGACGCCGCAAAACGCCCGAGCCGCTAGCGATAGAAATTTAACGATAAACCACAATCTAAGCAAGATAGCGCCGAGCGTTAAAGCTGGCCGTAATTTGTAAAAAGCATACAAAAAAATCTACTACTGGCGCGATATGTTTATTGCTGCTGTTTTGGCTTTAAGTGCATTTAGCAAGCCTACACTACATCTACGCCTTGTTTATTTTTTTCTGTTTCTAGCTTCGCTTTTTGTCAACTAGAGCGGATACGATTTTTTTATTTTGCGGTGCGTGATATCGCTGCGATTTTGGGCTTTATATTTGACTTAGTTTTTTTCGCGCGGAAATGCTGTTTTTGTCGTATTTAACCGCGCGCTGTTTTGCTATAATTTTGATTACGTGCCAATAGCCCGCGAACGCCTTGCACAGTCGAGCTGCACAGTGTATCAATGGCTTCACTTAACCCGCAAACTAGCGGCGCAGAGGCTTGCGGCTCGTCAAAGTTTACTCAAATATCAAAAAACGGCGCTTCAAGTACGTTTCTTATTATTTTAAACGGCGAGAGTAGCGCGTCTTGCAGGATTTGCGTCGAGTACTGCGGCTTTTTGCAGAGTTCCGCGCACCTTGATGACTGTCGAGGCGTGCGGTCTTTGCCTAGCACGATCTGATTTATGAGCGGGATTTTGTCGATGATGGAGCTAGCGTCTTTTAGCAGCTTTTAGCTCCAGATCCACATCTATCTCTTTGGTTGCGAGATTTATCGTTCCGTGACCGCCGATATCGGCACTTGAGCTCTCTAGCTCGATGGCTAGAAACTTTAGTACATCTGCCTTTTTCTCAAATAGAAATCTTTGCCATTCACGGGATACCCATCTGCGCCAAAAATCCGGTGTCTTAAACACGAGTAGCGAGGGTACGGAGTTTAAAAAAACGTGAGAAGCTGGTTGTAAAAACGTGTAGTCTTTTAGCGTGGCTCCGATTAGCCTTACTCGCCCTTAAAATCATCGGTGCTGCCGCCTAAAACGCGCATTTTAAAGCTGCCGCCCTTAAAGCTTTTGATGTTAAAAAAATCGAGTTGATAAACTCGCCTCTGATGTCGTTTGCCCACATTTCACTTTTCTGTCCGATTTTTATGAGAGAAAAAGTTGCCGCGAGCGGGCTTTGCGTCAAATCTCACCATCCCGCCAGCACTCTGGCCGCTGTAGGCTAGCAGGGTCTAGAGTCGCGTTGAAATCATTTAAAAATCAGCTTCGAACCCTTGGCCTCAAACTCGATGTCGCCGTCTTTGTCGGCCATTTTTCATCTCCGCTAAGCGCCAGATCAAGCTCCTTTATAAAAAGCTCTGTCTTGCCGCCCGCGATTTTAGAAATTTGAGACCGCCGCTTTTTGCTCTTGCCCGTTGCGCCCTTGGCGTTTACGTCGATGGTAAAAGCTATCGGCGTCATACGGCGAGCCGTCTTTTTAAGTAGCGGCGTTTCACATTTAACGCCGTTAGCCTCGATGCTAAGATTTTCAAAATCCTTGGTTTTTTTATATTTACGCCGCCTTCTGATATTTTTTTAGGCTTTTTAGCAGCGGCGAGTAGGGCAGTAGATCGCGCGAGTCGGGTAAATGTATCTCGTTTTGCGCGCCGAATTTTTAAACCTACGGCCGCCGGAGACGCGATATCTAGCTTTGTATCCTTGTTGCTAAAAATCAAGCTTAGCCGCAAACGGCGTCGCGCCCAGTTTTTACATTCGCTCTTGCCAAATGCCAGTTTAGCCCTTTTTAGCGTGCCGTTTATGTCGCCTGCGAGCTTGCCTAGATCGAGATTTACTGCCGCATCCGCGCTAAAAAAATCCATCCCCGTATTTTTTTCGCGTTTACCTTTAGCTTGTCGTTTAAAAAGCTCGACGTCTGCGGTTTCGACATTAATTTGAGCACCCGCGATCAGAGTCTGTCCGCCGGTGATCTTAAACTTGCTCTTAGGCGTCACCTCTAGCGGGTCAAATTGATATCAAGCGCAAGTTTGGCGTCGGTTTTGCCGCTTAGCTGCTCAACAGGAACCTCGATATCGTAGGCCTTTAGTATGGAGTTTACGCTTTTGTCGTAGAGAGCCGAGGTTTGCAGATTTAGCGTGAGCCCGGCGCCTTTATCCTCGAAAAATTTTATAGATTTCAAGATTGCTTCCGTTTAGATTTTTTTGCCCTGCCATTTTGGGTTTTTAGCGTGAAAAAAATAGCGAGCCTTTCTTTAGCTCGACATCGACCCCTTCGGCGGTCGCGGCGGGTAGCTTTTCGTGAAATTTAACCTTTACGTTTTTAGAAAAATCCCTGCGCGCTAAGCTCGTTTAGATAGGGTTCTTGCTTGTTTAGGTCAAATCTACCCCGAAGCGATTTTTACGAAGTAGTTATCCGCCGTGACGTAGCCGTAGATCCAGCTTTTTATCTCTTTATCTAGCCCAGTTTTTTTGCGCCCAGTTCGTCCATAAAGCCACTTAGGCTAGTCGCGTTTATGTCGCTTAGCTCGTATGATAGCTCGCTTTTTTTGAGATTTATAGCGGCATTTCCGTTTAGTTCGTGGCTAGAAAAAGTACCGTTAAAATCGTAAATTTGACGCCCTCAAATCGGCATTGCTAACGCCGCTTAAAGTGATGTTAAAGTCCTTAAACTCGAGCAGATAGATGTTTGCGGTTATGCCGTCGTCGGTGTCTTTGAAAGTTTGAGCTAACCGCCAAAAAAACGGGCTATCTAGATAAAAAAACGTCGTCTCTGTAAAATAGCGTGGACTCGCTGTTTAGAACTTTGACGCTCTCAAGTAAAATTTCATCAAACAGCCTGTCGATCCAGACGATGTTTTTGAGAGGTCTAGTAGCGCTTCCTCGGAGCTATCCTTGGCGCTTTGTTTAGGTATCTCTATATTTTTTTCGCGCGTAAAATTATTTTTATCGAGTTTTATATATAATTGCTCTATTTTTAAAAGTCGCCCGCGTCGATATTTTTCTATCTCGACGCCGTGTTTTTAGGACGGCTATAAAAAAATGACGAATATCAAAAACCGCAGGGATCAAAAATGCGCCAAATTTTTCTTCATTATCAGCGAGATGATTTTCATATTTTTTTCTGAGCTTTCTTGTTTATCTTAGCCGCCCGGTGAGCGTGAGCGAGGTCATTTTCGTGCCTCAGGGCAGTACGCTTGGGATTATATCATATCTAAGCGAAAAAAATACGGACGCTAATAAATTCGACGCCGTGATCTTGCGCGCTATGGGGCATGTGCAAGCAGGCTGGATAGACCTGGGCGCGGCAAAGCTTAGCAAGCTTGATTTTTATACAAAGCTCACGACCGCAAAAGGCGGCCCTAACGCAAATAACGCTGATTCCTGGCGAAACGACGGCCGTGTTTTTGCAAGAGGTTGCAAAAAGCTAGGTGAGCGAGACGAAGCTAAATGAATTTTACGCCAATTGCCCCGCTAGAAGACGGCTTTTTGGTGCCAGAAACCTATAAAGTGCCCCTTGGCGTAAACGAAGAGCAGCTAGCGGCACACCTCGTAAAGTTTATCTAAAAAAATCCCACGAAAAAAACGGCTACCGAGCTACTTGGAAACTACGACGAGAAGCGCTGGAGCGAGTATCTCGTAACTGCCTCGGTCGTGCAAAAAGAAGCCGCGAACGAGGATGAGATGCCCCTCGTCGCCTCCGTCATCCAAAACCGCCTAAAAAAATGGCATGAAGCTGCAAATGGACGGTACGCTAAACTACGGACTCTACTCGCACGAGACGGTCACGGCCGAGCGCATACGAAGCGATAAGAGTAAATTAACACCTATCTAAACGAAGGCCCTGCCGCCAAGTCCCGTCTGTACCGTGGGATTAGCTGCGATAAGGGGCGGCGATAAGGCCCGCGCAGAGCGAGTTTTTGTACTTCGTTCGCGATAAAAAGACGGGCAAGCATCAAATTTGAGCGTCACTTACGATGAGCACGTGGGCACGATAAACTCCCAAAAATAGCGCGCTAAAAAGGCGTTTTAATATAATTTGGATAAGATTTTTGCGAATGTAATTAGGGAGAAAAGATGAGCGACATCGTTTATACTAGAACCGACGAATCCCTCGCCGCTTGCCAGCTACTCGCTGTTTCCGATCCTGCAGGCGTTTTTGCGCGCGGGCGGCATAGAGATAGCCCAGGCCGACATAGGGGCTAGCCGCGCGGATCATCGCCGCTTTTAACGACAAGCTGCCGCCAGATCAACGCGTGAGCGACGACCTGGAGATGCTGCGAATGTGACGCAAGAAAAAAGCGCGCGAATATAATTAAAGCTACCAAACATCTCGGCAAGCTTGCCTCAACTAAACGCCGCTATCACGGAGCTTCGCGCCAAAAGGCTACGATCTGCCGCCATACCCGTCCGAGCCAAAAAAACGCCGGAGGAAAAAAGACGCAGCCGCTAGGTACGCCAAAGTGCTAGGGAGCGCGGTAAATCCGGTGCTGCGCGAGGGCAACTCAGACCGCAGATGCGTCGGTGCGGTAAAACGCTACGCCCGAGAAAATCCGTACAAAATCACCCCTTTTGAAAAAGATAGCAAAACCGAAGTAGCCTATATGAAGGGCGGAGATTTTTACTCCTCCGAGCGTTCGATTAGCTTTGAAGCGGATGAAAATTTACGCGTCGAGTTTATCTCAAAAAGTGGCGAAAAACGCATACTAAAAAGAAAAAATTTGAGCGGTAGAAAAGGGCGATATAATCGACGCTAGCTTTATGAGCGCAAGCAAGCTGGACGCCTTTATAAAGGAGCAAATTGCGGACGCGAAAGCAAAAAATTTGCTCTTTAGCGTCCATCTAAAAGCCTCGATGATGAAGGTGAGCGATCCCGTGATTTTCGGGCATTTTGTAAAGAATTTTTCGCGGAGGTTTTTGAGGAGTTTGAAAGCGAGCTAAAAGCGTAAATGTCAGCGAAAAACAACGGACTAAAAAGACCTTTTTGCGCGGATTTTAAAGTTTACCTCAAGCTACGCAGGAAAAGATCAAGGCCAATTTGATGACATTTACGCCACAAGGCCAATTGGCGATGGTGAACTCGGCTGCAGGCGTTACAAATTTACACGTACCTAGCGACATTATTATCGACGCCTCGATGCCCGCGATGATAAAAAAACGGCGGCAAAATGTGGGACAAAAGATGGTGTGCTACGCGAAACAAAAGCCGTGATACCAGATAAAACCTACGCTGTCGTTTACGAGGCCTCGATCGCCGATATCAAGGCAAATGGCGCGCTAGATCCCGCTAAAAATCGGCAGCGTCTCAAACGTCGGGCTAATGGCTAAAAAGGCCGAGGAGTACGGCAGCCACGATAAGACCTTCGTAATGAGCGAAGCGGGCGAGGGCGTGCGTGCTAAATGAAAAAGGCGAAATTTTATTTAAATTTGAGTTAGAAAAAAGGCGATATATTTAGGATGACGCAGGTTAAAAGATATCGCCGTGCGAAACTGGGTCGAGCTGGCGCTAAAACGCGCGAAAAATCACGGGGCAAAAGGCGATATTTTGGCTGGACGAAAACAGAGCTCACGACCGAGAAATCCTAAAAAGTAAAAGCGCAGCTAGCTAGCTCGGATGCGAGCGGGCTTGATATAGAGATTCTCTCCCGCGGTAGCTTGTAAAAAGTCGCTTGAGATCATCAGACGCGGCGAGGACTGCATCAGCGTCACGGGCAACGTCCTGCGCGACTATCTGACCGATCTTTTTCCGATCTTGGAGCTTGAAACTAGCGCCAAGATGCTCTCGGTCGTGCCGCTACTAGAGGGCGGAAGTATCTTTGAAACGGGGGCGGGAGGCAGTGCGCCAAGGCTCGCCGAGCAGCTACTAGAGCAAAAATCACCTAAGCTGGGATAGCCTGGGCGAGTTTTTGGCTCTAGGGCGCTAGTCTCGAGCAGCTGGCAGGTTTTAAACAAAGCCCTGAGGCGCAAAGTTTTAGCAGATACGCTAAACGCGGCCGTAGAGCGCTATCTAAAAGAAAACAAAGTTCCGCGGTTTGAAGCCTTGCAGCTAGATACGCGCACGAGCCATTTTTATATCGCGCTTTATTGGGCGAGCGAGCTTGCCGCTAGCGGTACGCAGCTGGGCGATAAATTTGAAACTCGTCGCCCAAAAATCTCGCGCAAAAACGAGAGCACGATAGTGGCTCAAATAAACGCGGCGCAAGGACAAAAAAAGTCGATCTCGGCGGATACTATAAGCCAGACGATAAAAAGGCAAAGCGCGGCGATGAGGCCGAGCGTGATGTTTAATCACATTTTACAAAAATCAAATTTCTATAAAAAAAGGAAAAAAATGAAAATTTTCAGTTATCGGAGCTGGAAACGTAGGCGCGAGCGCGGCTAGCGCTATTTTTGCTAAGAGGCATCGCAGACGAGATCGCGCTGGTGGATATATTTGGCGATGTGGCGCGCGCAAAGGCAATCGATCTATCTCAGAGCGCGGCGGTTTTTTTGGTCTTGATGTGAGCGTCGCTGGCGGGGATGATTTTTTTCGTTGATTAAGGATAGCGACATCGTGGTCGTGACCGCCGGAAGCCCTAGAAAAGAGGGGCAGACTAGAGAGGATTTGCTGCTAAAAAAACGCGGGCATCGTAAAAGGCACGGTGGAGAAAAATCGCCAGTGGCCCCCAAACTGCGTCATCATAAACGTAACAAATCCGCTTGACGCGCTCACGTATCTAGTCTATAAAACGAGCGGTTTTGATAAAAAGTAGGGTGCTAGGGATGGCTGGCGAACTAGACTCTGCGCGCCTAAAAATACGAGATCTCTCAAAAAAACGGGGCTAAAAAAACAGCGCCTTTAGCGCGCACATCATAGGCTCTCACAACGACGATATGGTCGCGCTACAAAGCAACGTGAGCGTGGATCTGGGCGGCGAATTTGACGCGGTAGCGCAGGAGGCCAAAACGGGCGGTGCAAAGATAGTTAAAGCTGCTTGGCACGTCGGCATACTACGCTCCGGGCGCGGCTGCGGTCAAGATGTGTGAGGCGATAAAAACCGGTAGCGAACAGTGGCTAAGCTGCTGCGTGATAGAGGGCGAGTGCGCGGGCGGCAGGCTCGTTAAGCTAGGCAAGGGCGGCGTGCGCGAGATCAAGCAACCAAGTGCGGAGGAAAAAGCGGCTCTTGAAAAAGGCGAATCGCAAACTGCCGTAAATATCAAATTTCTTTAAAAGAAACGGGGTAATCGCGTAGCCGATGTTTATAAAAATCCAAGATAAAAAAACGAATCAAATTTGCGCGCTATTTTTTTGGCGACTTTTATTTCAGGTCTGCGCTAACGTTTCGTCAAGCACTCCCAAAAAAATACGATACCGATAAAGCAAAAGTAAAATTCAGACTTTAGCGCCGAAAGAAAAAAATCAAATCAAAGTCGCGACTTTACTAGAAAAGAATGAAATCCAGACTGGGAGGTCGAGCTTTTTCTAGACAAAAAGCGACGACAGATTCAATGCAAAAGATACGGCTCTGCTAAATCTCCTGCAAGGATATATAGGTAAGAGAGACGGCGGCGACTGCTCGGGTTTTGTAACGCTCGTAAATAAAAAAACTAGAACTAGACCTTTTTGATGAAAAAGAGCTTGATAAGTTTTACACCAAGCACAAACTAAAAAAAGCGAAGCTATGTTTAAACTTTACGAGAGTAAAGATTGATTGCGTTTGACAACCCAAAGGTTGGGGATTTGATATTTTTCAACAACACGACTAGAAGCATGAAAAAAATAACAAAAACCAAAATCGTCACTCATGTAGGTATTGTAAGTAGCGTCGAAAAAGACGGCACTGTAGGGTTTTACGCATAACTCAAGAGGTAAAAAAATGCGGTTAATTTTATGAATCTAAAAAAATAAAAAAATACGCGTAAAAAAAGGGTGAAAAGAGTTAAATTCTACCATCGTATCTTGCAAAAAAATAACAATGCGTCGTGTCTTGCGTCAAATAGATTTGCGGGATTTGGCAAAGCTGGCGTAAGGAGAAAGTAAAGTTAACTTTAATGCTTTAGAAATTTGCCGTCGCATCTGTATAAATCGTATCAAATTTTACGGATAGACGGCGGTAAATTTGACTTTTAAATTACCCATCGACTGCAAATTTAATTTTCCTTTCGACGAATTTGCCGCAATAGTCGTTAAACGTGAGCCAATAAGCACAAAAAAACATCCGCACGGGCGTTTCAAATTTGCTCGCTTTTATGCAAAAATCTTCAAAATTTTACTTTGCCCTGCGCTTTAAATACCAATTTAACTTAAATGCTATAAAAATTATTGTTATGAGTTAAATTTGATAAGGAAAAAAATATGCTGATAAAAACTGACGCCCCCTGTCTGGGTCGATATCTCGCGCTGTAAGGCGTGCGATATCTGCGTGAGCTGCTGTCCTGCGGGCGTGCTGGCGATGGCCGTCGAGCCGTGCGCGGTGCTAGGCAAAAACGATCGAAGTAGTACACCCGGAGGCCTGTATCGGGTGCCGCGAGTGCGAGCTGCACTGTCCCGATTTTGCGATTTACGTGGCGGAAAAGGGCTTTAAATTTGCCAAACTAACTGCCCAAAGTAAAGAGCGCGCGACCGCCGTAAAAGAGAACAAATTTGAAAAAAATTAGAGGCTGGGTTATGAGCGAGCTTTTTAAATAATAACGGCGGCAAAAGAGAGGTCATCGCTAGTGGAAACGAGCTAGTCGCGCTTGCGGCGGTGGAGTGCGGGTGTAACTTTTTTTGGCGGTTACCCGATCACGCCAAGTAGTGAGATCGCACACGAGCTAAGCGTACTGCCGCCAAAAGCACGGCGGCAAATTTATCCAGATGGAGGACGAGATCGCGGGTATCTCGGTGGCACTGGGAGCTTCGATGAGCGGAGCAAAGGCAATGACGGCAAGCTCGGGTCCGGGCATCTCGCTAAAGGCCGAGCAGATCGGGCTAGGGTTTATCGCGGAGGTGCCGCTAGTGATCGTAAACGTCATGCGCGGTGGGCCCAGCACGGGGTTGCCTACTCGCGTGGCGCAGGGTGATTTGCTCCAGGCGAAAAACCCGACTCACGGCGACGTAAACAGCATCGTTATCGCGCCATCTAGCCCTAGAGGAGTGCTATACGCAGACCGTTCGCGCGTTTAATCTCGCCGAGCGGTTTATGACGCCCGTGTTTTTACTGCTGGATGAGACGATCGGGCACATGCATGCAAAGGCCGTGCTGCCGCAGATTAGCGAGCTAGAAATCTACTCGCGCAAGCAGTTTGGCGGCGACCCTGCAGACTACCGTCCATACAAAGCAGCTCCCGACGAGCCCGCTACGCTAAATCAAATCTTTTCGGCGGTTACCGCTATCACGTCACAGGCCTACATCACGGCGAGACGGGCTTTCCGACAGAGGACGGCGCAGTCGTGGACTACAACATCAAGCGCCTTTTTAACAAAAATAAATGCACACGCGCACGAGCTTGAGCTCTGGGAGGAGTTTATGCTAGATGATGCGGATATTTGCATTATCGCGTTTGGCTCCGTGGCCCGCTCGGCAAAAGAGGCAGTGCTAAAGTTTACGCGAAAAGGGCGTGAAAGTAGGGCTTTTTAAAACCTATTACGCTATTTCCGACGCCGAGCGAAAAACTACGCGAGATCTCGGCTCAAATTGAAAAAGTACTTTGATCTGCGAGTTCAATTTAGGCCAGTATACGGGAGAGATAATCAAAGCTACGCTAAGAGAGGACTTTAAGACGCTGCTAAAAGCCAACGGTCGTCCGATCAGCCCGCAAGAAATCGCGCAAAAAATAGGAGAATTTGATGGCATTTAACTACGATAACTACCTACGCACGGACAAAAATGCCGACTCTGTGGTGCTGGGGCTGCGGCGACGGCGTGATACTAAAGGCGCTAATCCGCGCAATCGACAAGCTCGGCTGGGACATGAACGACGTGTGCGTGGTATCTGGCATCGGCTGCTCTGGGCGCTTTAGCTCATATATCAACTGCAACACCGTTCACACCACGCACGGGCGCGCGATCGCCTACGCTACGGGTATCAAGCTGGCAAATCCCGATAAACACGTCATCGTGGTAACCGGCGACGGCGACGGGCTAGCAATAGGGGGCAATCACACGATCCACGGATGCCGCAGAAATATAAATTTAAACCACGTTTTGATAAATAACTTCATCTACGGACTAACGAACTCTCAAACCAGCCCGACCACGCCGACTGGCTTTTGGACAGTGACGGCGCAATACGGCAACGTCGATCCAAATTTTGACGCGTGCAGCCTCGCGACCGCCGCAGGAGCGACATTTGTAGCGCGCAGCAGCGTGATAGAGCCGGCAAAGCTAGAAAAGATATTTGCCGAGGGCTTCGAGCACGATGGATATAGCTTTTTGACGTATTTTTCAAACTGCCACATAAATCTGGGTCGCAAAAATAAAATGGGCCAAGCTACGCAAATGCTCGAATGGATCGACGGTCGTACAGTGAACAAGGCTAAATTTGACGCGATGAGCGAGGACGAGCAGGGAGGGTAAATTTCCGCTAGGAGTGCTGCATAAAAACGAGTCGCGCATGGAGTACACCAAGGGCCTACGACATGGTGATAAAAGCCGCCAGAGACGGCGAAAAAAATCGACTTTGGAGCGCTAAAATGAAAAGGCAGTTAAGATTCGTCGGAGTTGGCGGTCAGGGCGTGATTTTTAGCGGGCGAGATTTTTAGCCGCGGCCAAGATCGAGGAGGGCGGATACGGCGTCAAAGCCTCGACCTATACCTCGCAGGTGCGCGGCGGGCCAACGAAGGTCGATATCATTTTGAGCGAGCGAGAGATATTTTATCCGTACGCAAACGAGGGTGAGATCGAGTTTATGCTCGCTACCGCGCAGATTAGCTTTCGAGCAGTTTAAAGATGGCGTAAAAGATGGCGGCATCATCGTCGTGGAGCCATTGGTTCGCGCTAGCGACGAGGATAAAAAAACGGTGGAAAATCTACGAAATACCGATCATCTCCATCGCTAAAGACGAGGTCGGTAACGTAATAACCCAAAGCGTCGTTGCGCTAGCCGTCGCCGTGCAGATGAGCGGCTGCCTAGATACTGAGTTAGTTAAACGTGTAATGCTCTCAAAAGTGCCTAAAAAGTTTATGCTGAAAAATGAAAAAGCATATGAGCTGGGGAATTAAATACGCCATAAAATTTCGCATAGAAAAACAACAAATAAAAGAGTGACAAAAATAAGATAGATTAAGTATCATTTCGTTATAATTCAGGTATTAATTTATCTAATTTTTAAGGAGAACGAAAATGAGCGTTGGTATTTTTTTACACGACGACAAAGGGGCACACAAAGAGCGCGTGCGAGTATCTAGCGGGCAAAATAGGAGCGCAGCTAATAGACGTAAAGGGCGCTGGGGCGGAGGATTTTGCTCAATCTGACGTTATCATCGCAGCGGCGCCTAGCTACGGCGACGGCGAGTTGCAGTCTGACTGGGCGGAGAAACTGCCGCTTTTAAAAAGCCGGGCAGTAAGGGCAAAAAGTAGCCATCGTAGCCATCGGCAATCAAGCCAATCACCCGCAGACGCTTTTTAGCGGCGCGGTAGATTTTCTGCCGTATCTAAAAGATGCGCAAATCTTTGGCGCTAGCGACGTGGACGGATATAAAGTTTAACCACTCAGCGTTTTTTACTAAACGGCAAAGTTTATCGGCCTCGCGCTTGACGTTAAAGGCGATGAAAAACTACGCAAAACGCATCGACAAATGGGTCGAGGAAAACAAGTCTAATTTTTTTAATTTATTCTACTTTTCGCCGCTTCGCTCGTTAACTTTGCGGAGCGGACGATTTTTCTACTCACGACATTAAATTTGATTAGTTAACGGCGATGGCAAAGATTGGCGCTTGCGACAATGACTCAAATGATGGTAAATTGGTGAAAAAGCAAGATGTAAAAAGGGGCCGATTGGCCCTTTTTAGTTTTAAGTTTAGCTTAACGTTGTGTATCCGCCGTCTACGTCGCTAAATCCTGCGCCGTAAGCTACGCCGGAGATTTTTGACTAGAGTGTCGCTGCCTTCTTGATAGCCTTCCACGCCGTCTGTATTTAGCGCCAGATATGCATTAAAGTTTATCCGCTCCTACGTTTTCTAGGAAATAAGCGCCTTCACCAGCTTTTTCAAACTTTGCTAGCTTTTCCCGTCAAATTGGACGAATCTGTGCCATCCGCCGCTTTTGAGATTTTAGCGATATTGTCAGGTAGTTTGATTTTTTTCGTTTTTTTGATATTTTCATCATACCCGTGCCTGATTCTATCGATATCTCTTTTTGATCCGGATTTTTGAGCGAGCGTTTTCTTTGAGATCAAATCCTCTTTGCTCAAAAACGATCCGTTATTTCCCTGGGTTTTTGAGATGAGAGTTATTTTATCCGAGTTTATATTTTCATAGATTTTTAAACGTCGTTTGCGTATCTCCGATATGGGCTACGGCTTTTTTTATCTAGCGCTTTGTCTGTTATAGTCGCAGTACCTTTAAGTCCTTTTTGTTACGTCGCTTAACGGGCTTAGATCCCAAAGGCTTAGATAAATCCATCGTAAGCGCGGATTTTGTAGCTAGCAACGAAGCTTCATTATCTGAGCTAACGTCAATTTACCGTTTTATTGGCATATTCTGCGCTTGTTATTGTAGCCGATTTTATCTGTTCGTTTTCGTAGGTTACGTCTACGGTTTTGTCGTTTTGACTGTACGAAGAGTCTTGTAATACCTGCTTTATTAGCTTGTTTGAAGCGTCGTAGGTTTTTGTGACGGTTTGGATAACCCTACCACCTTCATTATTGCTTAGGGCTTTTACGATTTCGACGTTTGGAGTAGATTTGTCTATCTCGTAGACCTTTGCTCTAGTTTGCCAGCCCGTAGTATTTAGCACCTTTTCGTTTTTATCGAAAAAAATACTCCTTGTGCAAATTTAAACCCGCTATTTTCGTCTTGCGCCTTTTTCAAAGACTATTTGGTACGTCTTGTTAGCCACCGTATCTTCGTATTCCCAGATTTTTAGATTTTCCGTCTATTACGTCTTTAGCTGCCGCATCTTCAAAACTAGACGGAGTCGGAACGGTAAAATCAGGCGTTAATTTCTTATAAATCGAAGTTGCGCCTTCTTTTATCTCTGTAAAATAGCTTCTAGATTCGACATCTTTTACCTCTATCAAGGTATCGCTATCCTTTTGATAGCCCTCTACGCCGTCGGTATTTAGCGCCATATAGGCATTAAATTTATTTTCTCCCTACATTTTGCAAAAAGTACTGCGCCTTACCGACTCCGAGCGTAGATAGCTTCTCCTCGATATTTTCTTGATTTACGCCGTCTTGCGCTCTTGTTAGCTCGGTGATGTTTGATGGAAGCATGATTTTATCTTGAGCGTTGTCTATTTTGAGCCGTTTGATAGATTGTTCGTGTCGGCGTTGATGCTTATTTTTCAAATCTGCATTTTCTTGCAGGGTCTGGGCTATATCAAAAGTATCGACTCCATAGCTGCTATTTACCGTATATGCCGCCTTTGACACTAGCGTTACGTCATCCGAGAATCGTCCGTCGTACGCTCGGTAGACCACTTCGTCTTTTCCGATATCGGCGGTCCATTTCGTATCTAGCGCGCTATCTGTTACTGTGACTTTGCCTTTGTAGTTGAAACTCGGCGTAAGAGTGCCCTAAGTGTTCTGGCGAGCTTGCGTTTAGATATAGCTTACCTTTGTAGTCCAGATTTTCGCTATCTTTGCTGATCTCAAAGTTTATATCGGTATTTGCGTATTTTGGATCTGTTTTTGCTAGCATAGCTTAGTTTGCCGTCCTCGTAGGTTAGAGTGAGCTTTTTGTCCGTCGCTTCTTTCTAGTATTTTTTTCTTCCAACACCCTTTTGTCGTCAATTTATCTCTAGTGACGTCTCCTATTTTTGAGACGCTAGGAGTGTATTCTTCTGTTACTTTGTAGCCGTCTTTTTCATCAAATTTTATAGGCTGAGATCTTGTAGTCTTTGATCATATTTTCGCCGTTATGTAATTTACCGTCCGGCATATCGACTTTTATATCCGAGCCCCTCAGGCTGAGCGTCTCTTTTGCCAATTCTATCCTATACGTTACGCCCGTCGTGTCGTTTGAGTATTCCTAGGTAAAGGCCTTACCGTCTTTTTATGTCGATTGGTTTCATGGCTGCTTTGCCGGTTTGTTCATTGACCTCATACACGCCGTTATCTTTGTCGTCCCTAGATACTACGTCTTTTACGGCGTCGTATTGTGCTTTTATGAAATTTATCTTTGCATTATCGGTACTATCTAGAGTCTTGATACTATTTATATGGGATTTTTATAGTCAAAAGTTTTTTTAACAATATTTTTCCGAAGTATCTTTTAATACTAATTTATCGAGATTTGCGATCTTGTCTTTTAACGATATAAAAGTAGCGATATCTAACGTAAAATCTTTACTATCGTCTATAAAAAATTTCTCTACCGAACTGCTTTTTATCAAATTTAGATGATCGCTCGTTACGTTATGTAGCCAAATTTTACCTTCGGAAATTTTGTTTAGTAGCATCGTAGTAGCCTTGCTGGCGTCTCAGCGTAAAGCTGCCGCCAATTTAATAGATAGGGACGTATTTTAACGTTGAGGCGATTTTATCTATATTGTTTTGTATATTTCCCGCTTCGTCTTCTATGATAAACGAAGTGCTTTCGTCGGTAATACTTGCAGCTTTTTCCAAAAACGTCTTAACGTCGGTTTTTCGATGATGGGATCAGGATCTGGTTTTGGCTCCGGTTTGGGATCTGGTTTTGGCTCCGGAGTAGGGACATAATCTTTATCGTAGTTTGAAATTGACTTTTTATCTCGCTTTCGCTTTTTTTCCTGTTACTTGCGATATTACGGATATTTTATCGTTTTTGCTTAGCGATTCGTCTAGTTTTGAGTTACCTAGCGTCAAATTTGATTTGTTGTTTATGATAACGTTTTTTATATCCTGAGCGGAGGATGTCGCCGTTATAGCGTCGTTTATTTTTAAAAAGAATGTAAAGCGGTTTTTATATCGCCGTCCGGTACGTCTTGTACGCTATCGGCTACGACGTTTGAGGCGATGATTTTGTTTATCAGTGTTTTGTGCGCGTCTCTAGTGGCGGCATCCGAGCTTTGCGCGTGGACCGGGTTTAGCGCCGCTTTTAAGATCTCGCTTACGACTTGACCTCCGTCGTTTGTATTATTTAGCATGTTTATCCAGCCTGCTTTTCCGCCGACGTCGGTATTTTCATCCTTGTTTAACAATGTTGCATAAATATGCTTGATGAAATTTTTCGTTGCTCTCCAGGCTTTTTGCCGAAAAAAACTCCTTCGACGCCGTCGTATCCAACATCAAATTGCAACGCTGGATAAATTTAAAGTTTTTAGCATTTGCCGATTTTAGCCAGGCTTCATTGCCCGCTCCTTCGCTAGATCTGCCAAATAAGGCAACATAAAGTCCCGAATTGTGACTTGGTTAAAGACATTTTCACGCCTTTAAGTTGTATTTTTAAATATACGTATGGAATATTTAAAATTTTATTATTATATAGCATAAGTATAAAAATAAAACTTAATATTTTATGAAATATCAGCTACAAAAATATGGAACTTTAGGCGTGAAGCTTTTGTATTTTTTTATGCGTATTAAGTAATAAATTTTGAGTTTTTTTAATTATCAAAATAGATAGATGAAAATTTGTGTTAAAGCGGAGTTTTGAAAAAGGACACGGAAGTAAAGCTCGCGGCTTCACTTCCCAAAAAAATTCTTTATAGCGCCGAAAAAGCCGCCTGAGCTCTCGTTTTTATCGCTTTCATCTTTCTTTTTATTCAGCTTCATCGCTTCGCTTATCTGCTGTGCCGCCGTATCGGCGTAGATAAATGCGCCTTCGGGGTCGCAATTAAAAAAGATTTGAGTAGCACTCGGACTTGTTTAGATCGAACGGGTTTGGCATGATGACGTCGGTAGCCTCAAATAGCCCGTAGCCGTTTTCTACGCTAAATTTGACCGCGCTCAAAAAAACGCAGGCAATTTTGCGCGTAAAAGTCATCTACTTTTTGTTTTATATTTTTATCGGCATTGTAGTCCTGCCAAAATTTGGCCAAATTTGCCGCGCTTATAAATGCGCCAGACGAGTAGTTTCCGTCAAATTCGCCCGTAAATTTAGCTTTTTATCTCAGGGTGGTATGATGCCGCTTATATCGCTTAGATACCGCTTAAATCCCGCCGTGTTCGTCCGCCAAAAAGCTAAACGCCGTGCCGCGCGTGTAGAAGTATTTTCTAAAAATCCCTGCACGGCGGCGAGTATGTAGCCGTGTCCCGTAGAAAAACTCTCGTCATCTTTGGTTTCAAGCGCGACCTTTAGGGTATCGATGTATTTTTGCGCGTAAAAATCCTCTATGCCGTACTCTTTTTGAAAGCCTTTGTGCGACCGACCAGTCGCCCTCTCGCGCGCTTTTTAATGCGTCAAAATACCACTGCTTTATCTCGCTTTCGTTGATCGGATGATAGCTACGTCGTAGCCCATTTTGGCTCCTTTTTGGTAGATTTTTCTAAATTTACAAAGATCGCGGCCGACTTTACGCGTACAAAATCGACCCCAAACGAATCATATTCGAGCCGCATTTTATAGCTAACTCAAAGTCGCCGCTCATGCCCATCGAGCAAATTTGCGCGCCGCGAGGTTGCAGATTTTCGTACACTACACGCGTCGTCTCAAAGCTTTTTACGACCTTCTCGTCCTCTACGTGCGCGCCGATACTCATCACACCGACTGGTTTTAGAAAATCTGCACTCCTGCGCGATTTGTAAAAACGCAGCCTCGGCGGCTCTCGGGCGAGATGCCTTGTTTGCTGTCTTCGCGCGCGGAGTTTATCTGCAGCAGGCAAGGTAGCTCATGGTCAAGCCTCTTATCCACCGCAAGCGCGGCCTCTACGCTCTCGCAGCTTTGCCAAAGCGCGGGCTTGAGCGCTAACAGGTGGTTTATTTTGTTACTTTGAAGTCGCCCGATGAAAGTGCCACTCTATCGGTAAATTGACAAAATTTCTCTCTTGTTTTTGAGCTCTTGTACGCGGTTTTTCGCCAAAAGCTCGTTTGTCCCTGTTCAAAAAGCTCCAAAACCTCTTTGGTAGTTACGTTTTTTTGCTCACGGCGATTAGTTTTCACAGGCTCGCCGGTACGTGCGTTTTTCGATGCGTTCTAGAAATTTGCGCGAGTTTCATTGTCCCGCTCCGCTCAGGGCGCATCACGTCGTTAAAGGTCGCAAATGCCATCAGGCAGAGCAAGAACGCCCAGCCGCAGTAGGTGAGGCCGATATAGACTTTTTCGTTCATCTCGCGGCGGAAAAACGAGCTCGTAAAGGTTGAAAAAAATATGACCGCCGTCAAGCGCTGGGGATAGGCAGCAGGTTTAGCACGCCCTAAATGTACGGAGATGAGCGCGGCGATGATGAGTAGTGTTGAGGCCGATACCAGCGGCTTTTGAGGTGATGTCAGTGATCTGGATGATGCCGCCCATCTCTTTTAGCGGCACGACGCCCACTATCAGCTTTTCAAGCCCCGTAAATATAAGCTTTGAGGCGTTTACGGTCTCAACAAGCGCAATCTGAGCGAGCTAAAGCCGGTGTTTCGTATCGTGACGGCCTCGCCTGAGGGCGAAATGCCGATGAGCGGTTTTTCTATCTTTTTCGCCAAATATCGTCATGCTTTTGCCCGATTTTAGGCGTCAAACTTTATCGTTTTTATTTCGCCTGCGCGCTCGAGCGTGATCGCGGTGGAGGTTAACTTTACGTTTTTGCTTATCTCGTCCCATTCGCTGATTTTGATGCCGTTTATGTTTAAAGAAATTTTATCGCCCTTTTGCAGTCCGGCATTCGCCGCAGCCGAGTTTTCCAGCACCTTGCCCACAGTCGGCGCTAGCCTTTCTACGCCGATGTGTCCGAGCGCGATAAAGATAAAAAAACGCCAAGGCAAAGTTAAAAAAACGGTCCGGCAAAAAGGATGAAAAATGCGTCCTAGCGGGCTAAGTCTCGTGTAGCTGTCGGCGTCCTCGTTTTTAGGCCGGGCTTTGCGTCCTCTTGTCCTTTTTAGACTAACGTAGCCGCCAAGCGGTATCGCGCTGATGGCGTACTCGGTGCCGCCGATGGTTTTTGAGTGAGACGCTCTGGCCAAAGCCCACGCTAAATCTAAAACGCCCACTTTTTAGCATGCGAGCGGCGAGAAAGTGGCCCAGCTCATGGAAAAAAATATAAGAAACGAAATCACCAAAACCGTGATCAAAAAAAGTGCCAAGAATACGTATAAATGCCGACGGCTAGCAACGCCGCCACAAAGATAATGCTTTTCAAAATTTACCTTTAAATTTGATTTTACCGCTCGAGTTTATCGCTGAGTAAAACGGCGATACCTTTCGTGCTCGGGTTTGCGTCAAGCGCGATCTTTAGGCTCATCGTAAGCGGTACGGCTAAAAAAACATACCGCCGATGCCGAACAAAAAATCCCCAAAAAAAGTAGGCTCAAAAAGTACTACAAGCGTGCTGATACCAAGGCCTTTGCCAAGAATTTAGGCTCGATAAAGTTGCCGATGACGACATTTACGACCACATACAGTGCTGCAGTCCAAGCGCAATCCGCCGCGTCGTTTAGCAAAAGCGCCACCAAAAGCGCTGGAACGGCCGCGATGATAGAGCCGATCGTTGGGACAAAATTTAGCACGAAAGCCAAAATCCCCAAAGCGGCGCGTAAGGAACGCCGATGAAATGTAGCCCGATAAATATAAAAAAACGCCCGTCGCAAAAGATGCTGCGGACTTGATCGCGAGATAGCGCTTGAGATTTGATATAAACGTATCTACGATCTGATTTGTTTGCGGATTTTTACTCGCAAAAATACTCGACTTTTTTTGAGAAAATACCTGCACCTCAAAAAGCATAAAAGTAACGAGTAAAAAGACAAAAAAGCTCTTTGAGGCAAGCTCCGTGCCACTTCTTAAAAACCCGCCCAGCACGGCAAAAAGTTTATTGATATCAAAGTCTGCGGGCGCGGAGACGCTGTTTGGGTCGATGAGGCCGCGGCTAGCTAGTATATGGTGATAGTGGTCGGCTAGGGGTTTTAAATGTGCTCTGAAGCTCGGGCATATAGCTAACTAGCCCGTTAATGGTCTTTAACACGGTGTTTGCGATAAATCCAAGCAATAAAAAAACACGACCGCGGTAACTAGCACAAAAGCTAAAAACGCGCGGAAGTTTGAGCTTTTTAGCGCATTTATCGCGGGCGTCGCCACGATAGCGATAAAAAAACCGCCATCAAAAAGGGGCAGCACTACGACGCTAGCGGCCTTTAGTCCGGCTGCTACAACGACGAAGCTAGCTAGATAGATTATGGCGTTTCCTGTTCTCAAATTTACGCCTTTTTGGCTTGATTTTTAACGTGCCTTACATAAGCGTTTACGTACTCAAAGCCCGAATACAGCGTCAGCGCGACGCTAAGCCAGAGCAAAAACTCGCCAAAAAGGCCACTGCATGGTTAAAAAAAGCCGATCGCGACCATCTGGCAGACAGTTTTAATTTTGCCTGCCATCGATGCGGCGACCTCTACGCCTTCGCCCGCCATCACAACGCGAAATCCCGTGATAAAAAAACTCGCGAACGAGGATGAGATACACGGCCCATGGGCTCGCGCGGTCTATCATCATGAGTCCCAAAAACGCGCCAAGCGTTAGCATTTTATCCGCAAGCGGGTCGATCACGGCTCCTAGTTTGGTTTTTGATCCCATGCGCGCGCGATAAATCCGTCAAAAAAATCCGTGACGCTAGCGATCACGAATACAAGCGCGGCAAAAGTAGTTCATCCAGCTAATATGCACGCCTGAGAAGGAATTTGCGCTAAGTAGCAGCCAAAACATCAGGGGTGCGAGAAATACGCGCAGGAAGGCTAGGGCGTTTGGTAAATTTAGGCTCATTTATTTTTTTCTTTCTTTTTGGATTTCAGGGGTTTAAAATTTGACGGCGCAGTGCGGGAGTCGGCGGAAAAATCGCTTGCCTTGTTTTGGCTCGACTTTGCCCATTTCTTATTCGCGTTTTTGGTTAAATTTGCTCGGCTCTTCGTCAAATTTGAGCAATTGGCAATCGGATTAAATTTAAAAAGAGCCGTCCACACCGCAAAATTTGCTTGTAAATTTGTAAATTTTTCATCAATTTGAGCCTGTAAGCGCGTTAAACTTTATAACGCCGAATTTGGCCCAAAAATGCGAGCAGGCGGCAAAGGCGCGTAGGCTAAATTTGCTTTTTTTCATTTAAATGTAGTACCGCCGTCGATGATGAAGGTGTGGCCCGTAACCCAGCTGGCTTTTGAGCTGCACAGAAACAAACACGCACCTGCTATGTCGGTCGGCTGCCCCATGCGATTTAGCGGGCTTAGCTCGGCTGTTTTGTCGCGTACTTCCTCATAGTTGGTGAAGGCTCGCAACGCGTCCGTCTCGATTGGACCGCCGCTAACGACGTTTACGCGGATATTTTTCGCCAAGCTCGGTTGCCGCATAGCGCGCCATAGCTTCTACTGCAGCTTTTGCAGTGCCATGGCCTGCGTAGTTTTCGATGTAGACGAGATTACCTGTAGATGAAAGCGAGATGATACTGCCGCCGCCCGTTTTTTCCATGCGTTTTGCCGCTTCTTGCGCGCCGACTACGAATGCGTTTACGGTTGCCGTGAAAATATTATTAATACCGCGAGGGCGAAGTTTCATACCTTTCGTATATCCGCCTGCGACCGAACGACCCGAGATGATAGCGTTTGAGATGAAAAAAATCGATGCGGTCGAAGTCTGCGTCGATCTCTAAAAATAGATCTTTGTAGGTCTCGGGCTCTAGTATATTTAGTGCGTAGGCTCTGGCTTTTATGCCGTACGTCGCCTCGAGCTCGGCGGCTTGGGTCTTGGCTAGCTCTTCGTTTGAGTTATATGTAAAGGCGATGTTTACGCCCTTTGCGGCGAATTCCTCCACGATGGCGCGTCCGATACCGCGCGTTCCGCCGCTGATTACTAGAGTTTTGCCTTTTCAAATTCGTTTTTCGCAGTTCATTAAAAATCCTTTTTATGTTATATTGTTTTTATGGTTTGTTCGATTTTTTTGAGATTTTTCAGCGCTCGGCTCGCAAAGCGGCAAGCGGTACTCTAGGGCTTGATATGAGCCCAGCGATGTACATAGCGGCCTTGACTGGGATCGGATTGCTCTCGCAAAACATTATTTTATTTACCGCATAAAGATCGTCGTTTATGGCTTTTGCGCGCGCAAATTCGCCTTTTAGCGCAAAGTGGGTCAAATTTCGAGATCTCGTCCGGGAGCAATTTGCCGTGACCGAGATCACGCCCCTGCCGCCATTTGAGAGGATAGGGTAATTTATCGCGTCCTCGCCGCTGATGACGGATAGGCCGGGCTCGTGCGCGAGTAGATCGACGCAGCGCTCGATGCTACCAGTGGCCTCTTTTATGCCGTAAACGTTCTCGCACTCTTTAAACAGCCTAAAAACCGTGCACGGCTGGATATCTACGCCCACGCGGCCCGGGACGTTATAGAGTAGCACCGGGATTTCGACGCTTGAGGCGATTGCTTTGTAGTGGCGGTATAGGCCTTCTTGCGTCGGTTTGTTGTAGTATGGCGCTACCGAGAGGATACCGTCTGCACCGTGATCTTGAGCAAATTTTTGCTAAACCTACCGCCTCGTGAGTGGCGTTACTGCCAGCGCCCGCGAGTACTTTTACGCCGGTGTTTTTTTGCAGGTATTTACGGCGATTTCTATGCAGATTCTATGCTCGTCGTGCGTTAGAGTCGCGCTCTCGCCTGTGGTGCCGACTGGTACGACTGCGTCGATGCCGTTTGCTATTTGTCTTTTGATTAATTTTTTTCATAACCGATTTCGTCTAATTTGCCGTCTTTAAAAGGCGTAATCAGCGCCGTCATAGCGCCCGTTATTGCTTTTTTTATTCACTTTTTTTCCTTTCTTAGGATGATCGTCGTGGATTTTTTTCTTTTTCTTGCGTATTTTTTTGCAGATTTCGTTTAGATCGGTAGGTTTTAGCGCGGCTGTTTTTTTCCGGCAGCTCAAAAAAAGCGGCTTTATATCGCCTCTAACTAGATAACTGCCGTATAAATTTGCAACCTTCGACGCGCTATCTAGCGAGTAAATAAGATCGCTTTTTAAGCTATTTTTTTATCTTGGTTATCTCGTCTTCGTCTATTTTTTTGGGTTTTTGGCGTTTTCTAGCACTCGCCAGATCTCTTCCTCTACGGCCTCGGCCTTGACGCCAGGATTACAAACGGCTAGTACGATGAGCAAAGCTCTCGTCGATGTTGCTCATATTATAGACGTCCACGCTGTTTACGAGGCATTTTTTTCATCTATCAAAACGCGCTGCAAAACAGAGCTTTGCCCGCTGCCTAGATACTCGGCTAGCGCGCCCAGACGCGGCTGATCCTCGTGATTAAACGGCGGGATCTTAAAGGCGAGCGATAGCATCTCTACTTCGCTGTCCTTGTACATTTTCAGCCCTTTTTTTGCGCCGTTTTGCCCAGGCTCGATGCAGTGGAGTTTTGGTAGCGGTTTTTTTGTTTTTTTATATTTTCAAAGTGCTTTTTACCCAGCTCAAACGCGCTTTTTATCGATGTCGCCGCTGATTAGCAGGATCGCATTTTGCGGCTGATAGTACGTCTCGTGAAATCTTTTTAATATCATCTATCGTCCAGTTTCTGATGTCGCCGATAAAGCCGATCGGAGTCCAGTGATACGGGTGATAGCTAAAAGCGACGTTAAATAGCGTAAAGTACAAAAAAACCGATCGGAGAGTTATCTGTGCGCCATCTGCGCTCCTCGGTCACGACGTCGCGCTCGGGCTGGAATCTTTATCTTTTTAGACTCAGATTTTTCCATTATATCTGCGTAGAGCCTAAGTGCCTCGTCTAGGGTTGCCTTTTTGAACATTTGACGAAATAATGCGTATAATCAAAGCCCGTGCTAGCGTTGTTTACGCCGCCAAATCCCTTTTACGATCTCGTCACTCGCCCGCTTTCATATTTTTTTGGTGGATTTAGAAATTTAGGGTGCTCTAGCATGTGCGCGATGCCGCTTTTGCCCATGGTTTCGTTTCGCGAGCCCACGCGGTAAAACACGTCCACGCTGATGACGCTAGAACCCTTGCTAGCGGGGATGTGATAGATCTCAAAAGCCGTTTTTGAGCTTTGTTTTGGAGTATTTTATAAGCATAAACTTTCTTCAATCTTTGTTTTTTTTATATCGCAGCCCACCGCTTCGCTAATTGAGGCGAAATTATCCTCTTTTAAAAAGCTTTAAAATACCTTCGTTTATCTGTTTTGCGATGTTTGGACCCTTAAAGATGAAGGATGTGTAAATTTGAACCAAATTGCGCCTGATTTTATGCGCGCGTATGCCTCCTCGGCGCTGTCTATGCCGCCGCTTGCGATCAAAACCGTCTTGCCGTAAAGCTCGCTAGCTACCGCACTAAAAAAAGCTCGCGAGAGCGTTTGGTGATGACCTTGCCGCTTAGTCCGCCGGAAATTTCTGTAAATTTGGCGACTTTGATAGCGAATAATCCACACTCGTATTATTTACGATGACGCCTTTTGCGCCGCATTCTACGGCCGTTTTGCAGATCTGCACGGCTTTGTCGTCGTCCATATCGGGCGCGATTTTAAAGATTATCGGTTTTTTTGCGATCGGCGTAAGGCGCGCAAAGAGGTCTTTTATAAAGCTATCTTCTTGCAGTTCGCGTAGGTTCGGGGTGTTTGGCGAGGAGACGTTGATGACGAAGCAGTCGCACATTTCGTTAAATTGGCGACTAAAATTTCCGTAGTCCTTGATCGCTTCTTCATTTGGCGTGATTTTATTTTTTTGCCGATGTTGGCAAAAAGCGGTATCGCAAACGGATAGAGCTTGCCGACGCGTGCGTTCAGAGCGTCTGCGCCTTCGTTGTTAAAAGCCCATCGCGTTTTGTATACTCTCTTCTTCGATTAGGCGAAAAAAAGGCGAGGTTTTGCGTTGCCCTCTTGCGGTTTTGGCGTCACGGTGCCAAACTCCACGTGCCCAAACCCGAGCGCTGCCAGCGGGACGCAGCATGGTGGCATTTTTATCAAAGCCACCGGCGATTCCAACTGGGTTTAAAAAGCTAGTTCCTAGCGAAATTTTCGCGAAAGAGCCGCGTCCGTGACGACGCAGTTTTTGGCGACGATGCTATAAAGTCCCGGAAATACGCAGTCTGAGATACTTAGCGTTTTTTTCTACGATTTTGTGAGCGGTTTCGGGGTCAATTTAAAAAAATATGGATTTTAGCGTTTCGTAATTCAAATTTTATCCTCAATTTTGAGCGATTTTATCAAATTTGAAGCTTAAACAAGGGCTTCGCCTTTTTAGTTTTCGCGTAAACTTTCGCAGCTCTTGCTAAGCGCCTCGTCAGTATCAAAACCAACCACTTTTCCGCCGCTGATAACGGCGATTTTATCGGCATTTTTGCACCGTGCTTAGGCGGTGCGCGATGATAAATATTATCTTTTCTTTTTGTAAATTCGCGATGGCTTTGGTTATCTGCTGCTCGCTTTCGTTATCCAGGGCGCTCGTGGCCTCGTCAAATATCAAAATCTGCGGGTCGTCGTAGAGCGCGCGGGCGATGGCGATACGCTGGCGCTGGCCGCCTGAGAGATTGGTGCCAATTCATTTAAAAACGGTCTGAGCGCCCTCGGGGCAATTTGACACGAAATCATAAGCGTTTGCGGTTTTTAGCGCGAGCTCGACCTTTGGCTTCGTCGTATTCGCGGCCGTAGGCGACGTTGTTTGCGACCGTGTCGTTAAAGATATAGACGCGCTGGGTCACTAGGCCGATATTTTGCCTAAGCGAACCGAGCTCGAAATTTTTGATATTTTCGCCGTTTATCTCGATCGCTCCGCCGTTTGCGTCGTAAAAATCTCATGAGCAGGTTTACGACCGAGCTTTTTTTCCGCCGCCGCTATTGCCCACGAGTGCTACGGTTTGGGATTTGCTCGCGCTTAGATTTATGCCTTTTTAGCACCTCTTTATCGTCGTAATTTAGCCTGACGTCTTTAAAATTTATCAATTTGATTTCAGACGGCACCGGTTTGTCGCCGCTTAAAATTTGAGGCTCTTTATCAAGTAGCTCAAAGGTTCGTCTCGGCCGCGACCACGGCGTCTTGCATTTTGTTATAAAGGCCTGAAATGCGTTTAATAGGCGTATAAAGCATGAAAAGCGCGGTTAGAAACGAAAAGAAGCTTCCCATCGTCAAATTTCCGTCTATGACCTCTTTGCCGCCGATAATGACGACCGCCGCGACGCCCACGGAGCCAAAAATTTTCCATCATCGGGCTTACCATCTCGTTTACTTTTACGCTTTTTAAATTTAGCTTGAAAAAAATTTTGCGTTTTCGTCGGTAAATTTGGCGTGCTCAAACTCCTGCGCGTTGTTTGCTTTGATGATTTCGATGTTGGTAAAAATTTCGCTCAGCTTCGAGCTGATGTCGGAGGTCTTTTTCCTGCGAGGCGCGGGAGATTTTTTTCATCTTTTTTTGCGAGTCTTGAGAGCGGATATACGGCTGCAGGCATGATAACTAGCGCAAAAAAACGCAAGCTGCAAGCTCTGATAAAGCACGACGCAAAGTAACCCGACGATCGTGATAGCCTCGCGGATGAGCTCTGGGATCATGGAGCTAACGATACTTCTGATGCGGTCGATGTCGTTGATATTTCGGCTGATTAGCTCGCCCGTACGGTAGTCGTTAAAAAACTTCATATCCAAATTTAGCAGGTTTTTAGCAGCTTTTCGCGAAATCTCCTCACGATATCCCTGCCCGATGTACGCGGTAAAAATAGGCCTGCAAAAACGTCCCAAGCCCCTTTAAAAAGTAAATCGCTATGATGGCGTAGGGCAAAAGATAAAGCAGGTCTTTGTTTTTTTCGATGAAAATTTTATTTAACACAGGCTCGATCACCCACGCCGACGCGGCCGTACCGCCGCTAGCCATCAGCATGCCCGCAATCGCGATGATAAAATACGAAATATAATCCCTAAAAATAGGGCGCAAACCGCCGCAAGACCTCTTTTAGGCTCATCTGCTTCATATCTTTTTCCCACATGCAGCCGTTTGGAGTATCCATGAGGGCTGATGCCGTTTGCGGATAGCATATCGCGGATTTTTATCGGATAGCTCGTAGTTTTTGCTTTTTGGCTTCATTTCTTTGATTTATCAGATCCTCGATATAGGCTCGTTTTTTTCGTCGCTCACGCCAAACTGAAAAATACTCAAATACGTCCACCTGCAAGATACCGAGCACTCGCGCTATCAGCTCCAAATTTGCCGCGACCTCGCCTTTTTTTGGCTTTGTCTTTAGGATTTGCGTCCAGTTCGTCGTTTGCGCTGCGGACAAACTCGTCTACGCTAGCAAGGGCTTTTGAGGTGTTTAGATCGTCCCCATCGCGGACATAAATTCGCTCTTAAACTTTATCGTTTGCGCTCAATTTGCCGCCGCGCCAAAAACTCGTTTTTTTAGACGGTAAAGTTCTATCCAGGCGCTTTTTTTGCCGCGCTTTAGATCGTCTTCGCTAAAGTTAAAATTCGCTCTGTAGTGGCTAGAAATCAGATAAAATCTCACCGCCTCGCCCTACATTCGCTCTAGCGCATCTTTAACGAAAAAGCTATTTCCCAGGCTCTTGCTCATTTTTTTCGTTATTTACTTGGATAAAAGCCGTTGTGAAGCCAGTATTTAGCCAGGCTTTTTATGCTCGGCACAGCGGCACTGCGCAGCCTCGTTTTTCGTGATGAGGAAAGAGCAAATCAAGCCCGCCCGCGTGGATATCGATTTCAGATCTTTTCGCCGCTAGATAGGTGCTTTTTTTATCATCGCGACGCACTCGGTGTGCCAGCCTGGGGCGACCGCGGCCAAACGGGCTTTCGTACCATTTCTCGTCAAATTTCCACAGCACGAAGTCTTTTTCGTCCTTTTTTTCGTCGCTACTAGCCACGCGAGCGACATTTGCCTCGGTGTCAAACTTTACCGCTCAGGCTCAGATACTGCGCGTCTTTTGCGGTGTCAAAAGTATATGCCGTCGCCCGCGATCCCATAAGCAAAGCCGTTTTTTTAGCGAAAAATCTCGATGTACTCTATCATCTCTTTTAGCGTCTGCGTCGCTTTTGGCTTGACGTCTGGCTCAAGCACGTTAAGTGCGCTCATATCGCGCTCATAGCTTGCGATGTATCTATCCGTGATCGCTTCTAAACTCTCGCCGCTCTCACCCATTTTCTTTAAAATTTTATCGTCGATGTCGGTGTAGTTTCGCACGGATTTGACCTTGTATCCAAGCTCGCTTAACGTGCGTCTAAGCAAATCAAAGCTAATCGCGCTTTTGGCGTGTCCTAAATGCGCATCGTCATAAACCGTCGGCCCGCAGACGTAAATGCGCACAAAGTCGCTTTTTACAGGCTCACCCTACTTTTTTCTCTTTACGCTATCGAAAATCTGCATCTAAAAATTTTCCCTTAAAAAAATATCAAAATCACTGCTTCTAAAACCAAAACCGCGCTTAAAAAGCGTTATTTTTTTAGGCTCAATTATAGCTGACTTTCCTTATCCCAAAAAATTTGACGTTTAAAGCTAGCGTCAAAAACCCGCCTAGCGAGCTAGCAAGCGCTAGTCCGAACGCACCGTAAATCTGCATCAGCGCGACTGCTAAAACGAGGTTAAAAAAACGAGCGTTATAACGGCTATTTTAGAGGCTAGCTTTTTGCTGTAAATGCGCATAAAGCCAAAGCGAGAAAAAGTTTAGCAGTCCCAAAAGGCAAAAAGCCCGATCATATAAGCGGCCAAAACGCTTGCGGTCGCTGCCGTATCGGATGCCGTAAAGCTTCCGCGCTCAAAAAAAGCAGCTTGATGATAGGGACCTGCTAAAATAATGCCGCCGATAGCCGCCGCAAAAAGCAGAAAAATATAAAATTTCAAAGCTTTTTTTCGCATCCATTTTTAGAGCTTCGGCTTCGTTTGCCGGCCTTGATCTGGCGCGTGATTTTAGGAAAAAAAGCGCCGTCGAAAGCGCGATCGCAAATATCGCTAAAAGGCAGCTGAAAAATGCGGTTGGCGTAAAAAAGATAGCTGATCGAGCCAGCCGCCAAAAAAACGATGCTAGCCATGTATCCATAAACGAGCTTAACTGCATCGCGGACGATCCCACTAGGCCGTGGAAAAAAAGTTGCTAAAAAAAGCCCTCGTATCGGCCCTTTTGCCGCGGGCCATTTGACTAAGCCGCCAAAAAAATAGCTTTGAGATTCCATTAAATTTAAGAGCGATAAGGTGCGCTATGAGCTGCAAAAATACCGCCTACAACGACGCCGAAACTCAGATAATAAGCTACGATTTTAGGGCTCTTGTCCGCGAGCCAAAAATCAAAGAGCCGATCATAGCTACATTAGCAAAGCGGTCGAAAAATGCCGTCGTCGCAAAGTGTCCTCGGTACTGCAAAAGCGAGGCTAAAAAAAGTAACGGCAAAGATGAGGGCCAGGTAGTAAAAGTTGATTTTTTTACGAGCGGGACGGCTTCGTTTATGTCGTTAGGCGCTAAACCGGTGGCAATAACGGCGGTAAAAAAACAGGGGCGAATACATTACCAAAAAGTGTGAGAATGCCGATAAAGGCTAGAAATTTAAGAAAAAAATCTCGGCGCTAAAGAGCGATTTTTTTGTTTGATTTCGTAAATTGGCAAAAAAAGCGTTGGCAAATGCCCCCTCGCCAAAGATACGGCGCAATAAATTTGGTATCTTAAACGCGATGAAAAATATATCGCTGTAAATGCCCGCACCTAAAGTAGAAGCCGTGAGCAAGTCGCGCACAAGCCCTAAAACTCGCGAAACCATGATGCCGATGCTATTTGAAAAAGCCCTTGATAAACACGAAAAATCCTAGTAAATTTCTAGCGCAATGATAGACAATTTGAGTTTTAAAAGACGTAAAATCAAGAGTTTTTTTAATGAAATTTTTAGAGATAATCGACTAAAAAAATCAAAAAAATTGCGAGAGTATCACGTGCCAGAAAACCAAAATGCGCAGCAAAACTTCCCTAGCCGAGACGGAGGTCGAGACCGCCAATCCGTACGGCGAGATATTAAATTTAGCAAAACACTTCGGCGTCGATAGCAAATTATAGATTTTGATATCATGGAAATCAAAACCGAGTGCAAGGTGGTGGGCGAGAGCCAACCTCGCCAAGTCCCTGCGGAAAAAAACTAAATATCTTTGACGACGATAAATTTTTTTGTAGAAAAAGTAGAAAGCATAAAACAAAACTATCTGGTTAAATTTCACGACACGAGGCAGGTAAAACCAACGCCTTTGCCTAATGTCGCCATAAATGCGAATAAAAAGTTTAACTAAAATTTTTAGCCACCGTTTCGCAAAAACGCCGACACGGTTTATTTTAAAGAATCTGACAAAAAGCTGATAAATTTTATCTACAAAAAAGCTGATAAAAAGTAGGCATCCTGGTTGGCATCAGAAACAAAACGATGCTAGAAGAGGTCGCTATAAATTTATTCGGTTTTAAGAGTAAAAAGATTTATCGACAAAGACTACTCCTTTGTCGTAACTGCAGGCGTAAACGTAAATCCGTCGGCGGATGATGCGCTAGTGTTTCACTATAAAAAAATAAAAAAATAAATCCACTGACGAAAACGACAAGATCGACTATTCAAATAGGGGCTATTTATTGGGCGTAACCGAAAAATGAATTGATATTTGAATACGTGAAACTAAGAGAAGGCGCAAACGGCCGTGATGTGCGAGGAAAACTTTTGCCTACTCAAAAAGCCAAAGCTACTATAGCAAAAAAATGCCAGAACATACAGAAAATATTTACTCAAAAAGAAGATGAGGAAGGAATAAAAATTCTTTTTCAAAAAAATCCGGTTACGTACAGGAAGAAAAAGGGCGTTTTTGATATTAAAGACGAGCTTGACGTAAATGAAATTTTCGTTTAAGACTACCGGCTCGGTAGATACTGGGCTTGATACAAACGTAACTTTAAACGTAAAAGAAAAGGATCTAACAAAAAGATGCCATAGGTACCGGAATGACGGTCGAAGCAAACGAGATAAATATAGAAGGAAACGTAGCCGCAAAATGCGGTGGTGAAAAGCAAATAAAGTAGTAATCGGCGGACAAACCCACGCTAAAGCTCTCATTGAAGCAAAAGATGCGAAAAATAGCCGTACATATCGGTAGCTTTGACGGAGAATACGTCGAGATAGATAGGCTAGAAGGCGGCAAAGTAAAAAGCTAAAAAAAGTCGTGATAAAAATCGGCGATCGGCGGAGAGATAATCGCCGAAAGCGTCATCATAGACACGCTCGTATCAAACTCAAACATCATAATCGCCGACACGTTAGAAATAAAAAAACTAAAGGGCGTAAATAATAAAAGTTTTAGTCGATTTTAGTATGATAAAAAACACGGGCGAACAGATAAACGAGCGCATGGCAAAGATAAAAACCATCAGAGAGCAGATCGTAAAAAATGCCGCGCACTTTGAGTCTAAAAGATGCGTTATCGAGGAAAAACAAAGGCCCGATAAACGTCATAAAAGCTAAAAATCGAGGAGCTAAAAAGCACTAACAACACTCCGCCAGTAACATTTATGAAAAAAACTAAAAGAGTATCAGCAGCTGGTACACGAGTATAACGCGCTTTTTAAAGGGAATTTCGCGAAAAAAAGCCGCGATCGCCGAGCTAAAAAGCGAGATAGCCAATATTCAAGACGGAATATTTAGCTCAAAAGTGATAAATCACAGCAATTGGCGCGAATTTAACGAGATAAAATCTAGGCTCGTCGATCCTGCTCGCGACATCACGTACAGCACCCGCGAAAACGAAATCGCTCGAGTCATAACGATAGCCAAGGTCGAGACCGAGGATGGCGATATAGACTACGTAGTTAAGAAAAACAACAACGTCAGAAAGGCCTAAATTTGCCTCTTTTTTTAAAATTTGAAAGCGATTTTACAAGTGCGAGCAAAGTAGCGACAAGCTAACTATAAATCTAAAAAAACGACTGGAACTACAAGCTACCGGCTCAAATTTGGACCCAAACGGCCGCGCTTATCGGCTCAAAGAAAATTTAACAAAAATCGTTTTTAAATTTCTAAAGAGGTAAAAAGAGCTTGATTACGCAGCGGCACTGTTTTTTAAAAATACCTTTTTAAATGCCAGCAAAGAGTACGAGCTCGTAAATTTAACTCCCCACGCGCAAAAGATTTTTGATTCGATAAATAGCGAAGTAAATCCCAAAAATAAAGCAGATCATAAACTCCAAAACCGCACGGAAATCCATTCTCTCAAATCGGCAAAATTTGACCGCGTTTTTTTGCGGGATTTTGCGCGTTTTTTTAAATTTCATAGGCGAGTTTTTTTGGTCAATTTAGCAAGATATTTATGTTAAAAAAATATCCGCGCGAAGGAAAGTTTCTGGCTTATTTTTGAAGATGCGGGCATAAAGTCCGTTTTTATCGTGTGCCTCACCTCTTTTCTCATCGGTATCGTGCTAGCATATCAGGGCTCGAGCTTGCTTGAGCGTTTCGGCGCTACGATAATAATCGTTGAAATGATGGGGCTTTTGACCCTGCGCGAGATAGCTCCGCTCATCGCCGCCATCATCGTTGCCGGGCGCCTGGCGTCAAGCTTTACTGCGCAAATCGGCGTTATGAAAATCACCGAAGAGATCGATGCGATGAAAACGATGGGCTTTGATCCGTTTAAATTTCTAGTTTTGCCTCGCGTGATCGCTCTTATCGTAGCTATGCCGCTTATCGTGTTTTTTTAGCCGACGTGGCGGGGATACTAGGCGAGATGGTCGTAATGGAAAAACTACCTAAACATCAGCTTTGATAGCTATCTGGCGAGATTTGGCCAAGAGGTGGATATAAAGCATCTTTACGTCGGGCTTTTTAAGGCTCCGTTTTTTTGGCGTCGTGATCGCGTTTATCGGCTGCATGAGAGGCTTTCAGATCAGCGGAAACACCCAAAGCGTGGGCACATATACGACCGTGAGCGTTGTAAATGCGATATTTGGCGTGATCATGGTCGACGCGCTGTTTTCGATTATTTTTCACGCAGCTAGGCATATAAATGATAATAAAAGCGACTGATTTAACGACGAAATTTGGAGACCGAGTGATTCACGACGGACTAAATTTCCACGTAAACGAGGCTGAAATTTACGGGCTGCTCGGCGGTAGCGGCACGGGCAAATCGACGCTGATGAAAACGATGATATATCTAAAGGAACCAAGCGCCGGCAAGGTCGAGATGCTGGGGCGCGATCTGTGGTCGCTAGACGAAGCGGCTAGGGCAGGAAATGAAGCTAGCTTGCAGCGTGATGTTTCAGTTTGGTGCGCTTTATACCTCGATGAACGTGCTAGAAAAACATCTACATCCTGCTAAAAGAGTATAGCGGTATGAGCGAGCGTTCGATGCGCGAGATAGCGATGTTTTGGCTACAAAAAGTAGGCCTTAGCGAAAACGTCGCGCTGCAATACCCAAGCGAGCTAAGTGGCGGTATGAAAAAAAGCGCGTGGCGATGGCTAGGGGCTCTAGTGCTAAGTCCTAAAATTTTTGTTTTTAGACGAGCCAAACTCGGGCCTTGATCCAAGCAGCGCGCGCGCCTTTGACGAGTTAGTGGTCGAGCTGCGAGATACGCTTGGCGTCACGGTCGTGATGGTAACGCACGATATAGACAGTATTTGCATGATTTTTGGATAGATTTTTTTGATACTTCAAGATAAAAAGATAGCCTTCGAGGGGACGTTTGAGCAGCTGATGCAAATGCTCGAAAATCCGCTCGAAGAGCTTTTAAAAACAAGGAAAAACGGTGGGAAATAAAAATAAATTATACTTTGATAGGGTCTCTTTTTTCGTGTTTGTCGTGAGCGCTCTTGGCGTCACGGCATGGTGGATGGGCGGATACGGAAAAAAAGGCAGATGATTATAGGGTCGTATTTCATCAAAACCACAAGCTTGCCAAGCGGTATCAAAAAAAGACTCCACGGTCAAATTTATCGGCGTAGATGCGGGCACGGTCAAGGATATTCGCTTTGCCGACGAAAAAGAAGCCCTCATCGAGCTTGAGCTCTCCGTGAGAAAAAGATATACCGATAAGAACCGATAGCACGGCGTCTGCGGAGATACAGGGCATCACGGGTATCGGCTATCTAAATATCTCGCGCGGTAGCATGGATAGCCCGCTCTTTGATAAAAAAACAAAAAGGCCTACATCGGACTTGAAGCGAGTTTTTTTGACAAAAATAGGCAATAGGGCAGAGTATTTAACGCAAAAATTTAGAGTCAACATTTAAAAAAATATCAATAAATTTTTAAGCGACGAAAAACGCGGCTAAACTTTTTCGTCTATCCTAGTTTCGGTTGATGAAGCCGCGAAAAAGATAAATGCTGGAAATCTCGATATAAACGCGACTATCGCAAACGCAAACGAGGTTTTTGTCTAATGCAATTTGACGCTAAACGAGCTAAAAAAAGCGCTAAAAAAACGCCTCGGGCACGCTTTGAGTTTGTAAATGCATTTACGACCAAGGCCACGGACGCCGCGCAAGCGCTCAAAAATCTACAAACCGCGATAGCAGAAAAGATAAAAAGCGGCGAATATGACGTAAAAAGACGCGCTAAATACGATTGGCGACGAGACGGAAAGGACGCTGCTAAGCTTTCAAAAGCTCATTTCGGATTTTAGAAACACCCTTTTTAGACTCGAGGACGATCCGTATGATTTTTTTCTTTAAAGACACGCAGAAAAAAAGGACGAAAAAAATGAAAAATTTTTAAGCACGGTTTTTAGCTCTGGCGGCACTGTTTTTTTAGCGGTTGTAGCGTTTTTGGCAAAAGCCTGCGCCCAGGACGAATTATTTTATGCTAGGCAGCACGGAGGATAATGTAAAGAGTGCGAAAACAAGCCCGAAAAAAACGGTTTTTATCGAGGAGGTGCGGGTTTTTGGTGCGTATGAGAGCCGTGAAGTCCCTAAAGGTAGACGCAAACGGCGAGATCCGTCCGCTAAAAAAATATCAAATTTTTAGCGCTCCCAAGCGAGATGACGAGGCGAAATGTGATCATAGCCGCGAGCGATCAGTGCGCGTTTAAGCCCTCTTTTAAAAACGCGGACATTAACGTAAAGTCAAATTTACTCACGCTTCAAATCAAAGACCAAAAGGCGCACATTTCGATGATGTTTAGCTTTTTTTAAAGATGGCAAAGAGCTAAAAAGCATCGTGCTAAGCTCGCAAAAAAAGACGCAGGCGCGGACGAGGGCGAAATCGCGATGAAGGCGCTAAACGCCGCCTTTAGCGAGGTTACGGATAACTATGCAAGAATTAATCAAATTTTAGAGATAATCGCAAATTTTAAAGGAAAAACGATGATAAAAAGCGATCGAGGGCGTCATAACCAAAAAGAGCCCGCAAATCTCATCTTAAAGACGGCCGGCGGCGTGAGCTACGGCGTGGCGATCTCGCTTTTTTTGCTCGGCGAAACTCGAGCGAGGCCAGAGCGTGGAGCTAAACATCACGCAGATCATCCGCGAGGATGCGGACTTGCTTTACGGATTTTTTTAGATAGTAACGAACAAAAAGATGTTTGAGACGCTGATAAAACTAAGCGGTATCGGCGCGGCGACTGCGATGGCGGTGTGCTCGAGCCTAAATCCCAACGCATTTTTAAACGCGGTTAAAAGCGGAGACGCTACGGCGCTGCAAACAGTGCCAGGCATCGGCGCAAAAGACTGCTAGACGCATCATCGCCGAGCTTAGCGACGCAAAGATGACGATGGATGAAAATCTGCCCTAGCCATCAGCACGAAGCGATCTTAGCTCTGGAGAGTCTTGGCTTTAAAAGAGAAAAAAGATAACCAAGGTGCTTAGCGAGTGCGACGCGCAAAAATACGGGCGAACTCATCAAACAAGCTCTAAAAAAACTAGCATAAAAAAAGGAAAAAGATATGAAATTTGCTGTGATATTCGGTGCAAAAAGCTACGAACACGAGATCAGTATCGTGAGCGCCATAGCCCTAAAAAAAGGTACTAAAAAAACGAGCCTTTGTTTATATTTTTGCGATAAATTTAGAGAATTTTACCTGATAAACGGCGCCGATATGAAGGCGAATTTCTTTAGCTCGGGCAAGTATAAAAACGCCAAAAAAAGCTCACTCTAAAAACAGGGCGGATTTTTTTCGCGGGCGGGCTACTCGGCGAGAAAGAAAGGTCGAAGCGGACGTGTTTATCATTTAGTCCACGGCATGGACGGCGAGGACGGCAAGATCGCTGCGCTACTCGAGTTTTTACGGCCTTAGTTACATCGGCCCTCGTGTGGAAGCTAGCGCGCTAAGCTACAATAAGGAGCTAACCAAACTACTCGCACAAAAAAAGCCGGTGTAAAAACCCTAAACTATGAGGTTGTAAGCAGAGATAAAAGGCGCCTAGTCTGCCACTGCCCGTGATCCTAAAGCCGCTCCGACTGGGAAGCTCGATCGGCGTAAGCGTGATAAAAGACGCCGGCGAACTAGAGTACGGCCTAGATGTAGCGTATGAGTTTGATAAAGAGATCCTGGTTGAGCCATTTATCGAGGGCGTAAAGGAGTACAATCTAGCGGGCTGCAAGGCGGACGGCGAGATCAAATCTTCCATAATCGAAGAGCCCAAAAAGAAGGGAATTTCTAGACTACGAGCAAAAAGTATATGAGCTTTTCAAACGAGAGCAGGGCGCGCGAGGCCGACATCAGCGCAGAGCTAGCCACCAAGCTAAAACAAAGCTTTGAGCGCATCTACAACTGCGGCTTTGACGGGGCGCTGATACGCTGCGACTTTTTTTCGAGGGTAAACGGCGAAGTCTATCTAAACGAGATAAATCCAAACCCGGGCAGTATGGCCAATTATCTATTTGACGACTTTGAGGGGACGCTAGGTCGCCTCGCCGCAAGCTTGCCAAAAAGAACGCGAGATAAATATCGACTACAAATTTGATTAACTCCATAACGTCGGCAAAAGGCAAGTTGTAAATTTTTGCGGCTGAATTTCATAAATTTGACATTTGTTTTCCGCCTTAAACGGATTGTTTTGGGCGGCTTTTTTTAAAACTACACGCTTTATCGTATCGCTAATAAATTTGGTCGGTAGTTTTGAGTTTAGCGATTATGGCGCTTGCCGGGTAAAAATCGCGGCTTATTTTTTTCAACATTTTATATTGCAAAAATCGCCAATTTAGGCCAATTTAACTCGCTTTATTATTTGATGAAGCGGCTATTTTCATCAAATTTCTACCACCTCGTCTTTGATATACTCGCAATTTCACTTCAAAAATATAAAAACGCTCTAAAAATAAATTTTTAAAGAACATAATGCGCTATTATATTTTTAATTTGAATTTAAAAGATAATATGCTATATTTTTACACATAAATTTTACGTAAAGAGCAGAAATGACTACTTTTTAGCAAAGATGAAATGTACACGGCTACCGAAGTGGTGCGAAATTTCAGCGCCGTTTTTAGGCAAGGGTCGGCAAGGCGCAGATGAAGCGCGCCGTGATCGTTAAAAAAATAATAAATTGAAGCCGTGCTGCTAAATATGGGCGAATACGAGCGCCTATGCGAGGCCGTCGAGGTGCTCCAAAAGTATATATGAGGCTAAAAAAACGAGCCGGAAGCGGCGAATAATGGCAGTCAAAGAGATAAAAATACGGCGGCAGAAATTTTACCGCATTAGCTACGAAACCATAAATCCCGCAAACAAGGACGTTGCGCTATTTTTTTGCACGGCTGGGGCGCAAACAAAGAGATCATGAAAAAGGCTTTCGGCGCGTATTTTAAGGACTTTCGGCACGTTTACGTCGATATGCCGGGCTTTGGCGCGAGCAGTATGCACGGCGCGCTAGCAACAAAAAGACTACGCAAAAATCATGAAATCATTTTTGGACGAGCTTGGCGCGAATCCTAAAATCATCTTCGGACATAGCTTCGGCGGTAGGGTCGCAACCCTGCTAAACCCCCAATATCTCGCACTTTTAAGCTCGGCAGGCATCGTAGCTAAAAAAAGCCGCTTTGGGTGCGATTTAAGATCGCTTTGTTTAAGTTTTTAAAACTATTTGGCCTTGGATTTTTATACAATTTTTCGCCACAAAAAGACGTAAAAGGCATGAGCAAAACGATGTACGAGACGCTAAAAAAACGTCGTTGACGAGGACTTTAGCTCTAAATTTGCAGACTTTGGCGGTAAGGCGTTTATATTTTGGGGTGAAGAGGACAAGGCCACGCCTCTAAAAAGCGGCGAACGCGTAAGTCGCCTTATCAAAAACAGCGAATTTCACGCACCAAAGGGTGATCATTTTTTTCTTTTTACTTCACGCGCGCTACATCGACGGCGTCGTGAACGCGGGGTTAATTTGACAGATTTGGACGATGAAAGCGGGATCGAGAGCGTAAAAGTTTTAAGCCCGAAAAAAACCGTGAAAATTTGAGCGAGGAAACCTGGAGCACCGACGAAAAATGGCGATCTTAAAAAAATGCTACCGAGCAAAAATTTGGCCGAACCTGCTCGTGCGGGATTTGGAGACGAGCGTTAAAACCATCTCTCAAAACAGCCTCTTTGACGAGCAACCACAAAGCGGCGGCCTTGTGGATCAAAAGCCGCAATTTTACGATGTAAGCCCTAAAAACGGTCAAATTTTTAAAGAAAATTTGTTTGACGAGCAAGAAAGCGTGCAAGACAAACCTGAGCCTAAAAACGACGTTTTAAACAGTGACGAGCAAAAATCAAATTTTTGCCAAAAAGATAAGCAGGGCGATCAAAAAATCCCAAAAAAGCCGGTGCAGCAAACGTTTGACTTAAGCTAGCGCCTTGGATTACGATATCAGCATCAAATTTATGCGGGTTTGGCAGGCCTGCATCAAATTTACGAGCTAAATTTAAGCCCAAAATCTGTAAAAATCTCGGCTGATAAATCGTGCGTTTTTGCGGCGCCGATAAAGCAGGGTGGCTAAATTTGCTCTCAAATTTAACAAAAAAACTATCAAAATTTACGCCAAATCTGCAAAACAAACTGCAAAATGTCAAATTTGGCAAAAGCGGCATGAAAAAGCCCGCTCAAACGAACCTAGGAGAAAAAAATGAACGAAACCATCATAAATGTCGGCCTTGCCGCGACGCAGATTTTATTTACGTTTGCGCTGGGATTTTATCTCATCACCTGCCTTCAGTGGTTTTCCTACAAGTTTCGAGCGCGTGCTGTTTCACTTCACCAGGCCGCTGTGGCACGTATTTTTCCTCATCGTGCCGATCGTGCTTTTTTTACGGGGCGGAGCGATTTTTTTCTGGATTTATTTTTACTTTGCGCTGGTGCCAAGCCTCGCTCTTTGGCACAAAAGCTCGATAAAAAGCTGGTTTTTACGCCGCAGAGTCAAGCGATTTTTTTGTTATCTTAGCGCTCGCCGTTATCGCTAGCTACGGCGTTTATTTCGCGACGCAGCACCGCGTAAATCTAGGCGTCGTACTGCCGCTTGTGCTCTCTTTTCGCGCTTAGCTTTTTGCTGGAAAAGGCTAAAATTTAAGGCTTACGAAAAACAGCGCGCGCAAAAAAAGCTAGCCTCGATGCCGGAGCTAAAAATCATCATGATAACGGCGAGTTTTTGGCAAAACCAGCATCAAAAATTTCCTCTTTGAGCTGCTCAAAAACGATTTTGTTTGCCGCAAAACCCCTCGTAGCGTAAACACGCTAGCAGGCCTCATCCAAGACGTAAATAACGAGCTTGCCGCCGGTACGCAGATCTATATCGCCGAGGCGGGCGCGCGTTTAAAAAGGCGACATCGCACAGATCACGGAGTTTTTGAACCCGCAGATCGCCATAGTCGGCGAGATCGGCGCGCAGCATATCGAGTATTTTAAGACGCTTGAAAATATCCGCGCTACAAAGCTCGAGGCTCTTGGCTCAAAGCGCCTAGAAAAGGCTTTTTGTACACAGTAGTACGCAGGCAAACGAGAGCGAAAAAGATAGAAATTTACGATAAAGATCTAAGCGGCGTGGAGGCGAGCTTAGACGGAGTTAAAGTGAAAGCTTGGCGAGAGGGAATTTCACTCGCCGCTGCTTGGCACGTTAACGCCGCAAACCCTAGCCGTCTGCGTCAAAACCGCGCTATATTTGGGATTAGACGAAGCAAGGATTGCCACAGCTCTAGCGCGTCTAAAAAACGTCGAGCACAGACTTGAGCGCATCGATGCTGGTGGCAAAATCATCATCGACGACGGCTTTTAACGGGAACTTTAACGGTATGAGCGCGAGCTACGAGCTGGTCGCCGGCTACGAAGGGCGCAAGGTGCTCGTGACGCCCGGCATCATGGAGAGCAGCGACGAAGAGAACGAAAAGCTAAGCAAAATCATCAACAAGACCTTTGATATCGTCATGCTAACAAGCTCGCTAAACGCCGTCGCGCTACTAAAGCACCTAAATAGGCCAAAAAGTCATCGTTATCAAGGACAAATCAAAAAAATGCAAGAAGCCCTGGCGCAAAAATACTAGAGCCGGCGATCTGATCCTTTTTCAAACGACGCTCCGAGCTTTATGTAGGCGTAAATTTGGTTTAGACGGTGGAGTCAAATTTGACTGAGCGCTTCTAGCTGCTCAACTTTGATTTGAAATTTACTCTACTCGCATGGGCGGAGATTGATTTAAAAAATGCATTTTCAAGGTGCGGGTTATGCCAAGCGCCGATTGCGGCAGATGAAAGATAAAATAGAGCGGCTAAATTTAAAACGACTTTACATTCACATCGGTCAAATTTGCCGTCAATTTGAATCCCGCGCTAGCCATCCCAGCCTCGATCAAAAAAACTGGCTGGGCTGGTAGTTTATCTTTTTGATTTTTGTCGTATTTGGCGTAGCTTAAAATTAGCTCGTCGCGCGCCCTCGTGACCGCGACGTAAAAGAGACGCCGCTCCTCCTCGAGCGAGCCGCCCATGCTCATGAGTTTGAGGTTCGGGAAGCGATTTTGCGCGAGATCGACTACGAAAAACGAGGTCAAACTCAAGCCCCTTGCTCGCGTGCACGCTTAGCAAAGTCACACCTTCGCCGCTGCTCATCTCGCTACTGCCTAGTGTGATAAAGTTATGACTTTCTCCGCCTCCGAGTAGTTTTTTTGGCCAGTTCGCCCAGCACCTCGAGCTTGCCCGCGATGCGTTCTAGAGCCTCTTTTTTTAGCGTTTCGTCGACGTTGCCGTTTTTTTGCGTGGCGCGCTTGATTGCGAGATTGTCGGCGATGAGGGCGTAAATTTTTGCTATTTTTGAGATCCTCTATCAGCGAGGTCGGGCGTGAGTGGCGTTTGGCGGCGTTTAAAAAGTTGTAAATTTCATACAAAAACTGCCCGCCGCTCTCGCTTAGTTTTTGCATTTTTAAAAATCGGATGCGCGAAAACATTTCTCGCTAAAAGTTCAAATTTAGCAAAGCGAGACTTCTCTCCGACCTCGTCAAGCTCGTCAAAAAGCCCCAGCTGGTAGTTTTTGGTCTTTTTGGCAAAGGCCTCCACGCTCTCATCAGGCTGCAAAAATCCGCGCACGACGTCGCCGTGTCCAACCTTGCTCAGCACCTCGAAAAATCTCCTTGCTAAGCGCCGCACCGACGCCTTTTTGCGTATTCGCATACGTGGATAAAGGCCATAATGTCCTTTGGGTTTATGAGGATGCCTAGTAGATCCATCGCCGCGCGCACCTCGCGGCTCTCAAAAAAACTCACACCGCCCTTGCGCTTGGAGCCGATACCAAGCTCCCGTAGCGCGACTTCTAGGCCGTCGGCGCTTGAGTTGTTGCGAAAGATGATAGCGATGTTTTTCTTTTTTTGTATTTGCTGACGGCGATGACCTGCGCGATGTTTGAGTATTGGTCGAAAAAGCTCGTTGTAAACTAGCAGCTTTGGCGAGGTAAATTTGCCCTCGCGGCCGACGACCAGCTTTTTTTCGTAAAGGCGCGGGTTGTTTGCGATGACTTTGTTGGCTAGAGCCAGGATCGCGGAGCTACTGCGATAGTTGATGTTTAGCGCGTAGATTTTAGCGTCTGCGAATCGGTCCTTAAACGAGCCGATGATCTCGATGTTTGCGCCGTTAAAAGCGTAAATACTCTGGTCAAAATCCCCGACGCAAAAAAGGCTTTTCGTCTCAAAAGCGCTGATTAGCGAGCCTTGCAGCGAGTTTGTGTCCTGATACTCGTCGACTAAGATTTCTTCAAATTTAGCGGCGCACCTTTTCTCAGTTCGTTACGCATTTTGATAAGCAAGTCATTAAAATCCGCGTAGCCAAATTTGCTCTTTTCCTCCTCAAATTCGCGCAAAACGTCCTCGTAAATCTCGGCATAAACGCCTTGCTCGTCGCTTCGCTCCTTTAGCCACTCGCCAAAAAGTCTGCTTTTAGGGGCTAATTTCTGAAATAGCGAATACGCGTCGTAAAGATAAGCGCCCCCGTACGGTTTAACATCGCTTAGGTGGTTAAATTTGCGCCTTTCGACGAGCGATTTTAGCAGCGTTTTTAGCTCGCTTGGTTGCTTTAGCGTAACCGGTTTTTCTAGAAATTTAAGCAGCGAATAAGAAACCGAGTGAAAGGTGCCCGCCGTGATGCGCGAGGTGATTTTTTTATCAAAATGTCGGTTTAGACGCTCGATCATCTCGGCCGCGGCTTTGTTGGTGAAGGTTAGTAGCAAATACTTTTCTCGGGCTTTACGCCCTAGAGTTTAGCAGATGAGCGATGCGTGCGACGATGGTGCTGGTTTTACCGGTGCCCGCACTTGCGATGACTAGATTGTGCCCGGCGGGAGCGGTCGCGGCGGCGTATTGTTCTTGATTTAGTTTTTGAAAGGGGCATATTTTTCCTCGCGTTTAAAAAGGGTGGATTATACCCTAAACGGGCTTTCAAATTTCTAAAAATACGAAAGTAGCCGATGTAGCGGAGAGTTTGACTTGACCCTGCTTTTTGCAGGGCCGCAAAAGTAAATTTAAGCTAGTTTATTTTGGATTTAGTATTTCTTTTTAGCTCCTCGTCACTTAGCTCGTAGCGGTAAAATCTGAGGTAAGTACTGACTTCATCTTCTAAATTTAGCTCGGTAGAAAATTTCAGGATAAAAGATTTTGGCTAGCCAAAGTGGCTGCAAAGCACCCTCAGCGCTACGCACGCTCCACAGATAAACTCCGCTAGGCACGACGAATACGGCGCCGTCTTTAACGGCTTTTAGTTTTTTTCAAACGCGGGATTATTTAAGATCTTTTTCCTTGCCTTCGCGCGAATTGGTTATGATTATATCTGGATTAAAGATAATAACTTGCTCCTCGTTTATCGTCTTTGAAATCTTAAAATCCGCCTCGTTATCTTGGGAGCTTAAATTATGCCGCCAGCGATTTTTTTATGTACTCTGCGCCGATATCTTTTGCTACTGATCGTGCTAAAATTTTCCAGAGTTAAATTTAGAGCCAAAAACCCGCTTTTTTTATCCTTGATATTTTTTGAACTTTTTTTCGCTTACGTATTTTATATTTTTCATCAAAAATACTCATCAAATCCCTCCGCCTTTTTTTACTGCATCGCCGCCCTAAAAATTTGGGCTATTTTATTAACTGCGCCTTTTTATCTCGCTAGCGTTGCTACATTTGATTTATATTTACGACCGCGATGCCGGCGGCTTCTAGTTGCGCTCTTTGATTTTCGTCAAATATCATACCGACTGGCCCAAAAACCACCTGCGTATTTGAGGCGATTATTGTCTCGGCGCTGCTTGTTAGCGAGCCGCTTACGTTATTCATCGTTTTTTTATTTTTTTGGGGAAAATCTTACTCATCATTTTTTTGGTAGCCGCGCTGCTCAGAGATGATTTTATCTTCGCCGGTTAGCATTGCGCTCATCTGCGTAAATGCCCCTATCATCGGCGTTATGCGCTCTACGTTATCAGGTATTTGCACCTCTTTGCCATCGTCATCAACGACGATACGCGCCTGCAAGATACAAACCGCCAAAAATCAAAATCGCCAAAATTTTTCTCATTTTTTTCTCCTTAAATGATCGGGACGCAGGAGTAGACGCTTCTGCCCTCGATCTCGTTTTTTTACTACTCTTATATCGGCGCCATATGCGAGCCTTAAATTTCTCATCCGTTATCGCTTCGCTCGCGCTGCCGTAGATGATATTTTGATCTCTTTTTAAAAGCGCAACCTTGGCGTCTATATAAAAAGCATGCTCGGCAAAGTGCGAAGTCATGATGATCTTATGCCCGTTTGCTGCTAGTTCTTTTACCGCCTTTAGAATTTTTATTTGGTTGCCAAAGTCCAAATTTGAAGCGGGCTCGTCTAGCATAACGGCGTTTGCTTCCTGCGCTAAAGCTCTTGCGATTAAGACCATTTGCCTCTCTCCGCCGCTGATATCGGTGTAATTTTCATCCGCAAATTCGCTCATTCCTAGCATTTCAAGCTTTTTGTTCGGCGATCTTTACGTCCTTTGCGCTTGGATTTTCAAAGGTTCCGATATAAGGCGAGCGCCCCATTAAAACGACGTCTAAAAACCTTAAAAAGCAAACGGCGGAGTATGAGCCTGAGGCACGTAGCTAACGATCTTTGCTCGCTCTTTATCGTTTAAAGCGAAAAATTTTCTCCCATCTGCAAAAAAACCTCACCGCCAAAGGGCTTTAAAAATCCTAAAATGGTCTTAAAAACGGTCGTCTTGCCTACGCCATTGGGTCCGAGCAAGCATAAAATTTTCTCCGTCTTTTAGCTCGGCGCTAAAATCCTTTACGACTAGCTTTTTGCCGTATCCGCAGCTCAAATTTTCTATCTCAAATTCACAGCTAACCCTTTTTGCTCTGATAAAGCAAGTAGATAAAAACGGGTGCGCCAATCAGCGAGGTGATGATACCAAGGGGTATCTCGCTAGCCATCGCGCACCCTGCGATCGTATCTACTACTAGCAAAAAAATAGTGCGCCAATTAGCATTGAAGCGGGCAAGAGAGCGTTAAATTGCCCCCACGATAGAACGAGCGATGTGCGGCACGATGAGTCCGACCCAGCCTATGATACCGCAAAAAAAGCCATGCTAGAAGCCGTCAGCAAAGTAGAGGCGCAGATGATGATAAAGCTGTAAATTTGACGTTTTACGCCCATAGCCTTTGCTTCTTCTTCGCCAAATGCCAAGATATTTAGCCTAAATCTAAGCAAAAATAGAGGCACCGAGCAAAGCGCCGTGACGCCTAGCATATAAAGGGCGTTTTGATATCCTCCCGTGCGAGCTAGAGCTGCCCATCAGCCAAAACGTGATCTCGGGTAGCTTTGTTTTCGCTATCTGCTAGAAATTTTAAAAAGCGAGCTAAAAGCGCCGAAAAAGCGAAGATATGACGACGCCTGAGAGTACCATTATGATGACGTTTAGCTTGCCTCTAGCTATGAGTTGGCTTTAAAAAACCACCGCAAAAAAACGGCCGCAAGTCCAAAGCCAAAAGACATTAGTGAGACGTAAAGCACGGGCAAGGAAAGGATGATAGCGATGCTAGCTCCGACCGCCGCGCCGCTAGATACGCCCAGAATATCGGGGGAGACTAAGGGGATTTTTAAAAAGCCCTTGATACACGGCGCCGGCTGCGGAAAGGGCGGCTCCACCAGCACCGCAAAGGCGATGCGAGGAAGTCTGATTTGCGTTATTACGGCGTGAGCTTGCTCGTTTTGACGGCGACGAGCCAAATAGCAAAGATTTTAAGCTAGCATAAAATTTCGGCCACACCCAGACCGTATCTGCCAAGAGTCAGAGAAGCAAAGGCGCAAACTATCAGCACAATCGTTAAAACGGCAAAAAAAGGCTTTTGTTATTCAAACTCACCTCGCTTACGTCGTACCACATAGCGTAGCTTTTCGTCGTTCGGTGAAAATTTAACCCCGCTACCATCTTTTTACTAGCCATTTATCCACGTTTTTTTTCTAAAATTTTTTTCTTTTTCTTTTGGGATTTCTCCGACGAATTTTAAAAATTCGTAAGCCTCGTCCTTGCTCATAAAAACTCTTTTCATAAACGGTATCAAATATACGCACATTTACGTTTGCGCCCAGATCGTAAAAGCATATTGAAAGTAGCGTTATAGCCAAACATTCTAGGATTTTCGTTTATAAAAGGCGGACGCTTAGATGCTCTTTCGTCGATGCCAGCAAGCAAATCCATCCAAATTTTTCTAAGACTTGGATGATCTTCTAAAAAAAGCTAGTTATGCATACGTATTTTTTTCGCTGCGTCGTTTAGCCTTTTTATATCGCCAAGACCGACCGAACGCGAGGCGACGACGACATCGTGCTTGCCGATTATGTCCAAGGCATCGCTATCTCAGCCAGCTTTTTTTGCATAAATTTTATATTTTTTTACGCCAGCGTTTTTTTGGCATTTTGCTTACAAAATGAGCATCTCTCCAAACGCGTCAAGCGCGGTCAGGCTTTTAGCCCGTCTAGCCATAGGTATGCTAAGGCGTCCCGGTCCGCAGCCCACGTCTAGCACGCTATCTTCGGACGTTATCGGTAGAGCGTCTGCTAAAATTTGCGCACTACGCTTTTCAAGCTCAGCCATGCCGTTATACATCACAGCTACTTTATCCCAATCAACCGCGCTTCCGCCGGCTCCGTCTCTAGTCATAGGCGCAAATTTAAGCTCCCTAATCGCCTGCCAGTTTAGTAGTCCTTGCATGTTTGCTCCTTAAATTTAAGACAGGACGCCTAAACTATCCAAGGCGTCCTAGAAGAGCGCATTTCAGAAATTTGACTTCCGCTGGGAGCATAAACGTCCTGCTCTGTCCTAAAAAGATACTTGTGCCCGCACCCGTCGTAGTTCCGTCGATATTTGACGGGAACATTCCGACCCAGTACTTTTTATCAAATACGTTATTTACGTTAAATCTTAGCGTAGTTTGCTTGCCTAGCCACTCTTTGGTCACGTAGCGGATGCCAAGATCTGTGGTAAAGTACGCAGGCACCGCGTTTACATTGCGCTGATCGGCGTAGCGTTTGCCGGTGTAGTGTAAATTTGCACTTAGGGCTAGCTTGTCGGTATTTGGCACGACGTAGTCAAAGAGTAAATTTGACTGAACTTTGGGCTCGCCGATCACGATCTTGCCCTGCGCATAAGCTTGTTTTGCTTTTTTTAGCTTAGGCTGTATTAGTGCGACACCGCCCATTACGCTAAGATCGCTCGTTATCTTGCCTCCGGCTGTAAATTCCATGCCTCTATTTACCTGCTCGCCTTGGATGCTATATTCGTTGTTGTCGCCTAGATAGGCTATCGGGCGTTTTATCTCAAAAAGCGCCGCAGATAGGTCGATATCCTCTATCCTAGCTTTTGCGCCAATCTCGTATTGTTTGCTTCTAAAAGGCTTTAAAGACGACCGTTTCGCCGTATCTTGGATTGGTTCTTTCGTAGGTATAGCTTGAGCCTGCTTGCAAGCTGTCTGCATACGTGAAGTATAGGCTTACGTTTTCTACCGGGCGATAAATAAAGCTCGCAGCGTAGCTAGTGCCGCTCTCGTCGTACGTTTTTACGCCTGTTTGCTTGTTTTTGTTCTCAAAGTTGCTTCAAAATGACGCTAAGGTAGTCGTTTAGCTTGATATCGTCGGCGATAGTTAGGTTTTTCATAGTATTTTGGCTATTTTTATATGCTCCGCCGCCTTTTTGTTACGTGCGGATTTGAAAAGATTTTTGGATTGTATAAATCGAGTTGCCCAAATTTGCTCTTCCGCCGGCGGTTTTTGCGCCGTATATCGTCCATATATATCCGTTTGCCTGCAAGCCGAAGTTGTGCTCTACGCCAAATGTTTCAAACTCTGTTGCGGCTTTTAGCAAACCAGCTTTGCACGTCAAACCTGCTGGCAGCGCCGTTTCCGCCGCTAGCTGCTACGCTAAAAATCGCCGTTTTGATTTTATAAATGTTTTTGCTAGTACCCGTACATATCACGGATGGCTTTTTGCCACTGATATCCGCCCTCAAAAATACCAACTTTCTGTCGGTGCGTATTTAGATTTAACGCTAGCGGTCGTAGTTTTTAGATCGCTTCCCGCCCACTCTTGCTCTAGGCCGGCTTTCGTGTTTTTAGCCGCATCCGGAACGGCAAAGTTTAGAACGCCGTTTCTACCCGGCATCGAAAAGCCGCCTGGTATCCCAAGCATTTTGTGTTTGTAGTAGCTAAAATTCGTCTCGATGGTAAAGTATTTCTCGGTTAGATAAAAAAATCAAGGCCTAGGGCTAGCTAAATTTCTTTCATAGTCGCTATTTTTTTAGCTTGCTTGGCACCATCGCTTTTTATAAAATACGCCGCGGTATCCGACGTACTCGAATCTATACGAAGTATCCCAGCCTACACCGAAATTTAACCTACTCTTATAGTCGGCCCAAAAACGTATTTGAAAACGGTATCGGACGCTTTTCTTGTATAGTTAAAGATGTCTGCCGGATCTTGTCCGCCGTAAAGCGAGCCTGCAAGACCGTTTTTGTATCTGAAGACCCTCAAACATATACATAGGTATAGCCGTAGTAGAAACAGAGTAAAAGCCGTCCCAAAGTACGTTACCGACGACTGAGCCCTGAAAGCCGCGAGTCTGCGGACGGCCGACCCCGATGCCGCCCCTAGTTTGGATTTGCGCTGAAGGAAAATACTTCACCGCATCCTAAAACCCATCCTAAAAACCGGTCACGCCTTGGTGATTCATCGTTTCTTTTGTGATCGTGTTTATCTGATATGGGGTATCTAGTACCTTTTTGCCCGCTAGCGGACCGCTGGCGACGCCCTTGTTTAGTATGCCTTCGCTAATACCGCTTTCACTAATATTATCGCCGACGCTGTTTACCTCGACCCCCTGAAGCTTGACCGTATCGGCTGCGCCTGCTTATGCTGCAAATAGCGCCAAAACCGCACATGCGGCAACTGGAAAACTCACTCTCATTTAGACTCCTTATTGGTTTTATGCTAAATGTGCATAATGCGCGTATGTTACAAATTGTTTACTTAATACAAAACTAAAAATTATATATTGGTATAATATATATTAGTATATTTTTTTATAGCGATAATGTTGGTTAAATTTGAAATTTATAAATATCCGATTAACATCTTTGTAAGTCATAGTTAAGTAAAATCGCCCTTTAAATTTAACTCAGGAAAGGGAAAAATGCAGGCGGATAAGTGGATATTTTACTCTTGCGTCGCGCTCATTACTATCGGCATTGTTTTTCGCTCTCCTTGCCCGTTTTTACCGTGCTTTTCTTTAACTACGAGCCTTATCATTTTTATCAGACAGCTTGTCGTGGGGGCGATCGGGATATTTTTGATGTGGGGCATTTCGCGGCTTGACCCTGATAAATCCATGGTATGGATCGGCTTTTTGTCTATTCGGATTTTTGCGCTATCGCGATGGGAGCTATGCACGCCCCTGCCCTAGTTCGCTAGTAACCGATGCGGGCGGTGCAAAGCGCTGGATACGTTTGCCGGGCTTTTCTCTAGCGCCTGTTGAGTTTTTTAAGATCGGTTTCGTTTACTTTTTAGCATGGAGCTTTGCGCGCAAGATTGACGGCAGTAAAAAGAGCCCTAAAAGCAAGAATTCAGCTCATTTTGCCTTATATGTTTTTGTTTTTGATAGCCGTTTATCTCATCGCCATCCTTCAAAACGACCTAGGACAGGTAGTCGTTTTGGCGCTTACGCTTATAGTTATGATGCTTTTTGCCGGCACTAGCAAGCGGCTTTTTGTCATCGGTATGGCTGTTGCTTCAGTACTTGCTTTTGTAGCTATTTTTACGTCAGAACACCGAATTTTACGTATCAAATCATGGTGGGGTACGGTGCAAAACATGGTCACCTCGCTACTACCTGAAAGTATAGCGGACGCAATACGCGTCGAGGGCGTACCGGAGCCTTATCAGATCTCGCACTCTCTAAATGCAATAAAAACACGGCGGATTTTTTTCGGCGAGGGGCTGGGAGCTGGCGTGTTCAAGCTCGGATTTTTTTGAGCGAAGTGCACACGGACTTCGTACTTGCCGGTATCGCCGAGGAGGTCGGGGTGCTGGGGATACTTATCATCACGTCGCTTCTTTTGATTTTGCTTTTCCGCATCTTTCGCGTCTCCTCAAGGAGTGAAAACAAAGTCTACCACCTCTTTACGCTTGGCGTCGGGCTTCTCATCTCATTTTCGTTTATCATGAACTCATACGGCATCACCTCGATCACGCCTATCAAAGGTATCGCCGTTCCGTTTCTAAGCTACGGCGGCAGCTCGATCCTGGCGCTTTGTATAGGGGTCGGCATGGTGCTGATGGTGAGTAAAAAAGTAAAAGATTAGGCCCAAATTTGACTTACGACGCAAATTTAAGGTCAAATTTGAACATCCGAAATTAGACGACAAGGAGTAAATTTGGACGTCTGAAAATCTACAAGAAAAAGAGCAAACTCGGCTGAAATTTTGCCGTCCGATTGACTAACGGCGAAGCTCAAAACAAAACCGAAAGCGGCGCTATCATTATATGCGGCGGCGGTACGGGCGGACATTTAGCTGTCGCAAAAGCCTTAAACGAAGAAATTGGTATCGCGCGGATGTAGGACGATATTTGTAGGATCAAGTAGCGGACAGGATAAAATGTGGTTTGAAAATGACGCCGCATTTAGCGAAGAAATTTTCCCTGCCCAGTAGCGGAGTCGTAAATAAAAAGGGTTGGGCAAACTTTTTCGCTTTTTAATATCCTAAATTTAGCCTTTAAATGCCGAAAAATCTTTAAGACCCAAGGCGTAAAAGCCGTCGTTAGCGTGGGCGGATACAGCGCTGCACCTGCGGCTTTTTGCAGCTATCATATCGCGTATGCCGCTTTTTATCCACGAGCAAAACGCCGTGATCGGCAACCTAAACAAGCTCTTAAAACCGCTTGCAAAGGGCTTTTTAGTTCGTATTTTAAGCCTGTATTTAGCTATCCCGTTTCGGAGAGATTTTTTAGCGCGGCTAGGCTTCGCAGCGAGCTAAAAACGGTGATATTTTTAGGCGGTTCGCAGGGTGCGGCGGCGATAAATTCGCTTGCTTTAAAGCTGGCTCCCGTTTTTAAAGAAAAAGGCATAAAAATAATCCATCAATGCGGCAAAAACTCGCTCGAGAGTTTGCAAGAGGAGTACAAAAAAACTAGGCCTTGCTGGCGATGAACTTGATCTTTTTGACTTTGATCCTAAAATAGAGCTTAAGATGAGTCACGCCGATCTAGCAATACAGCCGCGCAGGGCGGGCACGCTGTGGGAACTCACGGCAAACGCGCTGCTTAGCGTATTCGTGCCTTATCCTTACGCCGCAAATAACCATCAAGTTTTTAACGCTAAATTCCTTGTGGATCAAAATTTGGCCAAATTTTGCTTTCAAAAAGGCGGCGAAATCAATGCGGATGAGATGCTAAATTTGATAAACGAGATGAATATAGCGCAAATTTCCAAGCAAGCTTTCTAGGCAGATAGATAACGGCGGCGCAAGAAAAATAGCGGATGAAAGTCTAAAAAAATATTTAAATTTACGGCAGAGCATTAAATTTAAATATCTTTGTATTTTTGCAAAATTTGAAAATTAGTTTATAAAATCGTCTTTAAGTTCACGCAGCTCGTAAACTAGATAGTGATACACGAGTTCGCCGGCTTGCAGGCTTTGACCGCTAAAATTAGGGTCCTATCATAGCAGCGATCTTGTCGCATACGCTGATATCTCGGCTAAAAAGCAGCTGATCGCCTCTACTTTTTGCTAAAAAAACAGAATAAAGTAAAAATTTATACGCATTCTTAAACTTGCCCAAAAATAACGTATGAGATGATGCTAGCCTGTGTTTTCAGCATCTGATCTAATTGTGATTGCACATTTAAAAAAGCTCGGCAAGCTGCGTTTTGACGGCGTGTAGACAAGTCGCGTCATTATTAAAGAAGCTTCGTCTTTTGTATTTTTGCATGATGGCGCTTTGAGCTTGCAGGAGCTCGGTTATATCTTTGATATTTTTTTGCGGCGACTTGGAGTTTGTGATTTTTATTATGCTTATGCTGTTTTTCTCGCTTTTTAGAGATATCTCTAGGAGGATCTGCGAGAGATAGGGGCTGACGTTGACACAGTACCCATCGTCGTCAAAAAAACAGCCGAAAAAAAGTATCCGACAGACTTTACCTTTACCCTTTGGCTGAGCTTACTAGAGTACAAAACAGCGGGGCAGTCATGATTACTTATTGCTGCTTGATGTCCATTTTTCAAGCTTGCCAAGCTTGTTATATATTGCCATAGACGATATTATCTTATATCTGTCCTCGCTGAAGTTTATGCACTAGCTCGTCGTAGCTGATACCCGCATCTGATAAGATTTGCCCGAGCAACTTACCCGAGGCTTCCATGCCGCCGCTTTTTTCGGCCTCAAGTAGTTGCTTATATACACCCTCGATAAATTTGACGCCATCAGGGGTTTGGCTTGCGTCTGACGGAGTAGTAGCCGATGATCTCGCCGTTAGCATCTAGTGAGGCCGTAACGTTAGCAAATACCCAATAAAATCCGCCGTCAAAGCTCTTGTTTTTAACGAATGCGAAGATCTCCTGCTTTGCCTTGATGCGATCCCATAGTAGTTTAAACACGACGCGCGGCATATCGGGATGTCTGATGATGTTGTGCGGTTTATGCAAAAGTTGCTCTTGCGTCGCGCCGACGATCTTTAAAAACGGCTGATTGCAGTAGGTTATCTTGCCCTTTAGATCGGTTTTTGATACGATAAAATCTTCTTCTTTTACAAAATATTCTTTACTTTCGTTCACTTTGTACCTTAAATTTTTCGGCAATTATAACCAAATGTTGCGCAAATGTAGCTTACTACGTTTTTTAAATCGGTGCTTTGACGGTTTGTCAAAAAGTCTCTAAATCAAATTTGATGCCCATAGATTTAAAGGGTAGGGCTAGTTGGATTTTCAGAGTGTAAAATTTGAGCTTTAATTTTTGAAAAAGCTCGGCGACAATTGAACTCCGCCGCCGAACCGAAACAAAATGTAAGCCCAAAAAGGCTTAAATTTAGATCGCTTTTAGCAGGATTTTAGTTAGCTTTTTGCTAAACGCCGACGGATCGTCGATCGCGACGCCTTCGTTTAGCTTAGCCATATCTAAAAGCAGCTTCGCCGCATCATATATCATCGCCTCGTTTTGAGATAGCTTTTTCAAAGAGCTCGTGCTTTGGATTTATCTCCAGTATCGGCAAGATTTTACCCGCATTATGCCCCATCTGCTTTAGCATCATCTGCGTAGCGTAGTCGGGATCGTTTTTATCGTAAACGATGACGGCGGCGCTTTTCGCTTAGACGCGAGCTTAGCTTTACGTCCTTTACCTCGTTTTTAGTATCTCTTTCATCTTGGCTAGCAGCGTGGCAAGTTACCCTCGTCGGCTTCGCTTTTTTTCCGGTTTGATTTCGGCGTCGATATCGGTGTGATTTACCGCTTTTATCGGCGTTTTGTCGTAGTCTTGCACCATCGGCATGACGATAGAGTCTATCTCCTCGTCCATGATGAGTACTTCGATTCCTTCAGCCTTAAAAGCTCTCTAAAAGCGGCGAATTTCTTAGCATCGTTTCATTGTTTCCGCTGATATAGTAGATCGATTTTTGTCCCTCTTTCATCGCCTCTTTGTACTCTTTTAGGCTGATTAATCCCTCGCGCTTGCTTGATTTAAAGAGGCAAAGGTCTAGAATTTGCTCCTTTTTCGCTACTAAATCCGTAAAGTCCCTCTTTGATCACCTTGCCAAATATTTTATAAAATTTGATGTATTTTTCTCTATCTTTTTCTTTTAGCTTGGCTAGTTCGCCCAGGATTTTCTTGACGCTTTGCTCCCTTACGCTACGCATTATGCTGTTTTTCTTGCAGGATCTCGCGGCTGACGTTTAGCGGCAGATCCTCAACGTCGATTATGCCACGGACAAATCTAAGATACGGTGGCAACATCTCTTTCGGCGTCGTCGCTGATAAATACGCTCTTGACGTAAAGTTTCACGCCGCTTTGATAATCCACGCGAAATAGATCAAATGGCTCTGACGCCGGCACGAAAAAAATAGGGTGGTGTACTCGATCTTGCCCTCGGCTTTTTGTATGTACGCATAGCAGCGGATCCTCGCTATCATGCGAGATTTGCTTTGTAAAGTCATTATAGTCGGCCTCTTTTAGCGCGCTTTTACTCATTTTCCAGAGCGCCGAGGCCTTATTTATCTGCACGTTTTTGGTCTCGTACGAGCCCTCTTTTTCGCCTTCTTTAGGCGGTACGTACTCTTCTTTATCCGCAAATATCGGATACGGAATGTGGTTGGAGTATTTTTTGACGATGTTTTCTATGCGGTAAGACTCGGCAAACTCGTCATCTTTTAGATAAAGCGTGATCGAGGTGCCGTGGCTATCTTTTTGTGCAGGCGAGATTTCGTAGGTTTTGGCATCCGAGCTCCACATGAAGGCCTCTTCGCCAAGCGCCTTTTTACTCACGACCTCGATCTTATCCGCGACCATAAACGCCGAATAAAATCCGACGCCAAACTGTCCGATGAGCGCGCTATCTTTTTTGGCTTGGCCGCTTAGCTTGTCTAAAAACCCTTTGTACCGCTTCTAGCGATGGTGCCGAGGTTATTTATAAGCTCCTCTTTGTCCATGCCGATGCCGTTATCGCTGATCGTTAGCGTCTTTTTGTCCTTATCTATTTTGATATCGATTCGCGGGGAGTAGCTTAGACTTTTGTACGCGTCGTCCGTGAGGCAGAGGTAGTTTAGCTTATCTAGCGCGTCGCTTGCGTTTGAGATTAGCTCGCGCAAAAAAATATCTCTTTGTTCGAGTAAAGCGAGTGTATCATCAAATTTAACAGCTCGTTTACTTCGGTTTGAAATTCAAATTGTTCGCTCATTTTTTTCGTCCTTTGTTTTTAGTACCTTTTTAGCAGATTATAGCACAAGGTGCTAAGAATATCTTTAAACTTTGATACGACAACTATCAACTTATCTAAAATTTGTTTCTCAAAGTTTGAGTGCTTTTTCTATCCTCACAAAGTCTATTTTGCCGGTATTAAAGATAAAAAAAGCACGAAAAGTCGGTCGCACATCTCGCCCAGCTCGTCGCTTATGCGGTGTGGGTTTTGCCGCAAAAAAATCTAAAATTTGTTCTAACCCTGAGTCTGTTTGCTTGCTCGTAGCGTTTTCGTCGAAAAAGATCTCAAGGTCTGGCTCAGACAGTTGAAAGCGAATAAAATTTGAGTTAAAAATCATAAAGATAACTGCGAGTTTTTTTCATCAATCATCCCTAAATTTACAGTTTTTTTGCGAGGCGACAATTGGCTAGCGGATTTAAGGGCTCAATTTGCTCGCGGTAATGTGGCTCAACTTTTAGCTGAAAAGTTTGTCAAATTACGTGCGCAGCAAAGTTTATGATAAAGCAGCGCATTAAATCGTCGCTTTTTGCCTCTCGTTGTCGAGCGTTTCTTGCATTTTAGCTCTTGTGTTTTTCTAGCCACTCAGGGTTGGCGGTATCGATGAGATCTAGGCAGATTATTTTTGATTTTGCCATTTTTAAAGCTGAAATTTTTAACGTCCATTATGTCAGAGCCTACAAGGACGACAGGGCTGGATTTTTAGATTTAGCTTGTCGGCGATGATTTTCGCACCGCCTTTAAACGGCAAAAGCTCCTTTGAGTGCGAGCGTGTTCCCTCGGGGAAAAATAGCCAGCACACGCCCTTTTTCGACGCGGTCTTGTGCGTCTTTTTACGAGTTTGATGAGCGAGCGTTTGTTTTCGCGCTCGACTGAGATCATTTGCGGTATGTGGATGATCTGACCGATGACGGGCAGGTCGGCGATCTCTTTTTAGCGATCCAGCGAGATTTTTAGGATAGACTTCTCTAAAAACGACGATATCTAGCATACTTTGGTGGTTCATGATGATCATATTCGCCCGCTCGTCAAAGTTGCCGATGACTTCGAGCGAATAAAAGCCAAAAAGCCGCTGGCTCCTACCCCAAAAATCTCCTCACGCCGTGAATGTGCTTTTTTAAAAAGCCACATAAAAAAACACGACCAAAAGTATGCTGATCAGAAACTCGACCGCGAAATACGCGGCCTTTATCCTAGAAAAATATCATCTTTTTACCCAGCCTATCTTGCCGTCGTCTAGTAAAAGTTTGACGTAGTCCTCGCGTTCGCCAAGTATCTCGACCTTTTGCTGCGCTTTTGAGGGTATAAAAATACGCTCGAGTTTTGCGTAGGCAAAGTACTTTTACATTTATGTTTTGCCTTAGCGTCGCTCCGCCAAACGGGTTGTAGCTATAAAGGATATAGGCTCCAAGGCCGACCACGACGACGAGGAAATATCGCGTCGCGCTTAAACAAAAATGTGATCAAGAAAATACCGAAAAGCGCGTAAACTCCGATATTTTTTTGTAAATTTCAAATTTGCTTTTGCTTTTGGATTTAGCCCGATTTGCGTGCTGATCTCGTCGTCCTCGACGACGACCGGGAGCGAAAAGCTCACGAAATCTTTTTAGCGAGGCTAAAAGTAGTTAAAATCGATCGAGGTTTTTCAGGCGAAAAATATCGCAAAATAATATCCGCTTTGCGCGTCAAATTCGCCGCTCGTGGAGTCCACGCCTTGCTTTAATGATGTCCTTATCTTCGATGAAAAAGTCCGCTATATTGCCTTTTTGCGCGTTTACTTCGACGATCATGATGAGATTTTTATCGTCGAATTTGCTTGGTTTTTATATTTTTTTGACTTCGAGATTTTTGAGCGACGACGTGGTTGTATTTCTCGCCGCTTTTTAGCGCTACGATTTTAGGTAGCGAAAGCGTCAAATCGCCGTCTGGAAAAACTCGCCGTTGCGCTTTTAAATTTACCGTGATTTTTTTGGATTTTTACGGCTCGGGCGGAGGCCCTCGGCGTAAGTTTGAGCCTTATAAACGCCCTTTGCCGTCGTTATCCCAGCGTAAATTTGAGCTTAGCCATTTTAGATTTTCGGTTTCTGGCAAGATGGTTTGCAAATCGACCGCGATATTATCCTGGATATCGACCGAGAGCGTAAAGCTAAAAATTTGCCCGACGTAGACTTGCTTTGGCGCATTTAAAGCCTTAATGATGATGTCGTTTGGCTGCACGCGCTCGTAGAGCTGGCTGTCTTTAAACGTTTAGCTCTGGCTCGTTGGTAGGTGCGATATTTTGAGGGGATAGGTTGGCGCAGATGCGTACCGCCCTGGTTGCTTGCGGTTTGGCTTTTGCGCCGTGGAGGTTCTATTTTGCGTAGCCGTGCTTTGCGTCTGGCTCGGAGTTCTATTTTCAGCGTTCAGCGCTCTGTTTTGCAAATTTGGCTTTTGCGCGGGCGTTTGCGGAGCGGGCTTGATTACTTTTTGACTTTGCTCGTCGCCCATCATGTCAAACACGCTAGGTTCAGTAGCCCGTGCAAGCTAAAACAAATATAGTAAAAAGGGCTAAAAAGGGCTTTAGCAAACTAGCCCTTTTAGCATCTTTTAATCCATCATCCGTGCCTAAAGAAACTTCTCGCAGGCGCGCTCCGGGTGAGGCATGAGGCCAAATATCTTTTTGTTCTTATCGCAAATTCCCTGGCTACCTCGTCGACCGAGCCGTTTGATTTAGTTCTGCGCCGTTTGCGTCGCAGTATTTTCAGCAGTACCTGATCGTTGTCGTAGAGACCTTTTAGTGTCGCCTCATCGGCATAAAAGTTGCCCTCGCCGTGAGCGATCAGGGATGTTTACGACCTCGCCGACGCTCAAATTTGATAGAAAATTTATTTCGCATTTGACGACCACTTTTAAGATAGTGGTATTTTGAGATGAAGCTTAAATTTTCGTTTCGTCTCATCGCGCCTGCGAAAGCAGTTTTTAGCTCGCATAGCATCTGAAAGCCGTTGCAAAATGCCAGGCACGTATCCGCCTCTTTTGGGCGTGTTTTGATGACTGCGCTCATCGCGGGACTAATTTGAGCGATAGCTGCCGTGCGCAGGTAGTCGCCGTAGCTAAACCCGCCCGGAAGCACGATTAGATCAGCGTTTATCTCGCTTTCTTTGTGCCAGATTATTTGCGTCTGGCAACCCAAAAAGCTCAAAGGCGTACTTTGTATCTTACTCGCAGTTTGTGCCTGGAAACAAAACGATGGCGACTTTCATTTTGCGCTCTCGCATTTGTCGTTCAAATTTATCTCGTAGTCCTCGATGACGGTGTTTGCGAGCAGTTCTTCGCACATTTTGGTGAGCTCCTTTGCGCGCTTCATCTTTGCTTGCGGCGTCTATCGTCAAGCACGATTTGTTTGCCTATTCGCACGCCGCTTACGTTGTTAAATCCAAGCGAGCCAAGCGCGTGCTCGACTGCCTTTCCTTGCGGGTCTAAAACGCCGTTTTTTTAGGGATACGTTGATGATAGCTTTCATTCTAAACCTTAGATGAAAAATTCTTTTTAAAAACTTCTTCGTAGGCGACTTTTTACGCTGCCAAGATCCTGGCGGAAATCTATCTTTGTCAAGCTTTTTCATTCGTAGTTGCGTCCCAAAAGCGGCAACTATCTGGGCTGATCTCGTCTGCTAGCACGATATTTCCGTCTTTATCGACGCCAATCCCACTTTAAAAATCAACCAGTTTCAAACCTTTCTATCTGCGAAAGAAATCTAAACAAGATAGCGTTTATCTCGCGACCCATGTGTTTTAGCCTATCAAGGTCGTTTTCGCTCTTAACTAAGCCCATGATTAGACAGTGTTCGTCATTTACGAGCGGATCGTGCAGATCGTCGTTTTTTTGTAGTAAAACTCCACCAATGGAAACGACAAAAACCGTGCCTTCTTTTTATCGCAAGGCGCTTTTGTTAGCGAGCCGGTGGCGATATTTCTCACGACCACTTCAAGCGGGATGATTTCACATTTTTCACGAGCTGCTCGGTATCACTTAGAGTTTCGACCAGGTGAGTCGGGATGCCTTTTTCTTTTAAAAGATGAAAAAAAGCTGCGTCGAGTTTTGTTATTTAGCGCGCCTTTACCGGCTTCGTTACCTCTTTTTGCGCATCAAAGGCGGTTAGATCGTCTTTAAATCTCGCTATAGCAAGTTCGCATCGTCTGTTGCGAACATCTTTTTCCCTTGCCCTCGTAGATCAGCTCTTTTTTGCATTTTTGCACTCCTTATTTTAGCTGTAAATTTTGATCGCGTCAATCGCCGATTTTAGTTGTATATCGTCGTTTACGTTAGCCTCGGTTATTATCTTTTTTTGTTGTCTGTAGTTTTAGTGACATTTTTATCGCTGTTGCTGTCGATTTTACTTAGTTCGTTGGTTAGGTGTTTTTAGTTCGCTCTCTTTTATAGAAAATGCATTTTCATCCTGCTGCGGCACTTTGCCCGGAAACACGACGATATCAGGCTCTACGCCGGTCGCTTGTATAGTGCGGCCGCTCGGCAAAATAGTAGCGCGCTATCGTTAGGGCGGATGGCTTCTTTGTCGTCCACAGGCAGGGATAATTTGCACGCCGCCTTTACCGAACGTCTTTTTCGCCGATAACGACGGCGCGTTTATGGTCTTGTAGCGAGCCGCTTACGATCTCGCTTTGCGCTTGCGCTTCCACCGTTAACTAGCACGGCTAGCGGTAAATTTGTTATTTTGTTTGCCCTTGCGGCTTTAAATTCGCTATTTTCGCTCTCGTTTCTACCCTTTTGAGATACGATCACGCCACTATCTATAAATAAATTTGTTAGTCCAACCGCTTGGTTTAAAAGTCCGCCGGGGTTATTGCGAAGGTCTAGTATGATACCCTCTGCTTTTTGGATATTTTTTTGATAAATCCTCGGCCTTTTTCGGTTACGTGCTTATCAGAAATTTGTCACGCGAAGATAGAGGATGTTGTCTTTTTCGATCATCTTTTGCGTAAACGGACTCGACCGAGATGATGTCGCGCATGAGCTTGACGTCAAACGGCTTTTTGCTCACCTTTTTCGCACGATAGTTATCGTGATAGGCGTCTTTGGTTTGCCGCGCATTTTATTTACCGCTTCGTCTATGGTGGTGCCTAGAGTCGCGTTGCCGTCGATGCGAAGGATGATGTCGCCGCTTTTTATGCCGGCTTTATCAGCAGGCGTATTTTCGATAGGCGAGATGACCGTTAGGGCGCCGTCTTTCATACCAACCGTAATGCCAAGGCCGCCGATTCGCCGTTTGTCTGCACTTGCATATCTTTAAACGCCTTTTCATTTAAAAAAATCCAGAATGCGCGTCAAGGTTGTTTAAAAAGCCCCTCTATGGCCTTTATCCACGATCTCTTTAAACTGTAAATCATCAACATAATATTTTTTTCGATAGTAGAAATGGTTTTTGTAAGTTTAGAGAGCGATTGCAGTTTGAATTCGATCCGTCCTCGGTGGCTTTTAGCATTTAAATTTTGCGCTAAAAAACCGCTCCGAATATCATAGCGCCCGCAACGCTTGAAAAACAAAAACGTCTTTTTTTATTCAAAGTTAATCTCCTGCCTTTTTGAGTGGGGGGTATTTTTAGTTAAATTTGCCTAAAAAAATAGGATAAAAAGATTTAATAAATTTGAATTTTATTTCGTAAGTGTTTATATTAAATAACTTAGATAACTTGACAATAATCGACTAAAGTTATATAATACGGTCAATATAAACTAAAGGAGAAAAAATGGCGACGTAGGCGAGAAATTTAACCGCACAAATGCAAGAGCTGGTAGAAAAAGGGCGTCGCGCTAGCGATACACGCGAAAAAAATCCGCAAACCTTTCCGCTTCATTTGCTTTTGGGCTCAGGTCGCAGATAGCGGCTCATTGCTCAATCAAGTCTTTAATAAAATGAACGTGAGCAAAGACGCGGTCGAACTCGAAGTAAAAAGCAAAGCCGCACAGCTACCCACAAGCTCAAACGTCAGCAAGGAAAAACGTGACCATTCAAAGGAGCTCATAAACTCTCTTGAAAGCGCAAAAAGCTATGATGGTGAGCCTGGGAGACAGCTATATCGCGGTGGATACGTGGATTATTTCGGCACTTGAGCTACCTGAGATCAAGCAAATTTGCAGGCAAATTTACCGACGTTTTAGAGATCCGCAGAGTTTAGAAAGCATAAGAGCAGGGGCGCAAGATAGATAGTCAAACAGGCGACGAGACGCTAGATAGTTTGGAGAAATACGGCATCGATCTAACTGCAAAAAGCGCTAAATAAGGAGCTCGATCCAGTCATAGGGCGCGACGAAGAGATCACGCGCATGATGCAAATTTTAATAAGAAAAGAGCAAGAATAATCCTATTTTTATTAGGCGAGCCTGGGCGTGGGTAAAACCGCTATCGTCGAGGGTCTAGCGCAAAAAAATCGTGGCAAAAGACGTGCCGACTAGCCTAGCAAACAAGCGCGTAGTCGCGCTTGATATGAGCGCGCTAATCGCAGGGCGCGAAATACCGCGGCGAATTTGAAGACAGGCTAAAAAGCCGTCATAAACGAGGTAAAAAGCGCCGGGAAATATCATCCTCTTTATCGACGAGATCCACACTATCGTGGGCGCGGGAGCTAGCGAAGGCAGCATGGACGCGGCAAATATCCTAAAACCCGCGCTTGCTAGAGGCGAACTGCACGCCGTGGGCGCTACGACGCTAAAAGGAGTACCGCAAAGTATTTTTGAAAAAGGACGCCGCGTTGCAACGCCGCTTTCAGCCAATCGACGTAAAAAGAACCCTAGCGTAAACGAAGCACTTCGATCTTTACGCGGCATAAAAAGAGCGCCTCGAGGTGCACCACGGCGTAACTATCACCGATAGCGCGCTGGTCGCGGCAGCAAAGCTAAGCGACCGCTACATCTCAAACCGCTTTTTGCCCGATAAAGCTATCGATCTCATCGACGAGGCCGCAGCCGAGCTAAAAATGCAAATAGAAAGCGAGCCGTACGAGCTAGCCCGCATCAAACGCGAGATCGTAACGCTGCAAGTTGAAAAAAAGAGGCGCTAAAAATGGAAGACGAGGCCAAAAACGCGGCGCGTCTAGCCGAGATAGAAAAAGCAAATCGCCGATCTAAACGAGCAAAAAACACGCCCTTGACGGTAGTTGAAAACGAAAAGGCGGTTTTTGGCGGCATCTCAAAAAGCTAAAAAGAGATAGATAGCCTAAAAAGCGAGGCCGAGATAGCGCGCAGAAATGGCGATTTGCAGCGCGCGGCCGAGATCGAATACGGCAAAATTTTAGAAGCCGCCAACCGCCAAAAAGAGCTCGAAAAAAAATGGGACGAGATGAAAAAATCAGGCGTGCTGCTCAAAAATCAAGTAGATGAGGAGCTGGTGGCCGAAATACTAAGCAAATGGACGGGAATTTCGGTCAGCAAAATGCTAACTAGCGAAAAACAAAAAAATACCTAATGATCGAGGAGCATTTGCGAGAAAGCGTAGTTGGCCAGGATGCCGCACTACACGCGCTAGCAAGAGCCATCAAGCGAAAACAAAGCGGGCCTAAACGAGGGCGCGCGTCCGATCGGATCATTTTTGTTTTTGGGGCCTACGGGCGTTGGTAAAACGCAGTCGGCGAAGGCTTTGGCTAAATTTTTATTTGACGACGAGCGTGCGCTCATACGCTTTGACATGAGCGAATATATGGAAAAGCACAGCGTATCTCGCCTGCTCGGAGCGCCTCCTGGATACGTGGGTTACGACGAAGGCGGACAGCTAACAGAAGCCGTACGCAGACGTCCGTATAGCGTCATACTTTTTGACGAGATCGAAAAGGCTCACAAGGACGTGTTTAACGTACTTCTAGGCATTCTAGACGACGGAAGGGCGACTGATAATAAGGGCGTGACGGTCGATTTTAAAAACACGATCATCATCCTCACGTCAAATATCGCGTCACATTTCATCATGGATCTAAAAGGCGAGGAGCGCGAGCAAGCGGTCAAAAACGAGCTTAAAAAAACTATTTTAAAACCCGAGTTTTTTTAAAACCGTCTAGACGACACGATAATCTTTAATCCGCTTGATGAAGACGGGCTCATAAAAATCGTAGATATAATGTTTAAAGAGCTTGAAAAAAACGCTGCAAAAATCGCGGTATAAAAAGCAAGCCCTAAGCGAAGAGGCTAAGAAATTTATCGCAGGTGCGGGCTTTGATATCGTTTACGGCGCTAGACCGCTTCGCCGCGCACTTTTATGAGCTAGTCGAAGATCCGCTAGCCGATATGATCCTGCGCGACGAGCTTGAAAGCGGCGACGAGATCGTAGTCGGTAGTGACAAAGAAAAAAATAACGATCTCTAAAATTTAAACCAAATTTACGGTCGCGTTTTTTTAGCGCGGCCGTTTTTGTTCTCGCATCAAATCTCTACAGTTTAACCGCGCAATTATCTTATATTATTATAGACTGCTCACATTTAAAAAGTAGCGTCTTAGCTCGCAAACGGCGAGTAAATTGATTCACTTTCAAATTTGCCAAGTCATCGCATCGCTAACCAGCAAATCACATTGCCAAAACTGCACGAATTTAGCGGCTATTCTCCACTTAGCTCCTCGGCCACCTGCGCGGCGAGCTTTAGCTTTTTCGCTATCAAAAATGCGTGTAAATGCGCGAGGTGTTTAGGCTGGCGTGCCCAAGAGCTTCTTGCACCAAAACTAGGTCTTTTTGTTTTTTTATAAAGCATCGTGGCAAAAGGTATGGCGCAGCATGTGAGCGCCGTTTTTTTCCTTTCGGATGCCTGCTTTAAAGAGTATCTGCTCGACGATACGGCTCACGTAGGCCTGCGTCAGGCGCGTGCCTTTTTATTGATAAAAAGATAGCCTTCTTTATTTATATAGTTTATCGCGATCGCGTCCAGATGGGCCTCGATGAGGCGTCGCTTGATCATGACGACGCGGTATTTGTTGCCTTTACCGCGGATTCTTATGACGTAGAGCTCGCCGTCTTCTGCGATATCTTTTCGCTTTAGGGTTTAGCGCCTCGCTCACGCGGATACCCGTGAAAATAATAATTTTTTTATGATGAGCTTGTTGCGGTTGGCGTTGCTTTTAAACTCGGCGTTTTTCGATCGCCTCCAAAAATCTCTTGACCTCATCCTCGCTCATAAACTCAGGCGGCTTTTTGCCCGCGCGCTCCGCCAACGCCGCCCCAGTTTTTTTCAGCTCAATGTCAAAGACGTGCGCCTTGCCTTCCTCTTCGTTTTTGCTTATCCAAAAATGCGAAAAAAATCTATCACGCTTATACGGTAGTTTTTCTTGCTCGCGTCGCTTAGTCCGCCCGTGACGCTAGCTAGCACCTCGCTTAGCAGCTCCTCGTCGATCTGTTTTAGGCTTTCTAGCTCGTGAAAAATTTGGAGCGTCTCGTAAATCTTTTTAAGCGGATTAAAATATGTATTTATACCTGTTAGTCCTGCGTTTCTAGCCGATTTTACGAGGCCGTCTGAGTTGGTCAATATTTTTTTATATCGCGGCTATAGGGCGAATGTACGCTTGCTAGCGCCTTTTGGGTCGCGAAGCTCTTTGTTCGAGAGCGAGCTAAGCTTGAATTTGACGTAACGAGTCAGCCAAAATATAAACGAGTTTTCAAAACTATCTTTGCAATCAAGCGCGTATTTCAAGATATTTTCCTTAAATTTATAAAAATTTGAAAAGTATTATAACCAAACGCTTCTAAAAAAATAAATTTCCCGGATAATCTAAAAAAACACTTTTTAATTAAAAATATTAATATTATCATTTAAGTTAAGTTATGATAAAGTTACGAAACCATTTTGATTCAAAGGAGAAAAATGCAATCAACGCTAGGTTCGCGTCGTAGTTTTATCGCTGCGGCGGGTGTTTTTTTATTGCGGCGACCGCGCTTAGGGCCGCTACGAATACATTTGAAAAACCAAAGGTCCGCGCTACGGCATGGTCATCGACCTCACGCGCTGCGTCGGCTCGCCAGTCTTGCACGATGAACTGCGCTATGGAAAACAACGTCCAAGCGGGCGCCTTTAGGGACGATCGTTTCGGAGTACGAAGCTAGCGACAAAGACGGCAATCGCGCCGTTATCGCCTCGCCGCCGCGCCTTTGTAATCACTGCGAAAATCCAGCCTGTATCGACGTTTGTCCGACGGGCGCGAGCTACCAAAGAAGCAACGGTATCGTAAAAGTAAATAGCGCCGAGTGTATCGGCTGCGCACTTTGCGCCGAGGCCTGTCCGTATCACGCCAGATACCTTAGTCTGCAAACATACAAAAGTCGATAAATGCACATTTTGCGACCACAGACTGCGCGAGGGGTTTGCTGCCTGCGTGTGTAGAGACCTGCGTGGGCGGAAGCCGCATAATAGGCGATCTAAACGATGAAAACTCAAATATCAGAAGAAATTTCTAGCCGCTCACGAGACGATGGTACTAGATAGTCCGAAAAAAATACGCATCCGCAGGTTTTTTTACTACGGTGTGAGCGAAAGTACGGCTAAGAACGACAAGGAACTGGCGGCTAAAAAAAGGCTACAAACAAGCGATCAGCTGGAGCGAAGAGATCGCGCTGTAAGGAGAAAAATAATGCAAAGACGAGAATTTCTAAAAAAACGCGGCGATGATCTCGGCCGTAGGCGCGACCGCTGCGGTAGCGGACGACGCGGGAAAAAAATAAAAAGACGACTATAAGCCGCAAGGCAGCTCGCTTCAGCCCGAATTTGGCGTAAAAGACGGCAAAATTTCGATAAACGACGGTCATAGCGTGGTATTTTTCTATGTGTCACGGCTGCGTGGCAAAGTGCGGACTGCGGCTGCACGTGGACGAAAAAAAGCAGACCGCGTACTAAGATGCACGGGCAACCCATACCATCCGCTATCAAACGTGCACTGGGCGAGCTTTGATACCTCGATAAACGACGCGTTGCTAGCAACAACGGCTAGTGCCACAGACGATCGGCGCGCCACGGTATGCGCTAGGGGCGCGGCGCTGCCTGAGATGATAGCTTCGCCTATTAGGATTTTTATCTCCGCTAAAACGAGTGGGCAAAAGAGGCGAGGGCAATGGAAAAAGATCAGCTTCGAGCAGCTTATCGAGGAGGTCGTCGAGGGCGGGGATCTTTTCGGCGAGGGGCACGTGGACGGGCTTAGGGCTATACTCTCAGACGAGCTCATCGACGAGGCAAATCCCGAATACGGCACCAAACGCAACCAGCTTTTTGAGCTTTTATCTCTACGACGGACGCTCGGATATCGTCGATCGCTTTATCAAAAAAATCCTTCGGCACCATAAATCACTACTCCCACGGCGGTATCTGCGGCGGCGGTTTTAGAGTCGGCGGTAAGATCGCGCACAACGCAAAAAGGCTTTGCCCATACTAAGCCCGACTACGAAAACTCCAAATTTACCATCTACTGGGGCACATCGCCCGCAAACGGCGGAAATCCTTCCAAAAACAAGCCAAAATGGTCGCCCACGCAAGAAGTACAAACGATGACTTCAGCTATGCGGTGGTAGATCCGACGCTAACAAACGCCGTCAAATTTGCCGCCTCCGATAAAGGCCGCTGGATCGGTATAAAACCGGGCACCGACACTGCGCTTGCTATGGCGATGATACGCTGGATCATCGAAAATGAAAAATATGCCGCAAACTACCTCATGCAGCCCAATTTAGAGCAAGCAAAGCTAGCAGGGCGAGATACACTGGTGCAACGCCACTCACCTAGTCATCACGCAAAAAGGCCACCCAGACTACGGTAAATTGCGCTAGTTGGCGACGAGTGGCAGGTCTGCTCGCAAAGCGGCAAAAATCCAAAGTTACAAGATAAACGAACCGGCCAAGCTCTACTATAAGGGCAAAGTACACTTAACGGCAAAAAAAGTCGAGGTCAAAAGCTCGATGCAGCTGCTAAAAGAATCAGCCTGCAAACACAGCCTCAAAGAGTACTCTAGTAATTTGCGGCGTGAGCGTGGAGGATATCCTCTGGCTGTGCGAAAATTTCACCAAAAACGGCAGGCAGGTCAGCACCAACGTCCACGGCGGCATGATGCACACGCAAGCAGCCATGAGCACGTACGCGATATTTTGCCTAAATACGCTAATGGGCACCTACGGCTACAAGGGCGGCACCGTAAATGCAAGCGCAGGCACTCATGAGTTTTTAAAAGGGCAGGTACGATCTGGAGAGCTTCGAGGGTGCATACAAACCAAACGGACTAAAGTTTATCCCGCTCGGGCAAGTATTACGAAACAAGCTCGGAGTTTAAGCGTAAAGTGGCGGCAGGCGGCAGCGGTTATCCGGCGCAGCAGCCGTGGTATCCTATCTCGATGCCGCTAGTAAACGAAACGCTCACCAGCCACGCCGCTGGCTATCCGTACAAAGTAAAAGCATTTATAAACTACATGACAAACGTTATGTACGGACAGGCGGGGCTTGAGGTCGCAGTGCTTGAAGCGCTAAAAGATAGCAGAAAATTTGCCGCTTTTCATCGGTATCGACGCCTTTATGAACGAAACCAACGCCTACGCCGACTACATCGTGCCAGACGGAGTAAAATCTAGAAAAACTGGGCGCTTCCAAACTCGCTCTGGGGCACGATAGCTAAAAACCTCGGTCGTGCGCTACCCGGCCGTCGCCGCTAAACAAGACCGCACCGCAGACGGTACGCTAATCGACGTGGAGGCCTTTTTACATCGCGGTGGCAAAGAGACTCGGACCAAAGGGATTTGGCAAAGGCGCCTTTTAAAGATAAAGACGGAAAGCCGATGGATCTGGATACGAAAGAGCAGTATTACGCCGCGGCGCTGGCGGGACTGGCCTTTGACGGGGAGGGCGTAAAGGATATCAGCAAAGAGGATCTAAAAGCTAAGTGTAAAATTTTCAAAAACCATGAAAAAAGCTAGAGCCGTTTTTTTAAAAAGATGAGGAAAAAGCAAAAAGTCGCGCACGTGCTAGCAAAAGGGCGGTAGGTTTGACAGCTACGAAAACGCGTATAAGGGCGATAAAACCACGGTAAAAGTCCCGGCCGCTACGCCTGCTGCGATCTATTACGAGCCGCTTGGCGGACACAGACACTCTATCACGGGCGAGTACATGCCGGGCACTCCTAGCCTCGCTCTGCCTGTGGCTAGCGACGGCACTCCGCTGGAAAAGTTTTTCCCAAAATCAGAGTGGAAATACCTCGTAAGCTCGAGAAAATCAAACATCCAGCACTACTACACGATCGTTAGTCCAAAGCTACGCGCCATACATCCGAAAAATTTCGTAAGGATTGCCGAGGATATCGCGAGCGAGCAGGGTATCAAGACGGGTGACAAGGTCAAGATCACGACGCCGTACGGCTCGCAAACAGGCGAGGCCTTTGTAACAAACGGCGTTGCTAGCGGCGTCATCAGCCTCGAGCACGGTTTTGGACACGACGAGTTTGGCGCTAGGGTGCATTTTGTCGACGGCAAACCGGCCTTTTGGCTAGGAAGCGCGGAAAAAGGGGTAAATCACAACAAGCTAGGCCTACTAGATCCGAAGCGAAAGGGTAAATTTAGCCTAAACGACTGGCTGGTGGGCACCTGCGCTGAGACAGGCGTTACCTGCAAATATCCGTAAAATCGGCTACATTTAACGCGGCGGCCCTGGCCTAGCTTGGGTCGCCGTTAAACTGTGACGCTTGGGCGGTAAATTTAAAGTAGCGTAAAATTATCGCGGACGTCGCAAATTTGCAGTATTTTTTTAAGGCAATCCGCGCAGATTTGAGGCAAACTTTACCCTATAAATATCTAAACTCAAATTTAGCTCGTCGATGACGCTAAGCATCTGCCTGACGTATCTTTTGCTCGCGGCGAGCTTCGTTGATATCAAGCCTCTCAAATAGCCGCCCCTCGAAAAATTTTCTCCTGCTAAAGCAAAAATAGGTAGAAATTATTATCCATAAAGGCCACGCTGGGCGATTTTAGCATGTTTTTGTAGGCTTTTAGTATATTTAGCTTGCCCATAAACGAGGGCGTGAGCAGATACCTCGCCTCCACCTTGTCGGTCGTAAAAAACTCTAAAATTTTTCATTAAATTTGACGTCGTCGAGCAGCTCTTTTGTCGCCCAGAAATTTGGTATTAAAATCCTTGCTCACGGCAACCGTTTTACCGCGAAAATTTTCTTGTTAAACTCGCAAACTAGCACGCTACCTTTAAAGTCCGAAATACTTGTCAAAGCGCGTATTTTAGCAGGACGAAGGCGGCGACGTATTTGTTGTTTACGCGCGGATATTCGCGCTCGTGATTGATTACCTCGCACAGGTTAAATTTGACGCCTTTATATGCGCCGCGCACGCTATCTTCGCTATAAAACGTGCTGGGCCTATAAATCCCGGCCGCATTAAACTCGCTCTGCGAGATGCCGCCGTAAGCGCTATACGTAAAAGCTCTCGTCGATCTCACCGATGAGCGCGCGGACGAAAAACTTCTTTTGTAAAAATTCGTTGTACTCATCCTGCGCTTTGCCTATGCTTTTTAGCTTTGCAGGCACCCAAAATAACAAGCCAAAAACAGCACAAGCAAAACCAAAAGCCGCCCCGCCGCCTAGATCAAAAATCTTAAGCGCCGCAAAAATAGAGCAAAAATGCCGACGCAAAAAGGCGATAAAACCAGGCGTTCCAGCCGCCGCAGCTCGGCACTCTTTTTGTTTGTTTTTAGTTAATATAAATGCTTGCGAAATGGTCATTTGCTCGCTTTTTGATTAGAAATTTACGTAATTTTGACCGAGCGCGGCTTAAAAATAAAAGTAAATCGGGCGGGTAAATGTGAGTGAGGATTTTTAAAATTTGAGATTTTTGGAGTCAATCTGACTCGGCGTAAATTTTCGAATGTGCCACCGTTTTTGAGCGTAATCTGAGATCAATTGACTGAGCCTTGACGCGACTCGTCAAATTTGCAGGCCACAAAGTTTGCTAAATCAAAGAGAGCTCGCCGAAAGCTTATTACTCCGCTCAGGCCACACAGACAAAAGCTCAAACTCGAGATTTTCTATCACCCTTTTTGTTTCTAGTGCGATTTCTAGCTCCTCGTTAGTAGGCACGACGAGAGTTTTTACCGCCGCGTCAGGGGCGCTTAGATCTCGTATACCGCCACTTGCGGCATGTAGCTCGTGATCGATCTTTGATGCCCATGTGCGTGAGATCGTTGCAGATTTTTCTCGCGGCTATACGGGAGCGTTTTCGCCGATACCGCCGGTAAAAACGACCGCATCCACGCGACCCAAAAACCGCGTAATACGCGCCGATATTTTTTTAATACGGTAGCAAAAACATCTCAAATGCTAAATGCGCGCGCTCGTCGCCGCCTTGCATCTTGACGACCACTTCGCGCATGTCGTTTGAGCCGCAGATGCCTAGCAGTCCGCTTTTTTTGTTTAAAAACGCGTCTATGCCCTCGGCCGTTAGCTCGCCTAAATTTAAAAGATATGTAAGCACCGCAGGATCCATATCGCCGCTTCTAGTGCCCATTATCAAGCCTTCTAGCGGGCTTAAGCCCATCGAAGTATCGATGCTTTTGCCTCCTTGCACGGCGCAGGCGGAGGCTCCGTTGCCTAGATGTAGCGAGATGGCGTTAATTTCTCGTACGGCACGCCCTAGATGTTCGGCGGCCTTTTTGGTCACATAGTGGTGCGAAGTACCGTGAAAGCCGTATCTGCGGATATGTAGCCTCTTACAAAGATCAAATGGCAGAGCGTAGCGGTAGGCGTACTCAGGGGATAGTTTGATGAAACACGGTATCAAAAAAACGACGACGTGAGGTACCTTTTTGCCGCTTCCGTTTTTTTGTCCGTTTCTTGCATTGCATTTTTGATGCCCGCTAGGTGGCCCGGGTTGTGAAGGGGTGCCAGCACGGAGTTTTGCTCGATTTTGGCGATGACGTCAGGGGTAACTAGAGCCGAGTCGCTAAAGCCTCGCCGCCGTGCACGATGCGGTGTCCGATACCGTCTAGTTCGCTAAAATCATGCAGGATATCTGAGCTAACAAACAGCCGCCTCATCGCCTCAAGCCCCTCGTGGTGGTCTTTTTAGCGGTGCGCGCTCCTCGTAAATTTATCCGCACTAACGTCTTTTAGCTTGGCATAGGAGCTTGCTTCGCCGATCTTTTCGACCAGGCCGCTAGCGATGACGCGGTTATCCGCCATATCAAAAAAAGCTGAAATTTGAACCGACGAGCTGCCTGAGTTTAAAAACCAGAAATTTTCACTATTTTTTTCTCCTTCGTTTGCGGCTTGTATCGCGCTGATTAGGACCGTATTTACGACGTCTCCCACGCCGCATCCGCGGCTTAGGTCGTTTACCGGTTTTTTTAGACCTTGTAAGATCGGTCCGACGGCGACGCAGTTTGCGCTTCTTTGCGCGATTTTATAGCCGATGTTGCCCGCGTTTAAATTTGGAAATACAAAAACGTTCGCGCAACCTGCTACGTCGCTGTTTGGCAGCTTTTTGCGAGCTACTACGGGGTCTATGGCCGCGTCGTACTGCACTGGAGCTTCGATTTTTAGGGCGGGAGCTAGACCTCGCGCTATCTCGCCAGCGCTTCTAACCAGGTCATATGTCAGCGCCGCTGCCGCTATCTCCGCTAGAGTAGCTTAGCATCGCTACCCTTGGCTCTAGTCTGAACGCGCGCGCCGTATCCGCCGAAGCTAGAGCGATTTGCGCTAGTTGCTGGGCATCCGGGTTTGATTTATCGCGCAGTCGGCGTAGATCAGGATCTCCTCGTCAAAGCACATTATAAACGAGCTTGAAACTAGCGGGCTATTTGGGAGCGTTTTGATGATTTGCAGCGCAGGGCGGATAGTGTGCGCCGTGGTCGTGTTTGCGCCGCTCACCATGGCGTGGGCTAGTCCTTCTTGTACCATCATCGTAGCAAAGTACGTCCTGTCTCGCACGAGTTCGCGGGCTTTGCTCTAGGCTTACGCCCTTGCTTTTGCGGGCTTCAAAAAGCGCCGCGGTTAAGCGATCTGCGTACTCGTTTTTTTCTAACTTTATAAACCTCGCGCCGTTTAAATTTACTCCCAAGCTTTTTCCGCTTCAAACTTTGACCTTGTTTTTCGTCGCCCAAAAAGGATCAAGTCTACCGCGCCGCTTTTTTTAGTAAAATTCGCTCGCTCTTAGTATCCGCTCGTCTTCGCTTTCTGGCAAAACGACGGTTTTTTTATCCTTTTGCGGCGAGTTTAAAGAGCGAACTTTTCAAAGCGTAGAGGCGTGATGATATCTTGCTTTGCATTTGAAAATTTCATCCAAATTTTCCGCTTACGATTAGCTTTGAGTTTCGCGTAAAAAAGCTCACCTTTCCCGGCAAAAAAACCGGAACGTTTAAATTTCTAGCGATTTGTAAATTTAGCTCTATTTCGCCGATATTTGCGATGCTTTTGCACGGGTTTAACGAGTACGAAATCAGCACCCGCACCACGCGGTCAAACTCATTTATCGCGCTTTTTAAAAAACTCACGCTCGCTGCCGTTTTCAAAGGCTTTCTGGGCATTTTCTAGTCCGTAAAAATCATTGATGGGGTCAAAAACGGCTACATTTTTAAATTTTGCTGATATAATTTCGTAAATTTCTTGAAAATTCGCGCCAAGCGCAAGGATAGAATCGGCCATAATTTTTCCTTTTGGAACTTGATTTGCTTATTTTATCGTGAAAATTTTTCACTTTAAGGTAAAACGTGAGAAAAATATTTACTTTTTGCGCCCTTGCAGCAGCGTTTTTTTGAGCGGGTGTTTACCCTAGCGCCGATCCCTCGCATAGACATGAAGCCACCCGTTTACGTCGAGCGGCTTCCCGCCAAACAGGTCAATAACCAACCAAACGCGGGCAGTCTTTTCGGTCGCGGCGACAACCCGCTTTTTGCCGACCGCAAGGCAATGAACGTAAACGACATCGTAACCGTCGTCATCAGCGAGCGCGCCAACCAAAGCTCTAGTGGCAAGCACGACACGAGTAAAAACAGCACGATAAGCCTCGGCGGAGGGATATTTACTGCAGGCTCGGCACCGCTATCGACGCTGAGCTACTCAGCTAAACAAAGCCGGCGACATCGGCTTTAGCGCTGGGCACAAAAAAACGAATTTACGGGTGCAGGATCTAGCGTGCGCGCAGAGGCCTTTACGACTACGATCTCAGCGCGCATCATCAAGGTGCTAGAAAACGGCAACTACTTTATCGAAGGTTCGCGCGAGCTGCTCATAAACGGCGAAAAAGCAGATCATGCAGCTTAGCGGCGTGATCCGCCCGTACGACATCTCAAACGCCAACGAGATCGACTCGCGCTACATCGCAGACGCCAAGATCCTGTATAAAAACCGAAGGCGACGTGGATAGGGGCGACGAGGAAGCCGTGGGGGACGAAGCTTATGGAGGCGATCTGGCCTTTTTAAGCTTTTTATGCTTAGCTAGATGGCTTGTCTTTTGAGCGCTTTTTGCGGATTTTGTTAGATTTGACTTGATAGGCTACATGCCTTATCTTCGTCAAATTTCTAACTTCAAAACCCCAAAAATCATCTCAAAATACTTCGCCTTATCTTTTTCTATTCAAATTGAAGTCAAATTTGCAATTTAACTTAGTAATTTTTACTCACCGAGACCCGCAACCTGAAAATGCAAATTGATTTTGCGGCGCGATAGCGCCAAATTTGAAGCCTGCACGCAGTGCAGCAACTTCTAACGTGCAGTGGGGTTGGAGAGGGTTTGGGAGAGGGTCTGCCTTCGGCAGTTGCGAGTGCGTAGCACGACGCAAAGGAAAGGCGACGCTCTACTTCGCTTTGCTCGTAGCTGCAAGCAGACCGTAAGTAGAAACCCCTTCTGCCTCCCAAAAAGAAAAAAAGCTTAATTTTAGAAAAACTAAAAAAATGTGTATCATTAAATTTGAAAACCAATTTTAGCATTTTTAAAGGTACGGGTCTCGGCGCGTCAAATTTAATAGCCTATCCAAATTTGAATCCTTCTAAATTTCACTCACAGAAATTTACTCAAATTTGAAAGCCCTTTTTAAAAGCCGAGCCCAAATTCTAAGCCCGATTTTACGCGTTTTTAAACCTTAAAGCTGTATAATCGGGGTCAAATTTATCAAAAGGTGATACAGATGATAAAAGGCATTTCTGGTTCGCGCATGGTGATGGAAGCCTTGCGCGAGGAGGGCGTAGAGACGGTTTTTGGTTACCCGGGCGGCGCGGCGCTAAACATCTACGACGAGACGTATAAGCAGAGTTATTTCAAGCACGTTTTGACGCGTCACGAGCAAGCCGCCGTGCACGCCGCAGACGGCTACGCGCGCGCTAGCGGCAAGGTCGGAGTGGCGTTTGTAACGAGCGGCCCCGGCTTTACAAACGCGGTCACCGGCCCTAGCCACCGCATACTCAGATAGCATTCCGCTTATATTAATCAGCGGCCAGGTTCCGACCTCGCTTATCGGCACGGACGCCTTTCAGGAGATCGACGCCGTGGGCATCTCGCGCCCGTGCGTGAAGCACAACTACCTCGTGCGCAGTATCGAAGAGCTACCGCGCATCTTAAAAGAGGCCTTTTTACATCGCTCGCTCGGGACGCCCGGGACCCGTTCACGTCGATATCCCAAAGGATATAACGGCAGCCGTGGGGGATTTTGATTACCCGACCGAGATAAAGATGCCTACATACAAACCTACCTACAAAGGCAACGCAAAAGCAGATCAAAAAGGCGCTCGAGGTCATCGCCGAGGCCAAACGCCCGCTACTTTATCTAGGAGGCGGCATCGTAGCGGCGAACGCTAGCGAGCTTGTGCGTAAATTTAGCGAAAAGACGGGCATCCCGGCGGTCGAAACGCTGATGGGGCTTGGCGTCCCTAGCGCACGAGGATAAAAATCTACTCTCGATGGTTGGCATGCACGGCAGCTACGCGGCAAATATGGCAATGAGCGAGACCGATCTCATCATCGCGCTGGGCGTGCGGTTTGACGACCGCGTGACGGGCAAGCTAAGCGAATTTGCCAAACACGCCAAAATCATCCACGTCGATATCGACCCCTAGCTCGATCTCAAAGATCGTAAACGCGCACTTTCCGATCGTAGGCGATCTAAACTGCGTCCTAGAAGAGATGGTGGAAAAAGTAACCGTAAACGAGCAAAATTTGACCGCGTGGCGCGAGATATTGGCCAGATACGACGCGCTAAATCCGCTGGATTACAAAGATAGCGACGAGATCATAAAACCGCAGTGGGTCGTGCGCGAAACGGCTAGAAATTTCTAAAAGAATCGAGGCAAAGACGCGGTTATCGCCACCGACGTCGGCCAGCACCAGATGTGGGTCGCGCAGTTTTATCCGTTTGATAGGCCGCGCCAGCTGATAACTAGCGGAGGACAGGGAACTATGGGCTTTGGTTTGCCTGCGGCCATCGGAGCAAAAAACGCGATGCCGGAAAGCACGGTTGTAAATTTCACCGGCGACGGCTCAATCCTCATGAATATCCAAGAGCTGATGACTGCCACCGAGATCGGCAAACCCGTCATCAACATCATCTTAAATAACAATTTCCTAGGGCATGGTGCGCCAGTGGCAGACATTTTTTTCTACGGCGAGCGCTACTCTTCGACCGACCTTAGCTTTGCAGCCTGATTTTGCAAAGATCGCAGAGGGCTTTGGCGGAACGGGCTTCGTGTGCCGCACGAAGGATGAGTTTTCGCTCCGCGCTAAAAGAGGCGATGGCCTGCGGCAAAAAACGGCGGTGCTAGACGTGCGCGTGGACAGATTTGAGGACGTACTGCCGATGGTTCCTGCTGGCGCGGCAATATACAACATGATCTTAAAAAGCAAGGAATAAAAATGAGCATAAGAAGAGTGATTTCAGTCATCGTGCTAAACGAGCACGGCGTTTTATCGCGCATTTCCGGGCTTTTTGCGGGGCGCGGATACAACATCGACACGCTCACAGTAGCACCGATCCCGGGCACCGAGCTTTCTCGTATCAGCATCGTCACTAGCGGCGACGAGCGCGTGCTAGAGCAGATCGTAAAGCAACTACACAAGCTAATACCGACCTACAAAGTCTTCGAAAGCGGCGAATTCGTAGAAAAAAAGAAATGGCGCTAGTTAAAAATCCCGCTTAGCGAAAATTTCGGCGGACTAGACGCGATACTAAAGGCCTACAACGGAATCGTAGCCAACACCAACGAAAACTATATCGTCGTCATGGTTAGCGACGACGCGAGCAGGATAGAAAATTTCCTCAAAGCTATCAAAAAATTTAACCCAACAGACGTCGTGCGCGGCGGCTCGGTGCTAATGGATCTATGATGAAACTAAGCGAAATTTATAAAATCTTAGGACTGGAATTTAGCGGCGAGGAGCTAGAGATCACGGCTCTAAATTCGCTCTCAAACGCAGGGCCCTAGCGAGCTTGGCTACTGCGATAGCGAGAAAAACGCTCAATTTATCGAGGGCTCAAAGGCGGGCGCGATTTTAGTCGCGTCAAATTTAAAAGAACTTGTCGGCGCGCAAAGCAGGGCGGTAGTGGTAGAAAACCCACACCTTGCCTTTGCCATTTTGAGCGAATATTTTTGCAAAAAGAGCTTCTAGCATCCCAGCCACAGCCGGCGCACTTTCGCCAAGCGCAAAGATAATGCCAAACGTTTACGTGGGCTCTGGCGCCGTAATCGGCGACAACACGCTCGTGATGGCTGGTGCGTACGTCGGCGACAACGTAAAAATCGGCGCAAACTGCGTCATCCACCCAAACGTCGTCATCTATAACGACACTGTTATCGGCAACGGCTGCCGCATCAACGCAAACGCCGTCATCGGCAGCGACGGCTTTTGGCTACGCGCACACGAAAACGGGCGAACACGTGAAAATTTACCACAACGGCAACGTCGTTTTAGAGGATTTCGTCGAGATCGGCGCGTGCACGACGATAGACCGCGGCGTGTTTGAAAGTACGGTCGTAAAAGCATACGCCAAGATCGATAATCTCGTGCAAATCGGCCACAACTGCGAGATAGGCTACGGCTCGATACTAGTCTCGCAGGTGGGGCTAGCAGGCTCAACCAAACTAGGGACGTAACGTCGTGATGGGCGGACAAAGCGGCTCGGCGGGGCATTTAAAAAGTCGGCGACTTTGCCCAGATAGCAGGGCGCGGCGGCGTGTCAAAAGATATCGCCGGCGGCAAGAAATACGCGGGCGCATATCCGATAATGGAGCTGGCCGATTTTTCAAACTACAAGCTAAGATCGCTAGGTTTTTTTAAAAAGAACTAAAAAATTTGACGGCTTTGCATAATAGCCGTCAAAGTTTGACTATCAAAGGCGTAAAGTTTGAACGCAAAATCCATGGAAAAAAAGCAAAGAAAAGAAGTTTTAAAAGCTATAAAAGAAAAAGAACTAGCCAGGTGAAAGGGCAAAATCTGCTCTATGTCCGAGGATAAATTTATACAGCTTTTTGAGATTTTTGGATGCCCAGCTTCACGCGCACGGCTGCGATCACAGCCTAAAACTCACCGAACAAATTCTCTCAATTTGGATGTAAAAAGACGTTTTAAGCGTGCTTGCGTGGCTCGAAGAGCAGGGCGGATACTGCGACTGCGAAGTGATGGCGAATGTGGAGCAGAAAATTTGAGTATTTAGACGAAAAAAATTAATATAAGGAAGTTGCAGACATGAAACAAAATGATATAAAGAATCCAAATAGATAACTTTGAAAAAAATAAAAACTAGCTCGCATCACCGATATTATTCATTTTGATTTTTGCTACAACTATTTTTACAAGAAACAAAAACTCTGGCATAGATTTAGAAAAAGATTGTTTACAGTTGGGCTATTACCTGGCTAGCTGGGGTATGCTTCATGGTAGTTCATTTTTACTTCAAACAAATCTTGCGCACTATAAAAAGTTATTAAATTTATAAATAGCCTTGACAAACAAGATTGGGATATAGACATAGATAACTACGAAAATAATTTAGATAGAATTGTTGATATTTATAATGGTATAAAGGATTGTATTATGCCGCCTAAAGCTGATAACAATCACCTTGTGCTAGTTAGTAAAATAATGCTAGGCACACTAGGAATAGTCCCCGCATACGACAGATATGTATCTCAAAGTATAAAAAAACATATACAATGGAGATAAGTTTAATATTAATACCCTTAACACAACTAAGAATTTTAACAAAAAAATACAAGGAGTCCTTAGAATTTCTAAACAAATTCTACAATGCAAACAAGGTCGATTTTGATACGGTTAGTATCTATACAAAGGAATTCGGTAGCGAAAAAGATTCAAAGTTGCAATATACAAAAAGCAAAGAAATTTTCGGATATGTACCTATTTTCAAAAGGTCTACTATGAATTTGTTTGCAAAAAAACCAATTTTAATCCATTAGCACAGCATAAATTGACGCCGCAAAGTTACTCGCCGCGTCAAATTTGAGTCAAATTTTAATTATCTTTTATAGCTTTTTACAAACTCGCCGATCCTCTCGATACCTTTTTGATACTATCTAAATCGGTCGCAAAAGACAGCCTAAAGTATCCGTCCATACCAAAAGCCAACGCCCGGCACCACGGCAACTTTCGCCTTTTTCTAGCAGCTCTTTACAAAATTTTCATGCTATCTGGCTCTACCGCGGAGCAGTTGATGAAAAAGATAAAACGCGCCGTCAGGCTTAAGCACACTGAGTCCCGGTATAGCGTTAATCATCTCAACGCCTAGGTCGCGGCGCTTTTTAAACTCGCCCTTCATATACGCGATATCTTCGTCGGCTTTTGCCCAGCAGCGCAGGGATGGCGCCAGCTTGCGTTAGGGAGTTTATGTTGCTCGTGCTTTGGCTTTGTAGCTTGTTTACGGCAGCATTTAGCTCCTTAAACGGGCTAGCCATGTAGCCAAATCTCCAGCCCGGCATCGCGCCGCATTTGCTTAGGCCGTTTATCGTGATCGTGCGATTAAACATATCCTCGCTCACGGCCGCAGTCGCGACACATTCGCCCTCGTAGTTTAGCTTTTTCGTACATTTCGTCGCTAGCTACGATGATTTTTCGTGCCTTTTAGCACTTCGCCCAGCGCCTCCAGCTCTTTGCGGCTATATATCGCGCCCGTCGGGTTGCAAGGACTGTTTAGCGTTAGAATTTTTAGTTCTAGGAGTGATCGCCGCCTTTTAGCTGTTCGGGCGTGATTTTTAAAGCCTGTTTTTTCGCTAGTTTCGATAAAAAAACGGGCTTACCGCCGCCATTTGACCATCTCCGGGTAGCTCACCCAGTAGGGACTTGGCACGATAACCTCGTCGCCCTCGTCGATTAGCGCCTGAAATACGTTAAAAGAGAGTGCTTCGCGCCGACGTTGGTGATGATCTGATTTGGCGCATAGTTTAGGGCCGTTGTCGCGCTTTAGCTTTGCAGCAACCGCCTCTCTAACCTCTGGCGTGCCGGCAACGGCGGTGTATTTGCCGCAGCCTTTATCTAGGGCGGCTTTTACTTCGTTTTTGATGATCTCGGGCGTGTCGAAGTCCGGTTCGCCCGCGCCAAAACTGATCACGTCCTCGCCGCGGGCCTTCATCTCTTTTGCCTTGGTGCTGATTTCGATGGTTAGGCTCTCGCCTAGCACCTGAACTCTTTTTGATAGCATTTTTACTCCTTTTTCTAAATTTAAGTTTAAGATATAGTTTTTAGATAGCCGTTATCGTTTAAAAACAGATACATTTCGCCTAAAATTTGCTTTCGCTGCGAGTCGGTTACGAGTTTTGATTTTTCGATGCGCTCGTTTAGGATGTCCTGGATCTCGTAGATGTCGTAGTCCAGATCCTCCATGATATCAAGGATAGACTGGCTTTCTAGCAGGTGCGACACCTTAAATCCCTCTGCGTCTATCTCGATGGTCGCTTCGGTCGGGTGAGTAAAGAGATTGTGTTTCATGCCCTAGCACCTCCTGATACGCTCCGACCAGGAAAAATCCTAAAAAGTACTCCTCTTTTTTTCCACGTCCACGTCGTGCAAAAACAGAGGATTTTTCCTCATCGTCAAAGCCTATCTCGCCGTCAGAATCGCATGTGATATCCCACAGTGACGCCGAGCGAGTAGGGCGCACGTCTAGGCGGTCAAGCGGCATAATAGGAAAATTTTGCTTTAAGCCCCAAAAATCAGGCAACGACTGAAATAGCGAGAAGTTTACGAGATAGCGCTCCTGTGCCTCCTCTTGCAGCTTTAAAAGCTCGGCGTTGTGCTGCTTGGTGCCGAGGATTTTAGCCGCTTTTTTGATGATTAGGTGGGTTAAAATTTCAGCGTTCGAGCGGTCTTGCAGATCGACGTATCCTAGATCAAATAGCGTCAGGATACTCTCCATGTGATCGATGCTATCGTGCAGATACTCTATCGCATTTGACGGTTTTATCGTGTTTAGCAGGTCGTTTAGCTCGGTGATTAGCTGAGGATTTTTCTTTTTTAGTACGAGCTTTTCCTCGGTGTAGTCCTGACTAAAGAGCTCCAAAACTGGAGCTATCAGCACCGCGTGCGAAGCCGAGACGAAGCGCCCGCTCTCGATAAAGATGTCTGGCTCCACCTCGTTTCGCTGAGTCGCCATCGTCTTTAGCAGATAGACCACGTCGTTGGCGTACTCGCTTAGGGTATAGTTTCGGCTTGAGTTTTCCTTAAACTGCGAGTACTCTATGGCTAGACCGCCGCCCTAAATTTATGGCTTTTTAGGTTTTTGCGCCCATTTTACGCAGCTCGGCGTAGATGTTTCCTGCCTCGATGAGGCCTTTTTAGTGGGTGGATTTCGGTTGTTGCGAACCGATATGAAAGTGGATCATGTTAAATCGATCGAGCACTTTGCCTCTTTTTAGCAAATTTACCGCTTCGATTAGTTCGGTCGCTGTTAGGCCAATTTGGAGTTTATGCCGCCGCTTTTAGCCCAGATGCCAGATCCGCTGCTATGCAGCCTTATGCGCAGACCGATGTTTGGCTTTGGGGCGAAACGCTCTTTTGCGATCGCGATGATAGCCTCAAGCTCGTTTAGTCCCTCTATCGTTAGCGTGATGTTGTGTCCCATCTCGGCCGCAATAAAGCCGATGTTTATCATCTCTTTATCTTTAAAACCGTTTACTGTGATCGGCGCGCCTTCGTTGTTATACGCCATCACCAGCAGTAGCTCCGCCTTTGAGCCCGCTTCCAGACCGTAGCCGTATTTTTGGCCGTGACGGACTAGGTTTTTTACAAAGCCCGGATATTGGTTTACTTTTTAGCGGATAGACGGCGTTAAAGCTACCTTTGTAGCCAAGTCGTTTTTCGCGCTCTCAAAGCTTTTTGTAAATGTGCGAGTTTGCTTGTGTATGAGGTGAGGGAAGCGCAGCAGCAGCGGGCCTCGGTAGCCTTCGCTCCTGATGCTTTTTACGATGTCGATGATGGCTGGTTTTGAGCCGGTATTGACGCAAATTTTACCGTTTTCGACGATAAAGTTATTGTTTCCCCACAATTTAAACCATAATCATACATTTAAAATCCTTTTTAAGCTCACTCTCCAAATCTGCCAAATCAATCGTTTTTCAGCCTTCTCGCTCAGATCTTTTTAGCCAATTACCCGATTTTAGCTCATCTTCTCCGACGCAAAAGGCAGATCCTAGCATTTGCGTTATCGGCAACGTTTAGGTGCTTTTTGCAATTTTTAGGCTCGTAGCTCACGAGAACCGGGAGACTTTTTCTTCGATTATCGCTATTTTATAGACCGCGTCCACCCCCTCCACGTCCATCGCGCCGATATATACGCCGCCTCTTGCGCTCTGGCTCTCGCGGCCGCCTAGGATTTCCATTATGCGCTCGATACCCATCGCAAAGCCAACGCCGTAGCTAGCCTTGCCGCCTAGGGTACTCGACCAGCCTGTCGTAGCGTCCGCCGCCCGCGACTGCGCTTTTGTGCGCCGATCTCGTTTGAAACGAACTCAAACGCCGTTTTGCAGTAGTAATCAAGCCCGCGCACGAGCTTTGGATCTATCTCAAACTCCACGCCGTTGCCGCTTAAAATTTCTTGCAGCTTTTTAAACTCGCCCGCACATACGTCGTTTAGACTGCCGATTATCAGCGGCGCGTTTTCGTAGATTTTTGACAGCTTTCCACCTTGCAGTCTAGCACGCGGATAGGATTTGTTAGCTTTCTGCGCTTGCAGTCCTCGCAATTTGACCTTCGTGCGCGTCTAAAAGTTAACCAACTTTTCGCGGTATGCACCCATACTAGCGGCGTCTCCGAGCGAATTTATAAGTAGCTTGGTTTTTGATACCCAGGCGCGAAAATATTTCGTTTATCATCAAAAATAACGCTCGCATCCTCATAAACGCTAGGTTCGCCGAAGCACTCGCAGCCAAACTGATGAAACTCGCGCAAACGTCCTTTTTGCGGGCGCTCGTAGCGAAACATCGAACCGTGATAAAAGTACCGTCTCACGCCGCCCGCGCGGTCAGATTAGCCTCGATAAAGGCGCGCACGACGCCGGCCGTACCCTCGGGACGCAGGCAAACGTCGTTGCCGCCCTTATCCTCAAACTGATACATCTCCTTGCCCACGATGTCGCTACTCTCCCCGACGCTGCGGCGAAAAAGCGCCGTCTGCTCCAGATGCGGAGCTAGCACAAACTCGTATCCGTAGTTTTTCGCGACCTCTTCACAGATTTTGATTATCCTCTCATAAAGTCCCGACTGGGGCGGCAAAACGTCCTTCATCCCCCTTAATGCGCTAATCATTTATAAACTCCTTTGTCAAATTCGTTATTTTTTCTTCGTCCCAGGCGGCATCGATCGTGACGTAGCGAACGCCTAGTTTTTGCAAAATTTCCTCCATCGCGTCCTGAACTCTTAGTAGATAACCAAATCCGCGAGCCTCTATGTCGTCCATCTGCGCGCGCGAGTTTAGGCGCGATCTTAGCGTGCTTTCGTCCGCTTTAAAAAAATACTATTTTTTTGCGGAAAAACTTCCTTGTAGAGCAAACTTGTTTAAGCTTAAAAGCTCCTCAAAGCTAAAATTTCCACCCGCCAGCGCGTAGGCCATACCGGAGACAAAGCCTCTGTCGCTTAAAATCATTTTATCTAAATTGGGTTTTATTATTTTACCGAAATGCTCAGCTCTATCGGCCAAAAATAGCAAAATTTCAGCCCTTTTATCCAGGTCGTTTTCTTTTAATAAAATCTCGCGTAAAGTTTTCGCCAAGCTTCGTACCGCCCGGCTCTTTAGTCACGATTGCTTGCGGGTAAGCCGCCGCCAGCCGCGCTATCTGCGTACTTTTTGCCCGCGCCGTCGATACCTTCAAATAAAAATATACAAATTTAGCCTTTCAAAGTTTCTAGAAATTTCGCCCGGAACCAGCTTGCTAACGTCGCCGTTATGGCTAAGAACGGAGCGCACGATCGAGCTCGAGATAAAGGCGTTTTTGCAGGCTCGGCATCAGATAAACGGTCTCTAGCTCATCCCAAAGCACAGCGTTTGCGTAGCCGATTTTGCAGCTCGTACTCAAAGTCGCTGACCGCGCGAAGTCCGCGGATCACGACGTTTACGCCGCAGCTTTTGGCAAAATCAACGAGCAGGTTATCAAAGCCCACGACATCGACGTTTTTTTAGATCCGCCGTTGAGATTTTTTTACCATTTCTACGCGTCTAGCCAAACTAAAAATAGGGCTGCTTGCTCTCGCTTGCCGCAACTGCAACGATAACTTTATCGAAAATTTTAGCCGCCCGCCTGATAACGTCGACGTGTCCGTTTGTTACGGGATCAAAGGTGCCAGGATAGATACAAGCTTTCATTTTTTTCGCCTTTAAATTTTTACAAGGATGATTTTTACTATTTTATGCCTAAAAACAGGACTTTATCTTGCGACTGGCGCAGCTGTTTTTTTAGTCCCATCTTTTTGTAGATTTGATGCTCTAACCCGAGCAGATCAAGCCACTTGCCGATGATGAAGTTTTTCCATATCCTCAAGGCTATTTTTGACCGGAATAATAACCCAAAAACCGGCGGCGCGATAACGGCGCCGAGCGCAGAAAAGCTGGCTGCGTGCTCGAGCGCTAGCGTAGAAAACGGCATCTCTAACACCCAAAAACCAGCCTTTTTCGCTCTTTTTAGCGCGACTGCGGCGGCGCGAGTTATCAGCGTATCGGCAAAGCCCGCGTGGATTTTAGCTAGCGTGCTAATAGAGCAGGGGCACGACGATAGTAGCGTCTATGCCAAACGAGCCCGAGCTAGGGAGCTGCGGCGAGATCAGAGTCATCGTGGATAACGGCGCGATTTTGCAAATCTTGCCAATTTGATAAATTTTGTCTTTTTGAGCACGGTTTTTTTATCAAATTCGCTCTTATTTTTGAAATTTACCGCTCTCAAATTTGTCCAGAAATTTGGGTGTCTTGCCGCTCGTTTTTTTCTCGCTGCTATCAAATTTGCACATTTCCCCGTCTGCGTCGTCAAGAGCGCAGTTATCCAAAGCGTCAAATTTCTAAAACATTACTGCCCAAATATTGCGCATTATCAGCAACTTTACCGTTTTGGGCTTGCGATCTCTCGTCTCCGCCTACAAAGTCCAGCTCGCTTTGAGCGGAGCTAAAATTACAAATTTTTGCGTCTTCGTGATCTTTTGTCAAATTGGCGCTACTTTGGTTTGCGTTAAATTTTTAAACCCGTTGCACCGTTTTTTTAAAAAAAGTATCCGTCAAATTTGAGCTCTTTTTTTCCAGTACGTTCATCGCGTTTTTACTCACGCACAGATGCAGCTCGCTTCTTTTTGCTATCTCACAGGCGAGCTTTAGCCCCAGATTTACGCCGCTTGCGCCGCTGATACCTAGAAAAATTTTCATCTTATCATCACCTGTTTTTTTGAGACGATTTGAGCGCTGAATACCTTTTTATCGTTGTTTTTGACCTTGATGGTTTCGCCTAGATTGCCGTTTTCTAGTGCCGTAACCTCGACGATGATGCTGAGAGCACCGTCGCTAAGCACCGCATTTATGCGCTCGCCTTTTTAATTAGCGGCAATGGTGTAAACTGCCGCAGTCGCAGCACTTCGCCGCTTTTTTTATGTTTTGCTTTGTCGCTAGCCTCGCGTTTGGAGCTTCGCTCATCATGTCGGGGCTAAACTCGCCAAGCTCGACCCAGTCTTTCGCAAAGTCGTCTATACCTAGCATCTGGCGCGTCGCGAGTGGCTAGTAGCCCGCAAAACCGGCATTTTTGCGCTAACTTCGTATCTAAAAAAATACGCTTGGCTGCGAGCCGTTTGGCGTGATAAAACTAGCTCTGAAGCTGCCTTTTGGATTGATTTTAGTTTACGTAAATTTTTGTCAAAGTTTGTATTCGTGGAAGTTTTTAGGAAGTTCATTTTGAGGTTCGATGAGCGGAAGTTTGACGAATTGTAACCCCTTAAACTCGCCCGTAACCTCTTGTAAAAAAACGCGCGCTGAACGAGAGCTAATGCGTCGCAGTTTTTTTGACAAATATCGTCTCTCCGCCGCTTTTTGTCCTCAAGCTCGAGCACCGTGTTTTTTTAAAATTACTGCTCAAATCTCTCAGATTTATTTTTTTGCGGCTTTGTTCTCGCCTCAAATTTAAAAATCTCGTCGCTTTTTGTCCGTAAAACCCAAGTCCGCAAGCGTTATTTTTGCCATTTGAAACGCAATACATCGGCCAAAGTACTAAATCTGACGAAAAATAAAAAAATGGGAAAAAAATAGTAAGAAAAAAATGGAGCGGGAAACGAGATTCGAACTCGCGACCCCAACCTTGGCAAGGTTGTGCTCTACCCCTGAGCTATTCCCGCACCGTTTAAGAAGTCGCAATTTTAGCAAAAACGTTTTCATTTGTCAAGAAAAATTTCAAAAGTACTTTACGATTTCGCCCGCTTTTAGCTCGCCGAGGCTTTCGTTTGTTACCAAAACTGCGTTACTTTTGATGAGCGGGAGTTATCATGCCAGATCCGAGTGTATTATTATCCGTTACGCTAAATTTGCCGTCACAGTAGCTGCCCAGCACGATATTTTTGGCGTCCAGATTTTATTTTTTTACGTCTTGGCTTTAAAAACGGCGTCGAGTTTTTTCAAGCTGTGCGCCCTTTAAAAAAAGGAACGACTAGCAAAAGCACATCAAAAACGCAGCCATCGGATTTCCAGGTAGTATAAAAACGATTTTTTTACCTTTTTATAAATGCCTTGCTCGGTCGTCCCGGGCGGATATTTACGCCGTCAAAAAGCTCGCTAAAGCCCAAATTTAAAAGCGCCGTTTTCATAAAATCAGCCTCGCCCTTGCTCGCTCCGCCGCTAGTTATTATGACGTCAAATTCAGCTGTCTCAAGCGCGCGAGTAGTGCTTTCTAAGTCGTCTTTTATGATGCCCGCGTACGAGCTGGCAAAGCCGAAGCTTTGAAGCAAAGACGCGATGCCTGCGCCGTTTGCGTTGTAAATTTGCTCCTCGCTCGCGTTTTGCCACGGCTCGACCACTTCGTCGCCGCTTGAAAAATATACCGATCTCTTAGCTCGCGCTCCACGCAGACGCAGTAGATGCCCTGAGCGGCTAGCATCATTACTCTTGCGGGCGTTAAAATTTCGCCTTTTTAGCAAAGATCTCGCCAGCTTTGACTTCTTCGCCCTTATATCTTAGTGCGTTAAGTCGACTTTTGCTTTGCGGCGAGAGCTTGCCGTCCTGCAAAAATAGCGTCCTCAAAAGGCACGACGGTGTCGGCGTTTGTCGGCATTTTTGCGCCGGTCATTATCTTTACGCATTTCGCCTTTTTTTAGCGCGATTTCAGCCTCATCGCCCGCCAGCACGGTTGCTGCGACGCTCAAACGGCTCGTTAAAATCGTCAAGTTTGAGCGCGTAGCCGTCCATCGCGGCATTGTCGAAAGGAGGGCACATTTGCAACCGCGATGACGTCCTGCGCTAAGACTTTTACCCGTCGCGCGCTCAAGGCTTACAAACTCGCCGCAGCCGTCAAAGTTTGGCTTTTTCTAGGGATCAAATTTCGAGCAAGCTCTAGCGTCATTTTACTCCTCCAGCCTGCGTATTTTTTTGCGCCCAGAGCCGCCAGCTTTGCGCTCTAGTCCCCTCGTAGCCTCTATCTAGGGTGATAAATTCTGTGCACGCGGCTAGTTCCGTTTGCGGCAGAGCTGCCAGCACTAGGGGCAGAGCTTGCGCGCAGATCGGTAGCCATCACGTCTGCGGCGTTTATCTCGCCTCCGCCGTAGATCGTAGCGATGTGCCCGTTTAGGCGGATGTCCGCACCCATACGCGTGAGCTCGCTAACGTGCATAAATCGGTTCTCAAAAAGCCTCTCGTCGATCGTGCTAACGCCGTTTGCTGCGAGCGAGAGCGCCATAAACTGCGCCTGCATATCGGTCGGAAAGCCCGGAAACTCCGTCGTAACGATCTCGACGGGATTTATGTTTTTAGCCGGCACTATCGTGATTTTATCGCCGTCCACGACGGTTTCAAAGCCCATTTGGTTAAATTTAGTAAGCACGGCTCGTAGATGCGCGGCGTTGGCGTTTGTGATAGTAACCTGCGAGTTCGTGATCGCCCCGGCGCAAAGATACGTGCCCGCCTCGATCCTATCGGGGATGACCGTTATCTCGCCCACATCAAGCAAGCGCCTATCCGTACCCTCGATCACGAGCTCGTCCGTGCCTATCCCCTCGATCTTTACGCCTCCAGCTGCCAAAACCTCGCAAAGCTGCACCACTTCGGGCTCTTTAGCGACGTTGATTAGATGCGTCGTACCGTGAGCGAGCGCGGCGGCCATTATGATGTTTTTCGCTGCCCAGTTACCGTGATCTTGTCAAACACGATCTGCGCACCCTTTTAGCCCGTCAGGCGCGGTAGCGACGACGTAGCCTTGTTTTTATCTCGATATTTGCGCCCATTTTTTTCAAGCGCGCTCAGGGTGTAGATCGATCGGTCTTTGTCCGATCGCGCAGCCGCCGGGCAGGCTCACCTCGCAGTGGCCAAACCTCGCTAGCAGCGGACCAAGAACGAGGATGGAGGCGCGCATTTTACGCACGATGTCGTAGTTGGCCTTTGTGGAGCTAACGTAATTTGAGTTGATTTTTTTAGCGTGTGATCGTCCGTAAATTTGCACTTTGCGCCCAAATTTACCAGCAGCGTCGCCAATGTTTTTATATCCGCGACGTTTGGCATATTTTTTAGCGTCACGTCGTTTTTTTATGATTAGAGCTGCGGCTATCAGGGGCAGGGGCGGCGTTTTTTTCGCACCGCTTATGGCAACCTCGCCGCCCTAGTTTTGCGTTTCCTTCGATTTCTAGATAATACATATTCTTAAATCCTTAAATAAAACCCAAAGTATAGTAAATTGAGCTTATAAATTTAAATTTATGCCGATATTTACCGATTTATTTATATAATCTTGCTTTTTAGGCGGCCCAGTTTCCGGCACTCAATTTACCGCAAAACGTCGTCTTAAATATAAAAATAGGATAATTTAAATGAAATTTACCATTTTTTTACGGCTTGCGCCGATTGCGGCTTTGATTTTTTTAGCGGATGCGCGAACAGTACTCCCAAAATTTACCCGATCGATCAAAGCGGACAGATCTTAAATGCGAGATTTTTTTAAACTCGCAACAAGACGTCTTTAACGATCTAGGGCGGTATCGCGCTTTCAAATTTTATGCAAGGTTTTTTTAGGGCAAAAAAAGACGGCGGAGACTGCTCTGGTTTCGTCTCGCTCGTAAACAAAAACATAAATAACGTTTACTTTTTCCGAGACAGATTTACTCCGATTTTACGGCGAACAAGGATCAAAAATCGCAAGCCATTTATAATTTTTTTATAAAAAAAGCGAAATGTGATCTCGCAAACAAGTCCGAAGCTCGGAGATTTGGTGTTTTTTTAACAACACCACGAGCCAAAACCAAAGGCAAAAAAATAAACAAATCATAACGCACCTTGGCATCATAGACCGCATAGAAGATGACGGAACTATAAGATTTATGCATAATACTAGAGGCAAAAAAACAAAAGCGGATTTATAAATCTATTTCAAAAAAATAGCCACAAAAATAGGCGGCAAAGAGGTAAACTCCTACATCGTAGCGTGCAAGGGCGGCGACGCTACATGTCTAACGTCAAACAGATTCGCCGGCTTTGGCAAGGTTAGTTTTTAGCTAAATTTATGTCTAAATTTTATATGATAAAGCCTTTTTAAAAAGGAGCCGTTTTTTTGAAAGCCACGATATCGCTCATCGCGCTAAATTGTCTAATATTTTTTTGCCGTTTACTGCGGCATTTTGCGGCACTAACGCGACGCTTGGGCTAAATATGTTTTTTTGTAGACGGGCTTTACGTTTGGCAGCCCGCGACCTCGATGTTTATGCATGCAAAGTTTGGCCCATCTGCTGATGAATATGGCGGTTTTGTATCAGTTTGGATCGCTTCTTGAGCGGTACTATGGCAGCGAAAAATTTGCCGTTATTTACTGCATCGGAGGCGTTTTAACCTCTCTACTTAGTTTTGTTTATATTTATGTTATGTTTAAAACTAACGGAACTTTTTATAATTTGAGTCGGAGCTAGCGGCGCGATCAGTCTGCTACTGGGCGTTTTGGCGTTTTTGGACGCCAGTAGCCGAAAAGGGCTAATAATCGCGATCTTACTAATAAGCTTCGCGCCAGTGGCTATGGGCGTAAACGTCGCCTGGTACGCGCACATAATCGGCTTTGCGCTAGGATATTTCGGTGTAAAATTTAAGGTGATAAAATGAGATTTTTCGATCAAATTTGGGAAATTTTAGAGTGCGGCGACAAGGAGCTTAAATGTGATAAATTTGAAACGATTTTACGCCGAATACAAGGCTGGCAAATTTGACGCGCAGATAGAAGAGGGCGGTAAATTTGACGAAATAAAACCGCTTCGACGCCCGAGTTATGCGGAATTTTGCGAGGTCGTAGCCATGAGAGAAATCGGCAGTAAAAAGCAAGCCGACAAACAAAAGGCTTTCCTCCACTCGATCGCTCACATCGAATACAGCGCCGTAGATATCGCGCTAGATGCGGCGTATCGCTTCCGCATGCTGCCAAAAGCCTACTATGACGACTGGCTAGAGGTCGCAGAGGATGAGATTAGGCACTTTAAGATGATCGAGGAACACATGACTAAATTTGGCGTGAAATACGGCGGATTTGCCGTTCACGACGGGCTTTTTATCGCTCTGCAAAACACCTCCGCATCGCTGCTTGAGCGTATGGCTGTGCTGCCTAGATATATGGAGGCAAACGGCCTTGACGCAAATGCATTTATGCTAAAAAAACTAGAAACCGAGCGCGAAAAAAATATGAAGACAAGGCGCGGCTTTGCGAAATTTGCAAGTCATCCTAGACGAGGAAATCTCGCACGTCTCAAAGGGCGATCGGTGGTTTAAATTTGCTTTGCGAAAAAGAAGGCGTAAGCCCCGAAATCTACGCGCAAATCGTGCAAAAAAATCTATCCCAAAAGCCTTTTTGCAGTCTCGCGAACTAAACGTGAGCGCGCGCCTAAAATCAGGCTTTAGCGAGGCGGAAATCGAGCACATAAAAAAATATAGCGAAAGCCGGAAAGGCGGAATAAAATGAAAAAAATATACTTTATCAGGCACGCAAAAAGCCGTAGATGAGGGTGAGGGTAACGACTTTGAGCGCGATCTAAGCGAGCGAGGCAAAAAGGATCTGGCGCTGATGTGCGAACGACTAAAAAAAGCACGAGGTGAAGGCGGACGCGATATTTTCAAGCCCCGCCAAACGCTGCGCCAAAACAGCTCAAAAGCTAGCCGAAGCAGTCAAATTTAAGAAGAAAATCAAATTTAAAGAGGAGTTATACGGAGCGCAGACGCATGATCTTTTAACCTTCGTAAGAGAGTTTGACGACAAATTTCAAAGCGTATTTGTCATAGCTCACAACGACGCTATAACTGAAATTTGCGAGCTTTTGAGCGATGCTGCGATCGGAAATATCCCTACATGCGGCATCTTTTGCGTCGAGATTTGACGACAGCTTCAAAGATTTAAAAAGAACACGGCGCAAAAGCTCTGTTTTTTGACTATCCTAAAAAGCATAAAAAGTAGGGCTGTTTACAAGTTCTACTTTGATCCTTGCATGTTTTATCAATCCAATTTACTTCATAAAAATTGCTTCAAAAACACACAATAGAGTGCAAAATATTTAGCAAAAATAAGCATAAAAATTATCCGTTAAATTTAGCATGAAATTTGATGGATAAATTGTTTTAACTCAAAAGGTAAAACGCTAAAAAAAGACCGTGTTTTTCAGTATTTGCTAAAGATACTGAGGCAAGACAAAAAGAGATATAAATATTTATTTGAAAATTATAGTTTTCAATACAAAATAGCAAAAAAATAGTCTGCATTTTTACTTTTTGACCTATTATTGTAAGCATTAAACTATGTATCATAAAAATTGAGTAGTTTTTGTATTTTTATCCAAGAATAAGAATTAAATGATTGTTTTTAGTAAGCCGCAAAAATTTAAAAGACAAAGTAATAATTTACTCAAGATCTAACGATTTAAATTTTATCTCTAAAAGTTTTTTTGCTTATATAATTTATATGCAAAACTACTTAAAACAAGAAAAATATAATCAAAAAAGAAAAGCATGTTTTCGGGCAACATTTCAGAGGACGCTTTTGCACGGCTTTTTTTACTGCCAAAGGTGCTATTCCAAGTTTCTAAAAACTGATTCATAAATATATCGATTTCACATAGCTATTCGGATAGCGCTTAGCCATAGCGTAGTTTTGCGCGCTGTGTAGAATCTTTCCATCTTGCAGGCCTTTTATTGAGTCGCATTTGTAGGGTTTTTTTCTTGCCAGCCTCCCATTCGCTTGTGGTCTTTCGAAGCAGTTTCGAAACATCATAGCCGATGACTTGCTCTATTTTTTTGACGCAAATGCCACTCGCCCGTATTTTTGCTTAAACAAATACTCGGGTGACAAAACTTCGACAGATACGGCCTTGCGCGACAAGTGCCGTTTTAAAAAGCCGAAAACTTTAAAAAAATGCGCAGGCAAACAAAAAAACCATGGCGTGGATGTGCGGCATCCCGCCGCAGTGAGCCTCGAATACGTATAAAACAAAGATCGGATATCGTTTTAGCTCTTTCTCAATGAGCGTTTTCAGATACTTTTCGAGAGCTCGCGCGGCTTCGACTGCACTCATACGGCCGCAAGTGCCACGCTTTTTTTATGCCCGAATTGTCAAGGGTTACGGCGATACCGAGGGCAGTAAAGCCGATTTTTTCGAGAGTTTTTGAAACGTCTGTAGTTCGCAGGCGTATTTCTCGACCTATTGACGAGCGAGTAAGAAGCTCATCGCTAATCACCTCACCGTCATCGAGTGAGAGAAATATTTCTATTTTCTAGCATACTGACCGCCCTAAAAAAATAGAATATTTTTTTAGCAAAACTTCCCGAGATGTTTTTATGTGCTGATAAGGTTATATTAGCTAATATTTCAGAGGTCGAAAGGTGAATGCTTTTACAAGTTTCAACTAATTCGGCCCCGCTTTTTTACTCATAACGCCAACCCCAAAGATTTTAAGTAGTTAAACCACCACGTTATAACTTTTCTAGTCATAGCGATATTCGTTGATTTATTGTAAACCCCTGCTACGCCGTGGATAGCGTGAAAAAGCGTGCGTTCGACCTCGTAAGGTATAAGCCCGTTTTGAGGCATATTTTTCATGGCAAAAATGTAGAGGCTATTTTCCTGAAGCTATGAAATACAAGGCAAACATTATCCCCTAACTTTTTCAGAACAATAGTCGCCTAGCACATTTGAGAGAGTCCTGTCGCTTAAAGGCTCGCCTTTTTGTATTTCAAAAAAATAATTGACTTCCTTTAAGATTAAAAACTCAATAGCCATTCGCCAACCTCCCGCGGAAGTCCTAGATATTCATCGCCATTTTTGGTTTTGTTTTCATCTTTTGGAAAAATATAAGTAAATTCGCCGTTTTCATCAATTTTTAGATGATTTGCGAACATCTTTCGGACGTTTCCGGCACGAAGCCCTGTAGCCAAGCCCATTATTAGAGCTTTTTATAGAGGATATAGGGACTGCGATAATTTAAAACATACGAAATTAAACTCTCAAGATCGGCTTGGTTGCTAATCCAAGCATAACCTTCGCTAGGCGGGCAATCGTAGCTTTCTTTTGAGAGAATGCCGTCAAAAAAATATCTTTTTAAAAATGCCTCGCTTTCTAGCAAAAACCCCAAAGCTGATGAACAAACTCGCAATAATCGTCAAGACTAGCGTAGAGTTTTTCGCGAGTACATTTCATCGGCGATATCTTGCAAATGTTTTCTTTCAATTTTTTTGAAATATCCCTATCGGCAAGCACTCCAAGCCTTTTGCCAAAAAAATAGTTTTCTTTTTCTTGACGGTTGTTGCAGCAAGCGAGGGGCGAAAGGTTGGATATAACTCGAATACGCTTCGTAAAGTATTTTTGGAAGTTTTAGCAGCACTAGGAACGGCTAGCAAAAACTCATCAAGAGCTTTTAGCGCTTCTTTGTAGATCATATCACCAAAACTCCCCAAAAATTTTTACTAATTTTCCATTTTTTTGAATAATAGAAATCTTTTCGGTATTTTACATGTGTAGTGTTTTTTTGTGAAGCTTTTTAATTTTTAGACACAAGCCCGTGTCGGTAAGCATTTAGCGTCTTTCTTTTTTTATCGCTTGGTAGCTTGTAATCACGAATAGCGTCGTCAGGCGCAACTTTAAAGTTTAGTTGTTGAGTGAGTTTCATTTTTCGACCCCGCTTTTAATTTAATTATAAAAAAACTTTGAGGCCTACTTGCCGGGATTTGTTAAAAAACTTCCCAAAAACACTTGGGAAGTAAAGTTGGGAAGTTTTAGGGCGTTAAATGTGATAAATTCGCGTTTAACGGTTTTCGTTAGTTAAATAAAAGCATAAATTTTTGGGGATTTTTATCGGTTTTGTAAGTATCGTGGTGCGCTCGAAGAATTCGAATCCCTGACCTTTTGAACCGCAATCAAATGCTCTATCCAGCTGAGCTACGAGCGCACTTTAAAAGAAGTGTGAAGTATAGCCAAAGGTTTCTTAAATCTTTCATAAATTTTGACATAGTTGCTAGAAATTTTTATATTTTTTTGCACCCCCTACTACATCAAATTCGCCGCAAGCCTATAAAATTTCAAATTTGTGCGCCAAATTTGCCGCATTTAATCGTCTATAAAAAATCTTTATGTTATCTTATGCAGCAAATTTGAATCAAAAATAAGCGCGCCTGGCTACCGAGCACTAAAATATATAAATAAAGGTAGTACAAGCTAAAAATTTAATAGCAAAAACAGTTAAAGATAACAAAAAGAGCAAATTTAAAGACTGTACGCAAAGATCGTACTCTAAAAAAAGCAAAATTCAAGCATCAGCAAGCAAAAAGAGTAAAATTCAAAAAAACGATAAGAAAGGAAAGCCAAGTGATACATAAAAGTCGATCGCAAACCGCGGAGAGATCGCCGTTCGCGTGATCCGCGCCTGCAAAGACCTACACATTAAAAAAACGTCGCCATCTACACCAAGCCCGATCAAGACTGCCTGCACGTCAAAATAGCCGACGAAGCCTACCAGATCGGTATCGACCCGATCAAGGGCTACCTAGACGCCAAGCGCATCGTTGAGGTCGCAAAAGCTTGCGGTGCGGACGCCATACACCCGGGCTACGGATTTTTGAGCGAAAACTACGAGTTGCCAAAGAGGTCGAGGATGCGGGGACTTGTATTTTCATCAGGGCCTACCGCCGACGTCATCCGCAAAATGGGCAACAAAAACATCGCTCGCTATCTGATGAATAAAAAAACGGCATCCCCATCGTGCCCGGCACCGAAAAGCTAAACAACGAAACGATAGAAAATATCAAGCTCTACGCCGAGCGCATCGGCTATCCCGTCATCCTAAAAGCTAGCGGCGGCGGCGGCGGACGCGGCATACGCGTAGTGTGGAAAGAAGAGGAGCTAGAATCTAGCTTTGAAAGCTGCAAGCGCGAGGCTAAGGCGTTTTTTTAACAACGACGAAGTTTTCATGGAAAAATACGTCGTAAATCCGCGCCACATCGAGTTTCAAATTTTAGGCGATAAATACGGCAACATCATTCACCTAGCCGAACGCGACTGCTCGATCCAGCGCCGCCACCAAAAGATCCTCGAGATAGCGCCGAGTCCGACGATGAGCGAAAGCCTGCGAAAAGAGCATGGGCGTGACCGCAGTCGCCGCGGCAAAGGCTGTAAACTACACCAATGCAGGCACGATCGAGTTTTTGCTCGATGATTACAACAACTTTTTACTTTATGGAGATGAACACCCGCATCCAGGTCGAGCACGGCGTGACCGAGGAGATCACGGGCGTGGATCTCATCGTGCGTCAAATCCGTATCGCGGCGGGCGAGATCCTAGATATGGAGCAAAGCGACGTCATCACGCAAGGCTTTTGCGATCGAGGCGCGCATCACCGCCGAGGACGCATGGCAAAACTTCATCCCGAGCCCCGGCGAGATCAGCGGCTACTACCCTGCTCTAGGGCCCTTCCGTTCGCGTGGATAGCCACCTGTATAAAGACTATCAGATACCGCCGTTTTACGATAGCTTGCTAGCTAAGCTCATCGTGCGTGCGCCCTAGCTACGATCTAGCGGTAAATAAACTAAAAACGCGCACTGGATGAGTTTACGATCGAAGGGCAGCGTCAAAACCACGATCCCGTTTTTGCTCAGCATCAGCAAGGAGCGCGACTTTAGGCGAGGATTTTTTTCGATACGTCCTATGTCGAAAACAAAGATGCCTACCCTGCTAGAAAAAGATGAAAACCAAAGACAACGAGGGACAACGAAGAGGTTATCGCCGCCATCGCCGCAGCGATACAAAAGGGTAAAAGACGCCAGGAAAATTTAAAGAGGAGCACGCGGATGAATGATTTTTTTCGATAGTTTAAAGGATATAAAAAGAGCTGCAAAAAGGAGCAAAATGCAAATTTGAGTTCAAATCCAGCCGCCAAAAACGCCGCAAAGCAAAATTTAAAACCTGAGCCAAAAAACCTTCAGCAAAGAAGAAGCCATCACGCACAAAGAGCAAAATTTGCGCGATGAGTTTCTAGCCTACGTCAAGGATGCGGATATCAAAGAAAGTGCTAGTAGTGCCGTTTTTCCACCCATGCCCAGCCCCTGCCCCTACCTCAAGGACAGGGACTCGCGCATGGAGTATCGCTACATAGACGGCTGCGACTTTGCCGTAAACGACGCTCTGGCCAGGCGCGGCTTTTAGGCGCTTTGGCAAAGTATTTTTCCAAGCCAAACTGCGCAGGGTGCCGCGAGTGCATAAATATCAGGGTTGATGCGCTAAATTTAACTGTAATCAAATCCGCCCGCCGCACGATGCGCAAAAACGAAAAACACCAAAAATCATCCTAACAAAGCCGCTCCTAGACGACGCGCACGTGGCGCTATACAAAAAAATACCACAAATGTATGCAAGAAAAGCGCGAGTGGAAGTACTACGAGCTGGACTTTCGCCGCTACTACGAGCTCTATGTCGCCGGGCATGCGGAGTTTGGCAAGGAGATTGCGTATTTTTGCAGACGGCCGGCTCATCGGCGTCGATCTAGTCGATATCCTTAGCGACGGTATCTCGGCGGTTTATTGTTATTATGATCCTGATTTTGCAGACCTTAGTATCGGCAGATACTCGCTCTATCAGCACTACTGGCCAGGCAGCTAAACTTTACGCTGGATATATCTAGGCTACTACGTCAAAGACTGCCCCTAGCCTCAGCCTACAAGGCCGACTACAAAGCCCTACGAGCGCCTGTGCGAATACGTCGCGCTAGATGAAACGCCCGTGTGGAAAAAAAGCGGAATAAAAAAATGCTTTCAAATGCGTTTTATAAAAGGCAGAAATTTGATAAAAAGTAAGTCAAAAATCTAGAATCACTAAGCATAGAAACATCAGACGCGGATCTGTTTTTCGAGCTGCAAGCGCTCATAAAGCGAAAACTTCGCCAAGACGCTGGGGGCAAAAAGGCAAAGTGATGTCGTTTTTACGACGAAAAACGAGAAGGTTCAGCGCAAATATTTCGTCAAATTTCTAAAAAAACTCTGCCAAAGATACGAGCTAAAAAAACGTAAATTTAAACTTCGCCGAGTATAAAACCATCAAACTCCACTACATCCAACCAAACTCGCTAAAAAGCCATGGTATTCGTCGACGTCGCATTTGTGCGAAGCGGCGCGATATTTAGCTTTGATCGCTCAAACGAGTCCTTTATCTCGCACATCATCAAGGGCTTTGAGTCAAAAGCAAATTTCTATCCGCCGAGGGTCAAATCATCCTAAATATCGCAAATTTGGGGCGAATGCGCACGCCTAGAGGAGCTGTTTAACAAGAGCGAATATATGAAATTTTTCGATCATCTTTAACTATAACGAAGAGGAATTTGAAAAATTTAAAAAACAGATCAAAAATCTGCGCCAAGAAAAACGAGGCCAATCTGCAGCGCTGGCTAGCCTTTTTCGAGGATCATTTTACGGTGCTTGGGTGTGATAAAAAAACGATAGCTTTGAGGAGGTGCGAAACCGCTATCTCGAGCTCGTCAAAGCCTATCATCCCTGACTTTCACGCCGCGCTTAGCCCCGAGCTTTTGGACGAGTGCAAAACGCAGTTTCAGCGCATCCAAAAACGCTTACGAAGTTTGAAGCCATATTTTAAGGAGCTGGAATCAGGGAGCGGCGGAATAAGATTTAAATTTAGACTTTTAGCATAAAAAAATATAATTTAATAACCGTTTAATAGTGCCCTGAAAAATCACGCAAACTATAGCCATAATTAACGCATAAGGGCCTATAAATAACATCAAAATCAAAAGAAATAATAAGATTAAAAACGTAAAAGTAACTATCGCCGTTGCTATCGTCGAAAAAAATATATCTATAGGCGTTAGTTCAATATTTTTGATTACAAGGAATAAGCCTTAAACAGCGAAATAACCAAAAAAATCGGTATAGCCAAAACCAAACCGAAAAATAAACCGCCCATGATGTTGTCCATGTCGGGGCGATACCCTCAATCAAATAAGTACTCGCAATGCCTAAAAAAATAGGACAAAAAGAATAAAAAATATGCGCTTCATATGGATATTTTAAATTTTCGAGACTTAAAAATCAAGAGAAATACGATACGAGCCCCGCCAACCCCCTGGCTTAAATTTAAAATTTACGCTCAAATTTGATGTTACGCGTAAATGTATGATCACGCGGTCAAATTACTTTCCCCGATTGCAGCAGATAGGTCTTTTTGCGCTCGCTGGAGCTGCCGATATTTAGCGCAAGGCGGTATTTTTGTTATTGTGCGGCGGACGACCTCGACGTTCAAAGTCCTTTTTTATAAACTCCAAAATTTTCAGATCGCTAAGCGGCTTGACAGGATTTTCGTTGCGAACGAGATTTGCCACGAAGTCCTTGATGGCCTTGTTTGAGACGTCCTCATCGATCGCGGCGGAGAAAAAAAGCTCTTTATAGGCACTAGTCCGCGTGAACACTCTAGGTATTTATTTGAGATACCGCGCGAGATAGTTGACGGGTTTCGCCCCAGATCCTCGGCGATGTCCTTTAGGCGCATGGGCTTGATATCGCCGCCAAAAAGTAATCATACTGATACTCCACTAGCATTAGAGCGATCTTTCGCAGCGTGGCTTTTCGCATGTCAAGCGCGTCTATGAGGTCTTTTGCCTCTTTTTACGCGCGAGGCGACGAAGCTCTTTTTCGTCCAGTCCCTCGACGTCGATGACGATCTCGGGATAAAAGTCGTCGTTTATGCGTACCTCGATACCGCCCGAGCTCGTGTCGATGACGATATCCGGGATGATCGCCGCAGCCTCGCTCATATACTCGATCGCGGGCGGATTTTTAGCCTTTTGATGACGGCTAGAGCTTCATTATAGAGCGGGATTTTTGCGCATTTGGGAGAGATTTTTCGAAATGTAACGCAAGCTTTTTAGCGCTTTCAAAAGAGCTTTTCGTCCAAATTTAGCTCCTCAGCTGAAATAAAAAGCTCTCCTTATAGTCCTTTGCGCCGATGCCCGCGGGCTCGAGGTATGCAAACCGCTTTCGCACCGACTCGATCTCCGCCTCGCTCAATTCGTCAAAGACTTCAGGCTCGTAGTAGCCCTCCCTCATTTATGCACTCGATGATTTTTCATCGCGATTTTTGGGATTTTTCGGTCGGAAACAGAGGCTTATCTATCTGCTCGATTAGCTTGTCGTAAAGCCCCGTTTTAGCCATGCTAAAGCTTTCGATATTGTCGGTTACGCTGTTTTTGATATTTCTTTGAAGAAGTTTTTTTATCTTTTTGGATGGCGCGGCGCTTGGTAGCTCGCTTAATTTCGCTGCTGCACGCTAGCAAACGGATTGTCCGCCAAAAAACGGCTCAAGCGTCTCCTTTAGCTCCTCGACACTGCTGCTAAGTATCGGCAGCCACGAGCGCAACGTGTGCGAGAGCTTATTTTTGGGAGCTTGAGTTTGCTTTAGCATTATTCTACAAATTTAAACTCTTCGCCCAGATAGTGGGTGCGCACGAGTTTGTTGTTCGCGACTTCGTTCGCGCTGCCGCTAGCTAGCAGGCTACCGTCGCGCTGATCACGTAGGCACGGTCGCAGATGGCTAGAGTCTCGCGGACGTTGTGGTCAGTGATGAGCACGCCGATACCAAGCTTCTTTAGATCGCGAACTATGCTTTGTATATCGCTAACGGCGATCGGATCGACGCCGGCAAAGGGCTCATCTAGAAGCAAAAATGTAGGGCGTGATAATGAGGGCTTCTAGCGATCTCGCAGCGCCTGCGCTCGCCGCCGCTTAGACTCACGCCCTTTCGCAGGCGTATCGGCTCGATGTTTAGCCGATTTAGCATTTCATTTACTTTTTTTCTCGCGGACGGCCTCGTCTTTATATAGGGATCTCGGCGCCGAGCAGTAAATTTTTCCTCGACGGAGAGGTCTTTAAATATGCTTGATTCTTGCGGCAGATAGCCGATACCCATATGCGCGCGCTTATGCGGCGGCACCTTCGTCACGTCTGCGCCGTCTAAAAAGACGCTGCCACTAGTTGGCGAGATGAGACCGCAGATCATATAAAACGTCGTCGTTTTACCCGCGCCGTTTGGGCCTAGCAGCCCTACTACCTCGCCGCTTTTGACCTCCAGCGAGATACCTTTTATGATGTTTGTTTTTGATCGTTTTTTTGTAAATCTTTAACTTCTAATTTATGCACAGTAAACCTCGTATTTTTCGACCTTTTTGGCTAGGCGAGATGACTACCTTGACGCATTTTTTTCGCCCAGTTTGCCAGTGCCTTTTTCCAGTCGCTCGTCGCCCCACTCCACTAGGTGAAGCCCATCTTCTAGCAAATTTTCAAAAAGTCCGTTTTGCAAAAATCGCGTCAAGTCCGTTTTTGATAGATATCGTAGTGATAAATTTTATCCCCGTAGCTTTGCATAACCGAAAACGTGGGCGAAGTAACCTCCGCATCGATGCCGCGAGCTTTTACGATGGCTTTTACTAACGTCGTTTTGCCGCTAGCCAAATTTCCCTGCAAGATAACGACACCGCTTTGGGGTAAAATTTCTACCACCTCGCTAAGCTCGCCAAGTCCCAAATTGGCTCTATCATAGCTCTTTTACGTATAGCGCTTGGGCTGATTTTTGGGATACTTTTTGGTCTCTGGGATCGCTAGCACCTCGTAGCGCGCCTCTTTGGCTAGAAAGGCTGATCGTTATCACGTCGCCGATTTTAACCTCTTTGGCCGGTTTAGCAACGACGCTGTTTACGCTCACGACGCCGCTTTTACACATGTCTTCGCTAACTGCACGCCTTTTTTTGTTATATTTACGGTATTTAAAAACTTATCTACTCTCATGGTGGCGATTTTAGCCAATTGGCTTCAAATTTCTAATTCCTCGTCATCGCATATTAAATTTAATGTAAATTTGGCGTTTAGCGCACGCGATTTTTAGCGGAGATATTTATAACAAATTAATCAGATTGGCTAAAATACGCGTCATCTCAATATAAAGGATAGAGAATGAAAAAGATGTGAAAAAAAGTCGTTCTCGCCTATTCGGGCGGACTTGATACGAGCATTATTTTTAAAAATGGCTGCAAGACGAGTATAAATGCGAAGTGGTGACCTTTACCGCCGATATCGGTCAGGGCGAGGAGCTAGAACCCGCACGCCAAAAAGCGCTCGAGCTTGGCATAAAACCCGAAAAATATATTTATAGAGGATTTAAAAAGAAGAATTTGCGCGAGATTTCGTATTTCCGATGTTTTAGAGCAAATGCCGTTTATGAGGGCGAATACCTACTAGGCACTTCGATAGCTCGCCCGCTGATAGCTAAAAAACAAGCCGAAATCGCGGCCAAAGTAGGCGCCGACGGCGTGAGCCACGGAGCGACGGGCAAAGGCAACGACCAAGTGCGCTTTGAGCTAGGCTACTACGCGCTGGGAGATAACCTAACCATCATCGCTCCTTGGCGCGAGTGGGATCTAAACAGCCGAGAAAAAGCTACTAAAATATGCCGAAAAAACGGCATCAAGATAGAAAAGAAACCAGGCAAAAGCCCCTACTCTATGGACGCAAATTTGCTCCATATCAGCTACGAAGGCTTAGTGCTTGAAAACCCTGCTCACGCTCCGGAAGCCGATATGTGGCGCTGGACGGTAAGCCCCTAAAGACGCTCCAAACGAAAGCGAGATAATAGAAATCGGCTACGAAAAAAAGGCGACCCGGTTAGCATAAACGGTAAAAAAATGAGTCCAGCGGCGCTACTAGCCGAGCTAAACCGCCTAGGCGCAAAACACGGCATCGGCAGACTTGACCTCGTCGAAAAACCGCTCGGTCGGCATGAAAAAGTCGCGGCTGCTACGAAACTCCGGGCGGTACGATAATGCTAAAAGCTCACCGCGCGATCGAGAGCATCACGCTGAGACCGCGGCGCGGCACACCCTAAAAGACGAGCTGATGCCTCGCTACGCAGAGCTCATCTATAACGGCTACTGGTGGTCGCCTGAGCGCATCATGCTACAAGCACTCATCGACAAGAGTCAAAGAGAACGTAAACGGCACGGTCAAAGTCGAGCTCTACAAGGGTAACGTCATCGTGCTAGGACGCGACAGCAAGACGGACAATCTCTTTAGCGAAGCATTTTGCACGTTTGAAGAGGACAGCGTATTTGATCAAAAGACGCGAACGGATTTATCAAGCTAAATGCGCTTAGATTTATCATCGGGCGCAAAAATGGGCGCAAAGTTAACTAAATATAAGGACAAAAAAATGAAAGTACTACTAATAAAAGACGTAAAATCGCTCGGGAAAGCCGGCGAAATCAAAGAGGTAAAAGAAGGCTACGGAAATAACTTCCCTAATCGGCAAAGGCTTTGCTAAAAGCCGCGACTCCTGATGTCTTGCACCAATACGACGCCGAGCAAAAAAACGCAAGGCCGAGGAGCTAAAAATACGAGATCGCAAATATAGAAAAAGCTAAAATCAGAGATCGAAAAAAATCACGCTCAAAGGTTAAAAAAAGCCGCTCGGAGCAAACGGCGCGCTCTTTGGTGCGGTGACGAAGGATGAAAATTTCAGAAGCGCTAGAAAAAAATCATCATCTAGTCGTAGATAAAAAAAGGCGTTTGACTTCACGCATACGATAAAAAGCGACAGGTATCTATGAAGTGGACGTCAAGCTCGGCCATGCCGTGCGCGCCACGCTAAAACTAGACGTCGAGGGCGAATAAGTGTTTCACGCGACTACCATTTTTAGCCTACAAAGGCAAGAATAAATCGGTCATCGGCGGCGACGGACAGGTGAGCTTTGGCAACACGGTGCTAAAAGGCAATGCGGTAAAAAAATCCGCAAGATCCACGGCGGCAAGGTCCTAGCGGGCTTTGCCGGCAGCACCGCCGATGCGTTTAATCTCTTTGATATGTTTGAAAACAACCTCGATCACGCAAAAGGCGACCTGCTAAAAGCAGTGATCGAGTTTAGCAAAAGAGTGGCGCAAGGATAAGTATCTGCGCAAGCTAGAGGCCATGATGCTAGTGCTTGATAGAGAAGAAATTTATCCTTTTAAGCGGAACTGGCGACGTCGTAGAGCCAGAGGACGGCAAGATAGCCGCTATCGGAAGCGGCGGCAACTACGCCCCTATCCGCTGCCCGCGCACTGGATAAATTTTGCCCAAATCGACGAAGAAGAGCTCGTAAAGAGAGTCTAAAGATCGCAGGCGAAAATTGCATTTTATACGAACACGAACATAAAAACCTACGTTTTAGAATAGAGAAAAGATGAGTTAACCCCAAAAAGAGATAGTGAATTACTAGACGATTACGTCATCGGACAAAAAAGACGCCAAAAAGATCATCGCCATCGCGCTACGAAACCGCTACCGTAGGGATGAAACTAGATAAAAACGATGCAAGACGATATCATGCCAAAAAAACATCCTAATGATAGGCTCGACGGGCGTGGGCAAAACCGAGATCGCAAGGCGTTTGTCAAAGATGATGGGCTTGCCGTTTATCAAAGTAGAGGCTAGCAAATACACCGAGGTTGGCTTCGTAGGGACGAGACGTTGAAAGCATGGTGCGCGACCCTGGCGGCTGCGTCGGTACATTTGGTTAAAGCCGAACAGCGCGAGAAAAAATCGCGAGAAAAATCGACGAATACGTAAAAGATAAGATAATAAAAAGCTCCTGCCGCCTCTACCGACTGGTGCGAGCGAAGAGAAAAAGGCCGACTACGAAAAAAAGCTACGAAAAGATGATGAGTAGGCTAGAAAACGGCGATCTAGACGATCTAAGCATCGAGATAGAGGTCGTGCAAAAATAGCTTTGATGCGGGTGCGAACGTGCCGCCCGATATGGCGCAAATGCAAGAGAGCTTCGTCAAAATCATCGGCCTAAGCAACAAAACCGTCAAAAAAAGAGATGAAGGTAAAAGACGCTAAAGAGGCGCTCAAAAAAACGAAGCTAGCGATAAAATTTTTAGATATGGAAAGCATCGAAAACCGAAGCTGTGCGAAGAGCAGAAAAATGAGGGCATAATCTTTATCGACGAGATCGACAAGGTCGCGGTAAGCTCCGGAAACTCAGGCAGGCAAGATCCGAGTAAAGAAGGCGTACAGCGCGACTTGCTACCTATCGTGGAGGGCTCTACGGTGACAACCAAATTTGGCGCCATAAAAACCGATCACATCCTTTTTATTGCTGCGGGCGCCTTTCACATCAGCAAACCAAGCGACCCTAATTCCGGAGCTTCAAGGGCGTTTTCCGTTGCGAGTAGAGCTTGACAGCCTAGATGAAAAATGCACTGTATCAAATTTCTAACTCAGCCTAAAAATTCGCTACTCAAACAATACGAAGCGCTTTTTAAAAACCGAAAACGTGGAGCTTAAATTCAACGATGAGGGCCATCAGAGCTATCGCTAAAAATCGCTCAAAAACGCCAACGAAAAAAATGGAAGACATTGGCGCTAGACGCCTACACACAGTGATCGAGCGCGTGATCGAGGGATATCAGCTTTGAGGCTAACGAGCACGGCGGCGAAACGGTAGAGGTGAGACAAAGCTCTCGTAGAAAAGCGCCTATCAGACGTCGTCGAGGATCAAGATCTGGCGAGATATATCTTATGAAATCAGGCTTTGTTAGCATCATAGGCCGTACGAATGCGGGCAAAAAGCTCGCTTTTAAATTTCTTTGCTTGATGCAAAGATCACCATCGTCTCACACAAGCAAAACGCCACGAGGCGCAAGATCAGCGGAATCGTAATGAACGGCGAAGATCAGATCGTCTTTACCGATACGCCGGGGCTTCACGAAAGCAACAAAACGCTAAACAAACTCATGATAAACGAAGCGATAAAATCCATGGGCGACTGCGATGCTATCGTCTTTTTGGCACCCATTCACGACAGCATAGAAGACTACGTCAAATTTCTAAATTTAAATCCGCAAAAACCACATATCTTGTTGCTTACCAAGGTTGACGAAGTCCCAAACGCCAAAAGTGCTTGAAAAAAATCGCGCAATATCAACAATTTCAAGATAAATTTACAGCGCTTTTTACCTTTTTAGCGTCAAAAAGCAAACCTACAAAAAAGCCGCTTTTGGATGAGTAGCAAGCTTTTGCCAGAGCATGAGTATTTTTACGATCCGGAATTTTTAACGCCGACAAACGAAAAAGAAATTTTTCGTGAATTTATCCTTGAGGCACTATACGATAATCTAAGCGACGAGATCCCCTACTCTACCGACGTACTTATAGACAAAGTCAAAGAAAAAAACCAGATATAACTGAAAATGTATGCCACTATAATCACCGAACGCGAGATACATAAATCTATGATTATCGGAAAAATGGACAGACCATCAAAAGAATCGGGATAAATTCAAGAAAGTTAATATCAAGTTTTACTGGCCAAAAAAATACTCGTAAAGCTCGTTGTAGTCGTAAAAAAAGACTGGCGCAAAGACGAAAAAAACTATAAAAAAACTTGAATATTTTTATAAATAATTATTAAGTTATATGTTTTTATGATATAATATATGCGTCTAATTGGCCAATATATGGTAAGATTAACTCAAATTTGAGGTTGCATTGAAGGATACTTAAAAAAATGGCAAAAAAACAAAAAAATGGAGTAGCAAGTATAGTCACGTATGACCCTTACATGCAAACTTCATATGCATTTTCTGGTAACAAAATTTCGCAAATAGATCTAAGTAAAAGCAAATAAAAAAATAACTTTTTATATCATATATAAAAATATAAAGACCTATTGATAGGAAACATAGAAATTCCAATATCAACAGAAGAAGATGATATATCAAATTAATAACAATTAAGGCATATGAACAATTTAATTTGGATCCATCTTCAGAGTATAAGATTGTATATAATGAAACAGTAAGCATATCATCTGAAACCAAAATTACTAATGTATTTATAACCGATGTTGTATTGACGGATAAGTTATATTCTTTTTGCTCTTAAAAATTCATATATAGATTATATAGCGGCTGCGCCATTGATGTTTTATCCGCTCTATAAAAAGAACATACTTTCAAGCCAAGATACCGATGCTTTTATGGTAATACAAGAAGATGATGCTTTTTTTAGCTGTTTTACCAAAAATGGAGAGTATATTCAATCAAGGCCACTTAGATACTCGATTAAAAAAATATCAGCGATAAATTTTCTCTACTTTAAGCGGTAATAAATTAAACGATAGTGCTTTTTTTAGATATTATAAAAAAATGGAACAAACACTCAAGATGATAGAAATAGAGATTTTATAATTGAAATATTTGATGAAAATTTCCTATATATAGGAGACCTAGTAAATAGCTTAAGTAGATTTATTGGGTCAAACATTTCAAATATAAATGTGATAACTGATATAAAAAAATGGGTAATTTTGCAGATTTATACAAGAAAAAAACTAGATATACCCACAATACATCTCGAGACCAAATATTGCCATAAATTCAAAAAGAAGTTGCAAGTAGTAATATTCACAATATTATGGCTATAAATTCACAATATTATAAAGAAACACAGGAAAAATGATTTTAATTTCTCTAATTTTTCTAAGACCGCTACCGTTATTTCAACGCAACAGTGGAAAATTGATACTATACACACTAGTAGGAATATTGATCGGATCGCTGTATCCGATGTATCTTTATGTGTCTGGAATCATAACCGATATAGATACTGCCGACAAAAGAAGTGAATATGAAATTAATAATGCTGACAAAATAAGGATAGAAGGAACAATAGCGGCCCTTGCACAACAAATTTTGAATATATCAAAAATCAATTGAAGCAGAAAAAATATAATTGATTTTAGAAAAAAATACTATTAAAGAAAGTTTATGATAAAAAGTCAACTACCCCATGAAGGGAATTGTTCTATTTTGAACTTAGTAATCTAATAAATAATAAAGACATACAAACCGCAAGAATAAATAATTCTGATAGAAATATGGAGGTTACTTTAATAAGTAAAGACGAAAAAGTTAACCGAATTGATGCAAAAATATAAATACCTCAGACAAATACTCTATATTAACCAAAAGAATTTTATTAGATAAAAAAATATGAAGTACCATCATACGAAACAAATGTTACAATAAAGATTAAATGATGAAAAAAAGATAATACACTCACTAAAAATCGACAACTACTTTGACGGAAAAACCAAGTGAAGTTACACTAATGCTAATTATGGCACTTGTGTTATCTGGCGTTATTATATATTACGCAATTGTGGAATATGCACAAGATTATTACGATAGCTCAATATCAACCAATAGCCAAACTACAGAAGAACTAGACAAAGGTAAATGCATATTTAGATAGTGTTAGTCAAAACAATGATAGAAATAATGACAGGAATTTTAAAAATAAATCAAAAAAACAAAATGAGTTGACACAGATACAAAAACGAGGCTTGCTGATGCTAAAAAAATATGAATCAATATTTTGATAACAAATTAAAAGAACTATCATATTTGATCTTTAGCGAACAGAGTTGGGCTGACTTTTTTTGGACAATTTAGCACTTTTTAGCAAATAAAAAAATAATGTAAAAATAACAAAAAAATAACAAATAGCTTTAAAGAGCCAAATGCGCAAAAAAATAGAGCAAGTCCTCGACATAAACGTATCTGTTGACGGTGACTATAGGGATATTATAAGCTATATAAATGCTATTGAAGAGTCAAGACTAGTAGTAGATGTCAACAATATAGACATAAATTCTACAAATGGCAAACTAAGAGGAAATATGGGGAATTTATATATGGGGGATGAAATACCAATGAGAAATAGAGTCTTATTTTTTTCTTTTTAATACTTTGCTCCGCATCTTTGGCTGACAATCCTCAAGCAGAGACAGAATACTATGATCAACTTTTTAGCGTGATCAATGAACAACGCAAGGGCTTAAATGAGTCGGATTTGAAAAGTTTTATCTGATCCTTTCTTGATAGTAAAAACAAAAAAACTATCATAAATATGGAGAATAATTCTTCTACCAACCTATTTAATTTACAGGCTATTTTTAACAACAAAGCTAAAATAAACGGCAAATGGTATCAAGTAAAAGATAAAATTGACGAGTATGAATTGTCAAATATCCAATCAAAAGAGTGTCACCTTAATAAACAAGGATGATAAAATTGACTTAAATTTAACACAAGGGGCAAATAAAAAAATGTCGTTATTAAAATTAAATAAATTTTTTTACAATATCAATTATAACTGCACTATCATTAACTACAGCAGATGCTAGTAGTTGCGAAAAAGAGGGTTTTTAATCTAAAAAAATCAATGAGCAAGTTTCAGTTCAAGAAATTTCTAACGCAGCTATCTGATATGTGCCATTTTAGTGTAGTAACAAAAGATCAATTTGCTAAAGATGCTATAAGTGAACCACTTTTTTTGGAATCAATATAAAAAGATAAAACGTTAAATGAAATTTTTAGTCTTTTATTATCCGAAAAAGACATGAGCTATACTTTTTTTATCAAGATATCTTAAAAATTTCATCCCTTCAGACTAAAAACTTTTTAAGATTGACTATATAACATCTGTAAGAGGGAACCGCTATCACAAAGGCTTCAGTTGATTCAGCCCCTATTGAAGTTGGCGATGAAAAAAACAAGATGATGGCGAAAAAGACATTACTAAAGGTGGCGGCAAACTCGACAACGTTATAAGAACTGTCGAAAAGATTTGATTTTTGGGAAAAAACTGGACACTGAAATTAAGGCAATACTAAATAATACAACAGAAAGTATTGTTGCGCCAGATCCTATCATCAATGCCAATGCAGGATTAGTTACCGTAACCGGCACAGCAGCTCAGCTAAGAAGAGTTTCGGATTATATTAAAGATATCCAAGAAAGACTCAAAAAAACAAGTTGTTATAGATGTATCTATAATATCAGTAGAGCTTGCTAAATAGCTACACAAAAGGTGTTGACTGGAGTAATTTAATATAGGTTTTAAAAACCGGATTATACAATCGTACAGTTGTAACTGGTGTAACTGAAACAGTAGGACAAGACGCCGCTGGTAATCCTACGACCACTTTAAGTAGAACATATGGAATGATTCCGGCAAATGACCTATTTTGGTCAAATAGAGGAAACGGTCTTGGCGGTGGTTTTTCTCAAAGCATGAATTTGATTGCAGGTTTTAATTTTAATTTAGACGGCGTTTTAAATTTTCCTCGAGACAAATGGAAGAACAAAAGTTGTTTCAAGTCCGAAAATTACGACTTTAAATAACCAACAAGCCCTAATTTCCGTGGGAGATAATGTAAACTATAGAGTTCAGGAAGAAAGCCAAAACAATAACGCTTTTAAATGGTAAAACCACTATAACCTATAAGCAGTATTCTGTTTTTATAGGAATTTTGCTTAACATTTTACCAGAGGTTTCAGACGACAATAAGATTATGCTACGCATAAATCCATCCCTTAGTAGCTTCAAATACAACGAAGATGACGTTAGACAAAGTACAACCATAAGAGAAATCGCACCAGATACTATACAAAAAAAGCTTTCTACTGTTGTGCAGGTAAATAGCGGTGATACGATCGTTTTGGGTGGGCTTATAGCTCAATCTAAAGGTAAAGAAAACACAAAAGTACCATTTTTGGGAGATATTCCCGTGCTTGGACACGCATTTAAAAGCACAAAAGATAACCTTAGAACAACAGAGCTTGTATTTATAATAACCCCAAGAATAGTCGATACATCAAATACCGCCCCAATCAATCAATCTCTTAAAGATCTAGGTTTTTCGAGGTCAATATATGAGCAATAAGTACACTACTCTAAAAAAATATATTTATTGATGTAGCACAAGAAAAATGATTATATAAATTTAGATAAATCTATTATTGCTTATAAAAAGATTTTTGGATTTATTACAAAAAGCCGGCAAAGTTAATTTTATTTTTACGGCAAACCTGGATGCGGAAAAACATTTTTATTAAAAGAAAAATCGTAAGGGATCTAAAGGATCGTGACGATATTGTTTTTCCCATATCCATTTTTTTAATGAATCTGAATTTGTCAAATCATTATATGAAGGAATTTTTAAGAAAGAATCTCAGGAAAAAAATAGAAAGCTATGAACAGTTTATAAAAATCTATAAAGCCAAAATAGAGGATAATCAAGAAAAAGCCAATAATAGTTATTCTTGACGAGTCACAGCTTTATCCTGAGATTTTACTAGAAAAAATTTCGTATAATGTCAGATAGCGGTCTATTTAAATTTGTTTTTGCTACGCACGAAACGATTGATAAAGGATGTACTATCGAGAGATTACTTTTAAAGTCAAGGGTTTGGGAAAGTATAGAGATGGGCTCTATCGATACAGAGGAGATGAAAGTTTATCTTGGAAAAATAAAGTTACAAAATAGTCAGTTTTTCTATATTTTTTAAAATTTACCGAAGAACAATTTCGTCTTCTAAATGAATTAAGCCAGGAAAGGTAAGAATGTTAAATAAATTAATGTTTAATATTTTGAACTTTACGAATATTTTTGATGCAAATCAACCAACCATAATAGGCGGTGACAAAATGGTAACGAAAAAATTTCTAGAGATGGCAGCCATCAAATCGGAGCTTATAGATGCTTGAAACATATGAGATATTGGAGCTAGAAAGGCGATGGAGAGCCTACGACAAAAAAGAGAAAAGAGTTTAAGTTTTCAGACAAAAAGAACTATATATACGCCATTTCAGCTGTTTTGGCTATATCTGTCTCTGTATCGTCGCTTACTTTTTATTTATTAAAAGATTCGCTAATAAATAACACTAATAGCGCAACAATTAGTAATGACGTCAAAGGCAACAGCAAAGAAGCAATAAAGCACTCTGAAGTTGTTGAACCGGAGCAAAAAATAGATCCAAGCAATAACACCCTGCTCAATTCTGATAATTTTGGCGGAACAGAAAATATATCAAATACACAGAATAACAGCATTGCGAACGAGGATACTTCAGATAATGTGAACACTGAAATTCAGCAACATGGCTGGGTTAATTTAAACAACGCGCCGCAATACATGCAACCAGTAGAAAATACAAATAAAAAGTATTGGCGGCAAACAAGTTGCAGTTAGACCTCCAGCAGAAGAAATGATAAATTTTGATTCCGAAAAAGCCTATCATTGCAAAGAACATGAATGGCGCACAAAAATACAAATAATAGGTTTCAGATTCAATCTTCTGGTTCAGAAGTTTCGGTAGAAGAGCTAACTGCCAAATTTGAAAAGTCCAACAGCTCTGATATTGCAGTGTTAATAGCAAGAAGATACTATGACATCAAAGATTACAAAAATAGCGAGAAATGGGCACTCATAGCCAACGAACTCGATAGCAACAATGAAGAGAGCTGGATAATATTTGCAAAGTCAAAATATAATCTAAAAGCAAAAAGATGACGCAATAAGTGTTCTTAAAAATATACAACGATAAAAGCAAATTCAGCAAATATCGAGGGATCTTATGAGGCAAATAGAGGACGATACGGCCTTATAGTAAAAATATAACTATTTTTTTAGTAAAGGATCATAGTACTTAATGTGTAAAATTTATGAGCTTTTTTTAGCAACCATTTTAAAAAAATAATTTAATAACAGATAGTCAATATCAAAATATACTATCTTTATTAAATGATAATACAGATTTTTGAATTTGCTTTACATCAAGAAGTGCCGAATTTTTCAACAGACTATATATACGATATTCTTGGTGAATTATACAGAAGACAGCGTATTACAATTAATGAAATAACTGAAAATTTATGTAATAAATTTAAAAGAAAATTTTTGGAACATATTGCAACAAAAATTTAAGCTGGAGTATGTAGACCTAGATAATATAGATATAGACTATAAACTATGCGAAAAGGTTCCATTAAATCATTTAAAAAGCATGCAATGCTTTACCGATTAAAGAAGATGAAATCGCTGTTTATGTTGCTTTTAAAAAATCCTTTTTGATATGTCGGCACAAGACAGATTACAGTCTATTTTTAATAGGAAGCTTTTTAAAAAGTAGTTATAACAGATCCATCAAAAATAGATAAATATATAAGTAAAAATAGAGCTAAATGATAGCGTAAAGGGTATTGTTACTGAGATAAGAAAAGAGTTGTCTTCCACTGCTGTTGTGGGCGGAAATGCAAACGAAAAATAGTTCTGGTATATTAAAGCTAATAGAAGTTATTTTGCGAACTTCGATAGTAAGTCGCGCAAGCGATATACACATAGAAGCCACAGTGACGAATTGCATTGTGCGCGGCAGAATTGATGGTATGTTGGCCGAGCTTTTTATTTTTGATAAAGACCTTTTCCCCCCTTTAGTATCGCGCATGAAGCTACTTTCAAATATGGATATAGCGGAGCGGAGAAAGCCGCAAGATGGGCGCTTTTTCGGCTCAAGTTGCAGGCAAAGAGTATGATTTTCGTATTTCAACGTTGCCAATACTTCACGGCGAGAGCATAGTTTTACGTATTTTAGACAAATCAAAGGTACTAATTAGTCTTGAAAATTTAGGCATGCATCCAGATACTTTTGACAAATTCAATAAAGCAATGAAGGCTCCATATGGCATTATATTGGTTACAGGCCCAACCGGTTCAGGTAAAACAACTACTCTTTATGCTGCACTAAACGATATAAAAAGCGTAGAAACAAAAATAATAACCGTCGAAGATCCAGTAGAGTATCAGTTAAACATGATACAGCAAGTCCACGTAAATGAAAAAGTTGGACTTACCTTTGCTTCGGCTCTTCGCTCTATTTTAAGACAAGATCCGGACATCATAATGATAGGAGAGATCAGAGATCAAGAAACTCTTCGCATTGCCATTCAAAGCTGCACTAACTGGCCACTTAGTGTTTTCAACGCTTCACACTAATGACGCAATAAGCGCTGTCACCAGAATAGCTGATATGGGAATAGAGCCATATCTAATCAGCGGAGCATTAGTAGCAATAGAAGCTCAAAGACTCATTAGAAAACTATGTCCAAACTGCAAACAAAAAACGGTTTTACCATCAAATTTGCATGAACAATTTCATAATTTTTTACCGAAAGATTATCAATTTTATAAACATGTTGGATGCGATCAGTGTTCTCAAACTGGTTATGTTGGTCGAGAAATGATAAGTGAAGTTTTACCTATAAGCGATAAAATTTCAGCCATGATAGCAAATGGCACCACAAAAGAGGAAATCAAAAAGTAGCATATGAAGAGCATTTTATAGATATGTTTAAAGACGGCATTATAAGAGCTGCAAGAGGCGTTACAACGATAGATGAAGTATTTAGGGTGGCTAAGGTATGAAATTTTTTTGAAGTTGAGTATATGGCCAACGGTCGTCGTCAAAAGATGACCTTAAAAGCAAACAATAGGAGTGAAGCTCAGGCCTTAGCCAAAACAAAAAAATGCCGGCATAATAGTCAAAGTCGGGAAACAAAAAAATGTTCCGCTTGAAGAACAGTTTGCCGACCTAATGAATAAGGTATCAACATTTGTCGGCGGCTCAAAGATAAAAATTAATAATCTAATAGCGTCATTTCGACAACTAAGCGTTATGACAAATGCCGGCATTTCAATCCATGATAGTATTAAGGAGATATCAAAATCAACCGAAGACAAAAGATTAAAAGTTATATTTGCAACCATAAATGATGATCTTAACCAAGGACAAAGTCTTACTGACGCTATAACCAAATTCAAGGAAGAGCTCGGAGATGTAGTTGTAGCTATGATAAAACTTGGCGAAAGCACAGGCAATATGTCTGAGTCGCTACATAAACTATCAGAAATTTTACAAGAAGTCTGGGAAAATCAAAGAAAATTTAAAAAGGCTCTTAGATATCCAATTATAGTAATGTCAGCCATGGCTATAGCATTTGTTATATTGATGATATTCGTTGTTCCGCAGTTTAGAGAGATATTTGAACAGCTAGGCGCAAATCTACCAACTCCTACAATTATACTTTTATCCATAGAAAGCGCATTGAGCAATTATGGCTTATTTATACTGGCTGGTTTTATCGCCACAATATATGCTATAAAAATATTCATACAAGAAAAAATGATGAATTTAAATATAAATTTGATAAATTTATGCTAAAGGTTTATTTAATCAACAAAGTTATATTTTTACTCGACAATGAATAGATTTAACCTTATTTTTTTACTGAGCTAGTAAGGGCTGGTATTCCAATTGCCGATGCTCTTGAAACAGCAACTCTAACAGTAGAAAATCAAGATATACACGATAAGCTCGCTACCATCAAGATTGCAGTTTCTAGAGGCGTGTCTTTAACAGAAGCATTTAGAGATACTCAGCTTTATGAGAGTATGCTTATTCAGATGTTAAGCGCTGGTGAAAAAGGCGGTGCGATAGACGCAATGCTAGAAAAGATTACCGACTATTACAAAGCCAAATTTAGTGATTTGGTTGATAATATTTCAAGCTATGTGGAACCAATCATGCTTTTTATTTATGGCAGGCATGGTTATACTCTTGGCGCTTGGTATTTTTTTATGCCTATGTGGGATCTTGGAAATGCCGTTCAAGGGCGATAATAAATAAGAATTTAAGGACATAAATGCAAAAATAGTTTACAAGAACGTCAAGTTAGCGCAGATGCGTTTTTAGTGTCAAAAAAACCGATACAAAAGGGAAAAATAACCTATTGCAATATTCCTTTTTGCCCAAATAGTTGGCGCAAAAGGAAATGAACTAATCGGAAAACCTCATAATATAGTGAGACATCCTGATATGCCTCGCGTAGTTTTTTTAAAATTTTATGGGAATATGTAAAAAAATAAAAAAAGAAGTTTTTTTGCTTATGTTAAAAAAACAAAAAGCCTTGACGGCTCATTTTACTGGGTATTCGCAAATGTTACAGCTTCGCTTGATCAAAGCGGTAATATTATCGGTTACTACTCAGTCAGACGCAAACCAAACCCAAAAGCTTTAGAGGTTATTATTCCGCTTTATAGACAGCTATTAGAAGCCGAAAAAAAGCGGTGGCTTGGAGGCCTCTTCAAGGCTGCTAGAAAGTGTTTTTACAGAAAAATAAAAAGCTATGATGAGCTAATGAACGATTTGCAAAAGATTATAAAGGAAAAAAATTATGTTTTTTTAAAAAAGAAAAAAATTAAATTACGACGAAAGTTTTAAATGTAATTGGACAAGCTAGAAACGGTTTTTGGAACCAAGGATTTTTGCAAATAGATCCAAGCTCCCAAATCGGCCAAATAGCGCTTGGCATAAATGATCTGCTTGACCAAATAGAAGCTTTACAGAGAGAAATGGGCACTTGCGTAAAATCAGCTGAAAGCGGAATAACTTATAGAAATATTTTTTTGTTGATGGTTTTCGTGGACTTTTTAAAAACTAACGCAATATCCATGAGTGAAGGCGTTGAGGGTATAAAAGCTGGACAAAAAGGTAAAACCAGAGGTATACTTTCTGAAAAATTTAGTGAACTTGGCAATGGCAATGACGGTATTTTTAGAAGTGCAAAACGATCTTAATCAAAGCATTAAAGAAATTTAACTAAAAATATCTACAATGGCACAAGATACTTCAGTAAAGGCAAACGAAAGCATGTCGGCCGTAAGCGAGCTTAGCCAAAATATGGGCAATCTAGAGCACCTTATCACAGAATCGACCGAAGCTATTAAAAATTTGACACATAGAACAGAAGAAATATCATCAGTAGTAAATTTGATCAAAGATATAGCCGAACAGACAGATTTACTAGCTCTTAATGCTGCTATCGAAGCAGCACGAGCAGGTGAGCATGGACGCGGTTTTGCAGTAGTAGCGGACGAAGTAAGAAAACTAGCCGAAAATACGCAAAAAGCCACAAGCGAAATAGGTATAAATATCCAAACCCTGCAACAACAAACAAACGATTTAAATGAAAATTCCAATAAAATCACACAAATAGCGCAAGTTGCAAGCGTGAGCGTATCTAAATTTAGAGATGCCGTGAATGTATTTAGTCAAGGTGCAATGCAAAGCGCAAAAAAATATCAAAAATACGTAGAAAATAAAAACCATCGGCATTATAGGTAAAAATAAACAGAGTGACATACTTGCAGACTGCATACGGAAATGTTATTAACGAAAGAGGCGATGACGAAAATATGCAAAAACAGGCACAAAATTTAAGTGCGTGGTACGAGGGTGCAGCGGCATATTTTGCAAACTCAAAAAGCTTCGAAAGAGCAAACATACCAGCCAAACAAATAAGTGACCTTGTAAAAATCCAACTTGGAAGATTCAAAAAAATGGTTACAATATGGATGATATACAAAAGTTCGTCGATAGATTCATTAAAGTCAAACAAGCAAGCAGTGAAATATTTAAGATAATAGACGCGACGATAGAAGAAAGCGTAAAGTAATGTTATACGATAATTTGGGGCCAAAGTTAAAGCATTTGGCTCAAATTTACCCCACCTCTCTTGCATCGTCTTACGTTAAATACCTATATTTTATCGGTTCTATAAAATTTTACCAAAACCCATTTTTTTGAGAGCTTTGTTTCGTCAAAAACTCTAGAGTAAATTTGCGCCTTCCACAAGCATAATTTGCATTGTAAATTTACTTTTGTGCTAATCACAAGCCGCATGTTGCAAACTCTCCAAATTTGACCAAAAACAGCAATCATTTGCCATGTTGCGTCAAATCTCATAAAAGGCAAACCAGCTTAAAAGCCAGCCTGCCCTCACCTCAATTTGACCAAATCCCAAAGCAAATTGGTCAAATTTAAATGCCAATTTAGCCCAGCAGCCTCTTTGCGCACTCGCTTATGCTTTTACCGTCGCTTCTAGCACCTATTTTTTTCTTTGGCTGCTTTCATCACGGTGCCGATACTTTGCGCCCTCGCCTAATCCGGCGATGATCGCTTTTATCTCAGCCTCCAGCTCGTCTGCGCTTAGTTGTTTAGGCAAATATCCATTTATGATATCGATCTCTTTTTGCTCGTTTTGTGCTAGATCATCCCTGCCGCCGTTTTTGTACTGCTCGATAGAGTCCATGCGGCGTTTGATCTGGGTTTGTAGGGATCGGTAGAACCTTTTCATCGGTCATCTCAATACGCTCATCGACTTCGACTTGTTTGATGACCGAGTTTATGAGCCTTAGCGTATCGCGGCGAAAGTTATCTTTTTCTTTCATCGCAGTCTTGATATCGTCTAAATACTTTTCTCTCTGATAGTCACTTTTTCTCCTTTAAATTTAGAGTGAGCAAATTATAACGAAGCTAGAAATTTAAAGCTAATAAAAACCGCCTAAATTTGGCTTTGCTTAAGAAAAATGTAGCTATAATTAACCATTCATTTTTTTAAAAAGGACTTGCTTGAGAAGCGACAATCTTTTTGCCTTTGCGATATTTGCTATTACCGCGTTCGGATTTTTTTCGTTTGGGGCTATCAGTACATCCCGACTCATCACTTTTTGCTTTTCAGTATCGCTAGCATTTTCGGTATCTTTATGGCGTTTAACATCGGCGGCAACGATGTCGCGAACTCATTTGGTACGAGCGTGGGCGCCAAGACTGTCACGATAAAGCAAGCCCTAATTATAGCCGCTATTTTCGAGCTTAGCGGAGCGATATTCGCCGGCGGAGAGGTAACCAAAACCATCCGCGAGGGCATCGTGAGCTTCCCGCAGGAGGGCACCGAGCCGATGCTTTTTGTGCTGATTATGATGTCAGCGCTTTTGAGCTCTGGTATCTGGCTTTTTATCGCGTCTAAAAAGGGTTTACCTATTTCCACGACGCACTCGATCGTAGGCGGTATCGTCGGTGCAGGACTTACGATGGGCTTTACGACCATGGGCGGAGATAAGGCTCTGGCTATGGTCTCCTGGGGCGAGATAGGCAGGGATCGCAGTTAGCTGGGTCATCTCGCCGCTGCTAGGAGGCATTCTTTCCTACTTCATTTACGGCTACATAAAGTCTAGGATTTTTGATCCCGACTCGCAAATTTACACTAGAGCTAAAGGTGCTAAAACGTGAGCGTAAAGCCTACAAAGAGCGTTATTTACAGGAACTAAAAACAAAACCTGAAAGCGAACAGATAAGAATACTAAGCAAGATCGCGGTCCTTGACGAGGACGACGTCGAAAGCGGCGAACGCAGCGAATACAAACTCGCCATAAAAGGCTATGAAAGAGCGCGAAAAAGAGATTGACACGTCAAAAGCCATGCGCAAACATATCCCGATGGTAGCCGGCATCGGCGCGATCATCATCTCCTCGATGATGCTGTTTAAAAGGCCTAGCACACCCTAAATCTCGACATCGGATTCATCGGCACGATCTGGATAATCTGCGTCATCGGTATCGTCACATATCTCGCCACGCTTGCGATGATAAACGTCATGAAAAAAAGATAACGCAGAAAAAGAGCACGAACCGCATTTTCTCGTGGTTTCAGATATTTACGGCTTCCTCGTTCGCCTTTTCTCACGGCGCTAACGACATAGCAAATGCCGTAGGTCCATTTGCTGCGATCCTAGACGTACTAAAAACAGGCTCCATAAACGCCACAGCTCCAGTACCTGGCATAGCGATGGTGACGTTTGGCATCTCACTCGTTGTCGGACTTTGGTTTCTAGGGCAAAGAGGTCATAACCACGATCGGCAGCAAACTAGCCGAGATCCTACCTACAACGGGCTTTAGCGCTGAGCTAGCCGCTAGTACCGTTATCCTGCTAGCTACTAAGCTAGGTATCCCCGTTTCCTCGACGCATATCCTCATCGGCGCGGTGCTTGGTATAGGTATCCCTAAACCGCGACGCAAACTGGAAAAATGGTCAAACCTATCGTGCTTGCGTGGGTCATCACTTTACCTATCGCAGGCGGCTCGGCAGCGCTTATTTACATGCTTCTAAAGACTATGTTAGGGCTTGTAAATTCGACTATTCGCGAGCCGTAACTGGCCGATTTGTTTTGCCAAAAACTTATAAAGTTAGTCTTGATTTTTTTACCATAAAAGTTACAGCAGTGCTCGGCAAATTTGAGCTAGTTTTGTTCAGGTATTATTTAAACTATGGTTTTATATAATTCTAAGCCTTTGGGCTGACTGCTTAAATTTGATGTCTATAACGATAATGTCTGCCTTGCCAACAAAAAACGACAAATGGATTTTTCACTACAAACTCAAACAATCAAATAAAGGCTCTTGCAACTAAATTTTTATAAAATTGTAAGCTATTTTTATTTAAGTATTCGCAAATTAAATTCAGTAAACGTAATAGAGTAGTAAGGTTTTTTTACTAGTTAAATCAATAATTTGACGGCTGGGTACAAATTTGACGGCTGGGTAAATTTGACGGCTGGGTAAATTTGACGGCTGGGTAAATTTGACGGCTGGGTAAATTTGACGGCTGGGTAAATTTGACGGCTGGGTAAATTTGACGGCTGGGTAAATTTGACGGCTGGGTAAATTTGACGGCTGGAGTAAATTTGACGGCTGGGTACAATTTGACGGCTGGGTAAATTTGACGGCTGGGTAAACTTTGACGGCTGGGTAGATTTGACGGCTGGGTAAATTTGACGGCTGGGTAAAGTTGACGGCTGGGTAGATTGACGGCTGGGTAAATTGACGGCTGGGTAAATTTGACGGCTGGGTAAATTGACGGCTGGGTAAATTTGACGGCTGGGTAAATTGACGGCTGGGTAAATTTGACGGCTGGGTAAATTGACGGCTGGGTAAGTTGACGGCTGGGTAAATTGACGGCTGGGAATTTGACGGCTGGGTAAATTGACGGCTGGGCAATTTGACGGCTGGATCGATTGACGGCTGGGTAAATTCTGATCGGCTGGGTAAATTTGACGGCTGGGTAAATTTGACGGCTGGGTACGATTGACGGCTGGGTAAATTTGACGGCTGGGTAAATTTGACGGCTGGGTAGACTTTGACGGCTGGGTCAATTGACGGCTGGGTAACGGACGGCTGGGTAAATTGACGGCTGGGTAATTTGACGGCTGGGTCGAAATTTGACGGCTGGGTACCGACGGCTCGGGTAAATTTGACGGCTGGGTAAATTTGACGGCTGGGTAAACTGACGGCTGGGTACATTGACGGCTGGGTAAATTTGACGGCTGGGTAAATTGACGGCTGGGTAGTGACGGCTGGGTAAATTTGACGGCTGGGTAACTGACGGCTGGGGAAATTTGACGGCTGGGGATTTGACGGCGCGCCGAGCTCTGTAAAGCTCGGCGCTTTGCCGCTAGCGGTTAAAAAAAGTATTTTTCTTTTTTCTAGCACAAGATGAAGTATATAAGTCACCGCAAATGCGACTGCGCTAGGTACGATCCAGCCCAGCATAGAGTCGTAAAACGGCAGCTTTTTGACTAGATCGGTCACTAGCGGTACCGATACACCGGCGATATCAAGGCCGTTTATCGTGCCGACGACCACGCAGACGTAGACGCAGGTGCGATAAATGAGCTTACTCGAGTCGATCAGCGGATTAATGAGCGAAAGGATGATGAGCATGATCGCGATCGGATAGATAGCTACTAGCACAGGGATCGAACCCTTGATGATGGTCGTGAGGCCAAAATTCGCCACGCCAAAGCCGATCAAACACCACGCCGCGACCCAATTTTGTATTTGATACGTCCGCCCGTTAGCTCCTCGAAGTACTCGCTAGCAGAGCTGATAAGTCCCAACGTCGTCGTAATGCAAGCTAGGAAAAAAAGGCAGAACCCAACACCAAAACGCCCGCCTTGCCAAAAATAATGCCCGCTAATACGAGATAGTAGCTCAGCTCCGTTTATGTTCGGCGCATCCTTAAAAAGCTCCGCCGACGTGGCGCCCAAGTAACCAAGCATCAAATAAATCGCCATCAAAATCACACCTGCCGTCATACCGGCTTTTATCGTTGATGAAACCAGATGGCGCTCATCTTTTACGCCGACGCTTCTGATGGCGTTTATTACGATGATACCAAATGCCAGCGACGCTAGCGCATCCATAGTCTGATAGCCTTCTACAAAGCCTTTGGCTGCGGCGTGTTGCGCATAATCCCGCTAGGAGCGACAAACTCCCCGATCGGGAACAAAAACCCAGCCCCAAAAAAGTAGTAAAATAAGCGCCAAGAGTATAGGGAGTGAGGTATTTGCCGAGCAAATCAACTAGTTTTGACGGATTCATACACACGTAATAATTTAGCGCAAAATACGCAGCTGAGTATATAAATAGCCAAATTTGCAAATTTTCAGTCGCGATAAACGGCTTAACCGCGATATCAAAAGGCATATTTGCCGCACGAGGTATTGCAAAAAGCGGCCCGATGGTGAGGTATAAAAGCGCTGTAAAAAGCACCGCAAACACCGGATCTATACGGCGTACCAGGCTTTGAAGGCCTTTTGCTCTAGCGATCGCTGCGACGCCAAGCACCGGTAAAAGCACGGCCGTAGCGCAAAAAAACATGATCGCGATGTAAAAATTCTGCCCAGCCTCTCGCCCCCAAATTTGGCGGAAAGATGAAGTTCCCCGCGCCGAAAAACATGGCAAAAAAAGCGTGAGCGAGATGACCAGAAACTGATTTTTGCTAAGATTTTGTTTCATTTTCGCTCCATTTTAGTTTTAAATGTGACAAATTGTATTTAGATAAAGTTGAATTTCCGTTGATTTGAGTTAAATTTGCTCATTTTTCGCGCGCGCGTGTTTCGATTTGAAATTTAGCCGCGTAGCTGGAGTAAAATTTAAACATTTTAAAGTATAATCGCGCAAAGGAAAAAAATGGCGAAAAACTAAAACCGTATTTGAGTGTCAAGCCTGCGGCAATCAGCAGAGACAAATGGGTCGGCAAATGCCCTCAATGCGGGGCTTGGGATAGCTTTTTAGAGCTAAATGCGCAGCAGATCGAAACGCTAAAAGAGATATCAAAAAGCACCGCAAAAACCAAGCCTCGCAAAGCAAATCAGCGAGGTCGAGATCGAAAAAAATCACGCGCATCAGCACGCAAAATAGCGAGCTGGATCTAGTCCTGGCGGCGGCGTCGTGGAAGGCTCGCTGGTGCTAATCGGCGGAAGTCCCGGCATCGGCAAGAGCACCTTGCTGCTAAAAAAATCGCGTCACTTTCGCCGCCCAAGGCAAAAAGACGCTATACGTGAGCGGCGAAGAGAGCGCGAGCCAGATCAAAATGCGCGCTCAGCGCCTAGACGCGGTAAAAGACGGGCTGTTTTTACTCACGGAAATTTTACTCGAAAACATCCTAGCCGAAGTGCGCAAAAATGAGTATAAAATCCTAGTCATCGACTCCATACAAACCCTTTATAGCGAAAAAATCGCCTCCGCACCAGGCTCCGTGTCGCAGGTGCGCGAGATCACTTTCGAGCTCATGCGCTTAGCCAAAAACGAAAATATCTGCGTCTTTATCATCGGCCATATCACAAAAAGACGGCTCGATCGCAGGGACCGCGTATCTTGGAGCACATGGTGGACGTGGTGCTATATTTTTGAGGGGGACTCCAGCCGCGAGCTGCGTATGCTGCGAGGGTTTAAAAACCGCTTTGGCTCGACTAGCGAAGTGGGGATTTTTTTGAGATGAGCGAAAACGGACTAATTAGCGCCAACGACGTCGCGGGTACTTTTTCACGCGAGGCAAGGCTACTAGCGGCTCGGCGATCACGATCACGATGGAGGGTTCGCGCGCGCTAGCGTCGAGATCCAGGCGCTCGTGTGCGAGAGCGCGTATCCTAAGCGCAGCTCCACGGGCTACGAAAAACCGCCTAGATATGCTGCTAGCGCTGCTTGAGCGCAAACTAGAGATACCGCTGGGGCCACTACGATGTTTTTCATCAAACGTGAGCGGCGGCGTCAAGATTAGCGAAACAGCGGCCGATCTGGCCGTGGTCGCAGCGATCATCTCTAGCTTTCAAAAATCGTCCCAATCAGCAAAGAGAGTGTATTTATGGGCGAGCTTAGCCTAAACGGCGAGATTCGCGAGATATTTAACCTCGACCAGCGCCTAAAAGAGGCCAAAAACGCAGAAATTTAAAAAACGCGATAGTGCCGTCTAAGCCGCTTGACGCGCAGGGGACTAAAATGCTTTCGTCGCAGGCGACATCACGCAGGTTTTGGAGTGGATGTAAATTTTGCGCACAAAAACCCTGTACCGCAAAAAAATGCCGAAGGAAAAAAATATGGAAAAATCTAAAATGGAAACTCTCAAAAACACTCAAAAACTGCGATGAGGGCAAAAAGATATAGATACTTTTACGCTAGCTAAAATCGCTAACGAAACATACGCAAAAAAACTCACGCAGATAGCGGCTTAGACGTAAGGCAAGAAGTTTTTAAAGTCATCGACGAATACGCGCCAGAGGTAAATTTAGATATCTGGACTTGGTTTGCAAAATTTCTAGGCTCTAGCGTTAAATTGGCGAAAAACCAAGATTTTTAAACTTTTACCGCTACTTTAAATTGCTTCAGTAATTTAAATCCGACTACAAAAAGCCCAAAAACGCTTAAATTTACGGTAAAAATCAAAAGCCAAAAGTAAACGCAAAAACAGCAAAAACTTGAGATGTTTAAATTTTATTTATACTTGGGCAAAAATATAAATACGGGTGGCAATTTACATAGCTAGCCAGCTAAAAAGGCAACAATCGCCTTTTGCGTAAAAAAAGCTCGGCAAAAGGCGTCATTTTTGGTAGAGTTGCAACGGTCGCGCTCAAAAGAGCAAGGTGGCGAAAGTACTAAAAAAATAAATCGCACCGCAAAAATCAGGTTAGTTGCAGCCAAAAATGCCGTAAAAAAAGCAAAAAAATAGGAACAAAAATGTTTGGTTATATTAGATTTATTTTAGCGTATTTCGTATTACTCTCGCACGCTGGCATCGGGACTAGCGGGCAAAAACATCGGCGTCTTTGCCGTCGTGATATTTTTATATCCTGGCAGGGACTCGTCACATCAAAGGTTTTTATCAAAATTGCGCCGCAAAACACTCAAATAAGCTACTTTATAAAAAGATAGATTTTTGCGCATTTATCCCGCATTTTTCTTTGCGTTTGTACTCACGGTGCTATTTTTGCGCGACGTCGTATCTGCAGCCGCATTTTAATGCAAAAAAACTTGCTTCTAAATGCGCTTATCGTGCCTCTAAACTACTTTTTTTGGCTTGACATTTCCGTCATAGATGCGCCCGTGGGGCTCAATTTCCTCATACCGCCGGCTTGGTCGCTAGGGAGCCGAGCTTCAGGCATATGCCCTGCTCGTACTTGCGATCACTTTAGATGGCTAGGCTACGCTCTAGCCCTTGGTTCGCTAGGCGTTTACGCAGCGGCGATCGGGGCTTTATAAATGCCGACATTTACGGATATAGGCTTATTTGCGGCGTATTTTTTTATGTTTTACACGGGATTTTTGATATATCAAAAGAGCTTGGCAAGCTCACCGTTTTTTTACGCAGCGGTAGCGGCGCTGGCGGGCTATCTTTTTTTACTCGCACAATTTTAGCGCTTTTGGCGCAGAGACGATGCTTGGATACTTGATTGGCGCAGCCATCGTTTCCTAGCGCATGAGAAGTTTAACGTAGCTCAATGTAACGATATCGCAGGCTCGCTTTCATACGCGATCTTTATCAGCCATTTTCTTTTTTTATTTGGCTCAGCGAGTTTTTACTAGGAAATGTAATTTAGCTTTTTGTAACGACTGGTTCGATTATATTTGGATTTATAAATTTTCTATCTTATTGAACAAAAGATAAACAAAATAAGATTTAGAAAGCAAGCTTAAAAATCAACCAAAAGGTACGAAAAAAATACTACGAGTAAAATTTATTTTAAAACCACGAAAAATCGTACGAAAAAGTATCAAAAAAATCCCTAAAAAAATCGAAAGATTATCGACGTATGCACACTCCATTTTCACACGCTCGTCAAAGGAGATTTCATTCCTGCCGCTCACCTGCCAAAGCCCCGTAAGCCCCGGCCTGACCCTTGTTATCTTGCCTAAATATTTTACCGATTTGTTTTTCGTAAAACATATACGGACGAGGTCCGACCAGGCTCATCTCAAGCCTAAGGACGTTAAAAAGCTGCGGCAGCTCATCAAGCGAAGTGCGCCTGATAAATCCACCGACTTTTTGTTATGCGCGGGTCAAATTCGTATTTATGAAATTTTGCAAAAATGCTCGACCTCTGCGGGATTTTTGCGCAAGATAATCATCTAAAATTTACGCCAATTTTTATGCATCGATCTAAATTTGATAACAGCTAAACGGCTTGCCAAAACGCCCTATTCGCTTTTTGTTTGAAAAAAATACGCTCTCGCCAGGGCTCATTTATCTTTATGACTGCTGCTATAACGGCGACGACCGTAAGCCAAATCGGCGCAGTAGCGACAACGATGACGTAATCGATCACGGCTTTTAGCAAAAGTCTAGAGCGCAGACTCATAGCTCGCCCTCCAAAAATCTTTCGTAACTACTCTCCACGAGCTCCTTTATCTCTCGCTCAAAGCGCTCTTTTGAAAGTACTTTAGCGCATTTTGCCTGATCGCTTGCGGATCACGTTATCTCTTATTTTTTCAAATTTTACCACCGCTTCGTTTAGGCTATCTTCGCTTTGCTCGCTAAAAATAAACGCCCGTGACACCGTCCATCACGCTCTCTTTCGCGCCGCCCTTACCCAGACAGATGACTGGAGTACCCGCAGGCCTGAGCTTCCACGGGCGCTATACCAAAAATCCTCCACGGCAGCAAAGACGAAGGCTTTTGCCTCTACCCATCAGCTCCGCAGTCTCACGTGCGCTTTGAAAACCTAAAATTTCAACATTGCTTTTTGGCGATATTTTTGATCTCATTCATCTGCTCGCCGTCACCCACGACGACTAGCTTTTTGCCGCTTTCGTTAAAGGCGCGCACGATTAAATCGATCTTTTTATAAGGCACCATCCTTGAAACCGTGACGTAAAAAGTCCTCTTTATTTTCGTTTAATTTAGAAATTTGCGGTATCGACAGGGCGGGTAGATCACGGCGGCGTCTTTGCTGTAAATTTTATGTATGCGGCGAGCGATAGATTTGAATTTGCGACGTAAATGTCGGCTCTGTTTGCCGCGGCGATATCCCACAGGCGGATTTTATGTAAAAATATCTAGCTAGCGCCGCTTTTAGTCCGCACTCTAGTCCGTTTTTGGCGCAAATAGTCAAAATACATATCCCAAGCGTATCGCATCGGAGTGTGTATGTAACTTATATGAAGCTGGTTTGAATGCGTCAAAGCGCCCTTTGCTACGGCATGCGAGCTGGATAGCACGACGTCAGATCTGCTCAGATCAAACTGCTCTATCGCCAGCGGAAAAAGCGGCAGATAGCTCCTAAACTTTGCTCTTTTGCAAACGGTAAATTTTGAATAAAAACTGGTTCGAGCGAAATTTGCTTTTTAAAAATCTTTTTGTCTATCGTCGAATTTGAAGGTAATCAACAAGGCTAAAAACCTCAAAATCATCCCAAATATCCGTAAAACTCTGCACGCAACGCTCAGCTCCGGCATAGGTTTTCCAGCCAGTCGCAAACCAGAGCTTTTTTTCATCCGCTCCGCCGCTACTTTCTATCATAGTCGTCGCTGATACGAACTATATCGTCCTCACCCAGATACTCGCCCGTTTGCACTTCTATGACGATGAGATCGGAGCTTTGCCGTATTTTTCCAGTCGGTGAATCTGCCCGCTTTTTTTATATATCGACTCGTTTTGTTTTAGTGGTGCTTCGTTGCCGTCTATCGTTACTAGCGCCTCGCCCTCGACGACGACCCAGTGCTCGTTTCGCTTAAAGTGCTTTTTGCAGACTCAGCCTTTTGCCGGGCTTAACCACGATCTTTTTCATCTTGTAGCCGCTACCCTCACCCAGCACCTCATAGCTGCCCCACGGACGATATACGCTCGTGTGCGTTTCGCAAATTTCAGGCAATGAATTTGAAAAGTGCTTATAAACCTCTTTTACCTTTTGCGAGCTACCTTTTTTAGCGATCAAAAGCGCGTCTTTGGTGTCTACTACGAGCAAATTTTGCACGTCTACTAGTGCGGTCGGTTTTTAGTTAGGGATGAAAGTACTCGCTCGCGCCAATTTGCAACGACTCGCCCTCGTTTTTTTATCTTTTTACTCAGCTCATCAAAGCTGCCCATATCGCTCCAGCCCGCATCCAGCGGCACCATTTTGATATTTAAGCTTTTTGCATTAGCGCATAGTCGATGCTGATATCTTCGATCTTATCCATAAAATTCGGACTTATTTTTAGCAAATTCGGTTCGTCCGCCGAGCCCTCTATCGCCGCAGTAACGTCTTTTACGATACTTGGCGCGTATTTTTTCATCTCGCTTAAAAACACGCCCGCCTTAAAGCAAAACATACCGCTGTTAAAAATAATATCCGCCCTCTTTTTATACATTTCGTCGCGGTTTTCAAGGTTGGGCTTTTCGATAAATCGCTCTACGTCACCATTTTTATCGGCCTTGATGTAGCCGTAGCCCGTGTTTGGTTCGTTAGGGTTTTATGCCAAACGTCACCAAAAAAACCCTGATTTGCATAGCTTTGCGCGATCAAAAGAGCCTTTTTGTATTCGGCCTCCTCCTCGATCAAATGATCGCTCGGAGTAACGAGCAAAACTTTCGTCCTCATCGCAACAAAGCGCCGCAAAAGTAATCGCCGCGGCGGTGTTTTTTTACCAAATGGCTCAAGAATAAATTATCTATTTTTACTACCGCATTCGTCAAGCGCCAAAAAGTAGTGCGCCTCGTTGCAAACGATGATCGTTTTTTTGCGCGTACACGTTGCGTCTAAGCGTAAGGTCAAAGAGCGATTTTTTTCGTTAAAAAGCCTAATGAATTGCTTTTGGCATCAATGTTCGCGATAACGGCCAAAGCCTCGTGCCCGAACCTCCGCAAAAGTATAACGTTTGTCATTTTTTTACGCCTTTTTGCTTTAAATTTCTCGACCAATTTGAAAAATGTTTCTTGAAGCCGCGTCAGTAAATTTTGATCCTTGGTCTCAAATCTCGTAACGATAACAGGCGTCGTATTTGAGGCTCGTACTAGCGCCCAGCTACCATCCTCAAACCTCACTCTAACACCGTCTATGTCGATGATTTCGGCTATTTTACCTAGGGCCTGCTAGCGAAATTTTGCGCGTCGCCATTTTCGTACATTCAACCAAAAACCTCTTTTAGCTTTGCCACAAGCTTACACTTTCTGTGCGTCAGTCGTCTTTACCTTGATCTCGTCGGTGCTAAAGACTTTTGGCAGTTTATCTAGCTCACCGTCTAGGTTAAAGCCCTTTGCGACCAGCTCTAGCGCGCGAAACATCGCATATGTCGCATCGTCAAAGCCAAAAATACCGCTCCTTAAAGAAAATATGCCCGCTCACTTCGGCCGCCATGTCGATATTTAGCTCTTTCATCGCCTTTTTGATGTTGCTGTGGCCGGTCTTGCCCATGAAGCTTTTTACCGCCGTGAGCGTCGATCTCGTCGTACATATTTTTGCGAGCATTTGACCTCGCCGAGAACTCGCGGATTTTTCATCGCGAGGCTATATAGATAGGCTAGCTCGTCGCCTTTTTATGTTGCGTTTTTTTGGTTAAAACCGCGATACGGTCGCCGTCGCCGTCAAAGCCAAACCCTATGTCAAATTCGCCCTTTAGCGCAGATTTTAGATCGGTTAAGTTTTTCTCCTCACTTGGATCTGGGTGATGGTTTGGGAAGTTGCCGTCGGGCTGTGGATATAAAATTTTCGCATCCAAATTTAACGCCTCGCAAATTTCGGGCAGTACCGCTCCAACTGCGCCGTTTGCGCAGTCAATGACGATTTTAAGCGGTAAGGCTTTTAGATGCGCGAACTGCTCTATAAGAAAATTTTTATAAGGGGTCGCGATATCGAATTTTTCAGCCCTCAGATCATCAGGTATTTGCGTTTTTGCCGTGATATCATCCAGTACGGCGATTTTTAGCTTTTGCAAATCCTCGCCGAAATAACTATCTTTAAAAATCGTGATTTTAAAGCCGTTGTACTCTTTTGGATTATGAGAACCGGTTATCATTATATTTGCGTCAAGTTTGTCCGTAAACACGCTAAAAATACCCTACCGGAGTCGGTAGCAAGCCGATATCGTAGACTTTGATCCCAGCCGAAATTTGAGCCCGCTAACTAGCCAGCCGAAAAATCTCATTCGCACTTAGTCTAGCGTCAAATCCTACGCTAACGTTTTTTTGCGCCTCGGCGTAGCATCTCTCGACCCGATGAACCCGATCGCTTTGACGCTGATTTCATTTAAATCACGCTCGTAAATACCGCGTATATCATATTCTCTAAAAATTTCATCTATCATAAATTTACCTTTTTAAATTTATTTTACATTAAGACGGCGTATTTTAGCATTTTTGGGTTAAATTTACTAAACGGCGACATCTCCAAGCTTTGCGTTGACAGCTTCTACCAAGCTTTGAGGCGCAATTTTGATCTGTTTTCCGCGCACCCGGCACTTACGTAGACGTAGTCTTGCTTTTAAAAATCCTCTCGTCAAAAACGTCTCAAACGCCTTTTTCATCGCTATCGGCGAGCAGCCACCCCTGATATAGCCAGTCACTTTTTCAAGTTCTCTTAAGTTTAAAAGCTCGCATTTTTTTATGCCCGCTAAGTCTAGCCAGAGCCTTTACATTTAAGCTCAAATCGCCCTGTATGCAAGCTACGACATAGCCTCTAGGCTCGCATTCGCAGACGATGGTTTTATATATTTTTCTATTTGCTCGCCACAAACGGCAGCTACGTGAACGGCGCTTAGATCGCTCTCGTCCACTTCGTATTCAACTAGCTCGTAGGGGATATTTTTACCGTCTAAAAAAACCTCGCGGCATTTGTTTTTATGTACCATTGCTTTCCTATTTTTAAAAATTTATGGCATAAATATAACATAAGTTCTTAAAAACAGTATAAGTGATAAACCAATAAACAAAAGATAACATTTAAAAGCACACAAGGTATTGCCAGCCGTGAACAAGTATGTTAAAATGATTTTGTCATAGACCGAAGGTTTTAGCCCTTCTCTTGAGGTTGCAGGGGTTTGATAACCCGTAGTAGTGATTGCCATAATTGCTCCTTTTTCGTATGGTTTAGAGCGATTATCGCGTAAAGCGCAGTCTCAAATCTACCTAGTTTTGGGAAAAAAATTAGAAAAAAATAGTGTCAAAATTTGCATAATTTGGGAAAAATAGGAAAAATTACCCAAAAAATTACCGCATTTTTTGGGAAATATGGGGTACTCCTTAAGACAGGGGATTTGATTGTTAAATTTCGTTGCCTTGCGCTATTTTATCTCGACATCGTCGCATATCAAGCTAATATCGGCTCCGTTTGCTTCTCTTAACGTTTTTTTAGAGTATGTTTAATGCTTCTCATCGCCTCTATGTTTAGCGTTTGAGGTAGCCACTCCGCACCGCAGTTGGGACACTCGTTGAGAAAAAACCTTATGCGTTTCAAACACAAACGATATGGACGTCTGACAATGCATACAAACAAATTCTATGCCTTTTTATATTTTTTTACGTTTTTGTTTCATTGCGTTGTTCTCCTTTTTGATTTTTTTATTTTATCTCTTTTACCTTATTTGCCCGTATCTCGCTATTCTAAACCTTTAAATTTATGGTATAATGATCTAATCTTTTAAAGGCGCAAAAGAATTAGCGTCCGGCTCATAAATCGCGAAGTAGCGTTTGAGCGTCTTTAAAAAGCCTCACTATTTTTTAGGCTCCCTTTTTCAAAAATACATAGTTTTTAAAAAGCTAGCTCATTTGCCTTTTTTTCTTATACTTTCTACAACTACATAATAATGCTCACTTAATTGTTTCCCGCTTATTAATACGTCTTGTTTTATGTTATCTTTTGTAATCGCTTGCACATCTGCTTCGTCGGCGTATTGCGCCCACTTTGCTATATCATCGTAGGCTACTGGTTTTTGCCCACTCTTTTTTACCAAGTCGCTATCCTTGCCGTGCCTATTTATCGTGTGTCTTACGGCATCGCCTGATATTGTTCTCTTTACATTAGCATATCTAAAACCAAGTTTTTGCGCGATCTTTGGACTTAAAACGTCTATTGCGATGTTTTGTCTATTATTGGTTAGGGTACTCTACTATCTCCGCATTTAAATTATCTCTACCGATAGGCGTCATATCTCGCCCCTTTTGCGCGCTAGCTTCTATCGCCTTTTTGGTTTGTTCGTTTTTTTATCTCTTGCGCGTATCTGCCTTTTTGCGGCTTCTATCATTTGGGTTTTGGTTTTATCGCTTATGTTCTTATCGGCTATTAGTTTTTGTAGAAATTTCACCCATATTGGGCATTTTTTTATCTTATCGACCCTGCCCGATAGACTTTCTTTACCCGCTTTATCTTTCCCGATATTTACTATCTGATCGTATAGTTTAGGGTTCGTCTTTTTAGAGTAGCCGCCGTTACCTTTTGAGCCAAATAACCCGTAAATAAAACCTTTAGCAAATTTCTCCGCGTCGAAGTTTCCGTTTTTCGTCTTTAGCGTTTAGAGTTCCGCCCGCTAGTCCTGCGCCTACGTGAGGGTTAGCATAGGTTTTTATTTCCAGTTCGTTTTTAGCCGAATTTTGTGGTATAATAGCCTTATCAGCTTCCGATCCTTGTTTGGCTGTTTGTGGGGTGCTTAGATCGGAGAGTGTGTCCCCACCCCAAATCACTTTTACCTTTCAGTAAGTTTTTTTAAATCTGTATTTTTTTAATAGGCGTAGCGGTTATTTCGATTAGTTCGCCGTTTTTTTATCCTCTACGACGTTTAAAAATTTTCACAACCTTATCTTTTTCGTCTATAAAAGTTTTGAAAAAAATCTAAATCTTTGCGCGCCGCTTATACTTTCTTGAGTAATAAACAGCGGTTTTTCCAGAGTCGGTTTAACTAAATTTATGTATTCTAGCCTCCTGTCGCCGTCAATCTTATCGGCCAAATGGTTTAGCATCTTATCGACTGAAATTTTGGAAGTAAAAAAATCGGCGTTTTTTTATCGGCTTAGAAAAGTCCTTAACGGCAGATAATATATCGGCCTTTTGGGTCTAGCCTCAAGGCTAATTCCTTTCTTTCGACGATATTTTTACGGCTGAAGTATAATCTACATTTGTATTGTTAAATTGTTGATTTTTAGCTTCGCCCTTTACGGCTTCTTGCTTTGCTCCGGCTTGCTCTAGCTTACTTCCTTGCTCGGCTGTTTCGCCTTGCGTTTCTTTTATGATCTGTCTTACCTCAGGGATTATTTCGTTTTTTTGAATTTTTTTCAAGCCCTGTTTTTGTTAGGCTATCCATATTCTCTTTAGGGATAGCGTCGATATTTTTAATCACTACATTTAGATCGCCCGCATTTCTTAGCGCATTTGCGATGTGGTTTTTTAGGGCTTGGTTATTGCCTAGATAAGGTATGCGGGATTTTAGCTTATTTACCATACGGTTTCTAGCCATTACTTTAAAAGCTAAATATACTTTTGGCACAGAAAATGCTAGGAATAGTATACTAATAATGGTTGCTATTTAACAATTTAAAAAAATAAAAATGCCTCAAAAAAATTAAGCATTTCAAGGCTCCAAAATGCATGGTTTTTGGGAAAAAAAGAAAAATTTAAGATATAATTATATTTAAAGAAATTTAGGGAGAATAGATGGCTGAAGAAATTTCTAGAAAATCAAGGCAAAAAAAGGGAAACGGGCTGGTTCTCATCATCATCATTGTTATTTTACTGCTTCTTTTTGGTGGTCGGCGGACTTTTGGCGTTCTTACTAATGGGCGGCAATGAAGAGAATGCGCAAGCGCAAACAGCTCAGGTTCAAACCGAGCAAGTCCAAGCCGCAGCACCTAAAAAAATACGGCAGGCAAGCGATCAAACGATTATGTAAATATGGGCCCGGTTTATCCGCTTGATCAGTTTATCGTAAATCTGCTTTAGCGAAAGCGGTTCGAGATACCTAAAAACAAAGGTCGATCTAGAGCTTAGCGCCGAGACGCTAACGCCTGAAATCGACAAGAAAAAAAGCCGCTAATAAGAGATATCGTCGTTTCTACGCTATCGTCTAAAACATACGAGGAAGTCAGCACTCAAAAAGGTAAAAACCGCCTAAAAGACGAGATAGTCGACCGCCTAAACGAGGTTTTGGCCGACGGTCATATAAAAAAATATCTACTTTACCGACTTTGTGGTGCAATGATCGGCATAGACATCGTAGCGATCTCGCGAATCTCAAGGCTTAAAGAGCGGCGAGGCGAGGATTTTTGAGATATTTTTTTAAAACGATGAAGAGATAAATATCGCAAAAACGGACGCTACGATAGCTGGATTTTTCGCAGCTAAAGAGGCTATCAGCAAGGCTCTTGGGCTGCGGGATCTCGGCTGAGTTTTCGTTCTTTGACGCTCAAATTATAAAGACGAGAAAAAAATGCCCCCAAAGTAAAGCTCTCAGAAAAAAATCATCAAAAAAACTTTAACCTAAAAAGACGCGCAAATCACCATAAGTCACGACAGCGGCTTTGCTATCGCCGCTGCAATACTGCAAAAAGCGGATTGATTTTTAAATTTCATTTAGAAATTAGCCTATTTTCTCCCAAATTGGCAACCAGCTTCAGGCTTCATATTTTTTTACTCGGCAAACACGAGCCAATTTGACACCGTTTTTAGGCATTGCAGTATTTACGCTACCAGAAATTCAGTCCCTGCAAACCCAACTGCGGCCGCAATTTAATCGCACTGCAGCACTAGCCAGCTTTTATCACACTTTCTCTCGCGTAGATCGCTTTTTCTGATCCACAGATAAATTTCTACCGCAATCACACCACATCATCTCGTTTTTCGTCGTTACTTCCGATTTGTAGTAGTAGTGTCCACTCGCCGATATTTTGCCGCAATTTTTCAAACTCCGGCCCGCTATAATCCTCATCCCCGCCACAATAAAAGCCGCTTGTTACAAGCTCGCACTCTAGCTCCATACCGCCTTGGATATTGTCAGAATGTCCTGTAATTTTTATTTTCACTGCGCTGATCGCAAAAAAATCATCCGCCATCTGCCAATACGCGTCGATTTCGTCATCGCTCATCTCGATATCGCCGACCAAATCGCTCTCCAAATCCGGCAACTCGGTCGTATTTTGCAAATTTCTAAAGAAGTCGCCACAAACGATCTCGTCGCTTTCAAACGGCGCGACTTTGCGTTCCAGCTCGCTCGCATCCTCCACATAAATCACCTTTTTGAAAGCGCCGTCTTTTGGATCGTATCCCCACGGCATCCCGGTGCAATCGTAAAGAGATAAAGCATACCGCGACCCGGCAACTCGCTTTGAGTATCAAACTCCAAAAACTTCGCTAAAATTTATCTGCGCTATAAAATGAAGCGGCTCGCCGGTTTGCTCATTTACGGGCCACGGCTCGTTTCGCGGTAGATCGGGCGATCCGCCAAATTTTGACGCGCCTATCGGTATTTGCTGATCGTCGCTTGCTTTTAGCGAAAATTTCCACCGCATTTTTTTAGCATAACTTTTTATCTCCTCAAATAAACGTCCGAGTCCGTATTTTTCATATCTTGCGCGTAAATTTTTGCAAATTCATATTTTCTCCTTTAAGGCTACCCGCAAATTCTAAATTACTAGCCCATCGCAGCAAAAAGTTAGTCAATTTCTACTTCTGCAATGTCGGCAAATGCCAGCCAAGATAATACGCCGCAAGCCCTAAACGCGATACCAAACGTCAAAAAGCCCCATCACCCAAAAAAACGCTAGTAAGCCCGGCGTAATCCATAGCAAAAATAAAGCAGTCCCACGACAATACTAACCGTCGCGTAAAGCCCGGTTTTTAGGCACCAAGGGATCTCGTTAAAAAGCACGTCGCGTATCATGCCTCCGCCCACGCCGTTGCAAAGTGCGAGCAGCACTACGCCAAAGACATTGTAGCCAAACTGTAGCGCCACGATCGCTCCGACGATAGAAAAGCTCACCAGATCCACGGCGTCGGTGGTAACGAAAAAGGACTGTTTTCTCGATGTCGCTTCGCTTGTGCAGGCGCAAAAACGCCGAGAGAAAGAGCATCGCCATCACGATGATGCACGGGGCGTAATGCGTGAACGAGTACGGCGGGCGCGATACGATAGCATCGCGCATAAATCCGCCTCCAAGCGCAGTCAGAAGCGCGGCGATAAAGATACCCAGCCAGTCGCAGTCGCGCTTAACCGCGAAGATAAATCCGCTCGTGGCTGCCGAGGCGATGCCGATGTATTCGGCGACGAGAAGCGCAGTCATTTTTAACCTTAAGTTTTTAAACGAGATTTTACATTTTTAAAAATAAAAAAAGCAGTTAAATTTAAATAATATTTAATTCGTAAATAGCGTACGGTTTGTTTAAAGTAGGCGCCGAAAAAAGAAGCAAAAATTTACGTAAAAAAGAGCAAAATTTAAAAACGCATTTTATGCGGCATATAGACTACGACTTTAACCTACGAGCTACAAGAATTTACCGCTTAACGTCTCGCACACTTATTCAGACCCCATTGGACTAAATTGAGGCTATACCGATAATATCGGCGCAGCCTGCTTGCCTGCAAATCTGCTCTAGCCTAAAAAGCTAGTCGATCAGCGCAGTCGCCGTCCGTAAGATTATCGCTGCAAAGACGTTTAGACGCGCAAGCGTGAAAAATGCGACACGCCAGCCGTCCAAAAATATCTAAAGTAGTATATACGCCGGTGCAAAATACGCTACTGCAACGAAAAATTAAATTTTAGAAATTTTTCTATCTCGTTGAAAGTTTAGATACCGATAGATTTGCGCCTCTTTGCCCGCAAGCTTTTCGGGTACGATGCTCATATATTCGCTCACGCCAGGGCAGCCTGCCCAGTACGGCGCAAACGGCGGCCAGCTCGGCGCTACCAAGATATACGCGCGCGCCCATGCCCATGCGGTTATCAAAGTTTCGCGTCGAGGTTGAAAACACCGTCGCGCCGTCATTTACACGGGCTTGGTTACCCATACAAAGCGAACAGCCAGGCACCTCCGTGCGAGCGCCCACCGCGCGAAAGATATCATAGTAGCCCTCTGCCTCCAGCAGCCGCTGATCCATCTTTGTTGGCGGCGCGATCCAAAGTCTAGTCGGTAGCGCCCCAAGTCCCCGCAGAGCCTCGCCGAGTGCTCGGTAGTGGCCGATATTGGTCATACAGCTACCCACAAACACCTCGTCGATCTTGTGCGGGCGCGAGCTATCAGCTAGCACTTCGCTCAGGGTCGCGACGTCGTCCGGGTCGTTCGGGCAGGCTAGGATGGGTTCTGTTATCTCGTCCAAGTTTATCTCGATCACCTCGGCGTATCGCGCGTTTTTATCGGCCCTCAGCAGCTTGGGGCGCCGCTAGCCACTCGCGCATCTTCGCCGCGCGGCGCTCCAGGCTCGCCCTGCTCTCATATCCCGCCTCTATCATCGCCTCGATGAGAGCGACGTTTGAGCGGATGTATTCGCAGATGCTTTGCTCGCTCACATTTACCGCACAGGCCGCTGCAGAGCGCTCGGCCGAGGCGTCGCTTAGCTCAAATGCCTGCTCGACTTTTAGCTCTTCTAGCCCCTCGATCTCTACAATTTTACCCGCAAATACGTTTTTCTTGCCCTTCTTTTCGACCGTGAGTAGCCCGCGCTTGATCGCATAGTACGGGATCGCATTTACCAGATCGCGCAGCGTCACGCCCTTTTGTAGCCGTCCGCTAAATCGCACGAGTACGGACTCTGGCATATTTAGCGGCATCGCACCCGACACCGCTGCAAACGCCACTAGCCCGCTACCAGCCGGAAAAACTCACGCCGATAGGAAAGCGCGTATGGCTGTCGCCGCCAGTACCCACGGTGTCTGGCAGTACCATGCGGTTTAGCCACGAGTGTATTACGCCGTCGCCCGGCCTCAGGCTCACTCCGCCGCGCGAGCTCATAAATTTAGGCAGCGTCCTTTGCGTCTCAAGGTCGCTAGGTTTTGGATAGGCCGCCGTGTGGCAAAAAGCTCTGCAGCACGAAGTCTGCCGAAAATCCAAGACTAGCCAGCTCCTTGATCTCGTCGCGCGTCATCGGCCCGGTGGTGTCCTGCGAGCCAACGGTTAGCGTCGCGGGTTCGCAGTACTGCCCGGCTCTGACGCCCTGCACGCCACAGGCCTTGCCGACGATCTTTTGAGCTAGCGTGTAGCCCTCGCTCTCGTCCATTTGCGGCTGCGCAGGCTTTGCAAATATATCCTCCGCGCCTAACTGTAGCGCCGCTCTAGCCTTGCCACAAAGCGAGCGACCTATGATGAGCGGTATGCGCCCGCCTGCTCTGATCTCGTCAAATATCGTATTTGGCGCAAGCATAAAATCGAGCGACGAGTTTGCCGCTAGGGCTCGGCGTTTGCGTCTACATTTTTCATCGCCGTTTGTGAAATTTACCGCCGTTTTCGCCGCAATTTTCTACTCCGTCAAATTTGCCCTCGGCGCTCAAATTTACCCGCCCGACGAGAAAAATCTCGCCCGCGTACGGATAGATATCCACCACATCGCCAGTCTCTAGCGCGCTCACGTCGGCTACTATCGGTAGCGCGCCGCTATCCTCGGCGGTGTTAAAAAAATATCGGCGCAATCGCCGTTGCTACCACGATACCGCCCGTTTTTTTGTTCGGCACGCCCTCTATCTCGCGCCCGAGGTGCCACTGGATGGAGTTTATGCCGCTCTTTCGGCTACTGCCAGTACCTACGACGTCGCCCGCGTAGACGACTTCTAGCCCGCTTTTTAAGCTCATTGATCGTTTCTAGGCTGCCTGGCTGACGCTTAACTAGCATCGCGTTTGCGTGCAGCGGGATATCGGAGCGCGTGTAGGCCTCGCTAGCGGGACTTAGATCGTCGGTGTTTGTCTCGCCTGCAACCTTAAAGATAACCGCCCTGATACGCCTAGGCAGGGTTCTCTCGCGCCTTAAACCACTCCGCCTCGGCCCACGAGCGTAGCACTTCTAGCGCAAATTTATTGCTTTTTAGCAAGCTCTGCCACGTCGTTAAAAATAATCATGCACGAAAATCGTCTCTTTTAGCGCGTTACAGGCGGTCTGCGCTACGGTCTCGTCAGCATTTTTTAGGCTCTCAAGCAGCACGATGACGCTATATCCGCCAAGCATCGGTCGCAGCAAATTTACGGCGGCGATTTTGTCAAGGCCACTTATCTCGAGTCCGTGATTTATAATCTCGTTTAAAAACTCCGCCTTTACCTTCGCCGCATCGTCCACGCCCGGATTTACGCGATTTGCGAGTAAATTTACGAGCCGCTTTACACTCTCTTGATTTTCATCTAGCTTTGCGGCGTTCATTGCTTCGCCGCCAGCCCCTTCTCGTGCGCGCTTTCGAGCTTTAAAAAGCTCGCAGACTTTTCTGGTCTGCTCCTCGTTTAGCGGTAGCGGCAGCACGCCCAGGGCCTCGCGCTCTTTTACGTGTTTTTTTCGTATTCGGTAAAAAAGTCCATCGTTTATCCTTATTAAAATTTACGTAATTTTAGCAAAACAAAGCGAAATGGCTAAAGTTAAGCACTTGATTTTAAGGAATTACGATGCAAAAAAGCGTATTTTGACTCGCCTATCGGCGTTTTGGAGATTTGCGGCGACGAGAACGGAGTTTGCGAGATACATTTCGTGCGAGATTCGTCCGCACGGACGTAACGGACGCAATTTAAAGCTCTGCTTTAAGCGAGCTTGAAAGCTATTTTAAAGGCGAGCTAAAAACCTTTAAAACGCGTCTAAATATCGGCGGCACGGCATTTCAGAGGTGCGTTTACGAAAAATCTGCAAAAGATCGCTTACGGGCAGACGTCACGTACGCCCAGCTAGCAGCGATGGCTGGGCGGCCGAGGGCGTTTCGCGCGGCAGGCTCGGCAAACGCAAAAAAACAAAAATCCCAATCATCGTGCCTTGCCACAGAGTCGTCGCCTCAAACGGCCTTGGCGGATACAGCGGCGGCGAAGGGCTAGCGACTGAAATTGGCTTTTGGAGCATGAAGCTAAATTTAAGGGCTCAAATTGATAGCTTGCACTTTTGCGGTTGAAATTTAACAATGTGTATATATCAAATTGTGATTGATGGGTACAATTTGACGCGAGCTTTTATGCTCGCCGATTTTAGTCAAATTTAACTCAAATCAAATTTACGCGTAAACTATTTATCCGCAAAAAACCAGCGTAAACACGCCGCTAGCGATCAGCGCGATACCGATCCACTCTCTGACGCTCGGGCGCTCGCCCAAAAACATAACCGCAAAAACAACGACCAAAAACGACGCTAAAGCTTTATCTATCGGCGCTACCTGCGACGCTGAGCCCTATCTGAAGCGCCTTAAAATATGCCAGCCACGACGCGCCGGTAGCCAGTCCGCTAAGCGTCAAAAAACAGCCAGTTTCGCGCGCCAAGCTCGCCAAGGGGCTGCCACTTTTTAGCATACGTGAGAAACAAAACCAGAGCCGCAGCGATAACTAGCGTCCTGATAAAAGTCGCGAATGTGAGTCGATACCCTCAAGCCCGACTTTGGCGAAAAATCGCCGTAAGCGCGGCAAAAACCGCCGAAGCTAGCGCCCACAAAGCCCACTCTTGCATGATTTATCCTTTTGCGAAATTATAGTCAAATTATACGGTAAATTTAGCTCAAAAGGGTACAAAATTTAAAATGAAAAATAAGAAAAAAAGCTGCAAAGCGATCAAATTATACTGGTTTTACTGACATCTTAATGCCGCAAATTGAACCAAAAAAATCACCTTAAACCTCAGCGCCAACTTCTTTAGTTTATCCACAAAAAAAGGCGATTTTCTCAAAAAAACATTTTGCTTCACGCTCAGATACTTCGGATTTAGCGGACTCATTTTAGGTAAAATTTCGTTTAAATCAGTTCCGCTTTCGCTAGCATATCCGCGTTTTAACGACGCGCTAATATACCTTTTTGCAGCATTTTTCATTTCAATTTAACGAGACAATCAGTTCTTTTGCTTCGCGGTTCATCTCGCCTTTTTACCATTTAAAAAAATGCCTCCACGACGCCGGCTCTATCTTTTTAGCGCATCCAAATCGGTCCCGTTTATAAAATCTACTATCAGCCCCTCTTTTGAGCGATTTTCTAGGCTAGCGCGGATGATCCTGCGGATCTCTTCGGTAAGCGCGATCTTATCTTTAATCTTTTTATTGTGCTCGAATATTAACCCCAAAATGTAGTCTAAATTTATCTCCTGCGACCTTAATAAGTCAATCTCAAAGACTACGTCGTCCCAGTCTATCTTTTGCGCCTCTTTTTGTTCGCCGGCTCTTTCTTTTCTTAGCCAGTCTCTTATATCGTTGTAGGTAGAGCGGTAGTCTTGAAGTGCTCTCACGCTAGGCACTTTTATGCTTTGCATCTCCCGCAAATCCTCTTCACTTAGATAAAATTTTTCTTTAAATTCACGCACTGCATTCTCGTCATCTAAATTTATCTCCTGTAAAAGCCTGCAATGCTGCAAATTCATCATAGTTTTGCAGAGCATTTTTCTACGCGAAGATACTCGCCAAAAAGCTTAACAAAAATCCTTTTTTTATCCTTTTTGCGTTTCTATTGCGCTAGGGATCTGAGAAGCGTGTCTCAAGCTCGCTCGCAACTTCTAGGAATCCTCGTCTGGCCTCGCCGGTAGCAGCATCGGTAAAGCCCTGCATATATTCCTTATAGCTTTTTCCAAAATTACGTTTTTGGTACTGTTTTTTTACCAAAAAGCGTGATGGCATCGATCGTAGCTTGCTGCAAGTCTCTAAAAAGTAACGATATTGCCGAAGGTCTTAGTGGTATCTAAGATTCTATTCGTACGTGAAAAAGCCTGTATAAGCCCGTGATAACGTAAATTTTTATCCACAAATAACGTATTTAAGGTAGGTGCGTCAAACCCTGTTAAAAACATGCCCACGACTACAAGCAGATCGATCTCTTGCTTTTTCATACGCTCGCTTAAGTCACGATAATAGTCCTGAAACGACCTACCATCGATACTAAAATTCGTCCTAAAATAGGCGTTATAATCTTTTATCGCCGCATTTTAAAAACTCTTTTGAGCTCATATCCATCGTCTCTGGCTCAAAAGTGCTCGTCCGCTATCTCGTCCGCAACGCCTTGCTCCTCGTTTTGCGAAAATGAAAAAAATCGTCGCTACTTTTAGCGGTCGCTCTTTATCTTTTTGTAAATTTCTTAAACGCCTCGTAATAAAGCTTTGCGGCCTCGATAGAGCTTACTGCAAACATAGCGTTAAAGCCTTTGCCACTTGCGTTTAGGCGGTGCGTTTTTTGTTTGAAATGGTCTAGGATATACTGCAAAATCTCTTTTATACGCTCAGGGTGCAAAAATGCCTCTTTACTCTCCGCAGCGCTCAGTTTTAGCTCATCTTTTTCGGTCTCAAATTCTCAAATTTGAGGCCTTACGTCGTTATAATCAACCTTCAAATTTAAGCACTTTTTTTCGTCTCGCACAGCATCGGTTAATATATACGAGTGAAGCTCGCTTCCAAATACGCCTTGCGTCGTCTCCGCTCCTAGCGCATTTTTGCGGAAATATCGGCGTACCAGTAAAAACCGAACTGGAAAAAAATCGCTTAAATTTTTCTTTAATTTTTCTGCGCCTCGCCAAACTGCGAGCGATGGCACTCGTCAAATATAAAAAAACGACCTCCTTTTTGATATACGGCCAGCTCGCTTTCGCTTTTCATCAGATTATTTAGCTTTTTGTATGGTCGTTACGATTATTTTACCGTCCTCTTTTTTTCCGTGTTTCGTTTTTAGTTCGAGCGCAGCTTGCGGAGCCGTTTACGCTATCTTTTTGAGTACTGATACTCCTTCATCGTCTGATAGTCTAGATCCTTGCGATCTACTACGAAAAGACCTTATCTATAAAAATCAAGCCCAGTAGCGAGCCTTGCCGCCTTAAAAGCTGGTTAGAGTTTTGCCCGATCCTGTCGTATGCCAGATATAGCCGCCGCCCTCCGGCTTTGCATAGCATTTGCTAAGATGCGAGCTATTTATCTTCCACAGTATTCGCTCGGTCGCCGCGATCTGATACGGACGCATTATTAGCAGCGTATCGCTCGCGTCAAATACGCAGTATTTTATTAGCACGCTTAAAAAGCGTATTTTTTTGCTAGAAAGGTCGCAGTAAAGTCCTTTATGTCCTTGATAGGATAATTTTTAGAATCCGCCCAGTTGATAGTAAAAATCGAAGCTAGTTTTATCGCGCTTTTGTAGTATTTGCAAAGTAGCGCGTATCCGTGCCGTTTGAGATAACAAAAATTTGCAGGTATTTAAAGAGTGAATTTGACGCGTTAAAGCTCTCTTTGGCATAGCGGTGGATTTGATTAAATGCTTCTCTTATCGCCACGCCGCGCTTTTTTTAATTCGATTTGCACCAGCGGTAATCCATTAACCAAAATAGTAACGTCGTATCTATTGGCAAACGATCCCGTCTGCTCAAATTGATTAACGACTTGCACGCTATTTCGTGCGATATTTTTTTCTTATCGAGAAGGTAGATATTTTGTATATGCCCGTCATCAAAAAAACAAAATCATAAATGTGATTATCTTGGATTTTGCGAGTTTTTTCATTCACTCCGTCGTTTGGCGCGTCAAGATACTCGCTAAGCAATCTACTCCACTCAGAAGGCGTAAATTTAACCTCATTTAGGCTTTCCAGTCGCTGTTTTAAATTTTCTAACAGCTTTGCAGGAGAGTTTATATCTTTTTGCGTATTCGTAGCCTTGCGCAACTAGATCGTTTATCAGCTCGCGCTCCATATCCGCTTCCGCTTTGGTAGGTCGAGGGCTGGATGATTTTTTTCATAAACGTCCAGGACTATAAAATTTTTTACTCTCGGCTATCGGCTTGATTTCGGTCATTTTGTTTCCTTTTTAGGGCTAATTTTTTTCTTTAGATTTAAGAGCAAATCCCTGTAATACTCATATTGCTTACGTCTTAGCTCTATCTCTCGCGCAGACCGTCACTTATTGAGCTCACGAGTGTATCAAATTTATCAAGAATTTTCAACTATTTTTGCGCTGGATTAACTTCGGGGGTATAGGAAATTTTACATTTTTAAGTTTTGCCATATCCACAGAAGGGAAAGAACTAGAATTTGTATTTTTGTTTGCACCATTCGCAAATTTCTAAAGAAATAATAAAAGACAAACTTGGCATCAAGTTTGTCTTTTAGCAATTCACGTATTGTAAAGACGTGAATCGCTGATTCATTAAAATGAATCAGCGATTGCGAGCGCATAGCTCGCCGATCGTCGCGGTGGTCGCGACGATAATTGAATTTTCAGGGATTAATTTACCGCCCTTAACGGCTTGAGGTGTTATTTTCTGTATAGAGTCGGATAAAACCCTACCGTTTTTCTCGAATATCCTCCATGCGAAACCAAGGTATAGTTCCATTTTCCCAAAAAAATCTTTATTTGCCTTTGAGGGAGTATAGCCGTTTTTCATAATAAAGATATTTTTCTATTGTCATCCATTCAATTTTTTTCTTGAATCTTATCAAAGTTCAAAAAGATGGTCGCGATAAAATTCATATTGCTTTTTTTCCTAGCTGTAAGCTCTGCTGTAAGCTCTGCTGTAAGCTTTGAGCAGGGTGAAACAGTCCAAAAATACGGACTATTTCACGCTGAACTTCCAGAGGAGGTACGGGGAGTTTGATTTTAGCTAACTTTGATGGCGAAAGGTGCGTTACCGTAGTTCCACTCACGCATTTCATTTTTCTTTTTTTCAAATTTTTTTAGATTTAAGTAATAAAACCAAAAAAACCAGGGTTTTGATTATGAGATAAAATCAACGCATCTCCGCCTATATAGACAGGCGTTTGCGTCATTAAAAGCAGACACTTTACCTATCTGAGCTTCCTTTGTAGTACTAGAAATAGGCAATATCAAATCTCCAAAAAAATTGCAACGCTAGCTTTTTGAGCGCGCTCTTTTGAGGTATAAGACGCTATTTTATTTATATAATCGCCGTAAGTAGTATATAGCTCGCCATATAAAAATCATAGGAATATCCCCAAATCTTTATCACTTTTTGATAAAGATTTACCGCGACTCAAATTTACATATCTCCCCAAGCTCCCTAAACTCCACCCCTTGCGGACAAAGCTCATTAATCAAATCAAAGAAATTTTACTCATTTCCTGCCTTTGTCTTTTTAGTTTTAAATTTATACTTTTGACGACGTTTATATATTCTTTTTCGACCGGTGTTAGGTTGTTTTGTAGGTATTTTGCATATTCGGCGTCAACTTTTTTTCATAGCCTCGCTATGGCTTACCGAGCCGGCATTTTGTAAAACGCCTTTACCGTAACTAGGCTAACGTTTATCCAGCTCGCTTATCCAGTCTCTCATATACATCGGCTCGCGCTCGTGCGCCTTCATCTCGGCCAAGTCGAAAAAACGCCGAAACCAAGCGGTTTAATCTAAAAAGTTCATCCTCGCTTAGGTAATTTTTTTCGCCGTTTTAGCCTCACTTAGCGTCGGTATTTGGCCTTTAAAATTCGTAAGCCCCATACATCTTTATCTCCGTTTACTCTACTAAAAATAATCTCGGAGGCGGTTTGCTCGCTAACGGAGTAATGAAGCTTGTTTTGAACTATTTTAAAAAAATTAATGCTCTCGTCGCTTTTTGGATCGTAGTCGTAGCTAGTGGCGTAAAGGTCGAGTACTTGGCGATACATCGCTTTTTCGCTACTACGGATATCGCGAATGCGTTCAAGCAACTCTTTGAAATAATCGCCGCCGCCCGCACCTTTTAAAGCGTTCGTCGTCAAGCACAAAACCTTTTTATATATTCTCCTAAGCACTGCGTCGCCCACTGGCGAAACTGCGTACCGCGAGATGAACGAACGCGGTAACCTACGGTTATAATAATCAAAGGCAAAGGATAATAAGCCATTTTACGCTTTATATTGCGCCCGCCTTCATTTTGAACTGTCAACCGAAAGTTGACAGTTGCTTTTTCATCTAACTCATTTTCTAAAAAAATAGCCTTTATATGCTTGCTAATATTTTGTTTGGTCGTCTGGTAGAGTTCTGCAATTTCAAGTTGCGTCAGCCAAAGCTGTTCGTCAAATTTTTGCAAAGAAAATTTTGATTCGCCATCACTTGTTACATAAATAATTGCCTTCATCTCTCGCCATCCAGCTCTATCTGCGCGATGATTTCATCTATCTGTGAGCGCAAATTTGAGATCTTCGCCACGGTCTCTTTTTATCTGTGAAATTTAGCTCATTTATGTCTATCTTTTTCGCGTGTATCTTTTGGCTCGACATAGGAGCTTACTGCTAGGTTGTAGTCATTTTTAGCGATAGTGTCATTATCCACCGATGTAGCTACATGGGCGATCTTTTTCTTTGCTAGCAAAAATTTTCCACTATCTTTTTTTAATGTGCTCATCGGTTAAAACGTTATTATT